>JAESGR010000049.1_pt1 | contig 448529 bp, 413 predicted proteins | sample 9269771 | NCBI WGS metagenome assembly JAESGR01 (sample SAMN15739572, study PRJNA653492) | algae metagenome | isolation source: Chroococcus sp. CMT-3BRIN-NPC107 and co-occurring heterotrophs from well... | place: USA: Clark Mountains Wilderness, California | collected 2010-04-18 | reverse complement strand
GATCGCGCCGTTCCAGTTCCGCCAGGGGAAGATGCGCGGGAAGGGTGAGATAGGCAGGCACCGCGGGTCCTCCTCAAACCATCGTCTCTGCCCCACGCTGCGCACACTCTATGCCCGGATTCCGTATAAGTTATGCCTCACGTCGTCAACGTAGCAGACTACCTTCAGACGAGTGCGAGACGACAACGCGAGACTGAGCGGCCAGGTGCTAAAGTACGCTTCCCCTAGTTGTCCGGATTCGGAATGCAGGTTCCCTCGCCACCACAGTAGTTATCGCCGCAGCAGTTGCACTGATTGCATTCTCCGCCGGATGGCACGCAACACCAGGCCTCAATGCCCTCGACCGTGCTGTTGCAATTCTGGCGCGTGGTGGGACTGTCACAGCGCAGGCCCTACGCACAGGTCGACTGGCCAGGCGTGCAGATCTCACCCAGGGCCAGTGAAGTCCCGGCCCCTCCGTTGTTGCCCCCGCCGTTCTTCTTGTTACCCTTCCGCTTCCTGCGCCGCCTTCGCTTGCCAGCTTCTGTATCGTTCAATGAAAGGTGCAGGCCGCTGGCGGTCAACCCTGTGATGCCGAGCACCCCAAGCACGCGGCGCCTTGAGCCTGCTTCGGTGAGACGGCTGACCAACGTATCGAAACGTGAACCATCCATGGTGATGCTCCTCCTGGAGCCGGACCGAAGTCCCGGATCTGCTCCCCCAGCCACTGCTGGGCTGGGAAGAGCTTGCGCTCGTGGAGGAGCTGGCACATCAGTAGAGATTCGTATTTCTCGGCGACGACATTGCGCCGGTGCTGCATGCCACTGGCGCCCTGGCCGTTACTCGTCCCGGAGTTCCAGGAGCCGTTCGGCGTAGGCAGCCTGATCGATCGTGGCAATGGCGTTCGTGCTTTCGTCAGGGTCGTCGTAGTACTGCGGGGCTTCCCCCTCTGGTTCCACGTAGACCCACCCGGGCCCTTTCATGCCTGAAAACGGGGTGCGCCGTTCTCCCGAGGACTCTGCCTGAAATCCCTCGATGAGAACGGCATCTCGTCTCCAGGCATCCTGCAGGGGCTTGCCCTGCATCGGCCACCAGGCTTTTGCTCCCGTGGCGCGCAAGAGCGTGGGACAGACATCCGCGTTGCTGACCATGCGGCTATCGGTGGTGAAAGCCACTCCGGGAAGACGGGCCAGCAGCGGAACACGTGCCGCTTGATCCCACCAGATCGCCTTGCCGTCGGTCCCGTGTTCGCCGAGCAGAAAGCCATTGTCCGTCATGGCCAGGATGACCGCGGAGTCCCAGCGGTCGCCCATCACGTCCGCGGTGGCGGCAATGGAGTCATCGACGGACAGGAGGCAGCGCTTGCGCTCGCGGTCATCCTGGTTCCGGGAGCCGCCCACCTGCTTCTTGGCGTAGCGCTTGGCCGGGGTGTGCGGTTCATGCGGCGCATGGTGCGAGATGATCATGAACAGGGGTTTGTCCGAGGGCGCGGCCAGGATGGCCTCGCGCACGCGTGATGTCATTACGGAGGTCGCGTACTTGCCACCGATCTTGTAGGTGTCGCCCTTCATGACCATCGACTGCCAGTCATTCCATCCTGGCGGCACCCGGTCTCCGCGGTACTCGTTGATGTACTTGCCGACGTAACTCGTGTGGTAGCCAGCGGCCTGTACCGCGGGCGCCAGAGAGTCTGCCTCGCGTGCCTGGAAGAGCTCATCAGCGCTCCCGTTACTCAGCACGCCGTGCGTCCGAGCATGCTGGCCAGTCAGCAGCGTCGCCCGGCTGGCCCCACACACGGCGACGTTAAAGCAGAAGTTGGGGAACCAGGCGCCCCCGATGCGCGCCTGTGCTTGAGCAAGCATCCGCCAGTCGTCGGTGCGCATGTCATCGGTCAGGAAGACCAGCACGTCTGGCTGGCTTGCGGTCGATGTCCGCGTCAGGGTGCTCACGGGCTTGCGCCGTTTGCGGCGGGCTTCCGTTGCCTCCGCCAAGCCCGCAACGCCCAGGCCAGCCGCCAGCACCGCTCGGCGAGAGATTGCGTGCCCGTCACGCTCCATGACCACTCCACATTCCTCGAAGCTGCCAGTCAACAGCGCGAGAGACCTCGGTCACACCGCGCGGCGTCCAGAGATGGGGAAGCCTTCTCGACGACTCCCTGTTTCTGGCCAACAGCGGTGAAATCCGAAAGCTTCAGAACACTGGAGGACGATCATAGCGGGTTCGCAAATGCATGAACAGACCGTGGGGAGTCCTCGCGAAATCCCGCTGGCGAGGGCGCAGCGATGAGAGGCGTGCACGGGCCGCGCCAGTACGCCGCGTCCCCGGTCGAACATCACCCCGGTGCCGCGGCACCGGGGTGGTGGGATGCTGCTAGCCGAAGATGGCCGGCGCGATTGCCAACTGGGCGACCACCTTGTTCACCCAGGTGACGTTCCAGAGGACGTTCCGGTTGGGGCCATCTCCCATCATGTCCATGTCCGTGCACAAGCCTGTGCCATCTCCGAACGAGTTGCCAGGCCCCCACTCCCAGGCGTACCAGCCGAAGCCGTGGTTATTGGCCCTGGTCATGATCGCCTCGTAGTCGGTCAGCCCCTTGCCTTCGCAGATGCTCTTGCCCGGATCCGGATTGAAGGCGCCCCACCTCGAGAATTCACCAATCACAAGCGCGTACCCGGCGTTGTCCGCCGCCGTGAACTGGGTATCGATAAAGCCCGCATCCGCGCCTGCACTGATGCCCCAGTATGGATGCACCGAGAAGATCAGGTTCGGGTCCATGGCCAGCAGCTGGTTGGCCACTGGGGTGAACAGCGGGAGGTTCTTGCCGAAGTCCGGCGCGTCGATCACCAGCGGGAAGCGAATGCTGGCGTTGCGCAAGCGCTGCACTGCTGTCGAGTACGTGTTCACTCACTGTTGCGCGGTGGTCTCACAAGCGCCGGCGTCGTTGGCGATGTTCAGCAGCAGGTGGGCACTGTGCTTAAAGATAGCCGCTCGCACGTCATCCCGCACCCAGTAGTCCACCATTGCCGGGACTTTGCTGAGATCGCCGGTGGCGTCGTGCAGCTCGAGCATCGGCAGCATCTTGTTGTTGCGGCAGTTGGTGATCAGTGCGTCGAGCTGGCTGACAGTGGTCGGGCCGTTTTCGTCCTCGATCGCCCAGACGATGCGTACCATGTTGGCGCTAGTCGCCGCAATTGCAGGGAAGTAGCCCGTGCCGTTGGGATCCTCGTCATCGAAGACAGACATCTTGTTGACGCCGCGCAAGGTGACTGCGCCTCCGTCAGTGTCCAGGATGGCGCGCCCGCTCACGCTGAAGACTGGGCCGGTGTACGGGGTGGGTCTACCGCCATTCGGGTTCTTGGGGCCGCACTTTCCCTTCTTCCACTTCTTCTTCGAGCAACCTTTGCCTTTGGCGCCTTTCTTCTTGGCGTTGGCGTCGTCCAGCAGCGCCAGGTCTGCGAGGAGACCACGCCGTGACGGCACAAGCGCTGTCGTGCTAAGCGGGCATCGAGGGCGTCGAGTTTCGTCGGTTCCATCGATGTACTCCCGATCCTGGATCACCTGTGCACGTGATGTCGTTCGTGGATTTCATTCTGGGCGGGCGCCAGTGGGAGGACATCAATAGAAACGCGTATTTTTTCGTTCGCGGTGGTACTACCGCGCCAGGGACAGCAATGGGGCTGGCCAGCTGCCAACCCCATTGCTCGAAGTCAGGATTTCAGGCGGGAGCTATCCCTGCAGGGCGGCCAGCGCCTCCAGCACCGGCTGGGCCTCTTCAGTAAGGGTGGCGGCTACCTCGTCGAAGACTGGCTGCACCTCTTCGCGGTTCACCGTGATCCGCTCCAGTCCCTTGCCAATGATCTGGTCACCGTTCGGGATGAAGACGCGCGCAGCGTCCTGCGGCTGGGTCATCGGCAGTTGGTCCACGGCCGTCTTGAAGTTCGGGTTCTCCGTGAAGAACTGCTGCATCGTCTCGCTCTCGATGGCGGACTTGCGCACTGGCATGTACCCGGTGTTCTGGCTCCAGAACTCCGTGCCCTCCGGCGAGGTCGCGAACGCGATGTACTTGAACGCGGCCTCCTGCTTCTCGACCGGGGAGCCAGCCAGGATGGCCAGGCCCGCGCCGCCAGTGCAGCAGCCGAAGTTTTCGGCCTTCGGCAGGAACCCGGTGCCGATGCCGAATTTGTCACCCACGTCGGAGGTGATGCCGCGCAGGCTGCCAGTGGAGGCCATGATGGAGGCAGTCAGGCCGTTGGCGAAGTCTGTCTCCGGATCGTCTGGCGTGGTGGCCCAGCCGTCCACCACCGAGGAGCGGTAGAAGTTCCCCGCCTCCACGGCCTGTTCCTGGTTGATCATGATGTTGAACTCGGCGTCAGAGTATGTGCCGCCGTGCTGCCAGACCACCGGCTGGAAGAGCCAAGCGATGTACGAGGCGCTGTTCGGGTGCGCGAAGGCGGAGCGGGTGACCGTGTCGCCATCTCGTTGCACCAGCTCTGGCGCGACGGCAACCAGATCGGCCCACGTCTCCGGTGCCGCTTCCAGCCCGACCTCAGCGAACATGTCCTTGTTGTAATAGAAGAGCGGCGTGGAGCGGGCGAACGGCAGCCAGTAGGAGACGCCGTCGCGGACGCCCTCGTTGTAGAGGGATTCGACGTAATCGGTGGTGTCGATCTCGTTGGCGGCCAGCAGGTCAGTCAGCGGGGCAAGCATCTGGTTCAGGTAGAACTTGAACCACCAGACGTCGGAGAGCACCGAGACATCCGGCGCCTGCTGAGCCTGCAAAGCGGCGGTCAGCTTCTGGGCCGTCTCTTCATAGGTGCCCTGAAACTGGTACTCGACCTCAACCTCATCCTGGGACTCGTTGAACATCTTGACCATGGCCTGCTCGGCCTCGCCCAGAACTGCGCTGAAGGAACCCCAGTAGACCACCTTCACCTTTGAGCCGGTCTCCTGCACCACGGCCGGCGCGGCGAACGCCGTGCTGCGCTTGCTGACCTTGCTGCCAACGACGGATGCTCCAATTCCGGCCGCTCCGCCGAGCAGATTGCGGCGTGAAATGATCCCACTCATGAGATTCCTCCCTGTATGTTGCGGCTCAATGCCGCCGTGCGGTGTCGCAGCCAATCGGCCGTCACTGCGCCCGTTGCTCATCCTTTCGTCGCCCCGGCGGCAATGCCCTCGATGATGTGGCGCTGCGCCCAGGCAAAGATGACGAGCAGGGGAGCGATGACGAAGATCGAGGCCGCCATCACCGGACCCCACCGTGTATTCCCCTCCTGATCGAAGAGGTACGTGAGTCCCACTGTCAGGGGCCGCATCATTTGGGAGTTGGTCACGATGAGCGGCCAGAGATAATCGTTCCAGCGGTCAACTACGAAGATGAGGGTCATGGTGGCCAGCACCGGACGCGAGAGGGGCAGCACGATGTCCCAGAGCAAGCGCAGGTGTCCGCAGCCGTCCACCTTGGCGGCATCCAGCACCTCGCGCGGCAGGCTGAGGAAGCTTTGGCGCATGAGGAATGTGCCAAAGGCAGTTGCCGCGCCGGGGAGCACGATCCCCTGGTAGGTGTTGATCCAGCTCTGCCCAAAGACATTGGCCAGGGTCAGGTAATTCGGCAGGATGGTCACCTGCTCCGGGATCATCAGGGCCGCCAGCAGGAGCAGGAAGAGCCAGTTCTTGCCGGGGAAGCGCAGGAAAGCGAAGGCGTACGCCGTCATCGTGGCGTTGACGACCTTCAGCCCGGCTCCGGCGATCGTGATGATGATGCTGTTGATGTAGAACTGCCCGAACGGCGCCGCGTTCCAGGCTTCGGCGAAGTTGTCCCAGCGTGGAGATGCAGGCAGCCACCGTGTCGGCAGGGTGTAGATTTCCTGGTTCGTCTTCAGGGAGCCGAGGGCCATCCAGAGGAGCGGCAGCCCAACGATGATGATGGCCAGCGCCATGAGCGCGTAGCTGAGAATCTGCATCTGCAGCGACATCTTCTGGCGCGGGCTATCCATAGTGCACCCGGTCCTCACCCTGCCGGATCTGCAGCAGCGTGATGCCGAACATGATCACAAAGAGGACCAGCGCGGCGGCAGCCGCCCGCCCGGCGTTGAAGGCCACGAAGCCCTGTTCGTAGACGTAGTAGATGAGCGTGTTGGTGGCATCGACAGGACCGCCGTTCGTCATCACCTTGATGATGTCGAAGGCCTGGAAGGAATTGAGCAGCGAGGTAATGACCAGGAAGAACGTGATAGGGGAAAGCATGGGCAGGGTGACAGAGCGGAAGCGCCACCAGACGCCGGCGCCGTCCAGCCGTGCCGCCTCATACAGATCCTTGGGGATCGCCTGCAGCCCCGCCAGGTAGATGACCGTGCTGAAGCCGACATTCTTCCAGACGTAGACGATGATCACCGCCGGCATGGCCCAGTTGGGATCGGTCAGCCAGTTGGGAGAGTTGACGTTGAAGAACCCCAGTAACTGCGCGAGCAGCCCAAAGCGCGGATCGAAGATGTAGACCCAGACGATGCCGATAGCGGCACCGCTGAGCAGCGTTGGCGCGAAGATGACTGCCCGGGCCCCGTTCCGCCAGCGTAGCGGTTGGTTGAGCAGGAGCGCCGTGGCCAGCCCCAGGATGAGCGAGCCACCCACCGCGCCGATGGTGAAGACGAGTGAGTTCTTGAGTACCGTGTGAAAGGCGGCGCTGTTGGCCAGGTAGGCGAAGTTTGCGCCTCCGACGAACGTCTTGACCGGCGCGATCATGTCCCAACGCACCGTGCTCAGGTAGACGTTGGAGATCATCGGCCAGTAACTGAAGACGGTGAAGAAGAAGAAATTGGGGGCGACGAAGAGCAGGAAGAGGAACCATTCCTGCCGCCAGAAAGCGCGCTTGCGCGTCAGGGGAGGCGCGGCCGGCGCCAAATCAACTACCTGCGCATCCGCAAGAGACGCCCGCCCGAGCACAGCATTGCTCCAGGGACTCGTCATGGGCTTCATGCCCATAGTTTCCATGCTCACCGTTGAGCATGGACTAACAGAGTGTGAAGTCTAGCAGGAGGTTACGGTGAGAGAGGCTTGCGGTGTTCAGGTGATACCTGTTCGCGCAAGTGCAGCGCCTTTCGGGGAGGGCGCTTACTCCAGGACCTGAACCCTTGCAACCGAGCAATACCTGCCCAGGCGACGAGGGCATAGCCAATTCTCCTGCCGCTCCTGGTCGTACTCGGTGTTCGCATTCCGGCTCCAGCGGCGAACACCCTGGATCTGTTGGGGCAGTTGACCTTGCCATCATGGCCGGGGGCGCCGGGACTCACCTGACTTGAAGAGAAGACTCCTGGACGATTGACGCCAGGCGAGCGGCCACCTTGCCCCCTTGATCAACAGGCTGGACCTCTTGTCGAACGGCCTGGCCCGATCATGGTGGTTCGCGTAGGCATCCTGCGCGTTGTCACCCCTCGTCACGGCTTTCGTGACGAGGGGTGACTGGGGCAGCAGCTCAACGCCCTCCTTACGTGACGGTGATGCTTCCGGCCATACCCGGTCCCTCCGGACCGCTGGCGTGGAGGATGCAGTAATAGGGGTACTTGCCAGGGGTGTCGAAGGTCAGCTCATAGGCGGGGCCACCAGGCAACGGCTCGCCGTTGAGTTCGCCCAGGAAGCCGGAATTGGCGTACCCCTCGCCGTTGAAGACTTGCGGTCCTTGCGGAAAGAGCGTCAGGGGATTCTGGATGATCTTCGGCGGTCCGCTGGTCTGTGGCTCGACGGCGATATCCTCCGGTTGCTCCACCCCGGCGCCGAGAAATGTCACCGTGTGCGGCTCGGTCCTGGAGTGATTGACCCAGCGCACGGTGTCGCCCGCCTTGATCTCCAGGGTATCGGGGAGGAAGCGCATCACCCGCGCCTGCCCCTCTCCGGCCCCGGCCGCGATCTCCCAGAGGGTACTCCCATCGTCGCGGGCTGTCGCTCTGGCCTCCGCGTACTCGGCAATCGTCGCTTGGCCCTCGGCAACGAGCGCCGCGCGCTCCTCGTCCCCTCGCGCATCGACCGCAGCCTGGTCCTCCGGCCGCTCCGACCCAGCCTCCTGGACGACGACCGTCGCCTTCATCACGATCCCATGTGGAATGCACTGGTACTCATACGTGCCGGGGGTGGTGAAGGTGAGCATGAAGGGGGGATCGCTGGGTAGCCGGACAACGTCGAGCCCCGAGTTGACATAGTCGGTGCCGTCAAAGGTGGTTGCCCCGGTTGGGAAGGCCGCCTGTGGGTTGATGACGAGCGTTGGTGGTCCGGCTGGCGGACTGGCCATCGGCGTGGCTCCCGATTCGTCCGGGATGATCAGCGGCGGTACCTCCTGTCTGGAAAGGAAGGTCACGGTGTGGAACCCCGGGGGCGTGGGGAACTCGAAGAGGACGGCGTCACCAGCGTTGATGGTGATCTCTTGCGGGAAGAAGGCTTGCAGGTCGACGAGGTTCTCCTCATCCATGCCAGCTACCCGAACCCGCCAAAGGTGGGTGCCATCGGGCTGCTCGCCGAGCGTCGGAGGGTCAGTGGCTGCTGGGGTTCCGGCATCCTGCCGCAACAGCGCGGCGTACAGGCTGCCGTGACCAGCATGGACACCTCCGTTGACCACTGACCCGGCGCTGGTTGACCTGGTGACGGCGCCGAAGCCGATGGCCGCGAGACCGGCGGTGGTCAAGCCGAGTGCGCCAAGCAAGCGGAGAGCTTCACGCCGGGACATCCGCCCCGTTTGATATCGCCGGAGTACCTGGGCTGCTGTGCGCTGAATGGTGTTGTCCATTGTGTTGCTCCATGTCTATTGGTCTGTGATCGATGTCGCTGTTGGGTCGTCGGATCAACCTGGGTGTGCTCGCTCGACAGGCGCACCTCCTCTTGTCGCATGGCCAGATCGCTAGGTGACGATGACGCGGCCGATCATGCCTCGCAGGCCATGATGCTTGCAGATGATTTGGTACTCTCCCGGTTGATCGAGACGGACAGTAAACGACCCCCCTGGATCGATCTGGCCAGAGTCGAAGCTGCCATCGAAGTCGGCCACGGAGTGCCAGTTCGCGCCCCGGTTCACGAAGCGCAGGGTCGTGCCGGCGGAGATGGTCAGCGCCGGTGGATCGAAGCGGTCATCAAGCAAGGTGACGTCGACCTCGGAAGCGGCCGCAGCCCCGTCCGTCGCATCGCCCGGGTCTCCACGCTCTGGCGAGAGCGCTGCCCCAGGCTCGGGGAGCGATGACGGCGCGGCGTGCAGGTGGTGCAGGTGGTGCATGCCCTCGGGCGCCACGCCGCCATCTGGGCTGAAGAATTCGCCAACGGGTCCGGTCGGGACCGCACCGTCGTAATGGATGAGGGACATCATCCCGTTGGCGGCGTGGTTCTCCATGTGGCAGTGGAACATCCAGACCCCTGGGTTATCCCCGAACAATTCCAGGTCGTAACGCTCGCCAGGGCCGATGAGCACGGTGTCCTTGACGAACTCCATGCCCTCCGGCACGTCATTGCCATCGGTAGCGACGATCTTGAAGGAATGGCCGTGGGTGTGAATGGCATGGGGCAGATTGCCCGCGTTGATCAGCCGGACCAGGACACGCTCACCCTCCGCGAGCTTGATGGGCGGGATGCTCTCGTGGGCATGACCGTTCATCAGGAAGAGATCCGTGCCAAGCTCGCCTCCGCGCAGCATCTGGTCACCCGGACCGCGTGGCGCCTTGCCCATGGCGACATCCGGGGTCAGTTCCAGATCCCATTCATTGAGCACGTAGGTGAACTCACGGTCGTAGGAGTGCTGCGGCTCCCTGGGCTCGACGATCAGGGCGCCGTAGAGCCCGAGTGCGATCTGGGCCGTGGGGTCGGCGTGGGAGTGGTACCAGCGAGTGCCGGCGGGAGTGGCGACAAACTCGTAGACGAACGCTTCGCCGGGCTCGACTGCAGCCTGGTTGAGGCCGACTGGTCCATCCATCTCCGGTCGCAAGTTGACGCCGTGCCAGTGGATCGACGTTCCCACCGGGAGTTGGTTGCGCAGCGTTATGCGGACTCGATCTCCTTCCCTGACACGGATCTCGGGGCCTGGCATCTGGCCGTTGTAGGCCCAGGCACGCACGATCGTCCCCGGCAGAATCTCCCAGTCGATCTCCGCCGCGGTGAGGGTGAACTCCCGAAGCTGTGGCCCGTTGGCCAGAGCGTCGTTACGCAGCAGCGAGGGGAGGATGCCGACGAACACAAGCCCGATCAACAGGAGCAAGGTGGAAAGTCCAACGAGTCCGGGCGAATCGAGCAGACTGGTGTGCGAGGTGCGATTCCTGGGGGACAGGTCAGGCATGGGCGCGTTCTCCGAATAACGAGGACCGGCTTGGGCGCGACACGCCACGCCATCAACGTCGGGGCTGTCTCGTCACGCCCGCATGGGGGCCTTCCCCTCGATCGATAGCCGGTCTGATGACGATGCCCGGGCCACTGCAGGTATCAGCCCGCGGTGGCATTTCCCACACTACCGCTGGTGATTAGCGCCTCCCACCGACACGCCCCTTACAGTTCCCATACAGATGATTGGTTAGCGTTGTGTCGCTTGGCGACGTGGGCCACCTCGGTTCCCACGATCAGGGTGATCGGTCGGGGTCAGTCTCTGTCAGGGCGGCCGATCCAGCCGGCGCGACAGCGCCAACCAGCAGTAATCCCAGCGTGCCGGCAGTGGTCGTCTACGCTTGAGGGTCTCCTAGGATCACGGAAAAGCACTGAATGATTGGCGCCCCAGGTGAATCTCGGAACTGATCCAGCTGCTGAAAGGCGATGGGAAGGCGCTCCAGGCTGCCCTGGAGGAGTGACGACAGCAGCCACACACCGGCTGCCGCGTGCGTGGCAGTTCCCGATCCGCTCGCTGATCTGGTCGAGACGCACAGGTCGCTGCGTCTCTCGCGCTGCATGACGGATACCGCGCCCATCGGCCCGTGAGGGAACCCGTTCAGGTGAGCGGGAAGGGCCGCCTGACGTAATGGCGTTAGCTGGTAATGCCAGGGCCCAATTGTGCTGTCATGAACGCATCCAGCTCGGCCTCGGCCAGGGTGTGGGAGCCGTCCAGCACCTCACGCCAGGTTGCGCTCGCCACAAGGGCCTGGCGAGATACCGGAGGACGAAAGGCCCGGTTCTGAAGCTGCAGAAGGTCCGGCCGGCTGTAGTGCCCGCAGGCATCAAAGTCGAAGCGGGCCTCGGAGACTGCGCCCGGATCGATCTCCGCGTAGAGGATGCCAGATTCGTCCCAGAGCGGGCCGGCCAGGTACTCGCCCAACGGCCCAATGATGGCGCTCCCGCCGCGCGTAATGGGGTCTGGCAGAGCCGCGACTTCTCGGAGCGACGCCTCGTCCAGATCTTCCGGATACTCCGCCTTCGTCATGAACTGGTTGCAGGACAGGACGAAGCAGCGCCCCTCCAGCGCAATGTGGCGGATGGTGGACTGCCACGTCTCCCGTCCATCCGCTGTAGGCGCCAGGTAGATCTCGACGCCCTGGGCATAGAGCGCGCTACGTGCCAGGGGCATGTAGTTCTCCCAGCAGATCAACCCACCCATGCGTCCCAGCTCTGTCGGGATGGTCCGCAGGCCGGAGCCGTCTCCCTCGCCCCAGATCAGGCGCTCGCTGGCGGTTGGCTTGATCTTCCGGTGCAGGTTCAGCAGGGTCCCGTCAGGCCCCCACACCGCCAGGGTGCAGTAGAGGGTGCCGGCGGTTCGCTGATCTCGCTCGATGACCCCGACGGCCAGATAGATGCCCAGGTCCGCAGCGGTGGCTGCGAGTTGTGCGGCCTCCGGACCGGGGATGGTGATGGCGCTTTCCACATACCGGCGGTAGAGCTTCCGCCCCTCAGCGCTGCGGCTCCCCACGATGGCGCCGAAACTCAGGCCACGTGGGTAACCAGAGATAAATGCCTCCGGGAAAAGCACGAGTCGGGCGCCCTGGGCGGCAGCCTGCCGCGCCAGCGTGATCGTCTTGTGCACGCTGGCTTCCCGATCCAGGAAGACCGATCCGTCCTGTACGACGGCCGCGATAAACGTTCCTGGATTTTCGAGGGACATGCCGAACCTTTCCTGCATGGTTACGCCGGGACGTGACGGGATCATGGTAGCCCTCTGTTCCCATCCACAGGGGTGATCCAGGGGCGATTGGGCTGCCGTATGATCCCCTCTCAGATAGGCAGGTGCAGGAGGAGCGCGTGGACGGAAGCGTGGGCACGATTGTGGTGGGTGCGGGGCCAGGCGGCGCGGTGCTGGCGGCGAGACTGGTGGAAGCGGGGGAAGACGTTCTGCTCATCGAGGCCGGGCCCGACTACGGTCCGTTCGGCTCGCCAGCGTGGCCTGCATCGCTGCTCGACCCGACTCGCATGCCAGGTGACGATGCTTCGTGGAATTACATTTCGGCCGCGCAGCATGGCATGCCGGACCATCACCTCCAGCGCGCACGGGTCATCGGCGGTTGCTCCTCCCACAACGGGGCGGCGGCGCTCTGGGGGCACCGCTCGGACTACGACACCTGGGCGGTTGAGAATCCCGGCTGGAGCGCCGAGGAGGTTGAGCCACTCTTCCGGATCGTGGACGAAAAACTGCGGGTGCATGTCCCTCCGGCAGACTGGATTACCCCGTATCACAGCCATGTGGTGGAGGCGGTGAGGCAGGCCGGGTATCCCGTGCTGCCGACCCTCTGCAGCCTGGATCCCGACTTCGGATTCTCCGTCCACCCGGTCAATATCGATCCTGAAACGCGCATTCGCTGGAACGCGAGCTTTGCCTACCTCGATCCGATCCGGGACGCGCCGAACTTTCGTCTCATCCCAGACACCCTGGTTGACCGTATCTTGCTGGAGGGGAAGCGCGCCGTTGGTGTGGCAGTTGTCGGGCCAGACGGTCCGGTGGAGATTCGCGCGAATCGCGTTATCCTGGCGGGCGGAGCCTACGGCACGCCGCTGATCCTGCTGCGTTCTGGCATTGGACCTGCCAGGACTCTGGCGGGTTGGGGCATTCCCGTGCAGCATGAGCTCCCTGGCGTGGGGCAGAACCTTCATGACCACCCGGCCACGGCGGTGACCTACGAGGCCAGCCCGGAGATGGTCGCCGAGATGGAGGCATTCCTGGCAGCGGGCGGCCTGGCGCGGGAGGAGGGAACGACCGGGCTGGTCAGTTCCGCTCGCTGTGAAGGACCCTACGACATTCACATCTATCCCGTGGCTCCGCGGCCCCACGACGGAGAATCGTGGCGCTTCGCGATCGCATCCGCCGTGATGGCCCCGCGCTCCCGCGGCTCGATTGGCCTGAATCCCGAGCGCCCGACGGATCCTGAGGCAGCGCCGGTCATCGACACCAATTACCTGACCGACCTTGACGAGTACGATCTGGATGTGCTGGCAGAGTCGCTGGAAATCGCGCGTGAACTGGGAGCGCAGCCGGCCCTGGCCGCGGTGCTGGTGCGCGAACAGGTGCCCGGACCAGACGTGCAGACCCGAGATGAGATCAAGGCCTGGTTGCTGACCAACGCCACGCACGACTACCACCCGACAAGCACCTGCCGTATGGGCCCTGTTGAAGATCGGATGGCGACCGTCGATTCATCCGGGAACGTACACGGGTTGCAGGGGCTGATGATTGCGGACGCCTCCATCATGCCCTTCGTGACGCTGGCGAACACGAACGTGCCCACGTTCATGGTCGCGGAAAAAGTGGCTCGCGATCTCGTGACGACGCTCGCTTGAAGATCTGGCGCGGCATTACAAACGCCCTGTGACGCCGCGCCAATGTCCATGCGGTGAACGCTTCGCTATGGTGGGGTTGTCCTGCTGCCACGCTACCGTGGGTTTGATGCACCGCTGATGGGGGTGAGTTCTACGACAGGCAGTTTGCCGTCCTGCTCCACCGCCATGTCCAGTTCCCCCTCGTAGTCAAAGACGCCCGTGGCTTTGAGAACGCTGCGAACCGGCTCCGGAGGTCCACATTGACCGGATCGCTTGCGCATCTGCAGCATCAGGTCCCGCCGGCGTACCGCATCCTCGATCGGTTTTGCCGTTGCCTTGATCGTCTTGCTGCCCACCTGGATGGTCACCTCGGGGTTGGCCCGCAGGTTCTTGTACCAGTCAGACTGGATGCCCCAGCCTGCGAAGATGATGTAGGTGTCACCTACGGGCATATAGCTGACCCCGGTGGTGCGCGGCAGGCCGCTCTTGCGCCCGATTGTCGTGAGCATCATGATGCAACGCTTGCTCATGATCTCCCCGATGGGACCCCGGTACATAGAAACCGGCGACTTGAAAAACCATTTGCGGAAGGCGTTCGGGCGTCCTCGGTCGAACGTCGGTTGATTGGTCGCCATCAGGGGTCAGTCCTTTCCACTACGCGGTCACGACGACATTGTCACGACGGGCGTGTTGCTGCTCGCTCACGTGCACGATTCTATCAACTATCGACGCCAGATCTGTCTCCCGGATAGGAACGACTCCGAGCCGCGTGAGTTCAGCATCCATCGCCTGTGCAATGCCGCCCCCCACGATAACCGGGATGTCCCGTGTCGCGGGATCGCGGTCGAGCTCCGCCACGAGCTGCTGCAGGGCCGGGAAGCGAGCTGGCAGTGTTGCGGAGAGCAGGACGACCGCCGGCAAGCGGCCCTGGATCTCCTCGAGCAGGAACGGGACATCGACACTCGATCCCATGAAGTGCACCTGCCGGCCACGGGCGCGGAGCATCGCCACCACCATGCGCAGGCCGATATCGTGGCGTTCTCCAGGCGCGCACACTGCCAGGATCGGCGGTCCTTGTGGTTTTGCCGCATGGCGCCATGAGAGTTGGGTGATCGCTTCGCGCACGATCTCGGTGATCTCATGCTCCTGGCCGACCCGGAGGTCTCCAATGTGCCAGCGGCGGCCCACCTCGGTTTGCACTCGCAGGAGAACATCCTGGAAAAGCACCGTCAGCGGGATGCCCAGGTCGTCTGCCTGGAGTAAGCCGGGTACCGCCGCCTGGTCACCCTGCAAAAGTTCAGTCGTGAGCCGCTCCACCAGGTCGTTCACCGGGTTTGCCGCGTACGTTTCCAATCGCTGCCGGATCTCGTTCAGGGAGAGTCGCTGCTCCTGCCAATGCTTGATCTGGCGCAGGCGGTCGATATCTTGAGGGGTGAAAAGACGATGTCCCCCCGGGGTACGATGTGGTGACACGAGCCCCTCGCGCTCCAGGAAGCGGAGGCTGGAGTGGGAAACATCGGGGTACTCTGCCTGGAGGAGGGTCACCACCTCGCCGATCGGGGAAAGCGCAGGCCGCTCAAGTTGGCCCTTCAGGTCTTCACGCTTCTCCATGTCGTTGTTATTGTCATCCATGTCGTTCAGAATACACCTCAAAAGCGTGAAATGGAATCTCACCTACAGATTCAGGTTACAGTACTCCAACGTGCAGTACGATGGTACGTATCTCAGCGGACTGGAGCCCGCGATGACTTCGCCTGTTGGTAATGATCATGCGCAGCGCAAGCAGGACCACTTGCGGATCGTCATGGGTGAGTCCGTTGCCTCCGCGAGCAGTACGGGTCTGGAGCGATATCGCCTGCTGCACTGCGCGCTCCCTGAGCTTGACCTCGCCCAGGTCGATCTGCGTACGACCTTTCTTGGGCGAAGGCTCGCCGCGCCCATCCTGATCTCCGGTATGACTGGCGGCGTGGAACGCGGGGCCGAGATCAACACCCGCCTTGCCGCTGCCGCCCAGGCGCATGGCTGTGCCATGGGCGTCGGGTCGCAGCGCGTTGCCCTGGAGCAGCCAGAGCTGGAGCGCATGTTCGCGGTGCGTGACGTTGCGCCAGATATCCCGTTGTTCGCCAATTTTGGCGCTGCCCAATTGAACACCGGGTATGGTCTGGAGCAGGCCAGGCGCGCCGTCGAGATGATCGATGCGGACGCGTTCGTGCTCCACCTTAACCCCCTGCAGGAGGCGCTCCAGGCCCAGGGCAACACGGACTGGCGCGGGCTTCTGTCACGTATTGCCGAGCTATGTTCTGGGCTGGACGTGCCGGTCATTGTCAAGGAAGTTGGCTGGGGCATCTCCGGTCCCGTCGCTCGCCAGTTGGTCGATGCGGGCGTCGCCGCGATTGACGTGGGAGGCGCTGGCGGAACCAGTTGGAGCGAGGTCGAGCGGCACCGCGCCCCAACAGAATTGTTGCGCCGGGTCAGCAGCACCTTCGTGGGTTGGGGTATTCCTACCGCCGAGGCGGTGCAAATGGTCCGGCGCTCACTTCCAGACATTCCGCTCATTGCCAGCGGCGGGCTTCGCACCGGCATCGATGCCGCAGTGGCTATTGCGCTCGGCGCGGACCTGGCCGGATTCGCGGCGCCGCTCTTGCGTGCCGCCGCTGAGTCGGAATCGGGCGCGTATGATTTGCTGAGCGCCCTGTTGCTGGAGCTTCGGGTCAGCATGTTCGCCACGGGCGTGGCCGACGTGGAGCAGCTTCGCCATGCGGACATGATCACGACGCCATGCTGAATGCCGCATTGCCAGGAGATCCTGGCAAACCTGACGCGACTATCGATTGGCGTATCTGCTCGGTAATCACCCGGGAGCATGGCCGGACCTTCTACCTGGCCAGTCACTTCCAGACGCCGGCTCGGCGGCGGGCGCTGCATGCGATCTACGCCTACTGCCGTATAGCCGACGATATTGTAGACCGGGCCGCCACTCGCGCTGAGGCAACGTCCAAGCTCGCCGAGTGGGAAGCGCAGCTCGACGCCCCGGTGCATCCCGTCGCCCACACCTTTGCCGCAACGCGCCAGATCTACGGCATTCCCGTGGAGCCCGCGCGGGATCTCATCGACGGTATCCGCAGCGATCTGCAGCCAGAGCCATTCGCCACCTGGGAGGATCTCCGGCACTACTGCTACCGCGTGGCTGGCACGGTGGGCTTGTTGACCGCGCCGGTCCTGGGATGTACCCAATCTTCCGCATTGCTGAGGGCGGTGGAACTGGGCATTGCCATGCAGCTCACGAACATCCTGCGTGACGTCGGGGAAGACGCGAGGCAGCAACGGGTGTACCTCCCGTTGGCCGACCTGGCTGCCTTCGGGTGTACGCCCGAATCGTTGCTGGCAGGCCGTCCCACCGGCCGCTTCCGGGAGTTGATGGCCTTCGAGATTGCGCGGGCGCGCACGCTCTATGCCGCTGCCCGGCCCGGCATCGCCGCGCTCTCGCCAGCCGGGCAGATGACAGCGCTCGCCGCCAGCCGGCTCTATGCCTCGATCCTGACACGTATCGAGGAGCTGGATTACGACGTGTTCAATACGCGCGCTACGGTCCATACCCGGCGCAAGCTGGGAGCTCTCCCGGCCGTGGCGCTCGATTTCGCGCTCATGCCCCGCTTCCCCGCCGTCCTACCCGGGGACCTGTGATGCCCACGGGTCAGAAGCTGCGCTCAGGAGGCCCCAGCAATGAGATCGTCGGCGATCACCGCCGAACAGAGCACGCCGGGCAGCCCGGCCCCAGGATGCGTGCCCGCGCCGACGAAGTAGAGATTTGGCACGCCGGGCGCGCGGTTGTGAGGGCGGAACCACGCCGACTGCGTCAGGATCGGTTCCACGGCGAACGCCGCGCCAAGATGGCTGCTGAGCGTATCGTGGAAGTGACGCGGGTCGATCATGTGCTCCGTCACCAGATGCTGCGAGAGATCTGGCAGGTAGTTCCGCTCAAGGAAGCCCATCACGCGATCCCTGAAGGGTTTCGCCTCACGTGCCCAATCGATGCCTGCCCCAAGGTGCGGTACGGGCGCCAGCACGTAGAAGGCCTCGCAGCCGGGGGGCGCCAGCGACGGATCGGTCAGCGTTGGCATGTGCAGGTAGAGCGAGAAATCATCGGTCAGGCGCTTGCGGCGAAAGATGTCCTGCAGCAACCCCTCGTAGCGCGGGCCGAGGATAATGTCGTGGTGCGCCAGGGCCGGCCCGTCACCCCCACGGTACTGCCGATCCGTCCCGAAGTAGATCACCACCAGCGACATCGAGTGGCGCATCCGCTCCACCCAGCGCCCAGGCAACGAGCGCCGCATGGCCGCCGGCAACAGGTGCTGGTACGCGCCGGTGACGTCGGCATTACAGACCACGCTGTCCGCCGGGATGATCTCGCCACTGGTCAGGCGCACGCCGCGCGCTCGGCCCTGCTCGATGATCACCTCCTCCGCCCGCGTGGAGAGGAGCAGCATCCCGCCGAGATCCGAGAAGAGCTGAACCAGCGCATCGACGACCGCGCCGGTGCCACCCTCCGCGAACCACACGCCCCACGTGCGCTCCAGGTGGTGGATGAGCGCGTAGATGCTCGTGGTCTGAAACGGGTTGCCGCCCACCAGCAGGGGGTGGAAGGAGAGGATCTGGCGCAAGCGGTCATGCTGAACATGCTTGGCAACCAGGCCATAGACCGTTCGGTAGCTCTCCAGCTTGATCAGATCGGGCGCCACGCGCAGCATGTCCTGCCAGTGCAGGAAGGGCTGTGTGGCCAGTTCCGTGAACCCCTTGGCGAAGATACGTTCGCTCTGCCGCACGAATTCGTGGTAGCCAGCGATATCCGCCTCACTCGCGCCGAGGCGACGGATCTCGGCTTCCATGCGCGCGGCATCGCCGGTGTAATCGAAGTGGGTTCCGTCCGGGAAGAAGATGCGGTAGAACGGGTCAATCGGCTTCAGGGTGAGGTAATCCTCACGGCGACGGCCGGCAAGCGTAAAGAGGTCATCGATCAGCCAGGGCGCGGTGATGACGGTTGGTCCTCCATCGAAGGTGAAGCCGTCCTGCCGGTAGACGTAAGCGCGGCCGCCCGGCTGGTCGCGCTGCTCCAGCAGCGTCACCTGGTGCCCGCGCGCCGCCAACCGCACGGCCGCCGCCAGCCCGCCCAATCCCGCGCCAATGACCACGATCCGCTGTGTGCCGCTCAAACTCGTATCCTGCCCATTGATGAATCCATGGCGTACAGGCTATGGAATAGCGTGGCCGCGAACTGCACATATGCTACGTCGCTCGCCGGGGTGCGCGCGCGGTGAGCGCGCTGCGCAACGCGCTGCTGATCCTGCTTGCCGCCGCGCAGGTGGTGGCCGGTTTGCGTGTGGCGGTTCGCCTCGTGCGAACTGCGCGAGGAACGCGCATTCAGCGTAGCGATGCGCCCGTCCCTGGCGAGCGCATCTCGGTGATCGTGCCGGTCCTGGACGAGCGCTGGCGCGTGATGCCGTGCCTGGAAGGCCTGATGACGCAGCCGTCCGAGGTGCAGGAAATCCTGGTCGTCGATGGCGGCTCAAGCGACGGCACCCAGAGCGTGGTACGAACCGCCGCGGAACGCGATGCGCGTATTCGGCTGGTAGATGCATCGCCAATACCGGCAGATTGGAATGGCAAGGCGCACGGTCTGCAGACTGGGCTGCTCCACGCCGATCCGCTGTCGAACTGGATCCTGACGATGGACGCAGATGTTCAGCCACGTCCGGATCTCTCTCGCTCGTTGCTGGCCCACGTCCGCCGCAGTGGAGTTGCCTTGCAAGGCGTCGCCACGCGTCAGGATGTTGCTGGCGCCGCGGATGGCCTGCTGCACCCGGCGCTCCTCACGACGCTGGTTTACCGCCACGGCATTCCCGGCCACGACTCCAGCAATGTCCATGAGGTGCAGGCGAACGGGCAATGCTCCCTGTTCCGCCGCGAGGTGCTGGACCGGCTTGGGGGCTTCGCGCTGGCGCGGGACTCGCGCTGTGAAGACGTGACCATGGCGCGCGCGGTGGCCCAGGCCAGACACCCGGTGGGCTTCCATGAGGCAGACAATCTCGTCGAGGCGTCCATGTACGGCAACTGGCGCGAAACCTGGCAGAACTGGCCGCGCTCACTCACCCTGCGTGATCGGTTCTGGGGGCTTGGCGGCCGGCTGGGACTGGCGGAAGTCACGCTTGCCCAGGGCTTGCCCCTGGTCCTGTTGGCTGCTGAGTTGGCCTGGCGGGGTAGAGCGCGCTCGCAAGCCGTGGCTCCCAAAGTGGAAGGTAAACAGGAGAAGCAGGATGTCCTGGAACCTCCTGTGCCTCGCGCGACCCCGATTGCCGGCGGCCCGGGATCCTTCACCGGCGGGTGTGGCTCGGATAAGGCAAATCGGCGATCGACACGCCACGTGCTGCGCGTCGTGAACATCGTCTTGTTAGCCATGCGTCTCGGCATTCTTGCCGGTACGCGGCGGGCCTACGACCGGCCGCCATTCACCTACTGGCTCTCGCCGCTCGTTGATTTCCCCGTCGCCCTCCGTCTGTGGCAGAGCGCCCTACAGAGAACCCACACCTGGCGGGGTCGTACCCTCGTCCCCGAAGATGTCTGGAGCGTCACATGAAACTCGTGAGGATTCTGCTCATCGGTCACCTGGCAGCGCTGGCGTTCGGGATCGCCGGGCTGCTGATCGCGCTGCCGAACGCGCAGTGGTGGGCCGGCGATCCCCGCGCCCTGCAGGTGTTCAACTTTGGCATGTCCTACGGCGGCGCCAGCCACATCCTGTTCGGCGCGGCGGCCATGTTCGCGTATGCCTGGGTCGTCATCGGCAAGCAGCGGACCCTCATCTTCTTCGCGGTCTCGTGCGGTCTCTCACTTGCTTCCGAGTTGATTGGGACCGGTACTGGCTGGCCGTTCGGTAACTACGCGTACACCGATTTCCTTGGGTACAAGGTGCTTGACCGGGTCCCTTTCACCATTCCGCTCTCGTGGTTCTACCTCGGTCTCGCGGCGTACATGCTGGGCACGCTGCTGGCCAACCGTATTGGTACTCGCCTGACGTTCTGGGCGCTCTTCTTCGGTGTCTGGCTCCTCACGGCCTGGGACCTTGTCCTCGATCCGGCCATGGCGGACCCCAGCCTGCGCGTGCAGTTCTGGACGTGGCAGGAATCCGGACCCTACTTCGGGATGCCGATCCAGAACCTGGTGGGATGGTCCGTCACGGGCTTGCTCTACATGGGAATCAGCCGCCTGCTGTGGCGCCAGGACATGAGCGCGGTGGAACTCGCTCCCACCTCCTGGTTCCCCTTCGCGGTCTATGCCGCCAATCTCATCTTCGCCATGGCGCTCAGCCTGGGCGCGGGCCTCTGGCCGCCTGTGGTGCTCGCCCTGGTTGCCGGAATGGTGCCTGCAGCGTTAGCGCTCCGCCGGCCATCGCATCGGGATACGCCAGAACGCGATGCTCCTGCCGCCTGGCCTGCCCCGGAGGCGTCACGCTAAGACTCGGTCCAGTCACCAGTCAGCAGGCCGCGTGTTGCCCATCGATGCGTCTCTTGCCGTCACCCATGAGGCTTGACAGGGTGAACCCACCGATCCCCTGAGCGGCCTGCCAGATCGTGCGGTTCCTGTTTAGGCCACGCCACTGCTATTGGTGCGTGGTGCGACTTCGCTGAGGAGCAACGCTTCATGTGACCTGAACGATTGGAAACTGGCGTGCCGGCCCGTCCATAGCTGATCCTAGACACATGAAATGAAGGTCACGTCCGCAGTTTAGGGAGTGCACCTGGATAAGCAGGGAATCGTTCGCGTGGTTCGAGGTCTCGCCAAGCTGATAGCGTTCATGGCCTGGGTTTCCATCCGGTCCTTCTGCCGGCAGGCTATGCGTAACTTCGACGTGCAGGTGACTGGGCTGGAGAACGTACCGCGCAACGGACCGGTGATCCTCGCCGCCCGCCACTATCACTACAGCTATGACGGCATTGCCATCTATGCACTGGTCAATCGCCAACTTCGCGCCGTGGCGGCGCTCGACTGGCTGCCACCGGGTGCGCTGCGTCGTGTCCTCCATGGCGCCTGCCAGGTTGCTGGTTGGCCCGCCATCCTGCGTGAGCCTTTGCGCGGGAGCAACGACCGCGAGACTGAGCGTGAGCGGCGGCGGCTCCTCTTCCACGCATCGAGAGAAGCCGTCGAATTGCTCCGACAGGGTAACGTGCTCCTCATTTTCCCGGAAGCCTACCCAGTCGTGGATCCCCACCCGACTCCGCTCCGCGCCGACGGCGAGATGCTGCCATTCCAGACAGGCACTGTGCGGTTTGCGGAGTTGGCGGCGCGCCAGTCCCATGCGGCCATCCCCGTCGTGCCGGTGGGGCTGCACTACACGCCGGGCCAGCGCTGGCGACTGGACCTGGCCTTTGGTGAGCCGCTGCTCATAGGCCCGCAAAGTGATCTGGATAGCAGCCTGGCCACGCTCGAGTCTGAGGTGCGGCGGCTCTCCGGGCTCTGAGCCCGGCGCAAGACGTGGCGAACGGCGTAGCGAGCGCCAGACTGTGTGCTGTGCGACCGTCGCTGCCGAGGCTATCCCATTGGGTGGGGGTGGCGGAGCCGTTTCCTGCTACCGTGATCCTGTGTTGCTGGTGGCCCGACGTCCCGCCAGCTCGGGGAACTCCACATGTCCGACCTCCTGGCCGCGCGCCTGCAAATGGCGACGGCGCTCTCGTTCCACATCGTTTTCGCTGCGCTCGGGATGGGATTGCCTCTCCTGCTGGTCATCACCGAGGGGCTGTGGCTGAAGACCCGTAACCCCATCTACCTGACGCTGGTCAAGCGCTGGGTGAAGGCCTTTGCCATCCTGTTCGCGGTCGGCGCCGTCTCTGGCACGGTGCTCTCGTTCCTGCTCGGGCTACTCTGGCCCGGGTTCATGCGCTACGCCGGCGGCATAATCGGGCTGCCCTTTTCGGCGGAAGGGTTCGCGTTTTTCACTGAGGCGATCTTCCTGGGTCTGTACCTCTATGGGTGGGACCGCCTCTCGCCGCGGGCGCACTGGCTCGCCTCCATCCCCATCGCCGTGAGCGGTGCGTTCTCGGCCATCTTCGTCATTTCCGCCAACGCCTGGATGAACAGCCCGACCGGATTTCGCGTGGTCAACGGTGAGGTCGTTGACGTCGATCCCGTGGCGGCCATGTTCAATTCGGCCTGGGGGCAGCAGGCGCTGCACATGGTGCTGGCCGCCTACGTAGCCACCGGGTTGGCCGTTGCCGGCCTGTACGCCTGGGGCATCCTGCGCGGACGGCGCGATGCCTACCACCGCCTTGGACTCACTATCGGCATTGGCCTGGCCGGGGTGATGATCCCGCTCCAGATCATCAGCGGTGATTTCAGCGCGCGCTGGGTGGCGGACAACCAACCGGTGAAGCTGGCCGCGATGGAGGGACTCTTCCACACCCAGGCCGGCGCGGGATTGACGATCGGCGGCATCCCTGACCCGGAAACGCAGACCACGAGCTACGGCATCGAGATCCCGAACGGCCTGAGCCTGATCGCCTTCCATGATCCGAACGCTGTCGTGCAGGGGCTCGATGCGGTGCCGCCAGAGGATCAACCACCGGTGGTGATCGTGCACCTGGCGTTCCAGGTGATGGTCGGCATCGGGTTTGCCACGCTCGGCCTGGTGGCCTGGTACTGGTTCACCGTATGGCGTTCGAGGCGGCGCGGCGTCACGTTCGAGCCGGGATCCTGGTTACTCCGCGCCCTGGTGGTGGCGACGCCGGCCGGGTTTTTCGCCATCGAGGCGGGCTGGATCGTGACGGAGGTTGGGCGGCAGCCCTGGATCATCTGGGGCTTCATGCGCACCGCCGAGGCGGTAACCCCGGTGCAGAACGTCTTCTACAGCTTTGGCGGCTTCATCCTGATCTACGTCATTCTCGCCATCACCACGGCGGTGCTCCTGGTTCGCCTGGGACGCGCCCCGATTCCTGATCGCTTCCCGCCCCCCGGTGCACCAGGCGCACGGGTTGATTCGCCGGAAGGAGCTGGCCGTGCGGTGGCTTGATTCCGTGCAGACCCTGGAGTTTGCGCTGGGAGCCATCCTGCTCCTTGGCGTCATCCTCTACGCCGTGCTGGGTGGCGCGGACTTCGGCGGTGGTGTCTGGGATCTGCTCGCGCGCGGACCGCGGGCCAGCCAACAGCGGGAGGTGATTGCCCACGCCATCGGCCCCATCTGGGAGGCGAACCACGTCTGGCTCATCTTCGTCATCGTCATTGTCTTCACCGTCTTTCCGCCGGTCTACGCCGCCCTGAGCGTGGCGCTCTTCATCCCGCTCACCCTAGCGCTGGTGGGCATCGTGTTCCGGGGCGTGGCTTTCGTCTTCCGTACCCCGGCCCGCAGCGTAGCGGTCATCGGTGGGGTCTGGGACCGCGTGTTCGCAATCGCCAGCGTGGTCACGCCGATCTTCCTGGGTATGGCGGCGGGCGCCGTCGCTTCCGGCCAGATCCGGGTGATCGACGGCGTGGTCCAGAGTGATCCCGTATCGACCTGGCTAGCTCCCTTCCCCCTGGCGACCGGCCTCCTGGCCCTGGCTACCTGTGCCTTCCTGGCCGCGGTCTACCTGACGGTGGAAACCGATGGTGAACTGCAGGAGGATTTCCGGCAGCGGGCGCTTGGCGCGGGCGCGGCCTTCGCGATCCTGGCGGCAATCGCGCTGCCCCTGGCCCGGCGAGACGCCCCTCAGATCTGGGAGGGGCTGACCGGGACCAGTGCCATCGTCGTCGTGCCGACTGGCGTCCTGCTGGCGGTAGCTACAGGCTGGGCGGTGTACAACCGGCGCTTTCTCCTGGCCCGGTACACTGCTGTGGCCGAAGTAATCCTGCTGTTGGTCGGGTGGGCGTTGGCACAGTACCCGTACCTTGTCGCGCCCGACCTGAGCTTCGAAAACGCCGCTGCCACTCCCGCGATGATGCGCGCTGCGCTGGTCACCTATGGTCTCGGCGCGATCGTGCTCATCCCCTCGCTCTGGCTCCTGTTCAAGGTCTTCAAGGCCGATCTCCCCGGCGCGGTCGAGGTGGCGCCAGCGACGGACGGTGGGTCGGTGGCCGAGGATCGGGACGCCGCAAGCTGATGCGCAGTGCAGCAGATAGTGCCCTTCTGATTCAATTGTCCGAGGGTGGGCGCCCGGCTGACCGCCCGTCCCCTTTTGTCATCCACCCTGCTGTGTCATCTTGAGCCCGCAGGCGAAGGATCTCGGCCCAACCTGCTCCTGCTCCACTACCTTCAGGAATTGTCTTGAGCAATGGCGCACTTTCTCGGTGTCCTCAGAACTATGGCCCGCTTGCCAACGGCCTAGTGAGCAGCCTCTCGATCAGCGGCACGAAGGTCGCGCTCCGGATCGGGACGCTGCCCCTCTTGTTCCACACATGCGGCTGACAACCACCGGCACTTCTTGCGATAGTTGCGCCACAAGGCATTCGGCCAGTTCGCAAGAGGAGCAGAGGTACACGCATGTCTACGCAATCAAGGCCCGGCCTGCACATCGTCCAGAACCGCTACGACGTCGCCCAGCGGTGGTCGGAAAAGGCTGATCCCGTCGAGCACTATGCCGCTTCCGGGGTTTATGAGCTTCTTGGTGAGCCAACGGTTGTGGAGCCGCAGTTCCCAGCCGGGCACGAGGCCGACGAGCCGACCGTGAAACTTGGCGTATTTGGCGGCCAGATCGCTGAAGCCGTGGCGGAAGGGCGGCGCGCTGGCAAGCCAGTCCTGGTGGTTGGCGGCACCTGTGATGCGGTGCCTGGCATCGTCGGCGGTATTCAGCAGGCGCATGGCCCTGCGGCAAGGATCGGACTGGTCTGGTTCGATGCCCACGGCGACTTCAACACGCCGCGCACCACCCTTTCCGGCATGCTGGGCGGGATGCCGGTCGCGGTCTCCGCTGGGCTGGCCTACCCCGAGTGGCGCACGCTCTCACAGCAAGAGGTGCCGTTGCCGACTGACCGTATCGTGATGGTGGATGTGCGCAACCTCGATCCGGCCGAGGAGCAACTGATCCGCGCCACGGATGTCACCATTGCTGCACCGGCGCCGGGCTTCCCGGGCGAGGACCTGCAGCAGGCCATCGACGCGCTGGCCGAGAAGTGCGACATCATCTACCTGCACATCGATGCCGACATCCTCGATGGCCGCTATGTCCCCAATCACAAGACGGTTGAATTCAATGGCCCCAGCATGGAGCAGGTGCAAGCGGCCATCGACATTGTGATGAACACTGGCAAGGTGGCGGTCTTCGCGGTCGTCTCGATCTGGACCGATGGTGAGGGCGGCGCTACGGCGATTGAGTCCGGGACGCAGTTGGTGCGCGCCGGCGTCGAGGCCTGGGCCCGCCAACCGGCCTGACGCGCAGCACTAGCCTCGTGTCTCGAGTTTGTCGAGAGACCTCGTAGGGCAACATGACGGACTCAGGCAGAGGTCCCTCGACGTTGCTGGGGGTGACACGATGGTTGCGCGCTGCTGGACTTGCGCGGTTGCCCAGCTTGCGACAATGCTCCAGCAGCAAGGACCGGGGGGATCATGCCAGACGCGGAACTCATGAGGCAGGAGCTGACGGCCGAAGCGATCTCTGACGCACGCCGGGTACACAGTGTGTGCCTGAGCCCAGATGGGGCGTTGGCGGCGTATGTGGTGTCTCCATTCAGCCGGCGTGAGGAGCACCCGGTCAGCGCCATCTGGCTGGCCAGTGGCAATGCACCCGCGCGTCAGCTCACGGCTGGGACGGCAGAGGATCACGCACCGCGCTGGAGCATAGATGGCCGCACGCTCCTCTTCCTCTCGGACCGCGCGAAGCGGGGAACGGCGCAGCTCTACCACATCTCCCCGGATGGCGGAGAGGCGCAAGCCCTCACGGACTGGGAGCCCGGCATCGCGGACTACCTGCCGCTGCCCGATGGCCGCATTGCGCTTCTGGCGGTTGACGCTGAAACCGCCGAGCAGAAGGCGCGCAAGGAGCGGCGCGACGACGCCGAGGTTTACGGCGCAGAGTGGAAATTTCAACGACTGCGCCTGCTGGACCTCGGCAGTGGCGCCATCACAACTGTGGCCGGATTGGAAGATCGGCACGTCGTTGAGGTCGCCGCGGCCAGTGACGGCAACCGATTGGCAGCCATCGTGTGGCCCACGCCTGAGCTGGATAACGCAACCGAACGTGGCGAAATCGTGATGATCGACCAGGCTGGTGAGGACACTCCGCCTACCGTCGCCTCGCTGACCTCCGGTGGCAGTGACCTGGCTTGGGGACCGGGTGATGAGACGCTCCTCTACCGAGCGCAGCTCCTGCCGGGCATGCAGGGCGGGCAGGGGATCTTCGTGCTCGATCTCGTCTCTGGCACAACGCGCATCCTGGCGCATGACCTCGAAGCGTGCCCCGACCTTCTGGTGACAGACCAGTCCGGCACGCCCTACGTGCTGATGCTCGATCATCTTGAGAGTTGGCTCGGCCAACTCGACCTTTCGAGCGATAAGGCTGCCACACAGGGGGCACCTCCAAAGTTGGCACGCTTGGCAGAGTCGGCGCACTTTCCCGGCGAGGTCGAGGACTTCAGCGTCAGTGCTAATGGTTCAATGATTGCCGTTGCCGGCAACACCCAGAGCGTCCTGAGCGATCTCTGGCTGGCCCGTATCGGAGAGCCACTGCAACGCGTCACCGACACCAACCCGGACCTGGAGAGCCTGGCGTTTGGCGCGCAGGAGCGCGTGACCTGGTCCGCCCCAGACGGCCTGGACATCGAGGGGCTGCTTATTCTGCCCCCGGGCGCCACCCGTGGCGATGGGCCACTCCCATTGATGACTCTCGTCCACGGCGGTCCCTACGGGCGCTACGCCGACACCTTGCAGATCGGACCGCACCGCTGGGGTCAATGGCTGGCGACCGCCGGGTACGCCGTGCTCTTGCCGAACCCCCGTGGTGGCTCTGGCCGTGGACACGCCTTCGCGAACACGGTGGCGGGCGCTGTCGGCAAGGAGGATTGGCACGATGTCCTGGCTGGGGTGGAGTACACCGTGGCTTCGGGAATCGCCGATCCGGAACGGCTCGGGATCGGCGGCTGGAGCCAGGGCGGCTTCATGACCGCCTGGGCCGTAGGGCAAACGACGCGCTTCAAGGTAGGCATCATGGGCGCTGGCGTCAGCGACTGGGGCATGATGACCGCCACGAGCGATCTGCCGCACTTCGAGCGCATGCTCGGCGGCAGTGCTGGCTGGGAGGGGCCAGGCCCGCACCAGCATGCAGCGCTCAGCCCGATCTCCTTCGCGCACCAGGTCACCACCCCGCTCCTGATCGTGCATGGCGCCGAGGACGCGCGGGTGCCAGTCAGCCAGGGGCGCTTCATGGCCCAGGCGTTGCGGGCGCAAGGCGTCCCGGCTGAACTGGTGGTGTATCCGCGTGAACCACACGGCATCCGGGAGCACCAGCACCAACTCGATCTCTTGCGACGTGTCCGCGAGTGGACCGCGCGCTGGCTGGGACCCGGCTGGACGCCACCTGGCGCACATGCTGATGGAGGCACGGCATGAGCGAACTCACCGCGGAGATGGTCGCGGATCAGGTGCTGATCACGGCAGTGGAGGTGAGCCCTGAGCGCGGCTGGATCGCGTTCGCCGCCGAGCCGCTGGGGCACGCGGGCGAACACCCTTCAAGCACCATCTGGCTCGCCTCTCCCGGGGATGCCGCTGGCCCACTCACCGCTGGTACGGCAAAAGATCACGCGCCGCTCTGGGCCCCGGAGAGTGGCACGCTCTACTTCCTCTCCGACCGGGAGAAGCGCGGCGTCAACCAACTCCACCGCATCAACCCTGAGCGCGGCGAGGCCAAGGCACTGACGGCGTGGGAGACAGGTATCGCGAGCTATTTGCCCTTACCCGACGGCAAGCGTGTCGCGTTCATCGCTGCGGACCCGGAAACGGAAGAGGCGAAAGGGCGCAAGGAGGCGCGGGATGACGCTGAGGTCTACGGGGAGGACTGGCGCTATCACCGCCTCCGCCTGCTGGATCTTGCCTCGGGTGAGATCGCAACGGTCGATGCGCTGGGGAATCGCCACGTCGTCGACGTAGTGGCGGAGCCGAACGGCAACCGGCTCCTGGTGAAGGTCTGGGCCACGCCCGAGACCGACAATGCCTACCGCGATGTGGGCCTGTTCGTCGTCGATCCCGATGCCGGCACTGCCCACCACGTGTGCCATCACGGGGCGTACATGGACGACATGTGCTGGGCGGCGGATGACACCATTGTGGTGCTGGCCACGCCGCCGCAACGCTTTCACGCAGGCACGGGCATCTGGAGCGTGCCGGTCTCCGGCGGCGAACTGCGCGAGGTGGTCGCAGATCTCCCAGCCAGCCCCGTGCGACTCGTGGCACTCGGCAACGGCGACGTGGTGGTCCTGGTCTGGGAGCAGCTTGACTCCTGGATCGGTCGGTTGGATCTGGCCGCCGGCACGCTGGAGCCAATCCAGCAGCTCCCCGGCGAGGCCACGCACCTCGGTGCCAGCCGCGATGGCCACCTCCTGGCAGCGGCCCGGCGTACCCGGGAGGATGTGGGGAATGTGTGGGCCGGGGCGCCTGGCCGCCCCTGGGCGCGGCGCAGCGACCTGAACCCCAAGCTGGACGAGATCGCCTGGGCTCCCCATGAGGCCTTCTCCTGGCTCGCACCAGATGGCCTCGCGCTGGACGGCGTGCTCCTCCTGCCGGCTGGGGCTACTCGCGCCGATGGTCCCTTCCCGCTCGTGGTGTCGGTCCACGGAGGCCCCTACTGGCGCTTCCCGGACGCCATCATCGTGGACTGGGAGCTCTGGGGGCAGTGGCTCGCGATGGCTGGCTTCGCCGTCTTCATGCCGAACCCACGCGGGAGCAGCGGGCGCGGCCAGGCATTGGCTCAATCGGTGTTGGGCAACCCCGGCGAGGCTCCATGGGCGGACATCGAAGCGGGGATCGACGAGTTGGTCCGCCAGGGCGTCGCGGATCTAGAGCGGCTGGGGATCGGCGGTTGGAGCTACGGTGGGTACATGACCGGCTGGGCGCTGGGGCACTCCGAGCGCTTCAAGTGCAGCATCATCGGCGCGGGCGTGACGGACTGGAGCCTGATGGTCGCCACCGGCGATATCCCCAGCTTCTCAGCGGGCATGGGCGGCAGCCTGCCCTGGAGCGGCCCGGGGCCCCATCAGCACGCGGCAACCAGCCCCATCTCCTACGCGCATCGCATCACGGCGCCGACCTTCATCCCTCACGGCGCCGCCGATGTGCGCGTGCCGCTGAACCAGGGGCAGTATCTGGCCCAAGCCCTGCGTGAACTCGATGTCCCGTGCGAACTTGTCGTGTACCCCCGCGAAGACCACATCTTCAGCGAGCGCCAGCACGAGATCGATCTCATGAACCGTGTCCGCGCCTGGTTCGAGCTGTGGCTTGGGCCGGGGTGGAGAAAGGCTACGATCAGCGCTGGAGATACAGAATGAGATCGGGCACCCGCGAGAAGTGACGGATGTTGCGGGTTAAAAGTGTCAGGTCATGCTGAAGCGCAGTCGAAGCGATCAGGAGGTCGAAGTCGGGGATCATTTGGCCTCGACGGCGAAGGTGAGCGCGGGCGCGGGCAAAGATCTCCATGGTGGCATCGTCGAGCCCGAGGACCTTAAATGTGCCAAGGAACTGCCTGATTCTTGCAATCTCCAGATCAGGATCAGCCGCGTGTGCTGCACCATCACAGAGTTCGCCGCTCGAGACAATGCTGATGGCCGGAATGCCACCCTCAAGTGCGTCCAGCGACTGGGTTGCATAAGGAATACCGCCAATGGCATCGATAAGCCAGTCGCTGTCGACGAGATACTTCACGACTTGCCAAGTGGGCGTGAACCTTCTTCGCGACTTCGATAGATCAGTTCCTTCCGGCGCTCCGCTTCCTCTGGCGTGATCATTCCCGAGATTTCGTGTAGAGCTTGACGAAATGCTTCAACATCGTGGTCAGGACTGGCGTCTCGCGGTTCACGAGACACGGTAAACCGCTCATTGCCACTGACGAGCAACACGGGCCGCTGGCTGATCTCCAGGGCGCGTCCCAGTTCGCTTTCGGGATCAATGATGATGGTGATCGGATCAGCGTTCATGGGGAAGAACCTCTCATTGAGGTGATGATTGTAGCTTGGTCATCATGCAATTTCGTATCGTGGCGTGATGCAGATGGAGCACTTCACGGCTGGGCATCCCCCGTCCAGGCGCGCTCGTTGATAGACCGTCCATCGGTTTCTTGATTGATCGCCGCCTGCATTTCCCGCACAAAACGCAGCGTCTCCGGGTAGGCTGGCCCGGCAACGGCAGGGTCATCCGGGGAAGTCTCACGCCAGCGGAAGGCCTGCTCCAGCAGGGGCGCGTATTGGGGCATTTCAGCGGCGAGCCAGGCGGCGGCATCTGCTTTTGACGTGCCGTGGCCATGACGCACGGTATAGAGCGCGCGGCAGAGCGTCAGGACGGCGTATGACTGCTGGCGGGCGGCGCGCATCTCCGGCATCCATTCACCGAAGGCTGCGGCGTGATCGCGGACGGCGGCCACGTACTCCTGGACCGTGGTGTCCGGCACGTAGGTCTCCGCTGGAGGGCCGATCACAACCTCGCCGCCATGACGGACCTGGTGCCAGTTCATCAGCCAGTCGATGCCGGCGGAGAGGATGTGGAGCGGCTCGCCCGGGCTGATTACCCCGATCTCGTCGAATTGGGTACGGAATGTGGCGAGAGCGTGCCGCGGCACGTAGATCACCTCTATGCGGTCACGCCAGAGCGGGAAGAGCGCTTCGATCTCCGTGTGCATTGGCTGCAGGTGGGCAATGACATCCTCGGTAATCGGGCCGTCCGTGACGGCCAGCAGATCCATATCGCTGACGCCGGGCGTAAAATCGCCGGTGGCCAGAGAGCCGTACAGGTAGAGACCAAGCAGGCGCGGCTGCGGCTCCAGCGCAGCTCTGATCCCTGCCGTCAGCACCGGGAGCAGGGCGTCCGCTTCAGGTTCACCAGTGGTCAGCATCGACTCTCCCCTGGGCGCCTACTGGCTGCGCTCCAACTCCCGTTGAGTGATGAGAACCTCGATCCCGTCCAGGATGCGGTCCAGGCCGAACGACAGCGCGTGCTCGGGGTTGGTCACCGCCTGGTGGGCCATGCCAGCCGCTTGCCCCACGCGCGCGGCCACCGGGAAGTGCTGCCCACTCATGACTGTCTCCAGGATGGGCGCCGTGGTCACCCACCATTCCATATCAGTCTGCCCGCTCTCCTGCAGCGCGGAGTGCTGCAGGAACCGGGTGCGGGCAACGCTGCTGACGTGGGAGAGCACGAGCGCCAGCGTGTCGTCCATCTCGATATCAGTCAGGCCGATACCATCCAGCGGACGCAGCTCGGCTTCATAGTTGCGGGAGACGTGCGGTCCCATCACCGGCCGCGCATGGCTCAGGTTCAGCAGCCATGGGTGTCGGCCGTAGAGGTCCCAGTTGCGCCGCGCGATGAATTGCATCGCCTCCCGCCATCCCCCCGGCTGCCGCGCGGGCTCATCCACATCGCCGTAAAGCTCACCGGCTACGGTGTCAAACATGAGATCGGTGAGTTCGCCCTTGCCTGGCACATGGGTGTACAGCGACATCGCGCCAACGTTCAGGCGATCTGCCACGCGCCGCATGGATACTGCATCCAGTCCCTCGGCATCCGCGACAGCCACGGCAGCCTCGATGATGGCAGCAAGCGTCAGCCCAGAACGCCCGGCACGCGTGTGTGACCCCCAGAGGAGTGCCAACGAACGCGCGTGGTCGTGATCTGCTGTTCGTGACGGCTTCTTGTTCATGACCCTGCCACTCGCCCACATCGCACGAAGCGTACTGTGTACGGTATAGTGTATTTCCATTTGCGGGTCGTGCTGGGCAAGCACGGGATCTGGGCGATGGGTTCGTGGAAAGGACAGCGATGGATCGTGTGCATAGCGCCATTCTGGCGCATGACGTCCATAAGCGGTACGTGGGAGGCTCGGAGGATGCTGGGTTGCGCGATTTCAACCTGACCGTACCAACCGGCACGGTCTGCGGGCTCCTGGGCCCGAACGGCGCGGGCAAGACCACGGCGGTGCGCATCCTGAGCACGCTGTTGCGCATGGATTCCGGAGAGGCGTGGGTGGCGGGCTTTGACGTGCGCCGCCAGGGACAGCAGGTGCGCGAGCGGATCGGCCTGGTGGGGCAGTACGCCGCGGTCGATGAGATTCTCTCCGGGCGCGAGAACCTGGAGATGTTTGGCCGGCTCAATCACCTGCCAGGACGGATCGCTCGGTCACGGGCGGAGGAACTGCTGGCGCAATTCGCCCTGACTGACGCGGCGAACCAATCAGTACGCACCTATTCCGGTGGGATGCGGCGCCGGCTCGACCTTGCGGCCAGCCTTATCGTCTCACCACCGGTGCTCTTCGTGGATGAGCCCACAACTGGGCTGGATCCTGCCGGACGGCGCGACGTCTGGACCGCCATTCGCAGCCTGGTGGATGCTGGCTCCACCGTTCTGCTGACCACGCAGTACCTGGAGGAGGCCGACGCGCTGGCGAGCCAGATCGTGCTGCTCAAGGCTGGCCGGGTCATCGCTGAGGGCACGCCACGCGAACTCAAAGCGACGCTGGGTGGGAGCTGGATCGATGTGACGTTGGCCGATGAGCGGGCGCTTGCTGCCGCGCGCAGGATCCTGGCACACGTGCCGGAGGTGCAGGACGACGTAGAACGCCTGCGGCTGAGCCTCCCGGCAGAGGACGGCACTCGCTCGCTCCTGCGTGTGGCCAATCTCCTGGAGGAGGCTGCGGTCACGCCGCTCGATATCGGGCTTCGTCAGCCCACGCTGGACGATGTCTTCCTGCACCTGACGGTTGATGCTCATGAGGAGGTGGCGGCGTGAGTGTGACGTCCCTGGCGAGTACGCAACTGACCCGACCTGAAGCCAAGGCGGTCTCCGTCCTGGCTGATGCCTGGGTCATCACCCAGCGCGATCTGCGGCATTGGCTGCGCGAGCCCTGGGGCGTCATCATCGGCTGGCTCTTCCCGGTGATGTCGGTGCTCCTGTTCGGCGGGCTCTTCGGCGGGGCCATGACGGTCCCCGGCGCGGATTACTTCGCCTTCCTGATCCCCGGCATGTTTGCGCTGACGATGCTGTTTGGCCTGGAATCGACCATGATGGCGGTCACCACCGACGCCGAGAAGGGCGTCACGGATCGCTTTCGCTCGCTGCCGATGAACGCGGCGGCGGTCGTGCTGGGCCGCTGCTGCGCTGACATGCTCAACTCGGTCGTTGCGCTGCTGGTCATGGTGGCCACGGGGCTGGCCGTTGGCTGGCGCTGGCAGAACGGAGTGCCTGCCGCTCTGGCAGCGGTCGCGCTGCTCCTGCTCCTGCGCTTTTCCCTGCTCTGGGTGGGGATCTACGTCGGGCTTCGTGCCCGGGGCCCGCAGGCGGTGACGGCCGTGCAGATCCTGGTCTGGCCCATTGGGTTCCTCTCCAGCGTGTTCGTCGACCCGGCCTCCATGCCGCGCGTGCTGGGCGCTATTGCGATGTGGAATCCGCTGTCCATTACCGCTTCGGCCACGCGTGAGCTGTTCGGCAGCCCCGGACACGGCGGTGAAACCTGGACCGCCCAGCACGCCATCGAGATGGCCATCGTGTTGCCACTGGTGATCACGGCGGTCTTCCTGCCCTTGTCGGCGCTAGCCTACCGGCGCTTGAGCCGATAGCACCCTGGCCGGCGCGCGTCTGTCGCTGGCCTGGAGCAATTCCCCACGCACGATAGTCAGGCAGCCGCCCGAGCTTGAGCTCGGGCGGCTGCGTCGTGTAAGCCAGGGCAATCCAGGCACTGTTCCCGATTTGACAGGCAAGGCGTTCCCTCGCTGACTGCCCAACCATGCTCCCTCATCCAGGATAGACACACCAGACGGGGAGCGGCCCCAACGGAGCAGTCAGACAGAAAGAGGGCAAGCGCCATGGATACGCAGCGTTTCGATCAGATCACGACCACCCTCGTCAGCATCCACAACCGACGCGGCATCCTGCAGATCATTGGCGCTACGGCCCTCTCCGTTGGTGGTATCGGCGTTGTGGCGGTAGATGAAGGTAATGCCCGCCGCAAGAAGCGCAAGAACAAGGGCAAGGGCAAGGGCAAGAACAACGACCGCTGTTTCCGCGCTGGCGATAGCTGCTCGTTCGATGACCAGTGCTGCACGAACACGACCAAGCGCATCTGCGATGTCCCGCATGGCGCCAGCAACAGCGACAGGGAATGCTGTGGCGGCCAGGGCGCGGTGTGCGGGGGCGTGAACGACGATGGCGATGCCATTGGCCCATTCTGCTGCGTTGGCGAGGCGGGCGTTCGTTCCTTCGTCTGCAGCCAGAACGATCCCAACAATCCGAACGTGCCGGGCACCTGCATTCCGGCGCCGGAAATGTAGATCCCGACACCTCACCTCCCACCCACTTTCCTTACTGAACGGCGGCTCGCACGAGCCGCCGTTCCGCGTGGCAGGGCAGTTAGCGACGCCAGGCCTCGTGGACCAGCTGCGCAGCTGCGCCGTTGAGCAGGTTGCCTTCGTGGTCTGCACTGAAAGAGGAGTCCGTGCTGCCTTCGGTCATCGTGGCGATCACGAAGCGGCAGGCGGGGGAGGTCACGATGGCCGCGTCGGCGCGGACGCCGGTGTAGAAGCCCGTCTTGTTGTAGATCTGCATGCTGGCGTCGCCACCGACGTAGACGGCGTACGGGTTGTAGGGCAGGTAGCGCGGAATCTGATCCAGGTACTGTTGGCGCGAGAGGTGATCGAGCATGGCGGCGCACGCTTCCGGCGAGATGATGGCATCGGTGGCGATCATCTCCATGAGCCGGGCGAGTTCGCGCGGCGTGCTGACCGCGTAGTTGCGTATGTCGTCGCCCAGGGTCAGCTCCCAGACGAGCGTTGTCTCTGGCAGACCCCACTCCTGCAGTGACCCATTGATGGCGTCCTTGCCCAGAAGACGCACCAGCATGCCGGTGGCGACGTTGTCGCTGACGATGATCATCATCCGCGCCAGGTCGTTGACCGTTGGCGTGAGGCCGGGCGCAAACTCCTTCAGCACGCCGGAGCCGCCCCACCAGTCCTCTGCGGTGACTTCGCGCCGCTCCTCCAGGGAGACTGTGCCAGCGTCCACCTGGCGGTAGAGTTCCGCCAGCACGGCCACCTTGATCACGCTGGCCGTCGGCATGACAGCGTCCGCGTTGACGCCAACTTCCGCTCCGGTATCCAGGTTCTTCGCGAACATGCCGAACTGGCCGCTGAACTCCGCGGCGCGTTCCGAGATGCGATGCTCCAGGGTGGAGCTGTCCGAAGCCGTACTCATGGGCATGATCACTCTCCGTAGTCGGACCGATGATCAGGAGCCAGCGTCCAGGGCCTCCAGGACGGGTGCGAACGCCGCAATACCGGCAGGAGTGGGTGGATCGATCCAGACGATGAGGTGGGAGACTCGCTCGGAAGCGTAGGCGCGAATCTGCCTGGCGAGTTCTTCTGGTGTGCCAGTGAGCGGCCAGGGGTGCATGATGAACTGGCGCGGTTGCACTGCATCGCGCTGCTCATTCAGGAGATCGACCTGGATGCCGATGACCCGCTCCAGCGTTGCCGGGTCCCGGCCGACATCGAGACAGGCGGCATCGACGCGGGCGTTGAGCGCGGCAAGGTGGACAGGGGTGTTCTGGCGGTCCTGGTTCCAGGAGTCGGCGAAGCGTGCGGTGATGCGCAACATACGGTCACCCTTGCCGCCGACCAGGATGGGAGGGCCGCCAGGCCAAGGCCCACGTGGCCGCAACTCGCACTCCCGTGCCTGGTAGAACCTGCCGTCGAAGTCGATTTCACCGGTGCGCAACAGTGTGGAGATGATCTCGATCGCTTCCTCGAAGCGCCCGACCCGGTGATCGAAGGGATAGCCGAAGGCGTCGTATTCCGGTTTGTGCCAGCCAGCGCCGAGGCCGAGGATGAAGCGGCCACCACTGATCTCGTCGATGGTATCCGCCATCTTCGCGATCAGGGTTGGGTTGCGGAAGCTGGTGCAGGCAACCAGCGGAGCAAGCTCGATGCGCTGTGTGGCAGCGGCCAGCCCGGCCAGCAAGGACCAGACATCCCATGCTCCCTGCCGGTTCACGTCGTCGAACTCGAAGAGCAGGTGGTCTGGCAGCCAGTAGGAATCGAAGCCCACCTCCTCCGCAAGCTGGGCGGTGGCCAGGATATCCGCCCAGCGCGGCCCGGTGTCTCGCCATGGCATCTGAAACTGGGGCACGAAGACCCCGACCTTGAACGGCCTGCCACTCATGGACCCGCCTCTCCTCTCGCGTGTCGTAACCGGGCAATCATGCGGCAGGATGGCGGAATGGGGAAGAGGGAAAGTGGTTGGTGAACGAGGTTCTTTGACGTCGCTCAGAACGACCCCTGAAAGTGGGTACGACCTCAATCGGTGGCAATGGCCGGACTCACGACTGAGAACCGGCGGGTCAGGCGGGCGGCGTCTGGAAGAAGGACAGCATCTGGCGCCAGGCGTCTGCACAAGCTTCACGGTGTTCATCGAAGGAACGGTCAAAGAACGAGTGCGGGGCACCAGGGTAAACGATCATTTCGTGAGGCACGCTGGCAGCGGTCAGTTCCTCGTCGAATGCCTGGAACTCTTCCAGGGGAGTGAAGTCGTCGCCCGCGACAAGCAGCAGGAGTGGCGCGTGCATCTGTCCGATGTAGGCACGGGCGCGGCCCGGTTGCCCATAGAAGCCGACCGCCCCAGCCAGTCCATCCTGGGACGCTGACTGCCGCCAAGAGGTGCTGCCGCCGAAGCAGAAACCAACGGTGAAGATGCGCGTGGCGGCGCCACCGGCGGGTGAGCGAAGGTAGTCGATGGCGGCCGTCACGTCGGCGTCCACAGTATCCGGCGTGGTTTGCTCGACGTGCGGGCGAAAGACGAAGGTTTCGTCCCGGGCGCCCATGCCAGCCGTCCGGCCAAAGTAGTCAAAGGCGACGGTGCTGAACCCGGCCCGGGCAAACGTGTCGGCGAGGTCCTTGTAGTACTGATGCAGGCCGCGGATATCCGGCAGGATGACGATCCCAGTAGTGCCTGGCTGTTCAGGTAGCGCCGCGTAGGCCATGAATTCCGTGCCATCGGCTGAGGTTATGGTCACGTCACCGTGGGGTCCGAGGAGACCGGAGGCTGGCGGCTCGGGTGGGCGGGCGTCATCCCCGTGGCACATCGACACTTCTCCTGCGAGTTCACGTCAAAGCTTGGGGCGGTCTCCGGCAGTCTCGCATATTGTCGTGCAGCATTGGACGCACCGCCTCGAGCGGGATGCTGTCCAACGGTGTGCAAGGGACGTGGTGAGCGAGACACTCAAGCGGGATGATGGCGGGTAAGTGTGCCAAGTCTGCCAACTTTGGCGGGTGGGGGCGTTTGGCATTGTTCTCAGGAGCGGCGCTGGCGCGGATCGAGTGCCTCGCGCAAGCCGTCGCCGAGCAGGTTGAAGCCGAGCACGGTAATGGCGATGGCCAGGCCGGGGAAGGTCATGATCCACCACGCCTGTCGCATCAGATCGCGGCCGAGGGCCAGTTCCAGGCCCCACTCTGGCTCGGGCGGCTGCGCACCGAGGCCAAGGAAGGAGAGGGCGGCGGCGGAGAGGATGGCGGTCGAGAAGCCGAGCGTGGCCAGGACCAGGATGGGCGGTAGTGCGTTCGGCAGGATGTGCCTCGCCACCAGGCGGGAGTGTCCGGCACCGAGAGATTCCGCCGCTTCAAAGTACTGCTTCTGACCTTCCACCATCACCGTGCCGCGCACCACGCGCGCGTACCAGGGGATGGCGCTAATGCCGACGGCCACGACCGCGTTTCGCAGGCTTGGCCCCAGCAGGGCAACGACGGAGAGCGCAATGAGGATATCGGGGAAGCTGAACATGACATCGACCGCGCGCATGATGACGTTGTCGATCTTGCCACCGGCATAGCCTGAAATGAGCCCCAATAGCGAGCCGATGGTGCAGGAAATGGCGACCGCCAGGCAGCCGATAAAGAGCGTCAGGCGGCTACCGGCGATGACGCGGCTGAAGAGATCGCGCCCGAACTTGTCGGTACCGAAGGGGTGGGCCGGAGAGGGGGGCTCGAGGGAGCCACCTGCGCCCATCAAGGTCGGGTCATGCGGGCTGATCCGCGGCGTGAAGATGGCGCAGATCACGAGCACGATGATAATGGCCAACCCGATCATGGCGCCGCGATTGCCACGCAACGCGGACCATGTGCGCGCCCACTCACTCCGCGCTGGCCTGGAGTTGGCCAGGGGGATTGCTCCGGGGAGAGCGGCTGTCGCCATCTAGGACTCGTACCGGATGCGGGGATCGACGAACGCATAGAGCACATCAACTGCCAGCGACACGCCGATCACGATAATGGCGAACATCAGGACGAACCCCTGGATCAGGGGGAAGTCACGTTGCAGGATCGCCTGCACGGCGAGTCTGCCAACGCCGTTCCAGGCAAAGACGTTCTCGACCACCACAGCGCCGCCCAGCATGTAGGCCACTTGCAGGCCAAGCATGGTGATGATCGGAATCAGGCTGTTCTTGACCGCGTGGCGCATGAGCACGATGCGTTCGGCCAAGCCCTTGGCGCGGGCCGTACGCATGTAGTCCTGCGAGAGCACATCAAGCATGCTGGAGCGGGTGAGGCGGGCCAGGACCGCCGCGCTGACGAGACCGAGCGTGATGGCCGGCAGGACCAGGCTGGCCAGGCCAGTGCCGCCGACGGGAAACCAGCCCAGGCGCACCGAGAAGAAGAACATCAGCAACAAGCCAAGCCAGAAGCTGGGCATGGCAATACCTGCGATGGCTACGCCCATGCTCAGCGTGTCGAACCAGGTCCCCCGGTAGTAGGCCGAGAAGAAGCCCAGGGTGCCACCAATGACGACGGCGACCAGCAGCGCGGCGGCGGTGAGCATGATGGTGTTCGGCAGGCGGAGCAGCAGCAGTGTGAGCACGGGCTGCTCGCCCCGGATCGTCTTGCCGAAATCACCCTGGAGCAGATTCCCCAGGTAATTGAAGTACTGCTCGTGGATGGGGCGATCGAGGCCAAGCTCACGGCGCTTGGCCTCGATCTGCTCTTCCGTGGTCGATTGCGACTGGGCGTACATGATGCGCACGGGATCCCCGGGCACCAGGTGAATCAGGAGGCTGACCGCGATGGTGACCACCCAGAGGGTGAACAACCCGGAGAGCGCCCGCCGCGCAATGTACGATCCCATGCTGCTGCCTTACCCTGGCCCTAGGACGCGATAGAGACGTCGTAAAGCAGGGCGCGGTTGAAGGGCGCGAACTGGAAGCCCTGCACGGAAGTCGGTGAGACCAGGATCCAGTTCCAGCCAGGAGAGAAGAGGGGCACCATGGCCGCGTTCTCCAGGATGTACTGCTGGATCTCGTCGATCTTGGCCAGCCGCTCATCGCGGTCGGTGATGGTGCGCTGGTCCTCCAGCATGGTGTCCAGTTCGGGGCTGCTGAAGCCCTCGACCCATCCTGGGGAGTGGAAGAGCGCGTAAAGGATGTCCGGGTCGAACCAGGCCCAGCCCATCATGTCGAAGAAGCCATTGCCCTCGGTGGTGGTGTTCTCCGCCTTAACGCGGGCGCTCAGCGAGCCGATGTCCATGGTCTCCAGCTTGACCTCGAAGCCGACCTGGTTGAGCTGGTTCTGGATCAGTTGCGCTACATCCTCGCGGTTGCCGCCGGTCCAGGTCGCGAGGGTGACGGGCAGCGGGGCGTCGCCGTAACCGGCTTCGGCCAGGAGCGCCTTCGCCCGCTCGGGGTCAGGTGAGAAGCCAGCGGTGCTGCAGACTTCGGAGTTGCCACCCAGGATGCCGGGGCCGACGGTGCACTGCGTGGTTTGCGCCAGGTCGTTAAGGCCGATGCTGACGAGCAGCGCCGGATCGACGGCGTAGCCCACCGCCTGCCGGACGCGTACGTCGTCGAATGGCGCGCGGTGCACGGCGAACTCGAGGAAGACGAGCTGACCCGTATTCGGGGCAACGTTCACGGTGAAGTTGCTGTCCCCTTGCAGGCGGACGACCTCCTCCAGCGGCGGCTCGGCCATGTTGACCTCGCCCGTTTCCAGCGCGGCCAAGCGGGCCTGCTCCTCCGGCATGGTGCGGTAGATGACCTGGTCGAGATAGGCCGGGCCTTCATGGTTGTACATGGGGTGGAACCCCTTGTACTCATCGAAGCGCTCCAGGGTGATGTGGTCACCCTTCACCCACTCGACGAACCTGAAGGGACCGCACCCGACCGGCGCGTTGCCGAACTCGTCGCCGGCAGCCTCAACCGCGGCGGGAGAGAGGATGCCGGCGAAGGGATCTGTCAGGAAGCTGAGGAGCGGCGCGAACGGCGCGGAGAAGGTCATTCTCGCCGTCATCTCGTCCACCGCTTCCGTCCCGGTGAGAGGGCCGATGCTCGCTTTCGAGGGATTGCCGGTGGCTTCGTCGATGAAACGGTCGAATGTGAACTTCACGGCCTCGGCGTTGAACGGCGTGCCATCGTGGAAGGTCACGCCTTCCTGGAGCGTGAAGGTGTATTCAAGGCCATCTTCCGAGATTTCCCAGCTCGCGGCCAGGTTCGGCACGATGTTGCCGTCGGCATCAAAGGCAGTCAGGGTCTCGTAGAGCTGGCTCTGGACTTGCCAGGAGAGCGTGGTGGTCGTCTTGTGGGGGTCCAGGGAGTCCGCATCACCATCACGGGCGTAGGTGAGCGTGCCACCGGGGGCGGGATCCTGGGCAAAGACGGCTGCACTGGATTGCTGCCGGAAGCCGGGCATCCCGGCCAGGAGCGCGGCGCCGGCGCCAGCGCCGGTGAGGCGAAGCAGGGCACGGCGATCCACCGGCGTCCGGTGGATCCGCGCGATTCGGGTTTCGTCATCGCGAATGGTCACGATTGCCCCTTTCTTGCGTGAGCTCGTGGCCGCACGTGCGGCCGCCCCCTGCTACAGAACACGCACATGTAATGCCCGTTGCCAGGACTGGCACCGACAACGGACGCAAAGCCCGCGACCAGGGCAGCACTGGCAGTGTGAGTGAGACCCGCATCGAACTGCGTCAGGATCAATCAGCAGTGTGCGTATCGCGGCCACTGGTGCTCTGCAACGGCTCGTCGCATCGAGATGGGGTGCTGCTTTTCGTGCAACCGCCGATTGGAGCCGCGTCACTACCCGTGAGCGGTGCGGCTGTCCACAGGTGCTTCATGCCGCTCCTCCATGCCGTAGTCGCGCACAACGTTCGCCACGCGGAGCCGGTAGTCGCGGAATACCACCTCGCGGCCGAGAAGTTGCGCGACACGGTGCGGATCCAGGGCTCGCCAGGCGGCGACGGCCTCTTCGTCACGCCAGATCGAGAGGGAGAGCATCTTGCCCGGCTCGGTGATGCTCTCGAAGCGCTCGACGGAGATGAAGCCATCGATCTCGTTCAGGAGTGGGCGGAGATCAGCGGCGATGTCCAGGTAGTGATCGCGCTCGCCTGCGGCGGGCCAGACCTCGAAGATGACGGCGATCATACGGCGCTCCGGGGAATGGCCCGTGCCACCAGGACTGGCGGGATGTCGGGCATATTGCTCCAGGTGAGCCGGTGGGGATCGTCGCTGGCGGTAGCGAATCGGGGCTCCTCCAGGCCGTCGATGACCCAACCAGCCTCAAAGAACTCCCCGAACAGTTCATGGAGCGGGCGGTGGAAGTACCAGTGCGGCGTTGGTTCGCCGGGCATGCCACCTCCCAGGCTGGCCGGCACCGTCAGGTAGGCGCCAACCTTGACGAAGTATTCGCTGATGTCCGCCGCCGGGCGTTCGCCCGTCAGGGCAATGCTGTTGTTGTTGAAAGGAGGGTGCTGGACGGAGAAAACGAAGCGGCCGCGTGGGGCAAGCAGGCGGCGGGAGGCGCGCAACAGGGGCCCGATCTCCGCCATGTCCATGAGCGCCATGCTGGCGATGATCGCGTTGAATTGTCCTTCACCGAGGGCTAGCAGGGCAGTCTCATCGGTCGCATCGAGTTCCTGGTAGGTGATGCGGTCGTCCCAGGGGGTGGTGCGGGCGCGGGCTCGCTCCAGGAAGACGCCGCTGAAGTCCACCCCATGCACATACGCGCCGAGTTCCGCCATGCGCCGGGCAAAGACGCCATTGCCGCAGGCAACGTCGAGAACGCGATCGCCAGGTTGAAGGCGCAGCAATCGCTCGGAGGCTGGGCCGATCAGCTCCCGCTGGAACTGGTTGCCGTCGGCCATGTGCTCGTCCCAGTAGGCAGCCTTCGCGTCCCAGCGGTCGCGCACGGCATTGTTGCGCTCCTCAAGGGTCGTCATGGGCAAGAGGGTTTCGGACATGCTGGCCTCCTAGGTGCACGCGGAAAATGGTCGCGCAGTCTACCGCATTCCTTGCTTTGCGCCGGTACCATTGACGCAGTGTTGCCGTTTATCGAGTGCGAGATCATGACGTCTTCCCGCCGAGAATCCCCACTGAATGCTGATCTACCCCGTTGGGAGAGCTGGATCGACCAGGCGATCAGCGAAGCCCAGGAACGGGGCGATTTTGATAATCTTCCCGGTCGCGGAGAACCCCTCGTCATCGAGGAGAACCGCGAGGCAGGCGACTGGGAGATGGGCTTCCACCTCCTGAAGAACGCCGAGATGTCTCCGCCCTGGATGGAACTCAACCGCGAGGTCCAGGCCGAGACCGCGAAGCTTGCCGCCATCCGCGAGCGCTATTGCCGCATGCGTGCCAACGAGGATCCTCCGCTCCCACCCGCACCAGAAATCGCGCCACGTCCGTGGTGGGCCTTCTGGCGCTCAAAGCCAGAGCCGCTGGCCGCACCAGACCCTGCGCTGTTCCGTGAGGCACGGGCGGCCGAGGAGCGGCAGACGCGGCGTGCCTATCTGGCCCAGGCCGCCAGGTTGGATGAGGTGCTGGCGGCCTACAACGCCTGGCTGCCAGAGGACTTGCGGCGCCTGACGCGCCCGCGCGTGACGCCTGCGCGGGCCGCGCGCGAGTTCGACGCTCCTTGCCCGGTGGACGAGCAGTGATCTGGAGTGGTGTACCGACTGGCCCTCACCCCCAGTTCCTCCCCGGTGCGCGGGGGAGGTGAGACGAACGAGCGTTCTCGATAAGCTCGAGACACGGTGTTTCACCGAGATTGCCCGGGTTTAGTGTCGACTCGTATCCAGCCTGGATCGTAGGTCACCACCAGCCCGAGGTCATCGACAGTCAGTGAGGCCGTGAAGTCTCCGTCGTTCGATTCGTAGGCGTAGGTGCGGTCATCGCTCCGGGTGTAGCGCTGCCGTAGCGGCTCGACGGTGAACTCGGGGATGCGAATCCATGCAGCCGTGACCTCCGCGCCCTCACCAACCTCCAGGTGCAGGCGGTTGATCGGGAGCGCGTTCGAGGCGGGCGTGATCTGGATGTCGATGTCGTGCAAGCCCTGAATGCTGTGCAGGGGAGGACAATTCTCGCTCTGCCCAGTCCACTGCCCTTGGTCGTCGCGTTCGAGAACACAGTGTTGGTGGCTCAGTGGGTTCATGGTTGACATCGTCACCTCAGCGTGGCGCGTTTGCCATTCCCCGTTCGTGGTGATGGCATAGTCGACAGTTACCTGACGACCATCTTCCTCACCGCTCGCACATCCAGAGAGTTTCCAACCGCCGGTGATTTGGGAGAGCGTGCAGGTTTCCTCCCCGTTCCAGTCGGAGGACAACCAACTCACCGTGCGAACAACATTGCCAGCCACGATGGCCTCCTGTCTTACGATGTAAGGGGAACACACCGGTTGCTGCCGGTTCTGCTGGGTCTACATGTTTAACACGACGGTGCGCCATCCTGGGAGATGTTCAGGCCTGGTTTTCCTGTCCGGAGGCTTGTGGAAGCGTGACGTGGAAGGTGCTGCCTACTCCAGGCGTGGAATCAACCCAGATCTCGCCGCCGTGGGCGACAACCAGCGTGCGTGCAATGTAGAGGCCGAGGCCGAGGCCTGCCGCGACATCTCGTAGGCCTGCCCGGTAAAAGCGGTCAAACAGGTGCGGGATAGCGCTGGCGTCGATGCCAGGCCCCTGGTCCGCGACGGAAATCTGGACGAGGTCTGCTGCGTGCCGTACCGTGACGGTGATGACGCCGCCTTCCGGCGAGTACTTCACCGCGTTGCCGAGCAGGTTGTCCAGGACCTGGGCGATACGGTCAGCATCAGCCAGGACTTCCTGGGGCGAATCTGGCGCGACAAGCTGCAGGTCGTGGTTTGGCGCCTGCAACTGCATGCGCTCGACCGCCGCCTGGGCAAGTGCCTCTAGCGCGACAGGCGTCCGGCGCAGTTCCAGGCTACCGGTTTCGAGGCGGACCAATTCTCGCAAGTCGACAATCAGGCGCTCCATGCGCTGCGTCTGCTCGATGATGGCGGTCATGCTGTCGTCGTCATAAGCCTTTTTCCGCTGCATGAGCTGCGCGCGTGCCCGTAGCACGGTGACTGGGCCTGACAGATCGTGGCTGGCCATCGCCACGAAATCCTGCTGCAGCCGCTCCATGTGTTTACGCTCAGTGATATTCGTGAAGAGGATGCCCACCATGTTGCGGTCGGGATTGCCAAGCCGAAAGGCGTAGACATCGAACCAGCGATTCTCCATCGCCGGCGCGTCCTGGGCGAAGCGGATTGGCTCCCCGGTGCGCGCGACGTGGCCGTAGGTTGCAAACCACTCGTCATTCAGATCCGGGACCAGTTCGCGAATGGTGCGACCCACCGCGTTGTGGAGGCTCGTGTGTTCCTCGAAGGCCGGGTTGGTCTCCAGAAATCGGTAATCAACCGCGCGGCCGTCTGCGTCGAAGATCACCTCGATCAAACAGAAGCCCTCGTCGATCGACTCCAGGATCGCCCGATAGCGCTCCTCGCTCTGCTGCCGGGCAAGCTCTCTTTCGCGTAACTGGGTGGCATCCTGGAAATGGACGACAAGGCCTGTTGGGGTGGGGTCTGCACGGCCTGCCACCCATCGACGAACGGCGGGTGACCGGTCGTAGAAGGTCTGGGAGACGCCACTGCGCATGGCTTGCTGGATTGCCGTGTAGTTCGGGGTGCCAACCACCTCGGGGAAGAGTTCCCAGATATGGCGCCCCAGAAGCTCGTCACGGGTGCGGCCCCAGGAGCGTTCCGCCGCCGCGTTGACAGCCGTGATCGTCCAGTCACGATCAACTGCCCAGAACGCCTCGGACATCAGATCGAGCACCTGCCACAGGGTGGCATTCTCCCCCTGCAGCGCTTCCAGCCGTTGCTGCTGGCCAGCAAGATGCGGGAGGGAATCTGCAGGTGATGTAGAGGCGGAGGAAGAGGACTCCATCTACCGCCTTCCCGGGCGCACTCACCGTGCAACGGCAGGCGCCGTACACGTTGTCGGATCGAGTCCACCAATCTTACCCGGAAACAGGCATTGCCGATCACACAGGGAGACCGGCGTCACTCGTGGCGCCGGTCTCCCTGCGTGAATAGGGGTTAGGCTGAGGTGTTGAACGCTATCGAGGGGCGGGCGAAAGTGGGGAAGACTGCAGCCGCCGCTCTATCGGCAGTACGCGATCCAGCGCCATGGCGCCGGGCCCGGTCAGGACCAGCGCAACACCAGCCGTCGCCAGCATGAGGACCAGTTCCACGCCGCCGTTTGACGCAAAGAAGCCGTTCGGGATGTGAACGAGGAAGAACGCGACCAGCATGTCAATGGCGATTAGCAACGCGGCAATACGGGTGAACGCGCCGAGGATCAACGCGATACCGCCGACCACTTCGACCAGCGTGACCACGAGGGCCATGAAGCCGGGAGCCGGCACACCCAGGCCCGTCATCATGCCGGTGACGCCGCCAAGACCGAATTCGAAGAGCTTTTGTTGCCCATGCATCAGCAAGATTATGCCGGTCACTACGCGGAGCAGCGCAATGCCCCATGGAGCGGTGAGGTTGACGTCAGTTCGATTCATGGGGTTCCCTCCGTGCCGAGAGCGGCGGGTGGCCTCGGCTTGTGCTACAACAAATATTGTTGTTGGAGGCAATCCTAACGTTGATTATGGTTCAAGTCAATCCTGTTTGCGGAGAGCAATATGGACATGGAGTCTAAAGAGTGCCGGATGCGACGGCGGCCGATGGTCGGGTGCCAGGTACGCAAGCTGCGGACTGACCGGGGTCTTACCCTGGCCCAGGTCGGCGAGCGGACCGGATTGAACGTGGGCTATCTGTCACAGGTGGAGACGGACAAGGCCTCGCCGTCCCTGGAGACCCTGGCGGCCATCGCTGACTCGTTTGATGTGCCGATCACCTGGCTGCTTATGGACGCTGCACCGCCGCCACGCGTAGTTCGCCACGATGAGCGGCGGTTGGAGCCGCTGCCGATGGGTGGGCAACTGGAAGAGGTTGACGGTGGCTATGCACGCGGGCTGCGTATGGTCGAGGGGATGATGCTGCCCGGCATGACGACCGGCTTGATGACGGATGCAGGTGAAGAGCATCACCTGGTGCTGGAAGGGCAGGTGCGCCTGCGACAGGGAGAATTCGTCGCTGATCTGGGCCCTGGAGATTATCTCGTCTGGGATGGAGCCTTTCCGCATTCAGCAGAAAACATTGGGGATTGCCCATCCCGTATCCTGATTTGCACCCCTGGCCCTAACACCATATCGAATAGTCTCTCGCCTTATGCCCGTGCTCGCCAGGAGAAGTAGGGCAGCTCCCAAGGGGGCGTTGGAGAGGGGTGCTCATAGCGGGGCCATCACCCACGTTCGATGATCTATTGCCCGGGTGGCGCGTGCCGCAGAACGCGAACAGCACGTCCCGGACCTTGCATGGCATCCACTCGCCATCGCCGTAGCCATCTTGTCGCTGAACCCAGTGACTAACTCCCCGCGAGATGCCGGACGGGTGTAACCCGATGCATGAGTGCCAGCCGGGGATCCCTGCTTGCGCGCCCCGGCCAGGCGAACAATGACACTGGCAAGACCGCCTGAGCGTGGAGTGCCGGCGAAATGTTCGTCTGGTCCGTGGTGAAACAGTGCGGGCCAACAGGAGCGGGTGCCAGTATTGTGAGCCAGCGTGGCCTGTTGCTAGACTGCGTATGAGCACAATTCGTAGCAGGGTACAGTGTACAAAGAGTGTGGAGAGTCCATGCCACGGGAACGTGGAGTACCGGTGCCAACGCGCGTCGAGATGCCGCCGCCATTCGGACCGTGGCTTCGTGAGCAGCGGGAGCGCGCGGGGTTGAGCCAGGCTGAGGTCGCGGCCCTGCTCGATGCCTCGGTCCAGAGTGTCATTGGCTGGGAGAAGGAGCGCCGCTATCCCCGCCGCGATGTCGAGGAGCTCTATCGCCGGCGTATTGCTGCTGCGGCAGATGAGGCCGAACGCTGCGCCCAGACCCTGACCGAAGCGCTGGATGCGATTGAGGACGAGCGCATCCGGGCCGCACTTGCCCGCCGCTTTAGCGTCGATCTAAGCAGAGACCGTGTGGTGTGGCAGGAGACGGACGGCCTCGTATTGGCGGCACCTGTTTCCCGCTAGCAGCGGCGCTCCACAGGAAACGCGCCGGAGCGACATCCGCTCCGGCGCGTTTCCTGTTTCCCTGCGGTGGTATCGCCTACGACTCGGACGCAGCCGTTGCTTCAGCAGCAGCGGCTGCTGCTTCGGCTGCTGCTGCTTCCGCGGCTGCCTTGGCGGCGGCGCGCTTGGCGCGCAAGGCCGCGTGGGCGTGAGCGCTACCACGACGGCGGCTCTCGGCGCTATCCGCCGGGATGGCGGTCCCCGTCCGCTTGGACGCGCGGCGCCCGATCGTGGTGCTCACGACCTCAGCGAAACAGGTGACCCGGTTCTCCTCGTCGTCAGGGTAACGCTCCGCGCAAACCTCAATGCCATCAATGAAAGCGCGGTGGTTATCCTGTCCGAACTGGGAACTCGGGGACGAAGCATCTGAAGGGTGGACTTCCAGTTCCTGATCCAACGGCAACGAGCCCTCCTTTCGCAGCGGCATGCCTGGATTTTAAGACACGGAATTTTACCTCATAGCTATACATATCGTCAACTTGACACGTGTGATAGCCGCCCTCTGCGCTACCGAAGTTCTTGAAGGACGCGATGTGACGTCGAGTCTGAGGCGAACCAGGAACGAGTGCCCTGGTGACTGCAGTTTGTGTCGATTTTGGCGCACGTGGAACGACCAATTCTTGCCGCAGCATTTGTGGCGTACAGGAGGAATGTATGAGCGCACGAGCAACACACCTGGCAGATCAAACTGACGAAGCGATCAACGAGGTTGTCGCCTTCGTGGAAACTCTTCCCGAGGACAAGTGGACCGCGTTCTGTGATCCAGAGCAGTGCACAGCGGCGGCATTGGCTACCCACATTGCGTTTGCCGCCACAGGAGTTCTCAACGCCCTGGTCAAGCCGGTCGTCCGGGGGGAGCCGCTCATGCCGATCACCCCTGAGCAGCTCCACGCTGGGAATGCCGAGAACGCGCGGAAGTACGCAAACCGCTCCAAGGCGGAGGTCCTGGCTGACCTGCGGACCAATGGAACTGAGGCAAGCTCGTATGTGCGCGGGCTCAGTGACGAGGAATTGCAGCGGTCAGCGGTGCTGTTCTTCAGCCCGGAGCCGGTGACGGCGGACTTCATCATCGAGCACGTGATCATCAATCACTCGCTGGAACACCTGGAAAGCATGCGCACCGCCGCGCAGTGACGTCAGGAGACTGAAGCAGCAGCAATCATGACGAAAAGGTGATACCCGAGGCTGGAGAAGGTAGCTAGAGTGCGGGCAAGGAAGGGAGACACCATGGCAACCTTGCTCTGCCGCGTCCTTGGACACCGGCGTACTCGCGCAGTCTTCTCCAGCCGCCGTGTCTATTGCGCTCGATGCGGTCTGGATCTCGAGATCTGATTGCTCACCGATGGCTGGTGACACCAAGACGGGGGCACATGGTTAGCAGAGGGCACGTGCTGCACCTGGGCGCGGTGCCAGTGCAGATGTGCTTGCCAAACGGCACCAGCAACGCGTTGATGGCGATCCAGTAGCGCTCCGGTAGGATCTTCTGGAGCGCAAGCATTGTCTGCTCTGGCGTGCTTGCGCTCACGTAGCCCCAGCGGTTCACGATGCGGTGGACGTGAATGTCCACGCTGATGCTCGGTTCGTTGCACGCAACGCCCAGCGTCAGGTTCGCGCACTTGGGACCGACGCCGGAGAAGCTCCGCATCACCTCTCCGTCACAGGGAAGTTCGCCGCCTGGCATCGCGGCTACCTGGGTTGCGATGGCGTGGATCTGCTCTGCCTTACGCTCGTGAAACGTGGATGGCGTAATCAGGGCATCGATCTGCGCTGGTGTCAGGGCGGCCATGGAGGCGGGATCCGCTGCTGCTTCGAATAGCCTCAGGCTGAGCGGCAAGCTCTCTTCGTCCCGGGTGCGGATGGAGATCACGCACGCGACCAACTGTTGGAATGGCGTGCGGAAGCCCAATTCACCCAGGGCGAACATGGCTGCCCTGGGGTAGGGCTCCACGGAAACGGCCACGCGGTCAAGCGCGACATCTATCTGGAATGACTCTGTAGGTGGTGGAAGGTCGGTCATGTGGGCTGCCTGCCAGGGGGAATCCGGCCATTTGATACCGTGCACCACGCAAAGCCTGCGCCAGACCCTTCACAGGGTGACAAACTTCGGGACCAACGCTTCTACCTGTTTCATTCCTGATGCAGGAACTTGCCTGCATGAAGGAACCGATCTGGAACTCACGCGAAGGCCGGCATCACCTCTGTGCCGAGGAGTTCGATCGTTTCCTCGTCACCGTTCAGGATGTTGAGGACGAAGTACTGGAAGCCAAGCGTGGTCAGTTCCCTGTAAAACGTGATGGCGTCTTGCGGGGTGCCGTCGAAGAGCGCGTCGGCGGCCCAGGCCAGCGTGTCCTGGGGCATGGCGGCAAGCTTCTTCTCCAGCGCGTCCTGTGTGGGCGCCAGGATCAGGGGCATGGTGAAGTGGGTGCGCAGAATACTCTCGTAGGGGCGGCTGTACTCGTCGCACCACCCGCGCAGAACATCGAACTTGCGGCTGATGTCGTGCTCAGTCACTGCCTGGCCAATGGCCGGGTGCGCCCCCATGTTGGAGGCATCCGCGAAGCGGGCGACCTGCCGCAGCGTGGTCTTCTCGCCACCTCCGGCCAACAGGAAGGGCACGTACGGTTCCTGGACCGGCGACAGGAAGTGGCCCCAGGGACCAGGTGACGAGGCAGAAAAGCTCTTGCCCTGGAACCTGAATTGCTTCGCGGACCAGAGCCCACGCAGGATGGCGAACGTCTCTTCCAGGGCTTCCTGGCGCTCCACGGTCGGCGGAAAGTCGAGACCCATCAGGTTGAACTCTTCCTCCAGGCGGCCGATGCCGAGCCCCAGGACCAGGCGGCCACCCGAGGCGCGGTCGACATCCGCCGCTTGCCGGGCCAGCAGGTACGGCGTGCGGTAGTAGATGCAGTCCACCATTGTGCCGAGCCGGATCTTTTCGGTGGAGACGGCAAGCGCGGAGAGCGCGGTCCAGCAATCGGCGTGAGCGGCGGGATGGTCGTAGCTCCAGTAGGAATCGACGCCCATCTCCTCCATCCGCTGCACGAGCTGGATGAAGCGCTGCCAGTCTGGCGGCTGCGGGAAGATGCTTACCCCGAACCCCACACGATCCTGCCACTGGGCTACCCAGGGGTGAATGCCAGCGGGTACGGGCGGCAGGGCTGATTCCGGCGTTGCGCTCACGAACTCTTCTCTCCTTCGACTGCTGGTTGACGCGGCTGGTTGGCAGTCTACCGCTCCCTCCACCTGACCAAGGGATCGCCGTCTTGCTTGCCTTCTGGTGGATTCCGGTTGGCACGGTTTGGGCGCAGGTAACGAGGTAAACGCGGCAGGCGTAGCGCATCATCCCATCGGCGCAACGTACGGTCTTCCCCGGAGAGGCGGGCTGTATGGTGGGCACAAGAAGGTAGCGTGCTACAATCCCCGATTAGTCGGGGCGTGGCGCAGCCCGGTAGCGCACCGGTATGGGGTACCGGTGGTCGGAGGTTCGAATCCTCTCGCCCCGACCATACTCCTCATACTTCGTTGTCCATTGCATATCTCAGCGACCCTGCTGGTTCGTTTGCTTTCCGTGGCGGCGATTGGCGCTGCTGTTATGGACACTAGTTGTTGAGGACCCCGCCAATGAGCGTATCCAATGGGAATTCCCGAGCCTGGCGTGTCCTGATTGCGGATGATGAATCCCTGATCCGGCTCGATCTGCGCGAAATGCTCACGGAACTTGGCTATGACGTGATCGGCGAGGCAGGTGATGGGCGGCAGGCGCTGGAACTGGCGCGCAAGCTGCTGCCAGACATCGTGATCATGGATATCAAGATGCCGGAACTGGATGGCATCTCGGTGGCGGAGGAACTGACGCGCGAGAAGATCGCGCCAGTTGTGCTGCTCACCGCCTATTCCGACCAGCCGCTGGTAGAGAGGGCGCGCGAGGCCGGAGTGGTTGGCTATGTGGTCAAGCCGTTCCGCCCCGCTGAGTTGCTACCGGTGATTGAGCTTTCCGTGGCACGTTTCGACGAGTTCCGCGCCCTGGAGCGTGAGGTGGGCGACCTGCGCGAGGCGCTGGAGACGCGCAAGGTCGTAGAGCGCGCCAAGGGGGTGCTCATGGAGACCCTCGGGCTGCGTGAGGCCGATGCCTTCCACCGCATCCGCAAGACGAGCATGGATACCCGCAAGTCGATGCGCGAGGTCGCCGAAGCGGTCCTGCTGGCTCACGAGATGGAGCGCGCGTCGGTCGACTAGGCGCCTCTTCGCCTGCCTCGTCCGACATGACCGCTAACATCACCAATCGCCCGCCGCTGGAACGCATGTCCGGCGACGGGCGACCTGCATAGAGGCGCGTGATGGCTGTTGAGATCATCTACGAAACACACCAGACCTCCACGGACAATGAAGCGGGCATCGCGACAGGCTGGCTGCCCGGAGAACTCTCTGCCCTGGGCCGTGCGCAGGCGGTGGAACTGGGCGAGCGGCGGCACCACGATGATCTCGCGGCCGTCTTTACCTCTGACCTGCGCCGCGCCGTGGAAACCGCCGAAATCGCCTTTGCAGACATGGATGTTCCCCTCATCCAGGATGTGCGTCTGCGCGAGTGCAACTACGGCGAACTCAATGGGGTGCCGGTTGCACGCATAGCGGCGGAGCGAGCGAATCGCGTGGCGACGCCATTTCCGGGAGGTCAGAGCTACGAGGACGTGGTGCGCGCCACGGAGACGTTCCTGCGTGAACTGGAGACGCAATGGAACGGCAGACGCGTTCTGCTGATCGCGCACTCCGCAAACCTCTGGGCGCTGCAGGTGCTGCTTGGGGGAGCGAGGCTGGAAGATCTGGTAACTGCTCAGTTTGACTGGCAGCCCGGGTGGTTCTTTACATCTCCTGCTCAACCGTGAACTCCCCGTACCGCGCCTGCTCCAACGGGTGACGCCACGTGACAAAGTTCGCGGTCATCACCGACACGCACGCCAATCTGCCAGCCCTCGAAGCGGCTCTTGCCGCGATCAACGGCCTGGGATGCGAAGCCATCTACCACACGGGGGATGCCGTTGGGGCTGGGCCATTTCCCAACGAGGTGCTCCTCCGCCTCCTGCAGACCCCGGATACGTACTTCGTGATGGGTAACCACGACGAGCTTTGTGCGTTCGGCATTCCTGATCCAAGACCAGCCTGGATACAGGATGCACTGGCCGCGAACGCTCTCTGGACGCGGGCTCAGGTCGATCCCCCGCTGCGCACCGTCATGGCGTTATGGCCGTACGATATCGCTGAAACTCTTGGGAGCCACCATCTGGCCTTTCTCCATTACCCATTGGACCCCAGGGGCAATGGATTTGCGCCGATCGTCAAGGACCCTACCGCAGATGATCTTGACGACCTGTTCGCCGGCGTGCGGGCTGATGTGATTTTCTACGGGCACCATCATCCGGCTGCTGACCACAGCGGCAGGGCACGTTACATCAATCCAGGTTCACTTGGTTGCGGCCCTGATGCGTTGGCGCGCTTCACGGTCGTTGATTTCGAGCGGGCAGATGTCCTGACAATTCATCATCACGCCGTGCCATACGACCGGCACTCACTTCATCAAGCATTTGCACTTCGAAAGGTGCCTGATCACGAGTTTCTGCGCCACGCGTTCTTTCCAAAGCATCGGTAGATTTGCGACAGGTATCGAGTGTGGACCCTGATTGACAGTGGCACCTTGGATCTCTAAGCTCCGCGCTCCCAACAATTCCCTCATCAAGGAAAGTGAGCAAGCCATGTGTGAATCCGACGATGCCCTCATCGCGGATCCAATCGCCGCGTGGGACGCGGTGGCCGATCTCTGGGACGATTTTGTCGAGACCGGATTGGATTATTGGCGGACGGAGGTACATGGACCCGCGCTCCTCGCGGCCTGCGGTGACCTGCCTGGGAAGCGGGCACTGGATCTTGGCTGCGGGCAGGGGTGGTTCTCCCGCCAGCTAGCGGTCGTTGGCGCGCAAGTCACGGCCGTTGACATGTCCTCGCGCCAGATCGCTAACGCGCTCCGGCATGAGGCGGAGCAGCCACTTGGCATTGCTTACCACGAACTCGATGCCCGATACATCGCTCGAAGATGGGCGGCAGAGAGTTTCGACCTGGTCACCGCGTGCATGGTGTTGCAGGACACGCCGGATGCCGGCGAGATTCTCCACGCGGCCCGAGGGGTTCTCACTCCCGGCGGGCAAATTGCCCTCTCATTTCCTCATCCGGTGACGACCGGCCCGAATGCCGGATGGGTGCCCACAGAGGATGCTCACAAGGGAGCACGTCAGATCGATCACTACTTTTCGACAGGGCCGAGTGTGCTGGATTGGCGCATGACTCGACTCACGCATCACTGGCGTACGCCACAGTGGCACCGCACGTTGGAGGAGTGGAGTTCGCTCATCGAGGCTGCCGGACTCTGCATCACCCGCATGGTTGAGCCGCGCCCGACGGAAGAGCAGTTAGCCGCAAATCCGAACCTTGAACCTGCCACACGGATTCCCTATTTCCTGGTTCTGACGCTGCGCCGGCTCGATATGGCAAGCGCGGCCGGGTAGATGATGTGAACCCAAACCTCACTACGGTGGAGTTGGCTCCACGTCAGCAGCGGGTGGCTCGTCTTCAGCTACCGGCGTAGCTGCGCCGCCATCTCGCGTGAGCGTGACCACGACGACCTCTGGTTCCGTGCGGAGCCATTGCACCTCCGGTGGAACGGTGACGCTGGGGCGTAGTTGGTGCCGGCCTGCGCCAAGGCCGGCTGCAGACACGGACGTGGTCATGTCACTCCCGCTGAGGCTGGCCATGGTGTCCTCAGAGGCAAAGACGACGACGCCGACGGCGGCGGGTTCCACCGTGGCGGTGAAGCCATCTGGCACGTTGGTTATGGTCACCGGCAGGTCGCTCAGGAGCTGGGTGACCCCACGCCGCCGGACCTGGATAACCCCGACCACCGAGCCATCAGGTGGGTTGACGACGCGCACTCCTTCTGGCAGGGCTTGCAGGGCAGTGCGCACATTCACTGTGTCAGTTGCCCCTTCCACATCGATCGGGGCGGTCACGACGGAGAGGATGTTGGCCAGCGCCTCATCTGGCCCATCGAGGAGCACTGTCGCCGGGTTCGCCACGCTACCCACGATCTCATACCCCTGTGCAGGGTTGCCGATGGTCTGCACCAGCACTGGTACCGAACGACCGCGCTGATCGACCTCGACCGCGGTGGAGACGCGGGAGGGGAGGATGGCCACTTCCGGGATCGGTTGGCCGGCAGCGTCCAGGGCTACCGGCACGAATTCGACCGTGAAGTCGTCGGTGCGGTCCCCGATATCCACGGGCAGGACTGCGCGCGTCACGTTATCGACCAGGCGGCGTGGCCCACTGACCGTGACTTCAGAGACGGCCGGTTCAATTTCTCCGACCCGGCGCGTGGGGTCATTTAGGGGGGCGGGCTGCACATCGAGGTGAATGGTACGCGAGGCGGTTTCATCGACGACCAACGCAACGCGGGAGGGGGTGATATTCGTCACGCGCGCTGCCGCAGGGAGATCCACAGCCACATCGGCATTGTACGTTCCGGGCTCGGCGACCTGGCTTACATCCAGCACGGGACGCAACCCGGCGCGGGAAATGCGGTCCATGACCGAGCGTGGCCCCAGCACCTCGATGGTCACAGTCGGGAGTTCGCCGGCGATCTGAAGCGGCTCCGGTAGTGCAGGGTCGGCCAGGGTCAGGTCGGCGAAGACGCGCGTGTCCGGTGGGTCGCGTTGGGTGGTCACCCAGGCCCAGAGCAGGAAGGCCAGGGCGAGGGAGGCTATCGCGCGGAAGACGACATCCCTACGCGCTCCACCGATCTGGTCCTGGGGATTCACGTTCATGCGTGGCTAGGCCGTCCGTGAGGCTTCGGCATCCGTTCCCTTTTTGACGTGGACACCGTTTGTGCCGTTCGGTTCGCCGCGTGAAACCGGCCGCAGGAGATCTCCAAACGTATGGAGCAGCCCGCGCTCTCCCGCGTGTGATTCCAGGTGAAGGAGTTCGCGCAACTCCGCGTCAAGGCGTTCGGCGTCCAGGTTGCGCACCAGGCGACCATTCTCTGCAACCGAAATTTGCCCCGTCTCCTCGGAGACGACGACGGCGACCGCGTCCGACTGCTCCGTGATGCCGATGGCGGCGCGGTGGCGTGTGCCTAACTGCGATGTGGCATCGGTGTTGTCCGTCAGTGGCAGCACCACGCTGGCGGCAACGATTCGGCCGTCACGGACAACGGCTGCTCCATCGTGCAGCGGCGAGTTTGGGTAGAAGAGGTTGATCAGCAATTGCCGTGTGAGCAGACCGTCAATCGGCACGCCGCGCTCGATGAAGTTCTGCAACCCGGTCTTGCGCTCCAGGACAATGAGGGCCCCGTAGCGGTGGCGGGCAAGCTGCGTGGCGGCCTTGACCAGTTCGCTGACCGTGCGCTCTGCCTGATCACCAGGGCGAGGGCGGAACTGCGGCAGCCAGGAACTGGTCTGCCCAAGTTGCTCCAGTGCTCGCCGGATCTCCGGCTGGAAAATGACCGGGAGCGAAATGAGGAGCGCGGGCCAGGTTTGCTGCAAGACCCAGTTGAGGGCGGTGAGCTGGAAGGTGGTGCCAAAGATAAAGGCCAGCGCCAGCAGGAGCACGATGCCCCGGATGAGCTGCGTGGCGCGGGTACCCTGCGCGAACCAGAGAAGCCAATAGATGATGACCGCGACGACCAGAATGTCGAAGATGTTTCTGGGATTGCTGAGTTGAGATAACAGCCAGCCTGGATCGGGCATCGGGCCACCGTTGGTCCGGGGTTTATCGAATCTCAAATGGACGCGGGGGAAGTCTAGCACCGGCGGTCAGGGAGCCGTCGGTGGCCGCGGAAACCCGTGGTATCGTGCTGATCCGGAGCCGGGCGGGAGGCTCCGTCGCCGGGGAGCATCAACCTGTCGCACGACGAGAAGCCGGGAGCAGGCGCATCTGGAGCGGCAGACTCGCGGACCGCCAGCCCATTTGACAAGCAGCATGTGCTGCTGACGCTTGGCCTGGTGCTGACCGTGGCCGCCGTCGCCTTCGAGACGCTGGCAATTGCGACGGTGCTGCCGGCCGTGGTCGAAGAGCTGGGTGGCCTGCACCTGTACGGTTGGGCCTTCTCCGCGTTCCTGCTGACACAACTTGTGGCGATCGTGGTCGCCGGGCTGGTCGCGGACCAGCGTGGGCCCGGGCTCCCCTTTGCCATTGGCGTCGTCCTGTTTGCCGCTGGACTGCTCGTCGGCGGACTAGCCCCAACCATGCTGGTGCTCATTGCTGGCCGTGCCCTGCAGGGCCTGGGCGGCGGCGCTATCAGTGCCATCGCCTATGTGGGTATCGGGCGTGGCTACCCGGAGGAAGCGCGGCCACGGATGCTGGCCCTCCTTTCCACGGCCTGGGTCGTGCCGGGGCTGGTCGGGCCTGCGCTCTCAGGCGTCATCGCCGAGGGATTTGGCTGGCGCGCCGTCTTCCTCGCCCTGGCGCCCTTGCCCCTCGTGACGGGCCTTCTGGCGTTCCCGCAGTTGCGCGCCATGCCTGCAGGTACACCGGCGCCTGATGCACGCTCGCGCACGATCAGCGCGGTGGTGTTGGCGGGAGGAGCGGGGCTCTTCCTGGCTGGGCTGGGGAATGGCCAACTCCTGCCCGCCGTAGCGATGGTGGCCGTTGGACTCGCGCTACTCGCGCCAGCGCTGCGCCGCTTGCTGCCGCCGGGCACACTGCGTGCTGCGCCGGGGCTGCCCGCCACCATCGCGACGATGGGCTTGCTCAACCTTGCCTTCTTTGGGGTAGATGTCTTCGTGCCACTCACGCTGGTCGAAGTGCGTGGCTCCACCGTGGCCGTGGCAGGAATAGCCCTGACCGTCGCCACCATGGCCTGGAGCGCTGGGTCGTGGGTGCAGGCCCGCACGGCGGAGCGGGTCTCCCGGCGAGGCATGACGCGTGTTGGCGTGATTCTGCTGGCGATCTCGTTCCTGCTGATGATTGCCGTGCTCTTCCCTACCGTTCCGTTGCCGGTGGGGATCGTGGGGTGGGGGTTCGCCGGGCTAGGCATGGGGTTGGCCTACACCACCCTTTCCCTGGCCATGCTGGAGCTTGCCGAGCCGGGACAGGAGGGTGAAGGCTCAGCCTCGCTCAACCTCGCGGCCGTCCTGGGCTCCGGATTCGGGGCGGGAATCGGGGGAGCGTTCGTAGCGTTGTTGAGCCAGGAGGGCGAATCCCTCACACGGTCGCTGCTGGTGCAGGACTGGGTGATGCTGGGTGTGGCGGCGCTCGCATTTGTCGCGGCGCGGGGATTGCCGGGCCTGCCGCCGCGAGCAGGTGATTAGCGAACGACGGGGACCAGGCTTCGTGAGGAATTCGCAGGATCCATCGGTTTTTCGCCGCTTTTCGCCATCTCAACTCCGCAATCCCCTGCGCGAACTCCGCTGGCCGCCCCGGTTCTCCGGCGGGATCATGCTGGCGCTGTCAGGGCTGGCGGTCTTCATGTCCGGGCCGGCTCAGACCTATGGCGTCTCCGCCTTCGTCGATCCCATGCTCACGGAGCTCGGGGAATCTCGCTCGTTTTTCTCGACCATGTATTCCATCGGCACGCTGGTGAGCGCGCTCACACTGCTGGCTGTGGGCCGACAGATCGACCGCTTCGGCAGCCGCCTGGTGATGACGTTTGCCGCCATCGTGTTCGCCGGAGCGCTCTTCTTCATGAGTGGAGTAGGGGGCATCCTGACCCTGGCGATCGGATTCTCCCTGCTGCGCGCAAGTGGCCAGGGTGTGCTGACGCTCGCCGCGCGCACGCTGGTGCCGCACTGGTTCGTGCGGCGGAGAGGCAGGGCGTTCAGCATCATTGGCGTGGCGTCCGCAGTCAGCCTTGCGGTGATCCCGGTTGGCAACGAAGTCCTCATTCGCCATCTCGGCTGGCGCGATGCCTGGCGTATCAACGGCGTGATCATCCTCCTGGTGCTGGCGCCGCTGCTCTGGTTCTTCGTGCGGGACCGGCCGGAGCAGATTGGTCAGCATCCAGACGGTGTACCACCTGATCCAGCGTTGTCGAATCAAGCTACGCAGGAGCACGGACACACGCTGCGACAGGCCATGCGCACTCACGCTTTCTGGGCACTGATCGGGGCTGGCCTGGTGCCTCCGCTCATCTTCACCGGACTCTCCTTCAACCAGGTTGCCATCCTCACGGACCGTGGTCTCCCAGCAACACTGGCAGCCACCACGTTCACCGTGGAATCGCTCGTCGGCTTGCCCCTCACATTCATGGCGGGCTCCCTTGCTGACCGCTTTCCACTCCGCTTCACGCTGGCCGCCGGCCAGGCGTTCCTGGCTCTCGCCACGGCGGTGTTGCTTGTTTCCGACAACACGGGGCTGGCCCTCGTGTACGCGGCCTTGCGTGGGGCGGCGTGGGGGTTCTGGGGGGTAGCCGCGGACGTCGCCTGGCCCTTGTACTTCGGGCGGCGCCACCTGGGGAGCATTCGCGGGTTCGGCTACTCGATGGGCATTGCCGGCGCTGCACTCGGGCCCATTCCATTCGGGTTGGCGTACGACCTCCTGGGTGGCTACAACCCGGCCATCATCGGACTGCTCGTTCTCCCCGTCGTTGGTGGGTTGGCCCTCCTGCTTATCCGAGCGCCGAGCCCTGTTCTGGCTGCGAGGGACGATCTTTAACCATTGCCCGTTGACTTCCCCTGAACTGTACGTATAGTGCAGATGAACTCGATGGTAGCGGAGACTGCTATCGAGAGTTCGGGTAGGCGGCGCTGCATTGCAACCGTTGCGCTAGGGGGAACAGTCAATGGAACAAGCCATCATCGGTATCTTGCTTGCCCTGGTCGGGTTGGGCATCTGCTTTTTCGGGCTGCGCTATTGGTTCATCCTGCTGCCGGTCTTCGGGGCGGTGACTGGCTTCTTTGTCGGCGCGCGCGTCGTGCAGGAAGTGTTCGGCGCAGGATTCCTCTCAACCGGCGTCTCATGGATCGTCGGCATCATCGTCGGGCTGGTCTTTGCCCTGCTGTCCTGGTTCGTTTGGTACGCCGGGGCCATCATCATGGCGGGAGCGGTCGGGGCATCGCTCTTCTCGGGCATTCTGCACGCGATCTTCACGAACCCGTGGGGCATCACGCTCTTCATCGTGGCGCTGATCGGAGCGGTACTCTTTGCGGCGATCGCCCTCTTTCTCAACCTGCCGATCTACATCGTTATCGTGAACTCGGCGCTGGGTGGCGCGGTGCTCGCCGTCGCTGGTGTGCTCGTGCTGATCGGCAACATCGCCATCCAGGAACTCTCGACTGGTGCAACGGTGGCCGTGGCAGACGAGGTGCGCTTCCAGGGCGCCGGTATCTTCTGGTACATCGTGTTCATCGTCGTGGCAATCCTGGGCATGCTTTTCCAGGTGCAATCCATTTCCTCGGCAACCTTGCCGGAAGAAAAATGGGTTCCAGCACAGGCTGCCTGAGCGACAGATGATCGCCGGGTAGTCGGGGTCTGGGCGGTGGCAGCCATGGCTGCCACCGCCTTGTTGTGTCTCCTCGCGGAAAAAGGCGACCTCGGCGAAAATTGCGGCAGCAGGTAGCCGTTCATGTAAGGAGCGCACTCCGTGTCTGAGACGACCCCGTTCACCATTCTCGTGCCCTTGGATGGCTCACCAGAGGCCCTCGGGGCCCTGCCGTACGCGGCGGCACTCAGCGGAGCTGGCGCAACCATCGAGCTGCTGACGGTGATCCACGATGCCTCCGAGCAGCACACTGCCGAAAATCAGTTGCAGGCGGCAGCGCAGGGGCCTGGCGCCGTGAATATCACCGTGCGGACACGGACGCTCACTGGCGATCCAGCGGCGAAGATTGTGGAGGCCGCCGCGAACGGCGGCGCCAGCATGATCGTGATGGTCTCTCACGGGCGCGGTGCGCTGGACCGGCTCATTCACGGTGCGGTGGCAGACAGCGTGTCGCGCCAGGCGACCGTGCCAGTCATGGTCATTCGCAAGGAACTCGAGGGCCCGGGCCCGGTCGGCATCATGCGCCTGGTGTTGCCGGTGGATGGCTCACCGCTGGCCGAAGAGAGTCTCCCCTTTGCGACCACCCTTGCACAGCGCCTGGGCGCGCCGATCTTGCTCATTCGTGCGGTCAATGTCGCCGATATGATGCCGCCCGCTGTTGGGATGGGTGAAGCCATCCCCTTCGAGGTGTACGACGAGTCCGAGCGCGAAATGCGCCAGGATGCCGAGCAGTACCTGCAGAACGTCGCGGCCAGGCTGCAAGCTGGAGGGGTCAAGGTCTCGGCGCAGGTGCTGTTTGGCCCTCCCGCAAACGCGATCTCCGAGGTGACCCATGCGGGGGACCTGGTGATTCTCGTCTCAAACGAGCGCAGCGGTATCGCACGTTGGCTAATGGGGAGCGTGGCGGAGCAACTGGTGCGCATCGATGAGGTCCCGGTGGTCCTGGTATCGGGGGATGGGGCAGCATACGACGATCGGGTGACGGACACGACCGTTGCCATTGCCGACGCTGAAACAGCAGCCGGGTCCTGAGGACACGCCATGAGTGATGGACGATTCAGCCGCAAGACGGTGCTGGTGACGGGCGCGGCCCAAGGCATTGGCCGGGCGATTGCCACCCGCTTCGCGCAGGAGGGCGCCAACGTCCTCCTGGTGGACATCGATGGCACGCTCGCCGAGCAAACCGCCGGTGAGCTGCGGGCGGAGGGCGCGACGGCTGAGGCGTTTGCCTGCGACATCGCTGACCGTGCGTCAGTTCAGGCGGCGATTGCGCACTGCGTGGAGCGCTTCGGGCGGCTCGATATCCTGGCCGCCAACGCCGGCATTGCCGACGGGGAGCCGTTCCTCGAGATCAGCGACGCAAGCTGGAAGCGGATCATCGATGTCAACCTGACGGGGACGTTCTACTGCATCCAGGAGGCGGCGCGCGCCATGATCCCCGCCGGCGGTGGAGCCATCGTCTGCACCGCGTCCACGAATGCCTTCTGGGTGGAGAGTGGCATGGCCCACTACAACGCGTCCAAGGGAGGGATCGTGGCGCTCATGAAGTCGGCCGCGTACGACCTGGGGGAGTACGGCATCCGCGTCAACGCGGTGGCCCCCGGCATGATCCGCACGCGCGCGAACTACATCACCGAGGACCCCGTGGCGGGCCCGGAGTATCTCAAGGGGGTGCCACTGGGCCGCTTCGCGGAGCCATCCGAGATGGCGGCGGTGGTGGCCTTCCTGGCGTCGGATGACGCCTCATACGTGAGCGGGGAACTGCTGGTGGCTGATGGCGGTACCACGATTGGGGTCCGCCTGCCCCTGCCGGAGACGCCCCTGCCTGGATCGCAGCGCGCGGATGGATAGACGCCCATGAGCCCGCTGGGCGAGCAGGGTCTGGAGGTCGTTGGCGCGATCCTGATCCTGGCGGCCTACGGGCTGGCCCAGTTCCGGGGAATGAACCGCCACGGGCTGCCGTTCCTGTCGCTGAACGTAGTGGGCTCGCTGATCCTGGGCGGCATCGCCGCGGTCCACGCGCAGTGGGGCTTCCTGTTGGTGTATGCAGTCTGGGCGGTCGTGGCATTGGTTGGATTGGCGCCGCTCCTGCGGTCAAGGAACTCGGCGTGAGTCCAGACCTGGCTCTCCAGTTGCTCGGCGCGCTCCTGATCGTGAGTGCCTTCGCGCTGAGCCAGACCGGCCGCATGGACGCGCGCTCCTACCTCTATATCCTGCTCAACCTCGTGGGTGGCGCGATCCTGGCCGTCCTGGCGTACCAGCAGGCGCGATGGGGCTTCGTCCTGCTCGAGGGCACGTGGACGCTCATTTCCCTGATCAGCCTGGTCATGAAGTGGCAGGGCAAGGAGATCAGCCCCGGCCACTGATTGCGCGGAGGATGTTCGCCATGTCAGAGCGAGAGGGCGGCGATGCGGCCTGTTGGGCACATCTCGTTGATGATTCCATGACGGCAGATGGGCCATCCTTGGGTGCAGTAGTGGCTGTGGACGCGGATGCCCTCGCGGCGGGCAGTGCCGAGGTCGTGCCCTGGTCGACACGCAGCGCGGACCTCAATGTCAATCTCCTGCACTTTGCGGCAGGAGATGGTGTGGCGCCGCACTTCAACACAGAGGTCGATGTGCTGCTGGTCGGCGTGGCAGGAGGGGGTGAGGTGGTCGTTGATGGAGAGGCATACCCGCTGCGGCCGGGCCGTGTCGTCCTGGTCCCGAAAGGCCGAGAGCGGTCAACCCGCGCGACGAGTGAGCATTTCTCCTATCTCAGTTGTCATCGTGCGCGGCCTGGCCTGATGCCAGCGTTGCGCCTACCAAGGGAGGATGGCCGTGCACGTTGAACGCAGGGTTTCGCCGGATCTGGTTCCGCCGCCCGGGTACGCGCACGTGGCAATCGCGAGTGGCCACCGGTTGGTAGTGACAGCCGGTGGCGTGCCGTTGGATGCGCAGGGGAACCTGGTCGGAGAAGGGGATGTTCCGGCTCAGACGCGGCAGGTGATTGCCAACCTGATCGAGCAATTGCGTTTGGGCGGCGCTACCCCAGAGGACGTGCTCAAGACGACCGTCTATGTCGTCGCAACCGAGAATCCTGACCTGGTTGCGGCCTGGGAGCAGGTGCAGGCCTCTCCACTGGCCCCTGCCGCGAGCACGTTGCTCGGCGTGGCGAGCCTAGGCTACACGGGGCAGTTGGTCGAGATCGAGGCAATTGCCGCACTGGAATGAGCATTTGTTGCATCATATGCAAAAGTTTTGAGTGATTACGCTTGAAAGGGGCTTTCTGGATGGGTGGCGTAGAACTTCGCGCGGCACGACTCTTCAACAAGGACAGTGGCCGGGCCTTCATCACGGCGTTCGACCATGGCAGCACGATTGGGCCGCGGGCAGGTTCCGAGGCAGCCGTCCAGGTCATTGAGCGCATCATCACTGGCAACCCCGATGGCATCCTGATGGCGCCAGGCATCATGAAGCAGGCGGGGCACCTGTTCGGGTTCCGGGGCGCGCCCGCGCCGATCGTGCGCGCGGACTGGATCTTCAACCACGATTCCATGAAGGCCCTGCCCACCCCATTGCAGGACCGGGAGCAGGGAGAGCATTACCGGGTCATCTGCACCCCAGAGCAGGCCCTGAACATGGGCGCCGAGGCCCTGACCATGTTCCTCATCGTCGGCACCGAGGATGGCGCCGAGTTCGCGGACAATGTCTACGAGCTCTCCCACACCATCGAACAAGCCAATGCCATCGGTCTGCCCGTGATCGTGGAGTCGGTGCTGTGGGGAACTCGCCTCATGGATGATCAGCGCAACGCCGAATTGCTGGCACTGGCCGCGCGCATGGCCGCCGAGTTGGGCGCGGACATGATCAAGACGACCTACACCGGCGACACCGAATCGATGCGCCAGGTAGTTGACGGCTGCCCAGTCCCCGTGCTGGTGCTCGGTGGCGTGCGCGCCGATACGCCGGAGCCGGTGCTGAACGCCACTCGTGACGCGTTGGCGGCTGGCGCACGCGGCGCAGTCTACGGCCGCAACGTCTGGCAGGCGGACGACCCGGTGGAGATGTGCCGCCTGCTGCGCGGCGTGATCCACGGGGATACAGCATAGGCCTCGTTTCTGGTTAGAAGCATGAGGAGCCGCGTGTCTTCCACGCGGCTCCTTGCTTTGTGCCTCTGTTTTATTGGGATCGGTTCAGCCACTGTCACCCCGGACTTCAGGATGATGGTTGGCCCTGGGCGTTACAAGCCGGATAATCCTGCAGGTGAAATCGACGAGTGAGAAGGGGCTGCGTGCATGAGTTTGCGAATCGGGATTGACGTCGGCGGCACCAACACGGACGCCGTGCTCATGGATGGCACGACGGTCATCAGCAAGATCAAGACGCCAACCACGGTCGATGTCACCAGCGGTATCACGACCGCGCTGAAGCACGTCCTGGAGACCTCGGGGACGCCGACGGACCAGATCGCGGGCGTGATGGTGGGGACCACGCACTTCACGAACGCGGTGGTGGAGCGGCGGCGCCTGGAGCCGACTGCGATTGTGCGGCTGGGTCTACCGGCTACCGAGGCGCTGCCGCCGTTCGTGGACTGGCCGGATGACCTGGCCGATGTGCTGGGGCGGCACGCCTACCTCTGCCATGGTGGCTACGAATTCGATGGTCGCATTATCTCGCCGCTTGATCTCAGCGAACTGCAGCGGGTGGCGGACGACATCAATGCCAAGGGTCTGAAGGCGATCGCTATCTCTTGCGTCTTCTCTCCCGTGAATACGGACATGGAGCAGCGGACTGCCGAGTTCTTTGCCAACGCCGTGCCTGATGCATCCGTCACGATCTCCAGCGAGATCGGTCGCATCGGCCTCCTGGAGCGCGAGAACGCGGCCATCCTCAACGCCTGCTTGCGCCAGTTGGCCCGGCAGACGGTGGAGGCATTCCGGCAGGCGATTTCCCAGATGGGCATCTCGGCGCCGCTGTACATCACCCAGAATGACGGCACCCTGATGAGCGCCGACTTCGCCGAGCAGTACCCCGTGCTGACCTTCGCCTCCGGCCCGACCAACTCCATGCGCGGCGCGGCGTTCCTCTCCGGCCTCAAGGAAGCCATGGTCGTCGATATCGGCGGCACGACCAGTGACGTTGGCGCCCTGACGCATGGGTTCCCCAGAGAGGCTTCCGTGGCGGTCGACATTGGCGGCGTCCGCACCAACTTCCGCATGCCGGATGTCTACTCGTTCGGACTTGGCGGTGGATCGCTGGTGCAGGCGGATCCGCTCAAGATCGGCCCTCAGAGTGTCGGTTACCGCATTACGGAAGATGCGCGCGTCTTTGGCGGCGATACGCTGACGACTACGGATATCGCGGTGGCCGCTGGTTCGGCGGACATTGGTGATGCGTCTCGCGTCGCGGACCTCGATCCGGCGTTGGTGGCCGCCGCGATGGCGCGGATCAAGGAAATGACCGAGTCCGCGGTTGATCGCATGAAGACGAGCGCGGAGCCGATCCCGGTTATCGTGGTCGGCGGCGGCAGCATCCTCGTCTCGTTTGACATCACTGGTGCCTCTGAACTGGTCAAGCCGCCGCACTTCGAGGCAGCGAACGCGGTTGGCGCGGCCATCGGCCAGATCTCCGGTGAAGTGGATCGCGTCTACTCCCTGGAGAGTCGTTCACGCAACGACGCCATCGACGACGCCAAGGCCGAGGCAACCCAGAAGGCAGTGGCTGCCGGCGCCGATCCAGAGACAGTGCAGATCGTGGATGTGGAGGATGTCCCGCTGACCTACCTGCCGGGCAATGCCACGCGCATCCGCGTCAAGGCGGTGGGCGACCTGACGCTCTAGGGTCTGCACTGTCAGCACGGATGGGATGGATGAGAGGGGGAGCCATGGCTGAGGCAACGGATGGCGTTACGCCTGCGGCAAATGCCGGCGTGCTGACTGAGGAACAGGCGTTTCGCCTGATTGCGTACCTGACCAGTTCGGCGGAGATTTCGCTGCACGAGCCGACCTACTACGGATCGCTGCGGCTGATCGATGCGGCCAGCCGCCTGATCGGCTTCATGCTGGAGCATGACCTGCCGACGGCAGAGCCGTTTCTGCGCGAGTTGCAGGCTGAACTGGACACCAAGAAGGTCTGGTCCATGTGGGATCGTGAAGGGTTCTACAACTTTGTGCGGGAGGTTCCAGCAGAGGTCGCGGCTGAGATGATGCGTCGCGAAAGCGAGGCGCGCTCGTGAGCGAACCGGCAGTACCCGATGTCGTCTTCGATGTGATCAAGCGGCGGCGTGTTACGCGCTCGTACCTGCCGGACCCGGTGGATGATGCGCTGCTAGCGCAACTGGTGGCAGCGGCGCGGTGGGCATCCAACGCCAGCAACCGCCACATCCACAAGTTCCTGATCACGCGTGATACGCGCAAGATTTCACTGGTGCGCTCCTTTGCCCCAGGTCTGCTGGCCGAACCACCGGCGCTGATCGTGATCCTCACGGACAAGGAAGCGTCTACGCGGGAGCGCCTGCAGGAGGGCGACACCGCCAACTTCATCGATGTTGGCACGGCGGCGCAGAACATGATGGTGATGGCTCATGCCCTGGGGTTGGGCACGTGCCCGGTGACCTCGTTCAGCAAGACCGGCGTGGCGACGGTGCTGGAACTTCCGGACACCCTGATCCCGGAGTTGATGCTGATGGTGGGTCACCCGAAGCCGGTTGATCGTGGCCTGCGTGCCAACGCGCCGAAGCCGTTGCAGGTGCGTGACCTGACGTACTGGGAGACTCCCGGCACGCATGACCCGGCGTAGCTGAAGGAGCGAGCCCGTTTCCTCCTGAGGATGCCCGAAAGGATCACGCGTGCGACTGCTGGAACGTCAGGAAATTGAGGATATCGCCCGGGGCTCGGCGGTATTGGGCACTGGTGGCGGGGGCGATCCCTATCTCGGCAAGCTGGCGGCGATCCAGGCCATGGAGCGCTACGGCCCGTTGCAACTGGTGGACATCAATGAGCTGCCAGATGACATGCTGGTGGCGTTTCCCTTCGCCATCGGCTCGCCGGTGCCGTTCCTGGAACGGATCACCATGACCAAAGAGCTGGTCACCGCGTACCACGCCATGTGCCGCTACCTGGGGAAGACCATCGGCGCCGTGATGTCGGCGGAGATCGGCGGGATCAACTCGGTGCTGCCCTTCGCCGTCGGCCGTGAACTGGGCGTGCCGGTGATCGATGGCGACTGCATGGGCCGGGCCTACCCGGAAATCCAGTTGGTCACGCTGACGCTGTATGGGCACTCAGCATCGCCCCTGGCCGTGGCGGACGAGCACGGCAACGTCACGGTCGTGGACACCGTGAACAACGATTGGGCGGAGAAGATCGCGCGCCCGATTGCCGTGGAGATGGGCGCCATCTCGGGCGGGTTCGGGTATCCCATATCCGTGAAGGACCTCAAGGAAGCCGCGATCCTGGGCACGGTCTCCTTCGCGGAGGAAATCGGCAAGGCGATCCGGGAAGCACAGCAGTCACACGCGGACCCGGTGAACGCGGTGCTGGAGACGACAGGGGGCTTCCGCCTCTTTGTGGGCCGGATCGTCGATGTCGCCCGCAAGACTCAGAAGGGATGGGCGCTCGGTGAGACGCGCATCAGCGGCGTTGATACGTATGACGGACGCGAGATGACCGTGCGCTTCCAGAATGAGCATCTGGTTGCCATCGAGAACGATGAAATCGTGGCGTCCGTGCCGGACCTGATTGCCATCCTTGATACCGAGCGCGGCGAACCAATCACGACCGAGAACCTGCGCTACGGCTTCCGGGTGACCGTGATCGGCATTCCCAGCGATGCCAAGTGGCGCACGCCGGAGGGCATCGCCCTGGGGGGGCCGCGCCACTTTGGCTACGACATCGACTTCACGCCGGTGGAGCAAAGGTTTGGAGGCAGCCAGTAATCATGGGTCAGCGACTCTCCATCGAGGATCTGCCAGATCTGGCGCGCGGCGCGGCGTTCCTGGGCACTGGCGGTGGTGGCAACCCCTACGTCGGCCGGTTGCTGGTGGAATCCGCAATGCGCGAGACGGGCCGGGACCTGGAGTTGCTCGACCTGGCGGAGCTGCCGGACGACGCGCTCATCATCCCGACGGCGATGATGGGCGCTCCCACCTGCATTGTGGAGAAACTGCCACGGGGTACTGAGGCTGCGGCATCCCTGCGGCGCCTGGAGGCGCACCTGGGGCAAACAGCCTTCGCCACGATGCCGATCGAGGCGGGCGGCGTGAACTCCATGATCCCGCTGATGGTGGCTCTGCGCCTCGGCATTCCCGTCGTCGATGCCGACGGCATGGGCCGGGCGTTTCCGCTGCTACAGCATGAGACGTTCCACGTCTACGGCGTTTCCGGAACGCAGATGGTGGTGACGAATGACCATCACGACCAGACCCTGATCGAGACGCACGACAACGCGATGATGGAGTGGCTGGCGCGTGGCGTCACGATCCGTATGGGCGGCGTGGCCTATATCGCGGAGTACGTGATGGACGGTGCCACAGCGAAGCGGGTCTCGATTGCCGGCACGATTGGCCTGGGCTTGAGGATTGGCCGCGCGATCCGGGAGGCGCGGGAGCAGCATCTCGATCCCTTCAGCCACCTGATCGAGACGCTGGCCAGCACAGACTACAGCCCGGCCCGCATGATCTTCTCCGGCAAGATCGTGGAGGTTTTCCGGCGCACCACGGAAGGGTTCGCGCGCGGTACGGTGCGCATCCGGGAGTTGGACGAGGCGGCCGTGGGTGAGCCAGCGCACATGGACATCGAGTTCCAGAACGAGAACCTCATCGCCCAGGTGGAGGGTGAGGTGCTCTCCGTCGTCCCGGACCTGATCTGCATCCTCGACGCCGAGACGGCGGAACCGATCACCACCGAGGAGCTGCGCTACGGGCAGCGTGTGCGCGTGATGGCCGTCACCGTCCCGCCGATCATGCGCACGCCCGAGGCGCTTGCTGTCTGGGGCCCGCGCACCTTCGGCTTCGACGTGGACTACACGCCGATGCCGGGGGCAAGGCCGGTATTAGCGGGGTAAGTCAACCCGAGGCAAACGTACTGCTGCGCCTTTGTCCAGGATTTCGGATTGTCAGCAGATTGAGCGGCGTAATGGGAGAGTCCTGCTTCAAGTCGGCACCTTTCCTTCACGGTCGCCGAACTTTGTTGTATCGACACGGGTCGCTTCGAGGTGTCGTTTGCCTTCAGGTGTCATCCTGAGCTTGTCGAAGGATCTCGCTCCGCATCCCGCACAGTTCGAAGTCTGTGCGGACTCCTGGGTGTCATCTCGAGCGCAGTCGAGAGATCTCGGCCTGCCCCACCGCCGAGAAACGATGCCTGCACTCGATGCATGGGGCGTCTGCGCACGCGTGCGGTCGGTGACCGAGATCCTTCGCCTGTGGGCTCAGGATGACACCCGAGCGTGGACAACACCTTGAGGTGGACGTTAGCCGATGGCCCGATGACAGCGAATCCTTGACGCTACCCCACCAGCGCGAGGTCGGCTTCCTGCAGCAGGGCCAGGCTCTCATAAGCGGGGTTGGTGAGGCGGAGCGGAACCACCAGCGGGGTGCCAGTGCGCGGGTCTGGGGTGATTTCCGCTTCGACGCCGAAGACCGAGCTCACCATGTGCGGGGTGATTACGTCACGCGGTGTGCCCTGGGCCGCGACCCGTCCGTCCTGCAGGACGACGAGGTAGTCCGCATAGCGGGCCGCCAGGTTCAGGTCGTGGAGGACCATGACCACCGTACGTCCCAGTTCGTGGTTGAGGCGGCGCACGATATCGAGCAGCGCGATTTGCGCGGCCGGGTCGAGGAAGGTCGTGGGCTCGTCGAGGATCAGGACCGGGGTGTCCTGCGCCAGTGCCATCCCGAACCAGCAGCGGCGCTGCTGGCCGCCGGAGAGCGTCTCCAGCGGCCGGTCACGCAGCTCGCAGAGATCGCACTGCTGCAACGCGGTCTCGACAGCGAATTCATCTTCCTTGCGCCATTGCCGCAGGAGCGACTGGTGCGGCAGGCGGCCGGATGAGACGAGGTCTTCGACCAGGAACCCGGCCGGGGTGTTGACGCCCTGGAGCAGGAGGGCCAGCCGCTTTGCCAGATCCTTGTGGCTCCCGGAGCGGACATTTTCGCCATTGAGTTGGACGGTACCGGAGCCAGGTTGCAGCAAGCGGCAGCAGGTGCGCAGGAAGGTGGACTTGCCGGATGCATTGGGGCCGATGATCGCCGTCACGGCGCCGGCCGGCAGATCGAGGGAGAGTTCGCGCACGACGAACGCGCCACCGTAGCCGGCGCTGACCTGGCGCGCGGAGAACGCACCAAAGGCCGCGAACTCTGACACGCGCTTCGGTGATTCCCCGCTGCGCGGCACGTAAAAGGGATGATCCACGCCATCCGGAAAGGAGATATCGCAGGGAACGCCGTAAAGACGGGTAAGCGTCTCCTCCGTGATGACCTCGGCTGGAGTGCCCTCGGCCACGATCTGGCCGTCGTCCATGGCCACGATGTAGTCGCTGACGCGGGCGGCCTCGTTGACATCGTGGAACACCATTACGACGGTGCGGCCCTCGTCCTGGTTCAGGAGTTTGACAAGGTCCATGACTTCGATCTGGTGCGCCAGGTCGAGGTATGTGGTCGGCTCATCCAGCAGCATGAGCGGGGTTTCCTGGGCCAGGACCATGGCGATCCAGGCCCGCTGCCGCTGCCCACCAGATAACTGATCCACCGGCCGTTTGCGTAGATCCTGCACGCCCGCGAGCGTGAGTGCTTTATCGACTGCAAGTTGATCCTGGCGCGTGGGTGGCTGGAAGAACGACTGGTGCGGGTAGCGGCCCCGGTGGACCAACTCTTCGACCAGGATGCCCGCTGGTGGGGCAGGCTGCTGCCCGAGCAGGCCCATGCGCCGCGCCACCTCGACCGTGCTCCAGTTGTGGATCTGCTGCCCATCAAGCACGATGGCGCCGGAGCGCGCCGGGCGCAGGCGCGCCAGCCCACGCAGCAATGTCGACTTGCCACAGCCGTTCGGCCCGATGATGGTGGTGATCTTTCCGTCCGGGATCGCGAGTGTAAGCCCGCGCACGATCGGGTCATCACCATAGTCGATGGAAACGGCGTCTGCGGCAAGGCGGGTGACCATGAGCTAACTCCTCGTCTGGTTCCGGTAGAGCAGGAACAGGAAATAGGGCGCGCCGACGGCGGCCGTGATGGCGCCGACTGGCAAGCTGACTGGCAGCGCATGCTGCGCGATCATGTCTGAACCGAGCAGAAAGATTGCGCCAATGGTGGCGGTGAAGAGCATGACGCCACCCGAAACAGGGCCGGTGAGCATCCGCGCGACGTGTGGCACCATCAGGGCCACGAACGCGATTGGGCCGGCAACCGAGACGGCGACCGCCGCCAGGCCGCAGCCAACCATGATCAGGCTCAGCCGCAGTTGCTCCAGCGGGACGCCCAATCCGCGCGTGACATCGTCGCCAAGCTGCATGGTGCGGAGGAGCCGCGCCAGGATAGCTGCGCCGGGAACGAGCACGGCGACGGTGACCAGCAGAACCACGACATCCCGCCAGTTACTGCCTGTGAGCGACCCCATCAGCCAGAACTCGGCCGGGCGCACGATTTCGACCGGGAACTTCACCGTCAGGAACGTAATACCCGCACCGACGGCAGCCCCAATGCCGATGCCGACCAGGATGAGTCGGTCCGTGTCGACGCCGCTCTTCCAGGTCAGCAGGTAAATGACGGCTGCCGTCGTCACGGCGCCGATGAAGGCGGCAATCGGCAACAGGGCCGCTGGCTGTCCGGTAACGATCCAAAATACCGCCAGCAGGCTGGCCCCGGCGTCGATGCCGATGATATCGGGCGAAACCAGCGGATTTCGCACTACGCCCTGGAAGAGCGCCCCGGCGACCGCCAGCCCGGCGCCGATGAGCACGGCGCAGACGATGCGCGGCAACCTGAGCGTGCGGACGACGAAGACCTGGTCCTCGGAGCCAGTGCCCCGCACGGCGCCCAGCGCTTCGCTGAATGGCATGCGGTAGCTACCGAGTGACACCGCCCACAGCGCCAGGAAGAGGATGAGCGCAAAGCCGACCAGGGTCAGGATCATGACCCGGGGATCGACCCGCAGAGCAACCGGCCCCGTACGGATGGTGACACGCTGTGGAGCCCGGGCCGCGCGGCGCCCGGCCTCGGGAGCGGTGGACGCGCTCACGCTGGCCGCCCTCCTTTCTGCCGGGACAGGAAAACCATGACGGGCGCGCCAACGAGCGCCGTGACGATACCGACTTCCAGTTCTGCCGGCCGGGTCACGATACGGCCCACGATATCGGCCGCCACCAGGAAGATCGCGCCATAGATGAAGGACGCCGGCAGGATCCAGCGGTAATCCGCACCGACGAACGTGCGCACCATGTGCGGCACGGCCAGTCCCACGAAGCCGACCGGTCCGGCGATTGCCACCGCCGCACCCGTAATGACGACCACCAGGACGGAGCAGATGAGCCGGGTTCGCCCGGTGCGCATACCGAGTGACTGTGCCGTTTCTTCACCCAGGCTGAGCACGTTGAGCTGGTGCCCCAGGAGGATGCAGGCGCCCGCCGCTCCCAGCAGGAAAGGGAGCATCAGGAAGAAGGTGTTCATGTCCCGGTTGATGACCGAGCCAGCCAGCCAGAAGCGCACGATATCGAAGGTCTCTTCGTCGAGCAGGAGGAGGGCGCTTGTCCAGGCGGAGAGCGCGGCTGAGACCACGACGCCAGCCAGCGCCAGCTTGACTGGCGTAGGGCCATCTCGCCCGGCCGAGCCGATCAGGAAGACGAGCGACGAGGCGGCCAGCGCGCCAGCGAAGGCAAACCAGACGTACTGCGTGGCCTGCGTGAGCTGGAAGTAGTAGATGGCGGTCACCAGCGCGAAGCTGGCGCCACTACTGACTCCAAGGATGAACGGATCGGCGAGCGGGTTGCGGGTGACCCCCTGCATGACGGCTCCAGCTACCGCGAGCGATGCGCCGATGGCGAGCCCGACCGCCGTGCGCGGGACGCGCAGTGAGCGCACTACCGTCTGTTCGTATGAATCGGGGTTGAAGTTGAAGATTGCTCCCCAGGCATCCTGGTTGGAGATGGGGAGGGAGCCGATGCGCAGGCTGAGGATGGTGATGACCAGGAGGCCGATCAGCCCCAGTAACAGGCCCATCGCCCGCGTGAGCCGTAACCTGCGCCTGGGGCCAGCGGGGGATGCCTCAATTGCCAGGTCAAAGGTGCGTGCCGTCATGAGGCAGTACGGGCATACAGGACCAACAGCCTCGGTCTCGCAATTCCTCCGGCACGTTCACTGGCTTGATCGAGCATCAATACCTCTGGCCCTGGCGCGCCACTCAGCAGCACACCCGCAGGCGGTGACCCCAGTACATTCGAGCGCGTTGCGTAATTCTGATCTATTCAGTCAGAATTGGAAAGGGCGGAGCGCACGAAACCTCGTCTCGCTCTTCGTTCATTGCAGGTGAACAGCATGGGGCCGATCCTGGAACACGCAGGTAGCGGAATGTTGAACGGCGCGGCATGCGCAGAACCAGGCAGCGCGGCTACCGCTCTCGGCAGGCAGGGGGACAGGCATTTGGAAGGATTGAAATTGGACGTACCAGCGGTGATGGAGTGGGTGGACACTTTCGTCGCGGAATGGATGGCTGCTGAGCGCACGCCTGCAATCCAGTTGGCCATCACTGATCGCGACGGTCTCCTGGCGCGGCGCACCTACGGCTTTGCCGACCTATCTGCCCAGCAGCTACTGACGGAAGACCACATCTTCGAGTTCGGTTCCATCGGCAAATCGTTTACAGCCATCGTCTGCCTGCAGCTGGTGGAGGAGGGCGTGCTCGACCTCCACGCCCCGGTCGTGGACTACCTGCCGTGGTTCTTCATTCCTTCCCGGTACGAGCCAATCACCATCCACCACCTGCTGACGCACACGGCAGGCATCGTCAATGGGTCGGATTTTTCGCCCGATCCCCGGTACGAGGTCTGGGCACTGCGCGAGAGCGAGGCATCCGCGCCAGGTGTGAAAGCGCGGTACTCCAATGCCGGGTACAAGCTCCTGGGACTGCTGCTGGAGAACGTCACCGGCAAGACCTACGCCCAGCTCGTTACCGAGCGCATCTTTACGCCGCTCGGCATGACCGGGGCAGAGGGCGCCATCACGAACGACATGCGTCACCGGTTGGCAGTGGGCTACGTCCCGATGTACTCCGACCGTCCCTGGCGACCAGAGTATGGGCATGCGCCGGCCCCGTGGTTCGAGACGAACACGGCCGACGGCTGCCTCTCGGCTAGCGCCAGCGAGTTGGCGATCTACCTGCGAATGCTGCTGAACAGGGGCGCCTATCCAGGTGGCCGCGTCCTCTCCGAAGAGGGCTTCGCGCTGCTGGTGGCGCCGCACACCAGCTTTGGTGACAAGGCGCCGTACGGCTACGGGCTCGGGGTGGACGAGACAGAGGGGCATCGACGCGTCGAGCACAGCGGCGGGATGGTGGGCTACATCTCGGAGATGGTCGGAGATCCCGAGGCGGGTATTGGCGTGGTGGCATTCACCAATGCCATGCAGAACGTCGGCGTCATTGCCGAGTTTGTCCTCACCATGTTCGTCGCCGCGAAGCGTGAGGAAGAGCTTCCCGAGCCGTCAAAAGCGCCAGAAATCGATTTTGCCAGCTTTGCCGGAAGGTACACCAGCGACGCCGGAGACGTCACGATAAGCGCGTCGCCTGAGGGCCTGATACTGCAGCGAGGTGTGGAGATGATTGCGCTGCAGCCTGCCGACCGAGGCCGTCGCAAGGACACGTTCCTGGTGGATCACCCGGACTTCGCACTGCACGTCATGCACTTCCGCCGCAATGACGATGATGAGGTCATCGAGTTCGTTCATGGCCCCGCCTGGTATCGCGGGGAGCGATACACCGGCCCAACAACCTTCACTGTGCCCGAGGCATGGCGCGCCTATGAAGGGCACTACACCTCGCACAATCCCTGGTTCAGCGACGAGCGCTACTTCGTGAACAAGGGCGCGCTGTGTGTTTCGCACGGCGGTGGGGCGCCCCGTGAGCTCGTGGCGGATGGTGACCGCTTTAGCCCGGCGGACGATCCGGAAGGGCCAGAGTGGATCAGCTTCGACCCGATTGTCGATGGGGTAGCGCTGCGCGTGGTGCACGCCGGTGGCAACGCGCTCTACCGGTTCTTCACGCCGTAGAAGGTCACCAGCAGGGATCGGATGAGGACAGTGCTTCCCGCGTCGCACACGCCTCGGTCCAGGACGATCTGTCAATGGTGATCGTCGAGAACCCAGATATTGCGGTGTTCCTCGCGGCGCTCCTTCTGAATGATCTGGCGACCCTGAGCGTCCCGCGAGTCAAGACAGTTGAGGCAAGACCGCGCCCAGTGCTGCACTCTACGGACGGCCAACCGGAGGACGAGATGCAGTACGAGGTGCGAGACCTGCAGCGGGTGGCGGGGTAGCCTGCTTTTCAGTGCTGCCCGCCTACCCCGGGCTAATCCGCATCAGTGAGCCGAGAAAACCCCGGCAGGCGATGACCAGGGCCACGGCTGGGGAGAGGCCCACGAGCAGGGCGGCCGCCATCTCGTTTGGCAAGCCGGACAGCAGGGGAGCTACGGCGACAGGGAATGTCTGGGCCGAGGAACCCGCCGTGAGGAACTGGGCCAGGGCAAACTCGTTCCAGCAGCCGACGAAGGACACGATCCCGGCCACCATGATGCCGGGGCGGGCCAGCGGTAAAGCGACTCGCCAGAAGACCTGCCACGGGGTGTTGCCGTCGACGCGCGCTGAGGCCAGTACAGACGGAGACAACCCGGCGAAGACGCCGATGAGCAACCAGATGGCCAGGGGCACGGTGGTCCCAAGGTAGGCAGTGATTAGCCCGTGCCGTGTACCGAGGAGTTCGAAGCGAGCATATATCCAGAAGAAGGGCACGGCCAGTGCGACCGGCGGGTAGACCCGGCTCGCCAGCACTGCCCCATGCACGATTGCAGCGCCGCGAAACCGGCTGAAGCTCACTGCGTAGGCGGCTGGCGTGGCGACAGCCAGGGTAAGGATGGTCACCAGGGAGGCAATCAGGAGGCTGTTGGCGAACCCGGCGCGAACGAACGCAGCCTGGCCGTTGCCCGGCGTGAGCAGCCACGCGATGTTGGCGCCCGTCGGTGGAAAGGGCACGAGCGGGGTGGGGTCACGCAGCAGGGCGATGGGCGGCGTCAGGGCGAGGAAGAAGAGCCAGTACAGCGGCAGGAGGGTCCAGAGCACCAGGATGACCGCCCCAGCCGAAATCCAGGATACCCGGGCTCGCCGCATCCCGGTTCCCGGCCTGCGCGCCCTCTCGCCTCGCACCCAGCGTGTCACCCTTCCACCGCTCCCCACGGGTGTCATCTCGAGCGCAGTCGAGAGATCCTGGCCTACCCCACTTCCAAACGCCGATGCCGGCACGCGGGCCTCGCGGTGACTTTGCACCAGCGTGGCCGATGACGCCGAGATCTCTCGACTGCGCTCGAGATGACACCTGGGGTGGGCGGTGACATCGGACCATGATGGGAAGCGAACGAGATCCTTCGACTTCGCTCAGGATGACACCGTAGGGCGGATGACACCTCGAACCTCTCGGGTGGGCAAGGTAGTTCCAGGCAGCGATGACCCGGGTGGCCATGAGCCGTCCGGGTCATCCCTCGTGTCTGCCCCTACATCTGCTCCGGCGCGGTGATGCCCAGGATGCCCAGGGCGTTGGCGAGGGTGCGTCGGGTCGCGGCGGTGAGCGCCAGGCGTGCAGTGCGAGTGGGCTCCGGGGAGACCAGCACTGGGCAAGCGTGATAGAAGTCGTTGAAGCGCTTGGCCAGTTCGTAGGCGTAGGACGCGATCAGGAGCGGCCGGTACTCCTCTGCCGCGCGCTGGATCTCCTCCGGCAGCGAGGCGATGGTTTGCAGCAGGCTCAATTCCTCTGCCTGCAGCGTCCCGAAGTCCAGGCCCTCCAGCCGCTGCAGCAATGAGGCCTCGGTTTCGCCGGCGTGCTCCAGAATGCGGCTGGCGCGCGCGTGCGCGTACTGGATATACGGCGCCGCGTGGCCGTCGAACGAGAGCGCTTCCTCCAGGTCGAAGACCACGACCTTGTTGGTGTCGCGGTTGAGCATCGCGTACTTCAGCGAGCCCAGGGCGACATCCCAGGCCACCTCCGCCTTGCGTTCCGCGGGCATCTCGGGGTTCTTCTCGGTGATGATCTCGCGCGCCCGGGTCAACACCGCGTCGCGGACATCGCTGTAGAGCGGCGCATTCCCTTTCCGGGACGAGATGACGCCTTCCGGTAGCCGGACCATCTCGTAGTCGAGGTGGTGCGCCAGCTTGGCTTGCTCGAAGCCCCAGAGCTCCAGGATCTTGAAGATCTGCTGGAAGTAGAGCGCCTGCCGCACATCGACCACCCAGATTGCCCGGTCAACGCCGAATTCCTCGAACTTGCGCTTGGTTAGCGCCAGGTCCTTGGTGGAGTAAAGACTGGAGCCGTCGGAGCGGAGGATCGGCATGGTGCGGTACGTCGGTTCCGTGAGACCGAGCTTTTCGTCGATCTTCACCACCGGCAGGCCTTCGGAGATCTCGGCCAGGCCGATCTCCAGCAGTTCCCGCACGATGACCTTGCCGGCCTCTTCGACCTCGCTCTCGAAGAGCCAGACATCGAAGGTGGCCCCCAGTTCGTCGAAGATGCGGCGGAAGCTCTCCATGCTCCACTCCCGCGTCTCCTGCCAGAGTTGGACCAATTCGGGGTCCTGCGCCTCCCACCGGGCGAAGGTCTGCTTGACCTCGTCTCGCCATGTCTTCGACGGACCCCACCAGTCGTCCATGTGGACGGCGAGTTCCTCCCAGCGCGCCAGGCGTTCCTCCGGAGTCATGGTGGGTTCGGGCACGCCATCGGCCGGGATGTGCGGCTTCGGGTTGGCGACCTCCGCGCGCAACTGATCCCCGACAATCGGCCAGAAGCGCGGGATGACCTCATCCTCCCGCAGTTGATCATCCTTGATCGGCTGCGCGTGGCTGAGCCGTCCCAGCAAGTAGGCGACATCCTCGCCCTCAGCGCCCTTGCGCCAGAGGAACTTCAGCACGCGGTCGATGGCGGCGATGAACTGCTGATCCTCCGTCGAGAGAAGCTGCAGGAACTCCAGTACGTCCTTCCGGAAATTCACCCGGGCGTCTGACTCGCTGTAAATCTCGCCCAGCCAGCGACCTCGCGCACTCCGGTCCGCGGGCTCTTCCCTCTTGTGGAAGTTCTCGTAGCACCACAGGCACTTGATGACGTGCATCCCGATGTCACCGATGTAGTTGGCGTCCTGCACCTCGTACCCGGCGGCGCGCAGCACGTTGCTGACCGCGACGCCCAGCACGCTGTTGCGCAGGTGCCCGACGTGGAACTCCTTGTGGGTGTTCGGCTGGGAGTGCTCCACCATCACCTTTTCGGCGATGGACGCGCCCTGACCATAGGTTCCCCCGCGTGTCAGCACTTCCCCGATGAGGGTGGCGGCTACCGCGTTACTATCGAAGGCGATATTGACGTAGCCGTTTACCGCCTCAACCGCGCCGAACATGGAGTTGCCACTTGCAGCGATGTGATCAGCGATCTGCTGGGCCAGCAGGGGCACGCGCTCTCGCACGGCCCCGGAAGCCAGGGCCTTCGCTTCCTTCTTGGAGAGACCCTCTAACTTGCCGCTGCCTTCCAGTTCGCGGGTGACCGCTTCATTTGCGAGGCCGTAGGCTGCAGAGGTGGCCAACCCCCAGGTGCCCTCGAAGGGGATGGGGCGCACATCGACATTGCGCGGAGTAAAGCCCAGCGCAATGAGCGCTTCCGTAATCGCCTCCGTTGCCTGCTGCTCGCCGCGCGCCACGATTCCGCCCCGGTCACGGCCGCGGCCGCCATTGCTGCTGGGTGCGGAAATCGTGGCCGCCGGGCTGGCGGCCGCAGTCTGAGGGGCGTCGTTCATCGGTGTCCTCTGGCTGGTGAAAGCCACTTCGCGGCAGGGTTGTGAACTGGCGCGATCAAGCGTGGATCAGGAGTATCCGCGCGTACGTAAGGTGAATGATAGAAAGCCGGGTCATGAACCGGCCAATCATGGCACGTTTGCCCGATATGCAAAGCACGAGGGCTGGTCATATGACCAGCCCTCGGGACAAACGGCTGTGGGATCGGCGGGAAGTCCGGCCGGGTCTTACCGCCCCGCGGCGACCGGCTCGAAGCCAGCGCAACCGCTGATTGGGGTAACGACCAGGTGCAGGGGCGCGTGCTGCGGGTGACCGCACTCCTCGATCAGCGTCTCCGGGGCCTCGTGCTTGAGACGGATCTGGATCAGCTTGACTTCGTTCGGATTGTTCTCGCCATAGTGCGTGCACATGCCACATTGGCCGTCCTTGATCTGAACCATGTTCGTGCTCCTTTCAGGGTGCAATGTGGGCCGGGGGTGTACCCACCGACATAAGGAATAATAGCATTGTAAGGCGTAAATGTCAATCGAGATTAATCTGATGCTATTACTCAGGATTATGGCTAATTCCTGAGTCGGTGGGTCGGAATTGATCGTTCTCAAGAACCATGACGTGAAGCGCAAGAAAATGCCCGCTGCTGGAAACCCGGCAGCGGGCATAGGTTTGACGCCTTTTAGCGTGCTTTACGGGGCCGGGGTGGCCTCTGCTGACGGCGTGCCTTCCACGGGGTCAAGCAGATCCATGGCCTCGTCGATCAGCCAGGTGCCATCCTCATTCTTGTGGATCAGGAACACGCGGTCGCCACCTATGGACCAGATGGCGCCAATGCGGCCATCTTCGAGCAGACGGGGCTTGCGTGGGCCCGCGATAGCTGGCATGCGGACCTGACCCTCAACCTCGGGCGTTGGCGTACCGGCCATCTGGGCTTCGAGCAGGGCACGGACTTCTTCCGGTGTGTCCTGATCCGGGTTCGTGATGTCTGGGCCGAACTGGCTGGCCAGGTTGTCCGTCATCAGGTTGAAGCCGCGCGCGTATTGGGCGGCAATATCAATGCAGTAGATCCACTGCTGCGTGGTCTCCTCGATCGCCGCCAGATCGGCATCTTCCGGCCTGGACCCCTCCGGGAGTGTCGTTTCGTCCTCCACCGGCATTGAAGCTGCTGGGGTGGCCGCCGCGTTGCCCGACTCATCGAACCAGAGCGCAACCAACTCATCAAGGTCACGCGGCTCGGCATCGCAAGACGCCGGCATGTCGTTTGCTCCGGCTGCTGGCGTGGCGTCCTGGGCTAGAGCGGTGAGCGGGGTCAACAGGGAGAGCGAGAGCGTCAGGCCACAGGTGGCCAGGAGCGAGCGCCGATATCGCATGAAACATTGTCCTTTCCGGTAGCCCGGATCACGCCGATCGGGGTCTGGGAGCGAGCGCGCAAAGACTACGCCAGGGAGGGAGATTTAACCTGTTACCCTACAAACTCCGCTACACGGGTATGTCGAGGTTCAGGGCTCGCGGCGACGCAGCACCATGCCACTCGAGGGCCTCATGCCAAACTGCTCGTAGAAGGGAACAAGGTCAGCGTCGCACATCAGCTCAATGGTCTGGATGTGGCTGAGGCGGTCCAGCATCTGGGTCATGAGCGCCTTGCCGACACCCTGGCCCTGGTACTCCGGCAGCACTTCCAGCAAGGTGATGAACGCGCCCTGCACGTTGTCGGTGAGGGCGGCGATGAACCCGACCACGCGGCCAGTATCGGCATCGACGGCCACTTGCGCGAGGTCGCTCTCCGTCAGCATGCGTAGGTGGGTGTCCGCGGGAAACGGGTTCCGCCAGCCGACGAAGAAGCCCTGGATCTGCTCAGGGCTGAGGTCGGTAATATCGCTGCGGTATTCGATCACGCGCATCCTCCACGGCCAGACGTTGCGTTCTGACCGGGAGGAATAGCAGATGGGCGTGATGATGGTCGAGCGCAATCACGCTCGACCGGCCAGGTCTAGGCCCGGCTGATGGTAATGACCGGAATTGTGCGGTCGGTGTTCTTCTGGTACTCGTAGAAGTTGGGCATGATATCCGCCTGGGCATTGAAGAGGCGGGTGCGCTCTGGTTCTGCCGCGATCTCAGCGCGGGCCGGGAACTTCTCGGTCCCAACCTCGACGATTACCTCCGGGTTGGCGACGATGTTGTGATACCAGTCCGGGTGGGTGGGCGCGCCGCCCTTGCTGGCGATAATGACGATGCGGTCGCCATCAGTGGTGTACACGAGCGGGGCAATGCGTGGTTGGCCACTCTTGGCGCCAGTCGTCGTGACTAGCACCATTGGCGCGCCTTCGAACATCCCGCCGACCATGCCGCCGTTGGCGCGGAACTCCTCGATTACCTGCTTGTTGAACTCGTTCATGTCACTCATGTGCGTTGGTCTCCTCTTCTGGTCCATCGTGCGAGCGAGAGCAGCCACTCCGCTCTCGCTGGTGTGATGCGCTATCGGTCTCCCCGTCCATGGGACATGCGCCCGCTTCGCCGCCTGACAGGCGCTGCCACACGCGCAGGAGTTGCTCGCTCTCGGCCGCGGAGAGGTGGTCGAGCAACAGCCGACGGAGTGCCGCGTCATGGGTGACCCCGGCCTCCATCAGCAAGGTGCTCCCAGCCGCAGTCAGTTCGGCCATCGCCCCCCGCCGGTCATCCTGGCAGGCAACGCGGTGGACCAGGCCACGCCGTTCCAGGCGTTCGATGGCCCGGGTGAGACCACTGGGACTGAGCCCGACCACGCCAGCCAGCCCGGTCATGCGCTGGGCACATCCGGGATGGGCCAGTGCGCGCAGCAACTCGAATTCCCCGAGTGGCAGGCGGTGCGCCGCTTGCAACTCGGCATCGAGCCCATGCGTGACGAGGAGGTGCGTCTGGCGCAGGCCACACCAAACGGCCTCATCAGCAGCCGGTGTATTCCCGTAAGGTTGAGGTTCTCTTCGCGCATTCACATCTCGAACTACAGCCGAAGTTGTTTGCGCACGCAACTACCCATACGGGCAGCTTCGGGATCCATCTTGCGTGGAGAGCCAGGGTCATCTGTTGACGACACGTGAAATGAGGGCAAGCGGATTAGTTGCGAGGGGCGGAAGCATTGCTGCCCCTCGCTCAGGATTGCAAGCAGGTCAGGGCGTGAACTTACGGCGCGGCGTCCACCAGTTCGATGATGCGGCCAAACCGCTCCAGGTTCTGGGGCGTGCAGGCGTCCAGCCCAGCCACAAAATGGGTGATCCCCAGGTCCCGGAAGCGGACGATGGTGGCCGCGATCTCTTCATCAGTGCCGGCGATGGGGTTAGGGCGGCGCCCTGTGTTCCCGGGCATGAAGATGTTGCCACCGGCCGTGCGCACCAGCGTCCGCGGATCACGTCCTACCTCGGCACAGGCGGCATCAACGGCAGCCATCTGCTCCACGATGGCGTCAGGGGAGCCGTGCCAGACCGTGTTCCACGCATCGGCGTAGCGGGCGATGGTGCGCAACATGCGCGGGCCATTGCTGCCAACGAGAATGGGCACACCTTGCGGACGGGGTCCGCGTGGGCGGTTCACAGCGTCACTGGCCTGGAAGTACTCGCCCTGGAAGTCAACACGCCCGTCACGCAGGAGCGGGGCGATGATTTCCATGGCGTCCTCGAAGCGAGCGACGCGGTGGTCGTAGGGATAACCGAAGGCGTCGTACTCCGGCTTGTGCCACCCTGCGCCGAGGCCAAGGATGGTGCGGCCGCCACTGATGTCATCGATGGTCTCCACCATCTTGGCCACCAGGCCGGGGTTGCGAAAGCCGGTGCAGGCGACCAGGGAGCCAATGTTGATCTTCTCGGTGGCAGCGGCCAGGCCCGCCATGAGCGTGAAGCATTCCCAGACGCCGCGTTCCTCAGAAGTGCCGGGCATGGAGAACTGGGAGTTCTCCTCGGGGCGAAACACGAAGTGATCGACGATCCAGACCGCCTCGAAGCCAACATCGTTGGCGACACGCGTCATCTCCAGGATGTCCGCGAAGTGAGGAACGGAGCCGCCAAACGCCGACTCTTCGGCCATCGGCAGAATGGCCCCGAAACTCATGGGTCGTGGGCTGGCAGGCCACCGATTCCAGGCTGATTCCGTCATCTCGTCCTCCGGGCACGTCACGAAAGAAGCTCCAGGCTCTGGAGCTTCGGCCTCAGGGTTCATGATGGACAGGATCGTACCCCGGATGGCCAGGTTACTCGAAGGAGCGGTCTGCCCCACGTGACGTGGGAGGCTGGATCAGCCACGCTCCGCCGAGGAGCGCCAGCACCAGGCCGACGATAGCGCCGATGAGTTGCTTCCAGCCGAGACCGACGCCGCCGCCGGTGAGATTGAGCTGATCAGCGAAGATGGAACCGACCGTGAGGAGAACCCCTACGATCAACATGAGGGCCGACAGGATGCGAATGGTGGGCGAGGGTGCTGGTTGCGGTCTCACGGGTTCACCTATGCATCGCCTGAGGCTCGCGGGCCCCCAGCCTCATGACATGCAGTTTCTATGTCCAGGAATCTGATCGAAAACGCGACTATACCACGGATTTCCGCACGTTTCGGGCATCAGGTGCAAGCGACTGTTCGTGTGCCAAGGCATCGCCGTATCATTGTGATACCCCGCGACAAGATGCGAACACTTGTGCTAAAATTGCCCCTCGTTCCCACGCTTGAAAGGAGCACCGTGCCATGTGCGGGCGATACGTTATCGAAGGCAATGCCGGGCTCTCGGAGCGGTTCAACCTCCGTCATGTCCCGCAGGATCTGTTCGCGGATTTCACCACCTTCAATGCCGCGCCGACGCAGTTGCTGCCGGTGATTATCGAGAATGAGGCTGGGGAGCGTTCCCTGGTGCCAATGCAGTGGGGCCTGGTGCCGCGCTGGAAGCCGCAGCCTGGCAAGCGCGGCGTGGCGCCCATCAATGCTCGGGCGGAGACGCTGTTCGAAAAGCCGATGTTCCGGAACCTGACCAGGGCACAGCGCTGTATCGTGCCGGCCAGTGGCTTTTACGAATGGCAGCGAGTGGGGACCCACAAGCAGCCGTACTACATCACGTCCGAGGATGGTGAGGCGTGGGGGTTGGCCGGTCTCTTCGACCAGACCCACGAGGACGAGGACGCGGTGGGGTCCTTCACCATCATCACGACCCAAGCGAACGACCGAATGTCTTCACTGCACGAGCGTATGCCGGTGATCCTGGAGCGCAGTGCCGAAGAAGACTGGCTTGCGGCCGATGTCCGTGACCAAGGGGAAATCGAGCAGTTCCTGCAGCCGTACCCGGATGACGATATGCGCGTTTACCCGGTGAGCACCGCGGTCAACAACACGCGGAATAACGGCCCGGAGCTGGTGACGGAGCAGGAGTAACTGCCGCCCTCGCTGTCGTCCTTTTGATAGGCCCGCACCTCTAACCAGCGATTTGTTGGGAGCTGCGGGCCATTTTCTTGCCTTCGTCTCAAGGTCGTGCATGAGGACACGGGTGCGCACTGGACTCGTTGCCAGTCCGACCAGCCATCACGTCATCGGCCGCTCTACGTGACAATAAAAATCATTTGGTGTATAATCTAGACACATTGAATTTTGTTCGTGATCTCATGTGCTGCCGTCGGATTCACTGAATTATCTGAAAGCGAGTACTCCCCATGACCCCGCGTACGCTCTCCGCTCGTGATCGGCAGCGCTTCGATGCGCTGATTGACCGTCCTCTTCGCGCGTTTCGCGCTGACATCGCCCAGATGATCGATAGTGACCTGGTGGGTCTGCGGACTCGGCTGGAAGCGCGCCTGGTTGGGGCACAGTTCAGCCGCGGCGCCCACGGCCTGGCGCGTCACCTGGCAGGCCAGGAACTCCCGCTGCTGGAGCGCCGCCTCGCGCTCGTGATTGCCCAGCAGGTTCGGCCGCAACTGCGGCAATTGCGCCTGGTCGAGCCGGATGGTCGTGCGAACAGCATCTCCGCTCCTGCAACGTTGCTGGACGAGCTAGACGAGCAGCGAGCCGCCTAACCCGCGGCTGACTGCCGTTTCGCGCGCAGTTGCTTTGCGGTACTGCCGAAGGCGTGGACATCGGTCTGTCTGCGGAGTTCGGCGACCATGCTGGCGTAGTTCACCTTGTCCTGCGCGCTCTTCATGATGATGCCCGAGCCCAGACGCACCAGCAGGTGATTGAGACCGGTCCAGCGGAAGCCGTACAGGTCCTGGATATCATCGGGGAGCAGGTCAACGGCAGCGCGCGTCATGACCAGTTGCACGATCCCAGCCCCGGTGAATGGCAACTTCGGTGGCACCATCATCTCGCGCATGAAGCGGGTCGAGGTGACGTAGCCAAGGTAGGGCCGCATGCTCTGCATGTAGGCATCCAGTTCTGCCACGCTACGGGGCGCCGTTTCCGGATCGATGCCCACCAGCCGGGCGGACACGCGTTGCTCCTCGACGAACTGGTCCTGCTCTGCCGGGGTGAACTTGGGTCCGAAACGCCGGCAGGCGGCGAGCACCGCCCAGACCAGGGTGCCATGCACCCACAGCAAGAGGTCTGGCTCGTTTGGGGTGTACGTTTCGCCGGTGATGGGATCGATGGCCTTGCGGTGGCTGTGGATCCGGCGCAGCACCTCGCCCGCTCGCTCGGCCGTCGCCGAGTCCCCGAAGGTGACGGTCACACCGTACTGGTTCGTGGCCTCTACGCGTCCGGCCGGATCCTCGCGGACGTTTGAAGCCTGATCGATCATGCGCACCACCCGCGGGTGGATCATCTGCATCATCACCGCAGCGCTGACGCCGATGGAACTGGATGGACTGGCATACGCTCGCCAGGACACGCTCTCAGGTCCAAACAACCCGTCATCTCGCGGGTGCTGGGCGTCGTCGGCCAGCGGGACCGGGCGTGCAGTGACCACGGCGTTGCTCCTGTGTTTCGTGTGATGTAGCTTGAACTGCCGCTAGTATCGACCATGCGCGTAGCGCAGGAAACAGACACGCGACGGCCATTGGTCACGCACTCCGCAGATCGAAGTGCATCAGAGGCAAGGCACGGCCAGGGATGAGCGCGGACGCGATTTCGCCGATGCGCCGCGCGCCGCGTGAGAGATAGAACCCCTCGGCGTGCGGATCACTCTGCAGGACCAGATCCTTCGCGCCGAGATCCCGTGCCGCGGCGACGCTGTGCGCCCAGAGCAGCTTCCCCGCACCGGCGCCGATCGCCGAGGGATCAACAAAGAGCGCGTCCAGTTCGGCCGTGCGCTCGTCCATGAGCACCACCCGGCAAAACCCCAGCACGCCCTCCGGGCCCTCGCAGACGAGCGAGGCCGAGTCAGCGATCTCCTGCGGGGTCAGGGTGAGATCAGAGCGGCACGCCTCAAGGAAGTCGGCGTCGTATCCCCAGTGCGCTTTCGAACGGAGAGCGAGGGCACTGAGCGTTGCCGCCTCGTCAGGCCGAGCGTGCCGGATCGAGAGGGTTGCCATGAACGTGTCACCTCCTACGCGTCGCAATGCCTATGGAGGCAGTCTGACATGCGATGCCTGGCGATTGCACGCACGGCTCAGCCGGTCACGGTTCGATCCGCAGGCAGTACCCGATCGCGAGCAGGGGATCACCAGCCGGGTTCAGGCCGAAGAGAGTTGAGACGTCCTGGTCGTATTCCGGGCAGCGCCGAAACCCCAGGCTCTCGTAGAGGGGAACGGCCGCGCGCATGAACGGCGCGGTGTGCAAGCAAACCGCTGCCCTGTCCAACTCACGCACCCGGGCGATGGCTGCCAATGCGAGTTGTCGCCCGATGCCGCGCCCGCGTGCGTGGGGTGCGACTGCGATGGCGCGTAGTCCCGCCCAGTGGGATGGCCAATCCCATCCCTCGTGCGAGGCGTCGGGATAGAGCGTGATGGTGCCGGCAATTTGTCCGTCAAGCTCGGCAACGAGCAGCTCCGAGACGGCAAGGCGGCCGTGGACGTCGAGCACGTTGGCGAGATAGGCGGCGTAGACGGCAGAGGGGAGCGTGTCAGCGAACTCGTTGTTAGCTGTCTGCAACACCTCGACGACAGCTTCGAGTTCGGACGACTCGGCTTTTCTCACGATGGTCATTGGTCTTGTTAGCGCTGGCATGATGATGACCTTGGGTAGAATGCTCTCAACAGGAGGAAAAATATACTCCTGTTGAGAGGGTATGGCAAGCGAAATGCCTGAGGACCGGACACTTACCACCACGAGCTACGCCATTCTCGGCATGCTCGCCATTCAGCCGTGGTCGACCTACGCGCTGACCCAGCAAATGCAGCGGAGTTTGCGCCACCTCTGGCCACGTGCGGAGAGCAACGTCTACGCGGAGCCAAAGCGCCTGGTGATGGCCGGGCTCGCTACGGCGACCTTGGAGCAGACCGGTAAGCGTGAGCGGACGGTCTACACCATCACGCCGGCAGGCCGCGCGGCGCTGGAACACTGGCTGGGTCAGGGGAGCAGCGCGTCACGCTTCGAATCCGAAGCCCTCCTGAAGGTGCTGTTTTCAACCGAGGGAACCCGCGAGGACCTGCTGCGCAATCTCCTGGCGGTGCGCGATGAGGGGCTCGAGACCCTTGCCCTGTGTGACGTGCTGGCCACGGACTACCTTCAGGGAACGTCGCCCTTCCAGGAGCGAGCTCACCTGAACGCGCTGATCTTTCGATGGATCCGGGATCACGCCGCGATGCAAGCGAACTGGGCAATCTGGGCGCTGGTCCAGGTGGAGACCTGGCCTCAAGCTGGTGCGCCGGATCCGCAGGAGACACGTGCCATTTTCCAGACGACGCTGGATGGACGTGCTCAATCATGAACGACGGCGAAGGCTACTGGCAGACCCATTCCCGGCGCCGACCTTCAGACCACATCCAGGCGGCCGCGTTCGCGCTGGCGCGGGGATCGAAGATGTCGTATTCGGCATAGGGCGTGCTGAGCCACGTGCCCGGCTTGAACTGGAAGAGGCCGTAGGAGCCGCCATAGGGATTGACAGCCGAGGGAATCATGTCGGACTCGCAGCGGGCTACCCGCAGCATGTCTTCACGAGGCTGACCGTACTGGTCGGCCGCGGCGTAGACGATCTCTTTCAGTTCGTTGCGGCTCCAGGAGCCATCCTGGCGGTTCTTCCCGCTGGAGTCAGTCGGGATCATGATCAGGTGACGCCCCAGGACCCAGCCCATCTGACCTTCCCAGATCACTTCCACCCAGCCATCCTGCTGCTCACCTGTAGGTGCGATAGCTTGCGTGCGCGGCAGCGTGCTCAGGACCGGCGCTTCCTCGCCAGGAGCATTGCGCAGATTGAGGTCAGTGGCCGCCACAATGCGCAGCGCGGCTTCAGATTTTCGTTGGTCCTGGCGGCGTTTGCGCCGTGTCTCCTTGCTGGGGCGTGATTTCTTCCGCTTGTTGCTGGCCGCGCGCTGCTCGAAGGAGACGCTGTTAGTCTCGTCTCCGCTCTCTGCATCGGGCACGGCTTCGGATGACGCGTCATCCTCACCCAGCAGGATGACGGTTGCGACATCACCACTCCGCAGGTAGCCCTGCAACGCACCATGCTGCGTGCGGTACCAGCCATCCTCCGGGACCCCTTCCAGGTAAACGGTTGCGCCGGCGGGGAGTCGCAGCAACGGCTCGCTGCGCAGGTTCGGCTCCGAGCGCAGGCGGGTTTCCAGGATCGTTTGCGCAGGTTGCGGGAGATCACGGGACATGGCGGGCAGCACGGCAAGAGCGACATCGCCGCCGAGCATCAACCCCAGTAGCAGCGTCAGGAGACCGCCTGCGCGGTTCTCTGGCTTGCTCGATGCCATGTCTCATCCATGCCGCGGTACGGGGCGAAATGCATCTTCTTCGGGATGCGAGGATACCACTCGTGTGGCAACAAAAAGCGGCTGGGCGGGAAGGCTTCCCGCCCAGCCGCTCCTGACCGGTCTGCTACTGGCAGACCCAACTGCTCTTTTGACCTTCCGACCACATCCAGGCCGCCGCGTTGGCGTTCGCCCAGGCGTCGGTGATCTCGTACTGACCGTAGGGGGTACCGGCAAACGTGGAGGGGACGAACTGGAAGAGGCCGTAGTAGGCGCCGCCTCCGCCGACCGCGTAGGGGTCCAGGCCTGATTCACAGCGAGCCACGCGAACCATATCGTCAGGCGACTGCCCGTAGTTCATCGCCGCCTCGTGGATGATGTCGAGGACCTGCTGCTCACTGTATCCAGCTCCGCCGGGGCCATATGACCCGCCGGATACCGGTGCTGCACTTGTGGCAGGCGCAGCATTCAGGGGTACGCCGCTATCAGAGTAGACGGGGTCGGCGCTGACGGTTTCCACGCCGCCGTTACCCATTTCCCGAGTCCTGCCGTCGCGGCCATCGCCGCCACTGCTTCCGTTGCCTCCACCGCCGCCATTGCCACCGCCCGTGACTTCCACCAGTCCAATGGCGGTCCAGCCGCCGACGCCGTTGTAGGAGACGGGGTAGTAACCATCGACAGGTTCGCCGTCCACGCTCAGGGCTGCGCCGGCAGGGGCGACCGTGAGGATGCCGTACTGGCCACCAGGGCCATCCAGGATCAGCGTGTCGCCAACCGCCACGCCGTCATCGGCCAAGGCGACTCCAGCGGGCAGAAGAAACGCCGCGCTGAAGACAGAAACCAGCAACGACAACGCAAGGAAACCGGCAGCCAGGGAGCGGCCGCGGGCATACGGGGTAGACATGATGTTTTCTTCCCTCATCGCGCACTCCCCGGCGTGGCAGTTCGCCATGCGCAGCCAACGCACGACGGCCAGCAGCCGGCCAGTGAGCGGTGTAGTCCGCCTGGAACGCCCATCCGCGTCCAGTCGTTGTGACGATGCCAAAGACATCGCCTCCCGCACCGCCAGACGCATCCCGCGCGTTCTGGGGAGCGACATTCGGGCACAGCCTGAGGACAGGGCTCATGCACGAACGCGCGATGCGGGTAATCCAGGTTCCCGTCCCGGACATGCCTCTATGAACGTGTGACTAACGCAATCGGATTCATTGCATTTTCCAAGCAGTCACGATTTTCGCATAATGTGTGCCGTACGCTACTCCAATGACCATGTCTTGCAATTCTTGATCCATTACTGCACAATGCGCCTACAACCGAAGATGGTAACCACTCATCCAGAGGGGCAGAGGGACCGGCCCGATGAAGCCCCAGCAACCGCCTGAGTATTTGGGCTGGTGCTAACTCCGACAGCACGAGGCTGGGAGATGAGGGGCACGTGATCCGTACGGCTCTTACGCCCTGCGCAAATGCGTCCTCATCCAGCACTGGATGGGGTCTTTTTGTTGAAGGGCACGAGGGATCGCGTGGCGGAAGCAGTTTCGATACAGGGGGTCGGCCGGGCATTTGCTTCACGGCAAGGGCCACAGCAGATCCTGCGCAACATTGACCTCGTCACCGGGCGAGGCGAATTCGTGGCCGTGTTGGGCGCGAGCGGGTGTGGCAAGAGCACGCTGCTCCGACTCGTGGCTGGACTGGACGCGCCTACGGCTGGCTCCATTCGGATCGGTGACCAGGAAGTCACCGATTGCGATCCGCGCTGTGCCGTGGTCTTCCAGGAGCCTCGCCTGCTGCCCTGGAAGACGGTCGCGCAGAATGTCGCGCTGGGTGCGCGTGGCGTCCGTGACGCCGAGAGCCCGGCCAGCATCCTGGCGCGGGTGGGCCTGGCTGGCAACGAGGAGGCCTGGCCTCACCAACTCTCCGGTGGCATGGCGCAGCGCGTCGCACTGGCCCGCGCGTTCGTGCGCAAGCCCTCCGTGCTCCTCCTGGATGAGCCCTTTGCCGCGCTGGATGCGTTCACGCGCCTGCAGATGGGTGATCTGCTGCGGGACACCTGCAAGGACCGCTCCCGTACCGTGCTCCTGGTGACGCACGACGTGGACGAGGCGCTGCGCCTGGCGGACCGCGTGGTGCTGCTGGGTGGGCGCCCGGCGGGAATCATCGCCGAGTACACGGTGACCGGATCCGATCCGGCCCGGCTCCGCTCCAGCATTCTTGGGCATTTCGGTTTGCAAATAGCCGCGTAGCGCCGGGCTGCGTGTCGTGAGCTTTGAAAGGACGAACTCGATGACGATCTCTCGCCGTGACGCCCTGCGTGGGCTTGCTGCCCTCGGTGCTGCTGCCTTCGCTGGGACTCAGCGCCTGCAGACGGCCGGTGCGCAGGAGAACCCAGCCACCGTGCGGGTGGACTACGCCTATTACAACCCGAGCAGCCTGGTGCTGAAGAAGTTCGGCTGGCTGGAAGAGGCGTTCCAGGAGCAGGGAATCGGCGTTGAGTGGGTGCTCAGTGCCGGCAGCAACAAGGCGAACGAGTACCTGCGCTCCGAGGCGATCGATTTTGGCTCGACGGCGGGCGCAGCAGCGCTGCTGGCCCGCGCCAACGGTTCGCCGATCAAGACCGTCTACCTCTACTCCAAGCCGGAGTGGGCAGCCCTGGTGGTGGGCAAGGATTCTCCGCTCACGGCGGTGAGCGAACTGCAGGGCAAGAAGGTTGCAGCCACCAAGGGCACCGATCCCTACTTCTTCCTCCTCCGCTCGCTGGAGGAGGCGGGCCTCACGGGGAGTGATGTCGAGGTCATCAACCTGCAGCACGCCGACGGGCGCGTGGCGCTGGAGCGGGGCGAGGTGGACGCGTGGGCCGGTCTCGATCCGCACATGGCGGCCAGTGAGCTGGAAGCTGAATCAAAGCTGATTTACCGCAACATCGATTTCAACACTTACGGCTTCCTGAATGGCCGTGAAGCCTTCATCACGCAGTACCCGGAGCTGACCGCAACCGTCATCGAGCAGTACGAGCGCGCTCGCCAGTGGATCCTGGAGAACCCGGACGAAGCAGCGCAGATCCTGGCGGATGAGTCCAAGATGTCGCTCGAGGTCGCCAAGAAGGTGCTGACCGAGCGCACGGTGCTCGAACTTGACACGGTGCCGGGCCAGACCCAGACCGATGTCCTGACCGCGGTGATCCCGATCATGGTCAATGAGAACCAGGTCAAGCCGGACACAGATCTTCCAGCCGTACTGGCGGAGCTGCTGGCGCCAGAGATTGCCGCTGGTGTTGTGATCGCCGCTCCAGCGGCAACGCCAACTGCCTAGCCGCACCAACGCGCGGGAGCCCCTCCAATGGGGCTCCCGCTTTCGTGCATGTAGCTCCCGGAGTTTTTGCTGATGGTGACGATGGATCCCGCAATTGAACAGCGTCGCGGCCGGATTGCCGAGTTGGTGGCTGCACCGCGCCGCACAGCTATCTCCCTGCCGCGCCTGAGCGCGTTGCGAGGTCTGGTTGTTCCGCTGCTGATCCTGGTCATATGGCAGATTGCCGTGAACCGGGAGATCTACTCGCGAGGACAACTCCCTTCGCCACTCGATGTGCTCCGGGCAGGGCAGGAATTGCAGAACATCGGCGTCCTGATCCCGAACGTGATGGCCAGTTTGCAGCGCGTCGCCATCGGGTGGGGAATCGGGGCGTTCGTCGCGATCGCCATCGGGCTGCTGGTCGGGTTCTCGCGCACGGTGGAGGACTACCTGGCGCCCACTATTCAGGCATTCCGCGCTGTCCCGTCACTGGCGTGGGTGCCGCTCTTCGTGCTCTGGCTTGGCATCGGGGAGACACCGAAACTCCTCCTGATCGCCGTTGGCGCGTTCTTCCCGGTCTACACCAATGTCGTCGCCGGCGTGCGGCAGATCGACCGCAAGCTGGTGGAAGTAGGCCGCGCCTACGGCTTGCGCGGCTGGAGTTTGACGCAGGAGATCCTCTTCCCGGCGGCGCTCCCGGCTCTGTTTACTGGCCTGCGGCTGGGACTGGCGCAAGCCTGGCTGTTCCTGGTGGCGGCGGAACTGATCGCGGCCTCACGTGGCCTCGGCTTCCTGCTGATTGACGCCCAGAACACCGGGCGGGCGGACATCATCCTCCTCAGCATCGCGATGCTGGCCATCATCGGGAAGGTGACGGACTGGTTGCTTCAGCGGGGCGAGCGCCGGTTCCTGCGCTGGGCGGATACGTTCGCTGGGGCGAAGTAGGCAACCTCACCTCCCATACATCCGTCGCGCGTAGTCCTGGGCTACGCGCGACATGAGCCCATGTTCCGCGTGTACGAAGTCTCAGCGCCACGGGTGTCACGTGGTAGTCTGAGATTCTTTGCTGGTGGCAGGGTCATGGCGTCTCAGCGCGATCCCATTCGAATCCACCGGCGTGATCCAGATTCACCCTGGGTCGAGGTCGCCCTGCCTACGGAGCATGAGCCGCTACCTCACCCGCTCTCGTCGCTGATCGGGCGAGAGGCGGAGATAGCCGCCATCCGGGCACAACTCCAGGGCGGCGCGCGCCTGCTGACTATCCTCGGCCCCGGGGGAGTGGGCAAGACTAGGCTGGCGCTGGCGGTGGCAGCTGACCTTGCGGCGGCGTATCCCGACGGCGTCGTGTTCGTGTCTCTGGCCGGGATTCCACAGGCGTCGTTGGTCCTGCCCGCCCTCGCGGCCAGGATGGGCGTGCGCGAGACGCTCGGGCGGGGCCTGCGGGACGTGCTGGTCTCCACGCTTCAGGGCCGTCACCTCCTGGTTGTCCTCGATAACCTCGAGCACGTCCTGGGAGCCGCGCCGGATATCGCCCACCTGCTCGCGGCCTGCCCCCGGCTGGCGATTCTGGCAACCAGCCGTTCGCCGCTCCGCATCTCGGGTGAACAGCGCTTCCAGACCCCTCCCCTCGGGCTGCCACGTGCGGACATGCCATCCGACCCGGACCAGCTCTCAGGCTTCCCCGCCGTCCGATTGTTCACAGAGCGCGCAAGGGAAGTCCAGAGCGACTTCGCCCTGACGACCGACACCTCCCCCATGGTCGCTGACATCTGTCGCCGGTTGGATGGGTTGCCGCTGGCAATTGAGTTGGCCGCGCCCTGGGTGCGTGTCCTGCCACTCCCCGCATTGGCGGCTGGGCTGGAACAGCGCCTGACGATGCTGCACGGCGGGCCCGAGGACCAGCCAGCCCGTCTCCGTACCATGCGCGAGGCGATAGCGTGGTCATACACGCTGCTCGATGAGGACCAGGCCCAGGTCTTTCGCCGGTTGTCGATCTTCGTGGACGGCCTCACCCTGTCCGCTGCCAGCTCAGTCGGGGAATGGCAATCTGGCCAAAGGGTCGCCAGCGATGTGGCAACGGTATCGCATGTGGCAATCCTGGACGTGTTGGCGGCATTGATCGACGCCAGCCTCGTGCAGGCGATGACGGACGAGGGCGATGAACCCCGGTTTCGCCTGCTGGAGACCGTGCGTGAATACGGCCTGGAACGCCTCGCGGCAGCCGGCGAGGCGGAAGACATCGCCCAGGCGCATGCCGTAACCATGGCCGCCTTTGTGGCGGCGGCAGAGCCCAACCTGCTGGGGCCAGATGAGGTTCGCTGGCAGGCCCGGTGCGCAGCCGAACTCGGGAACCTGCGGGCGGCATTGTCCTGGGCAATCGACCATGATCTCGAAATGGCGCTCCGCATGGGAGGGTCCTTGTGGGCCTACTGGGCGTGGTACCAACTGGCTGAGGGGCGCCGCTGGTTGACGCTCGCACTGAGCAGGGATGGGAAGGTGGCGCCCAGGGTGCGCTCCCGGGCGTTGACGACGCAAGCTGCCCTGGCTGTACTCGAGGGTGATGATTCGGAGCTGGAGATTACGCAGGAAGCGCTGGAGTTGGCGCGGGCGGCAGGAGATCTGTCGGCTGAAGCCGTCGCACTCTGGATCAGAGCCTGCGGCGTCATGAGCGGGGAACGCATTTCTGACGCTATTCCTGACCTGGACGCCGCACTGCAATTGCGTTCGTTCATCACCTCGCCAACCGATCGTGGCTGGATCGCGTACGCGCGGGCGCTCCGTGGTGCTGTCGAGATGATTCTCGGTGACCCGGATCTTGGCCATGTCGATTACGAAGCCGCCATTCAGGAAATCCGGGAGGTTGGCAGTCCGGGACTTCTTATCATGTTTGTATGGACCGGAGACATGGGTGACAGGTGTGCGGAGACAGAGGTTACACCTCCACTGCCTCAGCGGATCTTAGATCGATGGTGGCGACCTGGTGGTGGATATACACCACAGACCAGACGGCCGAGTCCTCGGTGGGCCGGATGGCAACCGGTTCGCCCACCAGTCCGCGGCTGATGAAGCGCCGGCGTCCCCGCCACCAGATGGAGCCATGGACGGTGACCGTAAAGACGAGTTCTCCTTCGTCGTAGGTCACCGACGGCACCGTCTCTGGGAAGGGACGAGCGCTCGGCTGGTAGGCGCTGGCCGGGACCAGGTTGGCCAGGGCCTCATGGGGCCGCTCCTGGTTATAGACCGTGCGGAAGGCATTGAAGCGCCCTTGTGCCTCGGCCAGGGTGGTGGGCCGGTGTGGACCGAAGACCTCGCGGGCGATGGTGCCATGGAAGCGCTCGACCTTGCCTTGCGTCTGGGGATGATAGGGCTGCCCATGCCACGGCTCCACTCCCAGCCGCAGCAGCCACGCTTCCAGGCGGGAGATGCCACCGAGTCCGGCGGCACCCCAGGGACTGCCGTTGTCGCAGAGGATGGCCTGCGGCAAGCCATAGCGACGAAACACGTCGGTCAGGGCTGCCTGCACGGCGCCGCGTTGCTCATTGGGGCAGGCCACCAGATCCAGCGCAAAGCGGGAGTGGTCATCCAGGAGGCTCCAGGGATGGACCCGCCCCTGCCGCAATGGCTGGTGGCCCATGAAATCCATCTGCCATAAGACATTGGGTTCCGGGTGGGTGAAGCGCTGGAGCGGTACCGGCGGCGGGACGGCCACAAGCAGCCCGGCCCGGCGTAACACATCCGTGATGGTGCTCGGAGCCGGCACATCCGCCAGCCCCTGCGCCACCAGCCGGTGATGGAGTTTGCGTCCACCCCACGCCGGGTGCTGCGTTCGCAGGGCCAGCACGCGTTGCTCCATCCCCTCCGGCGTCTGACGGGGCGAGGTGTGCGGACGGCGGGGGCGGTCCGTCAGGCTCTCACCGGTAGCGGCGCGGGTCAACCACTTGTAGCCCGTCTTGCGGCTGATCCCGAAGTGACGGCACAGTTCGGCGATGACGACGCCTTCCTCCTGGGCCATGCGAACAAAGGCTGCTCGTTCAGACTCCACGGAACGCTCCTGCCACGGCATCGCGGCCCCTCCTTTCGGGCCCCAGCATGCCGCATCAGGTGTTACCCATGTCCCCGCACGCGTGTTACCCATGTCCCCGGTCCGCACAATCATGTTCCAGGGTGACTACGCGGGCTGGCTCCTGGAAGCCAACGATCTTCCCCAGGCGCGCATCTATCTCACCGAGGCGATGGCACTGTCGGCCCGGCACCGCTGCCTGTGGCAGCTCTGCAGCCCACTGGTCATCCTGGCTATTGTGAATGCGCGGGAAGGAGAGATCGCCACCGCGGCGAGGCAACTTGGCGCCATTGAGGAGATCCTCAAACGCTCCGGACTGGAACTTTCCGCTCATTTCGCCCAGCGCTATGAGCGGCTGGCGGATCTTGTGCGCTTCAGGCTGAGCCGGGACGACCTGGAAGCCTTGCGGGCCGAAGGCCGCACAGACCCAATTCGCGTCATGGCTGACGCCGGTGAAGCATTCATTTCCAGTGCGCCCTCCCAGGCGAAGCGTTCCACGGGACCGTTTGCCTTGACGCCACGGGAGCGCGATGTCCTGCGCGGTCTTGTGCGGGGTGCATCGGACAAGGAGATCGCCGCTGAACTGGGTATTGGGGTGCGCACCGTGGGGACGCACGTGACGGCCATCCGCGCCAAGCTCAGTGCGACCTCACGAAGCGCGGCCGCCGCCATCGCGGTGCATGAGCACCTGGTGTAGCGTTCGATACATGGAGACGCCGAAGGACGAGGTTCCAGCAACTCCAGGGTTCGGCTGCCGCCACAGCACCTGACGAGGTCAGGGAGCACTGCTGTACCTAGCTCCAGGTCAGCCAATTCGCAACCGCTGTGGCTCCAGGACAAAGCGAACGCCAGGCGGAGGGATGATCCCGCCTGGCGTTCAATTGTTGCGATGATGTTGCTGCGGCGAGCGGGGGATGATTGGGGGTGCCCGCCGCACGCTTACCTAGCTGACGAAGGCCAGGTTGTAGCTGCCGCCGGACGAATCCGAGATGGCGGTGCCGCCGTTGGACGTGATGCCCAGGTCGGTGACGTTGGCCATGTCGCCGCCGTAGACGCCGACGCTGCCGCCGTAGGTGTCACCCACGCCGATGGCGCTGCCAGCGTTGCCGCCGCTGTTGACATCGCCGACGGCGACTGCACCACCGTTGGCGGAAGACGTCGCGACGCCACCGTTACCGGAGGATGCGACATCCACCGGTCCCTCATCGCCACCACCAAAGAACTTGTCCTGAATGCGAGTCTGCATTCGTACCCTCCTCGAAACCCAACCCACCCCGAAAGACCGGAATGGCTCACGGCGCCAGCGGCAGAACTATGGTTCGCTACGACCTCGGGGAAGCCGCGTCCATGTATGCCCGCTGACGCTCGCTGCGTCAAACTCCGGGCGCTTCGCCCGGTCTGAGGATAAGAACGCACGACTGTGGCCATCGGTGCCATGAATCCGGTACCCCATTCGTCCGGGAAATCACTGCACCGCGACAAACGGGCTACATGCGAGGTCAGGTGCGCGGCTGGGCAGGAGGCCGCGACTTCCAGACGGCGATCAACGTGCTCGATTCCAGGATCTCGACGAACCCGATGCCGAGCGCTAACCAGAGCAGCCACGGAGCCTGGGCCAGGACTGCGCCGCCGACACCGATGAGCACCAGGCCAGCCATGAAGCGGCGGAACGCTTCCATGCGCTGCAGCATCTGGACGTGGCGCCGCGCGAGGGCTGCTGACGGGTCACTGCCACCGGTCAGGCTCGTCCAGACTACGGCAATGCCCCAGAGCACAAGGAGGGTAGCAGCCACACGGCCGGGATCAGTATCGAAGAACGGGAGCGGATTCATGACGTGCCTCCTGGCAACTGGTTCATGCGGGCCAGCGCTTCTGCTGTCGTCTGGTCAGCGGGAAGGAGCGATTCGATCACGAGTTCCGAGAGAGTCACATCCACAGCGGACCCGAAAACCATGGTGGTGGTGATGAAGTTCAGCCGGCCGAATGCCGTCTCCAGGATCAGTGGGACGGCGAGTTGCTGCCCAATGCCGGAGACGGCCACTGGAACGGAGCGCCCAGTTCGACGTGTGCCGGGGGCGCCACCCAGTTCTTCAAGCAGCGCCCAGAGTTGGTCATCGGCGGTAAGGTCCGCCTCGTGACGCAACCGCGTCAGCAGGTAGGCGCGTAACTCGGGAAAGTTCACGATTCGGGGCGCCAAACCGTGCGGCATGAGACTGAGCCGGAGCACATTCACGGGCGGCTCCAGGAGCTCGGGATCCACGCCGGCCAGGAGCGGCATCACCGCGCGGTTGGCCGCCTGCAGGTTCCAGTGGCGGTCGATGGCCAGGGCAGGGTATGGCGCCTGGCCGTTCAGCACACGTTGCACCATCTCTCGTGCGCTCCGCAGCGATTCGTCGGAGAGCGGGCGTTGTGGGTACTGGGGCGCAAAGCCTGCCGCCAACAGCAGCGCGTTCTGCTCGCGCAGTGGCACTCGCAGGTGCTGGGCCAGGCGCAGCACCATCTCGCGGCTGGGCTGGGCGCGACCCGTTTCCAGGAAGCTCAGGTGTCGGGTGGAGATCTCAGCCTCTAGCGCCAGCGCCATCTGGCTCAGCCGCCTGCGCTCTCGCCAGGCGCGGAGGAGACCGCCAATCGAGGTTTCGGCTGCGAGTGGGACTGTGATTTCCATGCCCGTACTCTAGCGGTCAGCATGCATGGGGGCCATGACGTGGGAGGTAATCGTCAGCCGGCGTGAGGTGCGTCACTCTGATGGCACGTCCGGCGGTTGGCGCTGGGCGGAAGGAACAGGAGCTTCCCGTGACGGCAACGATGACTGACGTAGTGCAAATAGTGGACAGCTACGTCGCGATCTGGAATGAACCTGATGCGGCGGCGCGACTGGCGCTGATCGCTGACACCTGGACCGAGGACGCGTCCTACACGGACCCGCTGGCTGACGTCTCCGGGCACGATGGCCTCAATGAGCTGGTAGCCGCGGCGCAGGCACAGTTCCCCGGCTTCGCTTTCCGACGGCTGGGGGAAGTTGACGCGCACCATGAGTACATTCGATTCTCATGGGAAGCCGGTCCGGTGAACCGTGAGCCGGTGGTGGCCGGCACGGACGTGGCGCATATCAAGGATGGCCGTTTGCACCGCGTGGTCGGCTTCCTGGACCTCGTGCCGGACATGGCCTGATCTCCCGGATGCGGCCTCGCACGCGTTCCATGTGAGGCCGCATCTCATGGGCGGCCGCCGCAAAGGGATTGCGCCAAATCTCGCGAGACGGCAGATGTCGGGGCGCGGTTGAGGCAATCCAGACGGAGGCAACCGTGACCATGACCGTAACCGAAGCGACGCATCTGGCCGACGCCTACCTGTCTATCTGGAACGAACGGGAAGGCGATGCTCGGCGTGCTCTGATCGCCGCGACGTGGACGCTGGACGGGTTGTATCTCGACCCGCTGCTGCGCGGCGAGGGCCACGATGGCATCGACGCCGCGATTGGCGGAGCGCAGCCGCTCTTCCCGGGGCTGAACTTCCGCCGCACCAGCGAGGTTGATCTTCACAACGACCGCCTGCGTTTCACCTGGGAACTCGGCGCGGAGGGTGAGCCGCCAGCGATGGCTGGCCTGGATATCGGGCAGGTCGTCGATGGCCGCCTGAGCAGCATCGTCGGCTTCTTCGATATCTGGCCGGCGACGGAGCAATCCTGACGATATGATGTCCCCCGGCCTCACTGTCCCTTCGCGAAAGGACCATCCCTGTTGAGGATCGTGACCGGTGGGATCGCCCAGGAGACCAATACCTTCCAGTGGCAGCCGACAACGCTCGATGATTTTCAACGAGCTGGCTTTGGCTCCCTGCTGCATGGCCAGGAAATCCTGGATCTTGGCGGCACGGGCACAGTCTACGGTGGCGTGATCCCGGCGGCGGCGGTGCAAGGAGTAGAGCTGATCCCCACCACCTACGCCTCGGTCATGCCAGGCGGCCGGGTAGCTCGCGAAGCCTTCGAGGAGCAGCGGACGGAGATCCTGGACGGTATTTCAGCTGCCTTGCCGGTCGATGGGGTGTTGCTTGTCCTGCACGGGGCCATGGCCCTTTCCGATTGGGATGACGCCGAGGGGTTACTCTTGCGGGATGTGCGGGATTTGGTGGGGCCGGATGTGCCAATCGTGGCGCCCCTTGACCTGCACACCAACCTCTCGGACGAGATGATTGCCTACGCCGATGCCCTGGTCGGCTATCGCGAATATCCCCACACCGATATAGCCGAGGCGGGAGAGCGGGCCCTGAACCTGTTGGTCTCCACCATCCGGGGCGACGTCAAGCCGACAATGGCGTTTACCCGCCTCCCGTTGATCGTGCCGAATCAATCGATGGTCACTACCTGGCAATCACCGCTGAAGATCGCTATAGACCATTCGCGCGTGCTGGAGGAGCAGTCAGCCGTCTTGGCGGCCAGTGTCTTCGGAGGATTCCCTTTCGCCGATATTCCTTTCGCCGGGATTTCGGTGATTGTGGTGACTGATAACGACCAGGCGCTAGCCCAGCGCTCTGCCGATGACCTGGCGGACATCTGCTGGCAACAACGGGAGGCGTTCACTATTCACCCCATCCCCGTCGCCGAGGCAATCGCTGAGGCCATGGCCGGCCCAGAGGGGAGCGTCTACGTGTTGGCCGATATCGCGGACTCCGGGGCCAGCGGCACAGCAGGGGATGGTACGGCCATTCTGCGTGGCTTGATAGCAGCCGGAGCGCGCTCGGCCGCTGTTGCCCAGATCATGGATGCGTCAGCTGTTGCAGCCTGTATCAGCGCCGGGGTTGGCAGCGCCTTGACCCTGTGGGTCGGCGGCAAGCACGATGAATTGCACGGACCGCCAGTTGAAGTCACTGGGGTCGTTCGCCTCATCCATGAGGGGACATTCCCACTGGCCGGGCCGATGGGCGCTGGTACCTTCGCGGGGCGCGGGCGCACGGTCGTGCTGGAGATTGGGGGGAGCGGCGGCATCGAGCTGCAACTGACGGAGTTACGAGGCCATCCCAGCGATCTCAACCACTTCCGCGCGTTCGGCATCGAGCCGACGCAGCGGCGCATCCTGGTCCTCAAGAGCGCCGCCCATTTCCGCGCCGCCTTCGAGCCGATTGCCAGCAAAGTCATTGAGGTTGATGCCCCGGGCATCAGTACGCCGAAACTGGAAACCTTGCCCTACAAGCACCTACGTCGTCCCATCTACCCGCTTGATGCCGAGACGAGATGGGAGCGGTCAACGACGGTGGGTTGACTCCGCAGCAGAAACGGTTCTGTCGGCTGGCGCCGCGCGACTTGAAGCGCGGCGCCAGTAGACGCGTGGTATGTGCTCCATTCCAACCCCACGCTCCCACATGCGGCCTCCCGCCCTGCGTACGGGGGGGTTGGGGTGGGTCCTTTAGCGCGGAATAATCGGCAGCGTGAGCCGCGAGGGATGCTCGTCATCGTGGAAGATGGTCTGTACGGCGGGCTGCATTTCCGCGTCTTCGCCCAGTTCGTGGCCGGTGTTGAGGTTGCGGTCGAAGCGCGGGAAGTTGCTGCTGCTCACTTCCAGCCCAATGCGGTGCCCGGCCCTGAACAGATTGCTGGTCGGCCAGAGATTGATCGTGTACTCGGTCGGCTCGTTCGGGGTGATCGGGCGGGTCTGGTCGGTACCGTCCTTGTAGCGGGCGCGGATAATGCCGTCCGTCAGGTTGCGTGAGTAGCCATCCGGGTAGATATCGACCAGCTTTCCGGTGAAGTCCGTGTCCGGCGCGGAGGTAGAGGCCCACAGCGTCAGCGAGATGGGGCCTGTCACTTCCACGTCCGCTTCCAGCGGCGGTGTGACGTACATCAGCACGTCGCTGCGGGCTTCAACCGGGCGCTGGTCGTATGCGCCCGGCGGCAGGTTGCTGGGGTAGCAGCAGAGCTGGCCGCCGATGGTGGGCACCGGCTGGTTGGGATCGTAAAGGAAGATGTCGGCGCGCTGGTTGCCGGAGGCAGTCGTGGTCAGCGTGCCGTCGCCGTTGATCGAGTTTGCCTTGCCGCCGCTGCCCAGGAAGTACTCGGTGTTGATGGCACGGGCCAGTGGCCACTCCTGCTCATCGCGCCAGACATCCTCGCCCATCACGAAGACGCGGATCGGCGCTTCGCCACTGTATCCCTCGTCGATCCCCTTCAGCCAGTAGTCGAAGAAGCGCAGGTGCTCGCCATCGACATCCATGCTCAGGGGCACCGCGCCCTGCCCAGCGCGGTTGCCGAAGTCCACCGCGCCTGACTGCTGCAGCGGCGGCGTGGTGTGGGTCCACGGGCCGAGGAGCAGCCGCTGCCCGGTGCGGGCTTCCTCGGTGGCGCCCTTCTCTCGCACGCCGTTGAAGTTGCGGATCGAGCCGTCGAGGAAGATGTCGTACCAGCCCGCGATGCTCAGGGCTGGGACATGCACGTTGTCGTGCCGCTCCTCGATGCTGCAGGAGGTCCAGAACTCGTCGCGCGTGGGGTGGGAGAGCCATTCCGCGAAGTAGGGCGAGAGCGCGTTGTCGAGGGGGAAGTCCTTGAGCGGGAGGGTCCAGGCTACCTGGTTGCCGTCATCGATCGCGTCCAAACGCTCCTCGCGCAGTGCTGCGAAGTCCGGCACGTCCTCGCGCCAGCTCTTGCGGATGAGGTCCGCCGTGGTCAGGTACGGGAGCACCCAGTTGAGCATGAAGCCCCACTGGAAGGCGCCGCCCTGGTAGGTCCACCCCTCGTAATAGTCCGAGGCGGTAAACGCAGGCACGATGGCCTTCAGGCTGGGCGGCGCGCCAATGGCCGCCAGCCACTGCGTGGCGCCGACGTACGAGGTGCCGAACATGCCGACCTTCCCGGTCGACCACGGCTGGGCAGCAGCCCACTCGACGGCGTCGTAGCCGTCGTTGATTTCCTGGTGGAAGGGGTGGAAGGTGCCGTCGGACCGGTAGCGGCCGCGCACATCCTGGTTGACCACGGCGTAGCCACGGCGCACGGCACGGAACACGTCGGTTTGCTGCAGGGAGAGGGAGGCGGTCTCCTTGTTGTAGGGCGTGCGCTGCATGATGACGGGGAAGGGCCCGCCCTCTGCTGGACGGTAGACATCCGTGCGCAGGATGGTGCCATCGCGCATGGCGACGGGGATATCTTTCTCGACAACGATGCTCAGTGAATCCGGCACAGTCGCCTCCTCTGGCTGCTTAGGTTCCGCGTGCCTGCTGGCTCCGGGATATCCGGCAGGGTCGCATTGATTTTCGCCCCGCGCAATAGGGGTTTGCGTGGGATGATGCGGGCAAGATGGGCGACGAGCCCTCACCCTAAATCCCTCTCCCGATGCGCGGGAGAGGGACTTGACGGAGGCTGTGTATGGCGGAATGGACCTGGGAACTGCTGGCGGGGCCGGCGACGATCACCGAGGGGCCAGCCTGGGATGGGCAGCGACTGCTTTACACCAGCATCGAGGACAGCGAGGTCCGCGCGTACGACCCGGAGACGGGCGAGATCAGCGTGGTCTACCGCGAGACAGGCGGCACGAACGGGCTGACGTTCGGTCCAGACGGGCTGCTCTACGGCTGTGCGGGAACGGCCCGGCAGGTGGTGCGCTGGGACGCAGGCGGGAACATGGAGACCATCGCCGAACGCTTCGAGGGGAATCGGCTGAATAGTCCGAACGACCTCATTGTTGATGCCGAGGGGCGCGTCTGGTTCACCGATCCCCGCTATGGAGATGATCACTCCGACCGCGAACTGGACCATGACTCCGTCTACCGCCTGACTCCGCCGGCTGGAGGCGAAGGCGAATGGGGTATCGAGCGGATGACGTTCGATACGACTCGCCCGAACGGGATCCTGCTCTCGGCCGACGAGCGTACGCTCTACGTGTCGCAAAGCAACCACACGCCCTCCGAGCCGCGTCAGTTGCGCGCGTACCCGGTGCGAGAGGATGGCACTCTGGGGCCATACACAGTTCTGCACGACTTCGGGCCGTGGCGAGGCATCGATGGCATGCGTTGGAATGGCGAGGGCCAGATTGTGGCGACGTGCGGTTCGGCGAAGGGTGGGCCGGGGCCACGCATCGCCATCTTCGCCAACGATGGGACGGTGCTGGAGGAGCACCTAGTGCCGGAGGGTGATCCGACCAATTGCAGTTTTGCCGGTCCAGATGGGCAAACGCTCTACGTGACCACGCTCGACGGGCGGCTGTATCGCGCGACGGTGCATTGAAACGAACCGGGTGAGGTTCGGCCCGGCGTGGTGGCTACCATAGTCACATGATGACCGTGTCGGAAACAGCCCTCACCCCAACCCCTCTCCCGCGGACCGGGAGAAGGGCTCGTGGTGACGAAGCGGGTTGCCGCCATTCAGTTCGTCTGTCCTGTGGAAACCTCCAGCAATGTGAAGTCACACCCACACATTGCCAGGTCGCGAGCCCCACTCCAGCGCACCGGGAGAGAGGTTGGGGTGAGGGCCCTTTCCTCCCATGACCCTGGATCGCCTCAAGTGGCTGGCAGTGCTGGCGCCGTTCCTTGTCCTGCTTGGGGTTGAGTTGGTGCGCCAGACGACCGCGCCATCCCTGTTCGTGGGATGGACCGGGTTCCTGGTGCTGGCCGCCGGGCTGCTGCTGGCGTCGATCCTCTTCGCTGAGGTGATCTTTGGCGGCGTCAACCGGCTGCAGGCCAGCCTGGCGCGACGGAACCAGGAACTGCTCGTTCTCCACGATGCATCGCTGGCCATCGTCGGGGAGCACAACCTGGAAACCGTGTTGCAGTTGGTTGTGGACCGGGCGCGTGATCTCGTTGGGGCGCGCTATGGCGCGCTGTCGCTGGTTCGGGACGAAGGGGGTATCGAGGCGTTCCTCACGGCTGGCATCACAGAGGAAGAGCGGGCCATGCTGGGCGACCCGCCTGAGGGGCATGGCATTCTCGGCGTGGTCCTGAACAATGGCAGCACGCTGCGCCTGGATGACCTGACGCGTGATCCCCGCTCAATCGGGTTTCCTTCACACCACCCTCCGATGCATTCCCTGCTGGCCGTGCCGGTGATTTCTCAGGGCAATGTCCTCGGTAACCTGTACCTGACCGAGAAGTTGGGAGCGCGCTCGTTCGATCAGCATGACGAAGAGTCGCTGCAGCGCTTTGCCACCCTGGCAGCGCTCGCCATCGAGAACGCGCGCTTGCACCGCCAGGTGCAGGCCCTGGCGGTCACCGAGGAGCGCGAGCGCATTGCGCGGGAGTTGCACGACAGCCTGGCGCAGGTCCTTGGCTATGTGAACACCAAGGCACAGGCGACTGAGGTGCTCATCGCATCAGGTCAGAATGACAAGGCGATCGCGCATTTGAAACAGATGGCGGACGCTGCCCGCGCGGCCTACGCCGATGTCCGGGAGGGAATCCTGGGATTGCGCGTGTCGCCAGATGGGCAGCGCAGCTTCATCGACACGCTTAGTGGCTATCTGGAGCAGTGGCAGGGGCAAAGCGGGGTGACCGTGGCCCTCACCAGCACGCCCGCCAACGCCACTATCCGGCTCACGCCCAACGCGGAGGTGCAGCTCTTGCGGATCATCCAGGAGGCGCTGACCAACGTGCGCAAGCATGCCGGCGCTACCACCGCCGAGGTACGGCTGCATGTGGAGGAAGGCTGGGTGGAGGCCAGGGTCCTGGACAATGGCGCTGGCTTTGTGCCCGATGACCTTGCGCCACGTGCCGCACCGCGGTTCGGCCTCTCGACCATGCACGAGCGGGCGGAATCGATCGGTGGTTCGCTCGAGATCGTTTCGAACCCCCGAGAAGGCACCCAGGTCATTGCTCGCGTCCCGTTGGACGCCCTGCCCCCACGGAAGGAAGCATTCCATGCGCGTGCTCATCGCTGACGATCATGCTCTCTTCAGGGATGGCCTGCGGAGCCTCCTGGAGGCCCGCGGCATCGAGGTTGTGGCGGAAGCGCGGAACGGGCAGGAGGCTGTTGAACTGGTTCGCCTGCACCGCCCGGATATTGTCCTGATGGACCTCTCCATGCCGGGGTTGAACGGACTGGGCGCCACGCGACTGATCACGGCGGAACTGCCGCAGATTGCGGTAGTGGTGCTGACCGCCTCCGAGGAGGATGCCGATCTCTTCGAGGCAGTGAAGTCCGGCGCTCAGGGATTCCTGCCCAAGGACATCGAGGCGGCTCGCCTGTTCGAGATGCTGGAGGGCGTGGCGCGTGGCGAACCTGCTCTGTCGCCAGCCCTGGCGCGCAAGGTGCTCTCTGCCCTGGCTCACCCGGAGCCAACGCCCCAGACGCGCCAACCAGATGCCCTGACCGAGCGTGAACGGGAGGTGCTGGAGCTGCTGGTGCGCGGCGTGACCTCCAACCGGGAGCTTGCCGAGCGCCTCTTCGTAAGCGAGAACACGATCAAGTACCACCTGCGGAATATCCTGGACAAGCTGCACCTGCAGAATCGGGCCCAGGTGATCGCCTACGCTATGCGGCATGGGCTCGTGAACCTCCCGGACGCATCAGGCGCCTGACCCACCCTCACGGGTAGGGCGTTTGCCTACCCCCATCGCTCTCGCGAACCACCCTCTCCAGCGGGGCTGAACTGACGCTGTCGCCCTAATCTGGTGATCAGAAATGATCAGCCAGTAACGATGGGGTGGGAGTGATGACCAGCAAGAATCCGCTTATTTCACGTCGCAGCGCTGCCACCCTCCTGAGCCTGATGGGTGTCAGCGCGGTGGGGGCCGCCGTATCGACCGGCGCCGGGCCGGCGGCGCAGACGGCTATGGCGGCCAGCGTGTCGAACCCGAAGCATGGGCACGATATGATGCCGCAACCGGTGCAGTACATCCAGGCGGAAGAGGTGGATGTCGACGCCATGGATGCCATGCACGAGGCAGGCGTCAACGCCTTCCCCGCCCAGACGCGTGGCCTTGGCGGCCAGCCACTGGAATACGAGATGGACGGCGACGTGAAGGTCTTCACGCTGACGGCAGATGTCGTCGAGTGGGAGTTCATGCCGGGCAAGACTGTTGAGGCCTGGACCTACAACGGGGTCACGCCAGGGCCGGAGATTCGCGTCACCGAGGGTGACAAGGTACGCGTCCATATCACGAACAACCTGCCCGAGAGCACGGCGATTCACTGGCACGGCCTGATGGTTCCCTACAGCCAGGACGGTGTGCCGTTCCTGACGCAACCGCCGATCAAGCCAGGTGAAACCTACACCTACGAGTTCCCGATCCGTGAGGGGAACGCCGGGACGCACATGTACCACTCGCACCACAACGCGGCGGAGCAGGTGACCAGGGGCCTCCTGGGTGGGTTCATCGTGGAGCCGAAGGACCCCGCCGCGCGGCCGGCGTTCGACCGCGAGTACACGATGGTGCTGAATGACGGCCCCATCGGCGGGTTCAGCCTCAACGGCAAGGGGTTCCCGGCCACGCAGCCGCTCGTGGCGAAGAAGGGCGAGAAGGTGCTCATTCGCTACATGAATGAGGGCCTGATGATCCACCCGATGCACCTGCACGGGATGCCGCAACTCGTCATCGCGCAGGACGGCTGGCTCCTGCCGCAGCCATACATGTGCGACACGCTCAACATCGCGCCGGGGCAGCGCTTCGAGGTCCTGGTGGATGCCACCGAGCCGGGGCTCTGGGCCTTCCACTGCCACATCCTGAATCACGCCGAGAGCGAGCACGGGATGTTCGGCATGGTGACCGTCTTCATCGTCGAGGACGACGAGGAGGCTGGGGCAACGCCGGCAGCCTGACCTTGCCGCGGCGCTGGGCCGATCAATTCCAGGATGTGAACCGTCTTTTCTCATGCTGCAGCGAGACGGCCCGCGGAACATTCCGCGCGGGCCGTCTCGTTGTTGCCCGAGGGTGATCCTTCAGGCGCACGCGGTTGTGGACGTGCGCACGTATACGTCGTGGGCAGGACGAGCAGCGCGGCGGGCGGCGCGGCATCGGTCACCGGGGCGTGGCTTTTCAGCGTGACCGGCATCGCTCCCCAGTGAAACCAGGCCGCCCAGGACTGAGAGCAGCGGCGGGGTGCCCCCGGTCCAGAGCCACGCGGCCGTACGCGCTGCTAGCGGCATACCTGCCCGGAAGCGTTTCTCGCCCAGCGAGAAGCACGCCGGGGTGGCGGTGATCACGGGCACCGCAGTGATGCGGAAGGTTGCCGTTTCGAGATCGAGCCTGGAGATGCCGAAGCTAAATCTGCGATGCATGATGGATATGCCGATCAGCCCCGGCCCGTGTTCCTGTCCCTTTTGCACCGTATCCCGCCGCGAACAACAAGGCTGCGATGATGAACGTGACATCGCACCAACATCCGTCCTTACCTCTGAGCTCTTTTGAGATTGAGCAATGTCGATACGAGCACATGCTTGCCAGCGCCTTGTCTGGTGTCCTCTCGAGCCCTGCGAGAAATACCTGAATAGGCATATTGGATCCTGGTGGCGGCATCCTTCGTTCCGGCCCGCTGGAAGATCGGGGTGGGGGAGCAGGATGACCAAGGCGTAGCGGCGTTGCGTCGATCGTGCCTCTCTTGTGCGGTTCAGGTCTCGCACTGCGGTGTGACTCGCCGTTGTGACATGGTGCAGCGAAGGCTCCCGTGCAAGAAGAGGGAGGAGGACGCCGAAACGGTCGTGTTGTCGATTTCCAGCAGCTCCCCGCGACTATCAATTGACCGCCCCGTAATCGGCCCCGCCGCGATTGCCAGATGCGAACATGTGTTCTATAATGAGGTGCAGTTGGTCGCGCCTGGCGCCACTGCATCCCGCTCACTCAAGGGAGGTGCACGTGCATGACTGACACCCTCGCCATCGAAGCCATTGATCTCTCGCGAGCATTCGGGGACCAGGTTGCCGTCAACCAGGTCAACCTGGTGGTGAAGCGCGGCGAGATCTACGGCTTCCTCGGGCCAAACGGCGCCGGCAAATCCACGACGACCCGCATCCTCTGCACCCTGACTGCGCCCACCGGCGGCCGGGCAACCGTGGCCGGCTACGACGTCGCGCGTGAAGCCAGCCAGGTACGACTGCGGATCGGCGCGGCGTTGCAATCGGCCGCGCTCGATGTGCAGCAGACGGGAGCCGAGCTCCTGCGCCAGCAGGGGCGCTACTACGGGCTCACGCGCGGCGAGATCGATGCCCGCATGGTCGAGCTGAGTGCCCTGGTCGATATCGGCGATGCCCTGGACCAGCGCATCAAGACCTACTCGGGCGGCATGAAGCGCCGGGTGGACCTGGCGGCTGCGCTCATCCACAACCCGGAGGTGCTCTTCCTGGACGAGCCCACCACTGGGCTAGACCCTGCTTCCCGCGTCAAGGTCTGGGAGGAGGTGCAGCGCCTGAACCGGGACCTGGGCATGACCATCTTCCTCACGACCCAGTACCTGGAAGAAGCAGATGCCCTGGCGGACCGCCTCGGGATCATCGACCAGGGGAAGATCATCGCTGAGGGAACGCCCACAGAACTCAAGCGCGCCATTGGCGCGGATGTGGTGGCGGTGCGCGTGGACGACACGGTGCGGGCCGCCCAGGTGATTCAGCCGCTGCCAGGGATCGACGGCGTCGAGGTGCGCGGTGACGAGGTGTTGGCTGCAACCAGTGATGGCCCTGGCCGCGTCTCTCCCATCGCGGTCGCGCTCGCCGAGAACGGCGTGCGCGTTCGTGCCCTGACCCTGCGCGAGCCGACCCTTGACGATGTCTTCCTCACCCTCACTGGTCAACACCTGGAAGGAGAAGCCGCTTGAGCGCCATCAATTCATCGCTCCCTCGTGTCGCTACCAATCGTGAGCGGGCAACGCACGCTACGGTTCAGGCCCGGCCAGCCGGTTTCCTTGCGGATCTCTGGGCGGTCGCGTTCCGCTCGCTGCGGGCGCTGCCCCGTGAGCCGGAGGTGATGATTCCGGCCCTGGTAATCCCGGTCTTCTTCTTCGCGGTGAACATCGGGACCCTGCAGGATTTCGCACAGAACGGCATCCCGGGCTTGGACTACCGGGCGTTCCAGTTGCCGACGGCCATCGTCTTCGCCGTGACGGGCGTATCGCGGGCGCACGCGCTCGTCACCGATATCCAGTCTGGCTATTTCGACCGGCTGCTGATGTCGCCCGTGCGGCGCCTGCCTTTGTTGCTCGGGATGATGATGGCGGACCTGGTCCAGATCATCGCCCTCTCGATCCCGGTCATCCTGCTCGGCATGGCTCTCGGGGTGCGCTTTGAGACTGGGCCGCTGGGTCTGCTGCTCTTCCTGGTCATGACTGGCTGCTGGGGCCTGGCCTTCACCGGCTTCCCCTACGCCATTGCGCTGAAGACGGCCAACATGGGCGCCGTGGGAGCGAGCTTCATCCTGTTCTTCCCGTTCGCCTTCCTCACGACCAGCGCCCTCCCGCTGGAAGCGCTCACGCCCTGGATGGCGACGATTGCCCGCTACAACCCGATGACCTACCTCCTGGCCGGGCTGCGCTCGCTGCTCTACGGTGGCTGGCAGCCGACAGCTCTGCTCTACGGCGCGCTGGCCATCCTGCTGGTGGCCGTGGTCAGCGTGGGCTTGTCCCTGGCCGCGCTGCGCGGGCGGGTTGCCCGGGGATAACGGCATTCCCCAAGCCACATTCAGCCCCTTGCCCAATACGGGCAGGGGGCTTTTCCGTTGCCGTCGTTGGCGCTGATGTTTCGGGCTGACTACGGAGCCGTCGCTACGAGCCGCTCCCGCACGGCCTGGGCCGCGGCCAGGCGGCGGTTGGGCGCTTCCATCTTGAGCAGGATGTTGGAGACGTGGCGCTCGATGGTGCGCGGGCTGAGGAAGAGGCGGTCCGCGATCTCCCGGTCGGACAGGTGCTCAGAGAGAAGTGAGAGCACCTCCAGTTCGCGCCGGGTCAGGTCGTAGGCCGGTCCTCCAGCGGCTGCCTGGGCCGGATCATCTATTGCGAGGAGGGCGCTCGCCATGGCCTGCTCCAGGGACAGGCGCTGGCCATCGCTCCAGGCAGTGCTGAAGGCAGTCACTCCAAGCATGTTCGCAACGGCGGCGCGAGTGTCAGCAACGGCCGCGCGCTCCGGTACGGGCACGACGAGCGACCGGGCCTGGCGGTGCGCGGTCGCGGCGCTGAGGAGTGAAGCAGCGGGCAAAGCGAACTTTCGGCGCGTGAGAGTGGCTGCCAGGGTCTCCAGCGCCTCGATAGCCGCCTTGGCTCGCATGTGCGCCTGCAGCAGCTCGAAACTCTGGCGCAGCAATGCAAGGGACTCGGTATCGTTCCCTGCGTCCGCTGCCAGCCGCGCTAGTTGCAGATAGGCAAGCAGCAACCCATCGTTGCTTTGCAGCTCCTGGAAACGGGCCAGCGCCTCACTGGCCGCCGTCAACGCTTCGGTACGGCCGCCAGCCCAGCGTTCCAGCGTGGCGAGCGAGATGAGCGTGTAGGCAAGGCCATACGGTTCGCCTACCTGGCGTCGCAAGTCCATAGCGCGCTCGTGATGGAGTCGTGAGCCAGGGAATTCCCCAGCCTCGGCCAGCATCGCCCCAAGTCCATGTTCGGCAATAGCCAAACCGGAAATGTCGTTTGACGCTGTCCAGACTGCCAGCACCCGGTCGTGATGTTCTTGTGACCTGTCGTACTTGCCTTGATAGCGAGCCACGACGCCCAGGCCGAGTTCGGTGATAGCGACATCGTCAGGATCACCGACGCCATTCCAGATCGCAAGAGCCCGACGATAATGCTGATCTGCTTCTTGTAGATCGAACTGGGTCAATGCCAGGTTGCCGAGATTGGTCAATGCGCGCCAGCGCAAGCGTTGCGGGGCTCCGGCGGCGAGGGTGACTGCCTGTTCCAGCCACCGTCGCCCTTCAGTAATGTGCTCACTGGTGGACCAGTAGCTCCACAGTTCAAGACTCAGCCGGAGGGCCTTCTCGCCGCCCTCATCATCCAGAGCATTTCGAATGGCAGCACGGAGATTCTCCTGTTCTTCGCGCAGCCGAAGCGTCCAATCGCCGTGATCGGGTCCCTCCATGGCGGCGTTGGCCGCTTCCGCCAGGTCCAGAAAGTACGCGCCATGACGCCGCCGGATTTCGGATGCCTCACCGTGATGTTCAAGCTGCTCCTGAGCAAACTCGCGAATAGACTCCAGCATGCCGTAGCGCGGTGTGGCGGCGTCTTGTGCCACTTGAATTAGCAGACTGCTATCGACCAGAGTAGTGATGCCGGCTAGCCCATCGTCTGTGATACCAGTTGCAGCGACTTTGTTCACTGCATCGATCGTGAAGCCGCCCCTGAACACGGCCATCTGGCGCAGCAGCGTTTGCGCTTCTGCCGGCAGCAGGCTGTAACTCCAGGCGATGGCGTCACGAAGAGTGCGCAGACGGGCAGGCACATCGCGTGGCCCGTCGATCAAGAGGTCAAGCGGGTGATCCAGTCGATGGAGGATGGCCGCGAGTGGCAGGTGACGCAGGCGTGCCGCCGCGAGTTCGATAGCAAGGGGGAGCCCATCCAGGCGGGAGCATGCCAACGCAACAGATGGTGCGTTCTCTTGCGTCAATTGGAACGACCCCGTCGCGGCGGCTGCTCGCTCGGCAAATAGCATTATTGCAGGCGTGTTGGCCAGATCTGCGAACTCCGGCAACCGGGCCAGGCTGGGCGTTGCCAAAGGCGCGACCTGCAATTGGTGTTCGCCCGAAATGCGTAGCAGGGAGCGGCTTGTAGCCATGACCTGCAGCCCAGGTGCTGCTCGCAGAAGTGCTGATATCAGCGGTGCTGCGCCTTCGACCTGCTCGAAATTGTCAATCACAACCAAGAGGTCACGTTCGCCGAGTTCGTCGCCCATCGTTTCCGGCGAGTCAGAGCTGCGTAGCCCGATCGCGGTGGCAATGGCTGGGAGAACCAGCGCCTGATCGGTAATGGTGGCGATCGAGACAAAATACGCGCCGTCCGCATAGTCGTCAGCGACGACGTGTGCGATTTCGACGGCGAGTCGCGTTTTACCGACGCCCCCCGGACCGGTCAGGGTCAACAAACGCACGTCGTGGCGACGCAACAGGCTGCGTGCATACAGGATTTCTGCATCGCGGCCGATAATGCCCGTTGCCGGGGTGGGGATCGTCACCTGCGTCTCCGGGACAATGCCGCTGTAGGGACACGTTGAACCTAGCGGCGAGCGTTGCGACACACGCCCCGGCAGTCCCTCGCGCTGGCGCCTATGGGGCTGAATTCGGTTCCGGTGTAGACCCAGCGGTTCTCAAGAACGGTCATGATGATGACGGCGGGTTCCTGCCCCATGTTGCGGTAGCTGTAATGCACGGCGCGGTCGGCAGTCACCCAGTCACCTGGTACAAGGGGCATGAACGCGCTGACCGGCTCCTGGTCGCCATTACTATGCCCCAGGGACAGATCTGGTACTGGCCTGCCGGGGATGATCTGGAAATCAAACTCCACTTGTCCGGATTCCACGAGCCAGATGGCGGCGCCATCATGCAGGAAGTGACCGGCGTACGAGACGCAGGTCTTGGGCTCCAGCGTCACCTTGACGACGTAGAGGTCCATGCCGGGCGCGCTGGCCGGGCTCACCAGCGCGCTGTCCAGCGGCCATTCCCCGATGCCGTTGAGCGCAGCATCTATCTCTGCCGGCGAGCAGAACTCGGGGGGGTGCCCGAAGCCGGACAAGACTGGAACGGGCGTCGCGGATTGCGCAGAGGAAAGAGTTGGTACGAGACCGAGGCTGAAGACGATCGTGCAAAGAAGCAGAACGACGCGAGAGGTGGTGCGGCGCATCTCCAGACACTCCTTGATATGGCAAGACAAAACCAGGAGCGACTGCTCGGATCATACACGAGCGTTGGGCGGATTTTAACTACCGTTTTGGCGTGCAGAGCGTGCGGTAGGGTTGACGCTCGCTCAGGGTCATGGCGGCTTCCACAAGAGCCAGGTGCGTGAAGGCTTGCGGGAAGTTTCCGAGCAACTCTTTGGACTTCGTGTCGTATTCCTCGCTGCAGAGCCCGAGGTCGTTGCGCAGGGCAAGCAGCCGCCCGAAGAGTTCGCAGGCTTCGTCGTAGCGATCCTGCAGGGCCAGCACTTCCACCAGCCAGTAGGAGCAAGCCAGGAAGACGCCCTCGCCAGCCGGCAGCCCGTCCACCCGTGAGTCTGAGCGGTAGCGCTGCAGGAAGCCGTCTTCGCTCAGGTGCTCCTGCATGGCAGCCACAGTCGAGACGAAGCGTGGATCCTTTGCGTCCAGGAAGCCAACAATCGGCATCTGCAGCACGCTGGCATCTAGCTCGTCCGCGCCGTAGGACTGGGTGAAGGCCTGCAGGCGCGGGTTCCAGGCACGGTCCAGGACTTCGGCGTGGATTTCGTCACGGATGGCTCTCCAGCGGTCTACTGGTCCTTCCAGCCCGAACTCCTCGCACATGCGCACTCCGCGATCGAACGCGACCCAGGCCATGACCTTGGAGTGGGTGAAGTGGCGTAGCTCGCCACGGACCTCCCAGATGCCAGCGTCTTTCTCTCGCCAGCCCTCTTCCAGCCAGGTCAGCAAATGGCGCAGCAGGGCCCAGTTGGAGTCGCTGCCGTTCACGCCGTAGACGCGGGCGTGATAGGCGGCGTCCATAACCTCGCCGTACACATCCAGTTGCAGTTGATGGGACGCAGCGTTGCCGACCCGGACCGGCCGCGAGTCCCGGAACCCGGGCAGCCAGGGAAGTTCTCGCTCGTCCAGACGTCGCTCTCCCGCGATGCCGTACATGATCTGGACGTCTTCTGGACTGCCTGCTACCGCGCGGAGCAGCCAATCCTCCCAGGCTGCTGCCTCCGTCCGGTACCCCGCCTGCAGCATCGCCATCAGGGTCAGGCTGGCGTCACGCAGCCAGCAGAATCGGTAATCCCAGTTGCGCACGCCGCCGATCACTTCCGGCAGCGAGGTGGTCGGCGCCGCGACGATACCGCCGGTCGGCGCGTAGGTCAGGGACTTCAGGACCAGGAGCGATTGCTCGATAGCTGGGTCAATAGGCCGCCCGGAGCCGCGCGTATCCAGCCAATCCGCCCAGTAGGTGAGCGTGTCCTGGAGAGCGCCTTCGGGGTCAATGGCGTCCGGTACCGGCTTGTGGGAGGGATACCAGGTGAGCACGAAGGGAACCCGTTCGCCCGGACCCACGGTCACCTCCGAGCGCGTCGTGAGGTCTTCGCCGTACGTTGGCGCGGGCGTGCGGAACACGAGTGCTTCAGGACCAGCGCAGGCGATCCTGGCATCATCGACGTTCTGGACCCAGGGCACGATGTTTCCGTAGTCAAAGCGCACGATGAGCTCAGAGTGGAGGGTGACCTGGCCGCTGATCCCTTCCACAATGCGCACGATGTCGGGTGCTTCGCCGCGGGGCGGCATGAAGTCGATCACCCGCACCTGCCCGGAGGCCGTGGTGTGCGTGGTCTCCAGGATGAGGGTGTCTGGCAGATAGCGACGCTCTGTACTCAGCACGCTCTCTTGCGGCGCGAGGAGCCACCGGCCGTGCTGGGGGGTGCCAAGGAGGGCCGCGAAGCACGCACCAGAATCGAAGCGCGGGAAGCAGGCCCAGTCCACCGAGCCCTCGCGGCTGACGAGCGCGGCAGTCTGCAAATCACCCAGCAGCGCGTAATCTTCAATGCGTCTGTGCATAGTCACCCAACGAATCCTAGCAAGCGCGCGGCACCGTTGTAGCGAAACCCACTACGCCGCCAACGCCATGGCCACGACCTGAGCGGGGGAGAGGTGCATTCCCTGCTGCTCCAGGGCGGCAAGGCCATCCGGTTCCAGCGTTGAACGGAGCGGGGCCAGCTCCCGTTCCAGGCGGGCGGCCTCGACCGGTGGCAGAGGCAAGCCAACCCGCGCCCGCCAGGCGGTGGCGGCGGCAGAGAGTGTGACAGCCTCAACCTGGATCCGCCGGGCGAGCAGTGTGGCGACGCGCTCCAGGCAGAGAATGGCGGACCAGATTTCGCCCAGGTCCCAGAGGCGCCGCAGAGCATCCTGGAGGGTTGTCAGCGCCGTGTCCAGATCGCCCTGGTCCAGTTGCACCTCGCCCAGGCCCCAGAGAGATACGGCGATTCCAGCCGGGTTCCCGACAGCTTCGGCCCGCTGGAGCGACTCTTCAATGGCCTCGCGAGCGGCTATCAATTCACCCCGGTAACGCAGGGTGCGCCCGAGCGCCCACAGGGTGCCCCCGAGCCAGCGGGGCTGCGGGAGCGAGCGAGCCAGGTGCAGGCTTTCGGTGAGGACTTCGCGTGCCAGCGAGTCCCCCGCGTACATGAGGGCCAGGCCGTAGAGGAACAGGCCGTCGGCAAGTTTGTCCCGCAGGCCGAGTTGGCGCCAGACGCCCAGGGCTTGTTCATGGATCGCTACCGCCTGCGTGATGTCCCCCTGCGCGCGGACCAGGAGACCGAAGGCGTCCATGGCGGCTGCCCAGGCGCGGAGGTCCTGGCGGGCCTCCGGATGCGTCACCAACATACCGAGGCGTGACCTGCCCTCAGCGTACAGGCCGCGATACCACCAGAACCATGCCAGATCTGCTGCCATGGTGAGGGCAGGGCCAATGTCTTCCTCGCTCTCCAGCCAGTCCATGGCCAGGCGCAGATTGGCGTGATCAAGATCGAGGCGCACGAGCCATTCGCGTTGACCCGAGCCGACCAGTTCCGCGGCAGCTTCCGCTGCCAGTTGCTGGTGCCAACGCGCGTGAGCCGCGCGGGCGGTGCTCGTTTCGCCGCTGGCAGCCAGGCGCTCCCGCCCGTACTCACGCACGGTCTCCAGCATCGTGAAACGCGCCAGGCCCGGGATATCCCCAACGTCTTCCCGGCGCACGAGGCTTTGCGAAATCAGCGCATCCAGGATACGGAGCGCGGGATCACTTTCCTCGGAATCTGTTTCCAGGAACGCGGCCAGCACTGCCTGTGCGGCATCGAGCGAGAAACCTCCGGCGAAGACCGACAGGCGCCGGAACGCGGCGCGCTCGGTCTCGTCCAGGAGATCGTGCGACCAGTTGATCGCGGCGCGGAGGGTTCGGTGCCGCACCGGGGCGTCAACTGGTCCATCCGTCAGGAGGGCAAACCGGCTGGTGAGCCGGAAGAGCAATGCTGGCAACGGCAGGATGCGTGTGCGAGCCGCGGCTAGTTCCAGCGCCAGCGGCAGGCCATCCAGCCGGCGGCAGATGGCGGCCACGGTGCTGCCATTCTCCTGGGTCAGCCGGAACCCGGGATCCACGGCCTGTGCCCGCTCAACGAAAAGGCGGATTCCCGGGTACTCCAGGAGGGACTGCGTGGCCTGTGGCGTTTCCTCGTCTGGCGGCACGGCGAGGGGGGGAATGGGCAGCTCGCGCTCCCCCTGGATGCGCAGTGGGGAGCGGCTGGTCACCAGCAGTTGCAGGCTGGGACACCGCGCGAGCAGGCCTGATACGACAGGAGCCGCTGCCTGCACGTGCTCGAAATTGTCCAGCACGAGCAGAAGATCCCGCTCGTTGGCGACCTCGACAATCTGGTCCTGGGGTTCCCGGTTGCCCTGTTCCCGCAGGCCCAGCGCCTGGGCAATGGCGGTGGGCAGATGCGCGGCGTCCCTGATGACCGCCAGGTCAACGAAGCACACCGTATCCGCCTGGACCCGGGCAGCATTAGCCACCGCCAACGCAACACGCGTCTTGCCGACGCCGCCGGGACCGGTGAGGGTCAGGAGGCGCACACCGGGATGTTGCAGGAGTTCCAGCGCGGCGCTGCGTTCCTGGGCGCGTCCAATGAGCTGTGTAGCAGGAGCAGGGAGCGAGGCAAGCCGCCAGTCTGGAGCAGGCGGGACTGCCTTGACCGCGGGAGCATCACTCTCCCGCGCGAGTTGCAGGAGATGGCCGCGCTCCTCATCGCCGAGCGAAAGCGCCTCGCCAAGCGCCCGCAGCGTACGTGGTTGCGCCCGGCGGCGGATGCCACGTTCCAGCGCGCTGATGGCGTCCACACTCAGACCAGAACGCTCTGCCAGTTCTTCCTGGGAGAGACCAGCCCGCAGGCGATGCGTGCGCAGCGTGTGGGCAAGAGTTGGCTCGCTCGCCGTGTGCTCTGGAGGACGGGCGGGATACGTCACGGGCGATCGATTCGCTGTGAGAGGGGAGCCGGGCCGTGCACGAGTAACTCCTGTTCAAGAGAGTGTAGCTATCCAGACCGCCAAGCAGAGAGCTGAGTACAGCATTTCACGAAATGTTCATGCGAAAGAATGGCAGAAAACTGGCATTCACGGCGCGAGCTTCGGGACATAGCCTGTGATTGCGTCTCCACTGTCGCATTCATGGAGGAACCGATGTCCACTGCAATAATCGACGCGCTGGCCAGGCGTACTGCCACGCTTTCCCGCCGCACCGCTCTGGGTGTAGCGCTCTCTGGTCTCATCGGGAGCAGTCTCGCCGTTGGGAGCGAGGCAAAGGGCACCGGCCAACGCCGCAAGCGCCGCAAGCGAAAGAACAGGAACAAGAACAACGCCGAGGCAAACGCCTTTGGCTGCCTCAATGTGGGCGACCGCTGCGACGGCACGGATCTGCAGTGTTGTTCCGGCATCTGCCAGAAGCAGAAGGGTGGCAAAGGCAAGGACGATAAGTCGTTTTGCGTTGCACACGACGAAGGCAGTTGCCGGCCAGACCAGGACTCTTGCGTTGACGAAGATGTAGCTGCTACCCAGTGCGACGTTGATGGCGTCTGCTTCCGGACCACGGGTCAGGCAGGCTTCTGTGGTCGGGTCATATCCGGCGCTTGCCTCCCATGCCGCAAGGATGCCGACTGCGCCGCATTCGGTGATGGGTCCGCCTGTGTGGTGTGCGCTCAGTGTGAAGACGAGAGCGGGGGAACCGGTTGTGTGCCGCCTGCAACCGGCCAGTTGCCGAGCTAAAGCCCAGTCTTTCGCCGGGGCGTCAGTAACACACCATCCGCGGCCATGAGGCGCGCTACGCCCCGGTGGGCAGGGATAGGGGCCGGCACCAGGGCATGACGCATGTTGTCACGTGCTCCCCTGGCCGGCACCCGGTCGTAGCCGCTAGAGCGGCAATCAATGCACCGCGGCTGGGCGATGGACTGTAAGCCATCGCCCAGCCGCGGTGCATTGATTGCAAGGGGTGCTCGATTGTCGAAGCCGTGGCCTGGGGGGACTTGGCCTTCCTCGGGGCCGGTCTCTCGTCCCTATCGTGCATCCATCACGTGTACTGACACCGCCAGCCCCCCTCGTTCGTATCAGAGACGGCGGCCAAATCGTCTCTTGACTTTCGCGGGCAGCCATCTAGCATACCGGTCTGGCACACCAGCTCAGGCCGGTTCCTCGTGCCCGGCGCCGGGCGCGCCTGGACTGGAAGGAGAGTTCCCGCATGCCGCTGAGGCGTCCTCTGATCGCGTTACTCCTGCTGGCGGCATCCCTCGCCCCGATTAGCGCCGTGGGAGCCCAGGACCTTTCGGTGGATCGGCCGGCTGAACTCCGCTTTGGCACGTGTGCCGAGATGGGCGAACTGGTCCACACCCTGTCACACCTGATGTTGTCCAGTGGCGATCCGCTTGGACAAGAGAATGCCACGCCGGTAGAGCAGTCGTTCACCATCGTACCCTTCACCGTTGGCCAATTGGTGGAGACGAATCACGTCGTCACCGTCCAGGCGTCTCCAGAAGCGAGCGATGTCGTTGCCTGTGGTGAGATTGGCGGCGTCATGAACCCGGACGGGACGCTGGCCGCTGGCATGCGGAGCATGAACGGCTCCGGTCTCTCTGGCGTGGCGTACTTCACCCCGAACCCGGGCTACGAAAGTTCGCTGGTCACGATCCTGCTGGTTTCGGAAAGCCCGCCACCAGTGGATCCCGCGGCGGGCGGTCCGACCGAGATCTCCTGATTGCGTTCCCGGCCCGAGATGTGCATGGGCCCAACTGGCGCAGGACCGCGTCCGGTCCAAATGGCCGGGCGCCAGTAGGTACGCGGGTGCCGATGACCGTGCCAGATGCGTTCCTATACTCCATCCCCGAAGTGCGGTGACGCTTCGGGGATCTCGTGTGTGAGGAAGGGCTCCGCCTGCATGTGGAGTGGAAAATCCGTTTCGGTCATCCTCATGACGTACAACGAACGCGACTCGATCCGGGCCACCATCGATGGCTTCGTCGCCACCGGGTTCGTCGATGAAGTCCTGGTGGTGAACAACAACGCCGCCCCGGGAACCAGCGAGGAAGTAGCGCTGACGGCAGCCCGCGAAGTGGTGGAGACGCGACAGGGATATGGTTGGGCGTCCCGGCGCGGCCTGCGTGAGGCAAAGGGCGACCTGCTGGTGCTGGCCGAGCCAGATGGCACCTTTCTCCCCTCCGATATCGTGAAACTGCTGGCCTACAGCGAGGACTGCGACGCTGTCTTCGGTACGCGTACCACGCGTTCCCTGATCTGGAGCGGCGCCAATATGGGCGCGTTCCTGAAGTGGGGCAACTGGGCAGTGGCCAAGCTGGTGGAAGTCCTCTTCAACACCAGTCACCTGAGCGACGTTGGCTGCACCTACAAGCTGCTCACTCGCCAACTCGCCGATGAGCTCTCGCCGCAATTCCGGGTGGGTGATTCTCACTTTGGGCCCGAGTTGATGCTCCGCGTGATCACGTCTGGCGCTCGCTATGTCGAAGTGCCGGTGAACTACCTGCCCCGGGTAGGGGTGTCCGCGGTGACCGGGGACATGGGCAAGGCGTTCAAGCTGGGTTTGCAGATGATCTTCTTCATCCTGCGCTTCCGGCTGATGTCACTGGGCAAGAGCCGCCGCGCACCTTCACGAGCGTTGGCTCCGATACCGCGGCCACAGATTGATGGGGTGTAGAGAAAGATGACCGCTATCTCCCCTGTGGCAGACAAGCCGACCGACTTCGACGCCATTGCTGACATCTACGATGGCGTGTTCCCAACCCACGTGCAGGAGCACTACCTGAAGCGGCGGGTGCGGTACATTCGGCAACACGCGCCAGCCGCCACGGCGATCGATGTGGGCGCGGGCACTGGCGTCCTGGCCGAGCGGCTGGCCGACGCAGGAATAGATGTCGTTGCGCTCGATCCCTTTCCCGGCATGCTCGAGCAGTTGCGCCGACGGCGTCCGGGCGTGCAGACCGTGGTGGCGCATGGTGAGGCGATCCCCTTTTCGGACGACAGCTTTGACCTGGCGTACAGCGTGGCGGTGATGCATCACATTGCTGATCCAGACAAGGTGCGCCGTACCCTGGCCGAAATGGTTCGGGTCACCCGCTCGGGCGGGCGTATCGTGGTCTGGGACCACAATCCCCGCAATCCCTACTGGCCGAACCTGATGAAGCGCGTGCCGCAGGATGTCGGCAGCGAGCGGCTTGCCCCCATGGAGGAATTGGTGACGGGACTGATCGACGCTGGGGCCAGCATCGAGCGTGCTGAGCGCCTGGGGATGATGCCCGAATTCGTGCCACAGGCGTTGCTGCCGCTGGCGGCGTTGCTGGAGCGCGGCGTCGAAGCTACACCGGGGCTGCGCAGCTACTGCGCCCACAACGTCGTCGTGGCAACCAAAGGGTGAGCATCGCCGGAGCCACGCAGGAGCGCGGCCCCGGTCCTCGACCGACTGCTGCCAGCAACCGTCTCCTTGCGCCCGCGCAGGCGGATCTGTTCGCGGTCATTGCGCTGCTGATCCTCACCGCCGTGATCGCCGCGAATCGCTTCGTGTTCGATTCGTGGCTGACCCGGATGGACCTGCTCACGTTCTTTCTGCCCTGGTACACGTTCCTGGGAGACCGACTGCGTGAGTTTGCGGTGCCGGGTTGGAGCCCTCACCTGTTCAGCGGAGCGCCCTTCGCGGGTGACCCGGAATCGGGCTGGATGTATGCGCCGGCAATGGCGGCCTTTGCGCTGATTGGTGAGGCGACTGCCGCCTTCAAGGGGATCGTGGCGCTCCATCTGCTGATTGCCGGGCTGACCACCTATGCCTTTGCCCGCGCGCTGGGGATGGGCGCGTTTGCCAGTTTGACCGCCGCGTCGCTCTATATCACGGGCCCATTCCTGCACTGGACCACGCACTGCTGCCTGATCTTCTCCCAGTTCGCGACCTGGATTCCCCTGTCATTGCTGGGTGTGGAACTGGCGCTGCGTGCGGCCCGCCCTCGTGAGCGGGTGCTGCCCTGGTTCCTGACCGGATTCGCCATCAGCCAGATGGTGGCGGGCTGGATCGGGGAGGGGTGGCTGTACGCGTTCCTGTTACCGGCCGCCTACATCGGGTACCGGGCATGGCTCTCTCCACCGCGGCCCGGCATCACCCTGGAGAAGCGCTTCTGGGGTGGGGTCGTCACTGGTATCGCGAGCCTGGGACTGGGCGCCGCGTTGGGAGCGGCAGGGACGCTGCCGCGCTACGTGGTGAACGCTGAGACAAACCTGGCTGGTGGTGACTACTCCCGACTCGAAGGTGGCGGGATGCTCAATCCGCCCTGGACGCTGGACTACCTGCTTTCGCAAACCCTGGGGATCGGGAGCGGCTACCACTACCGGGCGGCGGCCCTGGGCGGGGTCGTGGTGGTGCTCGCGGTGCTGGCGCTGCCACTGGTGAAGGCGCGATTTGCGGCGCCCTTCTTCGCCATCCTCACGCTCTGCGCCATGATTCTCACGCTCGATACCACGCCCCTCCACTACCTGTTCTACGTGATCCCGCGCTTTCAGGAGTTCCACGAGCACGATGCCTGGCGCACCATGTCGCTGGCGGCGTTTGGGCCTGCGATGCTGACCGCAGCTGCCATCGAGAAATTGCCCGCCTGGCGTGGCAAGCGGCGCATGACGCCTGTGGTCATCGTCCCGTTCGTGTTGCTGATGGTGGTGGCGATTGTCCTGCAAACGCGGGGCGTTTCCCTGGGCTGGCCGCCATTGCTTGCGGCTGGGATCGCCACGCTGCTGCTGGTGATCTATGTGGCCGCGCCAGCCCCCGAGGTGATGCAGATCGTGCCGCCCATGCTGCTGGCCACGGCGCTCATCTTTCCGACTGGTCTAGAACTCACGTCAACCTGGCTCGGTTGGCCGCAAGACCGCGCCGTTGCTCGTCAACTCTCCCACGACACGGCTGCGGAGGTGGCCCTGGCGGAGGAAGTGCGGCGAGATGATCCGGGCGGCGCGGGTGAGTTCCTGCAGGCGCACCATGCGGCATCAGGGCCCTTCCGCTACGTCGGGTATGGCGGCGTCCTGTACCCGGGAGACGAGGCGCGAGAACGCCCCTATATGGAGCGTCGCTTCGATCCTGCGGTGCAGGCGTTCCTGGTCAATGGCCGCCCCATCTTCCTCAACCTGGATGAGATCCAGGGGTACAACCCACTGCAACTGCAGCGCTACGTTGAATTCGTGACCGCGATAAACGGCGAGCGGCAGGATTATCACACTGCCTTCCTGTTGCCCTCTGGCACGGGTTCCCCGCTTCTCGACCTGCTCGATGTCCGTTATGTACTCGTTGATGCCTCGCTGCCGCAGGACCGCGAGGATGTTGCTGCCCTGCGCGAGGGCAGGCGAGAGGTGTTCCGGAACAACGAGGTCATCATTTACGAGACCGAAGACCGTCCCGGGAGGGCGTGGATCGTGCACGAGGCGCAGTCGGTCGCTCCGGAGGAAGCGCTGCCGCTGCTGACCAGTGGCACGGTTGATCCGCGAGTGACGGCACTACTGGAGGGGCCGGTACCGCCCGTAGCCGTGCCTGGCAACGGTGACTCGGAGGTGGCGCAGGTGACGCGCGCCGATCCTGACGGCCTGACGCTTGCAACCACCTCCTCGGCTGACGGGGTACTGGTCATCAGTGAGGTCTACGCCAACGGCTGGCGCGCCTGGGTGGACGGCGTGGAGACACCAGTGCTGCCCGCGTTCCACGCGCTGCAAGGGATTGCGCTGCCCGCGGGAGAGCACGAGGTCATCCTGCGTTACGATCCGCTCTCCCTGCGCGTCGGAATGTGGATCAGCGGACTCGCATTCCTGGCGTTCCTGGCTGCCGCCCTCTGGCGGCTGTGGGCGCACCTGCAGGGAGACCAGGTCTAGGCGGGGACTGTCAGACTGTCGTGCGCACTCCCAGGTAGCGCTCGTAGGCATCGTCCCAGGTAGCGGTGTCCGCTGGCTCATAGGTGATGAGTGGGAACGACGCGCGCACGAGGTCGCGTCCCTCTTGCAGCGTATCGATGCGCCGTGCCGCCAGGAGTTGGCCCAGCACGTTGCCAATGGCCGTCGCTTCCGTTGGGCCAGCCCAGACCGGGCGGCCAATGGCGTTGGCCGTGAACTGCTGCAGGAGCGTGTTCTGGGCGCCACCCCCGACCACGTGCAGGCCGGGGAAAGCATGCCCGCTGAGCGTGGCGGTGCGCTCCAGCACGTAGCGGTAGGTGAAGGCCAGGCTCTCCAGGATGACGCGCATGACCTCGGCTTGAGTTTGCGGAGTCTCCTGGCCAGAGTCACGGCAAAAGTTCACGACCGCCAACGGCATGTCTGGGGGATTCAGGAAGCGCAGATCGTTGGGATCGATGAAGGCCGTGAACGGCCGGGCCGCTACCGCCTGCTGGGCCATGGCGTCGTACCCGGGCCAGGCACCGTCACGTTCCCAGGCGCGGCGACACCCTTCCACGAGCCAGAGTCCGGTGATGTTCTTCAGCAGGCGGTAGGTGTTGTTGAGTCCGCCTTCGTTGGTGAAGTTCCACTCCAGGGCCTTTGGCTCCACGACCGGATGATCGAGTTCCGTGCCAAGGAGCGACCACGTGCCGCTGCTGAGGTAGGCAAAAGGACCCTGGGCCGGGGTAGCGACGACGGCGGACGCCGTGTCGTGGCTGCCAATTGCCATCACTGGCAGCGCAGCCGTCCCGGCTTCCGCGCAGACATCGTCTCGCAATCGACCCGCGACAACGGCTGGCCGGACAATGGGGGACAGGATGTGATGGGGCAGGCCCAGGCGTTGCAGGAGCGCACGGTCCCAGTCGCCAGTATGGATGTTGAGGAACTGGGTGGTGGTGGAGTTCGTGTACTCGCTGCTCATCTCACCGGTGAGGAAGTAGCGGAGCAGATCGGGAATGAGCAGGAGCGTCTCGGCCCGCTCGAGTGCGGACGAGTCATTCCGTTTGAGCGCGTAGAACTGGTACAGCGTGTTGGGGGGAATGAACTGGACTCCGGTCTGCGCGAAGATCTCTGAGGCAGGGACCTTGCGCAGTACCTCGTCCATCGCGCCGAGCGTCCCCTCGTCCCGGTAGTGATACGGGTTACTCGTAAGTTCCCCGTTGCGGTCCAGGAGGCCAAAATCGCAGCCCCAGGAATCGAGCGCGATACTGGAGATCTCGCCGATCTCGCTGCTCAGGTGACAGGCGGCACGTATCCCCTGGGTGATCTCGTGGAGCAGGCGCAGGATGTCCCAGTACAGATGACCGGAGACGCGCACTGGATCATTGGGGAAGCGGTGGACTTCGCGAACGCTGAGCCGCTCCCCATCAAAGCTCCCGGCGAAGATCTTGCCCCCACTGGCTCCGAGATCCACTGCTAACGCGGTCACTTCGCCGCGCCCCGCGACGTCATGCTCGGCTCACGCACGCCTTACTACATCCTTCAATTCCGCAGCGTCACATTTTCAAGTTCAACGCGGGAATATGCTCTCACCGGCCGGTTTGTGCCGACAGAGGGTGCACCGATCGTCTTTGGTCGTGGTTAAGGATGCGCTTCGCGAGGCCACCTGCGTGAACCATGGCCCCGGATCGCGTTCAGGTCCACCTCCGCAGCAAATCGAGTGTTTCCAGGCGTGCCTGACGCTCACCCGACTGCACTGTTCACGTCAGCACCGGGCGACGCGCCTGGTGTCGCCTCATTCTCAGTCCAGGTACCAGGAACACGCACAGCTGCAACTACCTGCCTGACCGCAGCGATGACCAACTCCGGCTGCTCCAGTTGAATGGCGTGGCCGCTCCTGGTCGCGCTCACGTGGCGGGCCTGCGGAACCAGCGCGGCCAATTCGTTCTGGCCGGCCGCCCACGCGTGTTCGAGGGCGTCAATCGAAAACCCTGGCGGCAGGTCGCGCGGGAACTCGGGCCGGAGCCCGCGACTGAGCACGACGAGCGGGACGGTTGGCAGAGGTGCAGCCTCGTGCACCTGGACGGCGCTTACGGTGAAATCGACGGTTTCGAGCTCGCCGTACGCTGAGAGTTCATTGGGCCGTTGGTTGAGTAACTCCTGGTAGGCCGTCCATTGCGCGGGCGTGAGCCATTGTTCGACCGCGGGCAACGCATCAACGAGGACCAGCCCGGCAACGTCATTGGGATGAACGCTGGCGAAAAGGCGGACCACCTGACCGCCATAGGAGTGGCCGACCAGGACGTAGGGGGCAGAAATCCCGGCCGCGCTGAACAGCGCATGCAGGTCGGCGACGGCGTCTGCCGCCGTCTGAGGCTGGGCAACGGGATCGCTGCGGCTGACATTGACGGCGTCGAGTACTGTGCCAGGGCGGTCGTAGGCACAGACCCTTGTGAACTGCGCGACGCCGGGGAGTACCGCAGCCTGGTCTATCTCCGGGGCAATGACCTCACTATCCCATACGTCCGCAGTATTGCGATATCCGGAGACCAGGACAACGGCTGGGCTCCCTTCACCCCTGCACTCCAGGAACATTTTGCGCCCGCCACCAACGTCGATCAAGCCCGCGAAAGCGCCTGGAGTAGGCGCAGGCGAGTTGAGAAGCGCCGGGATTGGAGTGGCTACCGACTGGGAGCGAGCGGTTACCTGGTTTGACATCATCAGGAGCATGGGCAGCAGGAACAGGACGAGGGCAGCGCGAACGCTCGCAATCATTGCGGACTCTCAATCACGACGTCGGAACGCGGCGATGCACCGGGCTTAGGTGCTGGTCATGGTTGGTATCCATCGTCGATCCACTGGCGCAGGGTGGCGAGTTGCTCGGGGCTCCACTCGAGATCGCAGGGCATGGAGCCGTCCTCAATTCGCGCGTAGATCAGCTCCGCGTTCTCTTTGACGTCATCGTACTTCCAAAGGTCGAAGACGAAGTCCATGGAATCGCGGTCTTCCTCGCGGAAGAGGGGCTTGATGTCTGTTTCAAAGCTCATGTCCATCCCCCGGGTTATTGAAGTCTGGTGGCGCAGTGTAGCAATGGTGGCTCAAACGCCGGCGCTCTCCGGCGTGCCGGCGGGGACAGGAAGCCGTGCGAAGTACTCCTGGTGCTCGCGGGAGACGCGGCAGGCGTGCTCGACATCGCCACTGGCAATAGCGTCCACGATCGGTCGATGCCTGGCGCCCTCATGGTGATGGTGCCGCGCATCTTCGGCCCGTATGAGCCGATCCGGCGCGACTACCCGATCAGCGAGTACCGCGCCGATGTCGAACTGACAGGGATCACGAAGTCGGTCTATGTGCAGACGAACTGGCCGCCCGACCGCGTGGTCGATGAAGTGCGCTGGGTGCAGTCAGTGGCCGACGAGACCGGGTGGCCGCACGCCATCGTCGGCTCGGCGGACTTGATGGATGACCATTGCGCGGAGGTCTTCGCGGAGCAGGCTCGTATCTCGCCCCTGATGCGCGGCACGAGGCTGCAACTGCACTGGCACGAAAACCTGCAGTATCGCTTCGCGCCGGTGCCGGACCGGATGAATGACCCCGTCTTCCGCCGCAATCTGGACCGGATTGCGGACTACGGCTGGCTTTTCGAGTTGCAGGTGTTTGCCGAGCAGATGGCGGACGCCGCGCGCCTCGCCGCCGATTTCCCCAACATTGCCTTCGTCCTTATCCACGCTGGGATGCTGACAGGCGGTGACCCAGCGACGGTCGCCGAATGGCGAGAGGGGATGCAGCGGCTGGCCGAGCAACCGAACGTGAACGTCAAGCTCTCCGGGCTGGGCACCTACATCCACCGCGTCGGTCCTGCATTCATCGCTCTTGTGGTTGGCGAGACAGTGGGCATGTTCGGGGCCGACCGCTGCGTGTTTGGCAGCAACTTCCCAATCGAAAAGCTGTGGACCGACTTTCCGACGCGGTGGGCGGCGCACCAGGATGCGCTGGCCCCGTTCACCGAAGAGGAACGCGGCGCCATATTGCATGGGACCGCGACACGGCTTTACCGGCTGTAATGAGCTGCAGTTGACCGTGTCGCGGCCAAGGCCGTTGGTACGCCCGCGCCGGGCGGCTGCAGATAATGACGTATCGTGGTGCACGCAAACAGGGTGAGTTGCAACGACGCAACTCACCCTGTGATCGGTTTGACGGTTCTAGCTACCCCGCCTGCGTGATGCTGGCCACGCCGGATGTGCTTGGGGTGACCGCCGCGTCTCCGCTGTAGACGATCTTGGCGACGCCGCTGGCGGTGGCCGCGAGCGTGACGTTGGCGTGGACGACGGCCTGGGCGGTATCGCTCGCCGTCACCGTGGCATCGATGCTCTCCAGTTGGCCGGCGTCGTAGACGCTGGTTCCTTGCAGCGTTACATCCTGGCGCTCGACCATGCCAGCCAGGGTGACTTTGCTGCTACCGGCGAGGGCCGCCTGGAGCGCAGTAGCTGTCAGACTGGCGATGGTGATGCTGGACGTTCCGCGCGCATCAAGGATGAGTTCATCCGCGGCGATCGCATCGGCGATGGCCGCGCCGGAGCCGCTCACGCTCAGGTTCCCCAGTGCCGTAACGCCTACGTAGTAAACAATCGGCTGATCAGTGCGGAAATCACGGGCTGGCTCGATCACTAGTGTTCCGTTGCGCACCTCCGTCGTGATGCGGTTGCGCACCTTCTCCTCGGCGTCGATCGTCAGGTACTCCGTGTCTCCCTGCACGATCTGCATCTGGCCGATGCCCTGCAGCTCGATGGCGGCAAACCCGCTGACGTCGCGGACTTCACCGGGTGTTGCGGCAGCAGGCGTGGGGGGAGGCGTTTCGGCCGGGACGGGAGTCGGTGTGACGGCTGGGGTGGCGAACCACAGTTGGTCTGCGGCGTCGTTGTATTGCCAACTTTCGACGACGAGCCCGTTCTCGAGGCGGGCCATGGCGATCCCGCCCACAGTGATGCGAGGCGAGAAGCCCTGCGGGAGCGTCACGAGGTTCGCGTCAACGGTGCCGCGCAGTTCCACGCGCACCGCCGCGGTATCGCCCGCTGCCACCACGTCTTCGACCAGCAATTTCGCGTTCGGCATCACACCGCGCAGCCTGGTCAGGGCATCGCTGAGGCCGGCAAGATCACCCGTGAACTCCTGGCCCGTCGTGAACGAGCGTGCCGGGGTGTGGTTGACGTAGTTTGGCGCGAAGCTCAGGTTGAGGACAGACATGTCGCCGGTGCTCAACGCCTGGTTGACGGCGTTGATAGCGCGCCGCGCGGCAGCTTCGGTTGCGGCTGAGGCGATGGCGCTCTGGGCACCACCTGTACTGGCAAACGCATGTAGCAGGATGCCGGCGCCCAATCCACCCGCGCCAAGCTGGCGCAACGCCGCTCGGCGCGGGAGGTGGGCGGATGAGTCGTTATCCGGCAGGTGAGAATTTGTGGTCATGTTGAGCGAGGTCCTTCACGCAGCAGCGCCCGTGGCGCTACGTCCGCGCGGCGGCTACGCCGCGCTGCTCGTCATTTGAGCGTACTCTGAAACGCGCGACGATCCTGCAAGCGGTCAGTAGCGTCGCGTCCCCTCGCCGTTTGGCCAAATTCCAGAGATACTTGATAGACAACTGGCGATCCGGTGACCGGAGTGGCCGGAGTTCGGGAACAACACACGAGGGGCATTAGGTGGCGTCTCAGGTTCAATCGCATTCCTCCCATTGGGGCGCGTTCGACGCCATCACCGATGCCGGCAAGCTGATCGAGATTCGGCCCTTTGCCGGGGATCCAGACCCCTCGCCACTGCTTGGCAATATCCGCACCGGGGCCCAGGGGGCGGCAAGAATCGCGCAGCCGATGGTGCGGCGCGGCTGGCTGGAGGATGGTCCCGGCCCGGACGCCCGTCGAGGCAGCGATGCCTGGGTGCCCGTTTCCTGGGACGAAGTCACGACGATCCTGGCCGGCGAGTACCGCCGGGTTTACGGCGAGTTTGGGGCGCAGGCGGTTTACGGTGGCTCCTATGGCTGGGCGAGCGCGGGGCGCTTCCACCACGCCCAGAGCCAGTTGCACCGCTTCCTGAACAGCCTTGGTGGCTACGTGCGCTCCGTCAACACCTACAGCAACGCGGCAGGCGATGTCATTCTGCCCCGGGTCGCCGCGCCGATGCTGACCATGACCCAGCGCGGCACTGAGTGGGCGGTGATCGCGGAGCATGCGGAACTGATCGTCGCCTTTGGCGGCATTCCGCTCAAGAACACCTTTGTCAGTCCCGGTGGCGCCACTGTCCATGCGGTGGGAGGGTACATGCGCCAGCTTGCCGAGCGAGGCGCGCAGTTCGAACTCTTCAGCCCGCTGCGTGATGATCTGCCGGACTACACGCATGCGACCTGGCATCCCATCGTGCCGGGGACCGATGTTGCCGCGATGCTCGCCCTGGCCCATGTGCTGATCGACGAGGGGCTGGTGAACCGCGCGTTCCTGGACAAGGCCACGGTGGGGTACGAGCACCTGGAGCGCTACATCCTTGGCGTGGATGACGGGCAGCCGAAGGACCCTGCCTGGGCCGCGCGCATCTGTCAGATTCCGGTCGAGACGCTGGTGGATCTGGCGCGGCGGATGGCCAGCAAGCGCACGTTCATCAACACCAGTTGGTCCCTGCAACGGGCGGAGTTTGGCGAGCAGGCGCCGTGGATGGGCGTGGCCCTGGCGGCGCTTCTTGGGCAGATCGGCCTGCCAGGTGGAGGATATGGCTTCGGCTACGGCTCGATGCAGAGCGTGGGCATGGCACCGCTCAAGCACCGGCTCCCCGTTTTCCCCCAGGGCAAGAACCCCGTGAACGAGTTCATCCCGGTGGCGCGCGTCTCCGACATGCTGCTCCACCCCGGCGAGACCTTCGCCTACAACGGCGAGGATCACGTCTATCCGGAGATCAAGCTGGTCGCGTGGGCGGGAGGCAACCCCTTCCACCATCACCAGGATATTGGCCGCCTGCGTCGTGCCTTGCACCAGCCCGATACGGTCGTGGTGCACGACCCGTTCTGGACGGGCACCGCGCGCCATGCGGACGTGGTTCTGCCCTCCACGGTCAGCCTGGAGCGCAATGACATTGGCGCGGCTGGGAACGATCCGTACCTGATCGCCATGCGGCAGGCCGTACAGCCCTTTGCCTGCAGCCGCAACGATTTCGAAGCCCTGGGCGATATCGCCAGCCAGCTTGGGGCAGGGGAGATCTTTACCGAGAATCGCTCTGCCGATGAGTGGGTGCCCTACCTCTACAACCACTGGCGCGATGGCCTGCCAGATGGCCGCGAGCGTTTCCCGGAATTCGACGAGTTCTGGGAGACGGGGTATCTGCCATTGCCGGATATCGACGAGGGGATCGTGCTCTTCGACGGGTTGCAGGGTGGCAACGGCCGCAGTTCGCTCACGACCCCAAGCGGCCGGATCGAACTCTTCTCGGAAACGATAGCCAGCTTCAACTACGCCGATTGCCTGGGGCACCCTGCGTGGTACGAACCGAAGGAGTGGCTGGGAAGCCCCCAGCAGGCGCAGTATCCAATGCAACTCGTTGCCAATAACCCGCGCACGCGGCTGCACAGTCAACTTGATGCCGGCGAGACGAGCCAGCAGTCCAAGATTCAGGGGCGCGAGCCTATGCGCATCCACCCGCTGGATGCTGCACCACGGGGCATCGCGGATGGTGACGTCGTGCGCATCTTCAACCTCCGGGGGAGCTGTCTGGCCGGAGTGATCGTCAGCGAGGATGTGCGGCCCGGCGTGGTGCAGTTGTCAACGGGCGCCTGGTACGACCCGCTCGATCCGGCTGATCTGCAGAGTCTCTGCGTGCACGGGAACCCGAATGTGTTGACCTTCGACCGGGGAACGTCCAGCCTGGCGCAGGGCTGCAGTGGGCAGCACGCGCTGGTGGAGGTGGAGCGCTGGGTGGGGGAATTGCCGCCGATCCGCGCGTATGAGACGCCGGCGACGGTGGACCGGAAAGACGTGAGGGCGAGGAACTAAGCCTCGCCCTCGACATCGCATGTTCGTGCCGGCCCGTTGCCAGTGGGCTCGGTCACACCCTCTTGCTGGAGGGGTCACTTTCGTTGCTTGCGGTGTTCAGTCTGAGCGGAACGGGTGGCCTCCTTTCGCGTGCTGCGAATGGTGGACTGGGTACCCATCGGCATCTTACGCCGCGTTAACATCGTTGTAAAGACCTGGGGCTACACCTCATGCAGTTGGTGTTCCGGAGTAGACCACTCGGTCGTTCAGTATCTGGCTTTCCAGGAACAGCGCAGAACGCATGCTCTCTGCATGACCGTGCGTGGACACGGTACTGACGCGAGAGGAATTCCCGTTGAAGCGCACCATTTCCCGGCATACGCAAGCGATCCTTGCGTTCACTTTGGCCATCGCCCTTTTGCTGAGCGCTTTGCCGATGATGGGTGGGTCCGGTGTGGAAGCTCGGAAGAAGGCGAAGGCGACGGTTATTGCCGTCAAGTCGATCACCCTGGCTCCGCACCCGGACCATGGTCACCAGACCGTGGTAGTGACGGTCGCCAATATCGGGAAGCGGGACGCCGACGGCTTCCGCATTGGCATGGTGGCGACCCGAGGTAGTGGCGCGGTCAGCGCAGAAGAGCTTTCGCCGCCGCTAAACGCGGCCAAGGGTGCGACCAGAACGGTTGAGTTCCGCGTGGGTTGCGACGTGATCAACGGCAGCAGGGTCGTTGCCCGTACGAACCCGAATCCTGTGCCTGATGAGTCAGCAAGGAAGGCAGCGAACAACATCCTGACGCAGACGTTCAGCGATGCCTGCCCGGAGTTGTAACCGGAGGGAGAGGAAGATCTCCCAGGCCTTGCGCCCCGATCCCTGGGCTCAGGGATCGGGGTCTTCACGTGCGATGCAACCTCAGCGGTTCATACGCAGAGCACGCCAGGAAGGCGCCCCCTATGGTGAAAGCCGCTCCACTATCCACACCTCTCCTTCGCGCCGGTAGCGCAGGCGGTCATGGAGACGGCTGGTACGGCCCTGCCAGAACTCGATCCACTCCGGGGAAACGCGCGTGCCGCCCCAGTAGTCGGGGAGCGGCACATTTCCACCGGGATACGCGGACTGCAATCGTTCGTACTCTGCTTCGAAGACGGCGCGACCGGGAATGACCTGAGACTGCCGTGAGAGGATGGCCCCCAGGCGACTGCCGAGCGGACGGCTCTCGAAGTAGGCCAGCGTCTCTTCGCGGCTCACGCGGGCGGCGGTGCCGGAGATGCGCACTTGCCGCTCCAGTTGAGGCCAGTAGAACGTCAGTGCCGCACGCGGGTTCTCGGCCAGGTCACGGCCCTTGGCGCTCTCGTAGTTGGAGTAGAAGACGAAGCCGCGCTCATCGACGTCCTTGAGCAGCACCACCCGAGCAGCGGGGATCCCGTCGGCGGATGCCGTGGCGAGCACCATCGCGTTCGCCTCCGGTACGCCTGCTTCCTTCGCCTGACCGAACCAGATCGCGAACTGTTGAAACGGGTCAGGATCCAGGTCCGCTTCGTTCAACCCCGCCAGCGTGTAGTTCAGGCGCATGTCCGCTGCACGTAAGACCATCGTGTTGCCCTCATGGTTGCTGCGTCTGCTGGGAGTCTAGCCCGGTCAGGCGCCTGATTCCCGGACTAACCGAGCATATCGCGTTGAGCTCGCGACGCGGTTATCATCGCGCCCATGCTTGATGCCACCCCACGCGCAGAACTGCGCACCCTGCTCATTGCCAATCGCGGCGAGATCGCTGTGCGCGTCATTCGCGCCGCGCGGCAGCTTGGCCTGCGCACCATTGCTGTCTACGGTGACGGCGAACAGGATGCCCTGCACGTGCGCCTGGCTGATGATGCGTGGCGGCTCGATTCTGCCGCGCCGATCCCCTACCTGGATCAGGACGCCATCCTGCGCGTAGCAGCCGAGGCCGCGGCGGACGCCATCCACCCTGGGTACGGCTTCCTCGCCGAAAATGCCGGGTTCGCGCGTGCCTGCGCTGACGCCGGGCTTGTGTTCGTCGGGCCGCCACCCGACGCGATCGCGGCGATGGGCGACAAGATCGAGGCGCGCCGCCTGGCGGCTGCCGCTGGCGTACCGATGGTGGCCGGCACCGAGGGACCGGTTGCCTCAGCTGAGGAAGCCCGGGCCTGGGCGGATGCACATGGTTACCCGGTCGCGATCAAGGCCTCTGGTGGCGGTGGCGGCCGCGGCTTTCGCGTCGCCCGCTCGGCGGCGGAGATCGCCGAGGCCTTCACCGGTGCGTCCGGGGAGGCGGGGCGCTTCTTCGCCAACCCGGAGGTCTACCTGGAACGCTACCTGGACGATCCGCGGCACATCGAAGTGCAACTGATGGCAGACAGCCACGGGAATGTCATCGCTGTTGGGGATCGTGACTGCTCCATCCAGCGCCGTCACCAGAAGCTGATCGAGGAGGCTCCAGCCCCAGGTATTCCGGCGGAGACGCGCGCTGCCATGGCCGAGGCCGCTGTCGCGCTGGCCAGAGCCGTCGGCTATGTCAGCGCCGGAACCGTCGAGTTCCTGCTCGGGGCGGACGGCACCTTCGCGTTCCTGGAGATGAACACCCGCATCCAGGTCGAGCATCCCGTCACCGAGATGACGACGGGTATCGATCTCGTGCGGGAGCAGTTGCTGGTGGCGGCCGGAGAGCCCCTTTCCTTCGGGTTGGATGCCGTCGCTGCCAACGGCCATGCCATCGAGGTGCGTCTGAACGCCGAGGATCCTGGGCGGAACTTTACGCCCACGCCCGGCACGATCACCGCCTTTCATGCCCCAGCGGGCATGGGCGTGCGCGTGGACAGCGCGGCTTACAGCGGGGCCACGATCCCACCGACCTACGACTCCATGATCGCCAAGGTAGTTGCCTGGGGACGAGACCGCGACGAGGCGACGGCCCGGCTGGTTGGCGCCCTGGAAGAGCTGCAGGTCGAGGGCGTGCCGACCACCCGCGAGTTCGCGCTGAACGTGCTGCGGCATCCCGCCTGGAGCGCTGACTCGCCCGCCACCACCTTCCTGGAGCGCTGGCCAGAAGTGATTCCACCTCCCTCTGAAGCACCCGCCTCAGCGGTGGCTGAGAGCACTGCGCCAGAAACCGTCGTGACCGAGGTCAATGGACGCCGCTTCACCGTGCGTGTTCACGGTTTGCCAGCGCGCAGCGCCGCTACTGCGTCTTCTGCCGCCTCGCGAAGCCGACCCAACGCGCCGAAATCCTCGCGGGATGGCGCGGGAGCATCTGGACCTACGCTCCGGAGCCCGCTCCACGGCAGCCTGGTGCGGGTGCTTGTTACCGAGGGAGACACGGTCACACGCGGCCAGCCTATCTGCGTCGTGGAAGCGATGAAGATGGAGAACGACGTCGTCGCCCACCGTGACGGCACGCTGGAAAAGCTGCTCGCGACAGCCGGAGCGACGGTCAGCGTAGGTGATGCGCTTGCGGAGATCGTCTGACTGCGGCGGATATACTCACGGACATGACAGACGCACCTTCGTCCAGCGAAACAGCGATGCAGCAGGCGGTGCAAGCCTTCTTGCCCGAGGCCTCCGAGATTTTTGCCATTCCCGGCCATCCGGATCTCGTTCGGGTGACGACGCCGGGCGGTGAATGGCGCGTGCGCCGCTGGCCACAGGGAACCCCAGACAGCGACGTCACCTTCAGCCACGAGGTGCTGGAAATTGCGCGTGGTTCCGCAGCAGAGCTGACGCCACAACTAGTGCTGACATCGCACGACACGCCAGCCGACGCAGTGCGCGTCGATGGTCACCTCTATGACGCCCAGCAGTGGCTCCCGGGAGCACCGATGAAAGGCGCGGAGATTGCGTGGCCCTCGCCGGAGAGCCGGATTGATGTTCCGGTGGGCATCCCGCACGAGGCGTTCACCCAGGTCATCACCACTCTGGGCAAGCTCCACGCGGCAAGCGAGGGATTGTCCACCACCAAGGGCGCGCCCTCAGCAGCCCTCGGAGTGCTGCCGGGCGCAGTCGCGGCTGCGCACCGGCGGCAGATGAGTTCCCTGCGGTCCCGCGCCCGGTTCGAGCCGGCCATCCAGCGCTGGATCGCCACGGGGGAGCGGCTGATCACAACGGCGACGCCGTTGATCGAGCAGGCTACAGAGCAGGGCAAACTCTCCACCGCGGTGCTCCACCTGGGGATGTGGCCAGCGCATGTCTTGCTGCAGGACGAGCGAGTCAGTGGACTGCTTGGCTGGGAGCGGGCGGCCGTCGGGTCACCGCTGCTCGACCTGGCCCAGGCAACGCTTCGCCTGCGCGGCTGGACCGACGACGCGGTTGAGACAACGGTCGGGTACTACAGCGATGTCCGAGATCTGACGCCGGAGGAGCGCCGCCTCTTTCCGGCAGTCGCGGCACTAGACGTGGTGGCGAGCACTGGACGGCTCCTGGAGCAAACCTTCCTCACTACCAGCGATGAGCGCCCGCCCCTCCCGCTCCGCGCCGCCGTTGAGATGATGATCCGCTCCATGAACGCCGTCGAGCGCAGCTTGCTCGGCCCAACCGAGCGCAAGAAGCGGGTTTGGGACTACAGCCGTCCGTCGCAGCGCCCGCGAGGAGGTTCATCCCGTGACCGGCGTCGCTGAGCCGTTGCCCCTGACCAGCCAGACCTGCGTGGCCTGCCGCCGTGATGCGCTACGTGTCACGGACGAGGAGATGGCCGAGCTCCTGCCGGAAATCCCTAACTGGGAGCTGCAGGACCACGATGGTGTGCCGCGCCTGGTGCAGACCTTCCGCGTCCGCACCTTTCGCGATGCAATGGCGCTCACGAACGCCATTGCGGACCTGGCCGAGGCCGAAGGCCATCACCCCGCGCTCCTGACCGAATGGGGCAAGGTGACCGTTTCCTGGTGGACCCACAAGATCCGCGGTCTGCACCGCAACGACTTCATCATGGCCGCGAAGACTGACGCACTTGTTGCGGAGTATTACCCGAGCGGGAACGACGCCACGACCTCGTAGCGGGCGCCGCCCCTTCCGAGGTGGCTGCGCACAAGCTGCACCTCGCGTACCGGGACCGGGACTGAGGGTGGCACAACTGCTGCGCCGGTGTCCTCGTGCACGAAGCGCGTCTTGACAGCGGCCGGCAGATCACGGAGGCGTACAGTTTCGCTGGATTGATTACGCACCCGGCCCAGGGTGATGTGTGGGTGGTAGACCTCGTCCCGCGCCCCAAACCCGAGTTCCGCGACGGTGGCATCGACCTGGGCCACAAGCCGTTCCAGGCGGTGCGCCGGGCCGTGCAGCCCGAGCCAGAGCACGCGCGGATGACGGAAGTTCGGGAAGACGCCGAGCGTCGCGGTCCGCAAATCGAAGGCAGGCTCCGCGTTGACGACCGGTGGTAGCGACATGCGCAGCAGTTCCGCGTGTTCGCGGTCCGATTCGCCCAGGAAGCGGATGGTCAGGTGCGCCATCTCCGGCTGCACCCACCGCACCGGCCAGTCAAGCGCAGACATTTCGCTGATCTGGCTGGCCAGCAGCGACTGCACGTCCGCTGAGAGCGGCACTGCCAGGAAAAGACGCCAGGTAGCGTCCAGGGCGTCGGGGTCAGGTGGGCGGGTCTTGGGCGGGCGCGGAGTGCGTGGCGACATGGCGGTAGTATATGGGCGCATTGCAAAGCATGGCGCTACCGTCATTGGCGACAAGGGATCACGCAACCATGACTACAGCGTTCCTGGGACCGCGCGGCACCTTCAGCGAAGAGGCGGCGCTCATGCGCGCCGACGCGGCGGACACGCTGCCAGTGGCATCCTTTCCTGCCGCCGTTTCCGCTGTGGAAGATGGCGTGGCTACGGAAGCCGTGCTGCCCATCGAGAACTCTATCGAGGGATCGGTCACCCCTAACCTTGACCTGCTCATCCACGAGACGCCGCTGCGCATTACCGGGGAACTCATGCTGCCGGTGCGCCACTTCCTGGTGGCCCGGCCCGGTGTCACCCTGGAGGACATCATGGTCGTCTCCTCTCACCCGCAGGCGTTGGGCCAATGCCGGCGCTTCCTGGAACGCTGCCTGCCGGACGCAGCCCAGGTAGCAACGTTGTCCACATCTGGCTCCGTCCAGGAGGCAGCCGAAAGCACGGAGGGAAACCGGGCGGGGATTGGGACGATGCGTGCGGCGGAACTGTACGGCGGGTCGATCCTGGCCCACGACATCCAGGACCAGCGCGGCAACGTCACCCGCTTTGTGGTCCTCGCTGCGCAGGACTCGCCCCCGACGGGCGACGACAAGACTTCGATCGCCTTTCGCCTGAACGTCAACGTGCCCGGATCGCTGCACCACGCGCTATCGGAGTTCGCGGAGGCGGGAATCCAACTCACGAAGATCGAGAGCCGTCCTACCAAGAGCTGGCTGTGGGATTACATTTTCCTGCTCGACATGCTGGGGCACCGCCAGGATTCCGTGGTTGCCGCGGCCCTGGAGCGGGCAGCAACCCACTGCCAGATGTTCAAGGTGTTCGGCTCCTACCCGCGGTTCCCGTTTGACGATCTGCGGGCGCAGATGGAAGCGGCAAACGCGTAGATGACCGCAACTCGTTCCAGGAGATAACGTGCGCCTGCTCATTGACGAGACCTTTGCCACCAGCACTTATACGCACCCGATCACGGCGGGTGATGTCGTGCCGCCGGACGGCCTTGACGTCACCCTCGTCCCGCGGCTTGGCCCGGAATCTGTGGATGCTCAGGATGCCGCCCTGATCGCCTCTCCGGCAGTGCTCTACCTGCAGAATTCCCATGCCATCGCGCCTGAGATGGCGGTGGTCGCGCAGGACACGGGCGCTGCAGCCATGCGGGTCCCGGTCCGCCCCGATGAGGTCGAGGCGACGCCGGTACGGCTCCTGGACACGGGGCTGCTGGCTGAGTGGCTTGCGCGCGCGCTGCTGCACGGCTTCTATGGGATCGAGGCCACCGAGTGGATACGAGATGGGAACGATCCTGCCGTTGCCCGGGCCCAGGTGGTAGTCGTGGAAGGCGCGGAGGCACTACGTGAGACAGAGGGCGGTCTCAGCGAGGACCTGGTCCGCGCCTGGTACATCCTCCACAACCAGTTTGTCGTCAGTCACCTCTTGTTGCTGCCGCGCGATATCGCGCCGGATGAAGTGGAGCAGGTGATCGTGTTCCTGACCGCAGTGCGCGAAGCCGGTCTGGCCAGTCGCCGCGAGTGGCGGCCCGCGCTCGCCGAGCGGGAGGGCATTGTCAGCGCACGAGCCGGGGCATTCTGGACCGCTCAGGAGCTCGTGCTGGCGGATGATGACCGAGATTCGTTGCTCACGCTACTGAATGATGGTCGGAGAGGCACGTCCGCGCCAGCCCCGACTAACGTAACGTTTAGAGAAGGGGCCGCAGCGACCTGATTGGCCACGGCGGCTCCCGTTACTGTGGCCGGGCAATGGGAGGATATGCGTCGTGCGTGAACTGACCCAGTTCGAGAACTATCTCGTTCACGAATTCGTCGATGACTACGTAGACGGCATCATGTCCCGCCGTGACATGATGCGGCGCGTGATGCATATCATGGGCGGCGTTGCGGCCACTGCCACGATCCTCACGCAACTCGGCGTCAAGCCAGCCAGCGCCCAGGAAGGCACCCCTCCCCCTGCTCCAACCCCGACCGACCCGCGTAGTTCGATCAGCGTCGCGGAGGATGACCCACGCATTTCCGGTGGAGATATCAGCTTCCCGGGGGCGAATGGAGATGAGGTCACCGCATACCAGGCGATGCCGGCCGAGCATGACGGCCCGCTGCCAGTGGTGCTGATCTGCCATGAGAACCGGGGACTCACACCGCATGTCCGCGATATGGCACGGCGTTGGGCCGTAGAGGGGTACATGGCGGCAGCGCTGGACCTGCTCAGCCGTGAGGGTGGTACGGCCAACATCGAGGACCCGGCGGAAATCCCGGCACTGCTCACGCAGCAGGCGGACGCGCAGCGGCACGTCGACGACTTCAAGGCGGCAGCGGCGTACTACGGCGGAGTGGCGGAAGCCGATACGAGTCGTCTCGGGATGACCGGCTACTGCTTCGGCGGAGGCATCACCTGGCGCTGCGCCACGCAGATGCCTGAGCTGAAGGGCGCGGCGCCCTACTACGGTCCGCCGCCGCCCCTCGATGCCGTCCCCAACATCGAGGCCGCGGTGATCGGCATCTACTCGGACGACCCGGATGACTTCGCCAACGAGGGCCTGGAAGATCTGACGGCTGCGCTGGAAGAGGCCGGCGTCACCTTCGAGATCATGATCTATCCGGACACGCAGCACGCCTTCAATAACGACACCGGCCCGCGCTGGAATGAGGAGCAGGCGCTCGCCTCCTGGGCGGATGTCACCGGCTGGTTCGAGCAGTACGTCAAGAATGCGAGCGGGGACATGGGAACGCCCATGGCGACGCCGACTGCATAGCTCCGGAATTCGCAGAACATGAAGCGGGCGGCGCCATCTGGCGCTGCCCGCTCTTCGCATGAGAGATCGTGATTTGCTGGGCTAGCTGGCAGCCACCATCCGGTTGCGCAGCTTGCCGAGGCCTTCGACCTCGACTTCCACAACGTCGCCCGCGACAATCCAGTTCTTCTCGGGGAGACCCAGGATCACGCCGGCCGGTGTGCCGGTGACGATCACGTCGCCTGCCTCCAGGGTGAAGTGCTTGGTGATGTAGGCGATCAGTTCAGCCACATTGAAGATCATGTCCGCCGTGCTTGAATCCTGGCGCAGCGTTCCGTTGTGCCAGGTGCGGATCTGCAGCGCCTGCGGATCAGGAACCTCGTCCGCCGTGACCAGGTAGGGGCCGATGGGCAGGGACTTGTCCAGTGTCTTGCCGAGCAGCCACTGCGTGGTCCGCGTTTGCAGTTCGCGCGCCGAGAGGTCGTTGGCCGTCGCGTACCCGAAGACGACGCCCAGGGCGTCTTCCTCGGAAACGTCGCTGGCCGTCTGACCAATGATCACCCCAAGCTCGACCTCGTAGTCGTACTCCTTCGCGGAGTTACGCAGGGGCACGTCCTCGTTGGCAGCCGCAATGGAGTTATTGAACTTGGAGAAGAGGACCGGCGAGGTTGGGATCGCCATCCCCGATTCTTCGGCGTGCTTGCGGTAGTTGAGGCCGACGCAGATGATCTTGCCCGGATTCGGCACTGCCGGGCCCAGGGTCAGGCTCGCCTCGTCCAGCAACCAGTCGCCACCACTCGCCGCACCTGCCCGCTCCACCAGGGCCTGGAGCGCCGCCTTCGCGACGGCGCCGCCGGACAGCAGGGCGTCCATGCTTTCCGGTGCAGCAACGTCACCGGATCCGAGCGCGGCCTGCGTCGCCGCCACATCCACCACGCCCTTGTCCGTGCGGACACCTAGCTTCAAGGCGTCGCCATCGCGGAACGTCAGCAAATACATGCGCTCTCCACTCCTCTTCGAGATCTCGCCATCCGGCGTACCCACGCCGGCATCCAAACGCTCGTCAGTATCGTCTCAGGTCTCAGGCTGTCGCGCCCGCGGTTGCTGGTTCCACCTCGGGCACCAGCGCGCCGTGCCGCCGCGCAAAGCGCACAACGCGCTGACACCCCTGGCGCAGGTCATCGTCGGCGGTGGCCAGGGAGATGCGCAGCATCCCCTCAGCGACATCGCCAAAGGTGGAGCCAGGTGCGGCAGCCACGTGCTCCTCCTCCAGCAACATGCGGGAGAGATCACGGCTCGGGATGTTTGCGCTGCGCAGATCGATCAGCGCGTAGAAAGCGCCCTCCGGCACGGCCGGCAGCATGCCCAGCGGCAGAAAGATATCGCGCACCAGATCGCGCCGCCGCTGGTAGGCCGCGCGCATCTCCTCGACCATGTCCTGCGAGCCGCGCAGCGCCGCCTCGGCGGCGGCCTGCGACGGCGCGGGTGGGCACGAGACGAGCGCCTCCTGGATCTTCCCGCAGAGCGCGACCAATTCCGGATTGGTAATGGCCCAGCCGATGCGCCAACCGGTCATGGCGTAGCTCTTGGAGACGCCGGAGATGGTGATGACCCGCTCGCTGTCGAAGCGCGCGGCCGGAACATGCTCCCCGGCAAAGATGAGATCTTCGTAGACCTCATCCGAGATTAGCCAGAGATCGTGCTTGCGCGCCAGTTCCACCAGGCCCTTGACGGTCGCCTCGTCAAACACGCCTCCCGTGGGGTTCGACGGGTTGTTGATGATGATCGCTTTCGTGCGCGGGGAGATCTGGGCTTCCATCGCTGCAAGGTCGGGCCGGTAGCCTGTCTCGGGCTCCAGGCGATAGCGCACCGGCATCACCCGGGCCAGCTCGATCATGGCGACGTAGTTTGGCCAGCCCGGATCGGGAATGAGAATCTCGTCCCCTTCCTCGGCGATGGCGGCCACAATCGCCGCCAGGGCGTTCACGGCTCCGGCAGTGACCAGCACCTCACCAGGAGTGACCTCACGCCCGAACTTGTGGCTGTACCGTTCCGCCACGGCAGACCGGAGCCCCGGCAGTCCCGCGTTCGGGGTGTACTTTGTTGTACCGGCATGAGCGGCCTGAGCAGCGGCATCGATGATGTGCGGCGGGGTATTGAAACTCGGCTCCCCGACCACCAGCACGATGACATCGTCCATCTGCCGCGCCAGGTCCATCACCTCGCGGATGCCGGAGCGCGGCAGCGCCTGCGCGAGAGCCGAACGTGGTTTCATTGCTGCAATCTCCCGAAAAATCTGATTGCTGGAGCGGGTCACCCGCGCCTGTTTCCAAATGGTAGCGCCGGATGCAGATCATCCACGCAGGCGCAATGAACAAGCCATGATCCATCATCTCTGGCCTGAGCGGTTGGAACTACGCGTTCCCGCCGCTCACCACTGACTGCTTCTCCTTGCTGAAGCTGGCAATGACCTCGTCGCTGACGTTCAGGTGCGCCTTGACCAGGCCCGGCGGCGTGAGTGCCAGCCACTGGTTCAGCGAGACATCCTGGTACAACGGATGATGGAACAGGGCGAGGAAGCGAACGGGGCCATTGCCCGTATTTTCCACGTAGTGGCCCAGCACCTTCGGCACGTTTCCGACATCGCCGGGCTGGTAGTCGAACGTGCGGGCCAGGCTGCTGGAGTCGAAGATGGTCATGCGGGCCGAGCCTTCGAGGTAGTACTGCCACTCGCCCTCCTTGTGCCAGTGCATCTCGCGCACACCGGTCATCGTCTCGCCGCCGTTCAGGTGCATCTGCACGCCGGAGATCTCGGTGGCAATGGACAATTCAGGCTGCGTGACCTCGTTGGTCCAGCCGCCCGGCTGCAACCGCACGTGGGTATCGGCGAACGAAAAGCGCAGGTTGGGCATCGTGCCGGCATCGGTGCACGGTGGGATCAGCAGATCAGGGTTCTGTCGCTGGTGCATGACATCGCGTGGGCCTTGCTGTGGTCCGGCAAGCAAGCCGGATTGCGGTTCAGGAAGGCTGCTTGACGTTGAAGTTGTGCCCTCTGTCAGCTCGTCCCCTGTCGTGTCGTTCACGCTTCATCGCTGGTAGCCAGTCGTACACCTGGACTCGGGATTATGCGACGATGCGTGCCTGAATTGTTCCAGGCAGGGGAGGTGCCGTGCGCATCCACGAGATTCAGGCAATCGGTTTGACGGGAGCCACTCCCGAGGGCGGCTGGAGCAATGAGCTACGGCCAGAGGACAGCGTGCACACGCTCGTGATCGTGCGCACGGACGAGGGGCTCACGGGTTTAGGCAGCGTCTTTACGAACGCCGGGCTGGTGCGGGCGGCGCTGGCTATCCTGGAGCCGCTCTACCGGGGGGAGAACGCGCTGGAGCCAGAGCGCGTCAGCGAGAAGCTGCACCAGCACACCTTCTGGCTAGGCCGCGGCGGCAGTCTTACTCACGCCATCAGCGGCATTGATATCGCGCTCTGGGACATCCTGGGGCAGGCCGCGGGGCAGCCCGTGGGGCGGCTGCTGGGTGGCCGCTACCGTGAGCGCGTGCTGCCTTACGCCTCGCTGCTCATGGATCAGCCTGAGCCTCTGGCCGAGCACCTGATGGAAATCGCATCACGTGGGTTCCGCGCCTTCAAGATCGGCTGGGGCCCCTTCGGGCGCGTCAGCCACGAGCTGGACGAGCAGATCGTTCGTGCGGCCCGGGAAGCTGTGGGCCTGGAGGCGAAGCTGATGGTCGATGCGGGTGGCAGCGATGCCTACTGGTCCAACGGCCTGAAGTGGGCACTGCGCACCGCCGACATGCTGGCGGAGTACGACGTCGATTGGTTCGAGGAAGCCCTTTCACCCGACGCCCTTGAGGACTACGTGATACTGCGCCGCCAAGCGCCGCTGCCGATCTCCGGAGGTGAAGTCCTCACCCGCCGCCAGGCGTTCACCCCCTTCCTGACGGCCGGCGCGTTCGACATCGTCCAGCCGGACGTCACCAAGGTCGGCGGCATCTCGGAGGAACGGCGCATAGGCTGGATGGCGCAGGAGCATGGTGTGCGCTTCATCCCGCACGGATGGAACACCGCGATCGGTCTCGCCGCCGACCTTCACCTCGCCTCCGCATTCAATGCCACCGACCTGGTCGAATACATCGACGGCTCGCCCTACGTTGATGAGATCGTGGTTGACCCGTGGCTGCTCGATGCCGACGGCATGTTGCCGATTCCAGATGTCCCCGGACTCGGCATCCGGCTCAATCCGGATGCGATCGCGAAATACGGGGATGCTCCGTTGACGGGAGCGTCGGTCACTCCGTAGCATCGTTCGCACAATCTGATCAGGCGATGGGGTTCGCCGTAACCACGCCCGAGGGCGTTGATGACTCCTGCATGTCCGTGCCGGAGTCTGCTCATAAAAGCCGCTCCGGCTTGCCAGGAGCGGCTTTCGTGTTTCCTGCAGACCGTCGATTACTGCTGTCCTGCTCGGTGTTGGCCGTGGTCATTGGGGCCGTAAGCGGCGCTGCCAGCGCGGTGTTCCTGATCCTGCTCGATCTTGCGACCGCAGCTCAAACTGGAAACCGCTGGCTGCTCTATCTGCTCCCCCTGGCTGGCATCGTCATCGCCTGGGCCTATGCGGGGTATGGGAAATCCGCAGCGGGTGGCAACAACCTCCTGCTCGACCAGATCCAAGCGGCTGACGAGGTGAATCGGGTGCCGCTGCGCATGATGCCGCTCGTCCTGGTCGCCACCATCCTCACGCACCTGTTCGGCGGGTCTGCCGGCCGCGAGGGCACAGCCGTCCAGATGGGCGGGGCAATTGCCGGGTGGATGGCGCGTTTCCTGCACCTCTCCGCGGCCTATCTGCCCATCTTGCTGATGTGCGGGATCAGCGGTGGGTTCTCGGGTGTCTTTGGCACCCCGCTGGCGGCCACCGTCTTTGCTATGGAAGTGCTGGCCATTGGCGGTATGCGGTATGAGGCGCTCATCCCCTGCCTCATTTCGGCCGCGGCGGCCGACCTGGTGGTGCGCGATGTGCTGCACGTCCACCACGGCATCTATCCCGTTGCGTCCGGCTTCCCGGAACTCTCACTACGCACCCTCGTGGTCGTAACCATCGCGGGTGTTGCCTTTGGGCTGACCAGCCTGCTCTTCGCCGAAAGCACCGCGGTCATCGAGCACGCGGCGCGACGGTTCGTTCCCAACCCCATACTGCGTGCGTTCCTGGGCGGCTTCCTGGTGATTGCCATCACCCTGGCGTTGGGGACCCGCGCCTACAACGGGCTGAGCCTGTCTTTACTGGCCGATGCCTTCAACGGCAGCCAGGTTCCGGCGTTCGCGTTTCTGTTCAAGCTGATTCTGACCGCCGTCACGCTCGGAGTCGGCTTCAAGGGCGGTGAGGTGACGCCGCTGTTCGTGATCGGCGCAACCCTCGGCGTGACGTTATCCGATCCGCTCGGGCTGCCCGCGGATACCCTGGCAGCCCTCGGGTTCGTGGCCGTCTTCGCGGCGGCGGCGAATACCCCGCTAGCCTGCATCATCATGGGTGTCGAGATTTTTGGCTTTGGCAATAGCGCGGTGATCCTGTTCGGCATCGCCATCTGCGTGGCGTACACGATTTCGGGCAACCATGGCATTTACCACTCGCAGCGCGTTCTCACTTCCAAGCATCTCCAGCCGACATCGCCGCTGATCGGGTCATCCCTGCGGGAGATACGTGCGCAGCGGCCTCCATGGCGCGCACAGGTACGGGCCCCGCTACCGGTGCGCTACCGGAAGGCGGGAACAGAGACCGAGGGCAATCCTTCGCCGGATGAGGTAGACAACGCATGGTGAGGCTAGAGCCGCGAAACTCTTGAGTTGCTATAGGCAGTCCTGAGTTGCCTGGCGGGGCGAGAGACCACCTCTTTCAGGATGACACCTGAGGATAGGCGCTCGCTGGTAACGCCGCAGTCATGGTGCCATTCGATGTTCCGTCTGCTGACCATCGACGCGAGCGTTGGTGACGGCAATGCTATAGCCTGCGGGTCCATATCCAGGGAGTCGAGCGAGGACACGTGTTCTACGCCTGGTCGAAGTACTCAACCGCCGTCACGCCCGCGTGCTTGCTGCTGAACAATTGGCCGGAATGCGAACCCCGGTATGCCCCCGACGTTGGGGCGACATCGCCGTAATCGCGGCCAGTGGCGACGGTGAGGTAGGAGGCCCCGGGGACACGGTCGTGGGTGGGGTCAAGCGGCTGCGCGATGAAGCGGTTGCCTTGTTGCGGATCTGGCAGGAGCACTTCCACCCACGCGTGCGTGCCACCCTCACCCAGCAGGTGCCCGGAGACGTAGCGCGCCGAAAGTCCACGCAGGCGGCAGAGCGCGAGCATGATGTGGGCGTAGTCCTGGCACACGCCCTCGCGACGCTGGAACGCCTGGATAGCGGTGGTGCTGACATCCGTTGATCCTTCGCGGTAGGTCATGTACTCAAAGACCCACGCGCAGATGCGGTCCGCCAACTCGCGGTTCGAGGATGCCGGAGCTATCTGGGAGGCGGCTGAGCGCAGAGCGTCGTCTGGCTCGGTGAAGCGCGAGAACTCGTGCAACAGGTCGCCCTCGTAAAGCTGCCGCGTGACCAGGATTGGCCCCGCGGTGTCGTCCCGTTCTGCCAGGATCCAGGCGGTGAAGGTGATCTCCTTCGCGATGTGATCGGCCGCGAGCGAGATGACGAGGTTGCCAAACTGGTCGACTTCCCGCCGCACCTCCGTGGTGGGCGACGAGATTTCCAGCCGGTGGGTAACCAGGCGCTGCGGGCCGTGCCGTTCCGGCGGAATGATGACTAGCCGGTGGCGCAGATCGCTGATCGGCCCCTGGTACTCGTAGCGTAACTGCTGATGGATGAAGTACGCCGTCCAGCGGACATCGTCCCAGCACACGTCGCGGTGATCGATCGCCTGGGCCAGCATGGATTGCAGACCCTGCTGGTGCGCGGCGATTGAGGGTGCCGTCAATGGACCTGTCCTGCGTGTCCTCGCTCCGCACCAATGCGCAGTCCCTCCGACTGCTGGAGGTGCGTGCCGTGCGCGGCGTAATTGGGTTCGTGGGGCGGGGTGACGGAGTCTACCTCATCGGTCCAGACCACCATCCGCTGGAACTGGGCCGGACCGTAGGTGGTCATCATGGCCACGTCCACCGCATCTCGCCCAACGCCAATGGGAATGCGCCCAATGCGAGGCATGTTGAAGCGGGCGTCTCGGGTCCACCAGCGGCCGTCCAGCCAGACCTCGAACCAGGCGTGGAAGTCCATTGGGGGGAAGGGACCGGGCACCCCGATGTCTGGCATGTACCCGAAGACGTAGCGGGCCGGGATGTTGAGCGCACGGCAGAACGTGATGGCCAGGTGGGCAAAATCACGGCACATTCCGCCACTCGCCACGTAGACATCAAGCGCCGTGGTGCTGGGCGTACTGTGCAACCGGCCGTATTCGATGTTCACGTGGATCCAGTCACAGACCGTCTGCACCTGGCCCCAGCCCGGCGGAACGTGGCCAAACAGGCGCCAGGCCGTGGCCGCCATTGTCTCCGACGGACAGTAGCGGCTGGACAGGGTGTAGACCAGGAGCTCATCCGGCAGATCGGCAATGGGAACCGCCTTGGCGTCGACGTTGACCTCGTCCGGCTCACCGCTCACCTCAACCACCGCGTCGTATACCAGTGAGATCTCCCCATCTGGCAGGGTCAGGCGCTCGCAACGATTCCCAAAGAGATCGTGATACTCGTGATGTGGCGTTTCCGGATCAATGCGCCACTCCTCACGGACGATATGATGGGCGGGATCGGCCCTTGGCCTCACGAGTGCCACTGCTGGCGTAGGAAAGGGCGACGTGTACGTGAACTCGCAACCAACGCTGAGCAACATCTGTGGGCTTTCCTCGCCGTCTCTGCGCTCCATCAATCACACGACTGCTGCTGTTGCTGCGGTTGCTGGCGGGGTGACCGGTCGTCTGAGCCTGGGGCAAAGGGATCGCCCATCTCCATGCTGCTGCCCATCGCCACCAGCGTTTGCGTCATGGAGCCCATTGACTGCGTCATCGCCTCCAGGCGCTGCAACTGCCGCATAGCCCCGAGCGTCTGGAACTGGATCGGGCCGACGCGGGAGCGCGCCGGGGCGCCGATGCCGAGGCTCTGGGAATCTCCCATTACCTCGCACACCACCGAAACCTCCAGGCCAGAGGCCGCGCCACCCCGGTACGTGCCACGCACCACCGAGACATCGGCGTAGTCGCGGCCCACGGCCACCTTGACATGTCGCCCGGTAGAGGGCGTCCCTGCCGTCGGGTCAATGCCGATCCAACCGTACGGTGGCACGAACGCTTCCGCCCACGCGTGGGAGGCGGCGCTTGCGGAAACGTTCCCCAGGTAGCCGCTGACATAGCGTGCTGGGAGGCCCGCGTGTCGACAAAGCGAGATCAGCAGGTGCGAGAAATCCTGGCAAACCCCACTGCCGCCCTGCAGCAGGTCGTCTACCGTCGAGCGCACATTCGTGGCCCCGACGCGATATTCAAAGTGATCGTGCACGTACGCAGCCGCCAGCAGCAGGAATCCGTATGCGGATGCCGAAGGATTGGCTGCCAACAGCGCCCCGGTAATCTCCTCGGTCGAACTACCGAGGGACACGTACGAGCTGGGGTGCAGGAACTCGGCGTTCTCATCGGCGAAGTACTCGTCTTGCACCAGTGACACAAGCCCTGGAGAGCGGTCTGCTTCCCCCTGACCCGGGCCGGTGAGGTGCTCCGCCACCCCCGCGAAGGTGATGATGTCGCTTGTCGCCTCAATGCAGAGGCGGTCGTGCATGTAGGGAATCCCGAAGTCATGCACGGAGTTGCCGTAGTAGTCCTCGAAAGCGATGACGGTAGCGGGGGGATCGATGGCCAGATTGAACCCAACACAGGTCTGCATGCCGTCCGAGATGGGCCGCAGCCGCACTTCGTTGAAACTCTCGTAGGCGGGAGGGGCATAGGTGTATTCAGTGCGGTGCGTAATTCGGTAGCGCATGTTGCCTCCTCAGGCCACCACGTCTTCCGGCCGGAGGACACGCGGTGCGAAATACTCGGCCTGGATATGCTCGCCAAGGCGATAGCAGGCCCGCTGCAAATCGAGCAGGTACTGGTGAAGCCCGGTCTCGAAAATCTCCTCCACCCGGCCGTACGCCAACCGGCTGCGCAGGATACCGGCTGCCCGCTCTGCCTCGCTGCCGCCCGATGGGAGCGACATCGGCAAGGCCACGCTGGTGACGGTACGGTGCTCGGGGTCGTAGGTCCGGTACGCCGAAATCCGCGCCAGCGCGTCGTCCACTTCACTGATGGAGAACAGGATTGAGCGTGGGAAGACGGGTGAAAGCGTGAGCATTTCCACGACGGTGCGGGGTTGCACTGCCGCCCGGTAAAGCTTGTGGTACGCCTCGTAGGCAGAGAGTGAGCGCAGCACCGCCTGCCACTGGTGCCATTCACCCGGCACATCCTCCGGGATACGCGCAGCAGCGTCTTCGAAGCCAGGGCCCGTGACCGGCGCGTGCGGTACTGCATCCGCCACCAGCAGGTGGTACTTCACGTCCAGGGCGCGGGCCGTTTTCTCGGCCCGTTCCAGGAACTTGCCTGCCTGCAGGAAGTGCCACCCTTCCTCGCGGGGCATGGTGCTATCCGTGACGCCCTGGAAGAGATGACTGAACTCGATCACCGAGCGGTAGAACAGGTGCGCATTCTCGATGCTCACCTGCTCCTGCCCGAGACCGGTCCAGTGCTGCAGATCGAGGTAGAAGCGGTTCAGCGCCTCCCACATCTCGCTGGCAATCTGGTGACGCATGGCGCGCGCCTGCTCACGGGAGCGCGCCACGCAGGAGACGATCGAGTTCGGATTGTTGGGATCGAACGTAAGGTAGGTTGGAACGGTCTCCTCATTCGCCTCATCGTAGCTGCTCCGGAAGCGCGGCTCATTGCCGACGATGGCGATCAGCGCTTCCCAATGCCGGGTGCGCCGCGCCTCCGCGTCCGGGGAGGTGCCCATGCCGAGCGTGTGGTGGTAGTTCACGTCCGTGATGCGGGCAGTGTCCTCCGCTCGCTCTACATAACGTCCGATCCAGTAGAGCGATTCCGCCATTCGGCTCAGCATTCCGTTCGCTCCCGCTTCTGCCCGTATCGCCCGCTCATTCCAGCACCCAGGTGTCCTTGCTGCCGCCGCCCTGGCTGGAGTTGACCACCAGCGAGCCCTTGCGCAGCGCCACGCGGGTCAGACCACCGGGCAAGACATGGATGCCATCGTTGCCGGTCAGGATGTAGGGACGCAGGTCAATATGACGTCCTTCCAGGCGGCCGGTGGAACCATCGCCGTCCGCATCCGGGATGAACGATGGGGAGCGTGAAAGCGGCACCACCGGCTGCGCGATGTAGTCGCGCGGGTCGTTCAGGATGCGGCGCCGGAACTCCAGGATCTCCTCTTCCGATGCGCTGGGGCCGATCAACATCCCGTAGCCGCCGCTCTCGTTGGCGGCCTTCACCACCAGGCGGTCCAGGTTTGCCAGCACGTATTCGCGTTGTTCCGGGTCATCGGGAAGGTAGGTCGGCACGTTGCCGAGAATCGGCTCCTCGTTCAGGTAATAGCGAATGAAGGCCGGCACGTAGTGGTACACGACCTTGTCGTCAGCCACGCCCGTGCCGATCGCGTTCGCCAGCGCCACGTTTCCCGCCCGTACCGCCCCCAATAGCCCGGCAACACCCAGGATGCTATCGGGCCGGAAGGCGAGCGGATCCAGAAATTCGTCATCAACACGGCGATAAATGACATCAACCGGCTGCCGGCCGAGGGTAGTGCGCAGGTAGACGCGGTTATCGAGCACGAAGAGATCACGTCCCTCGACCAGTTCGATACCCATCTGCTGCGCCAGGAAGGCGTGCTCGAAGTACGCCGAGTTGTAGACACCAGGGGTCAGGAGCACAACCGTCGGACCAGGTCCATTCGCGGGTGTGGGGCGCGGTGAGAGGGTTCGCAGGTTTTCCAGGAGCTGGCCGGTGTAGTGATCGACCGGGCGGACGCTGACCTCATCGAACCAGTCTGGGAAGACGTGCGTCATGGCGCGGCGATTGGCGAGCACATAGGAGACGCCGCTGGGAGAACGCAGGTTGTCCTCCAGCACCAGGTAGCGTCCTTCGGCATCACGGACCAGGTCGCTGCCCACGATGTGGATGTACCGATCGTGCGGGACATCGACGCCCACCACCTCGCGCCGGAAGTGGCGGGCTCGCACGATCAGCCGACGCGGTACCACTCGGTCGTGGAGGATCTGCTGCCCGTGGTAGATGTCGTGAATGAACAGATTGAGCGCGCGAATGCGCTGCTGAAGGCCGCGCTCGATGAGTTCCCATTCGCCGGCCGGGATCAGGCGTGGGATGAGATCGAAGGGAAAGATGCGCTCGGTGCCCTGATCCGCGTCCGAGTAGACGGTGAACGTGATGCCCTGGTGCAGGAATGAGCGATTCGCTAACTCGCTGGCCCGCGCGAGGTCAGCCGCAGTGAGCTGAGAGAGATCACGCGCCAGGTCCTGGTAGTGAGGACGCGGCACGAGTCCTCCGCCACTCCTCGCGAACATCTCGTCATAGAACGGCCCGGGGTCGTAGCCCCGCAACAGGGCACCAGACGAAACCGCGTCTTTGGGAAGATCACGCATCGTCGGCATTGGCCGCGCTCCCGTCGTTCTCAAGTGGCCTGAAGGGGCAATGTTCTATTCATGATCGCCGTTTCCTGAATATTCAGCAAATGCGCACAGTACATGCCAGCGTCCACACCGTTGTGCAAAGGATGCGCAGTGACACTCCACCGAGGAATAGTCACCTGTGATCCCGGTGTCCAGATACGCACGGTGACATCACGGTGCGACAGGGGAATGTTCAGATTGCCGAGGGTCGATGGACGATAGCGTGGCGTTGCTTGCCGTTCACTCCTCTCCGGGCGCGGGAGGGGGGTGAAGCTACGTGCGCGCACCCCTAACGTGCCAAGCGGATTGCTTTCTGGATAGCCTTCTTCAGGGACTCCTCGTCGTAGTCACCGTCGTAGCGGACACCGTTGATGTAGAAGGTGGGAGTACCTCCCACGCCGCTACGGACACCGCTCATGAAGTCCGACTGGACCTCAGGCTGGTAGGTGTGCTGTTCCAGCGCAGTGGTGAAGGCATTGACGTCCAGGCCGAGGCGCGCGGCGTAGCGCTCCAGGTCGTGGGGGTCCAGCGCCTGCTGGTTGGCCAGGAGCATGTCATGCATGGGCCAGAATGCCCCTTGCGCCCCGGCGGCTTCAGCGGCTTCCGCCGCCAGTTCCGCGTGCGGGTGACTGCCGGTGAGCGGAAAGTGCCGGAAGACGAAGCGGAGGTTGTCACCTGCAGAGTCGCGCAGGGATCTGATGACGGGTTCCATCTCCCCACAACTCGGGCATTCGAAATCACCGTACTCCACGAAGGTGACCGGGGCGTTCTCTGGGCCATCAGTCCAATCTTCCGGGCCAACCAGGACAGAAAGGCTGGGTGGGGTGTAACTCATGCCGACGCTCCTGCCGTTTGCCCGCTCAGCTTCTCAACGGCCTCCAGTGGGCCGGCTGCTCCAGGGTTGATGCCAACAGGGGACACGTCTCTCCAGGCTATGACACCGTCCTTGTCAATCACGAACGTCGCGCGTTCGCTGATGCCGTCCTGGTTGCGGTAGACGCCGTACTCGCGGGCGATCTTGCCCTTTGGCTCGAAGTCGGAGAGCAACTGGAAATTCAGATTGCGGGCGTCGGCGAACGCGGCGTGGCTCCAGACGCCATCGACCGAGACACCCAGCACGATCGCGTTCATGCGCTGGAATTCGGGGAGGAGCTGATTGAAGACCGCCAGTTCGTCGGTGCAGACGGGGCTCCAGTCGGCAGGGTAGAAGATCAGCACGACGGGATGCCCGCGCAGTTCGCTGAGGGACACGGTCTGGTCCGGGCTGGCGCGCAGGATAAAGTCGGGTGCTGGGGTGCCCACGGCGAGGGCGGTTTCGGGCTGGCTCATCAGGACAGGCTCCTTCAGGCGCGTTCTTGGTGGGCGGCTGAGCCGCGCGGCTTTCTGACGCACATGGTACGCCGGGCCGGTTGGCGACTGTGTCCCAGATCACACAAAAAGACCGCCTGCCACGCGAACGCGACAGGCGGTCTTGTCAGGAACGGGCGATGTTACTCGGCCGTCCCGGGAGTGAAGACGAAGGAGTCGTTGGCGTCTGGCGCAGTTGGCTCCATGGTCGGGACCGATTCGCCGCCGATCTCCGCGCTCTGGTAGAAGTCGTTGCAATCCCAATCCCTCGGGATGCAGGTGTTGTTCCCGCAGCAACGCCAGCCAGGCTGGCAACAGGTGGCGATACCACAGCATTCGCCGCCAGTGAGGCAAGCGCCGCCGGCATAGCCGTTGCAGCAGTTGTAGTTGCCGTTCCAGTAGGTGTTGTTGCCGCAGTAGTTCGGATTGTTGTACGGCGAGCAGATGTTGGCCGGGCCCTGCCTGCGGCACGTCCAGCCGTTCGGGCAGCGCACGCCGCCGCAGCCCCCATTTCCTCCACCACCGCCACCGTTGTACCAGCAGATGCCGTTGCGGCAGGTCCCGTTACAACAGTCCTTGTTCCCGTTGCAGAAACCGCCGTAAAAGTTGTTCCGGCACTTGTTGTACTTCTTTTTCTTGTTCTTCTTTTTCTTGGCGTCAGTTTCCGTGGCGATCACGCCGCCAACGGCTGCCACCGCGCCACCGGCCAGGAGCCGCAGCGCGTTGCGCCGGGACGCCTGTTCGCGCAGCCGGTGTACGCTCACCGACAGCTTGTCGAACGAACTGCCGTCCATGCCTTGCTCCTTCGCTCATAAATGCGGCACGGCGGGACTAGCCGCGCTCTACAGCGTTTCCGTCACTCGCTACAACGCTGCGAGCGGCGATTTGGTGCCGTAACGAACTCATCCAGTTTCCGAAGAGACACAGTTGCCGGTGACGAGCGCCATCTGGCCCTGAATTGCGGCCAGCCGATCCTGAGCCCGGCTCACCAGATCCAGTGCTTCCGCCATGTCGTCGCCGCTCTCCAGGGCTGTCGCGGCGTCGGCCGTGGCGCTGCTCAGGGCGCGCAGGGTGGCAACCAGCGCCTTCTGCGCAGCCTCACCATCGACGGGAGCGGTCGCGAGCGCTTCGTCGTCCGCCATCTGGGCGAACTGCGCAGAGATGTCTGCCAAGGTGGCGGCATCGCTCGCGTTGCGGGCGTCATCCGCCAGGCCCTGCGCCACCAGAATGCGGTCGGTTCCGGTCAGCAGCCAGTCCTGCAATTCGGTGCACACATCGGCCGGGACCTCAGGCTCGGGGGTAACCAGAGCGGGCTCCGGGGTTGAAGTCTCTTCGACTGTCGGCGGCTCCGCGGCTGGGGTCGTGTCAGTTGCAGCCGTTTCAGCCGGCGTGCTGGCGCCCGATGCCGCGGCCAGCGGCAGCAACTGCTCGCCGGTGGGGCTGGAGAAGAGGCCGGTCAGTTGCGCGTCAGTGGGTACGGCGAAGACGACAGCGCCGGTCAGGCGATCACCGGGGGCGAGTTGAGTCGACCCGAGATCCGGGACAACGAGCGTGTCGCCCGTCCGCGTCACGTACTCCGGGCTCCAGAGATCGCCACTGGCGTCCTGCAGCAGCAGACCGTACGAATCGGTGTGAAACGCGCCGTCACTGGTGTTCTCGAAGGTCAGTGCGGCGTAGACGTAGCGAGACCCGTCCGGCACCGGGTAGGAGGGATCGACACCAGTGAAGGGATCGATGATTTCGCGCACGGTGACCTGGCCGGTGCCACCATCAGAATCGGTGTAGGGGACTGCAGTGCCGATCGGCGGCAGCGTGGTCGCAACCAGTTCCGCGAGCAACACGAGGCGGCTGCTGACTGGCTGGAAGTAGACGCGGGCTGGCGTGACGCCCTCTGGCAACTGGAAACCAATCAACCCGCTGACGCGGCTGTCCGGGCCCAGCGTCTGGCTGGAGATCTGCGGCACCATGGCGTCATCCGGCAGAATCAGGCTGGTGGGATCCCAGAGCGTGCCGTTCTGGTCCTGGATCACGATTGCCGAGGGTGCGATGTCGAAGCGTGTCCCGGCGTCGGCATCGAAGATGACGCGCACCGCGACAAAGCGCTGACCTGGCTCGGCCAGGTAATCCGGGCTGGTGTCCGTGAAGGGGTCGATCACCTCGGCGATGGTCACCGAGCCAATGACGGCGCCTTCATCGTTCGTGACCGGCACGGGCGTGCCGATACCGGCGCTCGTGCTCCCCTCCTGCACATCGACCTGCGCCAGGGTGGGGAGCACCTGGCTGACGAGGAGCGCAAATCCGAGAAGCAGTGACAGGATCGATGGCAGGCGACGCATAAGCAACTCCCTGGTCTCAGGACAGGACATGACTATCGGAACAGGTCTCTAGGGTAGCAGCCTCCTCACTCCATCAAGCAGCAGAGGAGACGCAAGCGGATCAACCCTTGTCGACCAGCTCCAATGCCTGTGCTGCCCACTCAATACCGACAGCGGTATTGGGGTCCATCATCAACTGGACATGGCTGATGCCGGCATCTGAGTAGCTCAGGAGGTGGTTCGCGAGTTCCTCCGGCTCACGCGCTTTCAGGCCCGGTTTCTCCTCGCTGGGTCGTCCGGTCGCCATCGGCAGATCGACAAGCAGGCTCACAGTGCGCTCGACCGTGGCCGGGTCACGGTCAGCCAGCTCCATGGCGGCATCGACCTTGTCCCGGTCCTCCGCGATCTCCTCCAGCGTCTGCCGTGCCCACGCATTCCAGATATCACCGTACTTCGCGAGCAGACTGAGCATGCGCGGGGCTGTCGAGCCGATGACGATGGGAGGCCCTGCTGGCCGGGGACCGCGTGGACGCAGTTCGCAGTCGCGAGCGCTGTAGTACTCACCCTCGAAATCGACATGCCCGGTGCGGAGTAGCCCGTGAATGATGGCGATGGCTTCGGCAAAGCGGCTGACCCGGTGATCGAACGGGTAGCCGAACATGAGGTACTCGGGCTCATGCCAGCCGGCCCCGAGCCCGAGCATCAGCCGGCCTCCCGAAATCTCATCGATGGTGTCCGCGATCTTGGCCTGCAGGGCTGGGTTCCGGTACCCCGTACACGCGACGAGCGGGCCAATCTCCACCCGGGAGGTTACGGCGGCGAGCGCCGCAATGATTGACCAGCATTCCCACGGCCCCTGCGGGTCCTTGTCCGGGAACTTGTAGAGGAGGTGGTCAGCGTTCCAGAGCGAGTCGAACCCCAGTTCCTCGGCGAGTTGCGCCATCTGGACCAGGTCGCTCCAGCGCGCAGTCTGCCCGCCCATCTCTCGCTCAGTGTCCGGCAGAATGATGCCAATTTTCAGGGGCCGCTCCCGGAGAGGTGCCGATTCCGCCATGCGTTCTTCCTTGCGCTGATCGCGTGCCACATGCGCATCGCCATATTTGGTAATGCGCCTGTGGCTCTTATATCACCTCGTTGCCGGGGTGCGAACCTCGAAGGAGAGCCAATCAACTCCTCACCGAAGCTGCAATTCTCCGAGAGTCAGGAATCCACGCAAGATCTGGGATAACCGGCTGCAGAACATCAGGATGTTGTCCGATGGCGCGGCGAGTTGCGCGCCGTATTGTCGTTACCAACGAATCGACAAGCGGTCGTGGCATTCACGATTCGGAAGGACAACCCGATGACCGACTTCATTATCTATATCTCGGTTCAGCAGCGAATGCAGACAGTCATGAACGACACGGAAGCCATACGGGCAGCACGACAACGCGACGTGCCGCTGGTGGGCTGGTCCAGTTGTCGCGCCGTCCGGCAACGCGTCAGCGTGGCGCTCTATCGGCTGGCGGAGGCTATCCAGCCAACAGGGGAGCCGCCCCGCCCCATGATGAACGCACCGCTTTAGGCTCGTGGCAGGCCAGAGGGGTTGTGCCGGTTGCAGGTCCGCGGGAGACACGGTGCCGACACACGTGCGCGACGCCATATCCGGTGATCTGGAAGCACTCGGGGCGCTCCTGGCGGAGATCAACAATCTGCATGCCGAGGGGTTGCCTCACGTATATACGTCTATAAACGTGTCTCGGCGGAGGCCGAGACAGCAGACTAACTGCTCCGGATCATCGCACCGGACGTGCTTCATCTGCACGTCGCGGAGCAGGCCGGCAAGGTCGTTGGCTTCGTCGTTTTCCAGGTAGAGCAGGCGCCGGAAACGCCCGTTCATGTCCCGCGGCAGTGGGTAATTGTCAGCCTGATCGTGGTGAGCAGGGATGTACGCTCCCGGGGGATTGGCACGGAGCTGCTGCGTCACGTGCAAGCGTGGGTGATGGAATATGGCATACCCGAGATCGAGCTCCAGGTAGCCGAGTTCAACACGGCGGCCATTGCCTGCTACGAGGGGATGGGATTCCGATCCCGTTATCGGCACATGGGCTGGTCTGTAGACGATGAGGCGGATGTACCGGGTGGGAGCGGCCCGGATACCGGGTGACCTCCAGCTGACTTGTCGGCGACTGTGCTGGAGTCGCCGAGCTTCCATGTGATCCGGTCTGCGTACGGCACGCGATCTGCCCGGACGTGGCCAGGGCAGGACACCCGAGGGCGTCAGTCCTGCAGGTCCTGGCCCTGCAGGACTTCGGTGCGCCACCTCATGGAAACAGGTGCTGCGCCTTGGTCGGTTCAGCAGACATTCTGACGGGCATCGATAAAGACCAGTTTGTGGTACGGGCCAACGTGCCAGAGTGCAGCGACTTCGCCACCCGGCAAGACGACCGCGGGGACCGGCTCGGCATCGGCGACAGGCGTGTCAACCGCTATCCCTGCTGTGACGTCGTGCGTGGCGTTCACCATCTCCATGTCGAGGTAGCGCAAATATCGTGGATCAGCCGCCATTAGACTCTGCTCCAGGATGGCGGCGTGGACTGCTGGCAGGATTTCGCCCAGCCGCTGCCCCAGCTCGCTCCTCGCAGGGTGCCTCAGCCACAACAACTGGTTGTTCATCGCGTATGGATGCCATCACATGATGCAATTTCGCCCGTTTCCTGTCTCCCACAACTGTTACTTGAGCATGGTCGGGGTATTGGGATGCCAAATGCAGCACCGGGACGTTTTGCGTCGTTGGTGGGTTGACACAGCCGTACGTGACAACGGAACTCGCACCATCGCCGGAGCGGCACTAGGATGTGCCAGAGACTGTTGCCACGGTGAAGCAACCCCAGCGCGCCTCATTGGCGAAGATATTCGCTTCATGCGCCAGTGAGTGCCACAATGCGCGTGTTGGTCGTTGGCGGACTCAATGCCGGCCTGCCACCGTCTCGATACAGGAGCCGCATGTTTTGGACGATGCGTTCTTGCAGTCGGACGGCACGTCCTGCAGCCGATTGGAAGCACGGATGCGGTTCTCCTTGCGAGTTCGCAACGCTGACCGCGCAGCCATCCTTCCAGCGATGCCTGCAACGTCAGTTAGGCGTCTTGCTCGTGGCGGCTCAGGCCAGATAGGGTTCCGTTTCGGCGCCGTCAGCCACTCTGCGTGAGGAGGAGCGTGCAATGTCGCAAGCATCAGGAGTCACGATCTCTACGTTGGAAGCCATTCTCGACGGCTTCAATCGCCACGATCTGGACGCCATCATGGCGTTCTTCGCCGACGACGCCATGCTTGAGACGCCGCGCGGCGCCAACGTCTGGGGTAGCCGCTTCGAGGGAAAGGCCGCCGTGCGTGAGGGCCTGGCCGCGCGGTTCGCGGGGATTCCCGACGTGCACTATGGAGAGGATCGGCACTGGGTGTGCGGAGACCGGGGCGTTTCGGAGTGGCGGTTGACCGGAACCACAACCGGGGGCGAGCGCCTGGATGTACGCGGCTGTGATCTCTGGGAGTTTCGGGACGGACTTGTGGTGCGCAAGGACTCGTACTGGAAGATCGTTGACTAGCTGCTGGTCATGGCTCAAGGAGGCCAACGCACGCGGTACGACTGAAGCCCTACGGGTCGCCGTTCTTGAGCCGCGGAGTTGACCGTTCGGCATGGAACGGTCGGCTGCCGGGTTTCACATCCTGGATAGCACGCTCTCCCTCGGCGTTTCCGCAACTGATGATCGTCACCAATCACCAGATTCTTGCGTTGTAGAAATCGCAGAAAGATCAGGACTCAAGGCGCTGAGGCCAGTCTGCGGGGATGTGGCAAGCTGCAGGAAAGGACGTTCGATGCGTGTAACGCGGAGAGTGGCATTGCTCGCGACGTTGGCGGCAGCGTTGTGTTTGCCCGGAGTGGTCCCGGTGGCAGCCCAGGAAGCGACGCCCATGGCCTCACAGACGGCCGCGGCAGCTTGGCTGGATAGCCCGACTGGTGCGTGGAACACGCCGGGCATGGCGATTCCGGAAGCGCGAACGTTCGAGGATTACGCCGAAATAGACTGCGGCCAGCAGGAGCGGCCAGCGGAAACGCCGCAGGATCAGGCGCTGGTGGACGCCGGCTGGCATCTCTTCGCGGCGTACCAGCAGGGCTGGGGGGTAACGCTCGTCTCCGGGCTTTCCGGGTACGACGGCATGTGCCGCCCCATGGGCTACCAGGACTTCGTCTTCGTCGACGGCGAGTTCGCGGGCACTCTGGCGCCCGAGCCAATGGACTCCCGCTCTGACGGCGCATCCGATGGCGCGAATCTCTGGGGCGGAGACACCATCTCTGCCCAGTACCGCCGCTACGCGCCGGATGACGCGCTCTGCTGCCCCTCCGGTAGTACCTTCGTGGAGTTCACCATTACCCGGGGAGACGATGGGCCGGTAGTGAACGCCACCTTGATCCAGGCCTCCGAGTAACTACCTCTGAGGCGTGACAAGATCCTTCCGTCACGCCTCAGTCCCAAATGCACCCGCATGCTTCAGCCTGGTGATGTCCGCTTCACTGAGCCCGGCCGCGCGCAGTGCATCGTGCGTGTGTGCTCCGAGGGGTGGAGATGCACGATAGGGTGGGCTGTAGCCCGAGACATGCAGAGGCATCCCGATGCTGGAGACTTCGCCCAGGTCCGGGTGCGTGAAGCTGGCCAGCATCTCCCGCTCCGCGAGCAGGTCAGGATCCAGGACCTCTCGCAAGCTACGCACTGGCGCCACCGGCACCGCTCCCTGCAGCAGCGTCACCCAATGCGCCGTTGGGGCGGATGCAAAGCGCTGTGCCAGGAGATCGACCAGGGCATCGCGGTTCGCGTGCCGCTCGCTGAAGTCGGCAAAGCGCGGATCGCCGGCCAGGTCTGGCAGTTCAAGCCGCTCGAGGAGCGCAGAGAAAAACTTGTCCTTGGCGCAGGCGACGGCCAGGTAGCCATCGCTGGTCGCGAAGAACTGGAATGGCACGATCGTAGGGTGCGCGGAATGGGGCAACCGCTCAGCGATATGCCCCGCGGACAGACCCCAGGTTGCGTGGTAGCTGAGCATGGCAAGCGCCGTGTCAAAGAGGGACGAGTCGAGATCGCGGCCAAGGCCCGTCCGCCGCGCCTCGATGACACCCGCCAGCAACCCTAGTGCCGCTACCAGACCAGCGCTGTAATCTGCCAATGGCAGGCCGCTGCGTGCCGGTGGTGCATCTGGTTCGCCAGTCAGGCTAGCCCAGCCGGCCTCGGCCTGCACCAGGGCGTCGTATCCTGGATAGGCGCGGCGCTCGCCGGCGCGCCCGTACGCTGACAGTGAAACGCAGACGATGGCCGGGTTGTGGGCGGAAAGGGCCTGGTAGGTTAGACCGAGGCGGCCAGCTAAGTCGCCTCGGAGATTGTTGAAGACGGCATCTGCTTTGGCGACCAGCGCGTGCAACGCTTCCTGGCCGGCGAGTGTGCTGAGGTCCAGCGTGACGCTCTGCTTGCCGCGGTTGAACGCCTCAAAGTAGAGGCTGCTGCCGTTTGCTGCGCCGGGAGGTACGCCGCGCCCGACGTCGCCTCCCACGCCCGGGTCCTCGATCTTGATGACCTGCGCTCCGAGATCCGCCAGCAGGAGCGTGCCAAAGGGTCCTGCCCCAAACTGCTCTACGGCCAGAATGGTCACGCCCGCAAGGGGTCCCTCGTTGTTTTCCATGACATGCGCCTCCTCAGCATCAGTATCATTCGCGGGCAACTGCGGCGTAGGATGGTCCTTGATGAACACTCGAGACAGGGGAGATAGGGTCATCGTGCTGACGGCGACAGACCTTCACCGGGATTCCGCGCGCGTCGGCCAGAAGCTGACGGTTGTGATAAAGGGTCAATGCTTATGACCTCACAGCCGTTGTCTTCACCACAATCCGGTCAACAGCCCGGTGAGCGATTCTGGGCGACTGTCCCTGCGGGCGGCTCCGGGACACGGCTCTGGCCACTCAGCCGGGCCGCACGGCCAAAGTTCCTGCTGACGCTCACTGGGAATACCTCTCTGTTACAGCAAACGGTCGAGCGGCTCGCGCCGCTCGCGACCACGGAGCGCACCCTGGTGGTTTGTGGGCCAGCGCACGCGGCTCCCGTATCGCGGCAGTTACCTCAGGTACCCGAGACCAATATCATCGTGGAGCCAGCCCCGCGCGGTTCCGCGCCCGCAATTGTGCTCGCGACTGCGCTCATTGCTCGCCGGGAGCCCGATGCCATTGTCGGGAGCTTCGCCGCGGATCACGAGGTCGCGGACCTGGTGGCATTCAACCGTGCCATCGAGACAGCCATTGTCGCGGCACGGCAAGGCTGGCTCGTGACGGTGGGGCTCGAGCCAACACGGCCAGAGACCGGGTACGGGTACATCGAGCGATCGGAAGAGATCGTGGCGCAGACGGACAACGGCACGGCGTACCGGTCGTTGCGCTTCGTCGAGAAACCCGATCTGGCGACCGCCATCGCGTACGTGGCAGCCGGCCGCTGGCTCTGGAACGCCAGCATGTTCGTCTGGCAAGCCAGCACCCTGATGGATGAGGTTGCCCGCCTGCAGCCGGATCTCTTTGCGGCCGTCACGCAGATTGCGGATGCCTGGGGTTTCCCGGAACAGGAGCGGGTCACGGCCCGGGTCTGGGCGGAACTGGCGGAATCCACGATTGACCAGGGAATTATGGAGCACGCCGAGCGCGTCGCGGTCGTTCCTGCGAATATGGGGTGGTCCGATGTCGGAGACTGGAATAATCTTGGCGACCTGATCGAGCAAGATGGCGCCAGGAACCGCGTACGAGGCGATCTGGTACAGGAGGCCTCCACAGACTGCGTCGTCTGGTCGGAAACAGATCGCCTGGTGGCCCTCGTCGGGTTGACGAACATCGCCATCGTGGACACGGAGGATGCGTTGCTCGTGGTAGACCGGGAACACGCCCAGGATGTGAAACGCATCGTCGAGCAGTTGAAGCGTGCCGAACGCAGTGGCTATTGATGGGCGCCATGCCACGAAGCGTGCGGGCAACACAGCCGTTGCCGATCCTGGTCCAACCGATCTTTGATCCCAAGCCGTGGGGATCCCGGCGGCTTGGCTCCCTGTTCGGAGAGCTACCGGAAGGTCCCATAGGCGAGGCGCTGCTGACGTGTCCGGAAACCGTGGTTCGCAGCGGACCGGAGGCCGGGCAGACACTTGCTGGACTCGTGACGGCCTCGCCACAGCACTGGAGTGGCGAGCAGGGACTCCGCGCCACGCACGGGCATGCAGTCTTCCCGCTGCTGGTCAAGCTTATTGATGCCACGCAGACCCTCTCAGTGCAGGTTCACCCGGACGATGCTCTTGCGGCGACCCGAGGTTTGGGCACGGGGAAGACGGAAGCTTGGCATGTCCTGGATGCTGAGCAAGGCGCGGTCCTGTACGCCGGGCTGCGCGATGGAGTGGAAAGTGAAGCATTCCAGGACGCCTGCAGGGCTCATGATGATGTTTCGGGTTACCTGAACGCGGTTCCTGCGCGCCCCGGCATGACCGTCGTGATCCCTGCCGGAACGGTGCACGCCATTGGTGGAGGACTCCTGATCTACGAGATCCAGCAGCCTTCGAACGTGACCTTCCGCCTCAATGACTGGGGGCGCCGAGATGAACATGGCAACCCGCGAAATCTCCATCATGCGGATGGATTCGAAGCGCTGAAGCTGGGCTTCTCTCCGCAGCTCGTGGCGCCATTGCGCCTGAGCGATGAGCGCGCGGTCCTGGCTGCCACGCCCTACTTCGCGCTCGAGCGCGTGGAGGTGCCCTCCCTGCGGGCGCTGACCTTGCCGGCGGTGCAAAGTCCCCAGATTCTTACGGTCCTGGAGGGCGTGGTGGAAGCGGCGCTCCGTGGTGTCCCCGGCTCCGTCGTGGCCAGCACGGGGCAGACTTTGATAGTGCCAGCGGCAACTGTTGTCACGCTGGTCGCGGGGACACAGGCGGCCCTCCTGCGCGGGTGGGTGCCGGACCTTGTGCAGGACATCGTGGAGCCCGCGCGAGTGGCAGGTTTGATGGATGCAGACCTGGTGCAGATAGGGATGGAAGCGCTCGTACCCTGAGAGCCTGCATCAGGAATCTCCACCTGTGGCGCTGAAATGCCATTCGGCGTATGCTGCATCTTCCTGTGCAAGCGAATTCTCGTGCAATCAAACACGTATCAGACAACAAACTCGCGCAAGGATTCTCGCCGTTGACAATTGCTTTCATTGCCTCTAGAGTTGCGCCCACGACGGTACAATGACAAGATCGATCGTCAGTGTCGACGAACGCTGCAGCAAGGGCGGTGCGCAGACATGCGCTTCCTGATTGGTGTCGATATCGGCACCCAGGGGTCCAAAGGGGCGCTCATAACAGAAACGGGTGAGGTTGTCTCGTCTGCCTCTCTCGAGGCGAGCGTGAACGTGCCGCGGCCCGGCTGGGCCGAGCATGACCCGGACACCGCATGGTGGGCCAGTTTCGTCGATGTTGTCCGTCAACTGATCTTCAAGTCCCAGGTTGACCCGCGAGACATTGCCGCGGTCAATGTCAGTTCCCTGATGCCGGTCCTGGCCCCGGTGGATGAGACGGGTGTGCCGCTCCGTGCCGCCATCCTCTATTCCGACATTCGTGCCCATGAAGAACTGGCGCACATGAACCAGGATCTAGGCGTGTTCAGTAATGGAGCCTTCACCGGGCAGTTATCGGCACAATTGACGATGCAGGACCTGGGTCCCAAGATCTATTGGTTCCAGCGCCATGAGCCAGAGCGCTGGCGACGTACGCGCTTCCTGATGGGGGCTCAGGGTTTCATCAACGCCAAACTCACCGGGCGTTACGTCGTTGACCGAAACACCGCGATTGGCTACCGGCCATTCTTCGACCCCTCCACAAGCAGCTACGACCCGATCATCTGCTCCCGCTTCGGTGTGTCGATTGACATGCTGCCCGAGTTGGTCGACCTGACTGATGTCGTGGGCGAAGTGACGCCGGCGGCATCGTTGGCCACGGGGCTGGCGATTGGAACACCGGTAGTAGCAGGTGTCGTCGACTTCTACGCGGAAATGATCAGCACGGGGGCGAATACGCCGGGCGATGTGGTGGTGAGCTACGGCACCACCATGTGCCTGGCAGGCTTTTCAGGCACGCCCATCGGCCCATGCCCCGGCCTGGGACACATGCTGGGCGAGGAAAAGACCCTTGCCGGGCTGTACACCGGGCTGTTCGCCGTGGGGGGTGGCATGGTCACTTCCGCGGCGCTTTCCCGCTGGTTCCGCGACAAGTTTGGCGATGTGGAGCGGCGCGTGGAGCAGGAGTTGGGCATCAGCGCCTACGGGCTCCTGGGCCTCGAGGCCGACGCTGTCCCTCCAGGATCAAACGGGTTGATCGTGCTCCCCTATTTCAGTGGTGAGCGCTCCCCCATTCATGACGACCTCGCGCGGGGCATGATCTTCGGGCTTACGCTGGCGCATGACCGCCCCCACATTTATCGAGCGCTCCTGGAAGGGGTCGCGTATGGCGTGGAGCATCACTTTGACCTGATGCGCCATTCCGGCATGACGCTCAACCGCATCGTGGCGACGGGTGGTGGCTCACGGAGTCATCTCTGGACACAGATTATCAGCGACGTCACTGGCGTCCCCCAGGTGGTGGTGGAGCCGAGCAACGCGGCCCTTGGCGCAGCCTTCCTGGCTGGTAAGGCCATTGGCGTCTTTTCTCAGCTTTCTGACGTGCGCCTATGGGCGAAACCGGAAAGGGAGGTGGTCCCCCGGGAGAATGTGCACGACGTGTACCAGGAGTACTACCGCATCTATCGGCGTCTCTACGAGCAAACAAAGGAAGAGATGCACGATCTCGCGCGCCTCACTGCTGTGGCCGCGAAATCGTCGATCAGACCCCTGGGGGCGGAACTGACCGTCCGGGAACTGACCGCGTAGGTACGGAAGTGGAACGCAGGCAACGACATGAGAACCAAGGGAGGTAACATGACCCTGCAGAAGAAAAATGCCACTCGTCGCCAGTTCCTGATGGGGGCAGCCGGCGCCGGCGCCCTGGTGACGTCCAGTTGGTTGCCGTCGCGGACGGATCGCATCCGTGCCATGCAGGGCACTTTCGACTGGAAGGCGAACTCGGGCTCACAGGTGCGCCTGATCCTGAACAAGCATCCGTACACGGAATCCCTGCTGCCGCTGATCCCGGAGTTCACGGAACTCACCGGCATCGAAGTGCCTGAGCCATTGATCCTGCCGGAAGCCGAGTACTTCCAGAAGCTGCTGGTGGACCTCTCCACCGGCGCCGGCGAGTTCGACGTCTTCATGACCGGCCCGCAGGTGCGCTGGGCATACGACGACGCCGGTTGGACCGAACCGCTTGAGCCGTTCCTGGCCGATACAAACAAGACTGGCCCGGATTACGATCAGGCAGACATCTTCGAAGGCCTGATGGCCGCTAACCGCTGGAACCGCACCCTTGGGAGCGGTATCGGCGAGGGTAGTCAGTACGCGATCCCGGTCATGGTCGAGACCTACGTGCAGGCGTATCGCAAGGACGTCTACGACGAACTCGGCATCGAGCCTGGCAACACTATTGAAGAGTGGCGTGAGGCCAACAAGAAGGCTACCACTGGAGACATGAAGGGCGTCATCGTTCGCGGTGAGAAGGGTGGCGGCATGACCGGCACCGGCTTCATCTCCACCTTCCTGGGCTATGGCGGCGTCGTCATGGATGAAAACTTGGAAACGCAGTTCAACTCTGACATTGGCGTTCATGTCGCCGAGCAGTACTGCGCCTCGGTCAAAGAGTCTGGTCCTGAAGGCTGGGCGAACGTGACCTGGTACGAGGGCCAGGAGAGCTTCTCCAACGGCAGCTACGGCCAGTACATGGATTGCGACTTCTTCACCGCCCTGTATGACGACCCCGACAAGTCCGCCGTGGCTGGCAAGGTGGCCCTGGCACACTGCCCACATGCGGAAGATCATGACCCGGTCAGCGGCCTGTGGACGTGGGCGCTCGCCATGAGCTCCCGCGCGCAGAGCAAAGATGCGTCGTGGGCCTTCATCCAGTGGGCGACCATGAAGGACCAGATGACTGTTGCGACGGTCGAGGGCCGCAATTACAACCCGACCCGCGCCTCCGTGTTCAATGACCCGGTGGTGCAGGAGACAATGGGCGGTTGGGCCAACGAGACGTATCTGCCCGTGGTTCTGGAGAACCTCGACAAGTACGCGCGTGTGGCCTGGCCGGCGCAGCCGGAAACGACGTTCCTGGCTACCGCCTGGGATCAGGCGTTGCAGGAGATCTGGGCCGGCGGTGACGCCAAGCAGGCGCTCGACAACGCCAAGAACAATGTCGATGCGCACATGAAGGATCTCGGACTGATCACCGGCTAAACGCAGCAGTACGAGGCGGGGACGCAAGTCCCCGCCTCGTGCACCAGGAGCAGGTGGGCGACCCATGGCAACCATCGCCACGCCAATAGAAGTGAATCGCCCGGCGGTGACGACGGAGCACAAGCGTTCCAAGGCCGAGGAGGCCGACATTCGCGCTGGACGGCTCATGATGCTGCCTGCGCTGGTCATTCCCATCATGCTGGCGGGCGTTTTTGTCTTTGGCTTCTACCTCACACTCCGCAACAGGCGCCTCAATCGTGGCGACCTTGGATTTGTCGGGCTCGACAACTACGTCAAGCTCCTCCAGGATGACCGGTTCTGGCACTCACTGAGCCTGACGCTGAAATTCACCATTGTCGATATCGCCGTCGAACTGTTCCTGGCGACGTTGTTGGCTTTGGCTCTCAGCGTGCCCTTGCGAGGCATCAAGATCTATCGTGCTTTGCTCATCATTCCGTTGATGACGCCGCCCGTCGTTGGCGCTCTCGTCTGGAAAGTCCTGTATAGATCAGGAAACGGTGGCTTTTTCAACTGGATCCTCTGGAAGCTCGGGCTGCCCATGCAGGGCTTCATCGGGGATCCTACTCAGGCCATCCAGAGCCTGATCGTCATTGACGTGTGGCTTTATCTCCCATTCGTGGCCATCATCCTCCTGTCCGGTCTGCAGACGTTGCCCCAGGAACAGATGGATGCCGCACGCGTGGACGGTGCCAATGAATGGCGCATTTTCTGGCAGATCAAGCTTCACTATCTGGTTCCGTTCTACATCGTGGCACTCTTCTTCCGGGCAATTGACTCGCTGAATGTCTTCGACACTATTTATGGAACTACGAAGGGTGGACCAGGTGACGCGACTCGTGTGTTGGCCGTCAACGGCTACGAGAACGCCTTTCCCTTCTTCAATATCTCGTATGGCGGCGCCACATTCGTTGCCTTGTGGGTGCTATGTACGGTGACGGGCTCACTGCTTTACCTCTGGGTCAAGAAATCCCAGCAGTAACCCGGAAGCCTGGAGGAACGCGCCATGCAGCAAACCGCACCAACTCAGCCTGTCATCATCAAGGAGTCGGCACAGAAGAAGAAGGAACGGCGACTCCACTTCTTCCTGCACGTCGGGCTGCTCATCTACTTCTTCATCACGCTGCTGCCCTTTGTGTGGACGTTCATGACGTCGCTCAAGCAGTCCAAGGACGTCGCGGCTGCTCCCCTGAAGATCTTCTTCGAGCCGACGCTTGACAACTACCGCGCGGTGCTCTTCAACCAGTACAGCGCCGATTCGGCCCTCTCCCGCGTGCGCGTGGATATCCCGGGCGCGTTCATGAACTCCCTCATCATCGCCGGCGGAGCCACGATTTTGGCTCTCGTGCTCGGAAACCTCGCGGCATTTGCCCTGGCGCGATACAAGATGCCCGAGCGGGAGGTCTATGCCTTCTTTTTCCTGGCGTTCCGTTTTGCGCCCATTTTCGTCTTCATCATTCCCATGTTCATCATCTACCAGAACATTGGCCTCTACAACACGCATCTGGGCATGATCCTGATTTTCCAGGTGATTGCGATTCCGCTCATCGTCTGGACGATGCGGTCCTTCTACGAGTCAATTCCGGCTGAACTCTTTGATTCCGCATCTCTTGACGGCGCATCACGCCTGGAGCAATTGCGCCAGATCGCGCTGCCACTTGCCGCGCCGGGCATGGCAGCCACCGCCGTCCTCACCTTTATCGCCTGCTGGAACAACTTCGTCTTCCCGTTCCTGCTGGGCGCCCAGCGAACCCAGACCATTACGTTGGCCACCATTACCTTCATTGGCTACGAAGAAGTTGCCTGGGGAATGATGACCGCGGCGGCGATCGTGACGATCGTCCCGGAACTCATCCTGGCGATGCTTGTGCAACGGCACATCGTGCGCGGTTTGACCTACGGCGCGGTCAAGGAATAGCGCCGTAGGCAACATTCGGTTCGTGGCACGAATACGCCACGGACAGGGGAGGTTAAGGTCTTGAAGGCTGCGCTTCTGTACGGGATTGGCGACCTGCGAGTGGTCGACGTTCCCCAGCCAGAGTATGGCCCCGACGAAGTGCTGACGAAGGTGACGGTCTGCGCGGTGTGCCCGACCGACATCCGCAAGTACCGCGTGGGCAACGGTGGCGTTCTGCAGTTCCCCTTCAACATGGGGCATGAGTGGGTCGGCGAGGTCGTCGAGGTCGGCAAGGACGTCAAGGACGTGCAGGTCGGCGACCGCATTCTCGGCGGTGGGTACGCCGGCTACGCGGAATACGCGCCGCTGGGCGGCCACGCGCTGCGCCCGGTCAAGGGTGAAAAGCTGGTGATCCCCGAGGGCGTCTCGGACGAAGAGGCAACTTTCGTTGAGCCGCTGGCGGACGCCATTCACTCGATTACGGATCAGGCCAAGGTCAAGATCGGCGACACTGTGCTGGTCCTGGGCGCGGGTCAGCTCGCGCTCCAGCACGTCATGGTTGCCAAGGCCGTCGGTGCGACGGTCATCGTCAGCGAGCCAATCAAGGAGCGGCGCGAACTCGCGCTCCAGTTCGGCGCAGACTACATCGTGGATGGGTCTTCCACCGACGAGGTGGTGGCGTTCGTGCATAGCCTGACCGACGGGCAGGGCGCGGATTCCGCCATTGTCTCCATCGGTTCGCCAGAAGCGTCGGTGACCGCCCTGGCGGCGGTGCGCTCACGCGGCCGCATCGTGCTATTCGGTGGTTACGACCGTGGCGTACACACGACGCTGGATCTGAACATCATCCACTATAAGGAGATCGAGATGACCGGGAGCTACTGGGTTGGCGTGCCGCCCTATGGCAACCCCGATCTCTACGGCGTGGCCCTGAAGCTTATCCAGAATGGGACGGTGCCGGTGGGCAAGTTGATTACGCACCGCTACGTCCTGGATGACATTCATGATGCCTTCGATACCATCCGCACCAAGACGGGCATGAAGGCCATCATCTACATTAACGAAGAGCTCAAGAACCCGAGCAAGTAACGCGCTGCTGCGTTTCTAACCACTGCGTATTGGTGAGCAGGTAGCGCTCACAGGAGGAACGGGAGACACCATGGAAGGTCTGGAACGTCGGACAGCGCGTATTTTCGCGTCTGATGGCAAGTCGGTCGTGCTTGCATTCGATCACGGTATGGGCGGCGCCCGCCACGCTGGCATGAAGAACCCCGGGCAGACCCTGCGGGACTGCATCTCGGCCGGCTCTGACGCCGTGCTGATCACCCCGGGCCTCGCCCGGCAGTTCGGCGAGGATCTCACCAGCGTTGGCGTGGTCATCAACCTCGACATCGCCTCCGGCAACGATGAGTCAGCCGTACGCGAGGCCATGCTGCTCGGCGTGGAGATGGGCAAGTTCATCTTCTACCCCGGTAGTGAAGCGGTGCCTGATAGCCAGGCGCGCACTCGCCATATGATCGTGACGGCGCACGACCAGGGCCTGCCGGTCATGGTGGAGCCGATCCCGGTCTCGTTCGAGGCCAAGCACGCCCACACGCCCGAGAATATCGGCTCCGGCGCCAAGATCGCCTGCGAGATTGGCGCGGACGTGGTCAAGATGCAGTTCTCCGGTGATCCGGACAGCTTCGCCGAGATCATGGAGACCATTTATCGCCCAGTCGTGATCCTGGGTGGCCCGAACCGCGGTGACCTGCGCGCGGTGCTGCAGGACATCAAGCACTCCATGGATGCCGGCGCCAGGGGCACGACCATTGGCCGCAACATCTGGGAGGCCGAGGCTCCGGAGCGCGTCATCGCCGCCCTGGCCGCCATCGTGCACGAGGGTGCGACGGTCGATCAGGCCTCGCGTCACCTGGAGTCCTCGTTCGCGGTCGCCTAGAGCCGCAATTCCCACACCTGGCACGGTTACGTCGTGCTGACGGCGAACAGCCCACGCTCTGCGCGTGGGCTGTTCGCGTATTGGTTTCAGAGGTTACCCTACTTGGGCCTGCCGACCTCAGAGCATTTCACGGCGTCGTGCAACGTGTCAGGATCAGGGGCCGACGTATGCACAGCCTCCACGCCTCAGGCTTGATCAGGGTCGCCTATGCCTGACCTGGCCCGGACCAGTCCAGCCCCATCAGCGCAAGGCCGCAGGTCGCGCGTATCGGCTGCGTCTGCTGATGATCGTCGTGACGCGCTCTTGAGCCAGGTTGCGGCGCGCTACTACCTCGAACATGAAACGCAGGACGAGATTGCTCGGGCCATCGGCCGCTCGGTTGCAACAGTCTCCCGGCTCCTGACCAGGGCCGAAGATGCCGGCGTGGTCGAAATGGATGTGGCTCAGCCGCACGCACTGGTGCCGGCCCTGCAAGTAGCTCTCGTCAAACGCTTCGGGCTCCGAGTCGCGCGAGTCGTCCATGTTTCCCCGGCTGAAACGCATACGATCGTGCCACGCATTGGCGATTTCGCCGCCCGTTACCTGGCCACCATCCTCGCGCATGACAGCACGCTGACGATCAGTTGGGGGACGCACGTGCAGGCAGTTGCGTTGGCGTTGCCAGCGATGTCGCTGCGTGACGCGCACGTGGTGCAGGGGGTAGGCTCGCGAGGCGCCACCATGCCGCAGTTGGTGCACCCGCGGCTTGTGCAGTCCCTCGCGATACGGCTGGATGCGACACCCCATTTCCTGCCAGCACCATTGATCACGGCCACGGTCGCTGAGCGAGATGCAATTGCTCGTGATCCCTACTTTGCCAAGGTGCTCGAGCGCATGGCCCAGACCGACATAGCCCTGCTTGGGATCGGCTCCACGAGTACGCAGCATTCAGCACTCTACCGCGCCGGCATTCTTGATGAGTGGGAACTGGAGCGGGTGCGCAGCCAGGGCGCTGTCGGTGAGATGCTGGCCGAGTTTTTCGACATCCAGGGCCGGATCCTGTCTACAGATATCAGCCGGCGTATCGTCGGCATGCGCGCGGCCCAGATGCAGCAAGCGGGCACGGTCGTCGCCGTTGCCAGTGGCGAGCCCAAGGCTGCGTCCATCCTCGGTGCGCTGCGCACAGGGATTGTGGATGTGCTGGTCACTGATAGCTTGACGACCCGCGCCGTGCTGGCTCTCGCCGATGAGCATCCGACACCGACGTTTGCCGTATCGCCGCCAGAGCAGCTAGCTCCAGGGGGCGTTCACGAAACTGGCGCCGATCCAGAGCGAGACACCATCTTGCGGGCGACGCTGCGGGAGTTGGACCGCGTTGGGTACCAGAAGCTTTCTCCTTCCGTTATTGCCCATGAAGCGCACGTACCGACGGAGCGGATCTACCGTTGCTGGGGGAGCCGTGCTGCGCTCGTCGGTGATGCATGGCGGCAGCGGCAGGAGTACGCCAATGCGCACGGGGTAACACTCCGAGAGGACCTGGAGCGCCTCTTGCGCGGCATTCCTGAAGAAGAGGCGGCTTCCCACGATCCCTACGTTGCGGCGCGGACCCTGGCCGCCGAGGCGCAACTCGATCCCGAATTCCGGCGCGTCTTTCATGGTCTGGAGCGGGTAAGTGCTGGCTATGTGCGCGACGCCTTGACGCGGGCCCGCCAACGCGGCGAACTGGCGCCCGATGCCGACCAGGAGGTGCTGGCCGACATGATCCTTGGGGCCATCTGGTACCGGCTGCTCTTCGCCAAGCGCCCCCTGGATGGGCAATTCGCCAGGGATCTGACCGAACTAGTCCTCAGGGCGGCGGTTGGACGCTGCGAGCATGTGACACCATCTGGCACGCCGGGGTGAACAAGACTCGGGGTGTTTGGCAGCGCGCCGGGAGTAGGTGAGGGCAGTGCTGGCGGTTCCCGGGGTGATGTCACCATCACCATTGCCGAAGCGTTCCCGTAGATTTCGCACGAGACGAGGTGCGGGCGTGGCGGCGCAGGCATCCATACGGCCACGGAGCTGAACTTAGCGGACGCGCCTCCTGCTACCCTATCCGGCGTTTGGCGCTTGCGGTGTGGCTCGCCGGGGAGAGACGGCAAAGCACCTGGCCACACCACCGGGTGGGCAGGCGTGCTCGTGGGGATTGTGAGGACATCATGGCGGTCGTGCAGACGTGGAACAGCAGTGAGCTCCGGGCCCAGGATCAGGCCCACATGCTCCACCCGCTCTCGAACCTTCGCCAGTTGCGCGACAACGGTCCGCTGGTTATGGTGCGCGGCGAAGACGTGTTCCTGTGGGACGCTGACGGCAAGCAGTACATCGATGCCTTTGCCGGCCTCTGGAATGTGAACGTGGGTCACGGCCGGGCAGAGCTCGCGGATGCCGCAGCCGCCCAGATGCGCGAGGTGGAATTTGTTCCCACCTTCTTCGGCCTGGCTTCGCCGATGCCGATTGAACTGGCCACTCGCCTTGCCGGACTCTTCCCCGATCCACTGAATCACTTCCAGTTCACCTCCGGCGGCTCGGAATCGAACGAGACCGCCCTCAAGATGGTCCGCTACTACTGGTGGCTGAAGGGCGCGCCGGAGAAGATCAAGGTTCTCTCCCGGAAGATGGCCTACCACGGCATTGCCATGGGTGCGCTGGCTGCCACGGGTATCCCCTCCTACCACGAAGGGTTCGGGCCCCAGGTTCCGGGCTTCGTCCACCTCACGCCACCCTACGCCTACCGCCATGCGGATGGCATGACCGAGGACGAGTTCATCGCTGCCCTGGTACAGGAACTAGAGGAGACGATCGAGCGCGAGGGCGCGGACACGATTGCCGCCATGATCGGGGAACCGGTACAGGGCGCTGGTGGCGTGGTGGTGCCGCCGGATCGCTACTGGGAAGCAATCGCCCCAGTCTTGCGCAAGCACAACATCCTGCTCATCTTCGATGAGGTGATCTGTGGGTTCGGTCGCACGGGCACCATGTTCGGCATGCAGCAGTACGGGGTGACCCCAGACGTCGTCTCCTTCGCCAAGGGCATCACCTCGGGCTACATCCCCCTGGGTGGTGTGGGCGTGAGCGATGAGATCTGGGACACGCTGAGCACACCAGATCGCATGTTCATGCACGGGTTCACTTACTCCGGGCACCCGGTGGCATGTGCGGTCGCCCTGCCGAACATCGACATTATCGAACGCGAGCAATTGCCCCAGAATGCCGCCTGGGCCGGTGGCTACCTCCTGCAGGCCATTGCAGATCGCCTTCAGGATCACCCGAACTTCGGTGAAGTCCGTGGCAAGGGCCTCATGCTCTTCCTGGAACTGGTGGCGGACCCCCAGACCAAGGCCAAGCTGGATGCGTCGTTCAACCTCTCCGGCAAACTGACGAAGGCCACGCGCGAGCGCGGCATCATCGTGCGCCCAGTGAATGACGGCGTCGCCATTGCCCCGCCGCTAACCATTCAGCAGCGGGAACTGGACGCAGTAGCAGACGCGCTCAACGGCGCGGTGCGCGAGGTCCTGGGGTAGGCAAACGGTCCGCTACATTCGCAGCTCGTTCGGGAACCCCGCTCCTGGCATGCCAGGAGCGGGGTTCGCTTTGTCGGCGAGCGAAATCGAGGGCTTATCGCCGCGTCGTGCTGGCGAGTAGCGCACCCGCGATGCAGAGCACAACCACCGACATCATGCCCACACGCAGGCTGGCTGCATTGGAGATGAAGCCAATGATTGGCGGGCCGGTGAGCAGGCCAGCGTAGCCGGCGGTCGCGACCGCCCCAATCGCCATGCCGGGCGCCATGCCGGGTGTGCGCCCCGCCGCGCCGAGCGCCGTAGGGAAGGTGGCGGCAAGGCCAGCACCGACCAGAGCGAAGCCGGCGATAGTGGTAGGGACGGTGCCCCCGACGAGTGCGACCACCATTCCGCCAGCAGCAACGAGGCAGCCCACTCGCACAACTACGGGTGCCCCGAAGCGGCGGATAAGTGGATCACCACCGAAGCGGCAGGCCGCGATGGCAACCGAGAAGGCCGCATACCCAGATGCCGCCACCGCCGCCGTGGCGCCCAGGACATCCTCCAGGTAGACCGCGCTCCAGTCCGCGATGGCGCCTTCGCTCAAAAGCACGCAGAATGCGAAGAGCCCCAGCCCGAGCAGGCTGCGGGGCGGCATGACGAACGCCGGCGCGGAGGTATTGCGGCCACCGGTCTCGATGAGTCCCTGACCCAGCACCAGGGCCGATACAGCGACAACACCCGCGATCACCAGGAACTGCGGAAGCGCCTCCAGGCCCTGCGTGGCCGCCGCGACCGTGATGCCTGCGCCTATGAGGCCGCCGACGCTGAACAACCCGTGCATGGTGGACATCATGGGCCGATCAAGGCGAGTTTCCATGGCCACGGCGTAGGCATTCACGGAGATGTCCACTGTGCCAAAGACAACCCCGAAGATGAGCAGAACCAGGGTCAACTGCCACTGCGTTGCTGACGTGATGATCAGTGGCAGCCCGAGCGCGAGGAGCGCGGTGGAGCCACGCACCACCCACATGTTGCCCCAGCGCCTGAGCAGGAGGGCGGTGACGGGCATGGCGAGAATGGAGCCGGCAGACATGCTGAGCAGGGACAGGCCAAGCTCGGCGTCATTCAGGGAGAGGGCGTTCTGAACGGCAGGAATGCGGGAGACCCAGCTCCCGTACACCAGCCCGAAGAGGAGAAACAGCAGCATGGCCGCCAGCGCCGCGTGACGCGGGGAGCCACGGTGACGCGGCTCCTCTTCACTCGGGCTCAGGACAATGCTGATAGGAATCTCCAACGCTGGTGTGAGCACGTGCCGATGGCGCGCAGAACCATGATCCTGACGGTAGCATAGCGAAACTGACGTACCGCATCGTCCCTGTACGACGTATGCCGCTTCGTGGGGAGGCACTCTCAGATGACTGTGACTGAACAGATTGAAATCGTGCCCGGTCCGGCAATCGATTTTAGCGATGTCCAGGCTGCTGCCGAGCGACTGCGCGGCGTCGCGCATCGCACACCGGTGATGACCTCGGTCACGCTCAACGAGGTGACGGGCGCTGAGGTCTTCCTGAAAGTGGAGACCTTCCAGCGCATCGGGGCCTTCAAGTTTCGCGGCGCCTACAACGCCATTGCCTCACTCGAGCCGGATGTGCGGGTGCGCGGAGTGGTGACCAATTCCTCCGGCAACCATGCGCAGGCAGTCGCCCTCTCAGCCAGGCTCTTCGGGATTCCGGCTACCATCGTCATGCCCACGGACGCGCCGCCGGCCAAGATCGCGGCCACACGGGGATACGGCGCCGAGATCGTTTTCTACGACCGCTACACCGAGGACCGTGTCGCCATTGCCAACCAGGTCGCGGCGGACCTTGGTGCAACCGTGATCCCGCCCTACGATCACCCGAACGTGATGGCGGGGAACGGCACCACCGCCCTGGAACTGCTGGAGGTGACGGGAGAACTCGATCTGCTCCTCGTCTGCCTCGGCGGTGGCGGCTTGCTCTCTGGTTGCGCCACTGCCGCGAAGGCGCTGTACCCGAACATCGAGGTCTGGGGCGTGGAGCCCGCCGCTGGTGATGACTGGGCGCAGTCCTATGCGGCTGGCGAGCGCCTACCGCTGACCGCGGTGCCGCGCACCATCGCCGACGGCCAGCAGACCGAAGCGCCCGGCAAATTGACCTGGCCAACCGTGCGGCCTCTGGTGAAGGGCATCGTCACGGTCAGCGACAATGAGATTCGCGACACCATGCGCTTCCTCTTCGAGCGAATGAAGTTGGTGGTGGAACCGAGTGGCGCCTCCGCACTGGCCGCGCTGATGACCGGCAAGGTAGACGGACGTGGCAAGCGGGTGGGCGTTACCATTTCCGGTGGCAATATCGGTCTGGATGGTTACTGCCAGATCATCAACAACCGGGATCCGGAGTAACCGTGGTTGAGGCTGTTCGCGGTATTCTCCCGGAAGCAATCCACGGTGCGTAGTACTGCACGACACGGTAGGGACGACAGATGGCGGAATGGACGGGCCGAAAGCGCACGCTGAACAGTATTGACCCGGTGGGAGACCCACCGGTCGATGCCGGTTCCGGCAATGAACCCCCAACTCCTCCGGCCCCAGGCGGAGAGCACTCGCCGCAACGCCCTGGTGAGACGCCGGACGTACCTGATCTGGCCGGCAAGTCCCGTGGGTCCGCGCAGCCCCTGACAAACGTGTGGCGGCCACTCACGGAATACGGTTCGGCGCAACGCATCATGGGCATGTACACCTTCCCCACTGGCGCGGAGGTGAAGCCGGAAGATTGGGAGCAAGGTCCGTCGTCACATGAAGAGCAGCGCCGGGCGAATCCAGCCCTGCTGACGCCGGCTCGCCCCCTCCCTGGCTACGGTCTGGGACTCGGGCACTCCGCGTCTGCGTTGCCGGCCGAGACGCTGGAAGCCATTGGCGATGCGCAGGCGGTTACCACTCCTGCGGACGCCGATAGCGCCTCTACGGCCCCGCCGGCAGTGCCTACGCAGGCTGAGAATACGATTCCTGCGCCGGTTGACGCTACGGGACCACTTGGGCCGCCGACGGTGCCTGAGGGCTCGGTAGCTGGCAATGGCACGACCGAGTGCCCTCCTGGCTACCCGATCAAGGGGAATCAACAGTCCATGCTCTTCCATGATCAGACGTCGCGTTCGTACGCCCGCACGCCTGCGGAGTTCTGCTTCTCAACGCCAGAAGCAGCTCAGGCGGCCGGGTTTCATCCTGCCCGGGACCACGCCTAGGCACGAGCCGGCATCGGCTGGAGATGGCTACAATGCCCATCTCTGGCAGCCGCTCAGTATCGGACGAGGCGACGGCCCCTGAACGAGTGGGCAATTCTGGGGATGAGATGACCCGGGTGTATCGACTGGCGCTGGCCACACTGCTGGTCACGCTGGCATTGATTGTGGTGGGCAGCGTCGCGCGGCTGCATCCGGCTGGTAGCGGCTGTGGCAACGAATGGCCGCTCTGTAACGGGCGGGTTATTCCACCGCTGGAATGGGCCGCGCTGGTTGAAGTAGCTCACCGAGTCCTCGCACTGGCCGTCCTGCTCCTTGCTGGCGCCACCACGGTCGCCGCCTGCATCACTCCTGAAGCATCGGCCCGCGTGCGAGTCCTTGCGGTGTCAGGGCTGGCGGTGCTCCTCCTGCAGATTGTGGTGGGCGGCCTGACCGCCGTGCTCGCTGCGCCTGCGCTTATCGCGGTCTTGCACCTGACCGCCGCCATGCTCTTCATTGGGCTGACCCTGGCGACCACCGTTGCCGCAGCGGCCCAACGCGAATCCTCAATGGATACCGCCACTGTCGGAACCTGGCCCGTGCCGAACGTGGATCGTCGTCTTGCGCTCGTTGCCACAGCTGGGGCCGGAATCGCGCTATTTCTCGTCGTCTTCGGCGCTTCGACGAGTGCCGGTGGCGCGGCGCCCTGCACCACATGGCCGGGATGTGAGCAGCCGGAGTTTGGTTCCGCGCCTCGTGTGACCGTGCATCTCGGGTATCAGGCAACGGCCCTGCTGGGCGCACTTGCGGCGGGCGGTACATTGTTCGCGGCCTCCCGGAGCGAGGCTCGGCGCTGGGTTCGCCTGCTTTCGATGCTAGCGGTCCTCATCGTCATTGCCCAAACGGCGCTGAACGCCGCTGGTGCAGCAGGCGGAGATCCCGGATGGGTGACAACGCCACAGTTGTTCCTGGCAACGCTCCTGTGGGCGATCATGGTCGCATCGGCCCTTGCCGCGTGGAGCACCCAGAAGGCAGCTTTGAACCGCTCGCCATCGCAATTGGCCCCGGCGGGCAACACGCGGGCGCCGCAGATGGCTGCGCCGTTGCCGGATAGCTCTGGAGTGATGGCTGTGGCTGCTCCTGCCCTGGCCATGGCTGCGCCGCTGCCCGCCTGGGCTTCCGCGAAGCAGGTCGTTGCGGACTATGTCGCGCTGACCAAACCGGGCATCATGTCTCTGTTGCTCACGACCACGTTCTGCGCCATGCTGATCGCGGAGCGCGGGTTGCCGCCACTTTGGCTGGTGGTGGTGACGCTGCTGGGAGGAGTCCTTGCCTCCGGTGGAGCGAGTGTCCTCAACTGCTACATCGACCGTGATATCGACGGCGAGATGTCGCGCACGCGCAACCGCGCCATCGTGGCGGGGCGGGTAAGCCCGCAAGCCGCCCTTATCTATGGCGTAGCCCTCTCCGCGGTGGCGGTGTTGATGCTGGGCATCTGGGTTAACTGGCTTGCTGCCGCGCTCGCACTCGCCGGTAACCTGTTCTATGTCTTCATCTACACGCTGTGGTTGAAGCGTTCTACGCCCTACAACATCGTTATTGGAGGGGCTGCCGGAGCGGCGCCACCGCTGGTTGGCTGGGCGGCGGTGACCGGAGACCTGGCGCCGCTGGCCTGGGGGCTCTTCCTGATCGTGTTTGCCTGGACGCCGCCCCACTTCTGGGCGCTCGCGCTGCTGAAGCAAGGCGAGTACACACGCGCGGCCGTGCCGATGCTCCCGGTAGTGCGCGGAGAGTTGGAGACGCGGCGACAAATTCTGCTGTACACGGTGATTCTGGCGCTGGGTTGCGTTGCCCTGACACCTTTCGGCCTGAGTTGGATCTACCTGGCCGGCGCGATCGTCCTGAACGGCCTGTTTCTGGCCTACGCGGTGCTGCTGTATCGCAAGCCCAGCAAGCGCGCGGCTCGGCAAATGTTCTTCTACTCGCTGTGGTACCTGGCAGGAATCTTTGCCGTTGCGGTCATCGATCGTGTGCTTCTTGGCTGAGGTACGGACACTGTCGCGTGGTACGCTCATGGGCTGTGAGCCTGTCCCGCTAGCGGTGCACCTGGGCCACAAACGCCGAGGAAGGACCGCCGCTCTCCGTGTTTGACAATCTCGCCGCGATTCTCAGCATCGTTGTTATCGATCTCGTACTTTCAGGAGACAATGCCGTCGTCATTGGCATGGCGGCCCGTAATCTCTCGGAAGAGAATCGCCGGAGGGCAATCCTCCTGGGCGGCGCGGGCGCCATCGGGCTACGTATTCTCTTCACGGCTCTTGCCACTCTCCTGCTTGGCATCCAGGGCTTGCAGGCCGTAGGCGCGGTCCTGCTGATCTACATTGCCTTCAAGCTGCTGCGCCCGCATGAAGAGACCCACGGCAACGTGGGTGAGGCGGGTACGCTACGTGAGGCCGTTCGCACCATTATCCTGGCCGACGTGGTCATGAGCCTGGACAACATCCTGGCCGTTGGCGGTGCAGCCCATGGCGACCTAGGCCTGCTGATTTTCGGTCTGATGCTCTCGATCCCGATCATCCTGTTCGGCAGCGAACTCGTGGCGCGTCTCCTGGGCCGCTTCCCGGGGTTCCTGTACGTGGGCGTCCTCGTCCTGGTGCACTCAGCGGTCTCGATGTTCTTCCATGACGCCATCATCTCGACGCGACTCCACACGACTCCGATTGTGGAAGTTGTCGTGTCGCTCCTCATTACCGGCGTCATTGTGGGTATCACGCAATTGCAGGCACGGCAGCGCGCCGGCCGCATTAGCAGTGACGCCCAGGCCGGCGCATAGCATTCGCCGGTGGTCCGCCAGGTGTCGGCAAGTTTCTGCGTCTGATACACCGGAAAAGGAAACACCTCCCATGGAAGGCGTTTCCTTTTTCAGGATGAATCCGCATCACCCGTGAGGACGTAAGCTGCAACGAGAGCATCATGCATCAAGGCCGGGTGTTCTCTCCCAGAGCCCGTGGAGCGCCGCACACGCTCCACCCCTCCCCTTCCCGTACGGACCCGGTCATGTGACCGGGTCCGTGCAATTGGTGGACGTTTTCCTGTCCGGGTTCCCACCGTTGACTCGGCAAATTGAGCCCCGCCCTCTACCGTTCACACGCCGATTCAATGCTCGGTCGCGTGTTTTCCGAGTCCGGCCGGAGCGGCGGACTTCCGCAACAGCCCTGTCACCGCTACCAAGGTCAGCAGGTAGGGCAGCGCGATGATGATGTCCTGCGAGATGGGGAGATCCAGCGCCTGCACCTGGAACCGCATCGCCTGGGCGAAGCCAAAGAGGAGCGCCGCGCCGAGCGTAGCCCACGGCATCCAGTTACCGAAGATGACGGCGGCGAGCGCAATGAAGCCACGGCCAGCGGTCATGTTCGTGGAGAACTGCGACAGGTCCCCGATGGAGAGATAGGCACCGCCCAGGGCTGCCAGGACGCCGGACGAGATGACCATGGCGTAGCGATAGCGCGCCACATTGATGCCGACGCTCTGTGCGGCCGCCGGGTGCTCGCCGCAGGCCATCACGCGTAACCCGGCCTTCGTCTTGAAGAGGAACCAGTGGGTGAGCGGTACCAGCAGAAACGCGAACGGGAGCAGGATGTTCAGGCCTGCCCCAATCGTGGGTAGACGCTGCACTGTCGGTGAGCCGCCTGCCTGTCCCCAGACCTGTTCGGTGAGGAACGAGGTCAGGCCGAGCCCCAGCAGCACAATGGCGGTGCCGGCCACGATCTGGTCTGCGCGCAGGGTCACGGCCCAGAACGCGAAGATAGCCGCGCCGATACCGCCCGTGAGTATGGCGACCGCCAGCCCGACGAACGGGTTCCCGGAGAACCATGTCCCCGCTACGGCGGCGAACGCGCCCATCAGCATGAACCCTTCGAGTGCGATATTCGTCACGCCAGAGCGCTCCGAGAGCAGGCCGCCCATGGCCGCGAAGACCAGCGGCGCGGTGGAGCGCAGTGTGGCCGTGAGCAGTGCCACCGTGAAGAAGTTGGTCAGCGCGTCCAGGGAACCCCTCCCCTCAGGTCCGACAGGCCTGTGTTAAATCGTGCGTGGGGGAGCCGGAGGCTCCACCAATGGGTCGCCTGCGTCATCGGCTGCGCGATCCCGCGTCATGCTGCGCGCCCGCGCGGCCTGACGCCGTGCGTTGCGGAATTGCTGTACGACGGCCAGAGCGGACACGGAGAGGATGACGAAGCCAAGCAGCACGTAGACGATGTCGCGCGAGATGCCGGCCGTGTTCTGCATCTTGGTCGCGCCCGCAGCCAGGGCGCCGAAGAGTAGCCCCGACAGGACCACGCCAAACGGCTGATTACGCCCGACCAGACCAACCGCGATTGACGTAAAGCCGAGCCCGAGGGCGACATTGTAGAACCGCCCCTGGAGCCCCAGCGTGTCCACCGTGCCCCCCAGGCCAGCCAGGAGACCGCTGATGAGCATGGCCACCGCGATGGTGCGGCCCCAGGAGAACCCGGCGTAGGCGGCAGCGCCAGAGCTGAGGCCAACGGTCCGCAGCTTGTAGCCAAAGACGGTGCGGTAGAGCAGGTACCAGATCACGATGGCGGCTACGATGGCGACGATGATGCCCGCGTGCAGTCGCGTGCCATCCAGCAGCCGGGGTAGCTCGGCTGCCTCCAGCGCGGGTTGGGTTGCCTGCAACGCCGGGTTGACGAGCGGCAGATCCTCACGGCCAATCACGACGGTGGCGATGCGGTAGGCAAGGTAATTGAGCATGATGGTGGTGATCACCTCATGCGCGCCGGTTCTTGCCTTCAGGACCCCCGGGACGAACCCCCAGATGCCGCCAGCTACGGTGCCGACGACCAGCGCCAGCGGAAGATGAATAATCGCCGGGAGGCCGGTATCGACGGCGGCGGTAAGCCCGGCGGCCAGGCCGCCCATCACCATCTGGCCCTCGAGACCGATGTTGAACAGCCCGGCCCTGGCTGCAACGGCAAACGCCAGGCCACCCAGGATGAGCGGGGTGGACATCACCAGGGTCTCGGCAATAGCCCGTTGCCCACCAAACGCGCCCTCGAAGAGCGCCTGGTAGGCGGGAATGGGGTTATCCCCCGAGAGCGCGATCACCACGCCGCCGGCAGCCAACGCGATGGCGACTGCCAGCAGCGAGGAAAGCAGCGTTGGAATGCCGGAGAGCAGGCGCCGCCCGATGGAGGCAGCGCCCGCGTCAGTCGGCGGCGCCTGCGAGTTCATCGAGTGTCCGCCCACCCATCAGCAACCCCAGTTCGGTGCGGGAGACTTCGCCGTTCGCGAAATCGCCAACAATGCGCCCCCCGCAGAGCACCAGGATGCGGTCACTGAGATCGAGAATTTCGTCCAGGTCGAAGGAGAGCAGGAGGATGCCTCGCCCCTTGTCCCGCTCCGCCACGAGCTGCTTGTGTACGAACTCGATCGCGCCGACATCCAGGCCCCGTGTGGGCTGGATCGCCAGGAGCGCATCGGGTTCCCGGTGCAGTTCGCGCGCGATGATCAGTTTCTGCTGGTTGCCACCCGAGAGCGAGCCGGCAGGAGTCTCCGGCGAGGGCGCGCGCACATCGAACTCGTGCATGAGGCGGTCCGTCAGTTCGCGCGTGCTCGGGTAGTCGATGCGGCCGCCAGCGCTGAAGGGCGATACATCGGCGTTGCCCAGTAGCAGGTTCTCGGTCAGGGAGAAGGGCAGCACCAGGCCACGGCCATGGCGATCCTCGGGTATGTAAGAGAGACCCATCTCCCGGCGGGGGTTCGGGCCTTGCGCCGTGACATCTTGCCCCTTCAGCAGAACCGCCCCGGTATCGGGCTGCCGCAACCCGGCCAGGACTTCGATCAGTTCGGCTTGGCCATTGCCTTCGACGCCGCAGACCCCCAGGATCTCTCCGCGCCGCAGCGCGAAATCGACGCCGTCCAGGGCTGCCTGGCCCTGCGGGCCAAGAACATGCAGGTTGCGCGCAATCAGGACCGGTTCGCCCGGATGTGCGGGAGGGCGATCTACATGCAGGGAGACCTTGCGGCCAACCATCAACTCGGCAAGCTCAGCCGAGGTTGATTGCGCCGTGTCGCGCGTGCCGACCGTCTTGCCACGGTGGATGACCGTGACACGGTCAGTTACAGCGGCGATCTCACGGAGTTTGTGCGTGATGAAGATGATGGTGCTGCCGCCCACCCGCAGCCGGTTCAGGACGGCGTACAACTCCTCGACTTCCTGCGGAGTGAGCAGGGCCGTCGGCTCATCCAGGATCAGGGTGCTCCCCCCCTGGTAGAGCGCGCGCAGGATTTCGACGCGCTGCTGCATCCCGACCGGCAATGTGCCAACAACCGCATCTGGATCGACATTGAGGCCGTACTGCGCACCAATCTCGGCAACGCGCTTCCCGGCCTCCTCGCGATTCAGGACAACGCCCGCGCCCTCGGACCCAAGAATGACGTTCTCCGTGACCGAGAAGCGGGGGATCAGCATGAAGTGCTGGTGCACCATGGCTAGGCCCGCGCGCACGGCATCGCGCGCGTTGTGGAATTGCACGCGCTGGCCGTTGACCAGGATGTCGCCCTCGTCCGGGTGGTAGAGCCCGAAGAGGATATTCATCAGGGTCGATTTGCCAGCGCCGTTCTCTCCGAGCAGCCCGTGGATTTCCCCTCGCGCCACCGAAAGCTCAATGCCGTTGTTGGCAATGACACCGGGGAATCGCTTCACGATTCCCCGCATCTCGATGGCATTGGGTTGAAGGTTGGCAGACGGCTTGTCTGTCATGATGATCTCCGGCCCGGGACAGCCAAGCTGTCCCGGGCGGCGGATTCAGGTTAGGCGGCGGGAGTCGCGGCTGGCGTTGCGCTGCCCTCGAGGGCAACTGGGGTGAACGCAGCCAGTTCTTCTTCATCCGCTGGGACCACAATCGTGCCGTCGATAATCGCCTGCTCGTAGGCGGCGACGGTGTCCAGCGCCTCCTGGGGCACGGCGGCGTTCGGGTTGCCGAGGCCCACGCCATCCTCGGCCAGGCCTAGCGACGTGGCGCCACCGGCAAAGGTGCCTTCCACAACCTGCTGCGCAGCCAGGAAGAGGGCAGTATCGACACCCTTCTCGGAGACGGCGAGCTGAACCTCAGCGCCAAGTTGGCTCTGATCCGTATCGGCAGCGATGACCCAGAAGCCTTCACCCTTCTCCTTGGCGGCATCGAACGAACCAACGCCCGTCTTGCCGGCCACCGGGAAGGCGATATCGACACCCTGGTTGTACTGGGCGAGCGTCAGTTCCTTGCCCAGGGCTGGATCATCGAAGGTGTCCGCGTAGGCGACCACAACGTCGATGTCCGGATTGACCGACTTGGCGCCCGCCTCGAAGCCGACGGCGTAGCGCACGACCGGCGGGATCTTGATGCCGCCGACTACGCCAAGCTTGTTGGACTGGGTCATGAGGGCCGCGAGGACTCCCGCCAGGAACGCGCCTTCCTGCTCCTTGAAGGTGACGGAGGAGACGTTGGGCGCCTCGGAGACGGAGTCAATCAGCATGAAGCTGTGATCCGGGTACTGCTCGGCAACTTCGGTGATCGCCTCGGTCAGCAAGAAGCCGACGCCAACGGTAAGTTGGCCCTGCTCGGCGGACTGGGTCAGGTTCGGGATATAGGCGGCCGCATCCCGGCTTTCGATCACCCGGCCATCAACACCGAGTTCTTCCACCGCCCGGTCCAGGCCCGCCTTCGCGAGGTCATTGAAGTTTTGATCGCCCAGACCAGCGGTGTCGGTAACCATGGTGACCACGATCGGGTCCTGAGCGCTCGCGCCAGGAACACGGGCCAGCGCGCCGGCAAAAGGCGCAGCCACCAGGGCAGCCAGTAGCGGACGACGAGTCAGGCGCAACGAAGCGAGCCGGGACGACATGAGCCAACCTCTCTTTCGCAAGTCTGCTTGTACACACCGAAAACCCCGCAGGGAGACGTAACCCATGGTAACAGCAATGCGCCTCATGTGAGTTGTAAGAACGGTACTCGGGGAAGGAGTTGACATAGGTACGTGATTGCCACCCGCTCGCGTGCGCTGCAGGCGCGCCAGTAGGTCAGGCAGGTACATCTCACCCGACGACGTGTGGCAGGCATACTCTCGGCGCCCTAACGGAGTAACGCACCCACGGCGTCCAGGTCCACTCGGTCGCACCTCGGCCAACCTGGGCTCATAGCAGGGACGACGCGTTCGAGAAGTTCACGGAGGTCGTCGCTGATCTTGCAGGTGGGACAGCGCTTGGCCGCATTGGCGAGCTGGACGACATCGGATGGATGATCGCTCTACTCTACACGGCCGAGAGAGGCTGGATCACCGGACAAGCGATCCCGGTGACGGCTAGCTACCGGTTGCAACTGCGGAGGGGACGCAGGGAAACCCGCGTCCCCCTTCTACAGGAACCCCGGCAGGGTCACCGGCTCGTACCACCCCGCCGGCTGGCCGATGATGATGCGCGCCGCCTTCAACGCGCCCTCGGCGTAGGATGAGCGGTTGAACGCGCGGTGGCTGAGGCGGATTTCCTCGCCGTCGCTGGCCAGGATAACGCTGTGCTCGCCGGGATTGCCGCCGGCGCGCACGGCATGGATGCCGATCTCGGGCTGCTGGCGCAGACTCGCTCCCTCGCGGCCGTAGACTGCACGCTCTGCCAAGGGTGCGCCACTGGTATCGGCCATGACGCGGGCGAGGGCAAGGGCAGTACCAGACGGTGCATCCGCCTTGTGGCGGTGGTGGGACTCGACCAGTTCCAGGTCGTAGCCCTCCAGGGCGCGCACCAGTCCCGGCAACACGGCCAGCATGGCATTCACGCCAAGGCTCATGTTGGCGGCCTGAAAAATGGCCACGGTATTTGCGGCTTCGCGCAGGGACGCCTCTTCGGCCTCGTTGTGCCCGGTGACGCCCGTTACCAGTGGCACGCCAGCAGCGGCACAGGCAGTGGCCACGGTTGGGGTGGCCGCTGCCCTGGTGAAGTCGATCAGGACCTCGCAGGTGGCGAGGAGGGCAGGGAGATCGCTGGTGACCGGAACGCCCAGGACGGCGTCCTGGTTGCCCCGGCTCCAGCCGCCGGTCACGGTTACGGCGGGATGGCGTAGGGCGAGCGCGGAAACCTCTCGCCCCATCCGGCCGGGCAGCCCCGCAATCCCGATACGTACCGTCATGTGACCGGCCTCCTCAGTGCTTCGGTAGAAGGTACGCACGTTCAGGCAGCAACAACGTGGGGATTCGTGGTCTGCTGCCAGGCAGCCAACGCGGTCTCAACCCGGCGCTGCGCTGACTCGCTCAGCGGGGCGAGCGGCAACCGCACCTCCGGGGTGCAGAGGCCGAGCAGGGCCGCGGCGGCCTTCACCGGCACCGGGTTGGTCTCGCAGAACATGGCGCGACATAGGTCAAAAAGTGAATGGTGAATGGTGCGAGCAGTCGCGAAGTCGTCAGCCAGTGCGGCTTCCGTCTGCGCGACAACCGCCTCGGGCACGATGTTGGAAACCACGGACACAACGCCCGCGCCGCCGACGCCCATGATCGGCAGGGTCAGGGAATCATCACCCGAAAGCACCGCGAAGCCTTCTGGCGCGTCGCCCAGGATCTGGCTGGACTGGTCAAGGGAGCCGCTGGCCTCCTTGATCGCCACAATGCCCGGAATGGTGGCCAGGCGGAGCACAGTCTCTGGCAGCATGTTCACGCCCGTGCGGCCGGGAACGTTGTAGAGAACCAGCGGGATCTGCGTGGCGTTCGCGATGGCTGCGAAATGCTGGAAGAGCCCTTCCTGCGTCGGCTTGTTGTAGTACGGGGTCACCACAAGCGCGGCGTCGGCCCCCAATTCCTGGGCGCGCCGCGTGCGCTCGATGGTGCTCGCGGTGCCATTGGACCCCGTGCCAGCGATCACAGGCACGCGCCTCTGCGTGGTCTCAACGACTGTCGTGATGATGGTCTCCCATTCGTGAGACGTCAGGGACGGGGTCTCGCCAGTGGTGCCGCAGGGCACGAGACCCGCGACGCCGCCCAGGATCTGCCGCTCCACGAGGGTGCGCAGGGCCGGGATGTCCAGTTCGCCGTTGCGGAATGGGGTGATCAATGCGGTGTAGCAGCCGCTGAAGGCCGGGCGGGTTGCGGTGGTGAAGGTCATGGTGGTCATGAGATTTCTTGCTCCTGCGGTGCGATGCACCAGTCCAACCGTCCGCACTGAGCGCACGGTGCGCGTTCGTTCGTCTGTTGCATTGAAAGCGACGATTGACGAAGTCCGGCGTCTGCGGCCCACGCCGCGGACGCCTAGCGCTTGGAGCGTTTCCGAGGTGAACGAGCGGATGTAGTCCTGCCGGTAAACACGCGGGTCTGATTCACGAGAGTCCCCTGGGGCTCACTTGCCACGACACCCAGCGTTTCCCGGGGCAAACAAAAACCGCCGCCCCGGTCAGGGGACGAGCGGTGTCAGGCCCGTGGTACCACCCCACTTCACAGCCACACACAGGGTGGCTGCCTCTTTCCCCCGCGGTGCGTGGTAAGTACCGCGCGGGTGACCCAGTAACGGGAGTCTTTCCGCCGCCGCCTACTGCACCAATCGGTGGTTCGGGGCGGAGCTCTGAGGTCTTTTTCGCCGGCGTTCCTGGTCCCGCTTCGCAGCTACCGCGGTTCTCTGGCCCGTTTGCGCCGGGTACTCGTCCTCGTCAAGGCTTCGCTCTTCATCTGTGGCTTTTACGCTATCAGCGGGGTATTGATGTGTCAATACCCCGCCGCATCGGCTAGCCCGCGCGCCCAGTGGCCAGCAAGCCCAGTTGTGGGGCATCCAGCTCGCCCAGCCCAATCGCTCCAAGTTCACGCGCTTCCGCGCGGAAGTCGCGGCTGAGCGTGGCGGACGCGAGCGTGATGAGGGCGTCCATGACCGGTGTGTCTACCCCCAGTCGGTCTCCCAGTAGGGACCAGGTGACGAGCCCGTACGGGATATCCTCGGTCAGCCAGCGGGTATCGATCTGGCCTGGCGCGCGCAGGGCTGTGAGCATGCGCGAGCCGTTGATGACGGCCCACAGGTCACCTCTGGGTCCGAAGCCCGCGCCATGAAACGCTTCCGCTACGGGCGTAAGCTCGAGGCCGACGGCCGCGCCAAGCGCGCGCCGCTCGGCGTCCAGCGCCTCGATGACCTTGACCACCGAAGGCGTGACACCCTCATCGTAGAAGTAGAACTCACCCCGGCTGCGCTCCACGCGCCCCGCGTTCATCAGCACACCTGGCGGATGCACAACCGGGTTGAGGGCAGAGAGCCCCGCCTCCAGTGCGCTCTGGTATGCGACTGCGCCGGGAAACAACTCACGCAGCGCTGGCATGACCTCGCCGGTCTGGGACGCCGGCTCGACCCCAATCCCGAGCCCCGTTACCGCGCCCCAGATGACGGCGCGGTCCGGGCCGCTCTTGCGGCAGACGTACGGAGCGGTGTCGGACTCCGCCACGATGACGCCAGTCGCGCCACGCTCCCGCAGCAGGGTGGCGAACGCCAGGGCGCCCAGGTTGCCAGGGAGCAGCGCCAGGACGTGCCCGGGCTTCAAGTGGGGCGCCAATTGCGCGGCAAAGGGAGCGTGAGCGTAGGAAGGCACAGAGCAGAGCAGCGTTTCAGACCAGGCGAGGGCTTCGGCAGGATCAGTTGTCACCCCGGCGATCCTGGCGGCTCCTGTGCGCGCCGCTCCATCAAGGTGGATGGTGAGCGAGTCGCGAATGGGATCGAGGGTGTGCGCGAACTCGGGATGCTCCCAGATCAGCACCTCGTGCCCAGCCAGCGCCAGGTTTGCCGCGATGCTGAAGGCCGTGTTGCCTCCGCCCAGCACCGTCACCCGCATTGGGGTTGTCGCCATGATTCTCTACCTTCAGTTGGGGCCAATGATCGTACTCAGGCCATATTCGGATGCCAGGGAGGTGGCGTCAACCGGCTGGAGATTGGTGTCGGTCTTCGCTCGCGAAGGTACCGGACGAACCTTAGCCTCCCCACGTAGGCACCGGTGCTCTTTACGGCTGCTCCAATGGCCGGCAAGATGTTGCCTGGTCGTCGATGGCCCGGACCTCATGGGAGCCCGGATGGTGGTACCGGAGCTGGTCACCTCGACCGCGTGGTATGAAGCGGTCACCCGTGACGATGAAGATGACGACCGGCGGTAGCAGGCTGGGTACGCTTGCACCAGGGAGAGATATGCATGAAGCCGTCTACCATCGTTGTCTCTGTTCCAATCACCGATCTGGAGCGCACCCTACGGTTCTACCGTGATGGCCTGGGGCTGGAGACGCCAGGCATTGACGAGGGCATGATCCTGATCGAATTGCCGAACCTTTCGCTCTTCCTGATGGGGAGCGAGGAGTACGCCAGGTTCGCCGGTTACGGCGGTGTCACGGATGCAGGTAGGCCCAAACCTGGCGCGTTCATTTTCTCGTGCGCGATCGGCAGCAAGGACGAGGTGGACCAAACGATCGAGCGGGCTATGCAAGCCGGTGGTTCAGCCCCTGGCACCGCGCAGGACCGGGAGGGCTCGTACATCGGGTATGTCAGCGACCCTGATGGTCACCTCTGGGAGCTCGTTTGGAACGCGCGGACAGAGGCTGCAGCCGAGTCATCAGCTGGCGCCGGTTCGGGTCCAGATCGGTAATGCCTGGGGGCGTTGTTCCTCGGCTCTGAGACCCTGGCAATCTGCGGCGTCTCGGAGCGCATGTGCTTACACGCTGATCCTGGTGCGAGTGATGAGCGAAGCGCATCACTCGCATCGACGTCCTTGAGGCGTTGCTAGGCTGAGAACTCCACACCGTTGAGCCGGTAGGAGCCAGTCACCGGGACTGGCTGCTTGAGAATATCCAGCACCGGGCAGTGAACATTGACGGCGGCGACGAGGCGAGCAATGTCCTCCTGCGAGGCCGGGCTATCGATGGCGACGATGTAGGACACATCCTGGAAGCCGGCCGGCTCTTCGCCCACCCCAAAGAAGCCGCGCAGATCGATGCGGCCTTCCGCAGAGACCTCGACGCCGTTCAGCGGAATGCCAAGCACGCGCGCATAGGTGGCATAGACGATTTCCTGGCAGGTGCCGAGTGCGGCGAGCACCAGCTCTACCGGCGTTGGACCCGTGTTGGCCCCGCCGATCTGCTCTGGTTCATCAACGATAAGGGAGAAGTCCCGGATCTGAGCGCGGGTTTCGTAGTCGTTCACTAGTGCGGTGGTGACGGCAAAGGTCGCAATAGGCGGCTCAGGGGCGGCAGCCAGGTTCTGGCGTACCTGCTCGATGACCCCGCCAAGACGATCGGTCTGAACTTCGGCAACCATGGGTGGAGACCTCCTGCGCGCCGGGGAGAGCACTTGCCCAGGGCTACCGGCGCGCTGCAGGAGGTATTATTGAGTTCTTGATATGATTAGTCAAGAACTCAAGAACCTAAGCACTATTCCTCGTCGTCTTCCTCTTCCTCGCCGTCGTCAGCCGTTTTCCGGCCGCGAGACGGGCGCAGCACGTAGCCGACGCCGCGGACTGTCTGGATCAGGCGGGTCTCCCCTTCATCCTCCAGCGCCTTACGGACGGTTGATACCGTCACGGCGAGCACATTGGATTCGCCACGGAACTGCCCGCCCCAGACACGCTGCATGATGGTGTCGTAGGAGAGAACCTGGTTCGGGTGCTCCATAAGGGTCGCGAGCAGATCAAATTGCTTGGCGGTCAGGAGCACCTCACGGTCACCCCGGAAGACCGTTCGGGCACTGGGATCGAGCTTGAGATCCTCGTACACCAGCGATTCCCGCTGGCGAGGGCGTACTTCCGGTGCTCGGGACCGGCGAAGGAGCGCGCGTACGCGGGCCATAAGCTCCGTGATGGCAAACGGCTTTGGCACGTAATCGTCTGCGCCAGCATCGAGGCCAGTGACCCGATCCTGCACGGAATCGAGCGCGGTCAACATGAGAACCGGCACAGGAGGCTGTCCGTAGGCTGCCTCCATGGCTCGCACGCGACGGCAGATTTCCATGCCATCGATATCGGGCAGCATCAGGTCCAGCACAATCAGGTCTGGGGGATTGTCCCGCACGACGCCCAGCGCCGAACGCCCGTCCTGGGCAACATCAACATCAAAACCTTCGAGAAGAAGACTGCGTTGGACGAGGCGCGCGATATCTGGAGAGTCTTCTACGACGAGCACGCGCGTCATGCTTGGTCTCCCACGATTCCCACCGACGATCAACCGGAAAAATTCATAATCGCCTACTAGTGTAGCGCCTGTTCCTGAATTGAGAATACTCCGTAGGGTGAATTTTCACGAATCACGGACAGACCTTCAGAATCCGGACTGGTGGCCACCATGGATTCGCATCCTGAGAAGGGTTGAGAGCCAGAGGGGCTATGCAATTTGAGGACGTCACTTCATGCGACATTCACAGATTTGCTTATGCCCATGGACCGTCAAGATTTGAAGGCGTGATTGCCATCTATGCTGAGGGCCGGCAAGCCACCATGGCTTGCCGGCTCTCAGTTACTTTTGGAACAGGCGGCTAAACCGGGCGTACGGTTCGTGACTGCCTCGCGTAAGGCCCCGCTACTCGGTCCGCGTCTGCACCCGTTCGATACGGAGCGCCAGGACGTTCAAGAGAAGGGCTGCCAGGAGAACAAGGCCTTGCAGCGCCTGCTTGAAGGTAATCGGGATATTTGGCAACAGGTTCAATCCGTTGGACAGGACGCCGAAGATGAGCAAGCCGAGGACGGTGTAACGCATGCCGCCCTCCCCCCCGAAGAGGGAGGTGCCTCCCAACACGACGGCGGCAATGGTGCTGATCAGGATGTCCTCGCCAGAGGACGGGTTCGCGCTGCTGAGGCGGCCGATGAAGAGGAGTCCGGTCAGCCCCGCGGTCACAGCGGAGATGACGAGGGAGAGCATGACGACCTGGCGGGTGTTCACGCCAGACATTTCGGCGGCTTCGCGGTTGGCGCCGGTCATGTACACGTAGCGGCCGAACTTCGTGTAGCTGAGTATGAACTCACCGATGATCAGGACCACGACGGCGAAGATGCCGATGACCGGGATGCCGAAGACCTGGCTGCTCACGCTCCCAAGTTGCTTCAGGGCTGGCGGCACTTCGAAAATCGGTTTGCCTTCACTGACGAAGACAGACATGCCGCGCGCAATGGTGAGCATCGCCAACGTCATCATGAACGAGGGAATGCCAACGTACGCGGTCATGAAGCCATTCAGCAGCCCGATCAGCGCCGAGATGATGATGGCGACAGGAATACCCCAGTTGCCGAGGGCGAAGGTGTCCCCGACCCAGAACCAGGCGGCTAACACTCCGGTGAACGTGGCGACGGAGGCGATGCTCAGGTCGATTTCCGCGCAGAGGAGAACGAAGGTGATGCCTGTAGCCGCAACGGCGATTGGGGCGATCTGCGTCACGATGTTCTGCATGTTGGGCACGGTCCAGAAAACGTCCGTGGCCAGGCTGAAGAAGATCACCATGCAGATGAGTGTCAGCAACGGCGCCAGCAACCGGGCATTTCGGCTTGCCCAACTCAAGAGCGATCCGCCGGCCGCGCGTTGCACGCCCGGCTCGCCAGATGGCGCGATGTGTCCCGAAGAGGCCTGTTGCGCCATCCTCGTATCTTCTCCCCTTGTTAGGCGTAGCTCATGAGCAGGTCCTTGCTGACCCGCTCGCCAACAAACTCTTTGGTGATCTGGCCCTTGGACATGACCAGGATGCGGTCGGACTCCGCCAGCACGGTCTCGGGCTCGGTGGAGATCAGGATGATCGCCACACCTTCATCGCGCAGCGCCTTGACCAGGTCGAGGACCTCGCGTTTGGCGCCGACATCCATGCCGCGCGTGGGCTCATTCAGGATCAGCACCTTCGGCTGTACGGTGAGCCATTTCGCCAGGACGACCTTCTGCTGGTTGCCGCCGCTCAGGTTGCCCGCTGCCAGTGTTGGCCTGGGTGGGCGTACCCCCGTGCGCTTCACCAAATCAGTGGCGATCGCGATTTCCTTCGGCTGCCGCACAAATCTGCCGACGATTTCGTCCATGTGCGCCAGCGTGATGTTCTTGAAGATCTCGTGCCGCGGAAAGATCGTGGCTCGCCGGTTCTCCGAGAGGTAGGCGATGCCCAACTGCTTCGCTTCCTTTGTCGTCTTCGGAGCGATAGGCTTGCCTTCCAGCAGCAGCGTCCCGGCGACCGGCCGCTCACGGCCGAAGATGACACGCGCCATCTCCGTCATGCCGGCGCCCAGGTTGCCGAAGATGCCGAGAATTTCCCCCTGGTGCGCGGTGAGGGTGAGATCGGTAAAGCCTTCGCCGCTCAGGCCCTGTACCTCAAGTTCCGGTGCCCCGGCAACGGGCGGCGGCAACGAGACGCCACCCTCATAGCCCTCGGCCAGGCCTTCGGCGTCACGGCCAATCATCAACTGGATCAACTGGTGCTTGGTCAGGCCCTGGTTTTCGAGTGTAGCGACCTTGCGTGAATTCTTCAGCACGGTCACGCGGTCGGAGACGGCCAGGACATCCTCCAGGAAGTGGGAGATGAAGACCAATGTGGTGCCGCGTGCCTTGAGCTCCGCTATCGCGCGGAAGAGGCGCTCGGATTCGGGCCCGGAGAGTGCCGAGGTCGGCTCGTCTAGCACGATGATCGAGGCGCCAGAGAAGACGACGCGCGCAATCTCGACCAGTTGTTGCCCGCCAAGGGAAAGTGAGCTGGCGGGCGCGGTGACATCGATGTCGATGCCCATCGAGGTCAGGTGCGATTTTGCCTCACGGCGCATGGTGCGCCAGTCGATCAGGCCGCCTTTGGTGGGCTGGCTGCCCAGAAAGACATTCTCTGCAACAGAGAGCGCCGGCATGCAGGCGAGTTCCTGGTAGATCATGCCGATGCCACGCGCCTTGGCTTCCGCTGGCGAGGCGAACTGCACGGCCTCGCCGCGCAGGAGCATTTCCCCCTCGTCCGGCGTATGCAGCCCGGAGAGGATCTTCATCAACGTGCTCTTGCCGGCGCCGTTCTCCCCAACCAGGCCGTGGATCTCGCCCGGCATGAGGTCGAAGTCCACATGATCGAGCGCCGTGGCGCCGCCAAAGCGCTTGGTAACGCCACGGAACACCAGGATGGGTTCCGTGGCGGTGGCCGGAACGTGGGAACGCTCCGTGTCATCCGTGATGATCATTTCGGTCATCGGTCGTTTCCGGGTGCTCCCACGTTCCAGTGCGTTCTCTAGTACTGCATGTTGTCATGCAGCCAGATGTAGCCGGCGGCATTCTGCTTGGTGATCGGACCGCCGTCCGTGCGGATGAACTTGGGGACGCCGCCCTCGGCCTGGTCGGTGCCAGAGAGGGTCAGGTAGCCCGCCCAGATGGCGCCGCCGTGGATGCGGCCGCTGGGGTTGATGATGGAGGCCAGCAGCTTGTCCTCGAGGATCGCCTCCGAGGCATTCTTCAGGCCGTCCACGCCGACGATCTTGACCTGGTCCTGCTTGCCCGCCGCCTCGATGACGCTGGCGGCTGCCAGGGCCATGTCGTCGGAGTGGAAGAAGCCGCCCTTGACGTTCGGGAAGCGCTGCAGCAGGTCCTGCCACAGAGAAGCCACCTGCTCGACCTTCCAGTCGCCGGGGGTCTCATCGACCACCTTGATGTTCGGGTAGTTGGCGAGGGTCTGGTGGAAGCCCTCGGCGCGGCCCTGGGCGCCCGTGTGCGCCAACTGGCCCTGGGTGTGGATGACCTCACCCTCGCCGCCAATCTCCTGGAAGAGCACGTTGGCGACCGTGGAGCCCATGTAGATATTGTCTGGCTCCAGGTAGGTCAGGTGCCCATAGGCATCAAACTCTTCCGGGTCCTGGATCAGGCGGGTGTCCATGATGATGAGCGGAGTGCCCGCGCCGATGATCTGGTTCGCCGCGTCGGTCAGCGCGCCGGAGGCAGAAGGGTGCACGGCAACAAAGTCAAAGCCCTGGGAGGCAATCGACTGCAGGTCCTGCAACTGCTTCTCAACCGCGAACTCGCCGTCGAAGGAGGTCACCTCAACGCCGAGAAGGTCACCAAAGAACTTCGCGGTTTCCATGCCGTGGGAAACCCACGTCGAGGCCGCGCCGACTTCGGACGTGGCTGCCTTGTACTTCTTCTCGGGCAGATCTTCCGGCAGCAGGCCGAGGGTCGCCAGGCCCTGCGCCGATGTGGTGTGGCGGCCGACGCCGGTGGCCATGGCCAGCGCGCCCAGCATGGCGAACCCGCCCTTGAACGCATCGCGCCGCTTGACGCTCTTCTTGATGCGATCGCCGACCATTTCCAGTTCGAGACCCGCGAGGGGGCCTCGCTGTGCAACTTCACCCATTTCTGGTGTTCCTCCACCGGGACATTCGACGTCCGGACCGGCGCCCATCGCCAGTCATATTGCTGCACTGTTTCGCGCACTCGATGATCCGTTGGGCTGATTTGGAGTCCCGGGCGGCAACGCAACCGGCCACCACTGGCCAGACCCGAGAGCAAAAGGGCGGGCAGTTCTCCTCAGCCACAACACTGTGACCAACCAATGCCATGAAACAACTTGCGTTCGCGGACGTTAGCACATGTGCTACATGTGGTCAACGATTTGCACAAAAGCGCGAGACGTTACCCGGATGCACGCAGTCCTGGGAGCAATTCCACGGCAATTCTCTCCATCATGGGGAACTGCTCCCCATGGGGAGCTTCCATCAGGAACTCACTCATCCCGGCTTCGCGGTACCGCCCCACGACATCCGCGAAGGCATCGACAGATGACCAGGGGTCGACTCCCATCGGAATCGTCCACCCGTAAAGAGAGCGGATGATGTCCTCGGGATTGCGGCCAACCTCGGCGCACATCTCATCAAGGTATTGATTGCGCTCCCGGATTTCCTCGGCTTTGCCGTGCGAGTTCCAGCGGTCGGCATAGCGGGCAGCAAACTTGAGCATGCGCGGCCCATGCGCGCCGAGCGTGATCGGTGGCCGGGGGCGCTGCACGGGCGCTGGCCGGAATGGCGCGTCCGTGACCTGGTAGTACTTGCCCTCGAAGGTCGTCACCTCCTGGGTAAGCAGTTGGTCGACGAGTCTCACAGACTCCTGGAAGCGGCCGACCAGCTCTGGCGTTTCCGGGAACGGCACCCCGAACCGAGCGTGCTCTGGCTCGAACCATCCGGTGCCAATCCCGAGTTCCAGGCGTCCATTTGAGATGTGATCGACGGTAACGGCCTGCTTGGCCAGCAACGGCGGGTGCCGGAAGGTGTTGCTGGTGACCAGGATGCCGATGCGCGGCCTGGTGGTCTTCATCGCTAGCGCGGAAAGCAGGGTCCACCCCTCCAGGAAGGGCTGTTCCGGAACGCTGGGGCGCTGGTAGTGGTCAGCATGCCAGATCGAATCGAAGCCCAGTTCCTCGAAGGCCTGCCAGTGGCGAACCATCGTTCCCCAGTCCAGGTTCTGGTTTCGCACGATGCCGAAACGCAACGGGTGAGACATGGTGGCTCCTCTGGGCCGCAATTCACCCGGCGGCCGGTCATGGCGTGCAGCAACGCCGTATCCTTACCCTCATGGAAACACCTGTCAAGGCACCGCGCAATCAAGCGTGCCCAACACTCGAAGGCATGACCGCACTGGTGACTGGCGCAGGGTCCGGCATCGGCCAGGAAGCCGCTCGGGCCCTGGGCTCGGCCGGCGCCAGCGTGTTCGTCACGGAACTGCCAGACCGCCTGGAACGCGCCGAGGCGACCGTCGCTGAGCTGCGAGCGGACGGGGGAAGCGCGGAAGCATTGTCGCTGGATGTCCGCGATGTCGGCAGCATCACCGCCTGCGTGAATGCCGTGGCCAGCCGTGGCCGCCTCGATATCCTCGTCAACAACGCCGGCACCAATGTGCGTCAGCCCGCCTTCGATGTGACCGAAGAGGCATGGGACCTCGTGCAGAGTACGAATCTACGCGGCGTCTTCTTCATGGCGCAGGCCGCCGGCCGCGTGATGCGTGATCAGCAGCCGAGCGGTGGCAGCATCATCAACATCGCGTCCATCATGGGCCTGGTCGGCTTCTACGAGCGAGCCGCGTACTGCAGCTCCAAGGCCGGCGTCGTGAATCTCTCCCGGGTTCTGGCGATCGAGTGGGCGCCGCACCAGATCCGGGTCAATGCAGTCTGCCCGGCCTTCGTGGAAACTCCCTTTACCCAGACGCTGATGCAGAGCGAGGAAATCCGAAACGATCTCCTGCACCGTACGCCGGCTGGGCGCATGGTGACCACGCAGGAAGTGGCGGCCATGATCGTGTTCCTGGCCAGCCCGGCCGCGGCCATGGTGACGGGCTCGGCGATGACCGTGGATGGCGGATGGACCGCAATTTAGCTTCACGGCCCCACGTCGTCGTCATCGGGGGAGGCATGAGCGGCCTCGCCGCCGCGTGCAAGTTGCTCCAGCAGGAGCCGCGGCCTCGGGTGACCGTTGTTGAGAGCGACGCGCAGTTCGGCGGCAAGATTCGCACTGAACGCGTCGATGACTTCGTGATCGAGGGCGGGCCGGACTCGTTCCTCTCCGGGAAACCGCGAGGTGTCGGGCTGGCGACAGAGCTCGGGCTCGGTGACGACCTGGTAGGCGTGACACCGCAGCGGCACCGCGCCTTCATTCTCTACCGCGATACGTTCCATCCCATTCCAGAGGGATTGACCGGGCTCGTGCCGACCAGGCTTGGTCCGGTAGCCCGTTCCAGATTGCTGTCACTGCGGGGGAATGCGCGCCTGGCGCTTGACTACGTGTTGCCAACGCATGAGGCATCGGATGAGGCGCTCGGTGCGTTCGTGCGGCGGCGGCTGGGGAACGAAGCCTGGGAGCGGCTGGTCGAGCCACTGATGGCGGGCATCTACGCCGCTGATGGCGATCAACTCAGCCTGGCCGCCACCTTCCCCCAGTTGCAGGCCGCCGAGCGGGAGCATGGCAGTCTGATCAAGGGGGTTTTGGCTGCTCGCCAGAACGCCCCTGCGGCGAGCGGACCCGCGCGTCCACCGTTTCTCACGCCCGCCGGTGGACTTGGAGCGATGGTTGAGGCACTGACAGGCCAGCTTCGCCGGGACGGGGCGGCGCTTCGATCCGGAACGCAGGCGCTGTCGGTAACGCAGGTGATTCCTGGCGGCCTGTATGAGATCGCGCTTGATCAGGACGTGCCCCTGCTGGCAGACGGAGTCATCCTGGCGACTCCAGCGCACGTGACGAGTGCGTTGATTCGGGACCTGGACCATGCCCTGAGCCGTGATCTGGCGGAGATTCCCCACGCTTCGACCGCAATTGTGACCCTGGCCTACCGCTCGGAGCAGATTGCCCGGCCTCTTACAGGACATGGCTACGTGGTGCCGCGCATTGTGGGTGGGCCAGTCCTGGCCTGTACCTGGACCTCCCGCAAGTGGGCAGGACGCGCTCCCGAAGGGTGGGACTTGCTGCGGGTCTTCCTCGGGCGCTCTGGCAACGGCGACGCGCTGCTGGAGTTCGACGATGACACCCTGCTGGCCATTGCGCAGGCGGAGGTTGTCACCCGGCTGCAGGCGTCCGGCTCTCCGGCACTCGCCCAGGTACAGCGCTGGCCGCGGGGCATGCCCCAGTACATCCTGGGCCATCCGGAGCGCGCTGCCCGGATAGAGGCGGCCGTCGCGGATCATCCCGGACTCGAGATCGCTGGAAACGCATTGCGCGGTGTGGGCGTGCCCGATGTGATCCGGAGCGGTGAAGACGCGGCCAACCGGGTCGTGCAGATCCTGCGGACGCGGCTGCCAGTCGCGGCAGGCACGTAATCGTTCCCGGCGCTCCTTTCGTGCACGATGCACAGTCGGTGTGGCGTAATCACCTGCGTGTCCGGGGTGCGGAACGTAGTACCCTGCACAATCGTGTGGGAAATTGTCGTGCATAGGCGCACGCTGAAGCGCGTTTTTGATTGAGCCTGTGCGGAGGCTGAATGACATCGACGGACGATAAGCGCTCTGTCGTAATTCCGGAGCGAATTGCGGCGTTAGGCTCCATCTCCGGAAACCTGTGGTGGAGCTGGAAACCTGAAGTAGAAGCGCTCTACCGGGATCTCGATCCGGTCCTCTACGCGGAGACAGTTGAGAACCCGGCGCTTTTCATGCGCCGCGTTTCGCCAGAGCGGCTCACGCGCGCGGCTGCCGATCCGGATTACCTGGCGCGCTATGACGTTGCCAGGGCGGAATTCGAGCGTTTGCTGCCGCTGAACCCGGCCAATACCTGGGTGGGCAAACACCGGCCGGAGTTGGCTGGGCCTACGGTGGCGTACTTCTCCGCTGAGTTCGGTGTCCATCCCAGCTTGCCCATCTACTCTGGCGGGCTGGGTGTGCTGGCTGGCGACCACGCAAAGGCGGCCAGCGACCTGGGGCTGCCACTCGTGGGGATCTCGCTGCTCTACCGCCAGGGCTATCTGCGGCAGCGCCTCACGCATGACGGCTGGCAGTTGGATGTCACGCCGGTCCTGGTCCCTGGCGCGGAGCCGACGACCCTTGTCACCGGCCCGGATGGTCTCCCGCTGACCGTCGACATCGCCCTGGACAACCCGGCGGAGCGCATCCATCTCAACATCTGGTGCGTGAACGTGGGGCGCGTCCCGCTCTTTCTGCTGGATACCGACGTCGAAGGAAACCCGGACTGGACGCGGGCCGTGTCTTCCCGCCTCTACGGCGGGGACACCGAGCACCGTCTGCGGCAGGAGAAGATCCTGGGTATTGGTGGCGTGCGCGCCCTGCGGGCCATGGGCATCGAACCGACCTACTGGCACGGCAATGAGGGCCACGCCGCCTTCCACCTGCTCGAGCGCGTGCGCGAGTGGATTGCCGAGGGACTCGATTTCGCGGAGGCCTCGCAGCGCGTCGTCTCCTCGTCCGTGTTCACCTCGCACACGCCTGTTCCGGCCGGCCACGATGTGTTTCCGCCCCACATGATGGACCGCTACTTCAGCTTCTACTGGCCTCGTCTGGGGCTGGACCGTGAGCAGTTCCTGGCGCTGGGTCACCACGACGGCAGCGGGGACGGTTTCAACATGACCGCGCTCTCCATGCGTCTTTCGGGATACCGGAATGGCGTGAGCGTGCGGCACGGCGAGATCACCCGCGCCATGTGGCACGACCTGTGGCCAGGTGTGGAAGCGCCCCTGGCGCCGATCTCTTCCATTACCAACGGCGTGCACATGCCGACCTGGATCTCCGCGCCGCTCCAGGAGCTGCTGAACCGCTACCTGCCAGAGGGCTGGTGGGAAAACCTGCAGGATGCCGATGTCTGGACCAAGGTGCAGGAGATCCCGGACGAAGAATTGTGGGCAGTGAAGACGCAGAGCCGCCAGGCCCTGCTGGAATACCTGCGGGAGTACACCCAGGGTCGCTGGTCAACTGGTGAACTGGACACCAAGCAGGTGGTGGCGGGAGGCCCGTTCCTGGAGCGCCGCCCGCTGACCATCGGCTTCGCGCGCCGCTTTGCCACGTACAAGCGGGCCACGCTGATCTTCAGTGACGCCGACCGCCTGGCGCGCATCCTGACCAACCCGGAGCGCCCGGTCCAGTTGATCTTCGCGGGTAAGGCGCACCCCGCCGATGATGGCGGCAAGCGCCTGATCCAGGAGATTTTCTGGCGCTCGCTCGATCCCCGCTTCCAGGGGCATATCGCGTTCGCCGAGGATTACGACATGCTCCTCGCCGAGCGCCTCTACGCTGGTGTCGATGTCTGGCTGAACAATCCGCGCGCTCCCCTGGAGGCCAGCGGGACCTCCGGCATGAAGGCCGCGGCGAATGGCGCGCTGAACGTCTCGATTCTCGATGGCTGGTGGATCGAGGGGTGGCACGCCAATGAAGAAACAGGTTGGGGGATTCAGCCCTCCAACTTGCCCGATGGCGCAGGTGACCAGGCAGACGCGGAAGCGCTCTACAACGTCCTTGAAAACGAAGTCGTGCCGCTTTTCTACGAGCGGGATGAGCACGACCTCCCGCGCCAGTGGATCGCCAGGTCCAAGGAAGCGATCCGTACCCTCGGCCCAATGTTCTCCTCACAGCGCATGGTGATCGACTACATCACCGAGTTGTACACCCCGGCCTGCGAGGGTGGGTTGCGTTGGGCGGAGTCCGCGGTTGGGGCAGCGAAGCGGTAGCCAGAGCCGTTTGACGACAGTCTCACCCTTTGCTAGCGTGCCAGCGTTGCCATCCTCGGCAGATGCAGTGCTGCGTGCAGAAAGGGAGCGGGTTGTCATGACCGTGCAACACGATCAACAGCGCGTCAGTTCGAGTCGAGTGCCGCGCCGCGTCTTGCTGAAGCAGGCGGTAGCCGCGGGCCTGTTTGTGCCAGCCCTGTCATGGCGAGGCGCGGGCGCCCAGGAAGTGAGTTGCCCGCCAGCCGCCACGCCAACAGCAAGTGGCACACCCATGGCGCTCTCGGGCCAGAAACTGGGCGTCACCGTCGCCTACCTCTCTGTGCCCTTCTACGCCGGCTTCAAGAAGGGTCTCGACGACGCGGCAAAGCAATTCGGCTTTGAATACGACCTGCGTGATGGCAAGGGTGATCCCGCCGCGGAAGTTGCCAACATCCAGAACTTCATCGCCGAAGGGGTGGACCTTATCCTGTTGACGCCGATGAGCGAGGGCACAATCCCGGCCATCATCCAGGCCAACCAGGCTGGTGTTCCCGTGATCGAGGTCAACAACAAGGCCGGCTTCGGCAGCGACCAGGCCGAGGTGGTGACCTACGTCGGCGCTGATGACGTGGAGTTTGGCCGTCTGCAAGGGCAACTGCTCTCAGAGAGTTTTGGTGACGTGCCCTTGAAGATCGGGTACGTGATGGGCATTCCTGGAACCTCGCCGCAGATCCTGCGTGCGCAGGGTTTCAAGGAAGCCCTGGCGGATCTGCCAAGCTACGAGATCGTGGCTGAGGTGAACGACGACTTCGACAGCGCCAAGGCGCTGGCGGTGACGCAGGATCTGCTCTCCCGCTTCCCCAAGGGGGAACTGGATGTCATTGTCATGCAGGGGCCGGAGGGAGTAGCGGCGGCGGACTTCGCGCGGCAGAACGGGCGTGAAGAGGTCAAGTTTGTGCTTGGGGACTACCCCGCCGACGTACGGCAGGCGATCATGGATGGCTACGTGCTCGGCACCATCAACCAGGATCCCTACCCGCAGGCCTACGAAGGCGTCCACATGGCCTGGCTCTACCTGAACGGGCAGGAAGCGGAGATTCCGCAGCCGAACTTCCTCGAACTCCCGATCATCACCATCGACAACGCGGAGAGCACGCCGCCCGCCTGGGGCTGCTAACCCGCTTCGGAGCCTCCACCAGTCCCGGCCCAGTTACCGCGGGCCGGGACACGGTCAGACGGTCCAACGTGTCTTATGAACCATCGGGAGGGCGCCACGGCATCCTTTGCAGTCAAGGTCTACGACTACCAGTGGGCGACGACGTTCGGCATGAGTCCCGAGCAGGCGTCTGCTGAACTCGCGCGAGACGGCTTCGACACGATCCTGATTCGCAATGGCATCGATCCGTTGCCCAATTCTGGCGTCGATCAGTCGGCGTACCTTGCGGCGGCCGGGGGCAAGCCCCTACCGAGCGACCGCGCCTGGACTGATGCCCTGAAAGGGGCCGGCCTGCATGTGCTGCAGACGACAGCGCTCTTCTTCGATCCGGAGTTGGTCGACCGCTTCCCGGATGCCCGCCCGGTTGATGCGACCGGAGCGCTCAGCACGGGTTTCGACTGGTACCTCGGCGTCTGCCCCACGCATGAGGGCTACCTGGAAACGAAGATCGCGCGGCTGGTGCGCGTGGTGGACGAGCTCGAGCCGGATGGTCTCTTCCTCTCCTTCACACGTTTTCCCGGCTTCTGGGAGAACTGGGTACCGGACTATGTCTTCACTCTGTCAGACCAGTTCTGCTTCTGTGACCGGTGCCGGAATCGCTTTGCCGACGAGAACGGTATCTCGCTACCAGCAGGTAATCTCGCGGCGCAGGCCGATGTCATCTTGCGCGACTTTGCAGCGGAATGGCATGCCTGGCGCGCCGCGGTGATTCACCAGGCGATCGCGCGGATTCGAGAGGCGGTGTCAGTTGGCCGTCCCGGGTTCCCGATAATGCTGAACACGCTGCCTTTCCCGCAGTCCGACTATGTCGGCATGGACGTGCGGCGCACGGTCGCTGCGCAGGATCTGGCGATGCTGAGCGATGTGGTTGATCGCTTCGAGCTCATGACCTACTTGCAGATCCTGCACCGTCCGAATAGCTGGCTGGAGCTCGCGGTGTCCGAGGCGCGAGCACTCGCGCCCCACCAGCAGATGCTATGCACCCTACAGGTGGCGCCGCTCTACACCGATGGTGTCCACGCCGGGCGGGGACGCGCCGCGCAGATCAGCGCCGAGGAAATGGGAGCAGCCGCACGTGCCGCACTGGCCGCAGGCGCGGATGGGCTTGTCTTCTACCACTGGACGGACTTCCTTGAGGATGAAGCCCAGGGCGGGCACAAGCGCGCCGTACTCCGGGAGATAGCCAGTGCCTGATGGAGCAACTCCGCGTCTCGCCGTCAGCTACTTCGGGAACCGCTACCCGCACCACGTGCGGGCGGATATGGCGGCGCTGGCGGACGCGGGCGTTGATGATGTCGTTCTCGTCATGTCCGAATCCGACCTGCGCTGGAACCCGGGCACGATGGCTGACCTGGTCCAGATCGGGCGAGAAGCCGGACTGGAGCCGTGGCTCACCGCCTGGGCTATTGGTGGTGTCTTCGGTGGAGAGACGGCCAGCTACGCAGTGGGTGAGCACCCGGAGGCCTGCCAGCGTGATAACGCCGGCGAGCATGTTCCCGCGCTTTGCCCCCGGCAGGAGCCGTTTCGCCACGTGATGCGGGCCTGGATGAACACAGCGGTGGCGGCCGGTGTCCGTACGGTCCAGTGGGATGAGCCGCAGCTCGCGCTCCCGTTCAAGGCCGGCGCAGAACGCTTTGGGTGCTGCTGTACAGCGTGCCGGGCAGCCTTCCGCGAGCAGTTCGGTCAGGACCTGCCGCCGGTAGCCACGGCGGAATCGGAGCGGTTTTTCGCCGACCTGCTGACCGAGGTCGTGACCTGGCTGGTAGCAGAAGCGAACCAGCGGGGGTTGGAGAGTGCCATCGTCCTGCTCCCGGATGAGAACTACGACGCGTCCCATGCCGCCGCTATGGCGTCGCTACCGGGTGTCAGCTACTTCGGGAGCACCCCGTTCACCCTGCGCAATGGCGTCGCGGCTGGGGAAATCCCCGACTACCTGCGCGGCTGGGCTGACCAAGGCAATGCGGCGACGGTGGGGACACCGGCGCGCTCCTACGCCTGGGTGCAGGCCTTCGATGTCGCTGCCGGCCATGAGAATGAGATCACGCTTGCGATCACCTCCCTCGCGGATGCGGGCGTGGACCTGATCGCGATCTGGTCGTACCGGGCGTGCGAAGCGATGTCCGGCCTGGCCTGCGAGGACCCTGAAGCGGCGTGGAACGCGGTGCTTGCCGGTTTTGCCGCCGTACGGAGCCGGGCGTGAGCGCCAGTGGGCATTCCAGCACGCCCACGTTGCGTGCCATCGATGTCAGCAAGCGCTTCGGTGGCGTGCTGGCGCTGGACAACGTCTCGATTGAACTGGAGGCCGGACAGGTCACGGGCCTGGTCGGGGACAACGGCGCCGGGAAATCCACCCTGATCCGCATCCTGAGCGCGGTCCTTTCGCCGGATAGCGGCGCCATCGAACTGCGAGGCGAGCAGGTGCACTTCAGTTCTCCGGCGGAGGCGCGGGCAGCGGGGATTGAAACGGTCTACCAGGACCTGGCCCTGGCGGGGAACATGCCGGTGTGGGCCAACATCTTCCTGGGACGCGAACTACTGCGCGGGCCGAAGGCGCTCGCCATCCTCGACAAGCCGCGCATGGCCGCTGAGGCGCGGGAGATGCTCTCTCGCCTCAGCCGTAACATGCCGCCGCTCGACGCCCCTGCCTCCCGCCTTTCTGGGGGGCAGCGCCAGGCCATTGCCATCGCGCGGGCAGCCGCGTGGGGCTCGAACGTGATCATCATGGATGAGCCAACTGCGGCCCTTGGCCCAGCGGAAACGCGCTCGGTGGAAGAGGTGATCCGGGAGTTGCGGGACCGGGGGTTCGCCATCCTGATCGTCAGCCACAACCTGGAGCAGGTCTTTCGCCTCGTGGACCGCGTGTTCGTGCTGCGCCGGGGGCGCATGATTGGCGACCGGCTGCTGAGCGAAATTACGCCCGAGGACTTGGTGGCCATGATTACCGGTGCGACTGCCATCGCCGCACCACAGGGGCATGCGTGAGCGCGCACCAATCGTCCCCTCAGCGCGCAGCGGAACTCTTCCGGCAGTATGGAATCGCGGTCGTCTTCGTGGCGCTCTTCGCGCTGCTGATGCTGACATTGCCGCAGTTCCGCACGATTCCCAACCTGACCAACGTGCTGCAGCAGAACGCGGTCATCGGCATCATCGCCTGCGCCATGACCTTCGCGATCATCTCTGGCGGCTTCGACCTCTCGGTCGGCGCGGGCGCGGCGCTGGCCAGCGTGGTAGGCGCGAAGATCATGATCGAGGCGGGGATCCCAGCTGGCATCCTCGGGGCACTCATTGCCGGCCTCATCCTTGGTCTGCTAAACGGCTGGCTCATCGCGTACGCCGGGGTGAACCCGTTCGTCGCCACCCTGGGTACAGCCACCATTGTGCGCGGCCTGATCTATGTCAGCACCAACGCGACGCCCTTTTTCGGCGTGCCCATGAGCTTCACCGTGGTTGGCCTGGGGCGCACAGGCCCGTTGCCGAACTCGACCTGGATCTTCCTCGCGGTAGCTCTGGTCCTGGCTTTCGTCCTGCACCAGACTCGCTTCGGCCACTACGTCTACGCCATCGGCGGGAACATCGTGGCGGCGGCGGAGATGGGAATCCCGGTGCGCCGGGTGAAGATGCTCGTCTACGCCCTGGTCGGGGTGTGCGCGGCCGTAGGCGGCATCATCCTGACTGGGCAGACCGCGAGCGGACAGCCGCAGGCCGCACTCAACTACGAGCTTGCCGCCATCACTGCCGTCATTGTCGGCGGCGCATCTCTCGGCGGCGGCCGGGGCACGATGGGTGGCACCATCCTCGGGGTCTTCCTGCTCGGCCTCGTCTCGAACGCGCTGAACCTCTACGGCGTCTCCGCCTTCTGGCAACCGGTCGCAACCGGGATCATCCTCGTGTTGGCCGTTGCGGCAGATGGGATTTCACGGCGAAGCGTGTTCTCCCTGCAGTAGCCGGTTGGGGACTCTTTGGGCACGTCTTTCCACGTTGAAGGCGGCACTGATGCGCGATCTCATGCTTCCGCGAACACCAGCCCTCGTGTTCCGTCCACCGTCACCTGCTGTCCGTCTTGCAGGCGCGTGAGTGCATCGCGGGTGCCCATGACGGCGGGGAGACCGTACTCCCTGGCCACAATGGCGGCATGGGACATGGCGCTGCCGGCGTCGACGATGACGGCTGCGGCGCGGGCGAAGAGGGGTGTCCACGCCGGGTTGGTAAAGGGCGCCACCACGACATCGCCGGGCTGTACGCGTCCGAATTCGTCTGGGCCATGTACAAGGCGGACTGGCCCGTGCGCCACCCCGGGACTGCCTGGAGTCCCATAGGCGATGGCGTCATCCGGGGGTGTCGTGGTCGAGGCGGCGACTGGTGGCAGCATGGGCACGTGGCGGAGCGCATCCCGTTTGGCGCGGCGGGCGGCGACCGCTGCACGAAGTTCCGCTTGCACGACGGCCGTTGGCGGCCAAGCGTCCTTGAGGCGTTCCAGATCTTCCAGCCGCAGGTGATAGATGTCTGTCGCATCATCAAGGACACCAGATGCGACAAGCCGCTGGCCCATCTCCGCGAAGATCCGCCGCAACACTGGAATCGGCGTGGTCAGGTAGAAGTGCGTGTCTTCGCGCAGGGGCGGAAACTGGCGTGCTTCGTCCAGGAACCACAGGAACGCCTCGCGCAACGGTGCAAACTGCAGGTCAGGTAGATCCAGGATCTCGGTCCGGGCTGACTGCCAGCCGTCGGTCTGGTGGATTGGCGCTGCGTCTGTCTGCGCCATCGTCTTCAGCATGCCCATGATCGCGTCGGGGGCATCGCGCCAGGTTGGCTGGGAGACGAGCAAAGGACTTGCGAGTTCCCGATGACCGTACTGCGCCAGGAACAGATCCAACGACTGCTGAAACTCCTGCCCCTCTGGCGAGGCATCGAGCGCTGTCGGGAGCGACCCGACGTCATGCGTGGCAAACGTGGAGACCAGGACGGGGCTGGTACGGATCAACTTGGCCAGCGCCTCCAGTTGGCGGTTGGCTTCGAGCGTCTTGTTGTCGATGCCGGAGAGAAGTTGACCGAAGCTCTCACCACGGCCAACCAGCTTCAGGACAAGGCGCAGGCCCAGCATGGCGAGGAGCGTGCGCGGGAAATAGCGGCGACGCATCTCCACGATCTGCATGGGAACGTCCTGAGCGGAAACGGTCATCTCCAGCAACTCGGCCCAGGAGCGATTGCTGAGATCTGCTGCGCCAAGTTCATCGATCCGCGCCAGCGCCTTGTGGAGAATCGGGTCGTCGCGCCAGGTCCGAGGGTCGTGCTTGATCGCCAGGCCGATCAGGCGGAGTGGCAACAGCGCCAGATCGATGGACGGACGCAGGGACGGCATGCCATTGAAACTGGCAATGACGCCATCCTGCTCTTGCCACAGTTCGTCCAGCGGAGGCACGCTCTTGCCCAGCGGCACCATGCGCGCAATCGCCTTGCTCACAGCAGGTGTCCACGTGGTGGCATCCAGCGGGTAGGGACGGATCTGGAAATACTCGGTTGGGCCCCGCGATTGGCTGCCGAAGAAGCGGCTGGGCGGCGCCGGGAGCGCGGTGATGGGGCGAGACTGCAGGATGAACGTGTCCCCGTTCGCCCACGCCCATTCGATATCCTGCGGCGCGCCAAAGTGCGCGGCTATCTGTTCGCCGAGTCTTGCGAGATTCTTCAACACGTCGAGAGGCACCGCTGGCACCGTGCTATCAGCGCCGCTGACATGCTCAATGCCTCCTGCCCGGGATTCCCTGATCTCGACCGAGCGGTCGCCGCGCTGCTGCTCAATCACACGCCACCCGAAGCGGCCCCGTTGCAGCACGATGTGATCGGGCGTCACCAGCCCACTCACGATGGCCTCGCCCAGGCCGGTGCTAGCGTCGATCACGGTCTGGTTACGTGCGCCTGTCACCGGGTTGGCGGTGAACATCACCCCGGCGGCATCGGCGGCGACCATGCGCTGGACCACGACTGCCAGCGCAACTGCCTCCCCGGCAAAGCCCCGCTGCTGCCGGTAGCTGATGGCCCGGTCGGACCAGAGGGAGCCCCAACATTGCCTGACGGCCTTGAGCAGTGCCGCCTCGTCCCGGATACCGAGGACCGTGTCCTGCTGCCCGGCGAACGCGGCGCCGGGAAGATCTTCAGCGGTGGCGCTGGAGCGTACGGCCACGGAACCACTGCCCATGGCGCGGTACGCCGCCAGGATGGAGGTCGTTACCTTTTCGGGAATCTCGGCGACGGCGAACGCATCGCGGGCATCCGCCCCATCGCCAGTTGCCGCCGCCTCCCTCAGCAGTGGCTCCAGGTCACTCGAGACTATGACGGCCTCATAAGCGCCCGTGGAGATCGCAAAGCCAGAGGGAACCGGCATTCCAATGGCAATTAACTCGCCGAGATTTGCCGCCTTGCCGCCAAATCCTGGCAGATCTCGCGCCCTCAGGTACCCGAGGTCGAGCACCACCGGCAGCGTCGTCGTTGTCCGTGACGATGTGGTGACAAGCATCTCGCTCATAGGCCTGCGCTCAGCGCTTCTGCCGGGCCGCTGTCTGCGACCGCGGCGTCAGCCGGGGCAGCCCGACCCGTGCGCAGCGGCACTTCCTTCAGGAAGAGGGCCACCAGCAGGGCCACGGCCACAATCGGTATCGCCATCAGGAAGAGGTCATCCAGGGCGCTGGTGAAGGCTTGCAACACCGGGAAGCGGACGGCATCAGGCAGTTGTTGAATGGCTTCGATGTTGTTCACATCCATGGCGCCCTGCTCCTGCATGCTCTGGGCAGCCGGGCCGAGTTGATCGACCAGGTGCACCGCCAGCCGGTTGGCCAGGATCGCGCCGAAGGCCGCCGCACCGATGGTGCCTCCCATCTGGCGGAAGAACGTAGTGGCGCTGGTGGCCACACCGAGATCGCGGAAGTCCACGGAGTTCTGGACGGCGGTGACGATGGTCTGCATGGTGCAGCCCAGGCCGATGCCAAAGGTCAGTTGCATGAGTCCAAGCTGCCAGAATGGCGTATCCACCTGCAGGCGTGAGAAGAAGAAGAGCGCCACCACCTGCACCGCTGCCCCCGTAATCGGGAAGATCTTGTACCGGCCGGTGCGCGTGATTGCGCGGCCAGAAAGTATGGATGACGCAAGCAGACCGAGCACCAGGGGCAGCATAGCGAGCCCGGACAGAGTCGGGGAGAGACCCTTCACGATCTGGAGGTAGAAGGGCAGGAAGATGATGGCCCCGAACATGGCCACGCCGGAAAGGAACGTGTACAGGTTGCCGATGGCGAAGATCTCATTCCGGAAGAGCCGCATCGGGATGATTGGCTCCTCGGCGCGCAACTCCACGACCACAAAGAGCACTCCCATCACGATTGCTGTGTCCAGGAGCGCAAGCGGCCCGAGCGCCGTCCACCCGTAGGCCTTGCCGGCCCAGTCCAGGTAGAGCAGGAGGGACGTGACCGCGCCGACGATCAGCCCCGCGCCCAGGTAGTCGATCTTATGGTCGCGGCGCACCACCGGCATCTTCAGGGCCATGGAGGTGACGATCAGGGCCAGGACGCCGACAGGGAGGTTGATGTAAAAGATCCAGCGCCAGCCAGGGCCATCCGTGAACCAGCCTCCAAGGAGCGGGCCGGCCACGCTGGAGACGCCGAAGACCGCCCCGAAGTAACCCTGGTACCGGCCGCGCTCGCGTGGGGGAATGATGTCCCCAATGATGCCTAGGGCGATGGCCATCAGGCCGCCGCCCCCGATACCTTGCAGCGCGCGGAACGCGATCAGTTGCGGCAGATTCTGCGCCACCCCACAGAGCACAGAGCCGATGAGGAAAATGATGATGGCGGTCTGGAACGTGGGCCGGCGGCCATACAGGTCAGAGATCTTGCCCCAGAGCGGCGTGGCTGCGGTCGCAGTGAGCAAGTAGGCGGTGACCACCCAGGCCAGTTTGTCCAGGCCGCCCAGTTCGCTGACGATGCGCGGCAGCGCGGTGCCGACGATGCTCTGGTCCAGCGCGGCTAGCAGTACCCCGGCCATAAGGCCGATCAGGACAACGACGATTTCCCGGTGGGTCAGGTAGGTGTGTTCTGGTTCCTGGAGGCCAACGCCATCTGGAACACCATGGGCTTTTTCCACGCTTGAAGGGTCTCCTGGCCGCCGGCTCCACGGGGAAGCTTTTCGTGGTACTCGGTACCAACCAACCGGTTGGTTGGTAAGTAATTGGCGGACTATACTTCCGAAGCGGCGTGGCGTCAACGTTGCGGGCGACAAGTGGAATTGAGCGTGGTCACCGACGTGGAATCAGGAATAGCGGCAACGGAGATTGAGGATCGGGGACGCGAGCGCGTGATCCGGAAGGCACGTGAGCTCTTCCTGGAGCAGGGGTACGCTGCCGTCTCCATGCAACAGATTGCCGATTCGGTTGGCGTCAATAAAGCAACCCTTTACCACTATTTTCGTGATAAGCAGGCGCTTTTCATTGCGGTGATGGTTGAGCAGGGCAAGCAAGTGAATGCCGCCGTCGCAGCAGCGCTCGCTGCAGGCGAAACGCTACCGGACAAGCTGCAGTCGGTCGCCCAGACGATCCTGGACATGCAGCACTCGGACTTCGGACGGCTCTCCAGTGACCTGCACCTCCATGTGGCTGAATCGGGTCGAGTTGAGGTATTCGCCAAGAGTGGCGTTCCGTGGGCACAGATCAGCGATGTGCTGCGCGATGGGTTGGTGCAGGGTGAGGTGAGGGGCATCGATCCGGATCTTGCGGGTCGCGGCTTTTTTGGCATGATCATCAGCCAGCGCTGGCAGCGTTTTCCAACGGGCGCAGACGCTTACCCAGAAGCCGAGTTGGCCAGGCGCCTTGCCGACTTGTTCCTGCACGGGATCTTGCAATCGAGCGCAGAGGTAACGACATCCGCTGCCACAGCCGATCTGCCAGGATCGCGAGCGTGAGCGTCCCCGCCATCACGAGCAGGGCCAGGGCGATCAGCATCGGGAAGCGGCTGGCAAAACGCAATTGCCGTAGATGAACACCGGAAGCGTCGGCTCCGGACCCGCCAGGAAAAGCGCCAGCGCGAACTCATCGAATGACGCCGTGAAGGCCACCAACCACGCGGCCGCCACGGCTGGCGCAATGATCGGCAGGATCACACGGCGCAGGGTGGTCGGGTAGTCAGCGCCCAGGTCGGCAGACGCTTCATCTGCCCATCTCGGTGAGACATCCCCTCGGCGGAAGGGCGACATGCGCTACGTCATGCGAGTACATTGTGCGGCGCGATAGGACCCATCTATGCACGAACTCGCTGGAGTTCTTCTTCGTCATCTTCAGCAAACCACGCGGACCAGGAGGTCTATGTAGGGAGAAGCTGCGCTCAACTCGGAGCACGTTTACCCGCCAGGCCACCAGGCCGGGCGGGTTTTTTGCTGCTTCGGGCGGGCGTGTGTTCTCTCCAGGAGCAGGATGGGAATGAACGGAACATGGACATTGGGACGTTCTTGCGCGGATTTGTCATCGGACTCGCCGTCGCTGCGCCAGTCGGGGCGATTGGGCTGCTCTGCATCCGGCGCACGCTGGCCCATGGACGGCTGGTGGGACTCGTTACCGGCCTCGGTGCGGCTACTGCTGATGCCGTCCTTGGCGCGATCGCCGCGCTGGGTTTGACCTCGGTAGCCGTGTTCCTGGAGAACGCGCAGACCCCGTTGCGCCTGGTCGGTGGAGCGTTCCTCATCTACCTGGGCTGGCGCACCTTCGTCTCGCGGCCGAGTAGCGCCGCCACGGCTGACCGCCCCGGCAACCTGGCCGGCATGTTTGCCTCCACCTTCGCGCTCACGTTGGCCAACCCCAGCACCATCATCTCGTTTGCCGCCATCTTTGCCGGGCTTGGCCTCACGGGAAACACAGGGCTGACCTCAGCCTTGCTCATGGTCGCGGGCGTTTTTCTCGGCTCCGCCACCTGGTGGCTCATCCTCAGCGGCGGCGTCAGCCTGTTGCGCGGTGCCATGACCCCGGACCGCCTGCTCTGGGTGAACCGTGCCTCCGGCGTCCTGATCGCGCTGCTGGGAGCCGGCGCCATCCTGAGCGTGCGAGCCTGAACTCAATGCTGGTGTGGCGCCTCATGGTTGTGCAACGGCGTGTGGCGGTGGAAGACCCCCTGCGCGTGCATACGCTGGTGCAGCCGGTTGTGGGCGGCCTCAAGAGTGGCTCTCACCTGGCGCAGGCGCTGCGCTTCCGGCCGGGGCGCCAGGGTGTCCACATAGGCCATGGCTCCCTCAATCTGCTCCAGTACCGCCATGGCGTCGGCCTGCACGAAGATCGGCTGATCGCCAACCAGCACCTGCACCGCCGAGGTGTGGGCGGCAATGTCACCTGGCCGGCCGTAGTAGCTGCCACGCACGCGCAGAGCGATCCATGATGAAGCCGTGATGGGGATGGAGGCATGGCCGCTATGGCGCAACGTGCCGCCAACCGAGATCTGCTCAGCTACCAGGCCGTTGACGATGATCTCGATCTCCGCGATGGGGACGTTGACCGAGGCTGCTTCCCAACTGACATCGACCGTGCCTCCGCTAACGGGCAGGCTGACCAAACTGCCTGCAGGTTGCCCCTGCACCGCGAACTCGAGCAGCGGTCCCACCGTGACGAAGGTGTTGCCGTTGCGCACGGCGTCCATCCAGCTTTCATAAGTGAACGGGCGCTCACCCAGCCAGGCGTAGGTGCGAATGCCTCCCAGGAGTGAGGCGGCGGTCATCTTGTCGGACCCTGCCACCAATGGCGGTTGCAGGCCGATGTTCAGGTAGCGGTACCAGTCGGCCAGGCCATAGGGATTCACCTGCGCATCGTATGGGTTGAAGGTCATTACCTCGATGCCGTCGACCACGCCAAGCACGATATCGGCGGCACGCTCGCACTGCGGGTTCGGGGCGTGCGGCATCACCACCAGGCCACCCTGTTGCCGGCAGCGCTCCGCCCACTCGGCCATCGCCACCTCCAGCGGGTCCCCGATGGCCGCTTCCGCTGGCCCGCCGCTGGAGAGCGGGTGGATCATCGAGCCGGAGTAGCCGAGCAGCGAGATGTGCCCCAGCACCTGCATGCGGTTCTCGGTGCCGACCCGGACCAGGAACTCGCCATCCCCGCCGAAATCGCGCGCGCCGAAGGTGGTGCGGCCGTCGAAGTCGCCGACATTGCTGAACATCTCGCCCCACTGCGCGGCGAGCAGGTTGACGACATTGACTCCTTCGGCCTTCCCCTCCAGCAGGGCGACCTGAGGGCTGAGGAAGTGGACGTGGGTGTCTGCCGTCACCCAGCCGCGTGAGCGCCAGTCCAGCGTGCGCTCGACCTGGAAGACGACCTCGCGCGTCTCGGGAGTGACCTCGAAGCTGGTGCGAACGGGCGAGATTTCGTAGCCACGCGAGATGTCGGCGTAGACCTTTCCCAGCGGCAGATCGACGAGGCACTTCCCATCGACATAGCTGTACTGGTTGCGCCCGTTCACGAACTCGGCGGCGTTGTCCTCGTACCAGTAGCGGTTGACCAGGCGGTGGTGGCCACGCGGTGGCAGATACTCGCCCGCCGCCCCGTGCAGGTGGAAGCGCACCGGCGCCGGCTGACCTGTCTCGGCATCGAGGATGCGGATCGTGACTGGCAGATGGGCGGAAGCGACCGGCGCAATGTCCAGGTCCCCGGCGTCGTCTCCTGTCAGGGCGCCGGTCAGCACCTCGTCATCTGGGCCAGCCAACGTCAGCCGCCCTGCCGGGTGCGCGGCGTACTCCACGATCACCGCGCGTTCGGCAGTTACTGGCTGCACATCCGGCGGGTCACCCTCCCAGGCCGCGTTGTCGTACTTCAGGACAGCCCGGGCGGAAATGACGGTTCCCAGGTCGATGCCAATCCCGGGGTCGCGCGAGTCGACATCCAGGGCGCCCAGGGCGTTGAGCTCGACGCCGTCCGGCAGGGTGAGATGGAGCTTCTGGCGCACCCCTGGCCGGAGTGGGTGGTCTGCCAGTGAGGTCGCCGTGATGCCATACACCAGCGACCGCTCCGTGCGCGGCACGAGCGCGATGCCGGTGATGGCCCGCTCTGGATGCGGGTTGGGCAGCGCGTAAAGCCAGAGCATCTCGCTCTCGATGGGACGGCCAGAGTCGTGGCGCATTTCGGCGCGGCCGGATGGTTGAGCAGCGGCACGGCCGAGCAGGTAGTCCTCGGTCCCGAGATTGAAGACGTAGGGGCCTTTCGCGGGGACTGCCTCAAATGGGCTGGCGCCCCAGGTAATGTGCCGCTGTTGCGTGGCAAAGCGGCGCAGGACGGGCGTTGTTTCCTCACTGCCATCCTCATAGACCAGCGTGTAGTTGGCCACATGATCACCGAGCGGGTTCCCCAGGTTGTCACCCGCGCCGGGGGGCGGCCCGATCTCGCCGAACCCAGGGGCAAGTTGCCTGGGGATGTCCGCAACGGCGTGCAGGAACACGAGAAACGTGGCCAGCGTCGACGGCAAGGTGATATGGACCGGCTCGTCATCGAGCAGGATCACGTTCGGGTGGCTCATCTCCCCGAGTGCGAAGGGGATGCCGCGATATGATTGCTCGCCAAACGCCTCGCGAACGCTCCAATCGGGGAGGGCATCCTCGCGAGGCCGCAGATCGCCCGTCAGGTGGGCGCGGTTAGTGTTGTACGCGGCAGTCAGCGTGATCGGGGTGAAGTGTGGGGACGGCGGAATCCGCACGGCGATGCTCCTGCAGCCCTTGGCGGCCACCTGGCCTGGCGGAGCTGCGCTCTCCAACGACACAGAGTGATATCCCATGCACTCTACCGGAAGCGCGCCCGACGCGGGCGCGATCGTGAGCGCGCCGCGCGTCAGCCGGCGCGCAGTGGTAGCGGGTCTGGCTTCCCTCGCCGCTCCGGTACCGGTACGCCGTGCGAGGGCTGCTCAACCAACGCTCACCGGCCAGGTGGCGTGGCCGGGAGACTCGCTCTATGAAAATGGCCGGCACGATTTCAACAGCCGCTTCGACCGCTATCCGGCGGGGATCGTGTACTGCGCCGACGCGACGGACGTGCAAAACGCGATCACCTGGGCACGCGCCCAGGGGCTCCCGATCAGCGTGCGCTCAGGCGGACACAGCTATGAGGCCCACTCCGTCCTGGATAACCGTCTGCTCATCGATCTCAGCGGGCTGACGCACCTGGACCTGGACTACGCAGCCGGAACCGCCACCATTGGCCCGGGCGTGCGCGTGCTAAATCTCTACCGGGCACTGGCGGCGGAAGGTGTCGCCATTGCGGCAGGGACGTGTCCCGGCGTGGGGTTGGGAGGCCTGGTGCTCGGCGGCGGAATCGGCTTTCGCAGTCGGCGGGACGGCCTGACCTGCGACTCACTGGTCTCAGCCAAGGTCGTGCTGGCGGACGGCCGCCTGGTCCATGCGAGCGCTCATGAGCAGCCAGACCTCTTCTGGGCGCTGCGCGGGGGAGGCGGGGGCAATTTCGGGATTGCAACCAGCTTCACGCTGAGCACCACGGCCGCCGCTGATGTCGCCATAGCCAGCATCACCTGGCCTTGGGATGAGGCCGCACAGGTGATTGCCGCGTGGCAAGCGTGGGCGCCATACATGGACCCGCGCCTCTCGTCCAGCCTGGCCATCTTTCGCCCGGACAGTGGGGTGATCGGCTTCACAGGTTTGCTACTGGGTCCAGTGGACGAACTGGAGGTCTTGCTGGCGCCGCTCCTGGCAACCGGGTCTCCGTCGCCGTATCTGCGTCCGCTCTCGTGGCTGGAGGCCGCGGAAGCACTGGCTGGGCCGAGTGCTGACCAGGTCACATTCAAGAATGGCTCTGCCTTCGCCTACCAACTGTTGCCACCAGAAGCCATCGCGCTTGCCGTCTCGCAGATGGAGGTGGCTCCTGCGCCCGCGAACCTGATCAGCTTCTTCGCCCTTGGCGGGGCAATCTCGGAGATTGCCCCGGGTGCAACGGCGTTCCCGCACCGCCGCGCGCTCTTCGATCTCCAGATCCAGGCGTACTGGCAGGAGCCGTGGCAGGAAGCCGAGAACGTCGCGTGGGTCAATGGCTTTCGCCAGGCCCTCGCGCCGTACACCAGCGGGGCCTACGTGAACTACATCGATGCCGATCAGCCTGACTGGGCCACGGCCTACTACGGCCGCAATCTCAACCGGCTGATGCGGATCAAGGCTCGCTACGACCCTGAGAATGTCTTCAACGCCCCGCAGTCGATACCCGCGAGCGTGGGTGAGCAATGACAGGGCGAGTCAAACGAAAAGAGTGGGTCGCACCGGCGACTCGCTCTTTTCATCATAGATCAGGCGGCGTGGGCTGCTGGAAGCATCTGCTCGAAGAAGAGGTGCTTGACCAGGTCACGACGAGAGCGCACGCCGACCTTCTCGAAGATGTTGGTCAGGTGGCGCTGGACCGTGTGCTCGGCAATGAAGAGGCGGTCGGATATCTGGCGAGTCGAGAGGCCGCCCACGACCAGCTTGGCGACTTCCTCCTCGCGGGCACTGAGTCCGTGCGCCGCCATGCCCAACCAGATCAGATCCTGCGGCGGCGCCGGCGCGATGATCACCGTCCGCGCTTCAGGACGAACATCGGTTGCCTCCGAGCTGGCCGCGTGCAGGGCCAGCCAGCGCCCACCGCGCCCGCGCACCCGCATCCGTGGGGCGACGCCCGGCTGACCAGCCAACGATTCACCAAGTGCGCGCAGCACGACCTGCACCGCGGTTGGCAGGTGCTCGCCGTCACGCCACTGAGGGTGGAGGTCGCCCAGGTCGCTTAACAACGCTTCGGCAGAGGGCGTACTCGTGGCGCGGCCATGGGTATCGAAGATGAGCACGCCCGGAGTTGAATCATCTGGCTCTGCCGACGCGGCCCGCGTGCGCAAGGCGGCGAATTTCAGACCGCCACCAATTTCCGGCGCGATACGCTGGAGCAGGTCGATCTCCCGGGCCGAGAACTCGGGATCGCCCGTACCCCGGTACAGCTCCATGTCGCCCCACAGGTTGCGGTCGTAGAAGAGCGCGTGCGCCTTATGGGCGATTCCTGCGGGCCGCATGCTCTCGCGGTAACAGAGGCTCATATCCAGGCGGCCATCGGTCTCCCGGGTCAATGTCGTAGCCAGCCGCCCGCGCTGGATCATTTCCAGCGTCTTGCCGTAGGTCTCCTCGAAGTAGAAGTTCTGGAACCAACCCGGATTCACAGGGCGAGTATCGCTACTCCCCTTGTCCGCGCGGCCAGCGAAGGCATGGGTAATCAGGTTGCTGGCCGGGTCGATGGTCGCCCCGGAGTACATGGTGAACGGGACGGAACGCTGCAGGGCGTGGGCGACGCGGTGCAGGAGTTGGGGAGCGTCCAGGCCAGACTGGCTGAGACGCCTGACTTCGGAGATCGTTCTCTCCTCCAGCCGGGAGGATAGGGTTGCCATGCGCGAGTCCTCCAGCCCTGATGGGGCACTGAATGTGCGGCTGCCCCTGGGCAAGCAAGCACGTCTTCAGCGTTGGGCAGCCGCGCACCCCGCCATCCTCTCCCGAATTCGCCACGCTCACCACCGACAGCACCCGGACACTTCCCGTACAGGGAAATGACCGGTACGGAGACTTCACCTGACCCTGGAGAAATCACAGATTTCTGCCATTTCCCACAGCTTCGGCCGGCCCTAATCTCTATTTCCGGAGCAGCGGCCGCCAGATGGCTGGCAACGGGATCTCCCACCTGGAGGCTCATATGCTCCGTTTCGATTCGTGATGCGAGGAAAGGAACAGTATCGTCATGAAGTCACTTGTCACCGCCATGCTGGCGCCAGTCATCGGGCTCGGATTCTTGGGCGCGTTCACGACGGAGCCCGCGGCCATGCCGGAAATCGACGCCCGGCTGCAAGGCTATCCAACCGTCACCGTGCGGTTGACCGATGACGCCATCCTGGCGCCAGAGGAGGTCGCTGCGGGTCCCACGGTCCTCGTTGTCGAGAATGAGGAAGAGGACCCTGGCCACGCATTCTTCCTCCGGGTCCCCGACGAGGTCTCTGATGCAGAGCTGGCAAGCACGCTTTCGTCAGGATCCGTGGCTGAGGAAACGCCGGACTGGTTCTGGAACGCGGATTTCCTGGGGAACGCTGACCGCGCGACCACGGAGCAGCCTGCCGTGGCGCTGGTCGGGATCGAGCCGGGCCGCTATGTCGTTGGTGACCCATACCGGCCCGTGACCGAGTTCGCGCAGTTCACGGTACCAGCGCCAGCCCTTGCGTCGACCAACCTGCCAGAATCTGATCTCTCAGTCGAGTTGTTCGAGATGGGCTTTTCGCTTCCGGAAGTGATCCAGGGTGGCCCGCAACTCTGGGAAGTCAAGAACACAGGCGCGATGCTGCATGAAATCGCCATCTTCCCGGTGCCCGAGAACGCAACGCCAGAACAGGTGCAGGAGGCAATTTCCGCGGAGCTCGCGGCCGAGTTCGGCGGTGACCCGGCGGAGACCCGCGCCACGATCGATGCTCTCGGCGATGAGTGGGCCGGCTGGTCTTCGGATCTTCAGGCTGGCGTCGGCGTAATCTCTCCTCAGGCAGCGAGCCTGGCGCAGGTCGATCTGGAGCCCGGCACCTATGGTGCGGTCTGTTTCATCCCGGAGCCGAACAGCGAGATACCCCATCTCATGCTGGGTATGACCAACGTCTTCGAGGTGACCGCTCCGTCGAGCTAACTCGGTCGCGCCTGCTGGTCTTGATCAGGCAACCAGGCTGCACCTCCTGCCCGGTCATTGACGTCCCCGGCGTCGACGACCGGGTTGACTCGTGCCGAGGGTTGGTCAGGAAGCAACGACGGATTGCACGCACAACAATGTTCAAACTAGGATTCGTCGCGCGCCGTGACATTGACGGACACATTTCGTAGCAAGAAGGATCGTGTGCTTTTCCTGCTGATGAGTGACATACCGCTGACCTGAGCATTGGCAATGGGGTCAGCGGAAGGCAACGCCGATCGGCGTGCACCGCTCTGCAATTGGGGCATTCATCAGCATGGGAATCTCTTCCGCGTCCGGCAGCGATGCTGCCGGCGAGAGCGCCGATCATTCATCTGGTGGTCAATCACCACATTACCAGCAACGTCGCAAGACACCGCGTGAGCGGGTGGCCGCCGCGGGCGCTACCCTCGGCCAGGGCTGGGACTTTTCTCATCTCTGGGCGGCATCCGCCATTTCCCAGGTTGGTTCGCAGTTCACCCTGCTCGTCTTTCCACTACTGGCTGCAACGACGCTGGATGCGTCGCCGTTTGCCGTCGGCGCGCTGGGCGCGGTTGCCGCGCTACCCCATCTGCTCTTCGGGTTTGTGGCCGGGGCATGGGTTGATCGGCTCCGTCGCCGCCCTATCCTGATCGCGGCGGATATCCTGCGCTTCCTCCTGCTCCTCTCGGTCGCGGTCGTGACGTTCAGCGGGTCGCTGAGCGTCATGTTCCTGGTCGGCGTGGCCTTCCTCATTGAATCGTGCACGGTCTGTTTCGACCTGGCCTACGTGGCGTATGTGCCGACCCTCCTGCCGAAAGATCGCCTCGTCGGTGCGAACAGCCGCCTGGAATCCAGCGCGTCGGCATCACAGATTGTCGGACCAGCCCTCGGAGGCGCTGCAATCCGGCTGCTCGGCGCGCCGATAGCACTTCTGTTCGATGCCATTTCGTACCTTGCGTCTGCCCTCCTGCTGACGAGAATTCGGGCCAGCGAGGTGGTCCCAGCGCGCGTGCAGGACAGCCACATCGTCACCGAGATTCGCGAAGGCCTCGATGTGCTCTGGTCGAGCCGGGTGTTGCGCGGGCTGGCGCTGGCGAACGGCATGGTAAGCCTTGGCGGGTACGTCTTTCTCGCGGTCTACATCCTGTACCTGGTGCGCGAACTTCACCTCGATCCCGGCGCGATAGGCCTCGTCCTGTCAACGGGCGGAGCCGGAGCCCTGGCCGGGGCGATAGCTGCCGCGCCGGCGCAGCGGCGATGGGGAAGCGCACCGGTGCTCATTGGCTCGTTGGTCATGTTCGGCGTGAGTGGCCTGACCGTGCCCCTGGCCGTACTGTTTCCCACCGTTGCCTTGCCCATGATCGTCGCGTCGGAAGTGCTGCAGTGGTTCGCCATCGTGGTCTTCAGCGTGAATGCGGTTACGGTGCGCCAGGCGATCTCCCCGCCCCAGATGCTGGGCCGGATCAACGGCAGCATGCGGGTCCTCACCTTTGGTCTCCGGGCCGCGGCCTCGCTGCTCGGTGGCCTGCTTGGCAGCACGATTGGACTGCCGGCCACATTGGTGGTGGGGGCCTTCGGCATGCTCATCTCGTTCCTGCCGCTGCTGAACGCGGGGATCGCCGAGCTCGACCGGCCCAGCGACCCCTGACTGCCGCAGCACCTGCCCCCGTCTCCCTGAACCATCCAGGCTGGTGGACCGAATGGCAGAAATCTGGCATTCACCCCACGCCGCCTGAGTCGTAATCTCATCCTCGGGATCTGGAGAACACGGCGACGCCGGGACGTCACGGCGGCGCCGGCTCTGGGAACCCAGGTCATCTCAACGACGCGCCACGGCCTGGTGATCGGAACGACCAGGAGCGTGTGTGGCGATGAACCCGGGGGCAGAGTGCCTCACAAGTAGTCAAGGAGCGTCTTTTCCATGGATCTGCAGAAGTTCACCGAGCAACTGGCCGATACCAACAACGCCACCACTCGCCGCAGCGTCTTCGGGCTGCTGGCAGGTGCACTGGCCGTGACCGGGTTCGCTGGCCTGCAGGCGGCCGATGCCCGCCGACGCGGCGGCAACAACGGCAACAACGGCAATGGCGGCAACAACGGCCGTGGTGGCCGTGGTGGCCGCGGTGGTCGCGGTGGCCGTGGCGGCCGGGGCAACAACGGGAACAACCGCCACTAGGAATCGGCGCTCTGATCCGGCCATTCCGGTCAGAGCGTCCCTGATGCCGGCGGCGACACTGATCCCTGTCACGTGTCGCCGCCGGCGCCTCATATCACAGGAACGGAGCACGACGTGGAATCTCTCATCAACCTCATTCCGGGCGAATCGCTGCGCGTTGGCGCACTGGCCCTGGCCATGTTTGCGGGAGGCGCAGGCCTGGTCACGCTGCCCCAGGAGTTGCAACAGACTGACGCCGCTGGTTGCGCGGTGCTCGCTCCCGAGACCGGCGCCGAGCCGTGGATTCGTACGGAACTTTTCTTTGGAATGTCGCGTCCGGATGGCGGCACGATCAGTGACAGCGAGTGGGAGAGCTTCCTGGACGCAGAGGTCACCCCGCGTTTCCCCGATGGCTTGACCGTCCTCAGTGCCGCCGGTCAGTGGCAGGGTGAGAACGACCAGATCGTCGAGGAGGCCAGCAAGCTTCTGATCCTCCTCTATCCGCGCGAGGCTCTCTCCGAAAGCCACATGGAAATTGAGGAGATCCGCGCCGCGTATGAGAAGGCCTTCCAGCAGGAGTCCGTGCTGCGAGCGGACGATGACCGCCCGGTCTGCACGTCGTTCTAGGAGGGATTGATGGACATCACGCTCCTGCCCGCACAACGCTTGCGCTCCGTGCGAGAAGTAAAAAGCCTGGTCCGGGAGTGGGTGGCGCAGCAAGCAATGCAATGGCCTGATCTGCGGGCGGCGCACCTCACGGGCGGCATCACCGCCCTGGAGGAAGATGACCTCTTCCCGGCTGAGAAGGACGTGGATCTGCATCTGATCTTTCCCGACCAGAGTGCGCTGCTGCAGACAGACGCCATGCCATTGGTGGAAACGCAGCACGCCGGTCTGGCGATCGAGGCTGGGCTGAAGCCGATGTCATGGTATTGCTCACCGCAGGCGGTACTTGGTAACCCGGAGATCGCCTACCACCTGACCCGGGACACCATCCTTTTCGACCCGGCCGGGCACCTCCTCGAACTGCAGCCAGAAGTGCGGCGACGATACGCTGAGGCTAACTTCGTGCAGGAGCGGATTGCCTGGGAGCGCCGGGGTCAGGACGGCGCGCTCAGGCTCTACGAGCAGTTTGAGCAAACTGACGGACCGGTGACAGCACTGAACATCATGGGGTACACGGTGACCTTTGCTGCCGCTGCCCTATCGGTCGCCACGTTGCAGCCGCCAAAGCAGGGTGGGCGCGTGTTCCTGCACCTGCGCCAGGCGTTGGCGCAAGCCGATCGGCTCGATCTCTATGAGGATGTGCTGCAAGCACTGGGGCTGGCCAGCTTTGACGCCCCGATGGTGCAGTCGTTCCTGCGAGAGGCAACCGAGCAGTTCGACATGGCGGTCAAACTCCGTGAGAGTGGACGCTGGCCGGAGGACCGGTTCGGCCCGTTCCGTCACAAGCTACACCGGCATCTCCGGCCCTACTTCGTCCGCACTTGCCATGATCTGCTTCGCCAAGGGTGGGCGCGTGAGGCAATGGGGTGGGTGCTGCCGTACCACCTGGCCACCAGTGACGCGCTCCTCGCCGTGTCACCTGAGTCGGAGCATGACTGGCTCCGACATCGGCAAGGGGAGTTGCAGCGCGCACTCGGCCTGGAGATTTTCGCCCGTCGCCAGGACGCCGTCTCCCGGTTACGCACTGTCTACGCGGAAATCTTTACCGTTGCGGACGATCTGGCGGTGTTTTCCGCGATACATAATACGGACGTTTTGGCTACGTCAATCCGGTAAGTGGCATGTGACATGCAGAACCTAAGACGAGTAACTCGATATTGTCAGGAGGACAGCTACATGGCGGACGGAAACGTTCAAGAGAAGCATCAGAAGACCATTGCCGACTATGTCGGCGATATGGTTGCCCTGGAATCCCACATCGAAGAGGCGCTGGACCGTCAGCTCAAGGAAACGCAGGAAGATCCGGAAGCCCATACCGCGGTCCAGGGCTTCCACGACATGGTGAAAGCTCACCGCGACGGCTTGAAGGCGCTTCAAGAAGAAGTTGGCACGACAGCCGGCAATCCAATCATCGCTGTTGGCTCCACCTTGCTCGGCAAGGCGGCCGGTATCATCGACCTGGTGCGCACCGAGGGCATCTCCAAGAGCCTACGGGACGACTACGCTGCCTTCAGCCTGGCCGCCATCAGCTATTCCATGCTGCACACGACGTCCACAGGACTCGGAAACCAGAAGGTCGCCAAGGTGGCCGAAAAGAACCTGACTGACTACGCGGGTGCGATCGAGCGCATCAATGAGGTCATGCCAGGGGTCGTGGACCGCGAGCTACGCAAGGATGGCCATGAGGTCAGCGGCAACGCGGTCGCGGCAACCCGCAAGGCCGTCGCTGATGCCTGGCACGCCAAGACCAGCTAACACGTAAGATTCCAGATAAGGAAAGCCCCGGTGCCCTGATCAGGGTGCCGGGGCTTTTTCATATGAGCGCGGACTCCTGATCAGAGGGCATCAGAAGGATCGTCCCTTCGACTTCCTTCCAGTTTTGCTCCTCACAGGTCCTCGATCTCCGGGTTATCTCCTGGCTCCAGGCCTGAGCTGCCTTGTCGGTTGCTTCCATGACCCTGTCGGCTACGCGTCCAGGGAAACGTCGAGGCGGCTGGAAAGCTCCTCCAGTTCGGCCCAGATCGTGGGATGCAGGTCGATCCCCAGCGTTTCGCTGATCGCCGTCGCCGCGTTCTCAGGGTCACCCGGAGCGAGGACGCCCCTGGACTCGTATTCCGGAGATGGAGGCGTAGCGCGGAGCTCCGCAAGGAGCTGGCGCAGTTCGTCAGCGAACTCGTTGGGATCACGGAACGCATCGATGCGCCAGGCCATGAAGGCGTGACCCAGACCTGGCCGCACGCCAATCCGCTGCACACTGGCGAGGTGGGTTCCCCAGAGCGCGCCCGCCAGGGGCCCGCAAAACGTTTCCACCATCACGGCGAGGCCATAGCCCTTGTGGCCGCTCGTCATCTGCTCCCCACCCAATGGCATCAGGTATTTGGCAATGTGGGGATCGGTTGCTGGGAGGCCCGTATCATCCACGACGAGGCCATGCGCGAGCGGCTTGCCGGTCCGGCGGGCGTTCTCCAGCTTGCCATAGGCGATGGCACTCGTGGCCATGTCAAAGACGAATGGCGGTTCATCGGGGCCGAGCGGCACCGAGAACGCGATGGGGTTCGTACCCAGCATCGGTACGCGCCCACCAGTAGGGACTACGAATGGTCCGGCGTTTGTCATGGCCATGCCGCCTAACCCCTGCGCCGCCGCGCTCATGGCGTACGAGCCGGCGATACCGAAGTGGGTGCTGTTGTTGACCGTGACCATAGCCACGCCCATCTCCAGCGCTTTGGCAATGCAGGCGTCCATCGCCTGTGGCGCCAGGGCAAGGGCCAGGCCGCTGTTAGCGTTGAAGACTATGGTCGTCGGGGTCTCGCGCTCCACCGTGAGTTCCGAATAGGGGACGATGGTGCCGGTCTCGATCTGTTCCACGTACATCGCGAGACGCGCCACACCATGCGACCAGACGCCGCGAACGTCCGCGATGACAAGCTGCTCCGCAGCGCGCTGGGCAGCCACTGCCGGGACGTCCAGGCGCAGGAAGACATCGGCCACAAAGCGTCGCAACGCTTCTGGCATGATGCGCCGGTCCGCCGGCTGTGCTGCAGCGGCGGGTTCCTGATCAGTTCCTGTACGTGTCATGCTGTTCACCGACCTGGTGACTAACCGCGATCGAAGACTTCGATCACTTTTGCGAATCGCTCGAAATTCTCGGTAGAACGGGGCTCAAGGGAAACCAGGTGCTGGCGCATGCCAAGGTTGGCGTACGCGTGCATGGTGGCCGCCATCTCTTCTGGTGTCCCATGGACCAGCATCGGATCGTCGGCGTCGTCATCGAAGGTGAAGCGGGTGCTGCTGGTGCGAACGAGCGTTCCCGGGTCACGACCGATTTCAGCACACGCCCTATCCAGCTCATTCGTCATCGGCAGGATGTCTTCCGGCTTCGCCAGCCAGTCGGAGTTCCAGGCGTCGGCGTAGCGTGCGGTAAGGCGCAGCATGCGAGGCCCCTTGGCGCCAAGCAGGATAGGCGGACCCCCTTCCTGCCAGCGAGGCCCGCGTGGCAGATTCACGGCCTTGCGCGCCTGGTAGTACTTCCCCTCGAGATTCGCGGTGCCGGTCCGGGTCAGGCCAGAGATGATGTGCAGCGCTTCTTCGAAGCGGTCAACCCGGCGATCAAAGGGGAGGCCGAACATGTCGTACTCCGGTTTGTGCCAGCCGCAGCCGAGCCCTAGCACGAAGTTGCCCCGGGTGATGGAGTCGTTGACTTCCGCCATCTTGGCGATGGAGCCAGGGTTGTGAAAACTGGTGCACGCGACCATTGGGCCAATGGGTACGTCAGGTATCGCGGCGGCCAGCCCTGCCATCGTGGTCCAGGCATCCCAGAAGCCGCGAGGAGCGGCTTCTGGATCCAGATCGATCATGAAGTGATCAGGGATCCAGATCATGTCGAACCCGATCTCGATGGCCAGTTTGACCTTCTCGACCAGGGCCCAGAAGTCTTCGCCTGGGTCGCTGGGATCGGTGGGTGCTGCCTGTAGGAGTGGCAGCATAACGGACAGGCTCATCGGGCGCTGCCGTTTTGTCGAGATCCAGCGTCCGGTAGGCAGTGCACCTAGGGCGGGGGCAAGCGCAGCCTTTTCAGATGGGGTCATCGGAATCGAGCCTTCCTTTAGCGCGTCGATCCTACAAGAGCGGCATCATCACATAGTGGAGTGGGGCTGTCAGCATCCAGTGCTCTGGTGAGGGCGACCTTGAAGGCGACGCAGGTAGCAGAGCCCGAAGACTGCCTTCATCCTCACGGTGTTCACGTGTCGCGGAGAATCCTCGATCACCTGGAGACAGAAGGTTACGGTCACGCAGCAGCGCGTAACGTTCGAGGCTCTTTTCGACTGAATGCAATCTGGCCGGCCGCTTGGCGAACTGCAGCCTCCATGGCCCGCTGCCAGCCTCGAAAGCCGGACATAAAGGGCCTTCAGGAGGAGGCGTTACGCTGCGGTCAAGGTCCTGGCCGCGCTCATTCGTTTGAAGAGAGCCAGTGCCTGCCCCACCACCTGGTCCATGTTGTAGTACTGGTAGGTAGCCAGCCGGCCAGCGAAATGGACGTCGGTTGTGGCGTCTGCCAGGGCGGCATAGGCACGATACTGCTCGGCGTTTTCCCGGGTCGGAATGGGGTAATACGGATCGCCAGTCGCGGACGGATATTCGTAGACGATGCTGGTCTGTGCGTGGCGCTGCCCGGTCAGGTGCTTGAATTCCGAGACGCGGGTGTACTCGTAGTCGTTGGGATAGTTGACCGTGCCTACCGGCTGGAATTGCTCGATTGCGTGCGTCTCGTGGTGGAACTCAAGGGACCGGTAGGGGAGCTTGCCAAAGCGATAGTCGAAGAATTCGTCGACAGGTCCAGTCCAGATCAACTTCCGATAGGGGATGATGTCTCGCACTTCCTGGTAGCTGGTGTTCAGCATCACCTTGATATTGGGATGATCCACGAGTTCCTTGAAGAGCCGGTGGTACCCATGGCGCGGCATCACTTGATAGCGGTCGGTGAAGTAGCGGTCGTCCCGGTTGGTGCGCACGGGAATGCGGGCAGTGACCTGGGCGTCCAGTTCCGACGGGTCCATTCCCCATTGCTTGCGGGTGTAGCCGCGAAAGAAGGTGTTGTAGAGCTGCCGCCCGACCTTACTGACCACTACGTCTTCCGACGTACGAATCTCTTCACGTGGCTCGGCCACTGACGCGAGGTAGTCGGTAACTTCGTCCGAGGTCAAGCGCAGGCCCAGCAGCGTGTTGACCGTATCGAGGTTGATGGGAATCGGTAGCAATTGCCCGTCGACACTGGCCAGGACGCGGTGCTGGTATGGGCGCCACTGGGTGAAATTGGACAGATACTGGTAAATGTCCTGGCTATTGGTGTGGAAGATGTGCGGGCCGTAGTAGTGAACCAGCACGCCGGCATCATCGTATCCGTCATGCGCGTTGCCCCCGATGTGGGGCCGGCGGTCGATGAGGAGGACGCTGGCACCATCGATGCGGGCCAGCCGTTCGGCGAGGACGCTGCCGGCGAATCCCGCGCCGACAATGAGGTAGTCAAACATCTCGATCAAGCCGTCAGTTGGAGCGTAGCGAATCGGCGCATATTCATGACTGTAGCCATTTCCTCCACGATGTGGTTCCAATCGTGCGCGGCAAGAATCGTGTCCGCGCGCTGCTGCCATGCTGTGCGATCCTCTGGAGACCAGGCCAGGATCTCGTCGATGGCATGCACAAGGTCGTCCGGCGTCTCGGCAATGCTTGTGGCCGCGCTGTAGAGCTCGACCACGTCCGCGATTGGCGTGGAAACCACCGGCTTGCCTCCGGCCAGGAACTCCAGGGTCTTCGTCGGAGAAATCGCCCGCGTTGCCTCGTTGAGGGCGAAGGGCATCATGGCGACATCGAACTTCGCCAGGATGGCCGGCAACGCCTCGTACGATTGCAGTCCGAAGTGCCGCAGATTGGATCGGGCTGGAAGGTCCTCCGAGCTGATCTTGGCAAGGGGACCGACCAGGACGACATTCCAGTCCGGGCGACGGTCCGCGATCTCAGAGATCAGGTCAATGTCCAGGCGCTCATCAATCACCCCGTAGAACCCGATGACCGGCCGCCGCATCTGGGAGAGTGTCCTCGAAGCCGCCGTTTCCCGGCCCTGCGATGCGAAATGCGCGCGGTCTACACCGGAAGGGAAACAGTAGACGCGGGGGTGGCGGTGTTGACGCTGCCTGTAGAGCGTGGGACCACCAGCGAAGACGATGTCGGCCATCTCCATCATGCGCGCCTCCTGTGCGCGCATTTCGGGAGGCGCGAAGCGGAAACTTGCCAGATCGTCCATGGCGTCGAAGACGGTCAGGGCCGGCGTGATGGTGTCCGGGAATGCGCCGATGGCCATCGGGGTGTAGTACCAGGCGATGAGGTCGTCATCATCGGCGAGGAGCGGCTCCAGCAACGCGGCGATGCGGGTGTTTACCTCATCGCTGTATCGGCTACCTGACGGAAGATCGCGCAAATGGGCCCGCGCAATCGTGACCCGGCCATCCAGCCGCAGCTCCAGCATGTCTTTGCTGGCATCACCAACCGGCTCCTCCACATAGAGGACAGGCATCTCCTGCGAAAGGCGGGAGAGCACGTGCTGCGGCCGCTGCCACACAAAATCCCACCGCAGGTGTGAAAACGCGACGAGCATTTCTGGTCCTTCTCAACCCCAATCCATGACAAACCGCCCCACGATCCTGTCGTGCGGCGGAACCAGGGCTGCATGCGCATGCCTGGACGTCTGATGGGACTACAGCAGAAGGTATGCCAGCCTCATAGTGCAGACGTAGCGAAGCCCGCACCTTCTTTGGAACAGGCAATCGCGCTGAAGATCGCGCCGTAGAGCTGTGCCTCAGATCCAAGTCTCGCCGGGATAATGCGCGGCTCCCGTGCCAGTTCCAGGGCAACGCGTTCCCTGACCGGCGTGATCAGGTCGTAACCGGCTGCAGCGGTGCCGCCGCCGAGGACGATGAGGGGCGGATCGAGCAAGGAGGCAATGGCGATCACCGTGATCGCCAGATAGTCAATAACGTCGTCCGCCACCTCTGCCAAATTCTGGTTTTCCGTGCTCGTGGTGATGGCCTCCGCCGCGCTGATCTCTTCGCCAATCGCGTCTTCCGCCCGGGCACGCAGCGTGCGGCCGCCAATCAGGTGAGCCAGGTTGCCCTGGCCATCTCGCTCTTCTCCCAGGAACTCGCGGCTCATGACGAAGTTTCCAACTTCGCCTGAGGCATGATGTGCGCCGCGATAGAGTTGGCCGTTCATCATGATGCCGGCGCCAATACCGGTGCCAAGCGCAAGGAAGACAAAATCACGCTCTCCCTGGGCCGCTCCGCGCCATTGCTCGCCGAGTGCTGCTGCGTTGGCATCGTGCTCGATGCCGATAGCGACCGGAAAATGCCCTTGCAGGCAGTCACGGAGCGGGAAATCGATCCAGCCCGCGAGGTTGCCGGCCTCGATAACCTTCCCTGCCGCGGCATCGACCAGGCCAGGCACCGCGACCCCGATGGCGACCAGGTCGTCTTGGGTACGGTCGGCGCGTGCGATCAGTGCGGTAATCTCCTGCGCCAGTCCCTCAACAAACTCATTCGGGCCTAGCTCCGTAGGCGTGGTCACCGCATCTTCAACCAGGATCGTCTCAGCATGACGATCCCACACGATCAGGGCGGTCTTGGTGCCACCAATGTCGATCCCGACCACGATGTCGTCGCGCCGTGCGTGCTCTGACGTCGTCAAGGGCGTCATCCCTTCTAATATCTCCATGCCGATTACTGATTGATAGTAATGGCAACCACCCCGGTGGCGTGAACGGATTGTCATGGGGAGGGAGCCACGTAGCCTGAGCCACACGGGGTGGAACAGAATATGCGTTTTCCTGAATATCACCACAATGGTGAAGATCACGGACCTCTGTACAAGGGAGAGCTGGATATGCCTCGTCTCAAGCCGCGGGCGGCGATTGGCGGCGTGCTCCTGTGCCTGTTCGCCGTATTGGCACTTATGCTGGCGTTTCCTGCCAGCATGGTCAACGCGCAGGACGATACCGTCGAGGCTGACGCCACCGTGCGCGTCATTCACGCCTCGCCCGATGCACCTGCTGTTGATGTCCTGCTGGATGGTCAACCTCTGCTGGAGAACGTCGAGGCGGATTCTGCCAGTGAGTACCTGGCCATTACTCCAGAGACGCACCGCATTCAGATCGTTCCTACTGGACAGACGGCAGACTCCGCGCTCGTCGATGAGGAGATCGATGCTGCGCCGGGCGCCGCCTACATCGTCGCGGTCTATGGCCGCCTGAATGAACTTCAGGGTGCGATCATCGATGTTGACCTGAGTGAGATTGAGCCAGGCAATGCTCGGGCCCGCCTGCTCAACTTCTCGCCGGACGCCGGAGACGTAGACATTGCCGAAACAGGCGGAGATGTCTGGTTCGATGACGTCGCGCTGGGTGAAGTCACCGACTACCGCGATGTCACGCCAGGGGGCATCAGCGCCGATCTGCGCGGTGACGAAGACCGCGTCCTGCAAACGATCCCGGAGCTGGGTTTCGCCGAAGCCCGCGCCTACGACATCGTCGTGCTGGGACAGGTGGCGGACGAATCGCTGACGGTCGTGAACCTCGCGACCCGTGTCTCGCCGCCATGTACGGAGGTGCTGGGTCTCACCGGTTCGCCGGAGGATTCCTGCGTCCGGTTGGTTCACGCCGCGCCGGATGCGCCAGCCATTGACGCGTACATCAATGACGCGCAGGTTGCCGCGGACCTTTCCTTCGGCACCGCCACCGAGTATGCGGCAGTGCCGAGCGGAGGTGGCCGTGGTGTGCGAGTCGTTGCGGCCGGTGGCGACACGGAAGAGTCGGTCCTTGACGGCAGCTTTGACCTGGATGCCGGCCAGGCTTATGAGATCCTGGTCCAGGGTGGTGGTACAGACCTTGGCATCAACATCACCGGAGTTGACCTGCGGCCAGTGGCCGAAGGGCAGGCTCGCCTCCGCGTCATCCACGCCTCTCCGGATGCCGGCGCAGTGAACATCGGTCTCGAGGGCGATGAAGAGAACCTCTTCGAGGGAGCCGATTTCGGCAATGCCACGGACTACGTGATTCTGGATGCTGGTGAGTACCCGATCGAAGTCCGCCCAGGTGACGACGACATGACTGTTGCCCTGCGCTCTGATGTCACCCTTGAGGAGGGCATGGTCTACGACCTGGTGGCCATTGGCCGGCCGGATGACCGCAGCCTCTCCCTCCTGGTGCTGACGGCGCCGGCGACAATCCAGGTCGGCGAGATGGCGACCCCGACCGCCCTGACCGGCGACGAGCCGCTCGCTGGCACGGTTGAACCGGAAACACTCACGGACGGCACGTCCACACCGACCAGCTAAGGCCCGGCCCCGGCTAGTCCACCGGGGCATGCTATCCCTCCCACCTTCTCAGACGGCTCATGGGTTCGTTGCCCATGAGCCGTCTGTTGTCATGCGCGCTCTGTCACGCATAGCCGCTCTGCCAGGCGCATCTGCCACCTGACAAGGTGACACGAGATCGCCAAATCCGCCACTCCTCAGATGTGTCTTGAGCGCGCAAGGCACAAGATGAGATCAGACCTGGCCGATGTGCAATGAGCCCTTTCCCTGGCCAGATAGCACGCGGGCCACGAGTGGCCCTGTGAGGAGTGGAGACATGACGGCAGTACTCGAGCAGGAAACGATTGACATGGCCGCCGCGACGACGCTGGTGATGCAGATGCTCAAGGACGGGCAGGCGACCATGATGGGAGTGCTCAGCTCAGTGGGTGACCGCCTCGGGCTCTTCGAGAGCCTGGCGACGTACGGCCCGATCGGAAGCGATGCCTTCGCTGAACGGAGCGGGATTGACGCGCGCTACGCCCGTGAATGGCTGTCGGCAATGGCCTGCCAGGGCTACATCACCTACGACGAGCGCGATGACGCCTTTCGCATGACTCCAGAGCAGAAGCTCTGTCTGGTAGATACGACAAGCCCGCTCAACCTGTCGGGCGGCTTTGCCATCTGGCCGGTCTACTGGAACAACCTGAACGAGATGACCGAAGTGTTCCGCGATGGCGGCGGTATTCCGCAGGAGCGCTTCGGCGAGGATTGGCGCTGCGGTTTCGAGCGCTTCACGACGCCAGGATACAGCACCTTCCTGGGCTCGACCTGGATCCCCGCCATGCCGGAGGTAGCATCCCGCCTGGCTGCTGGCGGTAGCGCCGCCGATGTCGGGTGCGGCAATGGTCAAGCGCTGATCACCCTCGCGCGTACCTTCCCGAATGCCGTCCTCGATGGCTTCGACCTGCACGCACCGGCTATCGCGGATGCCTGGACCAACGCCAAGGAGGCTGGCGTCTTGGACCGCGTCAACTTCGACCTGCGTGATGTGGTCACCGGCTTGCCCCGGCAGTACGACCTGATCACCATGCTGGATGTGGTGCACGACATGCCAGACCCGGTGCCAGCACTGACGGCACTGCACACCGCCCTCAAGCCAGGTGGCCGCCTGTTTGTGATGGAATTCAACTTCTCCAGTGACCTGGCCGAGAACATTCAGCACCCCATGGGCCTCGGTGCGTTCGGCTACTCCGCCAGTGTCAACTACTGCCTGACGACGGCCCTCGCTGTTGGCGGAATTGGCACCGGCACTTGCATGGGAGAGCGTACGTTCCGCGAGTACGCGGCCGCCGCGGGCTTCACCCACGTGCGCCGGCATGATTTCGCCGACAGCCCGCTCAACCTCTTCTTCGAGGTCTGGTCTGAGCCCGAAGGTGATGACCATGCTTGACTACCTGGCGCCGCTACTGGCATTGGTATTGCTGCTTCTCGCGCTCGACCTGGTCGCCGCGCGTTGGGGTGAGGATTCCCGGCATCAGTTCGGGGACCGCAACTGGTAGCAACTCCCCAACTATTCCCATCACCAGGAGAGCGCCGGGCGCGCTCTTGGTGCGTATCAGAGCTGATGGCGCGAATGGCGCCCACCACGCACCGCACGCTGGCATCCAGCGTGCGGTGCGTCGTTCAGCGAAACGCCGTACGCAACCAGGGAGAATGCCACCATGCAGCCACCGGCAACCATGCCGCCGGAACAGCCGAGCACGGAGCCGCCAAAGGAGCAGGAGCAGCGAGGCGGCTGGACGGTGCAGGGAAGCAAGATCCTTTACGAGAACCCCTGGATCAAGGTGCGGGAAGACCAGGTCATCCAGCCAGACGGTGAGTCAGGAACATTCGGTGTTGTGGAGCTGGTGCCGGCCGTGGCCGTCCTTCCCATGCACGAGGATGGCACTGTATCCCTTGTCCGTGTGTTCCGGTACACAGTCAACGCCGAGTGCATCGAGACGGTCGCCGGGGGCACGAGTGACGGAGAGTCGGCGGAGGATGCCGCACGCCGGGAACTGCAGGAAGAGATCGGACTCGCCGCGGATGAGTTGATCGACATGGGCGAGACCCACCAGATGACGGAGATCGTGGTCTCCCCGGTGCGTCTCTTCGTCGCGCGCGGTCTGCGAGACGTCCCATCCAACCAGGATCCGACCGAGGAACTGTCACGGCTAGATGTTCCGCTGGCAGAGGCAGTGGAGTGGGCCCTGCACGGGCGGATCGTGCATGCCGCGACCGTGGCGCTGGTGCTGCGTGCGGCGCACCTGCTGGACGACCCCGACCAGGAGCATCCGGCGCGAGAGAATGGCTGAACGCGGATCGGGCAGGCTTACGCTGGGTCGACATTCAGGGAATGAATCATGCGTGCCTCAATTGCAGGCAACTACGGAACGATGCCCGTGATCCACCCATGATGTCCTGCCCGTAGTGTTATCAGGGTCATGAGAGATCCTCCACTACGCAACGGACCCGGGTTGAACCACCGCTGAAAGCGAGCGCGGACCATGCTCAACCGGACGAGTTCACGACGGACCGCGCACTTCTCGTTGCTGGTCCTGTGGGCACGTTCTGTGGTGCGCCGATTCTGGTTGATTCCAGGCCGGACAGAGGGCGACGAACTGCTTGACGAAATCGGCCACAACCCGGCGGAACTCGCCGCCAGCCTCGGTGATGTCCGCCGAGTGAACCAGTTTTGCGGCGGCCTGCGCACGGTTCGAACGCAATTGCCGCGGTTGCTGGCCTTGACGTCCCCGGAGCAGCCGGTAACCGTGCTCGACCTCGCGACCGGTTCCGCAGATATCCCCATCAACGTGGTTCGTTGGGCGCGCCAGCATGGCCTCACCGTGGACATTACCGCCTCGGACTTCTCGGAGGACATCCTGGCCATCGCCGCTCACCGCGTCGCCGGGTACCCTAACATCCACCTGCTGCAATGCGATGCGCGTGAGGTTCCTTTCGCCGACGGAAGCTTTGACATCGTGCTCTGCTCGCTAGCACTGCATCACTTCTCTCCACCGGACGCGGTGCGGGTGCTGGCTGAGATGGACCGGGTGAGCCGCGTGGGGTTCATCGTGAACGACTTGGCGCGGAGCCGTCCGGGGTACATCGGCGCCTGGTTGGTCGGGAGGATAGCCACCCGAAACCGGATCACCCGCCACGATGCACCGCTCTCCGCGCTGCGCGCCTACACGCCGGAAGAATTGAGGACGATGCTGAACATGGCTGGTATTACGGACGTTGAGGTCCGGCGTAGCCCCTGGTTCCGGATGTCGGCGACCAGGATCCACCGCGATCGCGCTCGATCTGGAGACCGTCCGCCTGGAGCTACGGCGCGTGTGCCTGCGGGGACCACTGTATGACCAGCAATCAGTCAGGATCCACGTACCAGGCAATCGTGGTGGGCGGCGGACCAGCCGGCAGCACAACGGCGCGATTGTTGGCGGAAGCGGGCTGCCGGGTGCTGCTGCTGGACAAGGCCGCCTTCCCCCGCCACAAGGCCTGCTCTGATTACCTCAATCCAGCGGCGGTACGCGAACTGCGTGACCTGGGTCTGATGGGGGCGCTGTGGGCGGAGCGTCCGCACCCGATGCAAGCCATGCGGGTCCATGCCCCGGGCGGACGGATGTTCCAGGCCACTTTCCGGGATGTGGAGCCCGGTCACGTCGCGCTCGGCCTCACGCGCTACCGGCTCGACCATGTGCTGCTGCAACAGGCGGCGGCGGCCGGGGTTGAAGTCCGGGAGCGCGCGCATGTACGCGACCTGGTGCTGGACGGCGGCCGCGTCGTGGGCGTCGAATTCACCAGCGGCGGGGTAAGGGAGACCGTCCGTGCGCCCATCGTCATCGGTGCCGATGGTCACCACTCGGTGGTGAGCCGCCGGTTGGGGCTCGATGTCCCAGTGGGTTGGCCCCGGCGAACTGGCCTGGCCGCCCATTTTCAGGGGCTGGGCCGCCTTGGCGACTGGGGCGAAATGCACGTCGCTCCGGGAGGGTACGCCGGGCTGGCGTTGCTTGAAGATGGCCTGGCGACCGTTACCCTGATCACGAATGTCCAGGCGGTAGCGCAGCGCGCCGAATCAGTCGATGCGTACTACGCCGAAAAGCTGGCGGAAATCCCGATAGTGCGCGAGATGATGGCCAGGGCGGAACGGGTAGGGCCAATCCGTGGGGTCAGCCCGCTGGCCCGCCAGGTTCGAAGGCGCACGGGTGACGGCTTTCTGCTGGTGGGCGACGCGGCCGGCTTTCTCGATCCCTTCACGGGTGAAGGGGTCTACAAGGCGCTACACGGCGCGCGTCTGGCGGCGCCGGTGATCGTCTCTGCGCTGGAACGGGGTGATACCTCGGCCCGTGCCCTGGCGCCCTACGCCCGCGCGTACCGGCGAGCCTTCTTCGCGAACACGCAGGTCCTGCGCATCGTGCAGGGATTCGTCCATGCACCCGCGCTGATGAGCTACGTGATCGACCGGCTGGAGCAGCGCGACGAGCTGGGGCGGGTGTTGACCGGGGTAGTCAGCGATCTGCATCCGGCCCGCCAGGCGTTGTCTCCAGTATTTCTGGCGCGTTTGTTGCGGCCATAAGGGAGCACCCGGAATGCAATCAACCAACACCATCGAGATCGCGGGTGACCTGGACAAGATCGTTGCCATGGCAGCGGCAGTGGAACGGTGGCCCGAGATTCTGCCCCACTACCGATGGGTGACCGTGCTGGATGGCAGCGGCGACCGGCGGACGGTGGAGATGGCCGCCCGCCGTGACTGGATACCCGTGAAGTGGCAAGCAGTTCAGGAGATCAAGCGCGACGGCCCGACCCCGGTGATCACCTTCAAGCACGTTCGCGGCGTGACCAAAGGTATGGACGTTGCCTGGACCTTCGAGCCGTTGGCGGACCGGATCAGGGTCCAGATCTGGCACGGCTTCGATCCTCCCTGGCCCGTGGTGGGTAACCTGGTCGCCGACCGGGTGATTGGCCCGCAGTTTGTGCACGTGATTGCCGGTAAGACGCTGGCGACGATCAAGACGCGTATTGAGCGGGAACGCGCTCAGGCAGGAGACATGGTATGAGCGCGAGCAGGAATGGCAACTCCGGCAAGAGACATGGGGTCGCCGTCACCGGCATCGGCGCGGTCACCCCGATCGGGCACGGTGCGGAAGGTCTCTGGGAAGGGGTTCGCAGCGGGAGTTCGGCAGTCCGCATAATCACCCGTTTCGATGCGTCAACACTGCCTAGCCAGATGGCGGCAGAGGTCGACTTCGACCCAATGAGCGTGCTGGACCAGCGGGAAATTCGCCGACTTGACCGGTATTCAATGTTCGCTGTGGTCGCAGCGAAAATGGCGCTGACCGATTCCGGGCTCACCGCCGCTGAAGCCCAGGAGGCCAACGCCGGGGTCAACATCGGCTCCGCCCTGGGCGGCACCGCGTTCGGCGAAGAGCAGCATAAGATCTACATCGAGCGGGGTCCTCGGGCAGTCAGTCCCCTGCTTGCGTTGTCCGTCTTTGGCGGCGCGGGATCATCGAACGTGGCCATGAACCTGGGCCTGACGGGCCCTGGGCTGGCTTACGGCAACTCCTGTGCAGCCGGGGCGCTGGCGATTGGCGAAGCGGCGCGGTTGGTCGCCGATGGCCGGGTTGATGTGATGCTGGCGGGAGGAGCGGAAGCGCCGCTGGCCCCCCTCACGTTCGGCGCCTTCGCCCTGATCCGGGTGCTTTCAACCCGCAACGACGATCCCCAGACAGCGAGCCGGCCCTTCGACGGAGAGCGGGACGGGTTCGTGATGGGCGAGGGGGCGGCCATGCTGGTGCTGGAGAACCTGGAGCACGCGCAGGCACGTGGAGCGCGCATCTACGCTGAGATTTTGGGGCACGGCGTAACGAACGACGCCCACCACATGACGCAGCCACGGCCCGACGGGGTCTATGCGGCGCGGGCAATGACCGAGGCGCTGCGGGACTCTGGCGTCGCACCAGAAGCGGTTGGCTACGTCAATGCCCATGGCTCCTCGACCGTGCTGAATGACTCGACCGAATGCCGCGCGGTGCGCCTCGCCCTTGGCGACCATGCGGAGCATGTGTCGATCAGCGGCACCAAGGGATTGCACGGGCACTCGCTGGGGGCGACCGGAGCAATCGAACTGGCGGTTTCGGCAATGGCACTGTATCGGGGGCATTTGCCAGGCACGGCGAACCTCCAGGCCAAAGACACCGCCTGCGACCTGGACGTCATCCCGCCCGGCGGCCGGGATGAACAGGTCGAGTACCTGATCGCGAACTCCTTTGGTTTCGGCGGCATCAACACCAGCCTCGTGTTGAAAACGGCAAGCTGAATGGATGGAGTGGCAGGAGCATAGCCTGCCCTCTGTACTCGCCACTGCCTCGGCAGTAGGACCGCGTAGGTGTATCTCTGCGTCGAATCTCACCGCCCAGCGGTCTGATGCATGATCCTTGGCGCTATGCCCTCACGACTGATAGGCGTGTGCAAGTGACCCACTGTCCGGTACGTTCGCTGCTATTGGCTGCTATTGATGTGAGTACAGGCAGGAGACCGGTCTTTGTCCGAGATGGGCTCAGCATTGCGAGCGCTGCCAATCATCACCTGTGTGGGCACACCGGAAGAACGCGGCCTGCAGCACGGAGAGGCCCTGCGCGCCCAGATTGCCCAGGGGCTCGGTGCATGGAGCGATGCCATTGGTGAGCGCCATGGCGTGGACCCGAATGATTACATTCGGCGGTTTGTGCGGGGCACGAACTTCCTGGACGCCATTCGGCAGTGGACCCTGGACATGGAGGCCGAGATTGCTGGCATCGCCCGGGGCGCGAATCAACCCTGGGAGTGGGTATACGCCTACAACCTGCTGGACGAGGAGTGGACGTGGGCCCGGCAGGTCACTACGGAGGCGCGCGGCTGCACAGCCGTGGGATTGACACCAGCGGGCGGTCCACCTTGGCTCGCTCAGACGATGGACATTCCGCGCGCCCATGACGGCGCAAGGCGGAGCACTGCCTTGCGCATGAGACCGGCCTGGAGGTGACCGTTTTCACCTACGCGGGCATGGTCGGCCTGACCGGGTGCAATTCCGCGGGCGTAGCCCTGGTCGTGAATAATCTCGACATGCTGCCAGGGTCACTCGCTGGATTGCCGGTGAGTTGCGTCATTCGAGGCATCTTGGCCAGGACGACGCTGCAAGAGGCGGTGGCGTTTGCCCGGCGCGTTCCTCACGCCACGGGCCAGCACTATGGCATGGCTTCTCTCGAGGGAGAGGCCAGCGTAGAAGCATGGGCCAGTGGAGTCGCCGAGATGGAGATCGGAGACGGGCTGCTCTTGCACACGAATCACCCCCTGTATGCGAATGAACCGCTGGGGGATGTTGAGGCACGATACGAGTGGTCGCGCACGCGGGAGCGCCTTGCGTTCGCGACGGGGGAACTGGCTTCCTGTCAGGATGTTGCTGACCTGCAACGCCTGCTGGCTGACCGCACGGTGCCGGTGAGCCTGGACGCGAGCCGGAGCACGATGACGTTTGGCGCGCTGATCTATGCGTGCTCGGCGCCACCGCAAATGTGGGTGACGCCAGGGCCGCCTCACCTCCATGCATTCCAGCACGTCAGCCAGGAACGCGAGCTTTCCGGGGTCTAGCTCCGATGTGACCAGGCGTCCGCCGTCTCTCGCGGTGGTGCTGCCAGCCTCGGCGCGGCGTACCTGGGGTTATCGCGTATCGCGAAGCTCAACGAATTTCTCTGCCAGGAACGGCTTCCACCTGCAGGCGCTCGGGGTCGAGGAGGCGCCTGCCCACCCGTGTCGTCCTGAGCTTGTTGAAGGACCTTGCACCGCTCTTACGACTGCTCGCGTAGGAAGCACTTTTGGCTTCTCCTCGTCAGGTACCCTGCCTTGATCCCACACGGTTCTTCGCTGCCCCCCAACATGTCAATTGAGGGTGCTCGTACACCGCAAACCGCGCTGGCTGGGGAGCGAGATCCTTCGACATGTTCAAGACGACACCGGAGCTTGGGCACCGACCGGGAACCTGGGTGTAGCGGGACCACCGGGATCGACACAACCCCGGGTCTATTGGCTTGCACAGGTCTGCGACAGGCTCCCACGCCCGCGGATCAGTCTGGAGACTTGCGAAGGGCCATGACGCGTGGTCATAACCGGTCGTCCGTGACGCCTTCTCGGGGCCGCAGCCTTTGTAGCGTCACGTTCCTCTCCGGGTCGCCCCCCGCGTTTCTGGCACCCCCTGTGCAAGTGCATCCAGGTAGTCGCAGGACGCGAATTGTTGCTGCTTTCAACGGCTTCCAACGAGGCTCAGAGCCTTTTCGAAGCGTAGTGGCATCCGACTCGACGCCATTTCCCCCATACGATCCGAGGAGGACCGCGATGAAAACCCGCACTCGCATGCTGGCCCTGGCACTGGGATGTGCCCTGCTTACACCAGGAGCCGTGCTGGCCCAGCAGGCGACGCCGGGCAGCACGCCCATAGCCGGCTGCGCGGGTGTGGCGCCGCGGAACGAGCGTGATCTGCAGACCCTTTCCGGCCCACCGCCTGCGCCCCTTGGTACGCCGGCAAATGAACCGACACCCGTCGCAACGCCCTTCGTGATGCCTGAAGGTGACGAGGCCTCGGAGGAAGATGTTACGGCGGTCTCCGACCTCTACCGTACCCTCGCCGATTGTATAAACACGGGTGACTTCCTGCGCATTGCCTCGCTCTACACCGATCAATACCTGCAACGGACCCTTTCCCCGGAGCTGATCGAGAACCTGGACCAGACTCCGGAGCCGAACCAGGCGTCTTTGCAGACGGAGTTCGTCGAGGTGCGTGACGCCCGCTATCTCGACGGGGATCGTCTGGCGGCATTGGTCATCACCAGCAATCCACAAACCGGAGAGTTGCAGACCTACGCCGAGCTCGTACGCGCGGGTGAAAGCTGGTTGATCGACTATGAGCAACCGCTCGAGGTCGGCGAGGCGACCCCGACGTCGTAGCCTCACCATTTTCTTTCCACGTACCTCACAGAAGGATTCCAGGAAAGGACCCCATTCATGCGTGCACTGGTTTGGCAGGGCAAGGAAAACGTGCAGGTCGAGACCGTGCCGGATCCCCAGGTTCAGGATCCACGCGACGTCGTCATTCGCGTCACGGCGACGGCCATTTGTGGCTCGGATCTCCATCTCTATGACGGCATCATGCCGACCATGGAGAAGGGAGACATTCTCGGGCATGAGCCGATGGGCGAGGTGGTTGACGTTGGCACCAGTGTCAAGAACCTCAAGGTCGGGGACCGCGTCGTGGTGCCGTTTGTCATTGCCTGTGGAGTTTGCTGGTTCTGCAAGCAGGGGCTCTTCGCGGCGTGCGACACCACGAATCCCAATGCAAAGATGGCCGCCAAGATCATGGGCCAGTCCCCGGCAGGGCTTTTCGGCTACTCCCACCTGCTGGGCGGCTTCCCGGGCGGCCAGGCGGAGTACCTGCGGGTTCCACATGCGGATGTCGGGCCGATCAAGGTCCCGGACGGCTTGCCGGATGAGCAAGTGCTCTTCCTGTCAGACATCTTTCCGACTGGTTACATGGCCGCCGAGAACGCGGAGATTCAGCCGGGAGACACCGTTGCTGTCTGGGGCTGCGGCCCGGTCGGGCAGTTCGCGATCCAGAGCGCGTGGATGTTCGGGGCCGGGCGCGTGATTGCCATTGACCGCGTAGCGGAGCGCCTGGCGATGGCGGCAACACATGGCAAGGCCGAGACTATCGATTACAGCAAGGACGACACCTACGAGCGGCTCATGGAGATGACGAACGGACGTGGCCCGGACCGGGGCATCGATGCGGTGGGTAGCGAGGCGCACCACTCAGGACCGTTGGCGGCGGTCGACAAAGCCCTCCAGGCGCTCCACATCGAGACCGACCAGCCCCATGTGCTACGCGAAGGTTTCCGGAGCATCCGGAAAGGTGGCACGTTTTCCATTCCGGGCGTCTATATCGGGATGGTCCATATGCTTCCCTTCGGAACGGCCATGAACAAGGGCCTGACCCTGAAGATGGGGCAGACCCACGTCCAGCGCTACAGCCAGAAACTGCTCGGCATGATCCAGGATGGGACGATCGATCCCTCCTTCGTCATCACCCATACCTGCACCCTGGATGAGGGTCCGGAGATGTACAAGACCTTCCGTGACAAGAAGGACGGGTGCATCAAGGTCGTGCTCAAGCCGTAGGGGTTACACCCCCTGATTCAGTTGCTCGGCGGCCCGCTGCCCCAGCACCGTTGCGGCGTCTCGCACGGGGTTTGGGGCAGCTTCCTGCACGTGTGCTCCCTTCACGAAGCGTTGCTGCCCCGGCGCCATGCGTGCCGAGGGCAGGAAGCCGTTGACCGTGGCGAGGAGCGCCGAAGTAGCCGCAGGGAAGAGGGCTGATGCTCGCGCAGCCAGGAGCGCCGTTACCGGGAAGATGCACTCGGCATCGCCACGCTGGATCGCTCCGGTGATGATGCGTGCGGCGCGTGGCGCGCTGGTTGTTACCGGATAGGGCGAACTGGCGCCGAGCGAGAACCAGTCGAATTCCTCCGCCTGGTCGCCGCCGAACTCCGCCTGCAAGTAGGACCCAGTGCGCATGAGACCGGGGTAGACCGTGGTCACGGTGATGCCGGTCCCGGACAGTTCTGCCCGCAGCCCCGCGGCAAATCCCGCGGCGGCAAACTTGGCGCTGGTATACGGCAACATGTGCGGCAAGGGGACCTTGCCCCCAATCGAGGTGATGACCGCAATGCGCCCGCCGCCTTGCCGCTCCATCTGTGGAAGCACGCCGAGGGTCACATTCAGGACGCCTTCGAAGTTGACCGCCATGACGCGGTCAAAGTCCTCGGCGGTCAGCACCTCGACGGGTGCGACGTTCATGATGCCTGCGTTGGCGATCAGGACATCGATGCTCCCGTAGTGGTCGGTGACCTCCCGCAGGAGACGTGCAACCTCATCCCGGTCCGTCACGTCACACAGCGTCATGAACACCTCGACGCCTCGTGACGACAGTATCTGCGCGGCCTTCTCCAGTTCCTCTGGATCTCGAGCGCAGATAGCGATGCGACACCCTTTCGCACCCAATTCCTCTGAAAGGGCCAGGCCAAGACCTCGTGATCCCCCTGTAATCAACACGACCTTGCCGCGGAGGTCGGTTTCTTCCCGCCGGGAAACGGCGCCGCGTACAGCAACCGCAGCCGCGAGGAGCGCGCCAGTTGCCAGGAACTTGCCTGGCCTGATCCCTGAATGTGCCACCTTATGCCTCCCTGCATTGCACTGCCAGAACCCTTACGGCGGTTGCACTGCAGGATCAACACCACCCGGGGTTTCGGTGGCGGATACTTCAATGATCCTCGCTGGGAGTGCGGTGGCGGCCACGGCGCGGGGCGTGCGCGTGTGAGTAACCGGTGTGGTTGTGCCAGACCGGGCGCACGTCACGCGGGTCCGCTTTGAAGAGAAAGCGGGGCACGGTGTAGACGCGGGTGGCTTCCGCACCACAAACCGGACACACGGAGGGAGCGGACGATGCGTCCATCGTCCGCTCCACCTCATGTCGTGCTCCGCACTCCGGGCACGCGAAATCATACGTCGGCATTGCGTGGGAACGGCGAAGCTCTAGCGCCTCCCGCCGCCCATCATCTCCTTCATGGCGTACGCCGCGATACCACCCAGCACAGCCTTGCCCAGTGGGCTACCCAGGATGTCGCCGACCCCACCGCCAGGCTGTTGCTGCTGATAGGTCTGCGGGGTCTGGTATTGCGAGCTGGGCTGCTGCCCACCTCCGCCCAGCAGGCCGCCGAAGAGGTCGCCAATGGAATCACCGCCCTGCTGTGACCGGGAAGATGGAGAGCCCCCGCCGCCGAACAGTGAGCCCAGCAGGCCCCCGAGCATATCGTCCCCCTGGCCTCCGCCCTGCGGCGCCTGCCGGGGAGCCGGTTGCCCCATGCCTCCGCCCATCAACGACCCGAACAGGCCGCCAAGCACGTCATCCATACCGCCGCCCGAGTCGCCATCGCCACGGCCCTGGGCCGCGCCGGCCTGGCCACTGCGCTCGATGGTGACCATGCCGGTCCCTTGCCGCCGTCGCTCCAGCATTTCCGCGAACTGCTTGCGCTGATCCGCGGGCAAGTTCTGCACGGTAGTCACGGCAGCTCGCTGCAGGACCTCGGGGGGGACTTCATTCCGCACACGCTGCAAGTAATTCACGGCCTCTTCGCCGCTGAAACCCTCAGATGGGTTGCCGGTCGTGTAGCGGGTCACGAAGTCGTTCTCATCGTCCGTGAGATCTCGAAGTTGCTGGCGCTCTGCCCTGCGCTCTGCCCGGCGCGCGTCACGGTCGTCCGCGTGACCGGTGTCTCCAGCCTCGCCACCCCCGAACAATCCCTTGAGTTGGTCCGACATGGTTCACGCTCCTTCGCTCATCAGGCGCCAGGTCAGTTTGCTCTAGCGTCTATCTATGAGCGTGACTCGCAAGTATCATACCGGGATTCGCGCCTATTCACGGATTGTTGTCTGCAACGTTGTGCCTGCTCATGGCGAATGGCTCCCTGCGTGCGATGATGCTCGCGAAGTACTCCGAGGCTTGAAAGGACATCCGATGCGGCGTTGGCTCACCCTGTTTGTCGTCCTGATGACCTTGCTGGCCCCTGTCGTTATGGCGTCGGGAAGGAGTGCTGCGCAGGCACAGGATCCAAACCGGGACCGTGCGGCCGCGGCGGCTACGGCAGCCGAAATCCTGCGGCTTGCCGGCGAACGCAAGTTCAACAACATGTATGACTACATGCACCCGGACGCCATGGCAGTCGTGCCGCGGGCGGCGGCTGTTGGCACGTTCACCGATGTCTACGCCACGGTACAGGCTGGGCAGGCGCAAATCGTTGGCGTCGCGATGGCGCCGTGGACCTGGGGTGTCACTGGTCAGCGGTATTCCAACGCCGCCAAAGTCTCGTTCGTCCAGCCATACGTCGATGAAAACAACGCGCAACAGTGGCTCGAAGACGACATGTACCTCGTGAACAGCGGTGGCGAGTGGCGTTGGTTCTTTGGCAGCACGGCGGCGGCCGTACAAGAGGCCATTGCCACCTACGGCCAGCAGTCGGCGCCGATCACCGAGGGTGACTGGCTGCAGAATGTGGTTGACGACCTCGATGCGTACTACGCGGATGTCCTCTCATATACGGACAGCAAGTACTTCTCACCGCGCGTCGTGCTCGTAGAGCCGGGGGACAGGGAGATGACCGGCTGCGGGCCAGCCTCACCAGGCTTCTATGCGTTCTACTGCCCGCCAGACGAATCGATCTACCTTGAGGACCAGAAGCTCCAGGAAATTGCCCAGACCAACGAGTTCTTGCCCGCATTCGTGATCGCCCATGAATGGGCCCACCACGTGCAGGACGCGGTCGGCATCTACCGGGTCGGACCCGGGGAGCGCCCGACCGAGTGGCTGGATGTCTACTCGATCGAGCTCGAACTCATGGCGGACTGCATGAGCGGCGCGTGGGCCCAGGATCTCAACACCCGTGGCGCTCTGGAGCAGGGCGACATTGATGCCACAGCTCAGTTCACGATGACCACGCTCGGCGATCCTGACTTCATTGACGAGTACAGTCCGCAAGCGCACGGCACGGGCCAGCAGCGCACTCAGGCACTCCTACTCGGGTATTCCGACGGATTCCTGGGCTGCAACATCGTGATCTAGCGGGCACGGAACGGAGATGGAAAGGACTGACGGCAATCGCCGTCAGTCCTTCGGTGTTTAAACCTCGTAGGCGTAGGAGCGGGAGCCTGCGTCCTCGATGAAGCGGGCCAGCAGCTTAATGGTCGCAGCGATGTCCGCCTTGCTGGAGGTCTCGTTGGCCGTGTGCACGTAGCGCGTGGGGATGGAGAGCGTGATAGCGGGCGCGCCCCTGCCGGCACGTTGCATCTCCGCCGCGTCCGTACCCCCTCTGGGCAGGATCTCCAGTTGGTGCGGGATGTTGTGCTGGCGAGCGAGTTCCCGGAAGTGACGGAGCAGCGCCGGGTGCGCCAGGTGGGACGAGTCCATCACCTTGATCGCCACGCCCTCGCCGATCCTGCTCACGGCCAGTTCCGGGGACATGCCAGGGATATCGAGCGCGAGCGTCACATCGAGCGCAATAGCGATATCCGGCTGCACGGCGTAGGCGGAGGTTTCGGCGCCACGCAGGCCAACTTCTTCCTGGGTCGTCGCCACCGCCACGGTGTTGGCGTTGCTCTTGCCTGCAGCGCGCAGCGCCTCGATCATGACAAAGACGCCGACGCGGTCATCCAGCCCCTTGCCCATCACGCAGTCGCCTGCCTCGATGAGCGTGCGGTCGATCGTGACCATGTCGCCAATGTCGATCAGCTCACGCACCCGCTCCCCAGGCATTCCGGTATCGACGAAGAGTTCCTCCAGCTTGGCCGGCTTGATTTCACTCTTGTCGAGGATATGGATCGGCTTGGCGGCAGGCTGGATCACGCCGGGGTAGGACGCGCCGTCTTGTGCGTGCACCAAAACTCTCTGCGCCACCAGGGTCCGCGCGTCAAAGCCACCAACGGGTTGAATGCGGAGGAATCCCTTGTCGTCGATGTGGGAAACGAGGAACCCGATTTCGTCCATATGCCCGGCGATCATCACGGTCGGGCCTTCGCCCTTACGGGTGGCAATGACGTTGCCGAGCGCGTCCACCCGGATGTCGTCAACCAGCGGGCGCAGCGCTTCCACCGTGATGGCGCGCACCTGGTCTTCCCGGCTGGCGACGCCGGGAGCCTCGCACAGGCGCTTCAGGAGGTCGAAGTTGATCTCGGCCATGCTAGTCCTCGTCTGTCCTCGGATAGGTGTAGGCCGGCTTGAGATCGACGGCGTGGCCGCTGCCAGACTCGATGATCGCCTTGAGCATCGGCTCGGTATCGAGGTAGTAGTACTCGATGGTATCGCCAATCCGGCCGCCCATCATGACTCCAGCGCCCATGCCGGCGAAGCGCTCCTTGATCTCGTCCGACTCCTCCTGGGTGTGCGACATACAGGCAATGTGGTGGAGCCCCTCACCCCTGGTTTCCAGCCACTCCTTGTAGATGCTGGGACCGTCTCCTGGCTGGATCAGTTCCACCACGATGGGGCCGACGTGCGTTTCCGCGCCGATCATGGTGTAGTCGGTCGGTTCTCCGTGCAGCTCCGTATGGTGGAGGGATGGCGGCTTGTGCTCGTACACATTCCAGGGACCCCAGCCCAGTGCCTTCTGGTAGGCATCCATGGCCGCGTGGATATCCTTGACCACGATGGCGATCTGGGATATGGGCATCGGTTCCTGCGGCATTGCGGGGTCCTTTCCAGCCTGACGACATCCGTCCCGAGGGGTGGCAATCTTCTGTGTGATAGTTGCGGCGTGTCAAGCGCGGGCACGACACGCTGACACTACCCGGCGCTGTCGCCAGGGAGAACGGGTATGGGATTCACGCCGCCGGCCGTGCTCACCATTGACGTAGGGTCTGGTTCCTGCCGGGCGCTCCTGTTCGATGCGGAAGGGACCTTGCTTGGCCTGGCCCAACGGGAGTGGACCTACCGTCCTGTGACTGGCGCGCCGGGCGGTTTCGACTTCGACACCGTGGATGGCTGGCGGCAGGTGACGGCCTGTATCCAGGAAGTCCTGGCGCGCACGGGTGTTGCCGGGGCGGAGATCGCGGCGGTCTCCGCCGCCAGCATGCGCGAGGGTTTTGTCCTCTACGACGAGGCGGGTCAGGAGATCTGGGCTTGTCCTAACATCGACGCTCGTGCTGGCGCAGAGGCCACAGCCATGATTGCGGAGGGGCTGGCCGAGGCCCAATACCGGCGCGGCGGCGACTGGACCTCGATCACCGCACCGGCGCGCCTGCGCTGGATTCAGCATCATCAGCCCGAGATCTGGGCACGGGCGGCGCATCTCACCATGCTTGGTGACTGGGTCATAGCTCGACTCTCAAGCGTGTACTGCACCGATCCATCCCTGGGCTCATCCTCCAACCTGTTCGACCTGAAACTGAGAACCTGGTCTGTAGAGTCGACGGCGGAAACGCAGGTGCCGCTCCATCTGCTGCCTCCCGTCTACGAATCCGGCACCGTCATCGGGGAGGTGACGCCTGAGGCGGCTGCCCAGACCGGGCTGCGCGCCGGGACGCGTGTGGTGGCGGGCGGCGGCGACACGCAGCTCGCGCTGCTGGCGGCGGGCAACACGAGCGGTCTGCAGTTCGCAACCGTCGGCGGCACGTTCTGGCAGAGCACCGCCGTCACCGACGAGCCGGTGATCGATCCCCAGTTCCGGCTGCGGACCCTCTGCCACGTTGCTCCCGGCGCGTGGATGACGGAGGGGATCGGGTTCCTGCATGGCCTGACCAGTCGCTGGGTGCGCGACGGCTTACTGCGCGCCGCGAACCCCGGTATTTCCGCGGAAGATGGGTACGACCTGCTGGAGGATCTGGCCGCAGCCGTACCGCCTGGCGCCAACGGAGTAGTGGCGATTGCCTCCAACGTGATGGATGGCAAGCAGTGGCGGCACGCCGCGCCCTCGCTGATCGGCCTCGATATCCTGCAGCCGGAGCGCACCAGCCTTGGCGCCATCTTCCGCGCCGTGGAGGAAAACGCCGCCTATGTCGCGCGCGGGCACTATGAGCTACTGGCGGAGATCTGCGGCGCGGCGCCCCAGCGCATCAAGTTCGTGGGTGGTCCGGCGCGGGGCAAACTCTGGCCCCAGATCGTGGCGGATGTGCTGGGGGTGCCGGTGGAGACACCGCCGGTGCGGGAGGCGACCTCCTTTGGTGCGGCGCTCTGCGCGCTGGTTGGCGCAGGAGTCTATCCCGACCTGGCCTCAGCCGCAGCAGCGACAGCGCGGGAGCCGGGCCTGTTCTGGCCAGACGCCGCCGCGCACGCGATCTACGATGCCGAGTACGCGCGCTGGCAGGCGCTGAACGCGCACCAGATCGCGGCCGCTGACGCTGGACTGACGCCCCATCTCTGGCGCGGGGCAGGTGCATAGGCATAAGCAGCAATGGAGAGCACGTGACCGAGACGCAACCGACGATCCCCGGCGGCACGGACCTGGAGAAGTTGGTCAACCGCTCCCGCATGTTAGGCGCAGACAAGACGCTCGTGGTGCACGGTGGCGGCAACACCTCCAGCAAGACGCGCGAGCGCGACCACCTGGGCCGTGAGCGCGATGTGCTACGGGTCAAGGGAAGTGGCACCGATCTCAAGACGATTGGGGCCGACGGATTCCCCGGCCTCTACCTGGACGAATTGCTGCCGCTCCGCGAGCGCGAAGCCATGTCCGACGAAGATATGGTGGCGTATCTCGCACGCTGCATGGTCGAACCCGGATCGCGCAACCCCTCCATCGAAACGCTGCTGCACGCGTTCCTGCGGGCACGCCATGTCGACCACACGCACGCAGACGCCATCTGCGTGCTGACCAACACGCCAGAGGGCCAGCGCCACGTGCATGCCGCGCTTGGAGATGATGTCGCGATCGTGCCCTACAGCCGTCCGGGCTTTGGTCTCGCGCGCGATGTCGCCCAATTGGCCGGCTCCAGCGCTGTGGTCCTGGCGTGGCACGGGTTGGTGACCTGGGGCGACACGCACGAGGAGTCGTACCAGCGTACGATCAACCTTGTGCAGCGCGCAGAGGCATATCTTGCCCAGTTCCCGGCATCAGCGCCTGTGGTTCGAGAAGACCTCAGTCAGGAGCAAGTCGAAGCGCTGCTGCTGGAACTGCGCGGGATCCTTTCGCGTGACGGGCGGCGCATCCTCCATGTGGATCGCTCGCAGCGGGCAATCGCGGACAGGAACGATATCGACGCGGTGGCGGCACGGCGGGGCACCCCAGATCACATGCTGCGGATCGGTACGAAGTCGCTGCCGCTCCATGATCTGAGCCGGGTCGCTGAAGAGATCGCGGCGTTCGAGGAGAAGTACCTCGGCTACGTCGCACGGCACCAGCACCTCCTGCCGGCCGGGCTCAACGCCATGTCCTCGCTTCCGCGCATCATCCTGGTGCCCGGGTTGGGTGTCGTCGCCACGGGACCAGATGCGAAAACCACGAAGATGAACGCGGAGATTTCCGCGCGCAGCCACTCTGTGACCGCTCGTGCCCTCGATGCCTTCGGCGCGGTCGACTGGCTCAGCGAGGACGAGGTCTTCGCCTTCGACTACTGGCCGCTGGAGTTACGCAAGCTGCAAACCGCGCCCTCTCCACGGCCCTTGTCGGGACACGTCGTACTCCTGGGTGGAGCAGATAATGGCTATGCGCCACACGTCGCCCAGCGCCTTGCTGCGGATGGTGCGCACCTGGTGCTGATTGGGAGCGACGCCGCTCAACTGGAGCAGGTCCAGTCTGCACTGCCAGCTGGCATTTCGCTTGTTGCCGGGAGCTACCCTGTAGCAGAAGCGATCAGGGCGTTTGGCGGTCTGGATGTCCTGGTTGCGCTGGCTCCAGTCGAGGGCACGGTCCTGGCGAACTTCACGGTCGCTATGCACCGGCAGGGACTCGACGGCGTTCTGGTCGGCGTGCGGTCTGGCGAGGAGACGGCGCTGCGAGACGTCAGTGAACTGGCAGGCGTCCGGCGCAACGACGTTGCGATCGCTGACGATGCCGATCCGTCGTTGGTTGCTGAATCCATTGCGTTCCTCGCATCAAGCCGGTCCAGCGGAACACGTGGTGTGACGCTTCCAGTCGGGTGACGCTGCTCAATGGTGTGACGAGGAGCGGGCCTTCAGGGCACGACGCCGAGATCTCTCTACACGATCGTGGGACAAAGGGTTGAGCCTGGCGTGCGAACTCTTCTGTGTCTCGCGGTACGTCTGTCAACGTTAAACCAACCGACCGCAGGTGTCATCTCGAGCGCAGTCGAGAGATCTCGGAGTCGCAGGCCGCCTGGTCTCGTGGATGTCGCGAACCGCGGGTGCCGGCATCGTACCCTGGTGGTTGGCCAGGCCGAGATTTCTCGACTCCGCTCGAGATGACACGCGAGAGGAATGCCACCTCGAACCTAATGCCTGGGGAACGAGATCCTGCGACTTCGCTCAGGACGAGACCATAAGGGGTGCGGCAAGAGGTTGCACCGTTACCGCAGCGGTCTCTTGCGATCATTGCAGCCCGCGCAACTCTACCAACCACTTCCCCCTGCGCAAGTTGGTGTTCTTGGCACAGTTGGCAGTGTTTGTTTCCTCGACCTGGAAGAGCACGACTAGTCGCAGAAATACCGCTCGCGCGGCGGACTAGCGTCGCCGTGAGCGCATGGCGTCGGCCAGCCCGTCGCCGAAGATGCTGAACGCGATGCCGGTGACTACGACCGCCAGGCCGGGGAAGACACTGATCCACCACGCCGTGGCCATGTAGGTGCGGCCTTCGGTGATCATGGCGCCCCATTCCGGGCTGGGTGGGCGGGCAGCCAGACCGAGGTAGCTGAGGCTGGTGACCAGCACGATGTAGAGCACGATATCCGTAGTGGCGAAGACGATGGAGGAGGTGATCACGTTCGGCAGGATGTGCTTGCCGATAACCCGCGCGTCACTGGCGCCCATCGACCGCGCGGCGTCCACGTACTCCTGGTTCCGGGCAACCAGGATTTCGCCACGTAGGAGGCGCGCGTAGCTGACCCACGCAACCAGCGCCACTGCCAGGTAGACGCTGGTCAAGCCCGTTCCTAACACCGCGACGATGGCGATGATGAGGATCAGGAAAGGGAACGCCTGGATCACGTCCGAGATCCGCATCACGATCGTATCCAGGCGGCCACCGTAGTATCCGGTGAGGCAACCGAGGATGACCCCGATGATGAACGGCGGCAGCACGCTGATGATGCCGACCTGCAGGTCGATCTGCGAGCCCCAGATCACGCGCGAAAAGATGTCCCGTCCCAGGTTGTCGGTCCCGAACAGGTGGCTCCCACCCGGGGCTGCGAGCCGCGCCGTGTAGTCCGTGTCCTGCGGGCCGTACGGCGCAATGATCGGCGCGAAGATCGCCACCAGGACCAGCAGCAGGATCAGGCTTCCGCCCAGGATCAGGTTGCGCTGCTTCCAGCGAAGCAGGCTACGGGTGCGCGCTTCCTGGGCAAGCGTGCTCTGCGGGGGCGGTGTACCGGCAGTGGCCGCGGAAAGCGGCGTTTCGCTGGAAATGGCGGTCACAGGCGCACCCGGGGATCGAGGAAGGTGTACACCAGGTCAGTCAGCAGGTTGATGGAGATCACGAAAAGCGCGAAGACGAGTACCGTCGACTGCACCAGCGGGTAATCCCGCGCGGCGATGGCATCGACCAACAACTTCCCGGCTCCTGGCAGACTGAAGACGTTCTCCACGATGACCGTACCGCCGAGCAAGTATCCCACCGAGAGTCCCAGCAACGTCACTGCCGGGATGAGCGCATTGCGGAGAACGTGGCTCGTGGTCACGGCACGCTCGCGCAAACCCTTGGCCCTCGCGGTGCGCACATAGTCAGAGCTCATGGACTCCAGGATGCTGGTGCGCAGGGCGCGGACCAGCATCGGGGTGATGCTGAGTGCGATGGTGAGCGCCGGCAGGAAGAGGTGATGGAGGTGCTCCGGCCAGGTGTCACCGTAGCCGGAGACCGGGAAGAGTTTCAGCTTGAGGCTGAAGTAGGTAAGGAAGATGATGCCGAGCCAGAAGGCGGGCATCACCAGCGTCACCATCAGGAGCAGCCGTGTGAGCTGATCGAAGACTCCGTCCTTGCGCAGGGCTGAGATTATGCCAAAGGGCAGGGAAATGAGAATCATCAACACCGTCGAGTAGACGATGAGCGCCAGCGAGACCTCCAGACGGTCGAGCAGGAGCGGCGCGACGGGCACTTTGAACTTGAGCGACTCGCCCAGGTCCAGGCGCGCAACATCACTGACGTAACGCAAATATTGCTCCCAGAGCGGGCGGTCCAGGCCCAGAGATTCGCGGAGCGCAGCCAGCGATTCCGGACGCGCACTCATCCCCAGCATGGCGCTGGCTGGGTCGCCCGGGATGAGTTGCAGCAAGCCAAAGACGACGAGGGTGACTCCCAGCAACACGGGAATCATCTGGACCAGGCGGCGCACAACGAACTGGCCGCGATTCATCACGAGTCCTCTAACTGAAACCGAGGCGGGCGGCTGATTGGACTCAGCCGCCCGCGAATCACATTGCTACTGCTCAATCCAGGTCATGCGCCAGTCGAACTCGCCCGTGGGCGGATGCCCGAAGTTGTGGACCTTGATCGTAGTGATATCCAGGTACGGTCGGTAGTAGAGCGCCAGCATCGGCGACTCTTCCTGGTAGATCTCCTGGATGCGCCGGTAGATCTCGTCGCGCCTGGCGGGATCGGGCTCTGCCGCTCCGTCCCTGGCCAACTGCTGCGCTTCCTCATTTACCCAGCCGGTCTGGAATGCCTCTGAACTCTCGGGGAGCACGGCGTAGGCGACCAGTTCGTCCGGGTCGATGATGTCATTCGTCCAGTAGTTGGTCATCGCCTGGAAGTTCTGGTTGTTGTAGTCCTCGTTGAGCGTGGTGGCCTCGGTCGGCGTGATTGTCACGTCAACGCCGATCTGGCTCCACATGTCCTTGAGCGCGGTTGCCAGCGTCTCCTCGTCGGGGCTACCGCCGCGGATCTTGAGTTCCAGCGGGAAACCGTCCGGGGTGGCGGACTGCGCCAACTCGGCCTTTGCGGCCTCGATGTCATAGCCGTAAGGCGTCAATGCGTCGTTCCAGTAGAGCGCGCCCTTGGGCATGAAAGAGGTTGCTGGAACACCCACTCCGAAGAGCACCACGTCGACCAGTGTCTGGCGATCCGTAGCGTGCTGCAGCGCGCGGCGCGCATGCACGTCGTTGAGCGGCTCGTTGCGATTGTTCATCGTGATGTACTGGGTCAGGGTCGACGGAAACTGGTAGACCTTCAGGTTCGGGTCCATCTGCAGTTCCGGCACGCGGCTGGAGGGGACGTCCATCATGGCGTCCAGCTCGCCACCCTGGATCTGCAGGATGCGCGCGTTGTCATCTGGAATGACGGAAACCACCACGCTGTCCAGCAGCGGGAGCCCCTCTTCCCAGTAGTTCGGGTTCTTGACCAGGGTCAGGGACTCACCACGCTTCCACTCCTGGAGCGCAAAGGGGCCGGTGCCCATGGCGGACTCGACCAGCGTTTCCTCGTTCCCCTCAGCAAAGGCTTTTGAGATGACCGACATGTTGAACATGGCTACGTCTGAAAGGAAGGGCGACCACGGTTGGGCCAACTCCACGACGATCGTGTTGGCATCCGGCGCGGTAATGCCCTGCACCTGGCCATTCTCGTCCCGCTGGAGCGCCGTCAGGGTGAAGGTCCAGATCTCGTCGGGATCGTTGGCGGCGCGGGTCCAGGAGTAGATGACATCGTCTGCCGTCATCGGCGTGCCGTCAGAGAAGAGGACGCCTTCTCTCAAGTTGAAGGTGTAGGTGATGCCGTCCTCAGAGATCTCCCAGCTCTCGGCCAGGCCCGGCTCCAGGGAGATGCCGTCCGGCGCCACCCGCACGAGCTGATCGTAGATGCTCATGAAGTACCAGATATTGACGTTGCCGTCGTTCGTCACCGGATCCAGGTTGTTCGAGTCGGTCGATCGCCCGAAGCGCAATGTGCCGCCTGGCGTGGCGTTGGAGAGGTCTGGCTCCATCGCCGCGATCGGCGTCCCGCCAACCGTCACCGTGATCGGATTGCTGCTCTGATCCTGGAACGCCCGCGCCGTATAGGTGCGGAAGATTGCGTCACCAGCCGAAAGGGAAATACCCAGGGCTGCGGCCCGGCGAAGGAACGACCGGCGGTCAATGCCGCCTGTATGTGCCTGCAGCGCGAGAGCGCCGATTTCCTGTGCGCGTGAGGGGCGAAATGCCACTGAAGCCTCCTGAAGTACGTGTGCCTGTCGCTCAATGCGCCTTCCAGACCGATGCTGCCTGGCAGACGCGGTGAACGCTTCACGCGAATATGCATTGTTCTGCGTAAGGAAGCGTGCGCTTGTTGCAAAGAAATGTCAATGCATCGCGCACATACAAGGAAGCGCGTGCAACAGTGATCAGTTCGCAAGCTGCTTGTACCAGAAGATGGTCGCCGTGAGTTCACCGCTGGCATCGCGCGCCCAGTCGGGGATGCGCCCTCCCTGTGCGTACCCAACCGACGCGTAGAGCAGGTTGCTGGGATCACCTTCTCGCGTATCGAGCACGATCAGGCGCTTGCCCTGGCGCCTGGCGGTCTCCTCCACGGCAATCATCAGCGCCCGCGCTACCCCTCGTCTGCGCCACGTCGGATGCACCAGCAGCTTGGCCACCTCCGTCCGGTGTGCGCCGTTGGCGCTCTCGGCCGCGTGGAGTTGCACTGTGCCTCCGATGCGGCCATCTGCTTCAGCGACCAGTAGCGTGACCCCTGGCCGGGGCAGGCGTTCCCACCAGGCCTGCGAAACCTCCCGAGACAACGGGGCGTGAAACCCGAGAGAGGCGCCGTCATGCACGCAGGCGATGAGCACGTCGCAGAGATCGTTGATCTCTTCAGGCTGCAGATGAGTGATCTCGCGCACCATGACTGGTGACGTCGGAGCGGAAAATTCATCCGGCATCGTCAGCTCCGTGGTGTGAAGCCGTCAGGGTCTGGCACTCGTCGCAGAACCCGAAGAGCGCGAGATGTTCGACCCGCGGTGCGAATCCGTACCGCGCGCGAATGGCCTCACGCATCGGCTCAACGAGGGCGTCATCCATTTCCGTAGCTGCTCCGCAACGATGGCAGATCAGGTGGTGATGTGGTTGGTCGAGCAACTCGTACTGGCGCGCCCCGCTGCCGAGATCGGTCACGCTGACGAGGCCCAATTCACTGTAGAGATCCAGGGTGCGGTAGACGGTGGAACGGTTCACTCCCGGAAGCTGCGCCTCCACGCGCGCGAACACGTCATCTGCCGCCAGGTGACCACCTGGGAGGAGCGCGCCGAGGATAACCAGCCGCTGCGGGGTTACGCGCTGACCCGCGCGGCGCAGCCGATCTGCTAACACGCTGCTGGTGAGGTTATCCGTGAAATGGTGATGCTGACGTTGGTGCGACATCTCGTGATCCAGGGACGATCTCGCTACGTATGAGTCAAAGGATATTGCGAATCCCCCTCGGGAGGGCTACGATCACGCACACCATATGTGCAACAGTTTGCATCTGCGTACAAATGCATCTCATCTCACGTCGCATGAACTTCGGCGTTCAGTCCATGAGGAGGTGATTTCACTTGTTGGAACCTACGCGTAACGTCTCTCGCCGCAATCTGCTGGGAGTACTTGGTGCACTGGCCTCCATGGGAGTCCCAACGCTCCACCATGCAGCGGCACAGGAGGCCACTCCAGGTGGCGAGCGAACACTTGGTTGGTCTGATGAACTGACCGACGACAACGGCAAGTTGAACGTCGCCACCACCGTAGCCCCAATTTCCTCAATCGCTCGCAACATCGGTGGGGACCGCATCGACCTGCGGGGGATCGTGCCGGACGGCACGAACTCGCATACGTTCGAGCCAGCGCCATCGGACGCCATCACCTTGGCGGCAGCGGACATCATCTTCGTGAATGGCCTCGACCTCGAGTTGCCGACGATGGAGCTTGCCGAGGCCAACCTGCGAGACGGCGCCGAGATCGTGTTGCTCGGGGAGCAGACGATCTCGGAAGACGAGTATGTTTTCGACTTCTCTTTCCCCGAGGAAGATGGTCACCCGAACCCGCATCTCTGGACCAGCCCGGTCTACGCGAAGCGCTACGCTCAGATCATTGCCGAGACGCTCTCCACGCGTGACCCCGGGAACGCTGAGTACTACGCGGAGAACCTGGCCCGATACAGTGTGGGGCTCGACGCGCTCGATGCCGCGATTGCTGAAGCGGCCGCCACGGTTCCGGAGCAGAACCGCAAGCTGCTCACCTACCATGATTCCTGGGCCTACTTCGCCCCGCGCTACGGTTTCACGGTCATCGGCGCGGCGCAGCCCTCTGACTTCTCGGAGCCGTCGCCGCAGGAGGTCGCCTCGCTGATCGACCAGATTACGGCGGAGGGCGTGCCAGCCGTCTTCGGGTCGGAGGTCTTTGCCTCCAGCGTCCTGGAGCAGATCGCGCAGGAAGCGGGAGCGACGTACATCGACCAGTTGCGTGATGATCAGCCTCCGGGAGAGCCGAATGCGCCGGAGCACACCTATCTCGGCATGATGATCCGCAACATGGACCTCATGATTCCGGCGCTGGGCGGGGATGCCAGCGCGGTGACAGCTCTTTCCCCTGCTGATACGTACGTCCAGGATTGACCTCAATGCCCGTTACCGCCTATTCACCCAATGGCCATGCACCGCGTTCTTCGGCAAATGCGCCCGTGGTTCTTGTGCATGACTTCAGTGGCGGCTATGGCGTCTCGCCGGTTGTGCAGGGCGTCTCCCTGGAGATTCCCCGTGGCCAGTTCGTCGGGCTGGTCGGGCCAAGTGGCGCTGGGAAGACCTCCCTGCTGAAGGCGCTCCTTGGAGGGCTTCCGCACACCACCGGGCAGGTGATGGTGGATGGGCGTTGGGTGACGCCTGGAACACCGCCGCGAGGTGTCGGCTATGTTCCCCAGATCCAGACCGTGGACTGGACCTTTCCAGTCTCCGTGGAAGACGTGGTGCTCATGGGCCGCACACGGCGGATGGGGCCGCTCCCGTGGCCCTCGCGTGCTGACCGCGCCGCTGTCGATGCAACCCTGCAGCGCCTGGGACTCGGCGGGCTGCGGCGGCGGCACATTCGTGAACTCTCTGGCGGGCAACAGCAACGCGTCTTCCTGGCGCGGGCGCTGATTGGTGAACCGGAACTGCTGATCCTGGATGAGCCAACCGCGAGCGTGGACGTCAAGACGCGAGATGACATCCTGCACCTGCTGGCCGAGTTGAACCGACAGGGCATCACGATCATCCTGACGACCCATGAGCTGAACGCGGTGGCCGCGCACTTGCCCTACGTGGTCTGCGTGAATGGGGGCATTGTGGCCCAGGGATCGCCGTTGGATATCTTCACTGAGAAGATCCTCTCGCGCACCTTCGCTGCTGACATGCGGGTGATTCGTGACGAGGAAACGGGCGGCATGTTGATCGCGGAAGCGGGGCGACACGGCCCCTTCGCTGAGCCGCTATTCCACCATGCGCACCTGCATGAAGCGGATATCCCCCATGAACGTGCCGCGCTTGGCCCGTCCACCAGCCTGCCTGACCACCCCCACGATGGCTTCCTCCATCCGCGAGAAGATCCGTTCGCGGAGTTGGCCGGAGCAACGAACGGCAGAGGTCACGCTGCGTGATCGATTTCCTTCTCGAGCCGCTCAACTACGAGTTTTTCCGCCACGGCCTGATTGCCGCCACCCTGGCGGGAGCACTCTGCGGTCTGATGGGCGTCTACATCGTGCTGCGCCGCATGAGTTACATCGGGCATGGCCTCTCGCACGCCGTGTTCGGCGGCGCCGTGGTCAGTGCCCTGATGGGGTGGAACTTCTTTCTCGGTGCAGGCGCGTGGGGCTTTCTCTCGGCACTCCTGATCCAGGGAACCGCGCGGCGCCGCAACATCGGCGCGGATGCGGCGATTGGGGTGATCACCACCGCTTCCTTTGCGCTCGGTGTGGCCCTGATCTCGAAATCGCGCTCCTTCGAGCAGAACTTCGAGAGCGCGCTCTTTGGCAATATCCTCGGCGTCACGCCTGAGGATCTCATCGCGATCGGGATCGTCAGCGTCGTCGTGGCCGTGGCCGTGTTCTTCGGCTACAAGCAGTTGCTCTTTGCCACCTTTGACCCGGAGATCGCGCCAATCTACGGCGTGCCCATGCGCTGGGTCGACACCGCCTTTGCACTCGCCCTGGCCGCGACGATCGTGGTCTGCATGAACGTGGTCGGCGTGACGCTGATCGCGGCAGCCATCGTCATCCCACCGGTGTCCGCCCGGCTGCTCACCAGTTCGTTCGGTCCGCTGGTGCTCCTCTCGACGATCCTGGGCGCGGCCTGCGGGTTCTTTGGCATGTTCGTCTCGTACTACGGGGATGTCGCCTCTGGCCCGGCCATCATCCTCCTCGGCGCCGCCGCGTTTTGCGTGGTGTACGGTCTGACCGGGTTGCGGAACCGCTCCAAAGGCAGCTCTGCGGGTGCTCCTGTTAGCGTGAATCGGGACTATCTCGCGCCAGAGATGCACTAGGCACAGAAGCGCGCCCTGGTGCTCACCGAGCGGTTGCCTGGAACTCCTGAACGATCTGGTTGCAAATGGCTCACTTGAGCCCGCAGGCGATCAACTTCCCTCGGGTTTCCTTGTCAGCCGAGTTACGCCCTGCTAACCCAGGCCAGGGGTCATCTCAACTGCGCTATGCGGGTTGGAGAGCGAGGTCGAGGTGACCCTTCAAACTAACGGCAAATTCGCGGCCGATGTGTTGGATAGCGAGTACGTACTGTCCAGGCCGGTACACGGGCAATATACGGATTCACAGTTGTGAAGCTCTCCGACGTCGGACCAGGGAGGCTGTCGGTGCCACACTCGCGACGGGGGATCTTGCAAGTCGGCGCTGCTGCGTGCGCAGCGACCATCATGAACTTCGTCGCCTATGCAATCGGCAGTACCGGCCCTAAAGGAGGACCCATGGACGAGCGGCTGCACGTGGCGGCAGAGAACGGCAATGCTGAGGTTGTGCGCGAACTGTTGGCGAGCAGTATCAAGATTGACGGTATCAACAGCGACGGCGAGACGGCGCTCCTGGTGGCGACCCACGGCAACCAGGTCGAAGCTGCTCGGGTCCTGATCGAAGCCGGAGCGGATGTCAACGCGAAGGATTTCATCAACGACAGCCCGTATCTCTACGCCGGCGCGCGGGGGTTCCACGAGATCCTGGTCATGACGCTCGAAAAAGGAGCCGACCTGAAGAGCACGAACCGCTACGGTGGAACGGCCCTTATCCCGGCCTGCGAACGTGGCCACGTCGACAACGTGCGCACCCTGATCGAGGCCGGTGTCGACGTGGATCATGTCAACAAACTGGGCTGGACCGGGCTGCTGGAGGCAATCATCCTCAGCGATGGCGGGCCACGTCACGTTGAGATCGTGCAGCTCCTGGTCGATGCCGGTGCTGACGTGAACCTGGCGGATAGCGACGGCGTCACGCCGTTGGCCCATGCCCGCCAACGTGGCTACGACGAGATTGAGGCGATCCTGGTCGCAGCCGGGGCACACGAGTCGACAACCGGCGCGTTTGCAGCTTGTGCACGGGACGCGCGCATGACATCCCCAATGCTCGCGAGGTCGCGGATACTTCCCGCAGGTATTTAGAGAAAAAGAGACTGGGGAGGGAGCTTTGCCGCAAACGCATCAGCTCGACAAGAACGCGGTCATCTATCGCTGGAACCGGGACGCGGCGCCGGCACTGACGGTGCAGCCGGGTGACACGGTGGTGTTCGAGACACCCGAGATCACGCGGGGGCAGATCACGCCTGACTCGTCCGCAGACGCGCTGCTGGATCTCGACTTCGGGCTAATTCACCAGATCAGTGGCCCGGTGGCGATTGAGGGAGCCGAGCCGGGCGATACGCTCGTCGTCGAGATCATCGAGGTCAAGCCGAAGGCGTGGGGCTATTCCTTTGTGCTTCCCGGGTTCAACTTGCTCAAGGACGACAAGGCCTTCCAGACACCGTATCTCAAGCACTGGGATCTCACAGGCAACGGAGAAGCGGAGTTCAAACCAGGCATCGTCGTGCCGTTCGAGCCGTTCTGCGGGCTGATGGGGCTCGCTTCGGCTGAACCTGGGGAACTCACCACAGTTCCCCCCCGCCGCGTGGGCGGTAATCTCGATATCCGCCAACTGATTGCTGGAACGACGCTCTACCTGCCGGTCGAAGTCGAGGGAGGGCTCTTTGCCTGCGGCGATTGCCACGCGACGCAGGGCGACGGCGAGGTCTGCGGCACGGGTATCGAAATGGAGGCGCTCGTCACCCTCCGTTTTGACCTGCGCAAGGGCGAGAACCTGCCGGAACTGCAGTACACGATGCGCGGCGCCATGACCGGCTCCTGGAACACCAGTGGCTGGCATTGCACCACGGGCCACGGCCCGGAACTGTGGGAAAACACCCAGAACGCCGTGCGCTACATGATTGCCTGGTTGAAGGCGAACAAGGGCCTATCCGATCACGAGGCACTGGTGCTCTGCTCGACCGCCATGGATCTGAAGATCAGCGAAGTGGTGGACGCCCCGAACTGGATCGTGTCAGCCTGCCTGCCGCTCGGTATCTTCCGTGACTCGGCGACGATTTAGGTTCAGTTCCCGGCGCGTTGGGCGGTGGCAAACCGTGAGGAGACGTAATGCAGAACCCTGAGCAAGCTGGTCCCGGTCCTGTCGCGATGCTGGAAGAAGCGTGCGGCGTAGTTGAGAACATCATCTCGAATATCACGCCGGAGCAAATGGACCTGCCCACGGTCAACGACGAGTGGAATGTGCGCGAGCTGATCGACCATCTCGTGCGCGGCAACGTCTGGTCAGTTCAAAATCTCCAGACCGGCGGCGCGCCGCGTCCCACGGAGAACCTGATTGGCGACCGGTCACCAACGCAGGTGTTCAGTGAGTCCGCGGAGGCCATGATCAAGGCGTTTCAGGCGCCTGGAGCCCTCGGCACGATGGTGACGATGCCCTTCGGGGAGATGCCCGGTGCTGGCCTGGCGATGTTCCGCACGGGCGACCTCGTCGGTCACGCCTGGGACTTGGCGGTCGCGACTGGACAAGAGCGCAACATCGCGCCGGAGGTGTGCGAAGCGGTCCTCGAGATGTCCCGCCAACGGCTGGAAGGCATGGACCGCGCCCGGTCCCCTTTCAAGGAAATCGTCGAGGTTTCCGCTGAGGCATGCCCGGCGGATCGCCTGGCGGGCTTCCTGGGCAAGCCGGTTCCCGCCTAGCGGCGACCCCCGTCTCCTGGCATCCTGGGGCGCGAAGATACCCGGGACGTCAGGAGACCCAATACCAGAGCGCGAACTGCGTTGTGAGCAGCACGAGCAGCGTGACTGAAAGGATCACCGCCGGGATCTGGATGATCCGCGGCCGCGTGACCATTCCCAGCACGATGAAGAGCGGAAAAAGCACAAGCACGAAGCGCGGCATACTCATCAGGGCATGCACTTCCGAGGGTTGCAGGAGCGGAATGAGCAAGCCCGGCCACACCCATGCGCTCATGTAGTGGGGCAGCTTGAACAGCCCGATCACGGCCAGCACGAGCGCTAGCACCGTGACGGCTAGTTCCAGCAGATCGCTGTTGGCGATGGACATGCGCCACGGGGTGCTGGTGATGGTCGCCCAACTCGGGTTGGCCTGCAGCATCTGCCACCAGTCCCATGAGACGCCATCAGGCTCTCCACCGAGGAAATAGCAACTGTTCACCGCGCACCGCAACGTTTCCCAGGGCATTGCGCTGTACCGGTTCCACTGCTCCTGGACATCGATAAACGCGCGCCAGTTCCCCAGGTCCCTATCCAGGATGTACCCGAAGATGGCGGGCCCTGCTGCTGGGAAGGCGGCGGGGACAATGTCCGGCCAGTAGGCGCGCCAGTTACGGCGGTGGCGCCCCCAGAGGATGACCAGGAAGGGGAGCGCCAGGAACACGCCGCCCGAGCGGCAAAGGGCCGCGCCGATTGCGACCAGCCCGCCGAACCAGGGGTGGTCTCGCTTCCAGAGATAGAGCGATGCGACGACCAGGAGCAGGAAGAGGGATTCCGTGTAGACCGCGCTGAAGAAGAGCGACGTGGGGAAGATGGCCAACGCCCACAGGGCGCGCCGCGCCACGGAGGGGTCCCCGAAATCGAGCGAAATGAGCCGGTACAGGATCAGCAGTGCGCCCAGAAAGGCGAAGTTGCTGACGAGGTAGCCGATGCTGTCCACAGTCCAGCCAGTAGGGATGGAGCCCTCTCGCATCGTGCCCGGCAGCAGCGGCCAGAAGGCAGCACGCGCGATCTGTGTGCCAGACGCATATCCCTCCAGGGCGATCAGGCGATACCACAGCCCGTCCCAGTTGCGAAGTGGTTCAACGAACCAGTAGGCAAGCCCGGTGAGTGGCGGCGGCATCTGCCCGTAGGGAGGCGATGGCGCGTTTGGGACACCGAAGCGCAAGGCATACGTGGCAGGGATCTGCACCAGCAACCAGTGAATTACCCAGACGCGGAGCGGGAAGAGCCAAAGCTCGCTCGTGTCGGCAGACCGCGTGCGACGCCGCTCACTCATGCGTGGCTCGTCCTTCCAGGCGCTGGTCTCTCACGGAGCGTGTAGACGAGGTGGTCGTCTTTCGTTCCGCTGGGAAGCGCCAGCCGTGAGTGGACGCGGCGCCCGTTTGCCACGTGAAAGCCCCTCTCCCTATGGCTCGGGAGAGGGGTTGCAATAGGCGTCGATTCGGAATCAATCGTCATGGGCGGACAGGATAGGTGCCGCGCGGTACTGCCGCCAATGTCCCATTACGCTGCTCGGCGCTGGGCCTGCGCGTAGCGCGGCAGGATTTCGGACTCGCAGAAGCGGATGAAGCCTTCCTGGTCTGGCCCGATCTGGTGCAGGTACACGTGGTCGAACCCGGCAGCTACGTACTCGTCGATCTCCTCCAGGTACGGCTGCGCATCCGGGCCGTGGGTGACCTTTTCGGCGATATCTTCCGGTTTCACCATCTGCGCGGCTTGCTCGAAGTGCGCTGGGGTCGGCAGTTCCTGGCCGAGTTCCCCAGGAATCGCGGCGTTTGGCCAGATTTCATGCGCCGTGCGCACCGCCTGCTCATTGCTCTCAGCCCAGCAGACCGTCATTTGGCCGTAGATCGGGCCCTTGCCGCCGGCTCCCTGGAACGTCTGGACAATCTCCTTGTCCGGGCTGGTGGAACACAGTCCGTCCCCAAGCCGGCCAGCGAGCTCAGCGGCCTTGGGCCCACTGGCGCCAATGATTACCTGGACCGGCTGTTCAGGAAGGGTGTAGAGGCGGGCATTTTCCACCGTGTAGTACTTGCCGTGGTGGCTCTGGTTTCCGCCCTGCCAGAGCAGGCGCATGACCGCGATGGCCTCCTCCAGCATCTCCAGACGGATTTCCGTCTCCGGCCAGCGCTCGCCGGTGATGTGCTCGTTCAGCGCCTCACCGCTGCCGACGCCGAGGAAGAAGCGGCCCGGCATCATGGCCGCCGAGGTCGCCGCGGCCTGCGCGATGATCGCCGGGTGGACGCGCACTGTCGGGCAGGTGACGCCAGTCCCCAGGCTCATGTTGGAGGTGGAGGTCGCGATACTGCCGATAACGGACCACACGAACGGGCTGTGTCCCTGCGCGTCAACCCAGGGGTGATAGTGGTCCGAGATCAGGGAGTAGGTGAATCCCGCCGCTTCGGCGCGTTGCGCGTTGCGGACGATATCGAGCGGGGAGTGCTCTTCACTGGAGATAGCGTATCCAATCTGCACCATGAGAATTGACTCCGTGGTTGAACATACATGGGTCCGGCGCTCTTTCCGGCAACGCCTCATGTTGTGCGCGATTCATGCCAAGCAGTCTTGGAATTGTTGCGCGGAGTACTGGAGTCTAAAAGTGCTAAGGAATGGCCCATAATTTCTTAATGAGCATGTTACGATCCGATCTCCAAACAACGTGTGTATCGGGGAGGAACAGGTTTCGTGGACGCGGAACAGTTTGATGCTTTGGCGCGCCGGATAAATCGGAGGTCTCGTCGGCTCTTTCTTGGAGCTTCACTTGCGCTGCCTCTGGTTGCGGAACTAAGCCAAACCGTAGAAGCGGGAAAGAAGAGGAAGAACAAGAAAGGCAAAAAGAAGAAGCGCTGTGATTCCTATTACGTGAAGGCTTGTGGTCATGATTGCTGCTCAAAGGGCTGGTCGCAATGCTGCCCTGCTCCGTTCAAGAAAGGCGGCAAAGAGTGCCATGAGAACGGAAGCAAGTGCTGTCCGGCCGAGTTTGGCGGCGGTTCGTGTGGCTTCAATGAAACCTGCTGCCCACCACGGAAGGGCGAGGTTGATCGAAATTGCATAAACACAGCTTTGGGCGAGAAGTGTTGTCCGTTAGGCAGCGGTGGCTATTGCGACTACGACGAGAACTGCTGTCCCCCTGAGACGACCAACTCCAACAACTACGGCTGCTGCAGCCTGGGACAATCATGCTGCAATTTCAACAGTGATTGCCCGCTTGGATGGGAGTGTAGCGGCGGCTGTTGTTACAACTGGTAGCAGATCTGCTAGCGGAGCGGGCCAAACCTGGTCTGCTCCGCCATCAGCTTGACCATGCCGATTTCGCCGCGATGGACGGCCTCGTCCTGGAGGAGGTGATGCAGCACCCACTCCGGGGTGACGTCGTAGTCGTCCAGGGAGCGGGGGCGGCGGAAGTCATCGGAGGTCAAGGTGGTGTAGGTCGCCAGCAGGTGCTTGCGAACCTCGAACAGGCGGTGTTTCAGCGTGGAGAGATCTCCGCCGCGCCAGCGGGCGAGGTGGCCATCGTCATCGCGCATGTCTGACGGAAAAAGCGCGATGATCTCACGTGGTGGCTCCTGCTCCAGGACTTCGGTGTAGAGCCAGTCCATCTCCACGGCCGCGATGTGGTAAAGCAGGGAGCCGATGCTGTTGCCACCAATCTCGGGCTCCCAGTCCAGCGTCAGCAGGTCGAGATCGGCCGCGGTCTCCAGCAACATGCGCCGCGAGTCTTCCATCATCCAGAGCAGGCTGGCAATGGTGGAATCTGCCGACATGGTGCGATCCACGACGAGCATGTCCCGCTTGCGATCTGTCATGGGGTATATCCACCTATCAACCGTGGTATCAGATCGTGGCCGTCTCCTGCCCGACATGCTGTTCCATATACCACCAGGCCCAGGCCGAGAGATCAGGGAGTTCAATATCCCGGCGCAGGAGTGCTTCGTGCAGTTGCTGGCGGTGCTCCTTGGCGTGGTTCAGCGTTTGCGCGATGAAGACCGATGCCGGCATGCTCAACGGCTCACCCTGGAAGGTTGTTTGAATAAGCGGGTCGTCATTCGTGGTCTCTGCCCAGGCGGCCAGTTGCTCTCCAGAATCGAGCACGAGGACGCGCAGCGTGGCGAGTTCGCCGTCCGGCGCACCGGGTAGCTCGAACGTCGCGGCGTCTGCGTTGCCCTGGAGTGCGCCAAGGTAGCGGTATTCGAGTTCGACCATGTGCCAGAGCGTCGAGCGAACCGTGCCTTGTGTGCCTTCCAGCGCCGTGTCGAGGAGTTCAGGTGCAAGCTGGGCGCAGGCGTCGATCAGTTCAACATTCGCCCACTGATTGAACTGGAAGAGGTTCGCCAGAATCGGGTTTGCACTCGCCGTGCCGTCCATTGCGCTCCTATCCCTGGTACCGGCTCAGGCCATGCGCCCAGCCACGGTTCGCAAATCTGCATCATGGTCGGCGTAGTGGCCATAAGTGAGCTCCGGCAGCCGGCTCAACAGGGAGCCGTCGTCCAGCCATGGGTGCAGCCCCTCACGGTCAAAGTCCGCATCGGGGGCATTGCTGATCGCCTCGATCAAGCGCGCGTAGGCATCGCCAGCAAAGGCCCGGATCTCAGGCCAGGATTTGCCATGAAAGTGCTCGTAGATGCTGGCGTTCAGGGTTTCGAGATCGTATGGATCGCCGCTGTCCAGCACCTGGCCCTCATCGTAGAGCTCGGCGTCCGTGGGCGGGCGGCCTTCGTTGACAGCCTGGATATTGCCAGCCATCCACCGCTCGTAGGCGGCGACGTGGGCCAGCAGGTCCTTGACCGACCAGTCGTTCGGCAGGTTGGGTTCCTCCGCTGTGATCGCAGGGACCGTAGCGATCAGGTTGTCGAAATCAAGCCGCTTTTCCTGCAACCGCTGCAGCAGCTCTGCCTTGTCTGTCGGTGCGGGAGAATCCATGGTTTGCTCCTTTGCTGAGCCATCTCGTCACGTGGTCTGGCGCACGATGTGCGCCAGTACTCGTTAGCCTGCGTTTGCCGCCAAGGTACGGGCGATGGCCGTGAGGACCTCCAGATCCTGCCGGAACCCTTCCGCTGTGGTGCGTGGTTGCCGGCCCGTCTCGACACACTCGGCAAATTCGATTAACTCCCGCTTGAACGCTTCTTCGTAGGAGACGGTGATGCGAGTCTCTTCAAGCTCGTCACCTCCCATGCGGGAGACATCGACCAGTGTCGGTGAGTTCTTCAGGTAGGGCGAAGGGAACGTGATCTTGACGTACTCATCCGAGCCGAAGAAATGGAAGTTCTGCGAGTAACCGCGGATGTGGGGGAGCAGGGTCCACGTGTAGTTAGCCCGGACGTCGTCCGGGTAGGCGAGGGTGGCGGTGAAGCTGGTACCTCCCGCCCAGGCGCTTGCCGTGAGCACACCCTCCGGTTGCCCCAGTGCACCCCAGAGCACGTTGATGTCATGGATGGAGCTGACGATGAGCAAGAAGTAGGCGACGAGCACCGTGGGATCGTCGCTGCCAGTGACTTCCTTCAGGAGTTCGACCGGCTGGCTCGCGAGGATGCCCTGTTGCGCGGCATTGAACATCTCCGCACCGTAGGTCTTCTCGCCTGGCTGGCGGCTGTTCTGCCCGCGCATGATGGCGTGGTGACCCTGGTAGTCGGCGCCTCCAGCCTCCAGCGTGGTGGCACTGACGTACCGGAGGTCGCGCATCTCCCGCACCAGTTCCGCGCCGCGCTGATAACCGGGGTCGTACTGCTTCATCATGCCGACCATCAGCGTGCGGTCGGGGCGTTTGGCCGCGATGACCTCATCGGTCTCCCGCAGGGTGTAGGAGAGGGGCTTTTCGACCAGCACGTGCAGCCCGCGCTCGATTGCGGCGACAGTGTCTGCTGCGTGGTTCCCGCTGCTCAGGATGAGGACGGCATCGAGCGGCTCGTTCAGGAGCTCGGCCGAGGTGCTGAACAGGCGGTCCACCCCGTATTGCCGGCCTATTTCGGCAAGCGTTTTGGGATCCCAGTCACACAGGGCGCTGATCTCATATCGGTCTTCAAGCTCGCGCATGTACGGCAGATGCATCATCTGCGCGATGGCCCCGCAGCCAATTACGCCGGTCCGTAGCCGCCTCATTGCTCCCACACCCTCGCTGTTGCCGTCGTGAAACCTGCTTCGCGCAGGATGCCACGGAACGAGCGAGCGCGGAACAATCTCCGATCGGTCAAGCGCACCAGATGAGCGCGAGCCAGGAGTCAGGCGATGACCCGGCTCTTCAACTGGAAAACCGGCCTGATCTCGCCAACCAGGCGGCCGTTGTGGTTGCGGAGCTCGGGACTGTGGCGAGCCAGGATTTCCTGACGCATGATGTCATCCAGGATGCCAAGTTGCTCAAGCGTCGAGACGATGGCCACCGCGTGGGTACGGAACGTGCCATCAGCAATGCGGATGGCAATGCCCAGGTCACGTTCTGGCACCGCCATGCACAGTAGGCCCTCGGCTCCGGACTTGGCGGCGACACGCCCCTCGCTCACCTCCATGATCGTAGCAACCAGATTTCCGTCACCAGAGACGTTCGTGGGGTATGTGGTCATGGCGCCACGCAGTCGGTTGAGCGCCCCGGCGTGCTCACGGCCGGCGCCGGCAGGGACCTGATCGGGCGATGCGAGGGCGGCGAAGGACGTGGCAAAAGCGCGGATGGGTGCCGCAAAGGTGGGGAGGCTGCAGCCATCTGTCCCCAGGATGATCTCTTCCATTGGGACCCGCATGACCTCGGACATGACGCCGAGGATGCGCTGCTGCAGGGGGTGCCGTGGGTCGAGGTAGTCGTCCTGCGAGAGCCCCTCGTGAACGATGGTTGCGAGCATCCCCGCGTGCTTGCCGGAGCAATCGCACTGGAGCGGGGTGCGCTCCACGAGACCGAGCGTGATGCGGGCGGCTTCATCCTCATCGCCGGTGAGCGGGCAGCCACATTGCAGGGCGTCCGGCGAGAGCCCGATCTTCTCCAGCATGGCCCTCACCTGCGCCTGGTGCGGAGGGGATCCCTCGTGGGATGCGCAGCAGAGCGCCAGTTCGGCCGGCGTGATGCCGAAGGCATCAGCGGCACCGCTCTCGATCACGGGGATGGCCTGGAAGGGTTTGGCCGAGGAGCGGAAGAACACCACCTGCTCTGGATCGCCGGCAGAGGCGACGACGTCGCCGCTGGCATCAACGGCAACGACCACTCCGTGGTGAATGCTTTCGGTAATGCCACCACGGGTGGTTTCTGCGATCACGGACAGCATGAACGACGCTCCTCATCAAGCACTCTCCGGATTCAGTACCGGTCAACCGTGCAGCATACCGTCACTTGGAGGCAAGCGGACTTCCCGGGCAGGACGACTGCCTGGTGTGCGAGACCGAAAAGGGCTGGGGAGCCGTTCAGGGAGGAGCAAAATGCCGCAGGTCAGGCGTAGCAGACCACTCGGGGGAATGGCCAGGCAGGCCGGCACAACTGAACTCTTCACGCTCCGACCGGCGGGCTTGCATGGTCTGGTGTGTTGCCCCGCTTATCATCGAGCGGGGCAACACTGTGGACTGAAGGAACGAGGCTAAGGCTTCCAGGCCGGCACGCACGCCGTGCCCTGGGTGCTGCCGTTTACGTTCGTGCACTCGAAAAAGTCCGTACCCGCGCACTGGATACATGCCGCACCAGCGCCATGCTCAGCCACGCAGTCGGCGTCCTTCGCGCACGGGGCGCAATCGCACAATCCCTGCGCGCCGCAGAACGGGGCGTTGCCCGTGGTCGTGAAGCAGCTGCCAGTACCTCCACCGCAGTCGCCGGTTCCTTGCTCCTGGCAAGTGTGCGCGGTGTTGGCACACGTCTCGGTGTTATGGGCAGCGCACTTGCTGTTCTTGCCGGTTCCTTCGCAGATGCCGGAGCAGCAAACCTCGCTCTTGCCATAGCACTTTTGCCCGACGTTCACGCAGCCGAAGCTGTTGCGCTTGATCTTCTTGCGCTTCTTGCGCTTTGCCTCGACTTCGGGGCTGGCAATGAACCCAAACAGGGGCGCGGCAAGCGAGGCCGCGAAGAATGAGCCGAGCACACGACGGCGTTGCACGCCGGACTCGATGGCGCGTACGGCATGGTCAAACTGGTTCGCGTCCAAGGGAATTCTCCTCCACGATGACGGTATCCGCGAATTGGTGGGTGGAGAACTCGAAGAGTACCCGCATTTGACCGCACGTGCATGGCTGAACAGGACTGGTCAGCACAGCCGAGTAGGAGAATCTGACCGCCCTCGGGCCGCGACCCACAATCGCGGGAGTAGTGCTGTACACTAGCGCCGACTTTTCGCCGGGAGATTCTGCCCCGGCACGCTGGGGTGGAGGAGCCGCGGTATGCGCTGGGCGTCCGTTTGCGCTGCAACGCTGACGGTATTGCGCTGATGGCCATGAGTCAGTATCTGTTTCTCATTCCGCTACTGCCCCTGCTGGCCTTCATCATCAACCTGATCTTCGGGCGCTACCTCGGTACCACGGCGGCCTGGATTGCCATTCCGGCAGTCTTTGCCTCGTTCCTGTTGTCGTTGCTGGTTTTCGCCGATATCAATGGCAGCGGCGAGCCGCTACGGCAGGCCGTCTACACCTGGATGAATGCCGGTGATTTCCATATCGGCGTTGACCTGTATGTCGATCAACTGACCGCGGTCATGCTGATCGTGGTCACCAGCGTCGGCTTCCTGGTGAACGTGTACTCCCGGGGATACATGGCGGGGGACGCAAGTTACGCGCGCTTCTTCGCCTACCTGCCCTTCTTCGTGTTCTCCATGCTGATGCTGGTCCTCGCGGACAACTTCCTGCTGCTCTTCTTCTTCTGGGAGGGCGTGGGGCTGGCGTCCTACCTGCTCATCGGATTCTGGTTCACCCGGCGTTCGGCGGCAGCCGCCGCGCAGAAGGCGTTCATCGTCAACCGCATTGGTGACCTGGCCTTCGGCCTTGGCCTGATGTGGATCTTCTACCAATTCGGCACGATGCAAATGCGCGACGTCTTCGCCCAGGTGCCGGCTGCTCCGGCGGCTGTGGTGACGGGCATTGCGCTGCTCCTGTTCGGCGGCGCCTGTGGCAAGAGTGCCCAGTTCCCGCTTCACGTTTGGCTGCCGGACGCCATGGAGGGGCCGACCCCTGTTTCCGCGCTGATTCACGCCGCGACCATGGTGACGGCGGGCATCTACCTGGTCGTGCGTTCCAACATCTTCTTCCAGTTCTCTCCGGACGCCATGCTGGTCGTCGCGCTTGTCGGGGCATTCACGGCGTTCATGGCGGGCACGATTGCCCTCGCCCAGAACGACATCAAGCGCGTGGTGGCGTACTCCACGCTCTCTCAGCTTGGGTACATGGCCCTGGGCGCGGGGGTGGGCGCGTTCATTCCCGCCATCTTCCACCTGGTCACCCACGCCTTCTTCAAGGCCTGCCTCTTCCTCGGCTGCGGCAGCGTGATCCACGGCATGCACGAGGAGCAGAACATCCAGAAGATGGGCGGGCTGCGCAAGTACATGCCGATCACGTTCATCACGTTCCTGATGGCCTCGTTGGCCAACGCCGGTCTCATCCCTTTCGCGGGATTCTGGTCCAAGGACGAGATCATCGTCGGCGCCTGGATCACCGACTCGATTCCCAACGGCATCGGCAAGGTATTGGCGGTGGTGGCGCTGATCACCGCCTTCTTCTCTGCCTACTACATGTTCCGGCTGGTCTTCCTGGTCTTTACCGGTGAACCGCGATTCGACACGCAACACCTGCACCCACATGAGTCTGGTCCGTCCATGGCGTGGCCGCTCGTCGTGCTGGCTGTGCCGTCGGTGGTGCTTGGATTCCTCATTGGCTGGCCGCCGGAAGCGGGACGGATTCACACCTTCCTGGAGCCGGTTTTCGAAACTGAGGCTGGCGATCATGCGGAGGGTGATGAGGTTGCCTCGCTCTATACCGCCGAGCAGTTGGCAGGTGGTGTAGTTGCGCAGTCCGAGGATGAGGAACACGCCGAGGGCACGGCTACCGCTGGCGAGGATCACTCTGAAGGCGCAGCGTCCACCGAAGGTGATCACGCCGAGGGCGCTGTCGCCGAGGATGGTCATGCTGTCGCCGAGGAGGGCCACGCTGCCGAGGGCGAGCATCACGTCTCGAATGAGACCATCATCCTCTTCGGCGCACTTTCATCGCTGGCGGCCATAGCCGGAATTGGTCTGGCGTGGCTGGTCTACGTGAAGAAGGCGATCACGTCTCCAGAGGAGCGGGCGTCCGCGCTGTTTCTCTTCCTGCGCGACAAGTGGCGCTTTGACGAGATCTACCAGGATGTGTTCGTCAAGCCGCTGCGTGGCCTGGCGCAGTTCCTCTGGCAGATCGTGGATATTCGCATCATCGACGGCGCCGTGAATGGCGTGGGCCTTGGTATTGGCGCGGCCAGCCAGCGGTTGCGGCGCGTCCAGACGGGTCTGGTCACCAACTACGCACTGGCGATCGCACTTGGCATGGTGGTGCTGCTCGCCGTTTTCCTGGGCTTGTCCAGCACACTGTTCCGCTAGCGTAATGAACGACGGCTGCCGGATCGCCGGGGCGTCGAGGGGGCTCGCGTGGAGACCTTCCCGTACTTAAGTGTGTTGACCTTCCTGCCAATGGCAGGAGCATTGGTCATCTTGCTTATTCCCCACATCAGCCAGTCGACGGCCCGGACCGTCGCGCTGATCACTGCCGTTGGCTCCTTCGTTGTCTCAATCCTGGCGTACCTGCGATTTGACCCGAACGCACCATTCAATGCCGATAATCCCGTGCCGTTGCAGGAACGCATCGAGTGGGGTAGAGAAGTTGGAGCTTCCTACTTCATGGGCGTAGATGGCATCGCCATCTTGCTCGTCCTGCTCACGACGCTCTTCTCGGTCATCGCTATTGTCTGGTCCTGGGATACCGTCAACACTCGCACTCGCGAGTACTACATCGCACTCTTGCTCCTTGAAACGGGCATGCTCGGGGTTTTCGTATCGCTCGATCTCTTCCTGTTCTACATCTTCTGGGAATTGGTGCTGATCCCGATGGCGCTGATTATCGGGATCTGGGGCAGCACAAACCGCGTCTACGCAGCCGTGAAATTCTTCCTCTACACGTTGTTTGCCTCGCTCCTGATGTTGGTTGGCATCGTTGCGACCTACTGGTCGTATTACCAGCAGACCGGCCAACTCACGCTGAGTGTGCTGGACCTGGAGCAGGGCACGTACGGCACGACGTTCCAGATCTGGGTCTTCCTGGCCTTCTTCATCGCCTTCGCCGTCAAGGTGCCGCTCTTCCCGTTCCACACCTGGCTGCCGGATGCCCACGTGGAGGCGCCGACCGCGGCGTCCGTCATCCTGGCGGCAGTCATGCTGAAGATGGGCGGGTACGGTTTCCTCCGTTTCAACCTGCCCTTGTTCGAGGATGGCTCGCACTTCTGGCAGCCGTGGATCATCGCGCTCTCGGTCATCGCCGTCATTTATGGCTCTCTGGTGGCACTGGTTCAGCCAGACATGAAGAAGCTGGTGGCGTACTCATCGGTCAGCCACATGGCCTTCGTCACACTCGGCATCTTTGTCATGAACATCCAGGGCCTGGACGGCGCGATGCTGGTCATGCTGGCGCACGGCTTTAACACTGGCGCGCTCTTCCTGCTCATTGGTGTCATCTACGAACGGTCCCACACCCGGCTCATTGCCAAATTCAGCGGTCTGGCGGCGGTCATACCGACGTGGGCAGGCATGTTCGTGCTCTTCATGTTTGCGTCTATTGGCCTGCCAGGTCTCTCCGGGTTCGCTGGAGAATTCCTCGTGGCGCTGGGCACCTGGAACTACAACCCCATCCTGGCAGCGATCACGTTCTCGGTGGTCATCTTTTCCGCCTGGTACATGATGTACATGACGCAGCGTGTGGTCTGGGGGCGGCCCAAGGGTGTACTGCCAGACCCGCAGGATGGGGCACTCACCCCAACTGAAGCTGCCCTGCTCGCCAGCCATGATCATGGGCACGGGCATGGACATGCGGTGCCTACCATCTCCGGCGCATCCCAGGAGCATCATGACGATCACGGCTATGGCCACGGCGCGGCGAGTGACGTTCCGGGTGAGGAGCGGCAGGTCTGGCCGGATCTCACGCGCAAGGAACTGTTGACGTTGCTGCCGCTGGTGGTCCTGACCATCTACGTCGGTGTCTATCCACAGTCGGTACTGAACATCTGCGAGCCGGCGCTGCAGCGCATTCTCGACATGGTTGCGCGTTAAGGCCCGAGAGCACGACACAAGGGCAGCGGAAGCCTGGGGGACGGAGAACCTTCGATGGTGTTTCCAGATGGACTTTCGAGCGAGCTGATCTCGCCAGAGTGGAGCCTGCTCTATCCGCAGCTCATTGTCTTCGGCCTGGCACTGGTGCTGCTGATTTGCGATGCCTTTGTGCCGAGGGGGCAGCATTTCCGCCTGCTGACTGGGCTTTCGTTGGTCGGGTACACCCTCGCGGCGGTCGCGCTGTGGACGCAGGATGGCAAGAACGAGGCGACGTTCTGGTGGGTATTCCGCGCTGACGGCCTGACGGTCTTTCTTTCGCTGGTCATCCTGGTCTCGGCCGTCCTGAGTGTCTGTACCGCAGCCTCGTACGTGGACCAACTTGAGGGCCATCTGCCCATCGGCGAGTTCTACGTCCTGCTCGCCTTCGCCATCTTCGGGTCGATGATGGTGGCTGCCTCCGGCGACCTCGTCATGATCTTCGTCGGCATCGAACTTTCATCGCTGGCGACCTACATCCTGACTGCCTTCGCCAAGCGCCGCCAGACCGCCCTCGAAGGCGGTATGAAGTACTTCCTGCTGGGTATTTTTGCCTCGGCTATCCTCGTGTACGGCATGGCCTGGGTGTACGGTCTGACTGGCTCGACCGACCTCACCGCCATTTCGCAGGCGCTTCAGAACAGCGTGACCGGTGAGGCTCGGCTGGACCCGTCACTGATTCTTGCGCTGCTCCTGGTCATCGTGGGTCTCGGTTTCAAGATGGCCGCCGTGCCGTTCCACTTCTGGACGCCAGACGCCTATGACGGTGCAGCCACACCAGTGACGGCTTTCATGTCCGTCATTCCGAAGGTTGCGGCGTTCGCGGCAACCATCCGTATCCTGGTCCAGGCGCTTGGCCCCATTTCTGACAACTGGGTCAACGTGATGGCCGTCCTGGCGCTGATCACCATGGTCTTTGGCAACGTGGTGGCTATTTCCCAACGCAACGTGAAGCGCATGCTGGCGTACTCGTCGATTGCCCACACTGGCTACATGATGGTCGGTCTGGCCGCATTCCGCTCCAGCAGTGGTTTCCTGGCTCCGGGCGCAACCCCGACCACTGGTGAAAGTGGCATCTCGGCTCTGCTCACGTATCTCCTGGCCTACGCCGTGATGAACATCGGCGCCTTCGCGGTGGTGACCTGGGTGCAGCACCGGGGACGCGGCATGGATATCGAGGACTACAACGGCCTCGCAACGAAGGAGCCTCTGGCCGCGGCCGCGCTGACGGTCTTCCTGATCTCACTGATGGGGATTCCTCCCACGATCGGCTTCTTCGCGAAGTACCGCCTGATCGTGGCCGCAATCGAGATTGGCTCGGTGGGCCTTGCGCTCTCGATCGCCATTGTTGTCATGTCCGCGGTCTCCGCGTTCTATTACCTGCGGTTGGTAGTGGCGATGTACTTCAGTCCCGCTGAGAGTGAGCTGCGGCCCGCCCGAACCGGCCTGCTCAATGTCGGCATTGGCGTGATGGCCGTTGCCACCCTGGTTGGCGCAATTGTTTCCTCGGGACGGGTCTTCGAACTGGCCGACCGCTGGTACCAGGCCCTGACCGTGGCACAGATGCCTGGCCTCGGCGGGTAGCGGCGGTTCGCGCGTACATGCCTGCGACGCGCGGTCTCGCACATGCCTCCAGCACCGCCGCCGCGACGCTCGGATGACCGGCTGACCATGCGTCAGCAGGTTGATGACTGGCGGCGGGCCCTGCAAGAGTCTCTGCGTGAAGCACCTCCACGATTCTTCGTGGAAGTGTTCTGCGTCATTGGGGCGGCGACTCTCCTCATGCTCCCGTTTCGGGAGCAACTGGGTGTCCTGAACGTCCTGCTCATCTTCCTGCTCCTGACGTTTGCCCTGGCCCTGACACGTGGCCCCTGGCCAGCGGTGCTGTGCGCAGTCCTGGGATTCGTCTCGTTCGACATCCTCTTCATTCCACCCTACCTGACCTTTTCCGTGGCGGAGGAGCATCACGTCCTGGCGCTGCTTGCGTACCTGGGAGTCGCCATCGTCACAGCCCGGTTGATATCCCGCGTGCGTGAGCAAACGACCCAGGCGACCCTGGAAAGCCAGCGGGCCACCATGTTGGCGGAACTGAATGCTGCATTGATCGGCGATGCGACGCTGAGCGCTATCCTGGCGCGGATCGCGGAGCGGGTGGTTACGGTCTATGGTGCAGCGGGCTGCCGGATGCTGACACCTGATTCGATGGGGACGTACCGGGTGGAGACCTGGTATCCCGACCGCATAGGGGCAGAGATTGACCGTAACGGTGCGTCGCTGATCGAGTGGGCGGTCGAGCATCGGCAGCCGATTGGACGCAGCCAGCGCAACCGGCGTGTCATCGACCTGGCGCGCGTGCGAGGAGTCGCCGTGCGAGCGAAGCCGGGTTCAGCCCCTGCGAGCGATGTGCTCTACCTCCCGATTCTGACTCCGGATCGGGTGGTAGGTGTCCTGGAGGTCATTGGCCGGCCGGGCGCCGGCGCGTTCCACGCTGATGACGAGCGGCTGTTGACCACGTTCGTGGACCAGGCTGCGCTCGCCCTGGAGCGGACGCGGCTCGCGCAGGAGGCGGCGCAGTCTGCAGTACTGGCCCGGTCAGATGAGTTGAAATCCGCATTGCTAGCGGCGGTTTCGCATGATCTGCGAACGCCGCTGGCCTCGATCAAGGCCGCTGCGACCTCTCTCCTTGATGACAGCGTGACCTGGGAGCCGGAGGCCCGGCGGGAGTTGCTCTCCGCCATTGATGAGGAGACGGACCGGTTGACCCTGATGGTCGGCAACTTGCTCGATCTCTCACGTATTGAAGGTGGGGCACTGAAACCTCGCAAGGACTGGTACGATCCGGACGAGCTCGTGAACGACGTGATGCAGCGGCTGGTCTCGCGCCATCCCACTCACTCCATCAAGGTGCATGTCGAGCCAGACGTGCCGCTTGTGGAGCTCGATTACGTGGAGATTGCTCAGGTGATGATCAATCTCCTCGAGAATGCGATCCGGCATACCCCGGCTGGGACGCCGATTTCAGTCACCGTGCGGCGCGTGAGAGATGGAGTTACCTTCACTATCCATGATGACGGGCCTGGTATCTCGCCGGCCTATCTGCCTCATCTGTTCGAGAAGTTCTACCGCGCGCCCGGGAAATCACGTGAGCCCGGATCCGGAATTGGCCTGGCGATCTGCAAGGGGCTGGTGGAGGCGCATGGAGGCGCCATCGGAGTGGTCAGCATGCCCGGGGCAGGAACGACCTTCGCCTTCACGTTGCCTGTTTCGTCGGGTGGTGCCCAGATGGCCGCTCCAGCGCTCTCCGGCCAGGCTCAATGAGTGCCGGTGGTGCGCGGATCCTGGTGGTCGATGATGAGCCTCAGATGCGTCGTGCCCTGCAAACGGCGTTGACGGCTCATGGCTACACCGTCGAGACGGCGGAGAACGGCAGCCTGGGCCTGGCAGCAGTTGCAACGTGGGTGCCCGATGCGGTGGTGCTGGATCTGGTCATGCCAGTGATGGATGGCTTCGAGGTGCTGCGCCAGATGCGCGTCTGGACCGATGTGCCGGTGATCGTCCTCTCCGCGCGGGGCCAGGAACCGGACAAGGTGATCGCCCTGGACCAGGGCGCCGACGACTACCTCACCAAGCCCTTTGGCATGGGCGAGTTGTTGGCGCGTCTCCGCGTGGTCCTCCGCCGCCAGCGCGGGGCGCAAGTGGCGACCATTCATGCCGGAGACGTGCTCATCGACCTGGAACATCGCCGGGTGACGCGGGCAGGGGAAGAGGTGCACCTTACGCCGACCGAGACGAGCCTCCTGCTTGCCCTGGCGCGGGACGCGGGTAAGGTGCTGACGCATCGCCAGATGCTGCAGCGCGTGTGGGGCGAGTACGCCGCCGAGAACTCCGGGCAGCTTCGCGTGTACATCAATTACCTGCGGCGCAAGCTTGAGGACGACCCCGCCCATCCGGTCATCATCGTTACCGAGCCAGGAGTCGGATACCGGCTCAAGGTTGATGCGGAAGACCCCGAGCAACGGTAACCGGTCCTGCTGGTCCACCCGTAGCCAGGATGGTTGCCCGTGAGAATTGAGGTTCGTGGCGCTTTCCAGAATCGGGCCGAACGGTGTCCTGGACATCCGAAGGTTGGCATCCCTCGTGCCATAATAGGAGGAACACAATGTGCGGTGAGTGCCAGGCGGCGCTTGCCCAACCCTGTTCCGGGGGGTCCACCCCGGACAACATGAGTGGACTGACACATGGGTAATCTCAGCGCGTTCCATGGACCGAACGCCGGATACGTCCTCAATCTCTACGATCGCTTCCTGCAGGACCCGGCCTCGGTTGACGAGGAATCGCGGGCTGTGTTCGATTCGATAAATCCTGCCGATGTTGACGCGCTCTTGAGCACCTCCGCCAGGAAGACCTCGGCGCCCGCTGCAACACCTGCAGCCGCTACGGTGCGTTCCGGACCGGGGTACAAGGTGTCCGACGTCGTTGGTGCGGCGGCGCTCGCCCAGGCGATCCGTGACTACGGTCACCTGGATGTTCAGCTCGATCCACTCGGCACTCCGCCGCACGGTGCGCCAGAGTTGCACCCTGCGTTTTACGAGATCAATGAGGCCGTGCTGGAGTCCCTGCCGGTCGAGGCGGTTCCCTGGCCAGTATCTCCAGAATCCACCACGGCGAAGCAAGCCATTGACGACCTGCGTCGCATTTACAGCGGTGGAATTGGATATGACTTCGACCAGGTCCAGATCGCGGAAGAGCGGGCCTGGTTGCGCGAAGCGGTGGAGAGCGGCTTCTACACGCAAGAGCCCAACACGGACCGCAAGCGCCGGCTGTTGAAGCGGTTGACCGAGGTCGAGGGGTTCGAGCGTTTTCTGCACCAGACCTACCTGGGCCAGAAGCGCTTTTCCATCGAAGGCACCGATGCCCTCGTGCCAATGATGGACGCGATCATCCACCGGGCAGCCGGAACTGGCGTACGCGAGGTCGTGATTGGTATGGCCCACCGTGGCCGCCTCAACGTGCTTACCCATATCCTGGGTAAGCCGTACGGAGCCATTATTGCTGCCTTCGAGGGGAGCAAGGCGCGTGGCGCTGAAACCCCGCCAGATTCGACGGGCGACAACGGCGTCACGGGCGACGTGAAGTACCACCTTGGTGCGCGGCTGGCCAAGACTCCGGAGGGCGCCACGGTCGAAGTGCCACTGGTGCTGGCGCCGAACCCGAGCCACCTGGAGTTTGTGGACCCGGTGGTCGAGGGGATGGCTCGCGCCTCGCAAGACACGCGAAACCAGCCAGGGCCGCCGTCGCAGGATCGCAACCGCTCCCTGGTCATTGCGCTGCATGGTGATGCGGCGTTCCCCGGCCAGGGTATCGTCGCCGAAACCCTGAACCTGTCCGGCCTGCCCGGGTACACGACCGGTGGCACGATTCACATCATCGTCAATAACCAGATCGGCTTTACCACGGATAGCCGTGACTCGCGGTCCACCCTCTATGCCGGCGACCTGGCGAAGGGCTTCGAGATCCCGGTGGTTCATGTCAACGCTGATGACCCGGTCTCGTGCCTGGCCGCGGCGCGGCTGGCGACGGCCTATCGGCAGCAGTTTGGCAAGGACTTCCTGATCGATCTGGTTGGCTACCGCCGCTGGGGCCACAACGAGGGCGACGAACCAGGCTTCACGCAGCCGCAGATGTACAAGCGCGTCACCAGCCACCCCACTGTTCGCGAGGTGTTCGCGAAGCAACTTGACGGTGAGGGCGTGGTTAGTGCCGCCGATGCCGAGAGCATGCTGCAGCAGGTGCTCGACAACCTCGCTTCCATCCGGAAGCAGGTTATCGAAGCTGGTGGCGCCGGGACGACCCACGATGAACTTGGCCGGAGCGGGCATACTGAGACCATTCAAACTGGTGTCGCCGGGGAAAAGCTGCGCGCCTATGACGCGGCCATTCACTCGCTGCCACAGGATGTGAAACTCAGCACCAAGTTGCAGCGTCAGTGGGAACGACGTGGCGCGGTCCTGGGACAGCCGGACGGCAAGATCGACTGGGCGCATGGTGAAGCGCTGGCTTTTGCCTCAATCATTGCGGATGGGACGCCGATCCGACTGACTGGGCAGGATTCCGAGCGTGGCACCTTCTCTCAGCGCCATCTCGTGCTGCACGATGCCGACTCGGGTAAGCGCTGGGTCGCGCTGCAGGAGTTGCCCCAGGCCACCGCCTCGTTCGCGGTGTATAACAGCCCGCTATCCGAAATGGCGGCCATGGGCTTCGAGTATGGCTACACCGTCCACGCGCCGGACGCACTGGTGCTGTGGGAAGCTCAGTTCGGCGATTTCGCTAATGGCGGGCAGGTAATCATTGACCAGTTCCTGGCCGCGGCTCATGCGAAGTGGGAGCAGGAGCCAGCGCTGGTTCTGCTGCTGCCGCATGGCTACGAGGGCCAGGGGCCCGAGCACTCATCGGCTCGCCTGGAGCGCTTCCTCCAGCTGTACGCGCAGGGGAATATCCTCGTCGCCAATCCGACCTCATCGGCACAGTACTTCCATCTGCTCCGGCGGCAGGCGAAGTCACTGGCCTCCGAGCGGCGGCCGCTGGTCGTCATGACCCCGAAGAGCTTGTTGCGCAACCCCCAGGCAGCGTCTCCGCTCGATACCTTCACCTCTGGATCGTTCCAGCCAGTGCTGGATGATCCTCAGCGTGCGGACAACGCCCAGCACGTGAAGCGTCTCGTCTTCTGCTCAGGTAAGATCGGTGTTGAGATCGATGCAAGCCCAGCCCGTGTCGAGGCCACGAACGTCGCGGTTGCACGGGTGGAACTGCTAGCGCCATACCCGGCGTCCGAGATTGCCGCGGTGGTGCGCCGCTATCCGAAGCTTGAGGAGATCTTCTGGGTCCAGGAAGAGCCGCGGAACATGGGCGCCTGGTCGTTCATGGAGCCACGCCTGCGTGAGACCCTGGTCGCGCTGGAGCGCGAGATTCCACTCGGGTACGCCGGGCGGCCGGAGCGCGCCTCACCGGCGGAGGGATCACTGGATCGCCACGGGCTCGAGCAGGCTCGCATCATCCAGGCTGTCCTGGGTGTGACGCCAGCTCCAGTTGTGGCAAATGGACATGCCGCTGCCGAAACATTCGAGACCCGGAGCAACGGCGTGGCGAAGAATGGCACACGCGCAAAGAGTTCCCGCGCCCGCGCGGGGAACGAATAAGACAGCACGTACAGGAGCGGAGAACACAGTATGGCGGTTGAGATTCGCGTTCCACCGCTGGGGGAATCGCTGGTTGATGCGGTGGTGGGCGTTTGGCTCAAGCAGGAAGGTGATTCCGTCAGCCGTGGTGAAAGCCTGGTTGAACTGGAAACCGATAAGGTGAATCTCGACGTCACCGCTGAGGACGACGGCATCCTGTCCAGCATTTCGCGCCAGGCCGGCGAGGTGGTGACCGTAGGGGAAATCCTGGGGCTCGTCAGTTCGAGCAACGGAGCATCCGCGCCAGCTCCGGCATCGTCGGCAGCTCCCGCGTCGGAGCCTGCGCCCGCTCCAGTAGCCCCGCCATCTCCCGCCCCGGTTGCCGCAGCCGCACCGCTCGCTCCGGCACCAGCAGTCGTCGCCCCTCCAGCAGAGGGTGATGGCGGTGGCCGCGCGGCACCAGCTGTGCGGCGCCTGGCGGAAGAGCACCACATCGATCTCAACACCATCGCTGGAACTGGTCCCGGCGGCCGAGTGACGCGCGAAGACATTCTGATCGTGGCGGCGCGCCAGGCGGTGCAGCAAGGTACGCCACAGGCTTCTCAGCCTGTGGCAGCGCCGGCTTCCGCACCCGCACCAACCGCGCATTCCCCACAGCCGCATACGCCGGATGCACCATCCGCGACGACAGCGACAAGCCCGAACGCCGACCGTGAAGAACGGAAGCGGTTCTCCCGGCGGCGCCAGACGATCGCGGCGCGCCTGGTGGAGGCGCAGCAGACGGCGGCCATGCTCACCACCTTCAACGAGGCGGATATGGGCGCGGTCATGGATCTGCGGGCGCGGCGTAAGGAAGCGTTCAAGCAGCAGCACGGCGTGAACCTGGGGTTCATGTCCTTCTTTACGAAGGCCGTGGTTGGCGCGCTCAAGGCGTTCCCGGAGATGAACTCCGAGCTGCAGGGTGACGAACTCGTCCTGAAGAAGTACTACGACATCGGTATTGCGGTGGGTACTGATGAGGGTCTGGTCGTTCCGGTCATCCGCGATGCGGACCGCAAGACCTTCGCCGGCATCGAGCAGGAGCTTGGCTCACTGGCTGTGAAGGCGCGAGAGGGCAAACTGGCGCTCTCCGAGATCATGGGAGGCACGTTTACCCTGACCAACGGCGGCATCTATGGCTCGCTGAACTCCACGCCGATCCTGAACGTGCCGCAGGTAGGTATCCTGGGTATGCATGCCATAGTCGAGCGGCCTGTGGCTCGCAATGGGGAGGTCGTTATCCGCCCCATGATGAACCTGGCCGTGTCCTACGACCACCGGGTCGTTGACGGCGCGACCGCGGTGCAGTTCCTGGTCAGGGTCAAGCAGATGATCGAGGATCCAGAGACGCTTCTCATCGAGGGCTAGACCTTCATTCGTTGTCACAAGGAAACCACGATGCGATACGGGGTCGTTCTGCCGGGCGGAACGGCCCCGCAGCAGTTGGAGCTGGCACGAGCGGCAGAGGTGGCGGGCTGGGACGGGGTGTTTGTCTGGGAGGCCGCGTACGGCGTCGATGCCTGGACGCTGCTCGGTGCAATAGCCGCCGGCACCTCACACATCCGCCTGGGGACCATGCTGACGCCGTTGCCATGGCGGCGGCCGTGGAAGGTCGCCAGCCAGGCTGCCACGTTGGATCAGCTCTCCAACGGTCGCGCAATCCTCGCGGTTGGTCTCGGCGCCGTCGCCACAGGCCAGGGCCAAACTGGAGAGGTCCTCGATGTGCGGGAGCGGGCCATGATGCTTGATGAGGGTATCGACCTGATGCGCACCTTCTGGCGCGGGGATCTCACCTACGCAGGGGAGCACTACCGGACTGATCTTCGTTCACGGGCGGACCTGGCCGAAGCAGGAACTCCGGTGCAAGACAATTTCCCGATCTGGGTGGTGGGCAGCTGGCCACGCGAGCGGTCACTGCGACGTGCACTGCGATGCAGCGGGGTCATCCCGGAGCCGATGGAGGGCGAGCTTAATCCGGAGATGGTCCGGGAACTCCGCGAGTGGTACCGCGCCAGAGGTGCAGCGGCGTCATTCGACATCGTTGTCGATGGTGAAACGCCACGCGATCCAGGGGCTGCCGCAGCCGTGGTTCTGCCCTGGGAAGAGGCCGGCGCGACGTGGTGGTTGGAGACGCAGTGGGAGCAACCACGGAATGCGCAAGAGATGCTTGCCCGGTTTCGCGAGCGCATAGAGGCAGGGCCGCCTCGCTAAGTAGCTGCTGCTCATCTTCTGGTCGCTCGACGCTTGTATGTCCGGGTGTCATTGCGATGCGGAAACATGCCCAGGTTTCCTCCTGTCATCACCAATCCGAGTTTGCGAGCAAGATTCGGCACGTAGCCAGGCTTCCGGAGGCGTAGGCTAGGGACATGAAAGGAGTCTCGATCATGTCTACAGCTATGGCCAACTACGAGCAGCAGGAGAGCACGGCACGCGTGGACGACGAGCGCTGGAACGCCCTGGTGGACCGGGATCGCGCACAGGATGGCCGGTTCGTCTTTGCGGTGATCACGACCGGCGTCTATTGCCGGCCCTCATGCGGAGCACGGCGCCCTCTCCGCCAGAACGTTCGCTTCTTCGATGCTCCGGAGCGGGCAGAACGCGCAGGTTTTCGGGCTTGCCGCCGGTGTCATCCGAAGGAGGTCACGGCACAGGCGATGCTGGCAACAGATGCCCGCGCTTGGCTGGATGCCCATACGGGTGAACGCACATCGCTGAGCGAGCTTGCCCGAGAGTTGGGTGTCAGCCCGTCCCACCTGCAGCGCACGTTTACCCGCGCTTTTGGCGTATCACCACGCGCTTACCAAGCGGCGCAGCGTCTGGATTCCGCCAAGCGCAGCCTGCGCCGTGGGCATGACGTAACGTACGCTCTGCATGAGGCTGGCTACGGCTCCAGCAGCCGCTTCTACGATCAGGCCCGGGTAGAGCTGGGTATGCCGCCTGCAACGTACCGGAAAGGTGGGGCGGGCGTTGCGATTTCCTTCACTATCGTTCCGCACCTGGCGGGCCTCCTGCTCCTGGCAACAACCGAACATGGGATCTGCTCGGCGAGCCTCGGTGATGATGCAGCGGCATTGGAAGCGGCCCTGCGTGAGGAGTTCCCGCAGGCGGACCTGACACCTGATCACACTGCTGAGCATGAAGTGCTGGCGGCGGCAGTCGCTCAACTGCGCGGAAGTGCGTCCACACCGGTGATGATTGATGCAGTGGGCACGCCGTTTCAGCGGCAGGTGTGGGGTGCGCTGCGCACCGTTCCAGCAGGTGAAACGCGCTCCTACGCCAACTTTGCAGCGCAGATTGGACGGCCGGACGCAGTGCGTGCGGTGGCAAGCGCGTGCGCGTCTAACCCGGTCGCGGTCTTGATTCCCTGTCACCGGATCGTGCGTGCTGATGGCGAGCCAGGTGGCTATCGTTGGGGTGTTGATCGTAAACGAGCACTTCTGGCATCGGAAGTGCGCGGCGATCGAACGGGATAGTGTACGCCGGCACGGCATTGAGGTGGATACGGAAAAGGGGCGGCCGCATGGCCGCCCCTTTCGCGATCATTGCAGCTGCTACGCAGCCGGCTTTAGAACGAGGAAATCGGGGAGTGCGGAGCGGCGTCACGACGGAAGCTGGCCGGCGGGCGGTTCCAGCCAAAGTGCTCGATCTCATCACCCTTGGCGGCCAGGAACGCTGAGCCCGTTTCAGGATAGACGGCGTAGATCGCCTCGACCGGGATCCACATTTCCTCGTTCGCGCCGTAGAGGCCACTGCCGTAGACAATGCCCCGACGTACCCGGCCGTACTCTGATTCACCTGGCAACACCGCGATGATCTTGGCCAGCGGCCCATTCCGGGCGTAGAGCGTGTACCCGGGGGCAAGATCACTCCACGTGCCACGTGGGCCGCGCTGAGTGGCTTCCTCATCCGTTTCCGGGGGCGCGACCGGGGCAAACATCGACGTCTCGCCGATAGCCACCTCGTGATCCAGGAAGCCTGGCTCCCTGCGTGGGCGGGCCAGGACAGCACAGACGACCAGGATGGCCACGGAAAGCAGGAAAGCAAGCATCAGGTCTGGGCGGATAAACTCTTCCCGTATGGTGGAAAGGTCTGGGAGCGTGTACTCCGCATGCGCTGCTTCGCCACTTGGATGCAAGGCCAGAAGCGCGTTTCCAATGAGCAGGATGATGGCTGCAACGATGGCACCCACCAACAGGAAGACAGACGCGGGCCGAAGAATTGCCCGTCCGAAACCCATTCTGCAGTACTCCCTGGTCAGCACGCGCGGCGCGCGAGACCGTCATACCCTCCCGGATCTTTCCGCAAGTATACGAGGTTGTCTCACTTCATGAACGGCTGGGCCGTTCGAGTGTTGGCAGCGACTGTTCGTCATCGAGCATCCACTCGGAGCGTCTGAGTGCATCACGCCGCGCTCGCACCTTCCGCAAACGGTAGTAGAAGAACACCGGACCCGCGGCCAGGAGCATGAGCGGCGGAAACCAGTACCAGAGCGTGGCACCCAGGATTAGCCCTGATTCCCAGGTGCGTAACTGCCAGAAGATGACAATGACGGTGACCAACTTGAAGATGAACAGCGACAGGAGAAAGCCCCAGACCGCAGCCTCGGCTTCGATCGCTTCCACATTGCTGGAGTCTGCTGGTTGTGGAACGGGGATCATAGGCGGCACTCCGCGGAGAGGGCTTGGGCGCGGGGAGCATACTCGCTGTTGGGACGCCAACAGATGCGCTAGCTCGCCATGGGAGCATCCGAATGCACGGCGGTCTTCTGTCTCGCCACGATCTCTCGTGCCTGCTGTTCGTTCCGCTCTTCGCGGTTGGCCCAGGTGAAGAAGCTGACCGTGATCAGACCCAGGTAGATGGTGGACACCACCACCCACATCAGGAGGCCAGCCGCCTGCTGGTCCGTCGCCAGATCGATGTTGAAGATGCGCGGCGCCGAATCGTAGGGCGAGTACAGGCCGGGCTCGGCAAAAGTGATGAATGCGCCCACGGCGCCACCGGGGATGGTCATGGCGAAGAAATACAGGCTTTGCAGGGGTAGGGGAAGGCGCGGCCACTGTGGCAGCGGCCCAGCAATCGGCCACCAGGCCAGGAGGGCGGTGGCAATGAACGTTGCGTGTTCCAGCACGTGCAGCGGCTGGGAGCTGAGCGCAGCGTCGTAAAACGTGGGAACGTGCCACACGATCACGACCAGGTTGGCAATCGCGTAGGCGATGACGGGACGAGTCAGCCAGTATCCGACCGTATTGGTGACGCGATTACGGGTGAGCGGCTTCAGCATCCAGGCGGGAATGCCGACAAGCAGGAGCGGCGCGGCCAGGAGGATCAGCAGGAGGTGCTGCACCATGTGCGCGAGCAGCAGGTAGTGATCTGACCAGTCATCGAGCGGTGGTCCCAGCGCCACAAAGAGCGTGATAACGCCACCGATGAACGCAGCTTTCTGCTTACCTGTGGTGATGCGGTCTGGATCGGAACTCGAGCCCGTGTCCCTCGTGAGGAAGAGATACCCGGCAAGCATCGCCAGAAGGCCAATAACGATCGTGGGCTCGACGTTCCAGTCGCTCCAGAGCCACCCGGTGGGATCGACGCCGCCAGCATGAAGAAGTGGGCCACGAAAGAACTGAAGCACGTGAGCGTCCTAGCAACGCGCGAGCGGGAGATCCAACCGGACCTCCCGCTAAGACACGTCAGCTTCCGAAGGGGAGCAGGCTGGGCGCCCAGCTTGTCCCCGCGAAGAACATGGCCAACAGCGCCAGAAACACGCCCAGCGTGAGCACGATACCAGCGCCGAACATGAGACGGAAGAGACGCTTGTCGTCTTTCAGGTGCATGAAGTAGCCGACAACCGCGAGAAATTTGACGATCGAGAGCACAATCAGGATTGGCACGAGGATGCCGCGCATGGCTGGAATGTAGTAGATGATGACTTCAACGATCGTGATGATCGACAGGATGATCGCGATACGCACGTAGTCTGCTGGAGTCGGATGGTGCTCTTCGTGTGCATCATGTGCGCTGTGGGCTGGTGCGTGGCTGGCCATGTCTGCTCTCCAGTTCCTTCCGTCGCCGTCTTGCCTAAAACGGCAGCGCTTGCATCAGGTGTTGACCGAGATCGGTGATCCGCACGAACGCATGTGGTGCTGCCTCGGCGGCGCCTTCTGGCGGGTTGGGATAGGGCACCAGGTAGACCAGCGTGAAGATGACGATCCAGACGATATCGACGAAGTGCCAGTAAAGGCCCGCGATCTCGACATCCATCGACTTCTCCTGGGGCAAGCCGCCACGCAGCGAGACGAAGAGAAGCGAGAGGAGCCAGAGCACGCCAATCGTCACGTGGGCGCCGTGAAAGCCGGTGAGCACGAAGAACGTTGATCCGAAGATGTTGCTGGAGAGTGTCAGCCCCTCATGCGCCATGGTGGTGAATTCAAAGAACTGACCACCGACGAAGATGGCTCCTAATAGTGCAGTGGCGCTCAACCAGATGCGCAGGCCCCGGTGATTCCCGCGCTGGATAGCGGCCAGGGCGAGCACCATGGTAAGCGAGGACATGAGGAGTACGAACGCGCTCACGGAAGTATAGGGGATATCGAAAATATCATTTGGATACGGCGGCATCTGCAGGTCAATACTGCGATTGCGGTACGTCATGTACGTGGCAATCAGCGTGCCGAAGAACATGCAGTCAGAGGTCAGGAACAGCCACATGAGCAGCTTGCGGCTATCAACCCCTGCGCTTGGCGGCGGATGACCGGCATGATCATCGCCGTCATGGCTGCCGTGGCCCGCGCCATGCGCAGTTACCACTTCAATCGCGGTCGCCAACGTTGCTGCTCCTTCAGACCGATGGTGCCAGGGCGCCGCCCTCTGGCAACGCCGCCTTGCCAGGTACCAACCTCATGGCTCGCACCCGATGTCTTCGTACGTTATCCGGCTGGCTCGAACGACCAGCCGTAGATTGCCGTGACCAGGATCAGGAACCCCGCTGCCGAAAGAATCGGAATCCCAATGAAACCAAGTTGAATGTGCGGGTTCGTCAGGAGTAGGCCGCCCGCGAGAAAGAGCAGGCCAACCGCACAAAGCAACGGGTAGTAGGACGGATTTGGCAGGTGGATGTTACCTACCTCCGCCTGCTCCTCGGCAACTGCCACACCCACCGGGGAATTGGCCGGTAGTTGATCGAGTTCCACGATCGCGTCTGCTACAGCTTCGCGCTGATCTGGCACAGCATCGTACTTGTCGTGCCAGAGTTGATCGCGGTGCGTGATGACCGGCGTGATGCGGAAGTTGTAAACAGGAGGCGGCGAGGGAATCGCCCATTCGAGAGTGGAACCGTCCCAGGGGTTTGCCGAGACTTCCTGACGGCTGCGGGCAGTCTTCTGCACGTTCAGGAGAAAGACGAGGATGGAGGCGGCGATGAGGAGCGCACCAATCGTCGAGGTGGCATTCCAGAACCACCAGCCGCTTTCAAAGCCATAGGTGGCGTAGCGGCGTGGCATGCCCGCCAGACCCAGGAAGTGCATGGGGAAGAAGGTCAGGTTGAACCCGGCGAAGGTCAGCCAGAAGTGCAGCTTTCCCAGCCGCTCATCAAGCAGCTTGCCATAGATCTTCGGCCAGTAAAAGTAGATGCCGCCCAGCAGGGCGAAGATGCTCCCGCCGAAGAGCACGTAGTGGAAGTGCGCGACAACGAAGTAGGTGTCATTCTGGTGGGTGTCCACCGGCACCACCGCGTGCATGACACCCGAGAGACCGCCGATGACGAACTGGGAGACGAGGCCAACCGCAAAGAGCATGGCGGTCGGGAACGTCAGGGACCCGCCCCACATGGTGGCGGTCCAGTTGAGGATCTTCACACCGGTGGGGATCGCGATGAGCATTGTGGCGGCGGAGAAGGCAGCCACCGGGGTGGGACCCAGCCCCGTGGTGAACATGTGATGCACCCACACGCCGAAGCCCAGGAACGCGATGGCGGCGATGGCGTAGACCATGACCGCGTACCCGAAGAGCGGCTTGCGGGAAAAGACCGGAATAATCTCCGAAACCAGGCCGAAGGCCGGCAGGATCAGGATGTAGACCTCCGGGTGACCAAAGATCCAGAAGAGATGCTGCCAGAGCATGGGATCGCCGCCGGCGGTGATCAATTGCCCGTCAGCGATATTGAAGGCCGAGAAGAAGTGGGTGCCGCCAAAGCGGTCAAAGGTCAGGAAGAAGAGGGCGATCGTAATGGCCGGGAAGGCCATGATGATGAGCACGGAGACAATCAGGGTCGACCAGGTGAAGATCGGCATACGCATCAACGTCATGCCGGGAGCTCGCAGATTCAGGATGGTGACAATGAAGTTGAAGGCGCCTGCCATCGACGCGATGCCGAGCACCTGGAGGCCGAGCGCCCAGAAGTCGACCTGGCGGCCGGTGAACAGCCTCTCGGTCAACGGAGCGTAGCCGTACCAGCCCTGATTCGGAACCAGGTCAGCAAACGGCAGCCTTTGCAGCAAGCCGGTGACCCCTTGGAGTCCTGTGAAACCGAACATGTTCGTCAGCGCAACACTACCAATGTGCATGAAGACGCTAGGCATGGCGGCAAGCACCGGCAGATTGAGGATGATTGCGCCGGCAACAAATGTCCAGTAGGAGAAGCCGTTCAACCTGGGAAACGCGACGTCTCTGGCGCCAATCTGCAGTGGCACGAGGAGGTTGAAGAACGCCACGCTGAGCGGCATGACCACCAGGAAGATCATGGTGGTGCCGTGCATGGTGAACATTTCGTTGTAGCGCTGCGCGTCCAGGACATTGTTTTCCGGCCGCGCCAACTGGATGCGGATCAGGAGTGCTTCCAGACCGCCAACCAGGAAGAAGATGAACGCCGTTACCCCGTAGAGCTTGGCGATCTGCTTGTGATCAACCGTCGTGAGCCAGCTCCACAGCCCACCCTCAGCAGCTTTCGGCTTGGTGAGTACTGGCGCCTGAATGTGTGGCTGCGCGATCGATGCCATTGCCCTGACTCCTGATCGTTCCTGAAACTCATGTGTCTGCGAGCGCCATGCCAGCGCTCGCGCAACTGCTAGCTCCCGACCGGCGTGGCAACCGGGCTTGCGACCGGTGAAGCCACGGGACTTGCCAGGACTGGTGCTTCCCGCTCCATAGCGGGCGCCAAGAGGCCACCCACGGGCAGGTTGGCGTCTGGGCAGCCTCCGGCCGGCTTGAGATTGCTGAGCCACGCTACCAATTCAGCGATCTGCTCGTCGGTCAAGCCCTGCTTGTAGTAGTTGGGCATGTACACGCCTTCCTTGACCTCGTCCGTGTGCTTGAGCCACTTGTCGAGATTCTCGGGGGTGTTTTCAAGAATGCCCGCGCCGATGGTGTCACGACAGGCGAGAAGCGTGAGGTTGGGGCCAGGTCCTGGCACGACCTCGTTGGCTTCCGGATCAATGTAGCCAGAAATGTACGGCATACCTTGACCGGCGATGACTGCGTTGGTGCCATTGACCCGATGGCATGCGAGGCAGGCGCCGAATGAGGCGGGGACATCCACTACATCGGCGGTCGCAGGATTGCCGTCAACTGGTGGCGTACGCCAGGCTGCCACCCATGCGTCAAAGTTCTCCTGCGGGACCACCTTTACTTTAAAGCGCATCCAGGCGTGAGCACTCCCGCAGTACTCCGCGCATTCTCCAAAGTAGTCGCCCACGCGGTCAGCCGTGAACTGGAGCACGTTATCGTGCCCGGGCATGACATCGAGTTTGCCGCTGAGCTGCGGCACCCAGAAGGAGTGGATGACGTTATTGCTCTGCAGGCTGATGACGACGTTGGCGCCCACGGGAACGACCAGTTCATTCGCGGTCACCAGGGGCCCAGCAGACGCGTCATCGGGGTTAGCGAGAATATCGGGGTAGGCAATTTCCCACCACCACTGCTTGCCGATGACCTGAACGCTGAAGCCATCCTCGACTTCGGCAGCCCGTGCCTGATCAAAGATGACCCGGACCGTCGGGATGAAGAGGGCCAGGAGGATGAGGGCCGGGATCACGGTCCAGGCAATTTCCAGCACCTTGGAGCCGTGTACCTGCTCGGGTCGAGCATTGCCGCGACGCCGGAACCGAATCACCGTGTAGGCGATGGCCATCTGGACCGCCACAAACACGATGAGGGCTGCCCAGAAAATAATCTGGTACAACCACTGAATCTGGTCCGTCTTTGCATTCTGCGGTGAAATGTGCGAGTACGGCTGCTGCACCTCGGCGCCGCAACCAGCCAGCAGCGCGACGACGCCGACCAGCGCCAGCATCGGGACGACGCGCGACCAGCGCACGCCGCGCGATGTCTCACCATTCTCCTGGCGCGGACCGAACCTGCTCATTCCCGCTCCCTATCATCCACGGATCGTGCTCGCCGCGCGTAATCCCGCCCTCCCCAGGCCACGGGCTGCGCGACAGCGAACAGCGGAACACTAACCAAGCCCGGCAAGGGGGTCAACCCCTGCCGCATTCACTCAGGGCTGCAACATCTGCTCAACAGTGACGAAGCCATAGCCGTTGTCACGAAAGAACTGGATCAGCCCCGGAAGTGCTTCGAAATCTCCCGCGGCCGCAGCGCCTACGTGCAGGAGCAGGATTTCGTCCTCCGCCAGGTTGGTGGTGCAGTAGTCGATGATCTCCTGTGCGCCCCAGCCAGCCCAGCCGTGCGAATCGCACGTCCACCAGATAGTGAGATAGTAGCCATTTTCGTACAAGTAGCCGAGCGACGTGGCATCGTAGTCGCCATATGGTGGACGGAAATAGGGACGCATTTCGTATCCGGTGAGGTTCAGCACCAGATCTTCCGTGCTGGCGAGTTCCTGCGTCACCTGGTCCGGCGTCATTGGCGGCATGCCGGTGTTGGCGCCGGTGAGCGAGTCGTGGGTCCAAGTGTGGTTGATGAGCTGATGACCCTCGGCCACCATCCGCTGGACCAGCTCCGGGTTTAGTTCGGCCCACGTGCCGGTCATGCCGAACGTGGCCTGGATGCCCTCGTCCCGCAGGTAGTCGAGAATCTGGGGCGCATATCCCGTATCCGCACCGGCATCGAACGTGAGCGCCACTTCCAGCTGCCCGTTCGTGCCGCCTTCGATGATCTGGCTCATGCCCGAGCCGTCGTCACCGGGCGCGGCGGGACGGCTCGTCGCACCAGGCGGTGCGGTCTCTGCTGGCGCTTCTGAGGTGTCTACGCTGTTGACGTCGACTGGAGCAATATCGGGCGCAAGCTCCGCAATTGCGGGAGCCTGGCCGGTCACCGGGTCAATCACGGTGTCGGTCTGCGTCACCACATCAGGTTGTGGGGCGGCAGCGTCGGCAGGATCTTGTGCGGGCGGTGAGACAGACTCCGTCGCCACGACATCCGGCACATCCTGCGCGAAGGCCAGGCTATCCGGAGTCTGTGCTGCTGGAATCACCGGCGGTGCAGACGTGGGCTCCACCTGCACAGTGGCGGGCGTCGGCATGATCGGCGCGTTTGGCGCGGCAAGGACAGCACTCGTCGGCGTCTCGTTGACGGGGACAACGCCGGGTGATCCCGCCGCGCACCCGCTGGCTAGCAGGACGCCGCAAAGGGCAACGGTGACGATTCCACCTCGCCAGTACCGTCGCATCAGACCAACCCGCAACGTTCAGTCATCGTGGGCAGAGTGTAACACCGGCTGCTCTCGAGCTGGCAGCCTCCACGGTTACCAGATGCCAAGTTCGTCCCGCGCCTCTTCACTCATCTTTTCGGGGGACCAGGCGGGACTCCAGACCAGCTTGACATCAACATCGCCCAGGTTGGGCATTGCACTCATGGCGCTGGTGACTTCCTGCACGATCACCGGGCCAAGCGGGCAGCCCAGCGAGGTGAGGGTCATGGTTACCAGGACATCGTTGGTATCCGAGACATCGACGTCATAGACCAGCCCAAGATCGACGATGTTGATGCCAATCTCCGGATCGTAGACATTCTTCAGGTTCTCGAGCGCCTGCTCGGCGGTGAAATCAGCCATTTCTTTGTTTCCCTTCGTCGGTCGGCACGTGCGGCCGGGTAGGCGCGTACCGGGTTGCTCCAGTGTACCCGGAGCGCCACTTCAGGGTGCTATCATATGTGCGCGATGGCGCACATATCATCACGTTCCCAGTCGGATGTAACGGCTGTCGACTGCGAGATCGCGGCGATCCATCCGCCCGCGGTCTTCGCCGCCCGGGCAGCTCTGGCGACCCTGCCGCCTCCCGCCGACGTTTCCGCGCTCTTCGCCCTTCTGGCGGACCCTACCCGGCTGCACTTGCTCGCCGCCCTCTCTGCCGGAGAACTCTGCGTTTGTGACCTGGCGATGGCCAGCGGGATCAACCGCACCCGCGTCTCGCATCAACTGCGCATCCTGCGTGAGGGGCGGTTGGTGCGGTCCCGGCGCGAGGGGCGAGTCATTTTCTACAGCCTGGACGATGACCACGTGCACGATCTGCTGACGATGGGTATCGCGCACGCGCGAGAAGGACAGGATGGCGGTTGCTAGTGCCTGAGACATCAGAAACTGGTCTGTCCAGCGTGACGCTGCCGATCCAGGGTCTCGATTGCGCGGTCTGCGCCGAATCGCTGGCAGCCGGGCTCCGGAAGACCCCGGGTGTCCAGGACGCTTCAGTCAGTTTTGGCGCGGGCATCGCACGCATTTCGTTTGACGCGACAACCAGCCGCGGCAGCATGATCGAACGAATTTCCGCCCTGGGCTACACGGTGCCGCTGGCAGCCCGAGGTAACCCCATGCGCTTCCAGGTCCGTGGCATGGATTGCGCCGACTGCGCGGTCTCCCTGCAGAAGGCAGTGGCGGGCCTGCCCGGGGTAGACGATGCCCGGGTCAACTTTGGCTCGGCCACCCTCACGGTGACCCCGGCCATGTCGAGGCCTGTTGCGACGGTCGATGTGGAAGTCACCGCGGACCGCGCGGGCTTCGAGGTGACGCTGCAGGAGGGGAGCCGGCCTGCGGTCCTGAATCAAGTTGCATGGTGGCGGGACGCACGCCTCCGTTGGGTGTTGATCGCTTCCGTTCTCTGGATCGTCGGCATGGCGCTGGAATTGGCGCACGTAAGCGCCTTGCCCGATCTGGCGTTCGGCTCGGCCATCCTCCTGGCCGGGTGGCCCTTCGCCCGGGCCGCGCTGCAGTCCCTGCGCTCGCGCCGCCTGGACATGAATGTGTTGATGACCACCTCGGCGATTGGTGCGGCGTTGCTGGGTGAATGGGGCGAGGGGGCCGCGGTCATCGTGCTCTTCGCAATTGGCGGCGCGTTGCAGGAGCGCACGCTGGAGCGGACACGCGGCGCCATCCGGAGCTTGATGGCATTCTCTCCAGCCACTGCCTCACGTCTTGAGGCAGACGGGCAGGAAACCCAGGTCTCGGTAGACGCCCTGGGTGTGGGAGATCTCGTACGCGTGCGCCCCGGCGAGCGCCTGCCCGCCGACGGGGTGGTTATCGAGGGGATCAGCACCATCGACCAGAGCCCCATCACCGGCGAATCGATCCCGGTTGACAAGGCCGTAGGTGACGCTTGTTATGCCGGAACGATGAACGGGGCAGGGTCCATCCTGCTGCGCGTATCCCGCCTGGCCGGTGATTCGACGTTGGCGCGCATCATCATGCTGGTGGAAGATGCCCAGGGCAGCAAGGCGCCCAAGCAGCAACTCGTGGATCGCTTCGCTGCCGTCTACACGCCGCTGGTGATCCTGAGCGCCTTTGTACTCGCTGTGGCAGGGTCGTGGATCACCCAGGACACCAGTACCTGGGTCTACCGCGCGTTGGCGCTCCTGGTGATCGCCTGTCCGTGTGCCCTGGTGATCTCGACACCCGTGTCGATTGTGTCGGCTATCGGCGAGGCAACGAGGCGCGGCATCCTGATCAAAGGTGGCGCCGCGTTGGAAGCGGCTGGCTCTGCACGAGTGGTCGCCCTGGATAAGACCGGCACCCTCACCGCCGGGCGGCCGGTCGTGACCGAGGTCGTCTGTCTTGCTCCCGGCGTGGACGATCGCTTACTCCTGGGTCTCGCCGCGTCTGTGGAGGCGCTCTCCGAGCACCCGCTGGCTCGCGCCGTCGTAGCACGCGCTGAGGTGACAGGCGCCGAACTGATCGCCGCGCAGCAGTTCCAGGCCATAGCCGGCAAAGGCGCGCACGCGGCCGTGGCCGGGGTCGATCTCGCCGTTGGCAGTACACGCCTGGCACGTGAGCTTGGCATGGCCGAGCAAGAAAGCGCGCCAAGCTCCTTGCTCCGGGAAATGCAGCGACTGGCCGTTGGTGGCGCCACGCCGCTCTTCGTTGCGCGCCGGCTCGGTGAAAACTGGCAGCCGCTCGGAGTGATTGCGCTGGCCGATGAGGTACGCCCGCACGCCGCTGCCGCAATTCAGCGCCTACGTGACGCCGGCATCCAGCGTGTGGTCGTGCTCACTGGTGATACCCGGGCAAGTGGCGAGGCTATTGCCCGCGCCGTGGGGGCCGATGAAGCGCTCACGGAACTCTTGCCGGCGGACAAGGCAGCAGCGGTGGTCTCTCTCCGGGAGCAGTACGGTCCGGTGGTGATGGTGGGGGACGGGGTAAATGATGCCCCGGCGCTGGCGGCGGCGGACGTGGGGGTCGCCATGGGCGCGGCTGGGACCGACGTGGCGCTGGAGACCGCAGATATCGCGCTTATGGGTGATGATCTCAACGGTCTCGCCGACGCGCTTGTGCTCTCACGCCGTACGAACCGAGTAATCAAGCAGAACGTCGCCTTCTCGTTCCTGATCAAGGTGCTCGCCCTGGTTCTGGCCGCCTTCGGCTTCGTCAGCCTCTGGATTGCGGTGCTGGCTGATGTTGGCGCTTCGCTGATCGTCACGGCGAATGGCTTGCGCCTCAGCCGACGTGAGCGGCGGTAAGACTTCTCCCGGTTTCTGTGCCGCACCGCGAAGAACAGGACGTTCGAAGATCTCTGGGTCTTGCTGCTCGTGGCAAACGGTGCACGAGCGATAGTGTGGCGGCGGGTGCATGTTCAGGTCGTGGGCACCGGCGGAGCTAACCCGGTGGTCCTTCGCACCCCACGCCATCGCCGTTGCCGTCGAAGAGATGTGGATCGGGCGGCAGGACCCTGACGTGGTCATATGGGATATCCGCGCACGAGAGGTCTGGCGGGAATGGCGGGATGCAGACGTCCGGGTACGCCGGGTCACAGCTGGGGCGACTGTTCGCGCTTGAGGCTGACGGGGGAATGGCTGAAGTGGTCGGAGCAGGCGCCTGCGTGGAGCGCGGAGCGCTGGATGCCATCCCGCGAGATGACGGCTGGTACGGCACGTTGCACGCCGTCCAGAGCCCAAGCTGGTACTCCTGCGCGAAATCCTCCGCGGCAATCAACTCATCCAGGTAGAGATCGTTTGGCGTGTTGCGGTAGCGCTCGGCGAGGCCTGCGCGGATCAACGCCTCGTTGAGCAGGTAGGCCTCACCCGTCCCGAAGTCTGCCCAGACCCAGCGCAGTAAGCGCCCGTACTGGTCCCGGTCCTCGACATCCTGCTCGATCCAGATCTCGCCGCCCACGCTTAGTAGTGCCTTCAGGAAGCGCGAGGCCTCCGGGCCGAAGCACTCCTGCTGCTGGTAACCGCCGCCCACCTCGGGCGTGTCAATGCCGACCAGGCGCACGCTTTCTTGCCGGCCATTCAACCAGACTTCAATCGTGTCGCCGTCGCTGACGGAGATCAGGTCGACGAGGTCCGCGTTTGCCGGGATCTGATCGATCCAGGTTGAGGGAGCGATACCGTCCGGTAGAGCGTCACATGCAACTCCGTCGCCGTCCGGGTCGAGCGCGCGTGCTTCACCTGGATTGCTGTCATAGACCGTTTGCGCCCAGACCCAACTGTTGAAGTCCGCGCATGTGTCCTGCGCCGCGCTCATGCGAGCCGGGCTCAGGAGTGAGACCAGGAAGGTGAATCCGGCCAAGGCACAGGTGAGGAGCGTGCGGTTGCGTGTGGTCATGGATTTGGCTCGCGTTCGGTGTCGTGCAGGGTCCAGAGGCGCTGGAGCCAGTCTGGCACGGTGGCGTCGAGGCGCACATCGTCGCGTGGCGTGTAGCCCTTGATATCAAGGATCGGCGTTCCGGGCCAGGCGTCGATGCCTGTCACCCAGAGGGTTGATACGTCACGGGCAAGGAGGCGAGGTGTACTGAGACCAATCGGATTTGGACGCCGCGGAGTGCGTGTCGCGAAGGCTCCGACCTCTGGCATCTCCGGGCGGCCTTCTGGGCGAAGCCGCTCTGCCCGGCGGGCTCGCTTCGCCCGGTCCAGCCAGAGCACGACAATCAGGTGACTGTACTCCTCCAGCCCTTCCAGTGCGTCAGTCCAACGCGGCAGGATCTCCAGCGCCGTCTCGATGTCGGGATCGTAATATCCGCCTGAGTCAGCGGTTTCTATCCCAGGACGGACTACGCTCCCAATGGCCTGCACGCGAAACCAGGGAGACTGTGGTGAGCGGTCACGATTCGCCATCAGCTATCCATGGCCGATGGACGCGGGTGGTGCGGAAGCGTGCAGGACTGTAAGGGATCCTACGACAACTGGAGGTGGCACGGAGATGCCCGCCGCATCCTGTCGACGGCGCACGCGGGCGTCCACAAGGACATCGCCAGTGTCTGCGAAATGCAGCGTGAGCGAAAAAACCTGGCCCTGCACCAGGCTCTGCTGCAAACCCATCAGCATCAGGTGCTTCGCACCCGGCTCCAGGCCGATGATCGAGTTGGCCGGAATGGCGATTTCGCTGACCTGGTGCATGACCCGCTGGCCGTTCTCAAGGCGCATTGCGTGCAGCTCAACCTCCCGCGCGATGGGTGAGGTGGCTCCCGTGAGGCGGTCCTGAGCCATCCCCGCGTTCTGGATGAGCACCGACACTGGAACGCCCTGGAGGGAGACTTCATGAGTTGGAATCGGCGTTGCTTGCGCCGAACACGCCTCGTGCCTCACGGGAAGCACGCTGAGCGCCGTACCGCCAAGGAGGGCACGGCGCGTCAACTTGGTCATGACGCTACGCGGGCTGCTGTTTCCTTTGCGCGCAGTTGGCCGCAAGCTGCATCAATATCCAGGCCGCGTGAGTAGCGGACTGTCGTCGGGATTCCGGCATCGCGCAGGATGCTGGCAAAGCGCTCGATGCCGGCGGGATCAGGGCGCTCGTAGGGGAGGACGTCAACGGGATTGAGCGGAATGATGTTCACGTGGCACAGCCGACCGCGCAGTAACTCCGCGAGCTTGCCCGCGGTCTCCTCGCTGTCGTTGATGCCACGCATCAGCGCGTACTCGAAAGAGACCCGGCGTCCCGTGCGCTCGATGTAGCGGTCGATCGTTTCCATGAGCATGGCGATGGGATACCGCCGGTTGATCGGCACGAGCTCGGAGCGTTGCTCGTCTTCTGGCGCGTGCAAGGAGACCGCCAGGTTGACCGGCAGGTCTTCCTGGGAAAGCGCTTCGATGCGCGGCACGATGCCCGACGTGGAAACCGTAATGCGTCGCGCACCGAGGTTGAGTCCGTCCGGATCATGGACGATACGGATGAACTTCATGGTTTCCGCGTAGTTCTGCAGCGGCTCACCCATGCCCATCATGACGATGTTCGTCAGGGCACGGCCCCGCTCGCGGGCCTCGCGCGTCGCGCCAACGACCTGGGAAACGATCTCGCCGGCGCTCAAATTGCGGGAAAGCCCCATCAGTCCAGTGGCGCAGAACGCGCAGCCGACGGCGCATCCCACCTGGCAGGAGACGCAGACGGTGGCCCGGTCCGGGTAGAGCATGAGCACCGTTTCGAGCAGCTCGCCGTCCCGTGTGCGGTAGAGCGTCTTGATCGTCTCGCCGTCATCGGCGGTGACGGTGCGCACGGGCTCCAGTATGTCCATCGGCACGGCGGACTGAAGTTCGTCGCGCAGCGCAGCGGGGATATTCTGCATCTCCGCGTGATCACGCACGAGTTGGCGGTAGGCCCAATTCCAGACCTGCCGCGCACGGTACGCGGGGTGGCCAAGCTCCTTGACGCGGGTTTCCAGTTCAGCGAGGGACAGGTCGAAGAGGCCACGCGGGCGAGAACGACGCGATGCAACAACCGGCAGACTCACTGGAGGTGACGTGACCGTGGATGTATCTGTAGTGGGAGGAGTCTCAAGCATCATAACTGGTGAAGTATAGCAGCGGGATGGCCACCAAAGTGCCGTAAAATGACGGTGTCGTGTGATGTGGGATACGCTGACGGGCGACCCAACGAAAGGACATGGGCATGCCAAAGCACGCTTCGGATCAGGCTCCACGTCGAAGGTGGATCTTCGCGCAGGCCGATACCCCAGAATCGTCACAGGGCGGCGGTCTTAACCCCATGACCATTTTGCCTGTGGCTCTGCTGGTCGTGTTCATCCTGTGGACCATGCGTCGACGGAGGGCTCAAGAGGAGCGCCTCCGGGAACTGCGGCGTCAGGAGACGGTCATGCACGCGGAGGAATCCGCCCGCAACGTCGCGCACATCATGCGCCAGGCGCCGACGCGTGCCAGTGCCGAAGCTGCCGCGAGCGAGGGGCTGGCCGCAGCCGCGCACGTACCTGCGCAAGCCGACCTCCCAGGTGCCGAGCCTGAGCCGGTGCCGGACATGAGCAGTGATAACGGCGCGGCCGAGATTGAGATCGCCGAGCGTGAGATGTTGGGCAGCCGCCAGGCCACTGCTGCCCGAGCCGACCGCGCGGCAGAGTGGGAGGCCGAGGAAGCTGCCCGCCGCGCCGAACTGGCGGGTCCGTCCGAGGAGCGCCGGATTGGAGCCGGGCGTGCAGCAGCGGAGGAGGCAGCGGCCGACACGGTGGATAGCCAGCGTGTCAGGATCGTGGACCCCCTTGACGGAAATGGAGTGATGGCAGAGCTTGTCGATCCGATTGACGCCGCGGATGTCGCTCCGCCTGAGATCGATCTGGTCAAGGACGAGACGTCTGTCAGTTCTGAAGAAGACGCCCGCGCGGCGCTGCGTGCCGGGCTGGTGGAGCTCGAAGCGGAGGCGGCGCTGGACGCACCGTTCGGTGCGATATCGGGTGACGGAACCGCGACGTGTCCACCAGACTATCCCATCAAGGGGAACCAGCAATCACGGATTTATCACGAGCCAGGGCAGTCCTCCTACGCTGCCACCATCCCCGAGTTGTGTTTCGCTTCCCGTGAGGCGGCGGAGGCCAGTGGTTATCGGCAGTCACGCGCCAGGGGTGGCCGCGCCCACGAGTAGTGACCTGGTGGTTCGACGCATCGTAAAGGAGCGATTTCGTGCCTCAGTGGTTGATTTGGGTCATCCTCGTCGTTGTCGCAATCGCGGTCATCTGGTTCTTCTGGAACCGTAGCCAGGAGACCAAGGCCGCCGCCGAGCGGGCGGACGTGGAGCGACGTCGAGCAGCGGCGTCGGCGGCGCGCGCTGCGACCATACCTCAGCGTGCAGCGGCGCCTCGGGTGGAGCGCGTTGAGTCACGGCTGCAGGACGCGGCTGACACCGCGATGGGAACAGACCTGCCGGAGGAGACGGCGCGCATCAACGCTGCTGCCGTAGATCTGGCGCGTGCGCGACGCGAGGCGGAGGCAGCGGCGGAACGTCTTTCCCAACAGGCTGATGCGACGTTGGCAGAGGTGCGGCAGGCCGGCCAACAGCTCAACAGTCCCAATGACCCAATCGACGTCGAGACCGTGCTGATCGAAGAGCGACGCAACGTCGCTAACCTGGCGAGCCAGGAAGCTCCTGCTGCTGGCAGGGACCAGGAGCCTCCGGGTGCGGTGCGCGGTGATGGCGGGCGAGATTGCCCGCCGGTCTACCCGATCAAGGCCAACGCGCAATCTATGCTCTATCACACGACGGCTTCGCACAGCTACAGCCGCATGACCCCCGAGTTGTGCTTCACCACGACGAGCGCAGCGGAAGCGGCGGGCTTTTCCCCCGCTCAGGACTAAAGATGCCTGGTACTGCCGCCGTCTCCACATCAGAAACAGAAGTGATTCGTGACCTCGGGGACGGCCTGGTGCTGCGCCGCTCAGGCGCCGCGGATCGGGAAAGGATCGCCGAGTTCCACGCCCATACGCTCCTGGGCGCGGACGAAACGCCGCCGTTGGAGCGGCTGCAGTACTGGGTGCTGGACTTGCTCGGCGGAGCGCATCCAACGGGCCGGCCGTCAGACTTCCTCTACGTTGAGGAGGAGGCGACCGGGCGTATCGTGTCGTCCGCGGGTCTCTTCTCGGCGACCTGGACCTATGATGGCGTTGCTATTCCCGTTGGACAGCCCGATGTGGTGAGCACGTCGCCAGATTTTCGGCGACGTGGACTGGTGTCAGCGCAGTTCGCGGAGCTTCACGACTGGAGCGAGCGCCAGGGGCACCTGATGCAGGTGATCCCCGGCATCCCCTGGTACTACCGGCAGTTTGGCTACGAATACGCGCTGAACATGGAGGGCGGCCGGCTGTCGTACCGCGCGAACGTCCCGGAGCTTGCCGAGGGCGCGGCTGAGCCATTCACGCTTCGGCCGCTCAGTGAGGCAGACATTCCGTTCCTGGCCGATCTCTATCAGCAAGCCTGCGCGCGCTCGGTGGTTGCTGTGCCGCGCGATGCTGCGTTCTGGCGCTTCGATGCGTTCGGCCGCCACGAGAAGAGCGGCCTCGCCAGTGATCATTTTCTCATCGTGCCTGAGGCGAAGCCGGAAACGCCCGTTGGCGCCGTGATCCTGGCACGGCGTCTGTGGGGAACCCGGCTGGGTGTTCGCTTTCTCGAGATCGCTCCTGGGACGCCTATCGTATGTGTCGCGCCCTCGCTCCTGCGAGCGCTCGATGCGATTGGTCCGCAGATGGCAGCACGGACCGGAAAAGCGTATGACGCCATCGTCTTCGAGCTTGGCGCCGAGCACCCGTTCTACGATGCGATTCCCGATGCCCTGCCGCATGAGGAGCAACCGTATGCCTGGTACGTCCGCATCGCCGACCTGCCGCGATTCCTGAATGCCATTGCTCCCGCACTGGAGCGGCGCCTGGCTGCCTCTCCAGAAGCCGGCTGGAGCGGAGATCTGCACCTGAGTTTTTACCGGGGCGGGGTGAAGCTGCACGTAGAAGGTGGGAGAGTCGCCGCCGAGTCTTGGCGACCCGGGCACGCCGAGGACGGGGACGCCCTCTTCCCTGATCTCACGTTCCTGAAAGTACTCCTGGGGTACCGGTCGCTGGCCGACCTGCGGTATGCCTACCCGGACTGCATCGTGGAGTCGCCAGGCGCCCGGGCGCTGTTGCCTATCCTCTTCCCGAAGCGGCATTCCCACATCTGGGATCGGACCTAGGCGTTCAACCGGCGGCGCGTGATAAACTGTGTGTTGCCTCTGCGTATCAAACGCTTTCTGGCGCCATAGCCAAGCGGTAAGGCACGGGTCTGCAAAACCCTGATCGGCGGTTCGAATCCGCCTGGCGCCTCCTGGCGGCATCCCACTGGGATGCCGCTTTTGCGTTTTCCGGAGGAGTCAAGTCATGACGAACCCGATTGATCCGCCCCTGGGAGCAATTCTCGCCTCGGAGCGTGGCTTCGATGGGGCCTGGATCCATGTCCGCATTGACAAGGTTCAGCTCCCGAGCGGCCGGATCGCTACCCGCGAGGTGGTAGAACACCCAGGCGCGGTCGCCATTGTGGCCATCACCCGCGGTGGCGAGGTGTTGTTGCTGCGCCAGGCGCACCACCCGATCCAGCGTGTGCTGTTGGGGCTGCCGGCTGGCACGTTGGAACCTGACGAAAGTCCCGAGGCTTGCGCCCGCCGTGAGTTGACCGAAGAGACGGGGTACACCGCTGCCACGGTGCGCCAGATCGCGTCGTACTTCACCTCGCCGGGATACACGAGCGAGCAGCTGACCATCTTCCTGGCAGAGGACTGCGATTTCGCGGCCGGAAACATCGACCCTGACGAACTGATCGCGGTTGTGCCAACTCCCCTGAGCGGGATTCCCGCAATGGTCACACCCGGCCCGGAGCAAGTGCAGGATGCTAAGACGCTCATTGGCCTTCTGCTTCTCTGCCAGTTGCGCGGGCTACGGTGACAATCTGCTGGCGACGTTGCCTCGCAGACATGACCTCCAGGTGCGTTAAAACCTGACAAATGACGGTATCCGGCAGTCCTGATGCTCGTGACACGGGGACTACCGGCGTCACAACCGCGTGGGAAGCCGTTGTTGTCCGCGAGCGGACCTCCATCCATGCTACATCCTGTGCCTAGCTGTCCGTTGCCTTTCCCACCTTCGGGCCATAGCATGCGTATCAGGTTCGTTGCTGCTTGTGGTCGGACAGGGAACCGACGCAAGCACCCCCGCAAGTAACGGCCACCAGGGGAGATGGGTTGGCGCCGCGCCGACTGGGTGCCGTGGTTGGTGAGTGGATGGCTCTGACCACACTGAACGCATCCGGCGCGCGCCCTTGAAGCGGGGAGGGATGGTCCGTGCTAGCACGGCGAGTGCTGTTGGTCGACGATCATCCGGTGTTTCGCACCGGTCTGCGGCGGGTGCTGGAAGCCACCGGTCGCTACGAGATCGTCGGTGAGGCGGGCAATGCGCACGAGGCCATTCGGGCGGCGGAGGAGACGCGCCCAGGGCTGATTCTGCTCGATGTCCAATTGCCAGGGATTACTGGCCTGCGCATCACGCGCATTCTGCGCCGCAAGCAAACGCGCGCTCGCATTGTGGTGTTGAGCGTGCACATGGATGACGACCGCATTATCGAGGCGGTACGCGCTGGCGCGGTGGCCTTCCTGCAGAAGGATGTTGGCGCAGAGGTCTTCCTGGCATCGCTCACCCGGGTGTGCGCCGGGGAGAATCTTCTCCGCTCCGAGATGTTGGCACGGCCAGAGCTGGCGCGCCGCCTGCGGGCCGAACTGCGTCTGCCGAATGACGTCAGTGCCGCGGATGGACCTATGCCGCTTTCGACGCGGGAGCTGGCCGTGCTCGACTGCGTGGCGCAAGGCCTCTCCAACCGCGAGATCGCGGACGAACTCTTTGTTTCCGAGCAGACGGTGAAAAACCATATGACCTCGGTGCTGCGCAAGCTCAATGCGACGGACCGGGTCGGGGCGATCCTGCACGCGGTGCGACAGGGCTGGATGGAGGTCACACCGCCCAACACGGCCCAGGTGGCTCTGGGTCGCGACGGTGAGGACCTGGACGAGGCACAGACCGCATAGCGAAGCGATTGCTCGTGGCCCCCACTGGCGACAAACCCCAGCGGGGGTCCTGCGTTGTGCCCGGTATACTTCGCTCAGTTCGAGCCTGAAGATCGCTTCGATGTCAGGAGCAGCAAACCAATGGACCTGATTCCTTCGGATACGCGCGTTTTCCTGTTTCACAGCCCGACCGCGTCACGCGACACCAGCGGCGCAATGGATGACGTCAACCAGTGGTTGAGCAAGGACCGTTCGACGGGGCAGTACGCAAATTTGCGCGTCCGGGACATCACCATCACGCCTGACGGTGCTGGCGGGGTCTACACCGTCGTCATCTGCACGCTCGGACGTGCGGGTGGCACAGTGGTTGAGACCATCGTCGAGGCTGCCGAGTAGGTAGGGGCTCACTCGTGCCCAGGCGCGTTGCCCTGCTTGCGGGTCCCACAACCTATCGCGGCGATGCCTTTCTGGGCGCCGCGGACAGGTTGGGCCTTGATGTCCTGCGCGTCGTGGATACGCCAGCCGCGCTGAGCCGTGGTGAGCACGGCAATTGGCTAGACCTCGATTTTGCGGCGCAGGATGCAGCAATCGCTGCCCTGCGCCGCGTTCATGCGCGACAGCCATTAGCGGCAATTGTAGCCCTGGATGATAGCTCCACCATGCTGGCAGCTCGCGTTGCGGCGACATTGAACCTCCCCCACAACGACCCCAACGCGGCGCTTGCGGCGCGGAACAAGTGGGTGATGCGGGAGGCGCTGCATAGAGGTGGTGTCCCGGTACCCACCTACCGGCAGGTTGCCCTGGATGCGGATCCTCTCCCTGCCGCGCTGGAGATTGGCTTCCCGGTGGTCGTGAAGCCGATCACGCTGTCGGGGAGCCGGGGCGTGATCCGCGCCGACGACGCTGGGGAACTGCGGGCCGCCTTCGCGCGGTCGCGAGGGATCACCCGCAGGGCAGGGCACGCGCCGAATGAGGACGTTCTCCTGCTGGAGCGCTACCTGCCTGGGGTAGAAGTGGCGCTGGAAGGGCTGCTTACGGCCGGCAACCTGCGGACGCTGGCCCTCTTCGACAAGCCGGATCCGCTCGAAGGACCCTTCTTCGAAGAAACGATTTACGTCACGCCGTCGCGCCTCGCGCCGAAGGTGCAGGAGGCGATTTCCGCCCGGACGGAAGAGGCGGCAGCGGCGCTGGGTCTGCGGGAAGGTCCGGTCCACGCGGAGTTGCGCATCAATGACGATGGCATCTGGCTGATCGAGATGGCCGGGCGCTCAATCGGCGGATTGTGCTCAACGGTGCTGGAGTTCGGCGCCGGCATCAGTCTGGAGGAGATCATCCTGCGCCACGCCGTAGGTATGGGGCTGCCTTCAGGCACCGGAATGGATCACGCGGCCGGTGTAATGATGATCCCCATTCCCCGGGGCGGCATCCTGCGTGGAGTGACTGGTCTGGACGAAGCGGAGGCCGTTCCTGGTGTGACGGGCATCGACATCACCGCGCCGCTCCATCAGCCTTTGGTGCCGCTGCCCGAAGGCGCGAGCTACCTGGGCTTTATCTTCGCGCAGGGTACGACACCGGAAGGCGTCGAAGGCGCATTACGGAAGGCCCATGCAGCGCTCACGTTCCGGATTGATCCGGCAATCCCGCTGCGCGTGGCATAGCCCGGGGCGTTCACCCCAAGATTAGCTTATCGCGCTGCGACTGGGGTGAGGGTCAATCCCAGGATCGCCGCGAGGTCCTCCATTGTCTCCGCGATGGCGTACGGCCCGGCTGCTTCGAGTTCACCGGGTTTGGCATAGCCGTACCCGACCGCTATGGTCTCGATTCCGTGATGGCGAGCTCCGTAAATGTCATGCTCGCGGTCACCAATCATGATGGTGCGGTCGGGATCCATGGGGGCCGGGAGGTCAGCCAGGACGCGGGCGATGACGTCAGCTTTTGTCACGATGGTGTGATCCAGGCTCGCGCCACCCATTACCGTGAAATGGTGATCCAGCTCGAAGTGCTGCAGGATGCGGTGTACGTAGGGCTCACCCTTGGTGGAAGCGACCACCAGCGTTGCACCTGTCGCGCTCGCCGCCCGCAGGAGGGCTGGTGTAAGGGGAAACATCTCGTTTTCCAGCAGACCAACCGTCCCGTAGCGCTCCCGGTACACCTGCGTCGCCGTGAGAATCTGCGCATCGTCAAAGCCGTACGCCTCCGCGAACGAATCGCGCAATGGCGGACCGATGAAGTGCGTCAGGTCGTCCAGGTTGTCGATGGTGATCCCGAAGTGAGCCAGCGCATGCTCCACGGAGCGAGTGATGCCCAGCCTGGAATCCGTGAGGGTGCCATCAAGATCAAAGATGATCAGGTCGTAGGGGTAGCCGGAGTCGGTCACACAGGGATCCTCAACGTCTTGCGAAGATACGCCACGGTGTTACCCGCATAAGCTCGTCGGGACAAGGTACCGCAGGCGACATTAGCCTAGCACTGGGCGTACAGCGAGCACGGCGGCACTACTTCACTCGGGTCATCAGGCCGGATAAAGGGGACCGGTTTGAGCGGAGTTTTCAGTGGCACGAAATACGCCCTGTTTACTTTCGAACTGTCGCATCAAGGAAAGCTGCCAGAAGTGCAAGTGCGCTCCAAAGGTGACACATGTGATGTGACTACTGCGGTCCCGGTGCCGGGTCGGGCGCTGGGGCGGCTAGAAGTGCTGCTTGCGCCTGGTCGGTCAGGTTCAGGTCAGGCGTTTGCACGTAGAACACTTCGTTACCTTGCAGGAGGAGGCGTGCGGCGATGTCATCCGTGACGAGGGCAATGTCGTCCGCGCTTTCGCCGTTAAAGATCCCGCCCCAGCGATCCTCCTCGTAGCGGGCGAGCGCAGCAGCAAAGGCTCGGGCGTCCTGCTCGGTGTCCCAGGCGGTACGCCAGACCAGCGCTTCCTGGCCATCAGGGCCGGCCCAGAGCGCGTACCGATCACCGTCCCAGCCGGCGGCGGCATTCCACGCGGGGTCGGGGATGTCGTACTGGCCCGTAACTCCGTTGAGACCTCCCCCGGGAGGAAGATCGGCCAGCAGCAGAGCAATCTGAAGTTCTCCGACTGTGTTCTGGTACACCTCGCTCCAGGCATCAGCCAGGTCTTCGGGTGGATTCGGCAGCGCCAGGGTGACCGGCTGGTCCCGGACCTCCAGGTACTTCTCGGGGTGCAGGATCTGCTCCGTGGACGCGGGCATGTTCAGGTAAGTGGCATTGACAGCTGCCCAGCCTCCATCCTGGTAAAGCCGATCGACAAAGGGTGGGCCGGAGATGTAGGGAAAGACCAGGGTCACCACCATCGCGGCTGGTGCCGCGTCAAGCTCTTCGGTACCGATCTGGTCCTCGCGCAGGAGATCGAGGGTCAGCTCCGGGTGGTTTCCCAGGTAGAAGGTGGAGGTCATGACCGCGTCGCCTTCGTACAGGGCAGCCATGGCCAGCGTCTCGTCGTCGTTGTCGCTGGTGATCTCCTCCATGAGGTTCTCGGGATCGAGGTGCGCGTCCTGGAGGGCGTGGACCACCTCATGTGCGTAGTAGTACGCCTCCGCGGCGAACTCGCCATCCACCACCACGATCATCTCGTCTGTGAGGGGGTCGTAGAAGCCGGCAACCTGCTCCCCGAGCAGTCGAAGCGTCAGATCAAGCAGGTCGCTGCCCGCTGGCAGCAGACCAAGTGCGACCAGAGCGCGAGTGGCGCCTTCCAGCTCAGCGGGGTCAAGTTCTTCCGAGATCATGTCTGGCAGGCGTTGGACGAGTTCGTCCCGTGTCAGCACCACATCATCGATGCCAGGCAGTGTCGGCAGTTCGCGTATTTCGGCGGTTTCGGTGGCAATCCCGGCAAGTTGCTGTTCCAGCGCTGGATCTGGGAGAGGTGTCGCATCCTGTGCCCAGGCAACAGTGGATGTCGTGGCGGCAAGGAGGAGTGAAATCAGCGATGCACGCGCCAGCGTGGCGAGAGGATGGGTCATGTACGGTCCTGCGATCGTAGCCAGACGACGACCGGACCCTCGTCCGGGTCATCTTCCGTGGTATCTGTCCGGTACAGGCCAGCATACGCGGCGACCCGTTCCGAGGCGATATTGCGCGGTGAGATCGTGGCGCGCACGCCCCGGACGCCCGGTTGAGCCATTGCCCAATCGGCGAGCGCACGGGCGGCCTCCGATGCATAACCCCGGCGCTGATGCTCCGGGAAGACGCTGTACCCCATCAGCACGAAACCGTGCTCGTCTGGTGGGCCGACGAATCCGCCCATGCCGGCAATGTCCCGTGTGTCCGAGGTGATGTAGGCGCGGGCGCCCCAGGTGGCGCTCTCCGAGCCAGCAGACGCAATCTCCAGGAAGTACTCCAGGGCATCGGCCATGAGTGGGGGTACGAGCCGGGTGGACGGAAACCTGGCCTCCAGTGCCTGTTCCGCCGCAACGCGGTCTTGCTGGATGAGCGCAGCCAGCGCCTCAGAGGACAGGGGAACAAGGAGTAGGCGCTGGCTGGTAAGGAGCGTCATGAGATGCGGTTGACGCCGTTGGTGAAGACCTTGACGGTATAGAGGGATGTGGTGCCGCAGATATAGAGCTGGTTCAGGCGCTCGCCACCGAACTCGACGTTGGCGACGACCTCTGGCACCAGCACTTTGCCGATCAATGTGCCGTCAGGATCGTAGACGTGCACACCGTCAAAGGCGCTCGCCCACAGGCGGCCCTCAACATCAAGGCGAAAGCCGTCGAAGAAGCCGTTCCCGCATTCAGCGAAAACTTCGCCCCCGGAGGCACTCTTCCCATCCTGGCTCACGGTGAAGCGGCGGATGTGGCGGGGCCCGTCTGAGTAGTGGGACGCGCCCGTGTCTGCCACGTAGAGCAGGCTCTCATCGGGGGAGAAGGCCAGGCCGTTCGGGCGGACCATGTCCGTGATGACGGCGGTCAGGTCACCTGTGGCTTCATCGTAGCGGTAGACGTAGCAGCCATCGACTTCGGCTTCTGACCGGTTGCCTTCGTAGTCGGAGTCGATACCGTAGGTAGGATCGGTAAACCAGATCGAGTTGTCTGACTTCACGACCACGTCGTTCGGGCTATTCAGGCGCTTGCCCTGGTAGCTATCAACGAGCGTCGTGACCGAGCCGTCGAACTCGATGCGGCTGACGCGCCGCCCGCCATGCTCGCAACTGAGCAAGCGTCCCTGGCGATCGACGGTGTTGCCGTTGGTGTTGCCCACGTTTGTGCGGAACACGCTTACCGTATTGTCCGCGGTGTCCAGGCGCAGTTGCCGGTTGTTCGGAATGTCGCTCCAGATGACCGATTTCCAGGCTGGCGACCAGGCCGGCCCTTCCGCCCAGGCGTACCCCTCGGCGAGCTTGTAGACGCGCGCGTTGGGGTTCATGCACGCCTTGAACCGCTCATCGATGAACTCGAACTCATGCGCCGCCATGGCTTCTCCTTGTCGCCTCAACCTCAATGTCGCGGGCGATACGGTATCACGGGGTGGCGACCGTTGCCGCCAGGATTCGTTGCCGTACGCGCAGAGTTGCAACGAACGCACGGCCTACTCACGCCTGACGATGGCAGCCCGTCTCTAACCCTGCAACAGGAAGCCGACATCTGCGTCGGCTTCCTGTCGCCTGCTAGTTGGAAATCGTCGCTACTAACGTCTCGTACTCGGCGATGTCCGCGCGATACCCCGCAAACCCTCCACGCCAGAACTCGGGGTCATGCAGGTCAATCCCGAAGCCGGCGGCAAGCTCGTTCGCGGTGCGCATGCCGGAGTCGGCGAGCAGCGCATCGAGCCGGGCGTAGAAACCTTCCGGCTCGCGGTCCTTTACGGCCAGCAGCCCCAGCGCGAAGAGGAGCCCGAAGGCGTAGGGATAGTTGTAGTAGGCGATGTCGCTGATGACGTAGTGCGGCTTCGTCCACCGGTAGACGGCTACCGTGGCGGGATCAACGGCGTCGCCGGTCACGCTCACCCACGCCTCTCGGGTGATCTCAGTCAGTTCAGCCGGTGATAACTCGCGCTCGGCACGGGTCGCGAACACCTGCTGCTCGACCAGGAAGCGCGCATGGGTATCGAAGACCGTGGCGGAGAACGCGATCAGCCACGAATCGAGGACGGAGAGCGCCTGCGCGCCGGTGGCTTCAGCGCGTGCCGCCCGTTGTGCCAACGCCTCACAGAAGGTGCTGGCCGTTTCCGCCAGTGTCATAGGGAAGGCTACGGGCGCCGGGAGGTCGTCTGGCGGGTTCTGCAATGACGTGCGCCCAGCCTGTGCGGCAACCGCACTGTGATATGAATGCCCCAGCTCGTGCGCCAGGGTGCTCATCTGGTCGTAGACGGGCAGGTAGTTCATGAAGATGCGCGTCACTTCGGCGCCCACGCCGATCGAGAAGCCGCCGCCATCCTTGCCCTGCCGGGGTTCGGCATCAATCCAGTTTTCGCGGAAAGCGCGCTGCGCCAGGTCCGCCATCGGCTGGTGTTCGGCCGCAAACGTCTCCAGGATGAACTCTTGCGCCCGCTTGTAGGGCCAGGCCATCGGTTCCCCAACCGGCGCGTCGAAGTCATAACCCGCTAACCGGTCAACGCCGATGACCCGTGCCTTCGCGCGGAGGTAGCGCTGGTAGTCTGGCACCCCTTCGCGGATCGCCGTTTGCATCGCGTTCAGGGTCTTGCGGTCTATCGCGTTCTGGGCGAGGGAGACATCCAGCGGGTCATCCCACCCACGCCGCGCCGCGAGTACACGCTGCTGCCCCTTGACCGCATTGATGGCGGCTGCCAGTGGCACGCCCAGAGACTCCCATGTGGCATTGACCGCCTCGTCCGCGCGCTGGCGGAGGGTTCGGTCCGTGTTGTAGGCGAAGTTGCTCGCTTCGCTCAGCGCCATCTCCTGTGGCTCGCCGTCGACCTCGATGATGACCGTGGCGCGACCACCCAGGTCGTCCCGGAGCGACGACCAGGCTGCCGCTCCGGCAACGCCGAGTTGCGCGGCCAACTCTTCTTCACCGGCTGGCATCAGGTGCGCGCCCATTTCCTGCACCCGCTTGAGCGTTGGCAGATGGTCCGCGACCGTCTTCGACTGCGCAGCAAGGTCGTTGAGGTGAACCGAAGCCAGCAGCGCGGTGAAGCGCGGGGCAATGCCGCCCAGGTCTGCCTTCACGAGGTCCCACCTGCTGGAAGCGATACTGGCCGCCTCGTTGGTGACATCGGCGGCTACCAGGCAGTAGAGGTAGCCCTCGATGCGGGTCGCGGCATCGAGAAGTGCGTTGTACTGGTCGATGTTTTGGGTCAGCGACTCTGCCGTGAATGCTGATTGCTCAGCCAGCGCGAGCGCTTCCAGGAGGCCAGCCGCGTCAGATTGCACAGCCTGCATGGCAGCCCGAATTTTCGGTGACTCGGGTCCTGGGAAAAGGACGTCGAGATCCCATCGCGGCAGGGTTTCTGACGCGTTTGTTGCTGCGGTCATGAATCAGTTTCCCCTGGTGAGTGGTGCAACTAGCCCTTGACGTAGGCAAGCTTCTCGGCAACCTTGCCGTCACGAACCGTAAAGATATCGACACCTCGCACGTGGCCGTCGCCCCAGGAGTAGTTCCACCTCACCGTCGCGCGGCAGCCGGCGGCAAAGATATCTTCGGCCACGAAGTGTGCTTGCGGCGAGTTGGCGAAGAACGAGGTCCAGAAGGTGCGCACGTCATCCTGCCCGGTGAAACGCTCGCCATCCGGGAAAGGTGAGGTCTTCTCGAAGACGACATCATCGGTCATGAGCGCCATGACGCCATCGACGTCGTGCGGGTTGAACGCCTCATTGAAGCGGGTGATCGTCTCCAACGTCTGCTTGGTCGTCGAGTCGTTCATGCGGACCTCCTGGAGTGCGACGGCAGTCAAGATCAGGATGCGTGCGTGTCTATCGCCCGGTCGATGAGCCTGTCCCGGATACGCTGGGCATTGCCCAACGCGATGGCGAGGGGATCGTGCGCATTGAGGTTGGCCAACCCCGGCTGCCGGTACTCGATCATGGGAATGGTGAGCAGGTTGCCCCGTGGCGTGTACTCCATCAGGATGAAGCCGTAGGCAAGATCGAGCGTGTGCACCAGAGTGTCCAGGATCTCGGCGGTCGCCAACTCGTGCGAGATGGTGCGATCACGAAAGCTGTTCAGCCAGAGCTTGAGGTGCTTGAGTTCCAGCACCTTCTGGTCCGGCATGAGGACCAGGTGCACGGTGGCAAAGTCCGGGTAAGCCGAGCGAGGGCAGAGGCAGGTGAACTCAGGGAAGCGCTGATAGAGCACTTCCCGGTGACCTTGCGGGGCGGGCCAGATTTCCCAGTTGTCGGGGTCCGCCGCCTGTTGCACCGCGTCGCTACCGTAAGTTGAGGAGCCCGATTCTGGATGCTGGTCAACCAACTCGGTTTCCTGCCAGTTGCGTACCATTTCGCTCGATGCTGCCGACCGTCACGCTGCGGGTGAGCTTGAAGAGTTTACTCCGCGGGTAGAGGGCCAACACCGCCGAAGAGCGTGATTGCCTCGGTCGATCCGGCGTTGCTGATGTCGACCGTGTTGCCGTCCGGAAAGTAAACGGCGTCACCCGCGCCAAACGTGACGGTGTCGCCCGTAGCCGCTTCGGCGACCTCTGGTTGCTCGCCTGCCTGCACGCTCTGGGCGAAATCGCGCAACACGACGAACCCGGGCCCGCCCGTGGTCTTCATCGTGAACTCGCCAGCCGACCCGGCTCCCAGTTCCGCGCCTGGCTGGGCCTGACCGGGGAAGGCTGCGCCGGGCTGCAAGGTGAATTGCCCGAGCCAGAACAGCGCGCCCTCGTCCAGTTCGGGCGTGTCGCCAGCAGCCAGAGGCGAGAACGTCACGCCTTCTGGGACGACGTCAGCGTTGCCGGCGTCCGAGGTGAATGGCGCGGCCACGAGCACGAGCGCCGAGGCAGAATTGTCTCCGGTCGAGATTTCGCCGACGGCCCCAGCTGGAATCAACGCAGAGTCGCCACTCGCCAGCGAAAACTCCGTCCCTGCCGCCGCTTGTTCAGTCTGACCCGGTTCAGCATCGGCTCGGCCAATCTCGACCGGTGTATCGAGCATTCCGCTGAGCTCACCTTCACGCACGGCAACGAGCGAGACCGTTTGCGCGTCGGGTTCGAGCGGCAAAGTCGAGTTTGCCATCATGCTGAGCTCGATGAGCAGAATCTGGTCCGCCTCCTGGGGCACCTCAGCGGCGATGCCGTTGGCGAAGACCTCCAGCGACACGCCTTCCGGCATCCCATCCTGGGCGGAAACGGCGGTAGCAAGACCGGCTGCGATGAGTACGCCAAGAAGCAGACTGCGTCCCACAGTAAACAAGCGCAAGGAAAGGTCCTTTCTGCATCATGTACGAGTGCGAACCACTATCTTAGCGGTTCAGTTTCGTGAGGGTGGTCACGTGCTACCCGGGCCAACGGAGGCGTTCATGAGCGAGCAGGTCTTCGCAGAGACCACCGATGAAGCGGTGTGGCCCAATGACGCGGCCGAACTGACGCGCCGCCACAAGGAGAGCCTGTTCCCGAGCGTCGGGCTGTTCTATGACGAGCCGATCGAACTCCGGCAGGGGGAGCGCCAGTACGTCTACGACGGCGCGGGCCAGCAGTACCTCGACTTCTTCGGCGGCATCGCCACCGTGTCGTCCGGCCACAACATTCCCGAGATCAACGAGCCGATCAAGGCCCAACTGGATCGCATGATCCACAGCAGCACGCTGTTCCTGATCCGCTCGCAGATCGAACTAGCCGAACGGCTGCGCGCCAGTACGCCGCCCCGCTTGAACAAAGCGCTCTTCACCAACAGCGGCACCGAAGCGAACGAGGCCGCGTTCCTGATCACCACCCTGGCTCGGAACTCCAATGAGTTGATTGCCCTGCGGCACGCCTACCATGGCCGCTCTTTCGCGACCACGAACGCCTCGCAGACGCCCTGGCGTTCCAGCACGCTCTCCCCGCTGCACGTGCACTATGTCGGCAATCCCTATTGCTACCGCTGTCCGTGGGAGAAAACGTATCCCTCGTGCGACCTGCTCTGCGCCAGGGACGTGGAAGCGGTTATTCGCACGACAACTAACGGGCAGCCGGCGGCATTCATCGCGGAGCCAATCCAGGGTGTGGGCGGGTTTCTCACCCCTCCTCCGGAGTACTTCATCCGGGTCAAGGAGATCCTGGATCGCTACGGCGTCCCGTTCATCAGTGACGAGGTGCAAACTGCCTGGGGCCGTACGGGCGTGGCAGATTGGGGATTCCAGGCCTACCACGTCGAGCCGGATGTGATCGTCTTCGCGAAGGGTCTGGCAAATGGCATCCCGATTGGCGGACTGCTGGCGACGGACGAACTCGCCGGGGCCATCCGCTCCCTGTCACTCTCCACGTTCGGCGGCAACCCAATTGCGACGACGGCGGCGCTGGCCAACCTCAACTACATCACCACTCACCACCTGCGGGAGAACGCGCTGCGCGTGGGCAGCTACCTGATGGAGCGCCTGCACGAACTGATGGAACGGCATCATGTGATCGGGGACGTGCGCGGCATGGGCCTGATGATCGCGCTCGAGCTGGTGCGGGACCGGGCGACAAAAGAGCCTGCCCCGGATATCCTGCTACGTGTCCAGAACGAGGCGAAGATGCGCGGGCTGATCATTGGGCGCGGTGGACTGCACGCGAACGTCATCCGCATCTGCCCCCCGCTCATCGTCACCGAGCGCGACGCCGACGATGCGATGCGCATTCTGGATGAAGCATTCGCCGCCGCCACAATCGCCTGAAAGTTGAAGGCGACAGCGTCAAGAGACCGCTAAACTGATCGTGGGACGTGGGTATGACGAGGAGCAGGAATGTCCAGCGAGTGGCAGGAGTCGTTTGGGGACCGCTTGATTGGCGTGATCAGGCTCAATCGCCCGATCTACGAGGGGATCAAGCGGGATCCACGCGCCACGACGCAGGCACTGCTGATCGTCATCTTTCTCGGGTTGGCCACGGGCATCGCGCTGACAACAAACCCGTTCGCAATTGATACGACTGCCATGGATGCTGAGACGGCATCCATGGTCAATCAGATGACTCAGGCGTTCACCTTCGAGACGAACACGCAGAAGGTCGTCGCGCTGGTCTTGAGTGTGATTACCTCGCTCGTGAGCTGGTACATCACGTCCTGGTTGCTGACCTTTGTGGGCAACCGCATTTCGCGACAGCTTGGAGACCGCACTACCAGCGAGCAAATGCGCCGCCTTGTGGGCTGGGGGTATGCCCCGCAGTTGGCCGCGTTTCTGGCACCCATCCCCGTCATCGGGGGGCTGCTGGCCTTTGTTGGGGGGATCTGGGCGTTTGTCACCGGCGTTATGGCGATACGGACCGCGTTCAATGTCAGCATTGGCCGCGCTATAGCCATTGAGATCCTGGCGTTTCTTGTCTACCTGGTCGTGATCTTCGCCGTGGTGTTTCTCGCTGCCCTGGTCTTTGTCGCCATCGCCTAGTTCGCGGGCACGTCTCAATCTCCGGAGGGATCGCTGTGCAACCAGCTACGTACCGATCTTCGTCTTCCTACGTTGAGCGCATTCGTGGCATTCTCAGCCTGAATCCTGCCACCTTCCGTGATGTGGAAGAGGACATGGACGCGACCGGGCAGGCGGCGCTCACCGTCCTGTTGGCGGCATTCGCCTCCGGGATTGGCGCCGTGATCAGCCGCGATCTCATTCCCAACGCTCTGGGCATCGCGGTTTCCTCGATTCTGCAGTGGATCGTGTTCTCCCTGGTGGCGTACTTCGTGGGTTCCACGATCTTCGCGACCCAGCGCACCTCCGTCACGCCTGGGCAGGTGATGCGCACAATCGGCTTCGCGCAGGCGCCCAAGTTCCTGATGGTGGTTGGCTTTGTCCCCCTGTTCGGCTGGATAGTCGCGCTGGTGGCTCTGATCTGGTTTGTCGTTGCAGCAATCTACGCGCTACGCGAGGCGTTCGAGTTCGATACCGGTCGTGCGATCGGCACGGGACTTGTCGCATTGCTTGGCATCGCCATCCTGGACGTTGGGCTCAGCGTGTTCTTCGGGATCGGCTCCGCGCTCTTTGGGGCGCTGGATTCGGTCGTTCGCGCCATCATCCCCTTCTAGCATGAGCCGCCCACCGCTCCGCCTGGTTAAGCCGCCGCGTTCCGGTGGCGGCTCACCCGTGGACCGTATCATCGGCGTGGTGAAACTGCAGGAACCGGTTTACGCAGAGATCAAGCGTGACGCCACGGCCATGAACCAGGCCGTCCTCGTGGTGCTCGTTTCAGCGTTGGCTACCAACGTCTGGGTGGCAGCGTTCGCGCCGAATGGGATCATCCGTGCGGTCGGTGGAGTGGTGCTGGCGTTCGTTGCGTGGCTCCTCTTCGGGACCTTGGCCTGGTGGCTGGGGACTCGCTGGTTTGCGCCTCGCTATGCGCCGCCTGATCTGCGGCAGATGCTGACGCTGACTGGCTTCGCGACGGCGCCGACAGCGCTCAACATCCTGGGCTTCGTGCCCCTCATCGGCTGGCTGATCCTGATGGTGGCATCCATCTGGAGCCTGCTTACCGCCTACACCGCCGTCCGTATTGGCCTCGCGACTGACGAGCGAAACGCCCTCATCGTCACATTTATCGCGTACCTGGCGAACGCGCTTCTCTTTGCGCTGACGGCGAACGTGCTGGGTATCGGCCGCGGCGGTGGGTTCCTGTTGCCGTAGCCAGGGGATCACCTACGTTCGAAACCGAGGCCGCGGGGTGTAGGCTGGAACGAGGCTGGGCCGAGATCCTTCGCCTGTAGGCTCAGGATGGCACAGAAAGGCGGACGTCTACATCGAACCGCCTTGTAGCCGAGGGCCAGGTGCACCAGATGCTGAGTCTTCTAGCTGCGGACCAGATGCTGAGATACACGCGACCGGTCAGAAGAAGAAGACACGCGCAAAGGCAAGCAGCACCACGAGTGCTCCCAGCGAGTACCACGCGATCTGCCGCTGCTTGCCTACCCACGCTAGCGCAATCGGGATGCAAAGCAGCGCTGCGGTCAAGATGAACTCGAGGAAGAGCTGGAGGCCGGGAACGTCACCGCTCCGCGCCAAGGAAATGGCGATCTGGGTGAAGAACGCCAGTACGGCGAAGAAGATGGTGATGTTCCAGAGCGAATTGGGCAGCTTGCGAATGAATGCTCTCATGCTGCAAGCGTAGCGTGCTCCGCGCGCTACATCACCCCGCCGCCATTGGGGGACAGCGTTTGCCCGATGTAGAGGCTGCTGGCGGGCGATGCGAGGAAGACCGCGGTCGCGGCGACTTCGTCGGCCTCAGCAAAGCGTTTCAGGACCTGCGCAGAGAGCTTGGCCTTCGCCCACTCCGGGTCTTTCGCCCGCTCGGCAAGCAGGTCGGTACGGAGCGGTCCAGGCGCGATGCAATTGACCCGCACCCCCTGCTCGCCCACCTCGCGTGCGACTGAGCGGGTGAAGGCGATGACGCCTCCTTTCGCGGCGGCGTAGTGGGCCAGGCGCGGTACCCCGAGTTGGGCGGCACGGGAGGCGATGTTGATGATGGCGCCGTGCTGACGCGTGAGCATGCCTGGCAGGACCGCCTGCGTGCAGAGAAAGACGCCGGTCAGGTTGACGGCGATCATGCGGTTCCACTCGGCGAGGGTGATCTCGGTGACCGGAGACTCGCCAGAAATGCCCGCGTTATTGACGAGAATGTCGATCTTGCCTGCTTCGGCCTCGACCCCGGACACGAAAGCCTGGACATCGTCCGGTTCGGCGACGTTGCCGAGGGCAAGGCCAGTCCGTCGGCCCTCGGCGCGAATCGCGTCAAGTGTGGCTGCTGCTTCCTTGGTCTCGGCCAGGTCGTTGATCCAGACATCTGCTCCGGCGGCAGCCATCGCCAGCGCGATGGCGCGGCCCAGGCCGCGCGCTGCGCCGGTGATCAGCGCCACCTGCCCGTCAAGACGGAACGCGTCGTTTCCCATGCGCTCAGGATGCCAGTTCACGCATGACGGAGTAGAGCGGCTGCTTCAACTCGAAGCCGATGCCAGGCGCATCAGGGAGCGCCACGAAGCCGTCCTCGACCGGGATGTTGTCCGCGAAGCCGCCAAACGGCTGGAAGATCCCGGGGTAGGATTCATTGCCGCCCAGGCCGAGACCTGCCGCCATATTCAGCGAGATCTGGTGGCCGCCGTGCGGCACCACGGTGCGCCAGGACCAGCCGTAGTCGCGCAGCATGTCCAGGGTGCGCAGGTATTCCACTAGCCCGTAGGAGAGCGCACAGTCGAACTGCAGGATGTCCTTGTCCGGGCGCATCCCACCATAGCGGATGAGGTTGCGCGCGTCCGGCATGGAGAAGAGGTTTTCGCCGGTCGCCAGTGTGTGCGGGTAGATCTCGCCCAGGCGTGCCTGGATCTCGTAATCCAGGGGGTCTCCGGCTTCCTCGTACCAATGCAGGGAGTAGGGGGCCAGGGCCTCGGCGTAGGCAACGGCCTCGTCCAGGTTGAAACGGCCATTAGCGTCCACCGCAAGCCGGGTGCCGTCGCCGTCCAGCACCTCGATGACCGCTTCGATGCGCCGCAGATCCTCGTCCAGCGGTGCGCCACCGATCTTCATCTTGACGGTGCGGTAGCCCATGTCCAGGTAGCCGCGCATTTCGTCCTGGAGGGCGCGCAGGTCCTTGCCGGGCTGGTAGTACCCACCGGCTGCATAGACCCAGACGCGCTCATCCGCCTCGCCATTGTTGTAGCGGTCAGCCAGCAGTCGCCAGAGGGGATATCCTGCGATCTTGGCCACGGCGTCCCAGACCGCCATGTCAATCACCCCGACGGCCACCGAACGCTCCCCGTGCCCACCCGGCTTTTCCCCGGTCATCAGGGCCTGCCAGATCCGGTGCGGATCGAGGTTGTCGCCCGCGTCATTGACCAGTGAATCCGGGTTCGCGCCCATCAGGCGGGGGATGAAGCGATCCTGCAGCAGGCCACGCGGGGCATAACGGCCGTTCGAGTTGAAGCCATAGCCAACAACACGCCGGCCGTCGCGCTCCTGATCCGTGACCACCGCGACCACCGAAACATCCATCTTGCTGAAGTCGATGTAGGCATTGGCGATGGAGGAGGAAATGGGAACGGTGGTCTGCCGGATTTCGGTAATGCGCATCGTTGCTCCTGAGAGGTTGTGACTACCCGTTTACTGGCTTCATTCTGCGGGCAAAGCGCCAGCGCTGCGCGGGGTCGGTAACCGTCCGCGCCCAGGAGGCGAGCAGATTCAGCGCAAGGGCCGTGATCAGGATGGCCAGGCCAGGAAACGTCACCAGCCACCACGCGGTCGTCACGTACTCGCGGCCCTGGGCCAGCATCTGGCCCCATGAGGGCACGGAGAGTGGCAGGCCAAGACCCAGGAAGCTGAGTGAGGCCTCGATCAAGATGATGGTGGCGGTCTCCAGGGTCGCCAGCACCAGGATCGGGGAGAGCAGATTGGGCAGCAGATGGCGGGTGATGATCTCGCGGTCTGTACATCCCGTGGCGCGGGCCGCCTCGATAAAGACGTTCTCACGGTAGGAGAGAACCAGGCTGCGGGTGACACGGGCGTAGACCATCCAGCGGGTAACCGCCAGCACCAGCACCACGTTCCAGAAGCCCGCGCCCGTAACGTAGAGAACGATCAGCGCCAGGAGCAGGGAGGGGAAGCCCATCCAGACATCGACCGCGCGCATGATGATGTCGTCGGCCGTGCCCCGGTAGTAGCCAGCGACAAGTCCCAGGGTGGCGCCGACGAGGCCCGAGATGAGCACACTGGCTGCGCCAACCGCCAGGGAGACGCGCGTGCCGTAGATGAGGCGGCTCAGGACATCCCGGCCCAGCGCGTCCGCCCCCAGCACATAAGGAAAGGCATCGGGCGCCGGACGGGTCATCGGCGGGTCATTGCGCAGGGAAAGGCTTTGCTTCGCTGGGTCGTAGGGGGCGATAAAGGGCGCGAAGACGGCAATCAGGATCATGGCCAGGAGGACGACGGCCGCAAAAAGCGCCAGTTTGTCCATCCGGAGAGCTTGCCACAGAAACGCCAACCGCCCCTGACGCACCGGCGATCTCAGGTCATTGACCGCATCGGCGGCGGCCATCGATGCGGAGGCCATGGTCGAGGCGCTCATGTGTAGCGAATCCGGGGATCGAAGAACGTGTAGGCCAGGTCCACCAGCAGGTTCGCGAAGATGATCATCACGGCAATCGCGAAGACGCACGCCTCGATTAGCGGTAGATCGCGCCGCTCAATGGCCTGGATGAGCAATAGCCCAATGCCCGGCCATCCGAAGACCGTTTCGATGACCACCGCGCCGTTCAGGAGCGCCGCAGTCTCGTCACCGATGAGGGTGAGCGCCGGAATGGCGGCGTTCTTCATGGCGTGCAGGGTGACCACAACGCGCTCACTGAGGCCCTTGGACCGGGCCGTTGTCACGTAGGGAGCGCCCAACTGGTCGAGCATCGATGAGCGTATCACCTGGCTAATGCGCCCCAGGGGACGCACCATCAACGCCAGCGCCGGCAGGATGACGTACTGCGGACCGCCAAAGCCGGAAGTTGGCAACCAGCCCAGGTTGACGGCGAAGAAGAGGATCAGCATCAATCCCAGCCAGAAGTCCGCGATGGAGACTCCGGCCAGCCCGACAACGGTTGACGCGCGGTCGATGATCGAGCCAGGGCGAAGTGCAGACACGATGCCCAGCAGGGCGGCGAGGGGAATCGCGACCAGGATGGTGACGCCCGCCAGGTAGAGCGTGTTCGGCAGGCGCTCCAGCATGATTGGCAACGCCGGCGTACGCTGCCAGATCGATTCGCCAAAATCACCGCGGACAGCGCCGCCCATGAAGCGGAAGAACTGCTCATGCAAGGGATCATTCAGGCCCAGGCGGTCGCGCACGGCTTCCACCTGCTCGGGAGTCGCTTCAGGGCGAAGCATCAGGCGGGCAGGGTCACCGAGCATGTGCGTGAAAAAGAAGACGGCTACCACCAGCCCAAGCAGGACGATGACAGAATGCACGAGCCGTCGCGCAATGTAGCGGCCGATGACGAACCTCCCTCAACCGGCGTTGAGTGGTGTGGAATGGAGCGCGGCGAGGAAACCTCGCCGCGCCGCAGGCGACCCTATTCGCCGAGGGACATTTCCTTTACCAGCATGAACCCATCCAGGCGTGGCGTCCAGCTTACGCCTTCCGCCAGGCCGTAGTAGTTGGGCAGGTGAATGAGCGGCACGACCGGGATATCCGCCATGAACGTCGCCGTGATTTCCTGGAAGGCCGCGTCGCGCTCCTCGCCCGTGAGCGAGTTGGCGGCGTCGATCATGGCATCCAGATCCTCATTGCAGTAGGTGGAGACAGAACCGTTGCAGCGGTAGTAGCCGGAGGCCGTCCCGCCAACGTCCATCAATTCGTTTCCATGTGAGTTGGTGCCAATCCAGCCACGATCCGGCGCCACGTTGGGCTGGCCAATCGTGAACTGCTCCTCATAGGCGGCCGGTTCGATGATCTCGGTCGTCGCATTGAGGCCGATCTGCTGGAGTTGTTGCGCGACGTACTCGCCCATCTCCTCGACGCGCGGGTACGCGCCACCACGCACCGCCACCGTGATCGGCAGGCTGATGTCCACGCCGTCGGCCGCCGCTTCCTGCACCAGCGCAGCGGCTCGCTCCGGATCGTAGGGGAGCGCTTCCAGTTCCGGGTTGTATCCAGTTGCGGAGGGTCCAACCATCTGCGTCGCGACATCAGCGCCGCCGAAGAGCGCTTCAGCCAACTCCTGCCTGTCGACGGCCAGAGCTATCGCCTCGCGGACGCGGATGTCGCCCATGGTGGGGTGCATCGTATCCATGCGCAGTGACGGGGTCTCAATACTCGGCGCCTTGTGACAGGTCGGCGTGGTCTCGCAATCCTCGGGCGCCAGGAAGCGAGCGACGTGCGCCTCGCCGGCATTCACCTGTGAGGCGCGCACGGCGGACTCGTCGCGCCAGACGTACTCCACGTCCTTGATGCTCTGTGCGCCAAGCGCGGCGTCTGGGTTGGAAATTCCCCACCAGTCTTCATTGGCGGTCAGTTCCAGGTTCTGCCCGCGGTTCCAGGCGACGAACTTGTAGGGGCCCGTGCCAATGGGCGTATCCGTGATGGAATCGGGATCGTTCGTGATCTGATCCGCGCTGCCAATCGGGGAGAAGTAGAGGCGGTTCGGGAGGATCGGGTCCGGCTCGGCGGTGCTGACACGCAGGGTCAACTCATCGACTGCTTCGGCGCTGATCTGCGGTCCCTGGAACTGGATGATGTCAAATGCGTTGTCGGGACTCCAGGTCCAGTTCAGGCTCGTTGCAGCCGCTTCGGCGTTGAACGGCGTGCCGTCGTGGAAGGTGACGTCCGGCCGCAGCTTGAACTCGATCGTCTTGTCGTCGACCCATTCCCAGGATTCCGCCAACTCTCCAACAAGCTCATTGGTCACGGGGTCGCGGTTCAGCAGGGCCTCGAACACGTTGCGCAGCGGCGCCACGCCAATTGTGGAGTAGGCGTACCAGGATTCCAGCGATGCCGGCTCCGACGCCAGCGAAATGACGATCTTGCCCTCGGGAGCCGCGGCATCCTGGGCGAGCGTTGCCTTGCCGGCCGCGTGGGCTCCAAGTCCGATGAGACTGACGGCTGCCGCACCCTGCATCATCTGACGCCGGGTAGCGCGTTGCTGCAACGATGTGAACGCACGATGGGACAACTGGTTCAAGCGAGATCGATCCACTTGTGCCTCCTTGCACTGGCTCAAACCGGCAACCTGACGGCCGTCGTTGGCGTCCTGTGCGGCTGAGCGAGAGTTAGGGCGACTCTACCGACGCGCAACAACCCTGTCAATATGCACAAAATTGCGCTTGTCGCGGAATCTGCAATCGCAGACCACAGTTACGTCAGGACGATGACGACCCGTTCACGCTCAATTTCCACCGGGTAGGTTTCGGCCTGCAGTTCCTCCACCTCCACGGGGTAGCTCTTGACCCTGGTCCGGTTCGGGTCGAAGACGCTTCGCCCGGTCGCCAGGTCGAACTCCCAGCCGTGCCACGGGCAACGCAGGATCTCGCCTTCGCGGGTGTATTGGATCTCCCCTGGCTTCTCAGCAGTGGCCAGGCCGACGGTTGGACCGAGGCAGAGCTCACCACCCTGGTGCGGGCAACTGTTACGCACTGCGTAGAACGCGCCGTTGACGTTGAAGATGCCAATGGAGCGCCCGGCGATGGTGATGATCTTGCGCTGGCCAGCGGGAATCTCCGAGACATGCGCCACCACATGGCGTTGCGCGGTTCTAGAAACCATAGAGTTCCCGGGCGTTCTCCGCGAAAATGCGTTGCCGAAGTTCTGGCGCCATCTTCGGGAAGGCCTGCTGCGGGGAATCGAAGTCCCAGTGCGGGTAGTCGCTCGAGAACATGAGCGTTTTGTCGGCCTGCATCATCTCGAAGATCTCGAAGAGATGGCGATCATTCTCCGGTTCCTCGATCGGCTGCGATGCAATGCGGAAGTGATCGAGGATGATCTCGCTCGGCTTGCGCGTCAGCCACGGGCACTCCGAGCGCATCGCTTTCCAGTTTTTGTCCAGGCGCCACATCACGTGGGGCACCCAGGCGAAACCGCCCTCGAGCAGGGCAAACTTCAGGTTGGGAAACTTCTGGAAGACACCTTCGCAGACCAGGCTGATCATCTGCGCCTGGAAGACCTGGGACATGCCGGTGTGCCACTCCAGGTAGTAGGAGGTCCAGCCAGCCGCGGTCGGCGGGTGCATGATGCCGATGCCGCCAAAGTGAATCCCCACCGCGAGCCCGTTGCGCTCACATGCTTCCCAGATGGGGTCGTAGAACTGTTGACCATACGGCATGCGCGATCCGGCGGAAATCAGGATTTGCACGATGTCGGGCCGGGAGCCCAGCCGGTCAATCTCCTTTGCCGCCGCGGCCGGATCCTGCATTGGGACCGTAAGTGAGCCACGGAAGCGTGAATCTGCGCTCAACCAGACCTCGATCATCCAGTCATTGAGGGCACTCGAGAGGGCCGCGGCGAACCCGGCGTTCGCCAGGAAGGCCACGTTGTAGAACTGCCCGGTGAGGATGGCAACATCGACGTTCCACTCATCGAGCAGTTGCCGCCGGAAGAGCTGCACGTCCGACCCTGCCATCTGGCCCTCCCCTGGCCGGGCATCCACACGCTCGCCGCCGTTGACGCCTTTCGGATAGGGAGAGCCAGGGAGCGACTTGAACTGGCTTTCGATAATGTAGTCAGCCCAGTACCGGGGGAGATACGGCATTATGTCCTTGATGCCGCTCCAGTTGTGATGCGCATCGGTGTCGATAAGCGAGTAGGCGGGGCGGGTGGCATCTGCATTGGCCGTAACCGGCTGAGTGACCGCCGACATCTTGCTATCCTCCTTGGCGAGATGGCGTGCAGCGCGGCACGCGCGCACGTCTGGGCTGCATCTTCAGATTACCGTCCGTCATTGATCGAGGCAACAGGGCAGGAGTGAACAGGTGGCGGCATCGAAGCCATTCCGGTTCGGCGTGCAGAGCCGGAGCATGGGCCCGCGCGACGAGTGGCTGGCGTCGATCCGGCGGATCGAGGAGCTTGGATACAGCTCCGTCAGTTGGGCGGATCATTTTGTGGGTGGCCTGGACCCGGTCGCCTCCCTGGCCGCGGCAGCTGTTGCGACCGAGCGCTTGCGGCTGACGAGCTTCGTCTTTGACAACGATTTCCGGCACCCGGCCGTGCTGGCCATGTCTGCTGGCACCATCGACATCCTGTCTGGCGGCCGCCTGGAGCTGGGCATCGGCGCTGGCTGGATGAAGCCTGAGTATGAGCAGTCCGGGATTCCGTTCGATCCTCCCGGCGTGCGAATTGCGCGCCTGGAAGAGACGCTGCAACTCCTCACGCGCCTGTTCACGGGAGAGCCAGTCACGTTCCAGGGCGAGTTTTACCAGGTGGACGGCATGATCCTGCCGCCCGTGCCGGTGCAGCAACCACACCCACCCTTCGTCATCGGTGGCGGAAGCCGCAAGATCCTGACACTGGCCGGGAAGTACGCCGATATCGTTGGCATCACGAACCGGGCCCTGCCTGATGGGGCCAAGGACCTGGAGGATCTGACTGCTGAGGCCATGGAGCGAAAAGTAGAGTGGGTCCGGGAGGGAGCCGGGGAGCGTTTCGCCCAGATCGAGCTCAACCTGATCTGCGGCCGCGTCGTCATTACGGACGACTGTGAAGCGGCAGCAGCCAACATGGCGGCCCAACTTCCCCTGAGCGTGGAGCAGATTATGGATGCGCCAGCCATCCTGATCGGATCGACTGATCAGATCATTGCCACCCTGCAGGAGCGGCGGAAACGCTACGGGGTCTCCAACATTGTGGTCATCGAGCCCGTGATGGAGACCTTCGCGCCGGTGGTCGCGGCCCTGTCGGGCAAGTAGCCGCAGTTCTACCCGGCGCCTGCTTGCAGGGGTAAGCGCACCGTCACCGTGGTGCCGTTGCCTTCCACGCTGGCGATTTCGATCGTACCGCCGTGCTGCTCCACAATGCGGCGGCTCCCCCACAGGCCCAATCCGGTTCCTGCGATGCGGCCCTGCACGTTGCGGCCACGATGGAAGCGCTCGAAGATGTGCGGGAGATCATCAGCGGGGATCCCGACGCCATCGTCGCTGATGGTCACGATCCCCACGGCATCCGTGCCTTCTCCGTCACGGGAAACGCTGGTGGCCACGACGCCACCGGCAGGGCTGTACTTGATGGCGTTCGCCAGCAGGTTCTCCAGCACGCGGGTGATGCGGCTGGCATCCCACCAGCCGACCACTGGCTCGACGCTGGTCTCCAGATGCAGAGACGCCGCGCCGTTGGCGCCCTCAAACGAGGAAACCACCGTGGTGGTGAGTTTCGCCAGGTCGACCGTGCCGTAGTTGAGGTCCAGGGGCCGGTCTGCTTCGAGCCGTGTCACATCAGTCAGATCTGAGATCAGGAGGCGCGCGCGCTCCACGGCCTGGTCGATTGCTGTGAGGGCGGCTTCCAGTCGTTCCGGGTGCAGATCGTCGCGCAGCAATCGACGGCGCAGCAGTTGACCCTGTCCGCGTATGACCGTCAGCGGACCGCCCAGATCATGCGCCATGGCATCGACCAGCTGCACCTTGGCGGCTTCGGCGCGTTCGCGTGCGCTTAGCTCGTCCTGGACTTGCTGGAAGAGGCGAGCGTTCTCGATGGCGATCGCAGCCTGGACTGCCAGACCAGTAGCGATTTTCTCCGCGCGCTCGGTAAAGACTCCGGGCTCCGGACTACCAAAGAGCAGGCCACCCATCACCTCGCCTTGCCGGCCAAACACAGGCACAGCGAGGTAGCTGACGACCGGGAGGTGCCCCGATGGAATACCAAAAAAGGGCGGGTTCTGCGCGTACCGAGGATCCTGTCGTACATCCGCGCTACGCACCACTCCAGTGCCACGGAACGTCTCTGCGAAAAGCGCGGTGTTGCGCGGCAGAGGCACCCCGGCGAATTCTTCAGGCGTCGCGCCACCCAGGGTATAGAGGGTGTAGAAGTCGCCCCGGGCATCGCGGGAGTTGTAGAAGAACGCGCCCATGGCGGCGCCAGTGAGCGAGGTGGCGGCATCTGTGACTTCCTGCATGAGGGCATCGAGGTTGAGTTCCGCGCTCAGGAGCCGCCCGACCTCGTTAATGATGGCCAGCGCTTCGCGTTCCTCACGCAGTTGCGACTCCGCCTTGCGATGCCGGGTCACGTCACGGATGGCGGAAAGGTAGATCTTGCCGCCGGGCAGGTCAGCCGCTGTCGCCAGTGCCTCAACGGGAATGACCTGGCCATCCTTGCGCACGAGTTCGAGTTCGTCTCGCCAGGCTCCGTTCAACAGGAAGCGTGCGTACTCCGCTGCGGTCCAGGTGGCATCTCCCGCGACGATATCCGCGACTGAGTGCTTCAGCAGTTCTTCACGCGAGTATCCAAGCAGCGCTTCCGCTGCCGGGTTGGCGTCCAGGTACCGCCCCTGTTCGTCCGCCACCAGAATCGCGTCGCCCATCCCGGAGAAGACGGCCTGGTAGCGTGCTTCGCTTGTCCGAAATTGTTCCTCGGCCAGATGCCGCGGAGTGACGTTCTCATGGCTGACGAGGAAGCGCGGTTCGCCAGCGGCATCGATTCGCGCGATGCGGAACTCGAACCATCGACGTTCATGCGGCGCGTGACAGGGGTAGTCGGAGACGAATGACGACCTTTCCTTGCCAGACAGCACATCCTGGATGCCGGTGACAATGCTGATGGCATGCCCGTCTCCAGTTGCGACCGCGCATTGACAGGCGGTGAGGTAATTCGCGCCTATTCCGTTGTTGGCAAGTGCCAGTTGATTCGCCGTGCCAAAGTCACGCCACGCGGCGTTGACCAGCACGATTGTGCCGGTCCCATCAAGGATCGCGATATGCGCGGGAAGGGCGTCAAGCGCGGCCTGGAACAGATCGGTGGGTTGTGCGGGTTGGCTGCTGAAGCCATTGGAACTTGTCACGGTCTCCCGCGGGAACTACATGCGCGACCCTGCGGAAAAGCATAGCTAAAGGCGGGGAACCCGGGACTTCCTCAGTGTTCATGGCTGTTCCTGAGACTACACGCATCCAGATTCGACGGGACGCCGTACCTTGGTCAGGAGCAGTCTTGGTGCCAACGCGACACGGTTGACGGCGTCCAGAGCGTTAAGGATGCAGAACGCCGGCAGTCTGGCATAGGACCTCCCGGACTGTAGAGGGGAAGAATCATGGATCATACGCAATTTGATGCCCTGACGCGAGGACTTGGTCGACAGGCGGGCCGCCGCCAGATGTTCGGCGCCATCCTGGGCGGGGGGCTGGCAATACTGGCCGCCGCGCCATCGGAGGCGGCGCGCCGGCGCAAGCGCAAGGCGCGTGGGAATGAAGTCAGCGCGGATGACACCGATCAAACGATCCAGTTGCCTCCGGGAACACTTGCCGGTGGTATCTGGGACGAGACCATCGATATCTGCCATTACAATCCAGAGACCGGCGGCTATGACGTCATGCCGGTCAGCACCGTCCTGGTGCCCAACTACCTGAACGCCGGCGACACGCTGTACATCGACTGCTGCACGGATGCCGAGTGCGGCCCGCTGCCATGCCTCGAGCCCACTAGTTGCGTGCAGGGCGCCTGTGCCTATGATGTTGTTGAAGGGGCAGCCTGCGCACTAGACGATGGCTCGACCGGGTACTGCAACTCTGACGCGGAATGCGTCGCGCCGGCGTATGCCCCCGTGACAACGACAGGGACGGATTCCGCCGCCTACCCCCCACCCGCCGAGAGCGGATACGACCCAGCATACGACGCGGGTGCCGAGGCGACATACGATCCGGCCTATGACCCCGCCTACGATCCGGCTGCAGAGCCAGGTTTCTAGTTCGATCTCGCGCACAAGAAAGCGCCAGTCCCGGCGGTCCGGGACTGGCGCTTCTTCGTTCACACGAGCTTACGCCGTGGGGGTAGCTTCACCAGCTGCGGCATCGCGAATCTGGTAGAGCACGTCCAGCGTGTTCATCTCGGACCAACTCTCGGCGATCTGACCGCAATCCAGGCGGTAGATGTTCACTCCCGTGAGGTTTACGGACGCTCCGGCCCCTGGCTCGCCCAGGAACTCGCCACCTTGGGTTGCAGTGCCCGACCAGCGAACGACCACAACGTTCTCATCCGCGAACGCGTCGTCGATGTTGAGCGTGAGATCCGGGAAGGCCTCGAATTGCCGGGTCAAGGAGTCCTTGAGGGCATCGGTTCCAGAGACGTCAGGGAAGGCAGCGCCATGATGGATGATGTCTTCTGACGCGATCTCGTCCAGCACGTCCAGATCCTGGTTATTCCAGACCTCTGTAGTCCACCGCTTAGCGGTCTCGAGATTGGCCTCCGCCCCAGAACCAGCACAAGGCGTCGCCGCGCCTCCGGCCGCTGGGGTGCTCGCCGCCATGGCGTCGGCCATAGGAAGCATCGGCACATCCGTCGCGCCGAGAGCGGCACGTAGGCTGACGTGGTCCGCCTCGCCCCACGATTCCGTGATCTGGCCGCAGGCGACACTGAAGACGTTGATCCCCGTCCAGGAGACGGTCTTTCCAGTCGGGGCGATGCCCTGCCACTCACCTTCCTGGGTGCCGGAGGCGGTCCAGACGGTGGCGGCCATGTCTTCGGTCGCCGTCACCAGGTCAACGTTGAACTTCAGGTCGGGGAAGGCAGTGTTGAAGAGCGCCCACCGCTCGGCAAACTCATCGAAGCCGTTCGTGGTACCGGCGATGCCCCAGTGATGAATTTCGTTCGGGGCAACGACCTCAGAAATCTTGCCTTGCGGACCCCACACCGCCTCTGCCCAGTACGCGCGCGCCAACTCCGCGTTTTCTTCTGGAGTGGTTGCCGCGCACTCCGCCGCGGGAGTAGCATCCTGGGCCGCGCTGACTGGAAGAATCAGCGATCCAAACAGCGAGCAAGCTGCCAGGGCAGTCACGACGAACCGGGAACGTCCAGACATATCCACCTCACCCTCACACAAGAAGACCAAAAAGCCGCTCTCAAATCCTATCAGGCACAACGTGATTTGGGTGTAGCGAACGACCGCCAACCAAGCGGTAGAGGAGGCTATTCCGGTACTCGGGTGATCTCCGAAACCCTCTCCACGACGCGCTCTTGCTGGGGCGACACAGCGATCTCGCCGTTGTCCCAGTCGAATGTCGATACTGGGTGTGCTCCGCCGGTGTACGGAAGGACATCCTCACTAGCATCGAGCTTCAGCGTCAATGCCCCAGCGTCATCGCCGATCTCCACCAGGTCCTGCATGAGTTGTCGAAGTTCGCTGTTATCGGGATCGAGCTCGAGCCGCAATCCAAGCTGCATGATGAGATTTCGGTACTCGACGGCCGGAACGGTGCTTCGAGATGCCAATGTGCTGCTCCTTTGCTATGTCTGTGAAGAGTGCGCTGGTGTGACAGTATCGAACCCGGTAACTGCGATGCCGTGCGCGTACACCTTTCTTGCCCTGCCCTCGCAAGACATGCGATGCCAGCGTTGAGAGCATCAGCCAGACCCGGCTCCGCCGGGCTATCGGCGGGCTTTCGGCTGGAGATCCCCGCAATCCGCAGCCCAAAGTAGATGCCGCAGCTCCCGATCTCCAGCAAATGTCAGGCATTGGTTGGCGCCAGGTAATCCATTCTTGATCAAGAGCAAGATGCGCGCCGAGACCATGTCCAACCGCAGCGTGACAGTTGAGGTCAATTTCACGCGTTTGTGAAAGATAGAGTCGCCGCCCGTGTTCTGCTTGGAATAGACCGGATGAAAAGGAGTACTCCCGAACCCGGGGCATACTCCGCTACCACGCAAGTCTGAGAAGGTTATTGATTGCGTCGGGCAAGCAGTGAGAACAGGCGGCTGGCCTGGAACGCCAGACGAAGTTGCGGAGGTGGTGATTGGGCCTTGTTCAGATCGCGCGTCGTTCGTCACCGGACAGACAATCATGATCGATGGCGGTCGCCTGACCTGAGGTTCGCCGGTCAGCCCTGGCTGACCGGCACAGGTCCGGATCTGGCTTCTTCCAGCAAAGCAATGTTCACCGCACCCTCCTGCCCCGTCGCTCCGGCATAGGGCTCACCGGCGACCCAGCCAGCGAACGCGGATACCTGGGCCACATAGGGGTTGGTAGCGTTGTCGAACGTGATGCGGGCCCCATCGGACGTAACCAGACGTCCGCCGGCGTCCCCAAGCCGGGGTACGAACACACCGGTCGCAATGCCCCAGCCTCGAGTGCCATGGACTTCAACCCGGTTCGCTGGTCCCTGTACGCCGGTGGCCGTCTCGACGACACCTGTCGCGTTGCCGAGTTGCAGCAGGAGGACCGCCAGATCTTCAACCTCGACATCCCAATGCTGCGTACTGAGCCTGCTGCCAAGCAAACGCGCTTCCGGGAAACCGGTCAGCCACAGCGCGGCGTCCAGGGTGTGGGTTCCAATATCCATGATGGCCCAACCACCGGAGCTCTCGGGATCGAGCCGCCAGGCGTCAGGCAACCCCGCGTATTGGGTCTGCCAACTGGCGCGGACGTAGGCAACGTCCCCGAACGCGCCAGACATAGTTCGTTCATGGAGGGTGCGTAACGCGGGGTGGAAGCGCCCCTGGTAGCCAACACCAAGCCGGAGCCCCTGTTTGTCTGCCAGCGCAGCGAGTTCTGCCGCTTCGGGCGCCTGAGTCGCGAGTGGCTTCTCGGCCAGAACGTGCTTGCCTGCGAGCAAGGCCTGGCGGACGTGTGTGAAGTGCATGTGATTGGGAGATGCTACCCAGACGGCCTGCACATCGGAGTCTTCCAGCAGCGCGGAAACCGATTCAAAGGAACGGGACGCACCCTGGCGCACAGCGAAGGCGGCCGATCCGCGCGGTGTGGAGCCTGCTGCGCCTATGAGCTCCTGACCCGCCTGGCGCAGTACTGGCGCAAAGACCGCGTCTGAGAAACCACTGCTGCCGATCAGTCCCCAGTTGAGGCGAACCACGTCGTTCATCAGGGAGTATTTGCCCTCATTCCACGGCCGACTTCAAGCCTCCAGTGTACGGGGGGAGCATCCAAGTGTGCCGGGAGCGCATGGTGGCTGCACTGCGCTGGATTAGCTGCCAGCTCGTCTACGCGCGGCGCCAGCTCACCAAGGGCGTAGCTACCGGCGATAGGCCTTGAGCGCGAAGCCAAACCGTTCGATCGAGTGCACGCTATTGGGGTTCAGCACCACTTGCACGTGATCTATGCCGACGCCGGCAAATGCATGCAGCACGGTCGCAAGGTGTTCCGGTGATCCACTGAGCGGTTGCGCGTCCGGGGCGCGATTGGGAACGGCATCCGGATAATCGATCTGGACAGAGACCGAGCGGAGCAGCGTTCCCGGGTCTCTCCCGGCGGCTACACAGGCAGCGTCAACCGCGGACATGATGGGAACGATGGCGTCCGGCGTGTTCGCCTGCCAGGAGAGCCAGGCGTTCCAGATGTCCGCATACTGCGCCGTCAGTCCCAGGACACGCGGGCGGTTGGCGAGCGCCCCGATCATGATCGGCGGGCCACTGCGTCTCGGCCCACGCGGCAGTAGTTCGCACTCTCTTGCTGAAACATAGGTGCCAGAGAAATCAACATATCCGTCTCGCAAGAGCGGGACGATCACCGCCAGCGCTTCTTCGAATCGATCAACCCGGTGGTCGAACGGGAAGCCGAACGCACGGAACTCTGGCTCATGCCAGCCCGCCCCAAGTCCCAGGATGAGGCGGCCACCGCTGATCTCGTCAACCGTGTCTGCCATCTTTGCCATCAGGGCGGGGTTGCGCCACAGCGCGCACATGACGAGGGCCCCAATCTCGACGCGGGGTACTATCGCGGCAAGCGCGGCAATTTGCGACCACCCCTCCCAACCGCCGAGCCGCACTCCCGCCTCCGCTTCTATCTGCAGATGGTCAGAGACCCAGATGGAATCTGCCCCGATCGCCTCGGCGAGTTGCGCGCGGTAGAGCACGTCCTGCCAGGTGGGGTCGCTGCCGTCACCGCCTTCTCCCCACGGAGTCAAGAACACGCCGACCTTCATCGACTCAGACCCCTTGCATCCAGTTGGCCAGGCCGGAAATCGATTCCAACGCAACATGCGCTGCTGCCTCATCCGCGGCCGTCACGGGCTTGCCGGAGCGCACCAGAACTGCCGTCATCCTGAGACGCTGCGCTGGGGCGATATCGTTGCGGGCGTCATCGCCAATCATGGCAAGTTCGTCAGCCGAGAGCCCGATATCGCGTATTGCCTGCCGAAAGAAGGCCTGGGACGGCTTGCCAACGGTGGCGATTCGCACCCCGGCCGCCTTCGCGATCGCTTCGATGAAGGGGCCGCTATCCAGCGTCATCCCTTCCTCGGTGCGCCAGGCGACGTTGCGATGCATGGCAATCAGCTTCGCGCCTTTCAGAAGCAGGCGGTAGGCGTGATTGAGGCGACCATAGGTGAGTTCGTGTTCGGCGCCGCCAATCACGACCACATGGGCGCCCGGAGCACCATCTGGTCCGACCAGGCGGACGCCAGCCTCCCGGAAATCCTCGATGGAATCCCCTGTGGAGAGCAGGAAAACGGATGCGCCGGGAAAGCGCTGGGCAACATAGGCGGCAGTGGCTGAAGCCGCGGTGAATACCTCCGCTGGCGCAACCGGAAATCCCTGATGAGCAAGCATCGCGGCGAGAGTCACGCGGCTGGAGACCGTGTTGTTCGTAAGCAACCGGAACGGGATCTTCTGCTCCCGCAGCCAGATCAATGCGTCGGTCGCGCCCGGGATGGGCTGTGTGCCGACGCGGAGCACGCCATCGACATCGATCAGGAAGCCGCGAGGACGTGGCCGATTATCTCTGGTCACGGAACCTGCTCCGCGAGGTCATCATGCGATGGATCTTTGGGTAGCTCGTGGGAGTGCGTCTCTGTCAACCTTGTTCTTGCTCCATGGCGCACTCCCCGGGTTACGGATCAGGGGTGGAGCGACAAGCCCTTGACGACCCGGTTGGCTGCCTTGCGGTCGGCCCTGAAGGCGATTCACACCAGCGAGAGTGCCTCCTGCGCAACGGCGCGCACGGCTGCCCGGTTCGCGTCATCGTGGCCGGTCGTGAAGAGCTCGTCGGTAAAGATGGCCATCTCGATGCCGTGCTGCCGGGCGCGGTCGAACGCTCGACGCACCTCTTCGCGCGTTGCAGAGAAGACGAGCCCCGGCTGCCGGAACATGGGCAGGTACGTACCGCCCGAGCCATCCTCGTACGGTGGTCCCACGGTGTCCGGATTCGTAGCGGCAATCCCACTAACCAGAAAGAGCGTTGCGTTCAACTTCTGCCAGGTTGGCAGGTCGTCACGCAGGATGACCACAAGCTTCGTGTCGAACGTCGGTTGCCCCGCGGTTCCGGCAGACGGAGAAGGCTCCGGGTCAGAGTTCAATGGCTAGCTCCTGCTGCTGTCGCCGATGGTCCAGCCCCCATCGACCATCGTCACCGCGCCTGTCATATAGCGGGCTCGATCTGAGGCCAGAAAGGCGACGACTTCCGCGATCTCATCTGGCTGGCCGAAGCGGCCCAGCGGGGTGCGGCGGGTAATGCCGTTGACCAGGTTCAGGGCGAACGCCTCAGCGGCGTCAGCGGGCGGCGTGCCATTCGCCTGCAGGCGGGCTGCTGTTTCCCGCACCGGGCGGTTCATTTCCGACTCGACGTAGCCAGGCGCCACCGCGTGGACGCGAATGCCGTGGTGACCCCAATCCCGCGCCAGCGCCTGGGTCATACCGATCATCCCGGCCTTGCTGGCGCAGTACATCGCCTCCAGGCCGACCGGCGAGACCCCGGCAATGGAGGCGATGTTGATGATGACGCCGCGCTGGCGGGGGATCATCTCCCGCGCGGCTGCCACGGAGAGTAGATAAGCGCCCTTCAGGTTGGTGTCGAGGATGGCGTCAATCTCGTCTTCCGTGAACTCTTCAGGGGCAGCGCGACGTGTGGAGACGCCGGCGTTGTTGACCACGATGTCGAGCGTACCAAACTGGCTCACCGTTGCCTCGACCAGTGCGGTGATGGCGGACGATGAGCGGACATCAGTGGCGACGGCCGTGGCCGTGCCGCCCTGCGCAACGATGCCTTCTGCCGCCTGTTGCGCAGCCTCGGCGCGGCGGGCGGCGATTACTACCCGCGCGCCGTCAACCGCCAATCGCCGGGCGATAGCCAGTCCAATCCCCTGGTTGCCACCCGTGACGATAGCCACCCGGCCTGCAAGTTCCCCGGATGGCGCTGCGCTCCCCATTGCCTACTTGACCATGAGGTCTGCGTAAGTGCTGCCGACGTTCTCAGGCGGGCGATAGTCCTCACCCCGCTCAACGAGGACGTAGTCCTTGTAGAGTTGGAGATCCTCTGTCGTGGCAAAGGTGCGGGTGCGGTTGTTGATGTCCTCGGCCAGGAAGTGCTTGGCAATCATGCGGCCACTCGTGGCGCAAAAGAGCATCTTTTCTTCGTACCAGAGGGCGTCGTTCTCGCGCCATTCCGCCATTACGCCTGCTCCTCGCTCGCTGCCTCTGCCTCAGGATCGTACCCATAGAACTCACGCGCGGCTTCCAGTGAGATGAATCCCTGTCTCACGTCTTCCTCTACCAGGTCACGTGGCCGCTCCAGCGGGTTGCCGAAGCCACCACCGCCCGCCGAGTTCAGGACGATGCGATCACCCATGGTGACCGGGACGCGGGTGAACTTGGAGTCGGAAACGGTGCCGAAGACCTCGGAGAAGGTGCGGAACTCCGGATCTCCCGGGCGCTGTATGAAGATCCCCCCACTAGCGCCCTCCAGGCCCCCAAAGATGCCGGGTCCGTGCGTGCGCGTGCGGTCGAAGAGCGCGTTGACCGTGATCTCTGGCGCGGTGACCCGGAATGTTCGGCTGCTGGCCAGGCCGCCCCTCCACCTGCCGGCGCCAGCCGAATCGGGCCGCAGCCGGTACTCCTCGACGATGAACGGGTACTTTGTCTCGAGGATTTCGACCGGGGTGTTGCGGCAGTTCCCATTATTCGGGCAAAGCACGCTGTTGCCATCGTGGTCGATGGTGCCGCCCCAGCCGCTGCCTTCTATGTGGTAGTTCGTGTAGTAGTCCCCGTACTCTGGGTGGAAACCGCCGAACAGGAAGTTGCAGGATGAGGCGCCCTCGCCGGCCTGCACGCGCTCGGGCACCGCGCCAGCGAGCGCGCGCAAGACCACGTTCTGGATGTGCGGGTGCGTTTCCGTGTTGCCGCCGACCGATGGTCCTGGGTGCTTGACGTTCATCATGCTGCCCGGGCGTGTCACCAGCCGGATCGGACGGTAGGCACCCGAGTTGATCGGGATATCGCTCGAGACCACGTGCAGGAACCCGCTGTAGCAGGCAGCCGCCGTCACCACGAACGTCGCGTTGATGGGGCCCCTGGCCTGGTCGTCGGAGTCGGTCCAATCGCAGATCGCCTCGTCGCCGCGAATCGTCAGGCGCAGGCGCATCCAGTAGGGCTGGCGGGTGATGCCATCATCTTCCATCTGGTCCTGCGCGTAGTAGACGCCGTCCGGCATCTCGGCGATCTCGGCGCGCATGAAACGCTCCGAGTAGTCGAGAAGCTGGTCTGATGCGGAGGTGAGCATCTCTGCGCCGTACTTGTCCAGGAGTTCGAGCACACGCGCTTCGGCCACGTTCAGCGAGCCGATCATGGCGTGGTAATCGCCCCAAGACGTCTTGGGCGTGCGGTGGTTGGCCAGGATGACCCGCCAGATGTCCTTCACATATTCACCGCGGTCCATGATCTTCAGGGGTGGCAGGCGAAGCCCTTCCTGGTAGACCTCCGTGCCATCCGCCGCGAAGGAGCCGGGGGCCATGCCGCCGATTTCGCCGACGTGCGCCACGTTGCCGACGAAGCCCCAGATTTTGCCCTCGTGAAAGACGGCCTTCACCACCAGGTGCTCTGGCATGTGGTTCTGGCCGCGGTAGGGGTCGTTGTGGATGTAGACATCATCTTCGTTGAAGGCGTCCAGGCCGACCTCGTCCAGCATCCACTTCATGGCGTACTGGCAGGATCCCAGCATGGTCGGGCAGAACTCTGCCTGCCCGATGAGGTCTCCCCGCGTGTTGAACATCATGCAGGAGAAGTCGAGGCCTTCGTTGAAGATAGGGGAGTAGCTGGTCCGCATCATAGCGGTGCCCATCTCCCGGCAGACATTCACGAAGGCGTTGTTGATGACGCTCAACGTGACCGGATCAATCGTGCTCTGGGTTTGCGTGTCCATACGTTCTCCCTTCGTGTCTCAACCTTCTCGAGCGACCTCGGCGTTGATATTCGCCTGAACGACGCCGAGGTTTCTCGACTCTGCTCGACACACGGGCAGCAGCTACAGGTCGATCGTCATCACGCCGGAGGGGTGGACCCGCAGCATTTGGCCAGGGTGAACCACGGTCGTCGAGCTGACTTCCTCCACGATCATGGGGCCGCTGGCGCTGAATCCGGCCGGCAGTTCCTCCCGACGGTAAATCGGCGTATCCGCCAGGCCGTGGCCATGGAAATAGACCTCCCGGCTGCCTGCCCGCTGTCCGGCCGGCCGTGAGCCATTGCTCGGCATGGCAGGTAGCGACACTCCTGCTGCCTGGCCAGAGACCGTCACGTTGAAGCGGATAAGCTCGATGACCTCACCGGTTATGGAGTAGCCGTAGACCTGCTCGTGCACCTTGTCGAACGCACGCAGTGTGCGCTCCAGGAGATCTGGCGTAACCTCGCCGGCTTCCATAGGCACGTCCTGCTCGTAGTTCTGCCCCCAGTAGCGCATGGAAACCGAACGCTCGATGATCGGCTCGCCGCTATACCCCTCGCGCTGCAACTGATCGAGGGCAGCCTCGACCATGCGGTCGAAGTGCTCGCCAACCGTCCTGGCGTCAATGGCGTCGGAGCGGAAGTGCTTGCTCCAGACCTGCGTGATCTTCGGCTCGGCGATGAGCGCGCCGAAGGCGGAGGTGAGACCCGGGTAGACCGGTATGATGACCTGCTTCATCCCCATCTTGGCGGCAATGTCCGCTGCGTGGAGCGGTCCCGCGCCACCGAAGGCAACGAGCGCATACTCCCGCGGGTCGAGCCCCCGGTCGATGGAGAGGACACGGATGGCGTTCGCCATGTTCTCGTTGGCGATATCCAGCACCGCCTGGGCGATCTCGAACCGACCCATGGAGAAACGCTCGCCGACTTCGTCCAGCTTGAGTTCCGCCATCGGCATATTGAGTTGGATCTTGCCGCCGAGGAAGTACTCCGCGTTCAGGCGGCCGAGTACCAGGTTGGCGTCAGTCACGGTGACGTTCTCGCCGCCGGTGTCGTAGCAGACGGGGCCGGGGAATGCCCCCGCGCTTTGCGGCCCGACGCGCAGCAGGCCACCCTTGTCCACCCAGGCGATGGAGCCGCCACCCGCGCCAATGGTGGTCAGGTCGATGGTGGGCGTGGCGACTGGCAGCCCCCACTCGATTTCGAAGTTGTTGGAGTGGGAGATCTTGCCGTCGCGCACCAGCCCGACGTCGCAGGAGGTGCCCCCCATGTCGAGCGTAACCAGGTTGCTGGCTCCGGCCAGTTGCCCGAAGTAGTGCCCGGCGATGATTCCCCCGGCCAGACCCGAGAGCAGGAACTTGATCGGCTCGGCCTCGGCCGCGTCAGCCGGGGTCTTCCCGCCATTCGACTTCATCAGTGACCAGGGCGCGGTGACACCCCCTTCGCGGAAGGCGACGAACGCCTCTTCGATGTAGCCTTGCATGATCGGCTTGACGTAGCTGTCGGCAATCGCCGTGCTCCCACGCTCGTACTCCCGCCAGATCGGGGCGACTTCATGGGAGAGCGAAACCGGCACGCCCGGGAAGCGGTCCCCCAGGAACTCGCGCAGGCGGAGCTCGTGGGCCGGGTTGACGTACGAGAAAAGCAGGCAGACGGCGATGGCCGTGCTTCCCTCGGGATACTCGGCCAGTCGTTCCGTGACCCTCACAGCCAGGTCTTCCAGATTCTCGTCGGTCATGGGAATGAGGACGTTGCCGTGGAAATCCACGCGCTCGGTAACGCCGAGGCAGTTACGGCGTTCCACCAACGGTTCCGGCTTGGTCCAGGTCAGGGAGAAGTGGTGTTTGCGGTTCATGCGCTGGATATGCGGCACGTCCGTGAAGCCCTCGGTGGTCACGTAGATCACCGTGGCGCCAGTGCGCTGCAGGAGAGCATTCGTGGCGACCGTGGTGCCAATACTGATCCCTTCCAGCGCCTCTGGGCCGACCTCACTGGAGGCAATGGCGTTCATGATGGCGTCTACAGGTCGGGCTGGAGTCGACGGCGTCTTAGCCACCACCAGGTTGCCGGTTTCGCTATCGATGCCGATCAGATCGGTGAATGTGCCGCCGGTATCGATACCGAGCCGAACTGCCATGAACCGCCCTTTCTGACGAAACTCTCACCCCACCCCTCTCCCTTCGTGAAGGGAGAGGGGTTACTGCCCGACCCGTACAACACGTCCCCAAACTCTTCATCCTGAGCCAGATCAGGGAACGTTTACGGCTGGATGGTCTTCCACTCGACTGGCACCCCGCTCCCTGCGCAAAGGGAGCGGGGCTGGGGGTGAGGGTTACATCACGACATCCTGCATCGCCGCATCCAGGCGCGAGATGATCTCGTCTGTTTCAGCCTCGGTAATGTTCAGTGGTGGTGAGAACGTCAGCACGTCCGAGCCGGGCATGGCGCGCACGACCAGGCCTTGGGCGAGCGCGGCACGCGAGATGCGCGGAGCCAGGCGATCCGCCAACGGCGTGTCGGTTCCCGGGACCGCCGCGGGGGCCACCATCTCCATGGCGAGCATCAGGCCCCGGCCGCGCACTTCACCGATCACGGACTTGTCGGCGGCGAACGCCTCGAGCTGCCGCTTGAAGTACGTGCCGACCCGCTCCGAGTTCGGGATTAACTCCTCACGTTCCATGATCTCCAGGTTGCGCACGGCCACCGCACAGGCGACCGGGTGCCCGGAGTAGGTGAACCCGTGCATCAGCCACAGGTTCGGGTCGTCGTAGAGGGGACCGCGAACTTCGTCTGACAGCGCCACAGCGGCCAGCGGCAGGTAACCGCTGCTGATCCCCTTGGCCATGGTCATCAGGTCCGGCTGCAAGTTCCACTGCTGGACGCCGAACCAGGTCCCGGTGCGGCCGAAGCCGGTGATGACCTCATCGGCGATCAGCAGGATGTCGTTGGCCTTCAGGATCTCGCGCAGGCGCGGGAAGTAGCTGTCAGGCGGCACGATAACACCGCCGGTGCCCATGATCGGCTCGGCGATCATGGCGGCGATGTTCTCCGCGCCAACGCTGGCGATCTTGGCCTCGAGCTCGTTCATCAGGTCGCTGACGAACTCGTCTTCGCCGCGGCCGTTCGCATCGCGGAACATGTACGGCGCGCTGACGTGGGTAAAGCCTCCATCGTGGACATCGAGCATGTCCCAGTAGCGCTTGATGCCGGTCGCTTGCGTCGTGGCCAGCGTCAGGCCGTGATAGCCCATGTCGCGGCCGAGGATGATGCGCTTGCTCGAACGGCCGACCTGGTGCCAGTACAGGCGGGCGAGCTTGAACGCGCTGTCGTTCGCCTCGGAGCCGCCGCCAGCAAAGAAGACCGTGTTCAGGTCGCCGGGAAGCAGCGAGGCGACCTTGGTGGCCAGTTCGATGCTCGGCCGGTTGGAGGCGCCGGCGAAGGTGGAGGCGTACTCCAACTTGCCCATCTGCTCGGCAGAAACGTCGGCCAGTTCCTTGCGTCCGTGACCGATGTTGACGTTCCACATGCCAGCGGCACTGTCGATGTACTGATTGCCGTCGACGTCAAAGAGGTAGATCCCCTCGCCCCGATCCCAGATGATCGGCCCCTGGACGCGGTGCGCGTTGAGGTGGGTCAGTCCGTGCAGGACATGCCGCACGTCGAGATCGGAGAGGCGCTCAGCCTCGGTTTGCCGGACAACGGTTTGCATGACGATTCCTCCCCTGGATACTTGGAGCCAGGCTTAGGCGATAGCCCGTCCAGACTCCTGGTCGAAGAGCGAGAAGCGGTTCCCCCGGATGTCGAGCCAGACAGCCTCACCACGGTCGTAGACGTCTTCTGGACCAATGGCCGCCATGACGTCCTCGCGCTCTTGCACGAGGTGCTCCCCACCGGGTATGCGTAGCACGGCGTAAGAGATCGCGCCCATGGGCTGCACGAATTCCACGACGGCGCGGAGTCGTCCAGGCGTCGGTTCGCGATACAGGGTGAGATCCTCCGGCCGGATGCCCACCAACACCTTCCCACTGGGTGGTGAAACCTGCCCCGACAGATTGATTGCTCGCACCAAGGCTCCGCCCCCTTCCTCTGGTCCTGGCATCTCGACGGTGAGCTGCGTGCCTTGGCGCTTGAGTTCACCAGCCAAGACATTGATGGAAGGGCTGCCAATAAAGCGCGCCACAAAGACATCGGCTGGACGGCGGTAAACCTCTTGTGGGTTGCCGATCTGCAACAGGACGCCATCGTGCATTACCGCGATGCGGTCCGAGAGCACCAGTGCCTCAGACTGGTCGTGCGTTACGTATACGGTGGTGATACGCAGATTCTCGTGCAGCTTCTTGAGTTCGGTGCGCGTTTCTTCGCGCAGCTTGAGATCGAGATTGGAAAGCGGTTCGTCCATCAGGAAGACATTCGGTCTCCGGATCACGGCCCGCCCGAGGGCCACGCGCTGCCGTTGCCCCCCGGAAAGCTGCCCGGGCTTGCGGTCCAGCAGGTGCTCCAGTTGCAGCATCCGGCCCACTTCTTCGACCCGCTGCCGGATCTCCGATCTCGAGACCTTGCGCACCTGGAGATTCAATCCCAGGTTCTGTCGCACCGTCATATGCGGGTACAGGGCATAGCTCTGGAAGACCATCGCCACGTCGCGGTCTCGAGCTGGAACGTTGGTGACATCACGCCCCTTCAGTTCGATCTTGCCTGATGTCACGGCCTCCAGGCCGGCGATCATGCGGAGCGTAGTTGTCTTGCCGCATCCGGATGGGCCAAGGAGCGTGAAGAACTCGCCGTCCTGGATGGCCAGGCTTACGCCGCGCACAGCCGGTGGGCTTGCACCGTACGCCTTGGTGACCTCGGTCAGCACGATGGTCATGCCGCGCGAATCCCCTCTATTTCACCGCCCCCAGCGAGATACCACGCATGATGTGGCGCTGGAGAAGGAAAACGACGACGAGGATCGGCACGAGTTGAATGGTGGCTGCCGCGCCGACATCGCCCCAGAGAATGGAGTAGGGCTGGATGAACTTGGCGACAGTGACTGGCACCGTCGACGCTGAGCGGCTGGTGAGCACCAGGGCCATCAAGTACTCATTGAACGCAAAGACGAACGTGAAGATGGCCGTTACCGCCACGCCGGGGGCAATTACCGGGAAGATGATCCGCCGCAGGATGGCAACGTGCCCCAGGCCGTCGAGCATGGCCGCTTCGTCCAGATCCCGCGGTACCTCGACGAGGAATCCGCGCAGCATCCAGACGGCAAAGGGCAGATTGAAGGAGACGTAGACCAGGATCAGTCCCAGGTGTGTATCGATAATGCCCAACCGTTGCCAGGCGATGAAGAAGGGGATGACGATGGCAATTGGTGGCATGAAGCGCAGGGAGAGCATCCAGACCGCGATGTTCTTGCCTCCCGGCACGTCCATACGGGCCAGGGCGTACGCGGCCAGTAGCGCCAGGATGATGACGACGACCGTGGAGATGCTGGTAACGACCAGGCTGTTCCAGAGCGGCCGCGCGAAATTGAACTCCGTGAAGAGGTGGCGGTAGTTATCCAGGGTCGGGGAAAACAAAAAGACGGGCGTCTTCTGATTGATGATCAGGGGCGTCTTGAACGAGGTCAACACGATCCAGTAGATGGGAAAGAGCCAGAGCAGGACAAAGCCACCCAGCAGCGCAACGGTGACGCCACCCCAGACGCGACCACTCCCCGGCTTTGCGCGATCGCTCATCGTTCCCCCTTGGCCAGGAGCCAGAGAAAAATGGTGGCCAGGATGTTCACGATGATGACGAGCACCCAGGAGATGGCCGCGCTATGCCCCATCAGGAATGAGTTGAAGCCGGTGGCGTAGGCATGGAGAGGCAGCGTGTAGGTGGAGGTTCCTGGGCCGCCGCGGGTGATGATGTAAATCAGGTCAAAGGTCTTCAGGGCATCAATGAGCCGGATCAAAGCCACTACGGTGATCACCGGGAGCAGCAACGGCAGCACGATTTTCCAGAGGTAGTACGGCCGCGAGAGCCCGTCGAGTTCTGCCGCCTCCGTAATCTCGGGAGAGATCGACTGCATCCCCGCCAGAAGGATTAACGCCACGAACGGCGTCCACTGCCAGACATCCGCGAAGATCACCGCCGGCATTGCCCAGTCCGGGCTCGCCAACCAGTTCACCGGCGGAATGCCGAAGAGCCCCAGGAAGTAGTTGATCAGGCCGTAGCCAGGTTGATACATGTAACGCCAGGTCAGCCCCAGGGCTACTGGCGAGGTGAAGACCGGGATGATGAATAGCGTGCGCCAGATGCCGATTGCACGGCCGCCGCGATCGAAAACACTCGCGACGATGAACCCTACGACGAGCTGCAGTACGAGGGCAATGAACGAAAAGGTGAGCGTCAGGCGGACCGATTTCCAGAAGAGATCATCCTGCAGCAACTGACCGTAATTGCGCAGGCCAACGAACGACGCGAGGTCCGGGCGGGACAGGTTGTATTGCTGAAGCGAGAGCCAGAGCGAATAGATAGTTGGAAAAATCGTCATCAGGATCAGGAATACCAGGGCCGGCAGCAGGAGCATGGTGGCAACTCGCCGCTCCTTGCGTGCCTGGTCCGCTGCGGTGATGTTCACCGCGCTGGTAGCACCTATTTCGATCTCGTGTGTGGTTGCTGCCATACCCCGTCCGGAGAATCCGGCACGACCGCGGCCGGGATCACCGGCCGCGGTTGCCAATATGAAAAGCGATGAGCGAGTGCCCGGCGGCTAGCTGTAGTAGCCCGCGTCCTGCATGATCTGGCGTGCCGCGGCATCCATGTCAGCAAGTGCCGCTTCCGCATCCTTCTCGCCCAGCATCACCGCTGCCACCTCATTGCCGATCGCCTCGTACAAGGCGTTCGACTCCGGGATGGCCGGGTACCGCATGGCCGTGGGCAGGGATTCCTGGATCGCCGGGAAGTGCGCACGCAATGGAGCATATTCCTTCAGCAGCGAGGCTCGTGCCGGCTGGCCTGTACCTTCCACCCAGGCCTTGCCGATGGCCGGGTCCTGGGCGTTGCCAGAGCAGCAGAACTTCACGAACTCCCACGCGGCGTCTTTGTTGTTGGAGTAGGCCGGGACCAGCATGCCAAGTCCCCCCATGTGCGGCCGATGGTCGCCGCCCTCCACGTTCCCCTTCGGTACTCGCGTCGTACCCCACACCTCGTAGAACTCGGTAAAAGCGGGGTCGTTCATGGTGGTGCCGCCCCACTGCAGAGGTGCGTACGTCCATGTGCCATTGGCCATCGCTGGGTTTGACTCGTCGTCCGAAGCATTGAGAGCGCTGTCTTCCAGGTACGGTTGCAAGGCGAGGAGTACCTGGATGGCGTTGTTGCCCGCTTCAGTATTCAGCGCCGGGTTGAAGGCGCCCGGCTCCATCTTGTCGAACCAGTCGCCGCCGAATGTGCGGACAATGGTGATGAATGCGCCTCCAGCGAACAAACCGCGCCTGAGGGTAGTGCCGGTTTGCTTGACACCGCTCTCAGCCAGTGTCCTGGCAATTTCAATGGCGTCGTCCCAGGTCTCGGCCGGCCCGTCGATGCCGGCCTGCTCCAGGATATCGATGCGGTAGTACTGGAGTTGACAGTTGCTGTCCGGTGGCAGCCCGTAGAGGGTGCCGCCGTCCGCTGCCGGCTTGTCCCGGTACAAGTCCATGACGTTCTCTGGCACATCAGCCAGGATGTCATCCATGTAGGCCTGGTCGGCCTCCAGGCGCTCCTGCAGGGGTTCCAGGGCACCCATAGCGATCAACTGAGGCACCACGTTGTAGTCGTTCTGGAGAATGTCGAACTGGTCTGACTTGGCGGACATTTCGATGACGGTGCGCGGAATGTAGTCTGCGATTGGTTCCGCGACCCACTCGACCGCTATGTCCGGGAACTTCTCCTGGAAGAGAGGGTAGACAGCCTTCTGTGGGAGTTCCCAGCGCTGCCCGGACGGTGCCCAGGAGACGATGCTTCCCGAAGGTGCGGGCGTCTGCGCCGACGCCCGGCGCGTGTCGCCCAGGAGGCCGCTGAGGCTGGCAGCACCGAGCCCAAGTGCTGCGCCGCGTTGCAGAATCTGCCGCCGGTTGAGCCGCCCGCCGAGGGCGTCACGGACGAGAAGTTGTCGCTCACGGTAGAGGTCACTTCGATCCTGATGCACGCGTCCCTCCTCACCTGCTACTCACGGAGAAGCATCCGAGAGTTCGCCAACGCCGCGACGCGTTCTACCGGGAAACGGCTGCGTGGTCACCATGGCTGCCACGCGAGCTGTTGCTGCAGGAGCGCCGACGGCTACTGGTCATTCAACCAGCCGGTCTATGGATCAACGACATCAGGAACGTATCATGTTCCTATGACGAACGCAATAGGCGACGACGTTCACCATTGGAACAAGTTCGCGAGTGCAGTGAACGTGTGCCGTGCAAAAACCTCGTCACGCAATTTGTAACCGCCGACGGAGTGGTGACCCACTCCAGGTCAGGGGAGCATCACTCACCACTCGAGCAACTCCTGACCGAGCGGAAAGCCTTCTGTTGGGCGCCGGCAACGTATACCGATGCCGGGTACGCTCCCAAACTCACGACCGGGACGTCGCTCCGAGAGAGCGAGTACGACAGCTAGCGCTGCGAGCACACGAACTCGCAACTACTCAAGTCGATTGAATCTATGGCTCGGGCTCGTCGCCTGCTGACCCTGATGCAGATCAATATGGGCCAGAACCCAGTTTAACCCGTGAAGTGAGACGCCTTCTCATGCCAACGCTGACGGGATGCTCGTTAGCCGTACACCTCGTCGGTGGCGCTCCAGCCAAGGAGGAGAACGGCGAAGAATCCCTTCCAGGCATCGACAGCGGTCGCGGCACGGTAGGTGACGATCCGGGGTGTCTCCCGCACGCTTCCGGGTACGAGCGAGGCCATGAGGGCTTCCGCGGTCGAGGAGAAGGTGACCGAGAGGGAGATTGGCCCTTCGAGCGTATAGGGTTGGAAGGCTCCCGCCAGTGCCCGCTCTACTGATTTTTGTGCCGCAGCTCGGATATTGGCGTGACTTCGCTCCGGGGACAGGCACCGTGCCGTCCAGCGGTCGAGAGCGTACTTGGTGAGGCCGAACTCCACGTCTGGCAGCGTCTCCCTGAGTTCTCTCTCGTAGAGATCGTCGCCCGAGGCGAAGACGACCGGGACGCCAAACTGGCCACAGACCGCGGCGTTGATCTCCGACTCCCCAACCGGCTTGCCGTTCATGCGGATCTCGACGATCTCGCGGCCGAGGATCGTCTCGTTGCCGACGCTATCGGAATCACCGGTGCGTGCGTGGTAGCCGAGGAAGAAGACTGCGTCGGCGTCTTCAATTCCGGCGACCATACAAAGATGTTTGTGAAACCCCTTGATCAGGTCGGCGCGCGGGTCCAGTCGCTCGATCTGGACGTTGGTCATTGTCCAGTGAGCATCGTTTACCACGACTTCGGTAGCCCCGCCGGCAAACGCGCCTTCGATCGCGGCATTGACGTCGTCGGTCATCATGGTGCGCATGAACTCGTAGTGCACGCGTCCGAACATCAACTCGTTGGTGTTGGTGATGCCGGTGACGCCCTCGCTATCGGCCGAGATCAATACGCGCATGGGTTTACTCGTCTCCGTTTCTCATACTGACGCTTCCCGCGCCCCAATCTTAGCGCGAGTGCTAGTACGGCTCCTGCTTGTTCTGCGGGCATGTAGGCGAGTTCATGCGCAATGTCATTACAGGTAACGCCAGCCCGAGCAGAGACCGTGCAGTTGTTGCTATCAGGGTGTCGGGTTTGAGAAATCACCTCGATTTGCTCGCTGGGCCGTCAGATTCTTCAGACTCTACCAAGTCTTGCAGCGGGTTGAGCCATCCGCTCCAACTGTGCTGCGGATCCCCACGGAGCGTCCAGGCGCGGACGATCCCAAGCACATAGAGGCCGACGACGACGGCGGCGAGCCACCCGAATGCGACCTCGTCTCGCGGCGACAGAACGAGACGCAGGCCCAGCAGGCCCTCGATCATGTACACCACAACCGTGACGATGCTGAGGCCGGTGACGCGCAGGAAGTGTTGCCAAAGCGCATGGTGAGGGAATCGGTGGCGATGGAGTTGGGCGAAGAGCCAGCCCAGATGGGCTACAGCGAGCGCACCCAGGCCGCCTAGCCCGAGAGCAACCCACCCCGCATTGATGGTCGGAATCAAGGCGATGTGGAGACGACAAACGCATTGGTCAGCGTCAGGAACGTGGCCTCGGCGAGGTGCTGACGAGGCACGCTGTCGATCGGCGTACTGCCGAAAGTGCGCTGCGGGCCAATCGAGATGGCTACGAAGAGCAACCCAACAAAGGCCGCGCCGGCACCAGTGCTAGCCAGAAAGAACTCTGCGAAGCCCTCGGGTGCCATGGTTCATGCCTTCTCAAAGGACGACGGAATCTGCGGGAACCTGGCGCGGGAGGCATCTACCGGCCAGAGCGCATCCCGCCTTCTCTGGACCGCCCGTCACTCGCTCCGAACCAGGTCAGGACATCGTGCCGCTGGAGACTGATGATGTCATGCGCGATGACCTGGGCGGGCAGCTCGCCGCTGAACACAGCGTGGCGCACGACGTCGAGGCCGATTCCCAGCACCTCCGCCACCTCTTCAGGAGTGTAGTGATCCTGCTGCAGCAACTCGTACGCTGACTGGTGCAGTCGTCGTTCCATGATGTTCCTACTCCCGTACATGTTTCTGGTCGTCCGATGGGTGACAATGACGTTGTCGGCGCCCCCTCCAATGAGTGCCGATCACCTCGCAACGGCTGCGACCGCCGGTGCCAAAAGGCGCTGGTCAGGGTGGTGCTGGACATCATCGCGAACCCCTGCCAGGTAGCGATGGACGGCCTGAACGACCACTGACCCCTCGCCGACGGCCGACGCCACGCGCTTCACAGAGCCGCTCCGGACATCGCCGACGGCGAAGATCCCAGGGTGGCTCGTCTGAAACGGTGACAACACGGTCGCCGCGCCTGCAGTAGCGGCATCCTGGCCGGTGAGGATGAAGCCTTGCTCGTCGAGCCCAACCATATCCCCGAGCCATTGGGTGCAGGGATCGGCTCCGATCAGCACGAACAGACCGCGGACCGGTAATTCTTCCACCCCGCCCTGGACATGGGTGATCGTCGCTGACACCATGTGCTCCTCGCGCTGGAGTGCCGTCACCGTGCAGTGAGTGTGAATACGCACATTCGGCGTGTGCTCAAGACGGGTGATCAAATACTGCGACATGCTGCGGGTGAGATCGGGGCCGCGGCAGACCAGGTGGACGACGCTCGCCGTCGCAGACATGAACATCGCCGCTTGCCCGGCCGAGTTACCCGCACCGACTACGATGACCGGCCCGTTACGACACCGGCGGGCTTCGAGCTCCGTGGCCGCGTAGTAAACGCCGTTGTCAGCAAACATCTCCTCTTCGGGTAGGCCGAGCGTCCGGTAGCGGACGCCGGTAGCGAGGACCAGGCACCGGCCGCGCACGACGGTATCGTCATCGAGCCGAACGGCAAACAGCCCATCCTCGCGCTCGAGCCCGACTGCCTGACGGGGTACGGTGATGCGGGCGCCGAACTTGATTGCCTGTACCTCGGCCCGGAACGCCAGGTCACCGCCACTGATGCCGGTGGGAAAGCCAAGATAGTTCTCGATGCGGGAGGAGGTGCCGGCCTGACCGCCGATGGCGAGGTTGTCGACCACGAGCGTCGAAAGACCCTCGGACGCACCATAGACCGCCGCCGACAGCCCAGCCGGTCCAGCTCCGATCACGATGAGATCAACCGGCGCATCCTGATGTACGGCCAGGTCGAGGCCGATCGCCTTGGCAAGCTCCAGATTGCTCGGGTCGTGCAGCAGCTTCCGGCCGCGGACGAGGACCCAGATGCCTGCTCCGTCTCGCACGTCAAACCGCGTGAGGATGGCGACGGCAGCCGGGTCGGACGGGTCCAGCAAGCGAGACGGGATCAGGTTGCGAGTAGTGAATTCCTGCAAACGCTCGATGGCGCTGGCGTTCTCCGGCCCAATGAGCGTCAACGTCGCCGCTGCCGAGCGCATCAAGAGTTGGCGGCGGGCGGCAAAGGCCGTCACCAATGCGTCGCTCACCGCCGGAATAGTGGCGATCGCTCCCTGGACCCCAGCCTGCGGGATGACCAGGACCTCGCCCGCCTCGCGGACGACGCAGGTGGCGAACGCGGCCTGGCCGGTCAGGAGGCCCAGTTCGCCGTCGAACTCGCCGGGTCCACTCGACTTGAGCACAAACTCGCCATTCGAGCCATCGACGGTCTCGGTGCGTCCCGCCAGGACGACGACGAGCGGATAGGGTGTGTCACCGATGTCGAAGAGCACGTCACCGACCTGGGTCGTCTGCACGGTGCCGAACGGTCGGAGGAGAGCGATCTCCCGAGCGTCGAGCACGATATCTGACTGCCGCCGCAAGTCGTCGGGGTTGACCGTCATGACCGATCCTTTCGTAGCCGGTTGGATCGACCACTGGCTCCCGTCGAGCACCATCTCATCGACGTAGCACCATCCCCAATCTGCGCTCGGCTCGAACTGCTTACTGATTGGGTGTCCGGTGGCGTGGAAGTGCTTGGTGGCGTGTTTGTTCCTGGAGCCATCACAACACCCAACGTGGCCGCAGATCATGCACAGGCGCAGGTGCAGCCACGTGTCACCGTCGGTCAGGCATTCCTCGCACCCCTCGGGCGTGCGTGGCGTGACTGCATCGATTCGGTCGAGGTGCGCGCATCGGTCCATTCCGTGTCTCCTTTCGGCGGTCGACACCGAACCAGCCAGTTCAGACTCCCGCTATTTCCAATGTGTTCGCCGTCCCGGCAGCGATGTCGATGAGTCGGATCGCGTGATTGTTCGTGTCCGCCACGTAGAGCCGGGGCCCGGCCAGCGACAACCCTGACGGCTCCCAGAAGCGGGCAGTCGACAGGTCCCCGTCCTCGTGGCCTGCCTCGCCTCCCGCCCACGACGTGACCTGACGGGTGGTGGGGTCAAGGCGCTTGAGCTTGTCGTTGTACGTGTCGGCAACGTAAACAACGGGCGCTCTGTTCTCCAGCGTCGCCGCCACCCCGAGCGGGTGTTGGAGGCGAGCCTGACCAGCCGCTCCGTCAACATCGCCAAAGTCGAAGAGGCCTCGACCGACCAGGCGTCGTACCTGATCGTTGGCTGGATCGACCCGGCGAATAGCGCTCGACTCTGAGTCGGCGACGTAGATCACGCCGTCAAGCTCGCTCAACCCGCTCGGCTGGGCGAAGGTCGCCTCCCGCAGCGGGCCGTCGTGGATCGACTCGGCGCCCGTTCCAGCCGCCACACCGACGCGGCCAGTCGCCAGGTCGAGGACCCAGAGCTGGTGGGTGCCGGCCATGGCGATCCAGAGCCGTTGCCCGATGAGCGTCAGATCCCACGGTGACGAGAGCGAGACCTCCTGTCCAGGGCCACCACCGAGGCGGTCGTAGCCCTGCTCACCGGTCCCGGCGACCGTCGTCACCTGCCCGCCGGCCAGGTCGACCGCGCGGATGGCGTGGTTCGGCTCGTCGGCGACGAAGAGCGTCTCACTGCCCGCGTCGAACGCGAGTCCCTGCGGGTGGTCGAACAGGGCGTGCCCTGCAGGTCCATCTCGGAAGCCAGGGGCACCGTCACCGATCACCGCAGTCACGTGCCCGTCAAGATCCGTCACCACGATGCGGTTGTGGCCCGAGTCCGCGATGAACAGCCTGTTGCTCGCGGCGTCGGCCAACACCTTGCCGGGGAAGCGCAGCGACGCCCCGCCGGGCGGCAAAGGATCGAGAGCCAGTGGCATCCGATCAAGCAACCCCTCAGCGTCGTAGTAGGCGATGCGTTCAGCCAGTGCCGCCCGCATCGGCTCCAGAGGAAACTCGCCCTCGTGCTTGGCGAAGACGTGGCCTCGCGGATCGACCAGCATCAGCGTCGGCCAGGCGCGAACGGCGTATTGCTCCCACACCTGATGCGCGCCGTCGTTGATGACCGGGTGGTGCAGCTCCAGCCGCTGCACGGCGGCCCGAAGGTTCTTGGAAACCTTTTCAGCTGTGAACTTGGCAGAATGGACGCCGATGACGACAAGTTCCTGAGAAAACTCGCGCTCGAGCTCCCGCAACTGCGGGAGAACATGGAGGCAGTTGATTCAGGTTGACGTCCAGAAGTCGAGGACGACCAACTTGCCCGGCAGATCGGCGAGCGACAGCGGTCGCGAGTTGATCCATTCCAGATCAGGCGAAAACTCAGGAGCGCGGACGGTCGCGAGAAACGGATCAGACATGGGTGGCTCCTCTGACAAAGCGATAAGGTGTCTGGTCGAGCGAGTAGCTCCGGTTGGATCGCCACGTAGCTCGACGACGTTGTGCCTGCTGCGGGACTCGTGGTTGTCGACCAATCTGGGGTCCAGATAGAGGGCGTTGCGGGCTCAGAACTCCCCCCCGCCGAAGTCGCCACCAAAGTCACCACCGGCGTCGAGGCCTACATCGCCACTGTCGTATCCCGCATCGCCGCTGTCCGATCCCGTATCAGCCGCGTCGGCACTTTGGCCATCCGTGCCCGCCGAGGAGTCCTCGGTGGAGCCCTGGTCGTACCCACCATCATTGAAGATCGAGTCGGCAATGGCGCTGCCGATCACGACACCAGCGATCGTGCTGAGGAAGTCGAAGGCCAGGAATCCGCCGAGGCCGATCCCGGTCCCGCCGGCATTCATGCCGCCGAAGGTGCGCTCCAGCGTGCCGGGTCGGCGCAACTCCGCGCGCGTTGCCAATCGCGCGAGGGATTGCGGGTCGTCGCGGTCCGTCCGCTCCTGAGGAGGCTGATCACTGCTCAACCCCTCCAGCACCAACCGGCGCTGTTCTGTGGTGAGCTGCGCAAAGGCTTCCGCATGTGCCTGTTCTATCGCCTCTGGGGAGGCGGTGCGCAGGAGGTAGCGATAGCGTTCGATGGCCTGTTTATCGGGAGAAGCCTCAGCTACGCCAGACTGATGGGGCGCGACTCGTAGTGTCGAGTCGTTGCGTGGTTCAGGTTGGCGTCCAAAAAGTTGGTCGAAGATGCTCATTGTCGATGCTCCCCTGTGTCAGCTGATCATGATGCCTGAACGTGACTTGAACGCAGAACGTGGATGAGAACTGCACATGCTGGACTCACGCAATCACGCCGTCTCCCCAGACTGCCCTCGTCTACGGCCTCGCCGCGAGGAGCCGCAACGCCTCGCCAACGTCAGCCGTCGTGAGCAGGCCTGCCAACCGGCCGTCGGACTGCACGACGGGCAGCGCGCGGACGCGTCCCTCGTTGAGTTGTCCCTGGGCGGCGGCGACCGACTCTTCTGGCCGAGCAACCAGGAACTCTCGACGCATCGCCTCGCCCACGGTGGCCGCCGGTTGATCACGCAGGCCGCGCAGCAGGTCGTCGAGCGTCAGCAACCCGATGACGCGGCCAGCGGGGTCGACGACGGGGAAGTCCGCCTGGGCCGTGTTCAGCGTCAGCTCGACGGCGCGCCCAAGCGGGTCGGTGGCGGCCAGGACTTGCGGCTTTTGGATCATCGCCTGGCCAACCGTCGCGCTGCCAAGCATCCGCCGCAGCGTGACCTGCTCGCCTTCCTGCGATGCTCCGAACCAGATGACGATGGCAATCAGGATCAGGAAGAAATTGCCGCCGACGAACCCGAGCAGTCCCAGGAGGAGGGCCAGCCCCTGCCCGATCGCCACCGCGATGGCGGTGGCGCGGACGTAGTCGAGCCGCAGCGCCAGCAGCGCCCGCAGGACCCGACCTCCATCGAGCGGAAAGGCCGGGATCGCGTTGAAGAGGACGAGTCCGATATTGGCCACCGTGAGGTACGGCAGGAGCGCTCCCCAGTCCGCCGTGCCCATCGCAGTGGAGACTGCGGTCGGGTCTTCAACGACGGTCGACCCGGTCAGCGCCCCGATCAAGATGAGAACGGCGGCAATCGCGACGTTGACCGCTGGCCCGGCGACGGCAATGGCCAGTTCCTGCCTGGCATTCTCTGGCACCTGCAGGCGGGCTACTCCCCCAATTGGGAGGAGGGTGATGTCCTCGACGGCGATCCCGTACTTAAGCGCCTGGAAGGCGTGGCCGAGCTCGTGAAGCGTGACGCAGACGAAGAGGAGCAGGGTCGCGACTACCCCAAAGAGCGCCCCCTGGAGTCCAGCACCGGTTGCGATGCCCCAGTAGTAGGCCGCCCAGACGAGGATGAGGACGAACGTGATGTGCACTTTGATCGCAATGCCACGTACGCGCAGAAATGGTAGTGACCAGCTCATTCCTGGGTCCTTTCCTGAGTATGGGATGGAAAGCGGCGGGCAGGCTGTGCTCGCCACCCCTCATTCGAACTAGCGCAGCGGACGGAATGCGGCGCGGAGCTCTTCCGAGAAGAGTTGGGGCTCCTCCCAGGCCGCGAAGTGCCCGCCACGGTCGACCTCGTTGAAGTAGATGACGTTGGGGTACGCGTTCTCGACCCAGCTGCGGGGACTCCGCCAGATCTCACCAGGGAACGTCGTGAAGCCGACCGGCAGCGAGACCTCAGGAGGAGTCTGGCCGGCCGCAAGCGCTGCGGCTTGCCCGCTCTCCCAATACTCCCGGGCTGCCGAGGCCCCGGTGCCCGTTAGCCAGTACAGGGTGATGTTGTCGACGATGCTCTCCCGGCTCAGTCCGCCAGCTGGTTGCCCATCGACGAAGGCGCCCGCAACCTTGAGGTAGCTGTCCGTATCGTGGTCGAGCAACCACGCCGCCAGGGCGACGGGGGAATCCAGCAGGGCGTAGCCGATCGTCTGCGGCCGCGTGGCTTGCTCGAGGAAGTAGCCGAAGCCGCTCTCCCGGAATGTGGCGAGTTGGGCCGCTGCCGCCCGTTCCTGCGGAGTTTCAGCCGTCATGGAACCGGACAGCGCCGTCACGAGCAAGTTCATGTGGATACCCACTAACCCCTCGGGCGCCTGCCGGCCCATGGCGTCCGTGACGGCGGCACCGACATCACCTCCCTGGGCGACGTAACGGTCATAGCCGAGGCGGGTCATCAGCTCCGCCCAAACCTGCGCGATCCGCCCGTGGTACCAACCGAGTTCGGTCGGCTCCCCCGAAAAGCCGTACCCCGGCAGGGATGGCAGGACCAGATGGAAGGCATCCTCGGCGTTTCCGCCGTGCGCCGTTGGGTCAGTCAGCGGACCGATGGTGCCGAGCAGTTCGATAACGGAGCCGGGCCAGCCGTGCGTCATGATCAGCGGCAACGCGTTCTCATGCTTCGATTTGACGTGGATGAAATGGATGTCGACCCCGTCGATCTCTGTCATGAAGTGGGGCAGGGCATTGATCGACGCTTCCACTTTGCGCCAGTCGTGCTCTTCCGCCCAGTAGCGTGCGAGTGCCTGCAGCGGGGCCAGTTGCACACCCTGCGACCGATCGTCAACGAGCTCCTTGCTGGGCCAACGCGTCATGGTGAGGCGCTGGCGGAGGTCGTCGAGGTCGGCCTGCGGCACCTCGACGTGGAAGGGCCGGATGTCGGCTGCGACGGTACTGAGCCCTGTGTCGGATTGGGTCATTGTCGCGGACATGGGAGACTCCTTCTTTGCGGTTTCGGGTCAGGCCCAATATCGGGTGCGGCAGGTAATTGCGGCGGCGAATTGGACGATTTAGCGCAGAGACTTGAAAGCGGCACGGAGCTCTTCGGCGAAGAGGTGCGGCTGCTCCCAGGCCGCGAAATGACCGCCCAGCTCGACCTCGTTGAAATAAATGAGGTTGGGATACGCCTGCTCGGTCCAGCTACGTGGGGCGCGATATGCCTCGTTGGGAAAGATGCTCACCGCCACAGGGATAGAGACACCCTTTGCGTTCCAGAAACCGCCTTTGTATTCCCAGTAGAGGCGGGAGGCGGAGACTCCTGTGTTCGTCAACCAAAAGAGCGTGATGTTGTCGAGGATCTCGTCCCGGGTCAGTTCGCCCGTGGCGCTCGCGGCCCGATTTAGCGCCGCGACAACCGCCGCGGCCGGCTGACCGCCGTCGTCATCGTGGTCGAGTAGCCAGGCGGCCAGGCCGACGGGGGAGTCCGCAATGCCGTACAAGGTCTGCGGGCGCGCCGCCATGTACCTGGCGTAGGCGACTTTTTGCTTCAAGGTTCTGTCTAGCTGATCGTAAGCGCGCCGTTCCTCGGTGGAGAGACTCGATGGAGCCGGGCCACCGGCCACGAGTACTTTGTCGACATCAGCGGGAATGGTGGCGGGATAGTTCGTGTGGATGGCAAGCAGCCCCTCAGGCGCCTGCAACCCCATTTGGTCAACCACGAACGCGCCCCAGTCGCCACCCTGGGCGACGTAGCGATCGTAGCCGAGCCGCTGCATGAGCACGTCCCAGGCACGCGCCATACGCTCGGGGCCCCAGCCGGTGCTCGTCGGTTTGCCGGAGAAGCCGTAGCCCGGCATCGACGGGATGACGACGTCGAACGCGTCCGCCGCGCTTCCGCCGTAGGCCGTGGGATTGGTGAGCGGATCGATGATCTTCAGTTGCTCGATGATCGAGCCTGGCCAGCCGTGATTGACGATGAGCGGCAGAGCGTTCGCGTGGGGCGACCGGACGTGGATGAAGTGGATATCGAGCCCGTCGATCTCGGTGATGAACTGCGGCAGCGCGTTGAGCGTGGTTTCGACTTTTCGCCAGTCGTACTCCGTCGCCCAGTAGCGAGCCAGGTCCTGCATCGTTGCCAGCGGCACGCCTTGCGAAGAATCGACGACCGTCTCCTTTTCCGGCCATTGCGTGGCGACGATACGCCGACGGAGGTCTTCCAGGGATTCGTCCGAAATGTCCAGGTGAAAGGGGCGAATGTCGGGTGTAGCGGGGTCCATCATCGTCTCGGGCTGCATCATGGATGTGCTCATCGTGGTCTCCTTTGCCAGGGCCTCACTGGGTAGTAGCGTCGTGGGTTGGCGAATGCCGGCGTCTGCCAGATCCTCTCGACCGGCCCTACCCTAACGGGTGGTAAGGGGAGTCGCCTCGGCCGATTGGACTATTGGGAGGAACTATTTGGGCGACACACGCTGTGCGATCTCTTCCTGTTGCCAACGGCTAGCGCCGAGAGGTCGCCTTATTACACCCGGGGTCAGGTGAATTCGCCGCCACGAGAGTCACGGCGTTGCCCACAGCGCGGCGCGTACGTCTTTGAATACCAGGTGGATCCCCCGCCGCTGGGACACGAGCGCGATCAGCCCGACCACCAGATAGATCCCCGCGAACGAGAGCACGTGGTCCAGCCAGACGAACTGCGCCACGAACAGCCCGAACAGGATGAGGGCGCCGTACCAATGGAGCTTCAGGTCGAGCAGGAAGGTCACGGCGCACAAGGTCTGGGCGGCGGTCAGGAAGAGTTCCTCCTGCTGCCGGCGGTCAAGCGGCAAGCCCGCGACCTCGCCGAGCGCGATCGAGTAGATCAGCGGCAACATGCCGACCAGCAGCGTCCACTGGTTGATTTTGGACGAGATCAGGGTCCCGAGCGCCGCGGTGGCCGCGCCGCGCCAGGCAAAGATGCCCACCACGACGAACTCTGGCGCTTCCGAGGCGAGGGGCGCCAGCCACTGGACAAGGAGGAACTCGTCGACGCCCAGGGTGCCACCCGTCCCGATAAGGGCCTCAGCGAACGGCTCGGCGACAGCGAGGATCGCGACGGCGGCCGCGAGGGCCAAGCCGACGATCGTCAATCGCCGCGCGGCGGTCGGCAATCTGGCGATGGCCGCGGCCGGCCCGATGAGATGGGGCGGCTCGGCCGGCAGCTTGGCGAGCCGCCAGATGTAGAAGGCGAAGATGCCACCCAGGATCACCAGATCGATCAGGGAGATTTCGCCCTTGAACGGAATGGCGATCGCATAGATGCTCGCGGCCAGGAGCACGACCAGCTCTAACCCGTGGCCACGCTCGAGGGCGACCGTCCCCCGGCGGAACCGGACCCAGCTGAGAAAGAGAACCAAGGGCCAGGCCACGCCGATCAGGATGCGGTTGGCACCCGTCATGTTGGCCACCGCGTAGTGCGCGTAGGCTGGGTCTTCGGCGGCCTGCCAGGCGAAGGTCGCGTCGACGATGTATTCCGGCAGGACGGCGATCAGGGCGAGCAGGCCCAACGCCAGCCCTTGGGAGACATCGACCTGGAGGGCCTCGGCCGCCCAGGAGAGCAAGAAGGCCGCGCCGATGATGGCCACGCCGAAGGTCAGGGCCCGGAGGGGCGCTGAGGTGTGGTAGACACCGAGCTTCAGTGCGATACCCGGCAGGGCAACGGCCGCCGCGAAAGCGATAAGGAATGAATTCCGCATCCGATTCTCCTTCCCTGCACCTGGAATTGCGTCCTTTATCCCGAGCGTCAGGTGCTACGGGTCGCTCGCGAAACTGACGAGGATTGGAGGTCGTGGAGTTCACTGCACTACCCCGTACCGACTCTGCAGTGGGATTTCCGGGTGTCCCATGCTCAGGTGAAGTCGCGCGTGAACTGTTACGAACCGCACATCCCGCCCGGCATCGGCCTCAGACACTAGGACTACTACCTGCTCCTTGGCGACGCAGCAGTGCGACTCGCGTGAGGAGGGCGCGGCGGCCAAAGAAGGCCCGATAGTGCTCAAGAACATCGGATCCTGGACCGAACTCAGCGTGGGTAGCGGCAAACCCCTGCAATGTCGTCCTGACGGCGTGTACTACGCGAGCCTGCGTTGCGTTGGATCCCGTTGGTCAAGCGAGACGCCGTGAGCCACTGGGCCGTTGATCGGCCACCGGCTCCCATCGAGCACCACCTCGTCGACGTAGCACCAGCCCCAGTCCTCGTCCGGCTCAAACGACCTGATGATCGGGTGGTCAGTGGCGTGGAAGTGCTTCGTGGCGTGCTTGTTCTTCGAGTCATCACAGCAGCCGACGTGGCCACAGATCATGCACAGGCGCAGGTGGATCCAGGTGTCGCCGATGGCCAGGCATTCCTCACACCCCTCCGGCGTGCGTGGCGTGACTTCATTGATCAGGTCGAGATGCGTGCATTGGGTCATCGCGTGTCTCCTTCATAGAGGGTCGTGACTAGTGATGCGGAAGAACTGCCACGGCCGCTCCACTCGAGGTCACGGCGCTGTGAGAGCGACCACTTGCGCTCTGGTGCCCACTGGTTAAGACGCAGGTTCGAGGGCTGGACGTCTGGGACGGCGCCGGTGATTCCGCGCCGTCCACTGCGTCGCAATTAGTCGACAGCTATACGCCCGACTGCTGCATAGCCTCCGCTCCACCAGCCAGTGACGAGGGCTGCGTACTCGTCTGCGGTGTCCTCCCACGTGAAATGTCCCGTATTGAGGATCGCGAGCTTGCTCTTCGGGAGGTGCGCGTGGAGGTACTCGGCGTTCACCGGCGGAACAAACGGGTCTCGCGCACCATTGATGATCAGCGCCGGCGTCTGGATCTTCGGTAGCAAGTCGCCGAGAATCGGCAGGTCCGTCGGGTAAGTGCGCACGTAGGCCATCGACTCGGCGAAGCGGGGGCCCTCGTACGACGAGAGGTAGTCCTCGCGAGCGGCGTCGGATAGGACGTACTGCTCGAGCGTCCCGATGGCCTCGGCGACGATCTGCCGCCCGCCGGTTCGGCGGTAGGGCTCGAGATCGGGGGCCTGGATCCACTCCATCAGCCCGTCGCCGAGTTGGAGCGGGAATGCGGCGCCCGCGCTCCCAATGACGAGGCTACGGAGTCGATTCGGGCGGAGTGCCGAGGCGAAGAGCGCTGCTCCGGTGCCGATGTCGGGGCCGACGACATGAGGCTGCTCCAACCCGAATGCATCAGCGAGGCGTACGACGAATTCTCCCATTGCGCGTGGTGAGAGCAGCTCGTCGCGGCCCTCCGAGTGACCGAAGCCGGGGAGGTCAACCGCGATGAGGTGGGCGTACTCACTGAGCTGCGACCACGTTGCCTCGAAGGCGAACAGGCTCTCCGGCCAGGGGCTCAGAAGGAGGGCATGCTCGCCCACACCAGGGTCCTCGCTTTCCGCGAAGCGGATGGAGAGCCCATCAATTGTCCGGTACTGGGTCCGTATCGAAACCTGAACCTGAGTATTCATCTTGTCGCTCCGTCATTTCTGTAACGAATGATTCCGCCTGGCAGCGGACCATGCGTGCGGTGGTGCTTGTGGTCAGGGGATGGCGAACACCTCAATGCCCACCGTCCCCACGTGCGAGTTAGCGAAGTGGGCGGAATGCGGCGCGGAGCTCTTCCGAGAAGAGCTGGGGCTCCTCCCAGGCCGCGAAGTGCCCACCCCGATCGACCTGGTTGAAGTAGGCAAGATCGGGGTAGACCACCTCGAGCCAGCTGCGCGGGGCCGCGAAGATCTCGCCCGGGAAGGTCGTGAAGCCGACCGGCACCGCGACCTGCGGACGATCCTGGCCGGCTGACCGTGCGATGGCCTGGGCGTTCTCCCAGTACCACCGGGCGGCCGAGGCCCCGGTGCCTGTCAGCCAGTACAGCGCGATGTTGTCGACGATGCTCTCCCGGGTCAGGCCGCCCGTCGGCTCGTCGTCGACAAAGGCCCGGGAAATCTTGAGGTAGCTGTCGGTGTCATGGTCGAGTAGCCACGCCGCCAGTCCGACGGGCGAATCCAGCAGCGAGTAGCCGATCGTCTGCGGCCGGGTGGCTTGCTCGAGGAAGTAGCCAGTGCCGCTGGTCATGAACGTCGCGAGCGAGGCGTGTGCCGCCTGTTCCTGCTCCGTCTCCGCGGGCAGTTGGTCGACAAGGCCCAGGGCCCCTCCCAGCAGGTTGACGTGGATGCCGAGGAGCCCGTCGGGGGCTTGGCGGCCCATGGCGTCGGTGACGAGTGCGCCCACGTCACCACCCTGCGCGACGTAGCGGTCGTACCCGAGGCGCCGCATCAGCTCCGCCCAGGCACTTGCAATGCGATTGGAGTTCCAGCCAAGCTCAGCCGGCTCGCCCGAGAAGCCATAGCCGGGCAGGGACGGCAGCACCAGGTGGAAGGCATCCTCGGCGTTTCCGCCGTACGCGGTCGGATCGGTCAGGGGGCCGATCGTCTCGAGGAGTTCGATAACGGAACCGGGCCAGCCGTGAGTCATGATCAGCGGTAGCGCGTTCTCATGGGGTGAGGTGACATGAATGAAGTGGATGTCAACCCCGTCGATCTCGGTCGTGAATTGCGGGAGGGCGTTGAGTGTTGCTTCGATCTTCCGCCAGTCGTGGTCGGTCGCCCAGTAGTTCGTCAACGCCTGCATCGTCGCCAACTGCACGCCCTGCGACCGATCATCGATGAGTTCCTGGCTGGGCCAGCGCACCGCGCTGAGGCGCTGCTGCAGGTTATCGAGGTCAGCCTGTGGGATGGCGATGCTAAACGGGCGGAAAGTGGCGGTGTCGGGCGTGGTGTCACTTTGGGCCACGCTCGGGGACATCGTGGTCTCCTCCGAGGGCTGCGAGCCCAGCGACGTCGGGGAGGTACAGGCTCGAGCCGAGCCCGTCATGCCCAAGCGGGCAGCAAGCAGTGACAGGGCAGTGCCACCAAGAAAGCGGCGGCGGGTCGGGGAGATCTCGGACAACATCGGCACCATAGTTCTACTCCAATCCATGACACAGTCGGCGGGGACGGGGGATCGCGGCTGGACGGCGCGCCAGCGGGTTGGAGGCGGCTGGCACGAAGGCGCCAGCCGTCCCCGTCGTGCAGATCAGCGCAGCGACCGAAATGCGGCACGAAGTTCTTCGGAGAAGATCTGGGGTTCCTCCCAGGCGGCGAAGTGGCCACCCCTGGCGGCCTGGTTGTAGTAGATCAGGGTGGGGAAGGCGCGCCGGGCCCACGTCTCCGGAGCGCGGAAATCCTCGTTCGGAAAGTCGGTGATGGCGACCGGAACGGCAATTTCGTCAGTCTTCTGCGCGGCCGCGCTGAAGAGGTTCTCGTTACGGTTCTCCCAGTACAGCCGCGCGCCCGAGACCGCGGTGTTCGTCAGCCAGTACAGTGAGAAGTTATCCAATACCTCGTCGACAGTCGGCTGCTGGTCGGGGTCCTTGCCGTAGGTCCAGTGGGTGAACCCGCCATGCACGAGCATCCAGCCGGCGAGCCCGGCGGGAGAGTCCGTCAGGCCGTAGCCAACAGCCTGCGGTCGCCAGCTCATCATCTTCAGATAGGTCCAGCCGCCGTTGTCGAGGAACCTTCTCAGGCCGTCGAACGTGGCGCGTTCCTGTTCTGAAAGGTCCGCCGGCGCAGGTGCGCCGCTAGCGATCGCATCAGCAGCATCAGGCGGGAATGTCGCCGGCAAATTAGTGTGGATGCCAAGCAATCCCTCAGGTGCCTGGCGCCCCATCACCTCGACGACGCCAGCCCCCCAGTCGCCGCCCTGCGCGACGTAGTGGGTGTAGCCCAGCCGCTTCATGAGCACGTCCCAGGCGCGGCCGATACGCTCCAGTCCCCAACCGACCTCAGTCGGTCGGGAGGAGAAGCCGAAGCCCGGCACGGACGGGATGACGACGTCGAAGGCGTCTTCTGCGCTCCCGCCATGTGCCGTGGGATTGGTCAGCGGCTCGATGAGCTTGAGTTGCTCGAAGACCGAGCCCGGCCAACCGTGCGTGATGATCAGCGGCATCGCGTTCGGGTGGCGCGAGCGGACGTGGAAGAAGTGGATATCGACGCCGTCAATGGTCGTCACGAACTGCGGGAAGGCGTTCAGCTTCGCCTCGCCCTGGCGCCAGTCGTACTCGGTGCTCCAGTACCGAACCAGTTCCTGCAACTCGGCCAACTGCGCACCCTGAGACCGGTCGGCAACTGTTTCTCGGTCGGGCCAGCGCGTCGCCGCGGCGCGTTGCCGCAGGTCGTCGAGGTCCGCTTGCGGAACGTCCACGCGGAAGGAGCGAATTGCGGGATCATCGGTGTGCTGCTCGGTGCCGGGCTGAGTTTCGCGTCCGGTCATGGTCGCGGTCATGGTGGTCTCCTCATCAATATCTACAGTGCCAGCGGTGTCAATGTCTGGAGATGAGTCATGGCTCAAGATGCACGGCATTCCCTTTCCGAGGCCGATTGTGATTTCGCGCTAGCGCAGCGAGCGGAACGCGGCACGAAGCTCTTCCGAGAAGAGTTGTGGCTGCTCCCACGCGGCGAAGTGGCCGCCACGGTCGAGCGTGTTGAAATGGACGAGGTTTGGATACGCACGCTCCGCCCAACTGCGAGGCGCGGCATAGATCTCATCGGGAAAGACACTGATGGCAGTCGGGATCTCCACGTTCTTGGGTGCGAAGAAGGGAAGCTTGCTTTCCCAATAGAGACGGGCTGAAGAAACTGCCGTGGTCGTCAACCAGTAGAGCGTGACGTTGTCGAGGACATCGTCTCGCGTCAGGCCCTCGGGTTTTCCGGCGAACACGCGGGCGATAAGCTCGTAGCTGCGCGCATCGTGGTCGAGCATCCAGGCCGCCAGGCCAACCGGCGAATCGGTAATGGCGTACAGCGTCTGCGGGCGGTTCTGCATTTCGAGTGCGTAGCCCAGGCCCTTCTTGTAGAAGAAGGCAAGCTGATCCCACGCGCGCTGTTCGTCGGCGGACAGGCCAGATGGCGGCGGGTCGCCGAACTGGAGCGCCTTCTCGATGTCAGCAGGAACGGTGGCAGGCATGTTGGTGTGGATGCCGAGTAATTCCGGTGGCATCTGCAAAGCCATCTGCTCTGAGACTGCATTCCCCCAATCCCCGCCCTGTGCCACAAACCGGGTGTATCCAAGTCGTTGCATGAGCACGATCCAGGCACGAGCAATCCGGATCGGATCCCAGCCGGTCGTTTCCGGTTTACCGGAAAAGCCGTAGCCCGGCAGGGACGGAATGACCACATCAAAGGCGTCCTCCGCACTCCCGCCGTGGGCCGTGGGATTGGTCAGGGGATCAATGATCTTCAACTGCTCGATGATCGAGCCGGGCCAGCCATGGGTGACGATGAGCGGCAGAGCGTTCACGTGGGGCGACCGGACGTGAATGAAATGAATGTCTAGCCCGTCGATCTCGGTGATGAACTGGGGGAGGGTATTCAGTCGCGCCTCCACCTTCCGCCAGTCGTACTCCGTCGCCCAGTAGCGAGCGAGTTCCTGCATCGTCGCGAGTTGCACTCCCTGCGATGCATCTTTGACAAGCTCCTGTTCGGGCCAGTGCATCCTCACAATGCGCTCCCGCAGGTCGTCGATGTCCGCCTGCGGCACGTTGATCTGGAAGGGGCGGAAAGCGGCGGTGTCTGCCATGGTGTCGCGTTCAGCGATGGTCGTGATCATGGGGACTTCCTTCCTGAAAGTGCCGAGTCGAGTCGGCGATACGGAGGTGACAGGCGACCTCGGCCGTTCTTGACCGTGGTTGTCCCAGCGCTCAACGGGTGGCCGAGATTCCTCGACTCACGCGGAACGACGATTGACGGTTGACTGAGGGCAGTGGCAGCGAACGGCGCGAATTAGCGCAGCGAGCGAAACCCCGCACGGAGCTCTTCTGCGAAGAGGTACGGCTGCTCCCAGGCGGCGAAGTGTCCGCCTTTTTCGAGTGTGTTGAAATAGATGAGGTTGGGGTAGGCCTGCTCGGTCCAGCTGCGTGGGGCCTGGTACTGCTCACTGGGGAACACACTGACGGCTACGGGAATGGTGACGCCTTTAGTGTTGAAGAAGCCGCCCTTGTATTCCCAGTAGAGACGAGAGGCGGAAACCCCCGTGTTCGTCAACCAATAGAGCGTGATGTTGTCGAGGATTTCGTCCCGGGTCAGTTCGCCCGTGGCGCTCGTGGTCCGGCTTAGGGCCGATGCGACCGCCACGGCTGGCTGGCCGTCAGCATCGTTGTGGTCGAGTAGCCAGGCAGCCAGGCCGACAGGGGAATCCGCAATGCCGTAAAGCGTTTGGGGGCGAGCCGCCATGTACTTGGCGTACTCGACCTGCTTGAACGTTCTTACCAGCTGCTCGTAGGCGCGCTGTTCGTCAGCTGAAAGTCCCGATGGCACTGGATCGCCGGCCAGGAGCGCCGCGTCAATGTCGGCAGGAACGGTAGCCGGCATGTTGGTGTGGATGGCAAGCAGTCCCTCGGGCGCCTGCAAACCCATCTGGTCAACCACAAACGCGCCCCAGTCGCCACCCTGGGCGACGTAACGGTCGTAGCCGAGCCGCTGCATGAGCACGTCCCAGGCACGCGCCATACGCTCGGGTCCCCAGCCGGTGCTCGTCGGCTTGCTGGAGAAGCCGTACCCCGGCATCGACGGGATGACGACGTCGAACGCGTCCGCCGCGCTTCCGCCGTAGGCCGTGGGATTGGTCAGGGGATCGATGATCTTCAACTGCTCGATGATTGAGCCGGGCCAACCGTGATTGACGATGAGCGGCAGTGCGTTTTCATGGTCCGAACGAACGTGAATGAAATGGATATCGAGCCCGTCGATCTCGGTGATGAACTGCGGCAGCGCATTGAGCGTGGTTTCGACTTTTCGCCAGTCGTACTCCGTCGCCCAGTAGCGAGCCAGGTCCTGCATCGTTGCCAGCGGCACGCCCTGCGAAGAATCGGCGACGGTCTCCCGTTCTGGCCACTGGGTCGCCAGGATGCGTTGGCGGAGGGCGTCGAGATCCGCCTGTGGCGCCTCGAAGCGGAAGTGGCGGAAAGCGGCGGTGTCGAGCGTGGTGTCGCGTGCGGTCGTGGTCGCGGTCACGATGGACTCCTTCAACAATGTCGAGCGATGTCACAAACACAAGGCGAGTCATGAACCATGGGGCATGGCATTCTCTTTCCGCAGACGGTTGTCGCTGGTCAGCCGAAGGTGAAGCAGAAGAGTTCGGCGCCTGGTTCGAGGAACTCGATTTCGAACGTGCGCTCGGTGATGGGTCCCGATTGCCGGATGAGCTGGTAGGCCCGCTGCTCGGAAACGCTGCCCTGGGCCTCGGCATCGACATCGGTGCCTGGTGAACTGGTTGCCGGCTGGCCGTCGAGGTAGACGCGGAAGGGGATCGCGCTGCCCCTGGTGGACGGCCCCATCACCAGATTCACGTCACGCGCCTGGAAGCGGCAGACGAGCCGGGCATTGGCTGCGGTTGAGGTGGCGGCAAGACGACTAATGGCCCAGCTCCCCTGCGGGGCCCACTCGTTGAGGCGCAGGTGCGTCGCCGAGGCGTAGTCGTGCGCCTGATCGGCCCGTAGGCCGTCCGGTGAGGCCATCCCGCTCGCCTGCCCGTAGCCCAGATAGGTTTCGGGCGACCGCAGAGTCCGGTAGTCGGCCGCCACCTCCAGCCCAACGGGATCCACCTCCACCAGATCCAGATCCAGGTTCGCGGCACCCGCTTCGAGCAGGAGCTGCTGGATGACCATCTCCTGCATCTCGTACTCGCCCTCGCCAAAGTGGTGGTAGCGGATGCGGCCCTGCGCATCGGCGATGTAGACCGCGGGCCAGTAGTGGTTGTTGAAGGCGCTCCAGATGCCGTAGTCACTGTCGACGGCGATCGGGTACGCCACGTCGAGCGCACGGGCCTGGGTCGTGATGTTGGCGACGTCGTGCTCGAAGGCGAACTCCGGGGTGTGAACGCCAATGGTCGTCAGGCCGTGGGGGGCGTACTTGGCATCCCAGGCCCGGACATAGGGCAGTGTGCGCAGCCAGTTGACACAGGTGTAGGTCCAGAAGTCGATGAGGACGACCTGGCCACGCAGGGACTCGGGCGTGAGGGGGTCCGAGTTCAGCCAGCCGGTCGCTCTGGTGAATGCAGGCAGGTTGCTCTCGATCGAGAGGGGGTTGAGATCGCCAGGGAGGCGATGGGCGATCGACCGAAAAAAGCCGTTGAATTGGGACGGCGCATCCATCAACGCAGGTTCTGGCATGGGATCTTCTCCTGCTGTGAGCGTGAGGGACTGGAGTCCGGCCGAGCCAGCCAGGATGAGCCCGCCGGTCGCCACGGCTGCGGCTGCTCCGCGAAGCACTCGGCGGCGGTTATGGGAAGTCAGCATGGTCACGGGTCGTGCTCCCATTCGGCTAGCGCAGCGATTCCTAGGCTGCCAGGTCTTTTTCGGTCTCACCGTCGCGGTACGGGGCCAGGAATGCGGTTAGCGCTGCCAGCATCTCGTCGGGAGCCTGCTCGGCAACCCAGTGACCGGCACCGGGGATGACCACGGTCTGCACGTCGTCCGCGGCGGCCTTCATCCCTTCCCCGGCCGCTTCCCCCCAGCTTTCCGCACCGCCGATCGCCAGGACAGGTATGGTCAGCTTCTGGGTCTTGCGCTGCTCGTTCTGCGCGACGGTGGTATCCAACGCGCGATAGAGCTCGAAGCTGCCGCGCAGGGCGTCCGGGTCGGAGAAGAGATCGAAGTAGTACTGGAGGGTATCGTCAGGCAGCGCCTTGCTGCCGCCCTGGATGGCGAACTCATAGCCGAAGAAGACATCTTCCCGTCCCGTGACGAGTTGTTCAGTCATCTCGTGGTTGACCCGGTTGAAGGGGATGTGCCAGAGCTTGTTGTTGAGCGACTCGGGGATGAGCAGGGGCGGCGAGGGGTTTACCCCCAGAGGCCCCGGGACCTCGGCGAGAGCCACCCGATCGACCCGATCCGGGTGATCCGCGGCCAACGCGTAGCCGATGAAATATCCGGTATCGTGGCCCACTACGGCGAATCGCTCGTGGCCGAGCGCATCCATGAGCGCGACCAGGTCGTTTGCTAGAGTGCCAGTGTCGTACCCGTCCTGCGGCTTGTCGGATAGCCCTATGCCGCGCTGGTCGACCGCTATGACCTCGAAGTCCTGGGCCAGCGCCGGCATCAGCAGACGCCAGGCATACCAGTTCTCTGGCCACCCGTGCACCAGCAGCAGCGGCGGCCCCTCGCCTCCGATGACCACGTGCTGACGCAGATCACCGGTCTCGATGTACCGGCTCGTGAATGTATCGGTGAACCCTGCTGGGAGATTCGGCGCGCCGGAGACGGAGAGAGGGCCTTCAGGAGTGGACAGTTGGGTGGAGGATGAGCTCATGAGGATCTCCTGCGTCGTGGTGGTCCGGGCTCGCGCTGAGCCCGTCGTGCCCAGGTGGGTGGCAAGCATCGTCATCGCTGCGCTACCCAGAATGCGGCGGCGAGTGTGCGTGAGCGTCTGCAACACTGGCGACATCGTTCTCCTCCTGGCATCGAGCCTGATCGCGTATACGTCGGTGCACATCGCAACTGATGGCACGTATGGGCTGCTACGAACGACGTGGTGTAACAATCCGATTCGGATCGCAACCCGGCGGCTTCTTCGCTCTTGAAGATCACTTCGATCTCATGAAAACCGATGTGCTTCGTCCGATCTATCAGACGAAGGTATTGCCCAATACCTTGGTATCAGGCCACTGAGCCTGGAGACAGGACAGGTGTTCCAGGGCCGGCGACGGCGCAACGGAGGCGAGATTGGGTAGTGGTCTGGGCTCGCACCACGCTCGTCATGCCCAGTTGGGCGGCAGCTATCGTTTTGGCGACCCTGCCGAGAAAGCCGCGGCGCGTACGAGTGAGCCATTGCAACAACGCCGTGGTCACGGTCATGATGGGCTCCTTTCCCGACTGCTCGATGGTGTCGAGGACTGGCGGATACCAGCATCCGTCCGTGCCCCTCAACGAGTTCAACCCTAGCGAGTGGTGTGGATAGCCGCCTCGGCCGATTGGACTATCGAGAGGAACTAATTGGAGGGATGTTGTCGGTCGTCCGGCACTTGGGCAGCACGGCAACGACCGGACGTGGCGCAGTCTCAGGTCGCTACCAGCCCGCGCTTCAAGGCGATCCCTGCCAGTTGCGCACGGTTGTCGGCATCGAGCTTGGTCAGGAGCGAGGCGACGTGGGACTTGACCGTATAGGGAGAGACAAATAGCGCCTCGGCGATCTCCTTGTTCGTCCGACCGGCGACCACCAGGGCGAGGACCTCATGCTCCCGGGGACTGATAGGACTGGTGGGCTGCCTGGTCTGACCTAGTCCCGGCACCGATGCCGGTGCCCCCTCCCCCTTCTCCAGTTCGACCCGCAGCTCTTCGATGAGCTCCGCGACACGGTCGAGCCAGCGCGTGGCGGCGATATGTTGACGCAGGGCAAGCAGATTCTCTTCCAGCACGTCCATGCGGTACAGCGGGATGACGGGAGTGGTGACGAGCGGCATGATCTCGCGTTCGGGGCGGATCAAGGTCGCGGACATGATGATCTCCTTCCTCGGTGGTCTAGCGTTATCACGTTTGACGAACGATCGAAGGGGTAGGGGTGATCGGGCTTCATGCGATGGCGTCTGTCTTTCTCTGACCAGTTGAGTAGGCTGGAGGCAATTTCCCCAGTGCAATCACTTGTACCGGCCGTGGACTGATCTCCCCGTAGCACGTCCTGATCGTCACGTCACTTGGTTCGATGTCGACCACTGCGACTTCGGCGAGCAAGGCGCTATCCCCTCTGGGTCGGACCACTCCGGGCCTAGCCGGGCAACGCAGACCTCAGCGCCTGAGCGGCCTGGGCGATGGCTGACCGCGCCGCGTTCGTCTCGGCCAGATCGTTGAGCATCATGAAGTCGTGGAACACACCTTCGTAGCGGACCGCGAGGACATCGACGCCGGCCTCGCGCAACCGGCGGGCGTAGGCCTCCCCCTCATCACGCAGCAGGTCGGCTTCGGCCGTGATCACCAGCGCCGGCGGCAGCCCCGCCAGCATCGCGAGTGGTGCGTGCAGCGGGGAGGCGGTCGGTGCAAGCCGCGCCGTCTTGTCGGGGAGGTAGGCGTCCCAGAACCAGGCCATCGCCTTGCGGGTCAACCAGGGACCCTCGGCGAACTGGTCATAGGAGACGGTGTCTATTGCGCCATCGGTGACCGGGTAGAAGAGTGCCTGATAGCGGAACGGTGGGGCGCCGCGCTCCTTGGCTAGAAGTGTGACGGCCGTGGCCATGCCGCCCCCAACACTATCGCCGGCGATAGCCATCCGGGAGCCGTCCAGTCCTAGCTGCACACCGTGCCGCGCAACCCAGGCCGCCACGGCATAGGCCTGCTCGAGGGCAACGGGGAACCGGGCCTCGGGTGCACGGGGATAGTTGACAAAGACGATGGCGGCACCGCTCTGGTGGGCCAGGTCGCGCACCAACCGCTCGTGGGTCGCAAATGTCCCGAGGATCCAGCCCCCTCCATGGATGTAGAGCACAACTGGCAGCAGCTCAGGAACTCCCGAGGGGCGAACGACGGTGACGGCGACCTCGCCACTTGGCCCACCCGGGATGGTCCGCTCCTCGATGGCTGTTGGAGCCATGGCAATGGGGCCAGCCTGCACCCGGTCAAGCACGGCGCGGGCATGCGACGGCGGGAGCGTGTAGAGGGGCGGATCGCCGGCAATGGCCAGCGCGTCGACGAACGCCTGGGCGATGGGTTCGAGAACGACGGGAGCAACATGCGCTTCCCGGGAAGGGGGTATGGGCGCGGGTGACGACGTGCTCAAGCTGACTCCCTTCTTCGCGACGGGCATCCATCGGCCGGAACTGTTCAGGGTGGATCGGGCACAGGTTGGCCCCACGCTTGACCACGCGGTCGAGCGTCGAGAGACGTAACTGGGTGTATTCGTCTGGGTGCCGTGGTCTCGAACGCCTACGAATGGAAGACTGGCCCGGCAAGACAAAGGGGAACCCACTGGGGACCGGTTCAACGTGGCCTAAAGCCCTCAGAGTGAGGGCAGGAGCAGGCGTGCGTTGATCTCGTCTATCGCCTCTTTGCCGACGCCATGAAGTTCATGAAGCAGCCACGGCAATGATCGGCCGCCGGGTAAGCCTATGCCGTGCGGCTTCAACGCCTCGTCGAACCCGAGATGGGCTTGATCCTAGATGAGGCCAATGCGGAACGCGGTTCTCGCCGCCTCCCGCCGGTTGGTGACCGCGAGCTTGCCCAGGATGTTCGAGACGTGGCTACTGACGGTCTTACGGCTGACAAAGAGATTGTCCGCGATCTCCTTGTCTGTCTCACCCCTGGCCACGTGGTAGAGCACCTCGGTTTCACGCGCGGTCAGGATGCGCTGGCCGAGCAGCGTGGAATACCTCCTCCGATCCAGTTTCAGAGGGAGGTCTTCGACGTCGAAGCGGTGCGACCGGCCACGGGCACGATCCAACCGCTGACGTCGTGAGGCGATCTTGCGCAGGAGCGGGGGGTGCTGCGGGTGTGACATGGGCGTTCCTTTCTGAAGCAGAACAATCCTCGTCTCCAGAGATCGGTCTGGCTCTGTCGGTCCCAATCCGATGGACAGGACATGGGTCCCAAGGGACAACCAACGGCTGGTACGGCGTTCGCAAGAGGCTGCCGGCAAGGGCTTGGTACGAGGACCCCATGGTGTCAGGCTCAGGACTTCCACGCATGAGGGAAACCTACGTAATTGCTCCACGCAGTTGCGTGGGTTGAGGGGAGCTTCAACTGAGGCTCACATGCAACCTGCATGCTCAGATCAACTGGTGCAACGAACTGCTATCACCTTCTCAGGGAGGAGACCGTGGTTCGGCGAAGCAGCCGAGGTGTCGAGCGGGGCGGGACAGAGGATCGCGTTCGGACATTGTTGGCCTCCTCGAGGTCGATAACCGCCGGGGGTGACCCGAGGGCGTCGATGACGATGTCTACAGCATGCGCCGGGCGGTGCTGCGGCGCATCGGGGGAAGTACTGGAACGGCAGCGCACCGACCAAGTAGTTGAGTAAGTACTTCTACGTATGTGCAGGCGGGGAAGGTGAGTTCTGACCTAGAGGCCGAGGTTTCGGGCTGCCCACGCAGCCGCCGCGGTGCGCGACGGGAGATCCAGCTTGGCCAGGATTCGGTAGACGTGGTGTTCGATGGTGCGCTCGCTCAAGCTGAGGTGTTCGGCGATCTCGCGGTTGGCAAGCCCTTGGGCGACCAGGTCCAGCACCTCCCGCTCCCGCGGCGTGAGACCGAGCTCTGCCGCCAGGTCGGGTGGGGGTGGTGGTGTGCCTGACGCCAACACTCTTGCCAGAGCGATCGCCTCAGCCACGGCTTGCTCTTTGGTCAGAGCTCGACCAGCAGCGTACGCGTCGGCGAACGCCTCTGGGGTCAACTTGGAGCGTGCCGGGGCCAACTCCCGTTCTCTCCAATCACTGAGCTGGTCGGTGTACCACGCGGCCCCTTCCCGCTCCGCCAGCGCGTCGTCCGCCCCGAAGAGACGAGCCGCCTGCTCCGCCATGCCGGCCTCGGCTAGCAAGGCGGCGAGGTCGGACAGGATCATGCCGGAGCCCAGGAGCCTCGCGTCGTCGCCAATGAACCGAAGACTTTCGGCGAACAGTGCGGCGGACCCGGGGTAGTCTCCCCGCAGCCGGGCGCAGAGCGCAAGTCCGTTAAGCGCCCATTGCTGACCGATCGTCGCTCCGTGGGCCCGTGCCACGGCCATGGCCTCGGCACCCACAGCTTCGGCCTCCGACAGATCGCCGCGCATTGCGTACAAGCTCCCCAGTGTCGCCAGGATCCCGACGGTCCAGCCAGGGTTCCCCAGCGCCCGCCACCGTCCCAGTGCCTCTCTGAGAAGTTCTTCTTCCCGCTCAACGTTGCCCCTCCGAACCTCGACGGTGTACCAAGCGCTACTGATCAATGCCAAAGCCTTGGCATCCTCAGCTGCCTCCGCCAACTGCCGAGCTTCGTCCAGCAGCGAGAGGGCCGGTTCGACCCGTTCGACGTCGCCCACCCCAACGTAGAACCGGGACAGCGTCGCCAGGACACGCGCCCGGATGCCGGGCGGAACAGCATTAGATTCCGTCGAGACCGCAGCTGCCCGCTCCAGCCAAAAAATTGCCTCCGAGAACGACCTTGAGGCCATCCAGTACCAGTACAGCGCCGTGGTCATCCGGGGGAGAGCATCAGGAGGGCCGTGCACCTCTGCCCACCCCATGGCCGCCCGCAGGTTTGGCCATTCGTCCCGAAAGCGATCCGCCCACGCTCCCTCCTCAGCGGTGCCGAACGTCGACTCCCCCTGCTCTGCGAAGTCGAGGAAGTAAGCGGCGTGGCGCGCCCGCACCTCGGTCTCGTCCCCACCCGCCGCCAAGCACATCAGGGCGTACTCGCGCACCGTCTCGAGCATGGCAAATCGGATCGACCCGTCGGGTTGAGAAAAGCGGAGGAGCAAGCTCTTGCGGATCAACTCCCCTAACCCGTCGAGGACGTCAAGCTCCGGCCTTTCGCAGACGGTCTCGGCAGCCTCGAGCGTGAACCCGCTCTCGAAGACGGCCAGCCGCCGGAAAAGGATCTGCTCCTCCAAAGGGAGCAGATCGTGGCTCCAGTCGATCGCGTCCCGCATCGACCGCAGTCGTGGCGGCTGGTCGCTCGCCCCGCCCCGCAGCAGCCGGAATCGGTCGGTAAGCCGTGCCTGCAGGTCCCGGGGCGGGAGGACCGTGACCCGAGCGGCTGCAAGTTCAATGGCCAGTGGCAGCCCGTCGAGTCGGTTGCAGATCGCCGCCACGTCCGCCGCGTTCGCCCCGTCGAGGCGGAACTCCGTATCGACGGCCTGCGCCCGGAGTACGAACAGTGCCACCGATCCCACCCGCCCCAAGTCCTCCATCAGCGCTGACGAAGACGCAGGAAGGGCCAGGGGGCGTACCGGGAACTCGTGCTCGCCCGTGATGCGCAAGGCGGCGCGGCTGGTGGCGAGGATGGTGAGGGAAGGGCAGCGAAGGAGTAGGTCGGCCAGAGCGGGCGCAGCGTCAAGGACCTGTTCCAGGTTGTCCAGGACGAGGAGCAACTCACGGCCGCGCAGGGCAACCGTAAGGCGATCTGCGAGCGCGTCCCCCCCTCCCTGGACGACACCAATCACTTCGGCGATGGCCGGGAGGACGAGCGCGCCATCACGGACCGCTGCAAGCGGGACGAAGGAGACGCCGTCGGCGAACGCGGTGACGACGGCATCCGCCGCGTGTAGGGCAAGGCGTGTCTTGCCCACGCCACCGGGACCAGTCAACGTGACGAGGGGAACATCGTTGCGAAGCAGTAAGGCGCGGACGCCCGCCAACTCCCGCTCTCGCCCGACTAAGGGCGTCCGGGGCACGGGCAGAGATTGGGATCGGCTGGACGGTAGGGCACTAGCCATGGAGTTTCCACTTGAACCCGCTAGCACCGGGACCAATCTTACGACACGGTCTGCTCCAGACCGACACTGGATCCGTTCCACGTTTAATCTGCGTAACACATGGCCTGCGAGGGGAGTGTAATATCAAAGGTATCCCTATGAGTGGCGTGGAGAACGCACGGTGAGGTGGCAACGATGGCCAGGACCCGACAGCTAGGATCACTGTTTCAAGGGCTGCAACGAGGCTCCCTTTCCCGCCGTGACTTCATCATTAGTGCGTTGGCAATCGGCGCGCCCCCCTCGGTTGTCCGGTTTTCTCTTGCAGCCGTTCCCGCGTCTGCGACCGAGTTGCGCTTGCAAGAGCCTGAGACACGGCCATCAGTTGGCACGGAGAACCAGCGGCGAGGGGACGGAGGTGAGTTGAAGATCCTGCAGTGGCAGGCGCCCTCGCAAGCGGGCGCCCACACGGCAGGAGGCATGAACGATCTGTTGGCCGCCGCCCTCGTCTCCGAGCCACTCCTGAGCTACCTGCCCGATGCCACCCTCATCCCGACGCTGGCGCGTGAGGTGCCATCCCAGCAGAACGGCCTGCTGGCCGATGACCTGACGAAGGTCACGTACAACCTCCTGCCTGATGTGACCTGGAGTGACGGCGCGCCGTTCACCGCCAACGACGTGGTGTTCACGTGGCGATGGGTGACGGACCCGGCGAACCAGGCCACCTCCGCCTTCGTCTACGAGCCCATCGCCGAGGTGCGGGCGCTCGACGACCTGACCGTCGAGATTCGCTTCACGGCCCCGAACCCGGCCTGGTTTGTGCCGTTCGTCGGCAGCGGGTGGGGCACTATCTACCCGCAGCATGTCCTTGCCCAGGGGAGCAGCGCCAGCGACGCGTTCCGCACGAACCCCATTGGCACCGGCCCGTATGTCGTCGAGGTGTTTGCCCCCAATGACCGCGTTGCCTACGTGGCCAACGAGCGCTACCGGGAGCCTAACAAACCCTTCTTCTCGCGAGTCAACCTCAAGGGAGGAGGCGATGCCGCCTCCGCTGCCCGGGCCGTGCTGCAGACCGGGGACTTCGACTTCGCCTGGAGCCTGCTGGTCGAACCGGAGATGCTCACGCGGCTGGAGCAAGCTGGCGTCGGCAGGCACGTGACGGTGCCCGGCACCACCGTCCAGCGCATCGCCTTCAACTTCTCCGACCCGAACCGGGAGGTCGATGGCCAGCGCTCGGAGTGGCGCACTCCGCACCCGTTCCTCAGCGACAAGGCCGTGCGTCAGGCCTTGAGCTTGGCCACCGACCGCCTTGCGATCTCCACACAGTTCTTCGACGGCCCACCGGGCGAGCCGCCGGCGGGCAACGTCTTGGCGGGCATCCCTGCCCTGGAGTCGGGCAACACCACCTGGGCCTTTGACCTGGAAGAAGCCAGGCGGGTGCTGGACGACGCTGGGTGGTTGCTGGTCGACGGCGTCCGGGAGAAGAACGGCCGAAAGCTGGAGGTGGTCTTTACCACGGTGGCCAACCCCCTGCTGCAGGAGATCCAGGCGTTGGCGAAGTTCCACTGGGAACAGATCGGGGTCGGGGTTGAGCTGCGGCGGGTTGACCCCAGTGTCTTCTTCGACGCCTCGGCCGGCAACGAGCAGAATATCGGACACTTCTATGCCGACTTGCAGATGTACGCCAGCGCTCCTGGCAGCCCGTTCCCGCTTGATTATTTCAATGCCTGGTACAGCGACAACGGGGACAACATCGCGCAGCAGGAGAATGGGTGGACGCGGTTCAATGAGTCCCGCTACCACAACCCGGCGTATGACCAGTTGTATGAGGAAGTGTCCCAGGAAACTGACCCCGAGAAAGCTGCGGACCTCTTCATCGCGATGAATGACCTCCTCATCGAGGACTTCGCTCTCATCCCGCTGGTGCAACGTGCGGCCGAGAAGTACGGCATCGCCACCACGCTGCGCGACGAGAATGTCGCGGCGAGTTCCTGGGAAGCGATCTACTGGAATATCGCCAACTGGAACCGTATCACCTGACGGGACTCGTCGGATGAGACAAGTAGGACGCGACCTTCGACCGGCACAGCCGCCAGCCGTCATTAGTAGCTGCCGAGTCGCAAAGTGGTTGATTTGCGTCGTTTCTGGAGCCGATGTCATCATGCTTGATTACCCGTTCCCGACACCCCATCAAGTGGTATTTGTCCCCCTTCAATAGTCACTGCTGGGCAATTGACAGTCGCCTTGAAAAACTCTGGCAATCTTGCTTCAACCACTTCAGTCACATCAGATCTCCATCGGGCCGACTTAGCTGAACGAGGCGTTGGTTGAGTTGTGAACCGAAAGCGCTTTCTCTCCCGATGAGCTAGCCAAGGAGCGCAAGAGGTGATCATCCGTTGCCCAGCAGGGAGGTACTGGATGGATGAGGCTCATGCGTCGTCAAGGATCCTGCGCTTCATCGCAATTCCGGCCAATTGGGCGCGATTTTCAGCGTCGAGCTTGGTCAGAAGCGAGGTCATGTGGGACTTGACCGTATAGGGAGAGATGAACAAGACCTCGGCTATCTCCCTGTTAGACCGACCGGCGACGACCAGGGAGAGGACCTCGCGTTCTCGGGGACTGATGTGGCTGGCAGGAGGCCGAAGGTGACCCGTTCCATGCATCCGCGGCGCCCCAGTTCCCTCCTCCAGCTCGATCCGCAGCTCGTCAATGAGCTCGGCGAAGCGATCGAGCCAACGTGTGATCACGACGCGCTCACGGAGGACCACGGGATTCTCGTCTGGCACGTCGATGTGGAAGGGGCGGACGACGGGAGTGCTCCCAATCGGCATGATCTGGGATTCGGAGGTGGCAAAGGTCGCGGACATCCTTGTCTCCTTCTCAAATATCGTGTATCGGTTCTACGTTCAACGAACGATCAGCAGGTAGGGACGATCGGCAATTACGGGATGGCTCTTGCTTACTCCGATCGACCGGATTTATCGACCGTGGCGCAGACGATCACAGCGCGGCAATCGCTTCTCCTGTGGGCCGGTTGCGGCTAGGAGTCCTGGAGCACGACTGCGGTGCCATAGGCAACCACCTCGACCATCTCTCGACCCACCTCAGCAGAGTCGAAGCGCATACCAATGACTGCAGTAGCCCCCAGTTCCTCAGCTGCTTGACTCATCCGCCCGAGTGCTTCCAGGCGTATCGCTGCAAGCAGGTCTCGATACTCGTCTAGCGCACTGCAATTCCCCAGCCCCTCCAGTCCGGCCATGATGTTGCCGCCGACGCCTCGGCTGCGGATAGCAATGCCCACCACGACTCCGAGCGTCGTGGCGACTCGTGTCCCGGTAACGTCATCAGTCGTCGCGATCCGGATGGCTGCCACGTGCGCAGTGCTCATGGCGCGACACTTCGCTGCACAAACAGTCCAATCGGCCACTTTAGCTGCTGGTGGCCACTCAAGGTGTGAGAGATCGGCGACGTCAGCACTCCTGTGTGGTGACGCATTCTGGCCTCCTTTCGCGCGATGTGTTTATCCGTGTGGTCCCGACTGGGTACGGCACCACCCTAGTGCGACAAGGCGACGAGCGCGTCACCCGGATTGATTATTTGAAAGGACTATTCCCGGATCACTGACACTGATGCTTCCTGGCGCCTAGTACCGAAGCGGGCACTGCCTGTGGTTCAGGAGGCAAACGGATCACACAATCCCATGCCGGAGCGCGAACTCAGTCGCGGCAGTGCGGTTGCGTACGTCGAGTTTCGAGAAGATGCTTGCGACATGGACCTTGACCGTGTTGGCACTGAGGAAGAGTTGCTCCGCGATCTCCCCGTTGCTCATACCAGCAGCCACAAGCCGTAGCACCTCGACCTCGCGCGCGGTCAATCCAGCGGGAAAGGCTGGGCGAGGCCCGACGGTTTCTCTGGCCTGAGACAATCTGACCGCTAACTGCTCAGCATGGGCGAGGGCGAGACGCCCATCCATCGGCGTGCAAATCTCGATCACCTCATCGAGTGTGGCAGAAGCGGCAGGTTTGTCGCCCTGGGCGATGGCGAGTTCGGCGCGGGCCAGCAACGTCAGAGCGCGCTCGTGGGGTGCACGGCAAGCCTCAGCGAGTGCGAGTGCTGCGGCGAACTGTCCTTCTGCTGACGTGCGGTCGCCAGCATCGGCATCAAGAATCCCCAGGATGCGATGGGCAGCGAGAAGCGCGAGAGGCTGCCGTGGGGTGGTTGCGTGTGCTAATGCCCGCTCAGCGTGCTCGCGGGCAAGTGCCGCTTCGCCCGCGGCGCGGTACCACGCGGCTTCCAGCGCCGCTGCTTCCGAGCGCCCAAGCGTTGCGTCCATGATATCCAGCCACTGCCGGTGTCGGTCGAGCCAGATGCGGGCAGCATTGAGATCGCCCGCGTCGAGTGCGAGATTTGTCGCAAGCAACTGGAACTGCTGCGGCAGGGAACCAAGCTCGCCCGCTGGACTCGCTCGTGACGGTTCATGCACGGACTGCCACGCCGTCTTGGGGTCACCCTGCGCCCGTGCCAGGGCCCCGAGATAGAAGGCGCGCACGCGGGGGGCCATTGCGCGGCCCGACGGATCAGGGGACTCAAGGATCCGTCGGGCCTGGCGCCACTGCCCTTCAAGTACAAGGAGCGGGATCCGGGCGTATTGCGGCAGGTTCGGGTTCACGTGGCCCCCACGTTCGATTACCCATGCTGCCGTCTGCTCAGCCACGACTGCGACACGCTCCCGCTCGCTGAGGTCGTCGGCATGATATGGCAGCACTGCGAGGATCAGCTCCTCGCGCAAATTCCCAACCGCAAGCACGTGAAGGTCAATTGAGCGATATGCGGAGGTTGCCGCGGCAAAGGACCGCCGCGCCAGTGCTGGCTCCCCCTGGAACGCATAAGCTACTGCGAGACCCTTGTGGGCGTCAGCGATCGCTCCGAGTTCCGCAGGGGTATTTGCTGACTTCGAGAACCGCGTCAGGAAGGCCTCGCCCTGAGTACGGGCCTCACTGAGACGACCGCCTCGCGCGAGAAACGTGGTGAGCGTCCCTCGGTTGGCAACCTTGTCGATCCGCTGCTCACGACGGCGAGCGTCGCTGGTCCCCTGCGGCATGCTATCGACCATGTCGGCGGCGGCGGAGATAGTTGCCACTGCAGTGACGTAGTCGCCGCCATAGCCGATGAGCAGACCGAGCAGCGCCTGGGCGCGGGCGTCGAGGCTGAGGTCTCCCGACGTGGCCGCCAACCGAGCCGCCTCATCCGCCCACGCCAGGGATTGTTCCCGATCTTCGTGGCGGCGCAGTGCGGAGGCGAGCAGCCGCAGCCAGCCCCGCTCGGTGGGATCTCCCTGATGGGCGTCCAGGAGCCTGAACGCCGCTTCGTACCGTTCCGCCGCAGTCACGAGCGCATAAGCATCTTCGGCCCGCTCGCCTGCACGGGTCAACCATTCGGTCGCGCGCTCGTCCCCTGCCTGGTGGAAGTGGTGCGCCACTGCGTCCGGATCTGGTGTGGGTAGTGCGCTAAACGCCTCGCCTACCAGCCGGTGCAGCCGTCGCCGTCGTAATGCGGGCACATGTTCATACAGCACGTCGCGGATTAGCGAGTGGGTGAATTGGATGGTGTCCTCGCGTGCCGACGCCGTCACAAGATGCGCTGCTTCCGCCTGTTCGGCCGCAGCCAGCAGCACCTCCTCGTCCGCCCCTGTGACGGCCTTCCACAGCGAGAACGGCACCTCCTGACCCACAACCGCCGCAATCGCCAAGAGCGCAGCGGCCTCATCACCCAAGCTGTTAAGCCGTTCATCGATGATCTGCTCCAGGAGCACTGGCACCGGCCTCCGCCCGACGATTGCCGAGTACGATCCCCCATCGAGGCGATCGAGGAGGCCTTCATCTTCCACGCTGCGTAGGAGCTCGGTCATGAACAGCGCGTTGCCCGCGGTGCGCTCGATCAGGTGGGCAGCGAGGCGACGGACGTCTGCTTCGGCAAGGTCAAGGCGCGTTCGCACGAGCGCCTGAGCGGCCTCGTCATTGAGTGCGCGCAGGCCAAGCCGTGTTGTAGGCGCCTCACGTACGAGGAGCGGGACGAGCGAGGCGAGCGGATGTCGCCGGTCGACTTCATTACCTCGGTAGGTGATGAGGAGGAGCAGGGCCATCTCACCTATCTGGTGCGCGATGAAGCGCAGCAGGTCGAGGCTCGCACTGTCCGCCCAATGGAGGTCTTCGAGCACGAGCACGACCGGTTGCTCTGCGGTCAGGGCAACCAGGAAGTCGCGCGACTGATCAAAGATGTCGGCCTGGCTCGTCGCATTGTCGAGACGGGGTACGGGCGGAATGGCACTGTCCTGGAAGGATTGGATACGACGGGCGATTTGGATCCAGGGGCCGTATGGTGGAGTCTCAGTGCGGTCAAAACAGTGACCGGTGAGGACATGCGCTCCTAAGTTCGCGGCTTTGCGGCAAAGTTCCTGTGTAAGAGCCGTCTTCCCGATGCCGGCCTCCCCTTCGATCAGGACGAGGCTACCCCGGCCCGCGCGTGCAGCAGCCAGGCGGTCCTCCAGGAGCACGAGTTCGCGGTCGCGACCAACCAGGGGTGCGCGCGGCCATGGCGATGGCAGAACCGTGCCCATACGATGTCTCCCCGCAAGGACTGCCAGCAATCAGCGTGAGATCAAGGGAACTTACGTTCGAAAGGAACAACCCTGCCTTATGCCTGTTCACCCGTCCAGGGTGGTACTTGGCGGCGCTCTTCGAGTGCTCCCGACAACACTAACTCTAGACCTATGGGAGAGGATTTAACTTCCGCGAGACCCCCCAATTCGGGTCGAGAACACGGAGTCCGAATGGGGGGAATCACGCATAGATCAGGGACGGAAAAGATTGGCCTCCCGGCCGATTGAGTGATGTAGACAAGAAATCTGCTGTCGCTACCCTTCGTCCCCATTTGCGGGGGCAAGGCCATGACGCAAGGCGAAGGCAGTCGCTTCGCTACGCCGCTCCACCTCGATCTTCCGGTAGAGACCAGTGATGTGCCGCTCCACCGTCCGCTCGCTCAACCACAGAACGGCGGCGATTTCCCTATTGCTGAGCCCCTGGGCGAGTAGCCCTAATACCTCAACCTCTCGCCTTGTCAATCGGGCGGGAAGTGGCAAGGGGGGGCTGCTGGCCAGCGGCGGAGATGCACGGCGGGCGTTCCCAATGGCGTTTGCCGGTGTTGCGGCAAGCGCCGATGATTGGTCCGCGCCGGTGGCAAGGATTTGCGCCTGCGTCATATGCTCGGCGAGCTTTGCCATAGGCAAAACCAGGTCCTGGGCGAGCATCGCTAGAAAGGTGTTCCTGCCATTCAGCGCCGTTTCCGCGGCAACGCGGGCAGCCCGCTCAGTAGCCAGCCGGCGGGCCGTGTAGATCGAGATTGCTGCCTGACCGATAGCGATCCTCAGAAGATGCTGTTCAAGATCGGTCGGAAAGTCAGCCCGGCGACATCCGACAAGTACGAGACCATTTACCCCAGGTAGGGCAGGAGCCATGCTTGTGACCCGGACGATGCCATCCGCAGATGGATGATCTACAGACGTCGTGACCACGCCACGCTCACCCAGGGACGCAGAGGCGAGCGCCGGCTGCAGTTCTCCAGGGACAGCTGCTCCATCGGGTCGCCAACGCTCGATCGCGGGTTCCCCGGCGGGGTCATCGAACCGCACGTAGGAACTCTCCAACCGCAGGATACTGAACAAGACACCGAGCAGGGCTGACGCGATGTCAGCCTCCTCGTAGTCGACCCAAATTGCCGGGAGCGCCAAAAGTGCGGCCATATCGCGCAACGTACGACGGGACGCTGCTAGGGCGTCGGATCCGTCCTGGATTGTCGTGTCGGCCGACACCCACCCGTCCCTGTCAGTGATCAGGGGCGCCGATCGCGCGCCCGGAGTTCCTCCAGGAACTCTGCCGGCGGCACGAAAAAGGGGTTCACCTGGAACGCGCCGCCAATCAGCACCATAGGGTGGGTCCGCAGCATGTCCATCACGACGTCTGCGCCGAACTTGGCGGTGTCATAGACGCAGATCACAATGTGATCGTACTTGGCCTGGACAAAGTTGGCCCGCGCTTCAAATTCGACCAGGCGATCGCTGACACCAGGTTGGTCAGCCGCCCATCCCATTTCCGCCACCAACCGAATCCGCATCCGCGCCGGTGGGGAGCCACCGAGGAGTTCATCCAGGAGAACGAGCATTGCCTCCTGGTCGAAGTGTCCGCCGCGGAGATACGTCTCGGACCAGGTCCGTACCTCGAGGCGTCCCTGAGCGAGTAGGTCCGGCATATCCAGCCCGAGGTGCCGGTAATGGCGGACGAGAGTTGCCCGCTCGTCCGGATCGATGAAGTGGACCAGTTTCTCGCCCCGCTCGACCCCTTCTGCTGCGAAGGGGTCAAGGATTCGCTGCTTTTCCACGCGACTGTCGACGAAAGCGCAGACGTGACGATGGTGGCCGAGTGCCCCGCCCGCGAAGGAAACAGGGTCATGGTTCGCTTGGTCGATCTCAGCCATGTCGCGCCTCAAAGCTGGGGTAGTCACGGCGAAAAGGTGAGCAGGGGACCATCGGATTCAAGCAGCATGCCAAGGGTAGTCCCCTCCTAGACGTGAACGATGAGCGGGGTAGCGAGACTAGTCCCACACAGCACAAACCTCTCGGTACTGCAACGAAGCACTAGTGCCTTCGATGCACCAGCCCCACTCTCTAAGAATCTTCCAGAGGACTCATTGCATGTTCTAGCCCATACGGTTGCCCGAAAGCAATACGCACTGCGTGCCAGAATGGAATCCGCCAGCCTGCCGGATGGGAGATCGAAGTCGGAGCATCGCGCTTGCCCATGATGCCGAGCTTCGAGATCATGCGCTTTCTCCGCTTGTGGTCAACACTATCCAGTCCATCCCGATGCGCCACGCGCCTATCACCGCAGAACGCCGTGGTCGGATGTTTCGCTTCCCGGCTGCGGGAGGCCATGCCAGGACTGTGGTTCCAGTACCTGTTGCCAATCGCACCTTGGTGGTCGACACCTGCCCTGGCTCCTTGACGAACTGCCCACCTGGGAACCGTGCTTCGCGGTCGTGGACGAGGGACAAGCCGTGGCCATCTGCTTCACGTCTCGTCTCGGTCGGGCGACAGCGAAGCGGGAGTCGACACCCTGCCAGACTATCGTCAGCGTGGTTAGGCCGCGGCATTCAGGGTTGTCTGGGGCGATGCGATGCGTGGGATGGAACCCATCCCGTTCTACAGCTCCACCTGGTCCAACGCCGCGTCGCACGGGGTAGCACGCCAGCTAGGGCTGATCCGTATTGGAGCGGAGCTACCTGGTGGTAGGGCATCGAGTCATGGAGCAGATGTGGCTAGATGTTGGGGAGTAGAGACAGATTCTCTGCCCCGGAGATCCTTGATCGCTTTCCATGGTGTCGAGGGGATGGTTGTTACTGCAGCCTGAGCCAGGCTGCAGTAACGGCTCGAAATGGATGAGAAGCTGATGTTGCAAAAGGCATCCTGATGCCCGCGTTTCACGACTTGCTCGGTCTGCTCGTTCTGAATTCCGAGCAACACCACAAGCCGAGTAGCGCTGCTCGGCCTGTGGTGCGGACAGGGCAGGCGAGTCGCACAGTCGGGGACATGATTTTTTCAGCGAAACCCAAGATTCTGAAGTATCGGCACCAGCGTTCACTCAGGAGTTGCAGCTCTTGGGGCTATTTCAGACCGGTCGGTCCACAGCAGCACAACGTGATTGTGTACAGCACCTGCTGAAACTCGGAGCGATATTCTTCCCTTTCCGTCCATCGCAATACGACGTGATTGTGGTCAGCAGCTCTCCGCTCTGCGGCGCTCCTCGGGCAACCTGCTGGAGACGGACCGCATGGACTTTGGCCGGCGGGACCTCTTCTACGGCGGCATCCCGATCCTGGTAGACGACGACCATCCAGACACGGAATCACGCGGTCGAGCGGCAGCGGCTGCTCCTCGATCCACCCGACCACGTTCGGCACTGAAGGGGTCGTGGGCATCGAGAACGGCGGAATCGCGATCGAAGAGATCGGCGAACCCGAGACGAAGGATGCGACGCGACACAGGATCAATTGGTAGTGAACGGAGCAGCAATATATGCATCGCCGATGACGCATGGATCCCAATTGACTACTTCAGTTGAAAGCAGCATGCCGTCCCACCTCGATGCCGATCTATGTCGCCGGGTCGAGTCGCAGCGTGCGGGCTCCCCGTAGATCGAGCCAGTGGTGGCGCCCGGCCAGGGCCACCCGGATGACGGCGGTGTCGCACTTGGCGCAGCGGAGGATGACGCCCATGTCGTGCCCGTAGCGCATCAACTCCGCCACCGCGGCGACTGTGCCACATCCCGTGCAGGTCACCTCCGCTGTTGTCATCTCCGTCCGGAACACTTCGGCCAGCAGACCAGCCGCGGCGTTGCCGTCAAGCCGGAGGTCAGCGTCCTCCATTTTCATGACTATCCCTCCATTAGCTGCCCGTGGGGCCGAATCGCTCCGTCTTGACTCGAGCCGGCTCGTGCCCAATCTCCACCAGGGTCGAGGCCACCGTCTCCACTAACCGGGTCGGCCCGCAGACGTAGACAAGCGGACGGACAGCGGGCGGCCAGGCCACCTCGGCAAGCATCGCCTCGTCAATCCGGCGCCGGTACCCGGTCCAGTCCGGAGGCTGCGCCCGGGTGAGTGTGTGCATCACCTCCAGCGTCTTGTCTGTGGCGAGCCGGTCCAGTTCCTCGCGATAGATGATTTCTTCGAAGGACCGCGAGGAGGAGAGCAAGCGGGTAGGGACGTGGCTGCCGACCGCGGCGCGTTGGCGGAGCATCGCCATGAGGGGCGCCACCCCTGATCCGCCGCCGACGAGCAGAAGCGGACCACCGTCTGTTGGCTCCCAGACAAAGTAGCCACCGATCGGCCCTCGCAGCTCGAGCTGGTCTCCAGGCTGCAACGCATCGGTCAGGTACGGCGAGACCTCACCATCCGCCAGGCGATCGACGGTCAGCTCGATCTGCTCGCCATTCGGCGCCGAGGCGATCGAGTAGCTGCGTTGTACCTGATACCCGTCTTCTGCGGTTAGCCGCACGTCCACGTGCTGACCCGGCAAATGCCCCGGCCACCCCGGCACGTCGAGCACCAGGCTCTTTGTCCGGGGCGTCTCGATGACGATGTCGACAACCTTTGCGAGCGCCCACGTTAGTCGCCCTGGTACCGCTGTTCCTGCCATGGGTCACCATAGTTGTGGTAGCCGAGCTCTTCCCAGAACCCGGGCCGATCATCAAGGCTCAGTTCGAGCCCGCGGATCCACTTGGCGCTCTTCCAGAAGTAGAGGTGCGGCACCAGCAACCGTGCCGGCCCACCGTGCTCCGGCTCCAACGGCTCCCCGTCAAATCCGAACGCGATCCACGCTTTGCCGTCGGTGACGTCCTCAATCGGAAGGTTCGTCGTGTATCCGCCGTCGCAATGCGCGATGAGGAAGCTCGCATCGTGCTCGACCTCGTCGAGCAGCGTGTCGAGCGAGACGCCCTCCCATACTGTATCGAACTTCGACCACTTGGTCACGCAGTGGATGTCAACCGTGACCGTCTCCCGCGGCAGTGCCTGGAACTCCTGCCATGTCCACCGCCGGGGCGAGTCGACCTCCCCGATCAATCGCAGATCCCACGTCTCGAGCTGCGTGCGGGGCGTGGGGCCGGCGGAGAGCACAGGGAAGTCCTCTTCCGGATACTGCCCTGGCGGCAGGCGCCCCTCCAACTCAGGGTGCCGACGCCGACCTTGAAACATGCGCGAGACGAATCCTTCTGCCATGGTGCAATCCTCCGGTAATTGATTGTGATCAAACACTCAATACTCTGACCAGGAGCGCTCCTCACGACGCCAGCAACTCTGGCTTCGTGGCCATCGCTCTCGTCCCTTCTTCCGAAGACACGACGGCATCACTGTCCGGGGCGACCGTGCCAAGGTTAATCACCAAGTACTCCTTGATTTCGGCGCTTGCTCGGAGGAGCCATGCCCGCGGGTCGGTCGATTCCATCTGGGCGACGACCGTTGCGTTGTATCGGTCGATGTCGATGGACGCCTCAACGAGCGCTTTTGCAAGCGGGCGCGGCAAGACCGGAAGGACCGCAAAGCACTGGTTCAGCATATCGCGTCGCAGGAGGAATGCGGCCCTGGGGCTGTCCTCCATCCAGGCCACGGCGTCGACGTTTACGTCGATCTCGGCGCGGGCCGCCGCGAGGAGATTGAAGCGGTGCTCCCGTTCGACACGGGTCCGTTCAGCGTGGCGACGCTCTTCTTCCTGCAGTCGCAGGTCCCGCTCATGGGCGAAGGAGTGTTGCAGGCTGTACCGAGTAACGAGCAACGCGCCACCGATGGCCAGGAGGGATCCGATCGCTTGCACCGCGAGGGTGATCATGAACCCCTCGGCAGTGAATCCGGGATTGAGAGATCCTTCCATCGCTCGGTCCTTTCCATGACGCGCGGCGGCGCATCAGGAAGTCGTGGCAGACGCCCGCAGAGTGGATGTCCACGTAGCATGCGACGGCCTGGTCGTACGCCACCATGCCCGCCTCTCGCTCCAGCTAGCGCAGACTGCGGAACGCCGCCCGGACCTCTTCCGAGAACAACTCCGGCTGCTCCCAGGCGGCAAAGTGCCCGCCCCGGTCGACCTCGTTCCAATAGATGAGGTTGCCGAAGCTCTGCTCCGCCCAGGAGCGGGGAGCCTGGTAGATCTCGGCCGGGAACACCGTGACCGCCACCGGGAGGGTCAGGATATCGAAGGCGTTGAACGGGCCACCGCCGGCCTGGGCTCCCTCCCAGTAGGAGCGAGACGACGAGGTGCCCGTATTCGTGACCCAGTAGAGCGTGATCGCGTCGAGCATCTCGTCGTAGCTGAGGATCTGCTCGGGCTCACCGCCGGTGTCGGTCCACTCAGCGAACTTGTCGTAGTAGTAGGCCGCCATGGCGACGGGGGAGTCGGCCAGGGCGTAGCCAATCGTCTGCGGGCTCTGATTCATCATCGCCGCGTAGCCGAAGCCGTCCCGATAGAAGTGCAGCAGGCGGTCGTAGGCGATCACTTCACGATCGGTCAGATCTGCGGGTGCCGGGTCGAAGTTGCGCAGGTGGCGCAGAACCTCCGGGGGGACGGTGCCGGGCATGTTGATGTGGATGCCGAGCAGTCCCTCAGGTTCTTGCACAGCCAGCAACTGCGAGATGATCGCACCCCAGTCGCCCCCCTGGGAGACGTACTGCGCATAGCCAAGCCGCAGCATCAGCATGTGGAAGGCGTTCGCCATCCGCACCGGATTCCATCCACTGGTCGTCGGATTGCCTGAGAAGCCGTAGCCGGGCATCGTCGGCAGGACCAGGTGAAAGGCGTCCTCGGCCCGCCCACCGTGCGCGGTCGGATTGGTGAGCGGCTCAATGACCTTGAGCAGTTCGATGATCGAGCCGGGCCACCCGTGGGTCATGAGCAGCGGCAGGGCGTCGTCATGTGGTGAGCGGATATGGGCGAACTGGATGTCCAGCCCGTCGATCTCGGTGATGAACTGCGGCAGCGCGTTGAGTTTCGTCTCGACCGTGCGCCAGTCATAGCCTGTCCCCCAGTACTCGACGAGGGGGCGCAACTTCGCGAGTTGCACACCCTGGGAGCGATCATTGACTGTCTCGGGGTCCGGCCACCGGGTCATGGACAGGCGCTGGCGGAGGTCGGCGAGGGTCTCGTCCAGTACGGCAATGTGAAAGGGACGAATGGCTGACGCGGTGTCGATCATGGCGTCGGGTGAAGTCATGGTTGCGGTCATGGTGATCTCCTTTGGCAATGGTGTCGATTCGGGCCGGTGTAACGAGTCCGGCGTACGACCATGGCACCGTTTGCGCCACGGTCGTCCAGCGGAGCTAGCTGACGGCCTCGATGGCCGTGAGAATCAGATCGGCGACTGCCTGCGGCTGCGAGATCATGAACAGGTGTGACCCGTCGATCTCGACGATTTCGGCACCCGCACGCTCGGCCATAAGACGCTCGCCGGCAGGACCGATGGCCAGATCGTTCGGCGAAATCGCTGCCCAGGAGGGGAGCGACTTCCATCCAACCTGCCCGATCGGTTCGCCGAAACTCGTCGCACTGGCCGGGCGCTGTGAAGCGGCCAGAACGGCTGCGTCCTCCTTGGGCAGATCGGCGGCAAAAACCTCATGGAACTGCGCTGGGTCGACGTAGAACTCCACTCCCGGCTCTTCCCCTTCACCTGTGGGGAATTGGGCCGGACGGAGCGCCGGACCGAGCAAGCTGTCGGTGGCGTGCTCAGCCAGCCCCTGTATTGACTCACCCTCGTCCGGAATAAAGGCAGCAACGTAGACCAGTCCCACCACATTCTCGGCCTGGGGAGCGGCAGCACTGATGACCGCTCCACCATACGAGTGCCCGACGAGGAGCACGGGGCCCGGGATTTGATTCACGACGCTGGCGACGTAGGCCGCGTCGCCGGAGAGGCTGCGCAGCGGATTGGCAGGTGCTTGCACCTTCACATCAGCGGCTTGCAACGCCGTGATGACGCCAGCCCAACTTCCAGCATCCGCGAAGGCGCCGTGGACGAGAACGACCGTAGGAGCAGTTCCGCCAGTTGGGGTTGCTTGCGCCATCAGAACTCCTCCGTGAATCGTCGATCCGACAGCCGCAGGTCTAGGCAACGCCCTCGCGGAGGTCATTCCCCTGGCCGCTGCCAGGGTCGCGAGAGCGCCCGCCCCCGCGAATTGGTTGAGGACTGTCCGGCGTGAGACTCCGCGACGGAGAGCGCAAGTCAGGAGATCCAAACGATCCTGGCGCATAGTGCTTCCTTGCTGCAGACAGGTGTCAGTGTGGGTCGTGGTCATGAGCGTCTCCCTGAAATCAATGTCGAGTGAAGTCACAGTCTCGAGGGGTCATGAAGCATGGAGCATGACGATTCCTTTCCGAAGAGCCTTGCTGCTCCAATCGCGTCGATGTAGGGGAATTGCCACTGGGCCAGCGACGCCAAGCCGCCGTCGAGAGCAAGCAACGGTTCCGATTTGAATCTGTGCATCCCACCCTCCGGCTTCACACCGGAGCAATGTCTGCGGGATCGTTTTTCGGCTACCTGGCTATGCGAAGCACGACCTTCCCGGGGCCCCGACCGTTGTGACCGGCTCCATAGGCTGCCGGCCCTTCCGTGAGCGGGAGGACGGCCGAGATGACCGGCCGGACATGCCCGCCATCGATCAACTCGCCGATATCGATCAGTTGCGCCCGGTTTGGCTCAACGACGAACCAGATTGCGCGTTTGCCGTCGAGGTGTTCGCGTTCCGGCGGTCGCGGCACGGCAATCGACACGAGCCGCCCACCTGGGCGTAGCACGTCCCAGGACCGCTCCCAGGTCTCGCCTCCGGCGGTGTCGAAGACGAGATCTACATCGGCCACAATTTCTTCGAAGCGCTGCGCGCGGTAGTCGATCACCTCGGCGGCGCCAAGTCCTCGCACCAGTTCGGCGTCGCGTGCCGAGGCTGTCGCCGTCACGTGCGCTCCGCGCCAACGCGCAAGCTGGACCGCGAATGAGCCTACCCCGCCGGCCCCACCGTGAATCAACACTCGCTGACCTGGCTGCAGATTTCCGTGATCGAAGAGCGCCTGCCAGGCGCTCAAGGCCGAGAGCGGCACGGCCGCGGCCTGCTCGTGCGCCAGGGTCGTTGGCTTCGGGGCCAGGTCGGACGCGCTCACTACCGCGTACTCGGCGTCCGCGCCGTCGCGCCGAAAGGCGATCAGGCCGTACACCTCGTCACCGACCGCTATCCCCTCTGCAGCAGGACCCAGCGCCTCCACGACTCCGGAAACTTCGTGCCCCGGGATGATGGGTGGTGCGCGTGGTGTGTCATCAGGTTTCAGCCACGTTGTGGGCCAGGCGAGTTCGCTCGGCGTGACGCCGCTGGCCTGGACGCGAAGCAGGACATCGCCTGGAGTTAGCGTGGGCGGGGGCGCATTGTCTTCGTAGACCAACTGGGACGTATCGTTCCTGGCGTAGGCGTGCAAAGCGCGCATGGTACGAGGCCCTCCGGTGGCTAAACACATGGCTGACAAATCTGCGCCCGTCGGTGGCGATCGGACTACCCAGCTTGACGATCCACATCGGATTGCAACGCAGTGGCTGGTTCGCTCGGTCGGTTTCTGGGAGTTCTCCGTGAACGCATGAAATCAGACGCGAGCTGTCCGATCTATAAGACGAAGGTATGGGGCGATACCTTCGTATAAGCCGGTCTCGGACAGATCGCGCTGAGTAAGGTCAACTTCCTCTCTGGGCGCGGAGCTGGGCGATCCGATACCAAGGTCTGATGGACGACTGTGCTTGAGGCGAGCACTATTGGGGTGACCGTTGCTTCTCGATACGGAAGAATGGATATTGCGGACGAATGGCGATGCGCTACCCTGTTCAGATATCCTCGACAGGGCAAATATGCATGGGAGATATGCCCCATGACGACTGGCTCAGTTCGGATAGCCTTAGCTGTGCCTACGACCGACGGCCTGCGGATCAACAGCAGTGTGATGGGGACGTGACACGCCCATCACCCACCGAGGAAGTCGCGCGTTTGCGTGGCTGCCTGAACGATCTGGCCAACATCCTGTCGCTGCCTGCGTTAAAGACGGGCGGCGAGCCAGCTGACATCGTGAACTCGTTACTTGACGCTCTGCTCGGGACGCTCGGGCTGGCTTTCGTATCTGTGCGACTAAACGACCCGGAGGGCGGGCTTCCCCTGGAGATGACGCGAGTCACTGAATCGCTGCACGTTACAGCCGGAGCCAGAGAGATCAGCCAAGCCATCGACTCGTCACTGGGCGACACGCCGTTGCATTGGCCACCACGCGCTCGATTGTCTCTTGGCGACGTTGATCTAGCCGTTGCAACTGTGCGACTTGGGCTCCACGGTGAACTTGGCGTCATCGTCGCTGGATCTCCACATTCCGACTTCCCGACCCAGGCCGATAAACTTGTTCTGGATGTCGCCACCAACCAGGCGGCTTTGGGTCTTCAGGAAGCACGCGGTTCTGGCGAAAGCGAGCGCTATTCGCGCTTACTGTTGGACAACATTCCAGGTATGGTCGCGCTGTTGACGGCGACCGGCGAAGTTGAACTCGTCAATCGCCAACTGATGGACTACTTCGGCCAGACATTGGAGGAACTGAAGCATTGGGGGACGAACGGTTCGGTTCACCCCGACGATCTGCCGCACGTGATCGACGTCTTCGTGCCATCGATCGCCTCTGGTACTCCATACGAGATCGTGCAGCGCTTCCGGCGGTCAGACGGGCTCTATCGCTGGTGCGAGAACCGGGGCTTTCCTGTTCGCGATGCAGACGGACGTATCGCCCGCTGGTGCGTGCTGTTGACGGACATTGACGACCGCAAGCGGGCTGAGGACGCGCTGCACGCAAGCGAACGCGAGATGCGCCTGATCGTGGACAGCATCCCAGGGCTCATCGCGGTCTTTACACCCGGCGGTGAGGTCGAGTCCGTCAACCGCCAGGGTCTCGAGTACTTCGGCACGACGCTTGACGAGCATCGGCGCTGGGGGATGACCCGCGACCTGACCCATCCCGAGGATCTTCCACGTGCTGTCGAACACTTTACCCGCGCAACCTTGTCCGGTGAGCCCTTCGAAATGGAAGTGCGTGCGCGCCGATTCGATGGCGTCTACCGCTGGATTCAGTCGCGCGGATTGCCACTTCGGGACATGAACGGCCGGATAGTCCGCTGGTACAACCTGATGGTCGACATCGACGAGCGCAAACGCGCCGAGGAAGCTCTAGCGGCGAGCGAGAACAATCTCAAGCTCATCATCGACACGATGCCGGCGCTGGCGTGGTCGACAACCCCTGATGGCAGCGCCGACTTCTTCAACAAACACTATCTGGAATTTGTGGGGCTGTCGGCAGAACAGGCGAGCGGATGGGGCTGGACGGCTGCCGTTCACTCTGACGACTTGAACAGCTTGGGCGCAATTTGGCAACAAACGTTGGCTTCTGGACTGCGTGGTGAGGCCGAAGCGCGACTGCGCCGGCATGATGGGGAATATCGGTGGTTTCTATTTCGTGTGGACCCCCTGCGCGACGAGACAGGCGCCATCGTCAAATGGTACGGCGTCAACACCGACATCGAGGACCGAAAGCGGGCCGAAGTCGATCTCCAGCGAGCCTACGACAGTTTTGCTCAAGCCCAGCGGCTCAGCAAGACAGGAAACTTCACTGCGGACATTGTCGTGGACGAGCACGTCTGGTCCGAGGAGCTCTACCGAATCTTCGAGTTCGATCCTGGCATGAAGATTACGGTGCAGGCAGTTCGCGACGTCATCCACCCGGACGACCTGCCGTCATTCGACGCTGGGTTTGCGCGATCCCTGGGTGGGGTGGACTTCGATCAAGTCTTCCGCATCGTCACCGCAAGCCGAAACGTGAAGCATCTCCATACTGTCGGATACTTTGTCGAGCTCTTCGCGGGTCGACCTGTGTTCACTGGCGCTATTCAGGATGTGACCGAGAGCATGGTCGCGGAGGAGGCCCTAACCAAGGCCCGCGCGGAACTCGCGCACGTGGCGCGAGTCATGACCCTGAGCGCGTTGACCGCCTCGATTGCTCACGAGGTCAATCAGCCGCTTTCCGGCATCATCACCAACGCCAGTACCGGCCTTCGGATGCTGGAGGCCAATCCTCCGGACGTCGATGGTGCACGCGAGACTGTGCGGCGGACCCTTCGCGATGGCAACCGCGCCTCGGATGTGATCACGCGACTCCGGGCGCTGTTCAGCAGGAAGGCGCTCGCGCTTGAGCCGTTAGACCTGAATGAGGCCACGCGAGAGGTTATTGCGCTTTCATCTAACGACCTTCAGCGGCATCGCATCATTCTTCAGTTGCAACTCGTCGACGACCTGCCTCCAATCATTGGGGACCGTATCCAGCTCCAGCAAGTCATCCTGAACCTGCTCCGCAACGCATCGGAGGCGATGGTCAACGTGCACGATCGTCCGCGGCAGTTGCTGATCAGAACTGAACGGGAGGACAGGGACTTCGTGCGGCTAACCGTCCGCGACGCCGGCGTCGGTCTCTCACCGCAGAGCTTGAAGTCGCTGTTCGATCCGTTCCACAGCACGAAGAGCAGCGGCATGGGTATCGGGTTGTTTATCAGCAAATCGATTATCGAGAGTCACCAGGGTCGCCTGTGGGCGGAGCCGAACGACAACGCGCCCGGTGCCACGTTCTCGTTCTCCATTCCCCGAAGCCCAAACATCCTGGACGCAGACCCTGTACTGAGGACATCGTGTTGAGTACGCCGCCGTTGGTTTCGGTCGTCGACGACGACGAGTCCGTGCGCGAGTCGCTGCCAGATCTCTTGCGGCTGTCCGGCTATGCCGCTGCGGCCTTCCCATCGGCCGCAGCGTTCCTCGCTTCCGGTGTCGTGAGTACGACGAACTGCCTGCTTCTCGATATTGCGATGCCCGGGATGTCAGGGCCGGAGCTGCAAGTGGAGTTGCAACGCCGGCAACAGGATATCCCGATTGTCTTTATCACTGGCCATGGAGACAGCATCACCCGTACGCGCCTCCTTGCGGGAGGCGCCGTTGAGTGCCTGTCCAAACCATTCAGCGAGGCGGCGCTGCTCGACGCGCTCAATGTCGCGCTTCGGACGCGGGAGACATGATAATGATGCGTGCGGGACACGCTCCGTGCGCATCAGTCTTTCGCTGTCAACCGTATGCCGAGTCGTGCAGCCATAGTCACCAGTTCTGCTAGTGACTCGGCCTTCATCTTGTGCATCACCTGGCCTCTATGCGCCTTCACGGTGATCTCGCTGATGCCGAGTTCGCTACCCACCTGCTTGTTCAACAGCCCGGACACGACCAGGGACATCACTTCGCGTTCGCGCGGTGTCAGTGACGCATAGCACTTCCGCAAGGTGCGTATCTCGGAGTTGAGTCGGAGGGCAGCATGACTGCGCTCGATGGCATCGCGAATGGCATCCAACAGCACATCGTCCCGGAACGGTTTTGTCAGGAATTCCACGGCTCCAGCCTTCATCGCGCGCACGGTCATGGGCACGTCGCCATACCCGGTGATGAAGATGATCGGCATGTCGTTCCGGGTGGCGATCTGCTCCTGGAGCTCCAGGCCGTTGAGTCCCGGCAGGTTCACGTCGAGCACCAGGCAACTGGGAACAGCGACGTGGGGGCGAGCCAGGAAATCCTGTGCCGATGCAAAGAGTTCAGGCTGCCAGCCGGCGTTCTTGATCAGCAACTCCAGCGATTCGCGCACCGAGACGTCGTCGTCGACGACGTAGACAATGGACTGGATGTCAGGCATGGTGAGGACCTCGGTGAATCGATAGGCGGCCTGGTCTGATCCAATCTTGGCGCTGGCAGCACCCACTCCACCACATCCAGGTAGATTGCGGGAGTTTCCGTATGTTGCGTGGTGCCGAGAAGCTCGGGAGGGCAAGGTCGCGGGCATGCTGATGTCCTTCCTCGATGGCGTAATGCTGCCAGGGTCAACGAACGGTCGGAGGGGGCAGGGTGATCGGGTTTGCGTCTCGCTTTCCAGGTCGCCCTGACCGGGTGGGTAGATAGGAGGCGATTGCTCGTGGCAAAGGGGAATGGGAGTGAAGTGTGCGGACCGATTGCGGCTAGGCGTCCAGGAGCACCACCGCGGTGCCGTAAGCCACGACCTCGACCATCTCGTGACCGACCTCGGCCGAGTCGAAGCGCACCCCGATGACTGCGGTTGCTCCAATACCCCTGGCCTCTTCCTCCATCCGCGTGAGTGCCTCGCAGCGACAGGCCATGAGCAGGTCCCTGTACTCGTCAAGCGCACTGCCGTTCCCGAGCGCCTCCAGCCCGGCCATGATGTTGCCCACGACGCTGCGGCTACGGATGGCGATACCCACCACGACCCCGAGCGTCGAGTTGACACGCGCGTCTGTAATTTCATTCGTCGTCAAGATGCGCATGGCTGTAGCGTGGAAGGTGGGCATCTCGCGCCGGTAGGCGGCGGAACACATGACCAGTCGTGTCCCAGGTGCTGTTTGTAGTCGCGGGAGCCGTGGAGGATTGGGGGCGTTCTCACCTGAGTTCGACGACACATGCTGCACTCCTGTGGCGGGTGTGATTGATCCATGTGGTCCCGCTTGGGTACGTCACCACCCTAGATCGCCACCGCAGTTTGCGCCTCACCCGAAATGATTATTTGCGAGGACTATCGCGAGTGTCTGATCTTCATTGCGCCTGGTCGCGAGTGAACCGGGTAGGCGAACCAGGACAGGCTGGGCTCAGACGATGCCATGCCGGTGCGCGAACTCGGTTGCAGCTGTGCGGTTACGCACCTCGATTTTCGCCAGGATATTGGCGACATGCACCTTGACGGTGTTGGGACTCAGGAAGAGCTGCTCGGCAATCTCACTATTGCTTAGCCCGGATGCAACTAACCGCAACACTTCCACCTCACGAGCGGTCAATCCGGCGGGAACGGCCCGGCGGTGCTCAACGCTGGCGCTGATCCGAGTCAACCTGGCCGCGATCCGCTCGGCATCTGCGAGCGCGAGACGCGCATCCATCGGAGCGCAAATCGCAATCACCTCATCGAGCGTGGTGGAGACGGTGCTTTCGTCACCATTCGCCACGGCGAGTTCGGCACGAGCCAGCAGCGTTAGAGCGCGTTCATACGGTGCACGGCAAGCCTCAGCAAGCGAGAGGGCCGCAGCAAGATGCTCATTTGCCTTCTCCAGGTTCCCCGCGTCTATTGCGAGAATACCGAGCACGCGATGAGCGGAGAGGAGCGCAAGGGGCTGCCGTGGGGCAGTCGCGTACGCGAGCGCGCGTTCGGCATGCTCGTGTGCCTGGTCACCATTATCAGCAGCACGATGCCATTCGGCTTCGAGGATTTCACCATCAGCGCGGCCAAGTGTGGCGTCAGTAAAGTTTAGCCATCGCTGGTGTAGGTCGAGCCACTTTCGGGACGAATCCAGCTCTCCCTTGTCGAGAGCAAGCCTTCCTGCGAGGAGCTGAAACTGCTGTTGCTGCCATCCCCCGATCCCATCTCCAGGCTCAGTCTCCGGGGACACGAGCCGGGGGTCATACACGCACCGCCACGCTGTCTCAGGATCTCCTTGAAGCCTGGCGAGAGTTCCAAGATAGAGTGGCTGCACGCGCCGAATCATCGCGATGTCCAGGGTTTCAGGATGATCGAGGATCTGCCGTGCCTTGCGCCACTCCCCCTCAAGTACGAGGAGCGGGATTCGGGCGTAGTGTGGCAGGTTCGGATTGGCATGCCCGCCGCGCTCGGTCACCCATCTCGCCATATGCTCAGAGGCCGCGGCAACGCGCTCCCGTTCTGCCAGATTGTCAGCTTGATACGGCAGCACGGCGCAGAGCAGTTGCGAGCGCAGGCTAGCGAGCGCGAGCACAGGATTGTCACTTGCCCGATACGCTGAGGCAGCAGCAGCGTAGGAGCGCTGAGCCAGTGTTGGCTCCCCCAGGAGTGCGTAGGCCACGGAGAGCCCGTTGTGGATGTCAGCCATGACACCGAGTTCGGTCGGCGTGGTCGACGGCTCCGTATACCGCGCCAGGTACGCCTCACCTTGCATAACGGCTTCCCTGAACCGTCCAACGTACGCGAGGCCGGCAACGAGTGTGCCGCGGTTGACGAACCGGTCGATCTGCCGTTCGCGGCGCTGGACGGCGCCAGTTCCTGACGGCAGGCGGTCAAGCAACTCGGCAGCTGCAGCAAGACTGGTTATGGCCGTACGAGACTCACCTCGGTAGAGGTGTAGGAGCCCAAACAAGGCTTGTGCACGGGCGCTGAGGCTCTGATCCTCCGCCACGAGCGCCAGCTGCAAGGCCTCCTCCGTCCAGATGAAAGCCCGGTCACGATCGTCATGGCGGCGGAGCGCAGCAGCCAGCAGCCTCAGCCAGCCTCGTTCACCGGCATCCCCCTGACGGGCATCCATGAGGGTAAAAGCGGCTTCGTAGCGCTCCGCTGCCGTGACGAGCGCATACGCCTGATCGGCTCGCTCACCAGCCCGTATTAACCATTCCGTGGCACGTTCGTCCCCCGCTTGCTGGAGGTGGAATGCCACCACATCTGGATCTGGTGATGGGAATTCAATCAGCACGTTTGCTACACGGTTGTGAATCTTCCTCCGCCGCAACGCAGGAACATCCTCGTACAGCACCTCCCGGATCAAAGCGTGGGTAAATTGGATCGCATGTCCCCGTGTCGACGCGGTCACGAGATGGGCAGTCTCCGCGCGCTCGGCCGCGTCCATCAGCGTTTCCTCATCCACGCCCGACACCGCCTCCCACACCGCGAGCGGCACCTCCTGCCCTATCACCGCCGCGATCACCAGCAGCGCAGCGGTCTCGTCTCCCAGCCGGTTTAGTCGATCGTTGACGATCTGCTTCAAGAGCGCCGGCACTGGCGTTCGCGCAACGATCTGCGTAAAAGACCCGTCCTGGAGACGATTGAACAGTCCGTTCTCTTCGAGGCTGCGTAGCAACTCGGTCATGAATAGCGCGTTGCCTTCGGTGCGCTCGATCAGGTAGGAGGAGAGGCGATGGACGTCTGCTTCCGGGAGGGAATGGTGTGCCCGTACGAGCGCCTCGGCGGCGGCGATGTCGAAGGGGCGCAAACCGAGCCGTTCGGTTGGCGCCTCACGAACGAGGAGCGGGACGAGCGCGGCGAGTGGATGCCGCCGGTCAATTTCCTCACCCCGATAGGTTGCGAGGAGGAGAAGTGGCATCTCGTCGATCTCGTGCGCAATAAAGCGCAGCAGGTCAAGGCTCGCACTGTCGGCCCAATGGAGGTCCTCGAGCAAGAGCACGAGTGGTCGCTGCGCAGCCAGGGCAACAAGGAAGTCGCGCGCCTGCGCGAAGACGTCCGCTTGACTCGCCGCACTGTCGAGGCGGGGAATCGGCGGAGCTACAGCGACGGGGGAGGCTGGGACGCGATGGGCAATCTGAAGCCAGGGACCATAGGGTGGGGTCTCAGCGCGGTCATAGCAGTGGCCGGTCAGGACGTGCGCACCGGTGTCCGATGCCTGGCGGCAGATCGCACCCGCGAGCGTGGTCTTCCCAATGCCGGCCTCACCGCCGATCAGCACAACGTTGCCCCGGCCATGACGCGCCGCGGTCAGACGGTCCTGCAGAAGTGCCATTTCACGGTCTCGACCGATAGGAGGTGGGCGCGAAAGCGGCGATGGCAGGACCATGTTCATGCAACCACTTTCCTGTGAGGAGTGACAGGACCTGTGTTGAGACTGGCGAACTATAGCAACGAGACGTGCTCATATCGTTCCACAATCTGACCTTACTTCGCTATCTGAAGGTGTGGGGCAGGTAGGTAGTTAACCTGGACATGATTGCTTGGGCAATGGGCCGATGCAAGGGAAAAGCGAGGGAACCGGTTCTGTCAGGAAAGAAATGACCTACTGTCCGCGTGCCAGTTGGCGAGCTGTCGCGCTACGGCCACGAGATGGGCGCAATCCTGCGGCGCGCGATCTGCGACACTGCAGTGATCCGCGTCGCCCGCAGTCACGGCCGCCACCGGCTGGACCTGCACGGAGCCCGCGTGCTGCGGCTCGACGGCGCACTGGTCTGAGTGGTCCCGCGCGTGGGACTGCTTCATTACGGCACCGACCGACATCGGCACGGAACCGCTGGTGCCCGATTCGCACGAAGAGGAGGACTTGCCATGACAGAACAAAGCCACGAGGATCAGGTCCGCGCGTTCCTGGAAACCGTGACCTATCCGATTAACACGCGGACTCTGCTCGAAACCGCCCGCCGGGACGGAGCGTCACCGGAAGTCGTGCGTCTCCTGGAGCAACTCCCCGACGAGGTCTACAACGACCACGGCGCGTTGCACTCCGACCTCAACCGGCTTGGTGAATCTGCCGGCTGATCGCTTCACACGCATTGCGGGGTGGGATTGCCGGGTCCCTCCCCGCATTGCCGCTGCCTTCACCATCGACCCGGAGCTGTGCGCCGAATTCGGTGTGCCGGTGATCTTCGCGTCAGGAGACGGCCTCTACGAGAAGTAGCTTCGGGAGACGTTGCCAAACGTCGAGTACGGACTAACCAAATACGCCATCGACCGCTGGGCGGCGCGATGCTTCCCGCCGGCCTGGAGCCACGCAAACATCCGCGGAGCGGCGCAGCGCGCGGCCGAGGGCTTCGCGGCCGAGGGAACTGGCAAGTACAGGTTGCACAAGCTGGAGGGGGAGATCGAGCATTCCGTCACCTTCTCCTCAACCGCCGAAGCCCTGATGGCGGCGCTGATCCCCGGCAGTGTGCGTGAAACTCCACGCACCGTGAGCTGCCGGGCTGCGAACGCCATCGATGCCTGGAAGGGCTTCTTCGCTGTTCTGCTGCTTGGATGGTCCGCCACGGATGAGATTTACGGGAACGGATTGGGCCGTTGATCTTGTTGGCGTTAGACCCTGGCCGAGCGTTGCAGGCGCTCACTCTCGCGTCCTGCCTCCGCCTGAAGCACGGCCTCCAGGTGTTCGCTGAGCGGCGCAAGCGGATCGCCGATGGGGTGCCCCGTTTCACTGGCAACCCGCCGGGCGGCGTCAACCATGGAGAGCTGGCCAACCGAGAGGGATGCGAAGCGGTCCAGCCGCACCAACTCACGAAGCCGTTCGGCCACCGCGCGGTTGTAGGCCTCGGTCTGACCGGAGAGGAAGAGGTCAAAGGTGTTTGGAATGACCTCGACCTCGATGGCCAACGCATCGTCTCGTGGGGCCGCGTAGTCTCGCAGCCGCCGCCTAGTGCCGTCGACCGTGTCCGGATTGGAGAAGAGAAGCAGATGGCGAGGCGGCTGCTGGAGCAGGTAGGCGAAGAACGGCTCGTCGATTTTGATGATGGGGATATCGTGCCGGGATGGCTCGTCTGGCATGGCGGCGATGTAGTTCGTGCAGGTGATCAGGAGCGCATCCACGCCGCACGCGGTCATCCAGTCCAACTGCCTCTGCACCTGGGCCGCGGCATCGCCCATGGTGAAGGATGCGTCGCTGCCGATGCGCCGCAGCAGCCCTGGCTCGACGAAATGAATCGCTTCCAGGGTGTCGCGAGGGATGATCGTCTCGATGTACCCGATGTTCGAGTGGTGCGCGTGCAGGCATCCCAGGCGGGGCTTCTGAGACATGGGGATACTCCCGATACGTGAGTGAAGATGCGCCTGCCTCAAATCAACGGCGGGCGCTGACCAGGTCAAACGACAGAAAGAATCTGCTTCGTCGCACAGTATCCGGGTAAGTAGGACATGAAGTCACGTCTTGCGGAGCGCCAGCGGTCCCGATGACAATCAGAGCGAGGCGCTTACGAAGACGTTGTCAGGTTTCGTGGGTGCCTCTGTGCCCATCGGGCCAGGCTCCATGGTGACGGCCACCGTCGTGAATTGCGAGCGGTCAGCAACCATCGCATGCTGTGCCGTGGAAGAATCGAAGACGCCGGCAGGGACGGGATCCCCTTCACCTATGAGCCAGACCTCGTAGACGTAGCCCTCTGGCAGTGGCGGCAGGTTCCGCACGTCCAGCATCAGCAGCCCCTCCTGGGGCATGACCTTCACTTCTCCGTGGGCTTCGGGAGCTTTCTCGGTCGCGGCCAGGGCCAACGTCTCCACTTGTGGGGTGGTGCTGATCTCGTTCTGCAACTGCATGTTCCAGTAGAGCAAGCCAAGGGAAATGATGAGAAGCGCAGCCGCAGCGGTCGCCCAGGTTGAAGCACGCTGCCAGAAGGCGGGTTCCGGTCGCACGACGTTCGTTGGCGCAACGGGTTGCTCGACAGACAACGTGCGAAGCGGTGTCGGCGTCGGGGAGACATGGGTCGTTCGAGCCGGCGCGTCAGCGAGCGCCGCGGCAGAGATTCGATCGCGCAATCCAGCAGATGGCGTCATGGGTTCAGCCAGAGCCGGGAGAACACTGACAACCGCCAACAGCTCGGCGAGTTCTGCTCTGGCTTCCGCGTCGTGTTCCAGGAACGCGCGGACCTCCGCGGCTTCCCGCGCGTCGACTGCGTCCAGCGCGTAGGCGCCGAGCAGTTCACGCGCGTCGTCCCGAGGTGGCCGATTCACCTTAGGCTCCATGACGCGACCCCTGAACCATCCCCGGAGCGGGTTCGGCTAACGACGTATAGAGACGTTGCAGGCCCAGCCGCAAACGACCCTTGACCGTGCCAAGAGGCAGACTGTCGCGCTCGGCGATCTCCCGGTGCGTCAGCCCCTCGAAATAGGCGAGCTCGATTGCACGACGCTGCTCTTGCGGCAATTGAGCAACCGCCGACCTGACGAGTTCCTGGTCCAACCTGCCGGAAACCTCGCTCCAGGTATCTGGGCCAGATGATTGCTCCGCTATCTCGTCCAGGCCCGCAACGACATTCGGTCCGCTGGAGCGTTTCCGGTGCAGGTCTATGGCGCAGTGGTGGACAATCGTCATGAGCCACGAACGAACGCTCCCGCGTGAAGGATCAAAGGTTGCGGCGCGACGCCAGACGCGCAGGAAGGCATCCTGCACGGCCTCTTCCGCAACCCCGGACTCCCCAAGCATGCGATAGGCAAGACCATAGCCCAACCGGCCGTGCCGGTCATAGAGGGCCAGCAGGGCGGGGTGATCGCCCTGGGCAATGGCAGCGATGAGTTCAGTGTCTGGGGGCGCCAGTTCGGCCATCGCGCCTATCTGCTCATTCATACGGAAGTGCACTGCTCCGTGGATCATACTCGCACGGAATGCATCGCTCTCACAGGTGATATGAGCGAGTCCAACCGCAAGATCAGGACTATTGTATGGGCTTTGAGACGACGGCGAGCAATGCCTGTTTGAGCCGCATTGCAATATGCTCGGCTTCTGCCGGGACCACACCCTGTGGGATCACCGCAAGCTGCCCGAACTCTGCACGGGACTGGTCAATGGCAATAGAAGGCTCCCCGTCAAGGAGGCAGTTCACCACCCCGTAGGCGCGCTCGGCGGGGTCTTCGCCGTGAATTTTCACCTGCAGGCTGGGCACTGGCTTGTTCGCCGGGACGTGCCGGACAACGCGAATTGCGGGCACGTCCACCAGCGCAGCCTCGATGGGGTCCAGCAAGCGGTGCATACGCTCGAGGTCCGCCTCGTCGCTGCCGGCCACGAAGCGCTGCAACGCCACGAGTAAACCCACGATCTCCTCACGGCCCACCTTCATCGAGCGGCCGAAACCCTGGTGAGGCACCCCACGCAGCACACCGCTGGAGAGCAGCCCGCGCTGCGACCAGGTCGCGTCACGCACGTCCATGTCCTGGTGCTGCAGGGCAACGGAGGCGATGAGGTCGGCTCTTCCGGCCAGGATGCCGCTGGCCTGCGGGCCACCAATCGCCTTCCCGCCCGAGAACACGACCAGGTCCGCACCCTCGTCGATGAAGCGGCGCAGGTTGCTCCGAGGCGGCAGTTCCGCGGCGGCATCAACGACGACCGGCACGCCACGCTCATGGGCGATCGCGCAGACATCGCGCAACGGGACGGTGCCCGGCGTGTCCATGATGGGGCAGGCGACCGCGGCGGTGCGCTCGGTGATAGCCTCAGCAATTTGCCAGGGGTAGGTCCCTCCGGCTCCGGGGTAGCCGAGATACCCCACCTCGACCAGGCGCACACCAACGGCTCGGATGGCGTGGTCGTAGGCGTTGCGATGGCCTCGCTGTACCACCACTTCATTGCGGAGCCCCGTTGTATCGGGCAGGCGATCCATGGCGCCGACATCGAACCCAGCCACGGACGCGGCTACGCCGAGCGACAGCCCAGCCGCCGCCCCTGACACCACATACCCCGATTCCGCGCCCGTGTGTTCGGCGATGATCTCCCCGGCCCGAGCTTGCAAGGCGTCGATGGGGACGAATGAGGCGGCGGCTTCCGCCATCGCGGCGAGGACTTCGGGGGCCATCCGGCTTCCACCGAGCCGGGTCAGTGTCCCGCTGGCGTTGATGACGGTGCGCAGTCCAAGGTCTTCGTAGATGCCCATTGCTCAGGCAATCACCTGGTAGTGCTTGACCACATCCTCGTCGATCTCAATGCCGAGGCCTGGTTTCATAGGCAGCTCCACCTTGCCATCCACCACCGGGAACCGCTCCACGGTCAGTAGCTGGTTCAGCTCCGTCTCCTGCACGCAGTATTCGAGGAAGGTGGCGTTCGGCATTGCCCCGATGACGTGCAGCGACGCCGCCTTGATGATGCCGGTGCTCCAGGAGTGAGGCACCATCATCACCCCGCGCAGGTCGGCCTGCTGCGCGATCTTGACCAGCTCCGAGATGCCACCCGCGCGGGTAACATCTGGCTGCACCACGTCCACCCGCGTCTCTTCCATCATGCGGGCGAAGCCCCAGTGCGTGGTGTCTTCCTCGCCGCAGGCGATGCGTGTCTCGACCGTATCCGCCAGCTTGCGGTAGGCGGCGGTCTCGTCCGGCCAGAACGGCTCTTCCACCCAGTAGGGATTGTACGGCTCAAAGCGGCGCACCTGGCGGATCGCGTGGTCAGCGCTGTTCCAGCCCATGCCGATGTCGAACATCAGGTCCACGCCGTCACCAACCGCCTCGCGCGCCGCGCGTACGAGCGCGACATCGAGGTCAGCGTCCTTCCCGAATGGTCCCCAGCCGAGCTTGATCACCGTGAAGCCTCGCTCGACCAGCCCGGAGGCGACGGTCGCTGTTTCCAGCGGCGTGTTTGGCATGAGCGTGCTGGCGTAGGCGCGAATCTCCCGCCGGTGCGGCCCACCCAGCAGGGTATGAATGGGGAGACCAAGCGCCTTGCCCTTGATGTCCCAGAGCGCGATGTCGATGCCGCTCATGGCGTGGATAGCCGCGCTCTGTCGCCCGTAATAAATGGAGCCCCGGTACATCTTGTGCCAGAGGCGATCAATTTCCAGCGGGTTCTCGCCGATGAGGATGCTGCGCAGGCCCATTGCGTTGCTGTGGGAGGCCGGTGCGTCAACGATCGCCTTGATAATCGACGGGAGTGAATCGACCTCGCCGATGCCAATGATTCCCTCGTCCGTTTCGATCCGGATCAGCAGCGCGTCCTGGCTACCGTCTGCCCGCGTGGCATCTACGGTTGGCTGGCGCAGGATGATGGCCTGGACATCGGTAATCCGCACGACACGCTCCTCTTGACTACGTAATCAGGTTAATTCGGCCGGTGCTGGTCGATCCGGGTCAATGCGGGATCAGGGCGGCCGCGCAGTTCGCGGACCAGGTCCACGAGGTTGTCCGCGGCGCGTTCGAACAGCAGGCGCCCTTTCTCGGGCGTGGCTTTCGTCGCTTCGCCGGCGACACCGCTGGGCGAGAAGCTGCTCCACCAGTGCTCGCCCAGGTGGACGCCCGTGGCCGAGCCCAGGTCCATCTGCAGGAACCGCCCCTGCTCAAAGCTCAGGTCATCGATGATGCGGTCCTGCCGCACGCGCTCCGCATCCAGGTACTGCATGACCGATGTTTCCAGCTCACAGGCGTGGGCCATGCCACCGGGAGAGACGGAATCCCGTACCTCGTTAAGGTTGTCCGCCAACGCGCCCCAGAAGAGGCTGGCGCAGAGCGCGCCGGTGCGGACGTTGACCTCGTTGGCGGCCACGGCCAGGTAGGGCGGGTTCACGCCGTGACCACTGATGAGGATCACCCGGTCGAAGCCGTGCGCGGTGACGCTGGTTGTGATGTCGATGAGATACTGGATGACGTGGTTCCACGCCGCGTGAATGACCCCGGGGAAGTCCATATGGTGGGCGTTGAAGGCGTAGGGCAGGCATGGCAGGATCAAGATGTCATCCGGAGCGCGACGCCCTGCAGCGTCACAGAGCTGGCTGATGATGTAGTTGTCAGTGTTCAGCGGCAGGTGATAGCCATGCTGCTCCATCGCCCCGATTGGCTGGATCACCACGGGTTTGCGCGCGGCGGCAGCCCGCAACTCTTCCCATGTCAGGTTGCCCCAGTAGAACGGGGCGCGGTCGCCATATTCCATCGTTAGCTCAGGCGTCGCTGGTGGGGACGTCAACCGCGGGGTGCGGGCTTGCCCCGTACTTGGGCAGCCAGTAGTCGCGGTAGATGGCCTCGCACGCTTCGTTGCAGAAGGGCAGTTCCCGGCCGTTGAACTCCACCGTCCAGACGTGCCGCGGCACCAGCCTCCCGCACAACGCACAGTTCGTGACGGTGGTGTCATGCCACGAGCGTTGAATCTCAACCCATCGGCCCATCGCCGCAACCTCCTCCATGCCTCTGTGCTGGCTCAGGCCGCCTGCGTCCGGGCACGGCGTAGTTCCATTGTGGCGTTGAGGTCCAGCACCGGTTCGTAGCCGCTTTCATGGATGACCACGCCATAGTCGCGCTGGGCCGACTCACTGGTGACCCAGCCGTTACGCACGTCGTCGAGAACAGCCTCCGGGTCGCGCTGGAACGGATTGCCGTATCCGCCTCCGCCCGGAGTAACGTAGCGCACGATGTCTCCGCGCTTCAGCAGCACATTCGTGAACTTCGATGGGGAGATCGTGTGAAAGGCCTCGACGAACGAGCGGAACTCGTCGTCTCCCTGTCGCTTCACCCGTAGCTCGCTCAGGCCACCGTCATGCCCGCCGAAGAGACCCCACCCCGGGATCTTGGCGCGGTCGAAGAGGCAGCTCAACGTGATCTCGTCGGCAATCACTTCAAGCGTGCGCGTGGTTGAGAGACCGCCACGGTGTTCGCCCGGACCTCCCGAGTCGGGTTGCAGCCGGTACTCCAGCGTGCGGAAGGGGTACCGTCCCTCGAAGACCTCGATCGGGGTGTTGCGGCAATTGGAGTGGCGGGTGATCTCGCCGTCGTTACCGTCCTTGCGCGCGGTCCCACCAGTGCCGTGACCATCGAAGTGATAGTTCGTGTAATAGGCGCCGGTTTCCGGATGCACTCCGCCAAACAGGAAGTTGCTGGACGAACCGCCGCTGGCCGCTGCCGCTCGCTCCGGCACTGCCTTGCTGAAGGCCCTCAGAAGCAGGTCAATGAGCTTCGGTTGCAGGTCGGTGTTCCCGCCAACGCATGGGCCCGGATGGACCACATTGACGACCGACCCTGCGGGGGCGATGAAGGTCATCGGCCGGTAGCAGCCGGAGTTGCGCGGAATCGTGGAGTGCGGGTCGGTGATCGAGAAGACGGCGTTGTAGATGGCGGAGGCCACGACCACGACGGTGCAGTTCATGGGTCCGCGCACCTGTGGGCTGGAGCCTGTGAAATCAGCGATGATCTCATCGCCCTTGATGACGATGGTCACCTTGACTTCGAAAGGATCCGGGGTGACGCCGTCGTCCTCGACGAGCATGCTGGCGCTGTACTCGCCATCGGGCAACTCGGCGATCTCGGCGCGCAGGCGGCGTTCGGAGTAGTCCATGAGCAGCGCGGTCGCCTGCGAGATCAGCTCCGGGTCGTACCGCTGCGCCAGTTCGCCCATGCGGCGCTCAGCGATCTCCAGGGAGCCGATCATGGCGTGGAAATCACCCCAGGTGTTGCGCGGGGTGCGGTGATTGGCGAGAACGATGCGCCAGACATCCTCCACATACTCACCCCGGTTGATGAGTTTCACCGGGGGCAGACGCAAACCTTCCTGGTAGATGTCAGTCGCATCTGCCGCGAAAGAGCCTGGCGCCTTGCCACCGATCTCGGCGACGTGACCGATGTTCCCCGCGAAGCCCATGAGGTGGCCGCCCACGAAGATGGGCCGCATCATCATGTGTTCTGGCAGGTGGCACCCGCCCCGGTAGCAGTCGTTGTGGACCAGAACATCGCCGGGGTGAAAGTGTTCGATTCCCTTTTCCTCGACTGCCCACTTCACCGTGTGCGGGATAGCGCCCATCATGGAGGGGGTGTAGTTTTTCTCGGCAATCAGGTCTCCGTGGCGATCCAGCAGGACGGTGGTGAAGTCCAGTCCTTCATTGAAGATCGTCGAGTAGGACGTCTTCAGCATGACCAGCGCCATCTCGGAGGCGATGTTGGTCAGCGCATTGTGAATGATGTTCAGGGTGACCGTATCAATCGTCACGTGCGACCTCTCCGTCATGCGTTGGCGACGCGCAATTCAAGCAAGCCATCCTGGCGCACCAGCAGGTTATCTCCAGGGTGCACGACGGTCGTGGAGTCGGTCTCTTCGATGATGACCGGCCCTGCCAGCACGGTTCCGGGCGGGAGGGATTCCCGGCGAAAGACCGGCGTCTCCAGGTAGTCCCAGCCGCGGAATGCGGCGAGGCGCGACGCAATCGGCGCAGCTATCTCGCCCCCGGATGGCGCCTGGATGACTCCGGCAAGCTCTGACAGGCCGATGGCACTGACGCGCAAGGTCACGAATTCGACCGGCTCACCTTCAAGGGAGAAGCCGTAGAACTCGTCGTGCGCCCTGCTGAAGCGGCCCACCATTTCCGCGACGGCTTCGGAGGTGAACGGTCCGGCCGGCAGGTTGATCTCGCGCTCGTAGTTCTGCCCGGCGTACCGCATGTCGATGCTGCGGACGACCAACGGCGTTCCCTCAAAGCCGTCTTCAACCAGCTCACGCGTTGCCGAGGCGGTCAACTGCTCAAGGCGCTGTGCGATCCCGTCCACGTCAAGCGAGTTTGAGCGCCCGAAGATCGTCCAGGCGCGGTCCACACGCCAGTTGGCGGCAAGTGCTCCGAACGCCGACGTGAGGCCCGGATGCGGTGGGATGAGCACTCGCGAGATCCCGAGCAGGCGAGCGCAGGCGCTGGCGTGCACCGGCCCAGCCCCACCAAATGGGATAAGCACGAACTCGCGCGGATCGAATCCGCGGTCAACGGAGATTAGCTTGATCTGGTTGGCCATGTTTTCATTGGCGGTTTCGACAATGGCGTGCGCCGCTGCTTCCACTTCCGCGCCGGCCCGCGCTCCCAGCTTGCGCCCGATCTCCTCCAGCGCCGGAACCGGCGCCAGGACGTCCAGAGCTATCTGGCCGCCGAGAAAATAGTCAGGATTCAGCCGGCCCAGCACGAGATTCGCATCGGTCGTGGTGGGTTCAGTGCCGCCCTTGCCGTAGCACATGGGGCCCGGATCAGCTCCGGCGCTGCGAGGTCCGACCTGGAGCAATCCGCCTTTGTCAATCCAGGCGATGCTACCGCCACCTGCACCCAGCGTCGCCACATCAACGCACGTAACAGAAATAGGGATTCCAAAGCCGACCTGGAACTCGGTCTGGTACCGCTCCTGCCCACCCTGGATGGCCCCGATGTCAGCACTGGTTCCACCCATGTCCAGGGAGAAGGCGTGCTCTACACCTGCCAGCCCTGCGAAGTGGCGTGCCGCCACGATTCCCCCAGCCAGTCCAGAGATCAGGAATTGGGAGGGTTGCTCATCCGCGTTCGCAATACGCATGTGTCCGCCGTTGGATTTCAACATGCTCGTTGGCGCGGCGATAGCGAGATGCGCGAGCGTTGCCTCGACTCCAGCGACGTAGTCACGCAGGGCCGGCTTGATGAACGCGTCCCCAATGGAGGTGCTTGCGCGCTCGTACTCGCGCCAGGTCGGCGAGACCTGGTGTGAAACCGAGATGGGGAGGCCCGGGAACTCCCGCTCCAGGCGAGCGGCTATGCGCTCCTCGTGCTCTGGCGCCAGGTAGGAGAATAGGAGGCAGATGGCAACGGATACGTTCTCATCAAGGTCGCGGCGTGCGCGAACAAACTCGACGAGGCCGTTCAGCCCCTCCTCGGTCAGGGGCTCCAGGATCTCTCCGGTGTGGCCCACCCGTTCGGGAATGCCGTAGCAGTCACGGCGCTGGACGAGCGGAGCAGGCTTCTGCCAGTGCAGGTTGTACAGCTCCTCCTTGTCCAGGCGCCCGATAAACGGCACGTCTTCAAAGCCCGCGGTCGTCACAAAGAGGACCCGCGCGCCCTTGCGTTGAAGGATCGCGTTCGTGGCCACCGTGGTGCCGACAACCAGGCTGCGAACCCCCACCTGCCCAGCGTCGACTTCCTCCAGTACGGCAGCGACGGCTGCCGCTGGCGCACCCGGTGTGGAGGACTGCTTGCCATAGACAAAGGCACCGGCTTCATCATCGAATCCGACCAGATCGGTAAAGGTTCCCCCGGTATCGATGCCGATACGCAGCGCCACGCCGTTTCCTCCAGGCCGCAGCCAGATTGTGTCGTACTACGCCGCGCTCTCGCTCGCGGTCTGAGCCAATGCCGGATGCGGCAATCCGCCGAATCGCACCGATAGGTTGCCCACGGTGCGTAGCAAGGTGGGAGCAAGGTCCTGGCAGATTGCCCGCGTGAATCTCGGCGAGGGCCCGGTCAGGCTGATCGCAAAGAGCGGGTGCCCGCCCGCGCCGCAGACTGCCGCGCCAAGACAGCGGACACCGATCGAGTCATCTTCATCGTCCAGGCTGAAACCGCGCTTGCGGCTCATCGCCACGTCGGCCCAGATTGCGTCGATCTCCTCCGGCCGCACGACGTAGATGCCTTCGCGAGTAGCTCCCTGGGTGATGTACTCCTCGACAAAGCTTTCCGGGCTGGCGGCCAGCAGAGCTTTGCCAAGACTGGTGCGGTGGGTCACCCCGCGGGCGCCGATCCGTGAGGAGACGCCAACATGCTCCAGGCTCTCGATCTTGTCCACGTGGACGACGTCGAAGCCGTCCAGGACGCCGACATGCACAGTTTCCCGGGAAAGCTCAGACAGCAGCCCGAGTGCTGGACGGATCTCGTCAAAGAGACTCCGCACCTGAGAAGAGACGTGCGCCAACGCCAGGAAGCGCACGGAGAGGCGATACCCACCCTCTTCGTGCCGTTCGACCCAACCGTGCAGCATGAGCGTATTGAGGAGGCGGTGCGCGGTTGTGCGATTGACCCCGCTCCGGTCGCCAATTTCCCGCGCGGACAGCGAGCCGGGAGCCTGCAGAAGGACTTCGACGATGGCGAGCGCCTTGCCCGCAGAGAGGACTGCGGTGACCTCCTGAGGATCACGGTCTGTCGTCATGTGTTCGCCCTACGCACGCCGCTGAACAAAATGTGATGATGATGGACACCGTACGGAGGGCTCGATCAGTTGTCAAGAGAAGGACACCTCGCGCTTTGCGGAGTCATGTTGCAGAATGGATGCGACATCACGCTTCTGCAATCCAATTCGCATTCTGTCTGACCGGTTCTCAACACCGGCGGCGAGGTTGACTGAGGGGACCGGTTTGCTGATCCAGGATTCCATCCGTGCCTGAACCGGCCCTGACCGCGCTTGTCGGAAGTGTCGTGCTGGATGGTACGGCGGTACCGGCGCAGCGTGGTATGGCCGTCTTGGTCAACGGCGCGATGATTGAAGCGCTGCTACCGGAAGCGCAAGTTCCGGCTGGAGCTACCCGAATCGACCTCAGCGGCATGACCCTGCTTCCCGGCCTGATCGACACGCACGTCCACTTGCTTGGCCAACGCAGCATGGACAACGCGAGTATGACCTTCGTAGGTGAAGGATTGCGCGCGGCGCGGGCGACTGCTGATCTGGGGCGTCTGCTGCAGGCCGGGATCACCACGGTGCGGGACTGTGGCAGTCACACCGCGCTTGCCCTGAAGGCAGCAGTGGCAGAGGAGAGCATTTCGGGGCCACGGGTGGTGCCCTGCGGACGCTTCATTGAGCGCACCGGTGGCGCGGACGACGCGCCGTCCATGCCGTTGACGTGGGCACAGGAGGCTGGACCCTGGGGACCTCGCCTGGCGGACGGGCCAGACGACGTGCGTAAGGCCGTGCGGGAGCAACTGCGTAGTGGCGCAGAATGGATCAAGACGTGTACGACTGGCGCCATCACCACGCAAGTTCAGAGCAACCCAGACATCCTGGAGTGGTCCGATCCCGAGATCCGGGCCCTCATTGAGGAAGCACACCGGCTGGGTGTGCGCGTTGCGGTCCATGCTCACGCGAAAGCCGGCATCGTGCAGGCGCTGGATGCCGGGGCAGATTCCATTGAGCATGGCACCTACCTGGACGACGAGACTGCAAAGCAGATGGCCGACGCCGGTGTCTGGCTGGTCCCGACGCTCTTTGTGCTCATCCAACTTATCGAGCACGGCTCCGAGTTTGGTACGCCAGACTGGGTGCTGGCGAAGGCGCGCGAGGCGATGGTGGCTCGGAAGCGCTCCATGGAAGCTGCCCTGCGTCACGGCGTGCCCATCGCCATGGGCACCGACATTGGCGGCCAGGACCTGCTGCCGCACGGGCGCAATGCCGCTGAGCTGGCGCTCTTGATGCGCTTCGGTATGTCTGCTGCGGATGCGCTGGTAGCAGGAACACTCGGCGCTGCGCGTTGTCTCGGCCTCGAGGCAGAGCGCGGCTCGCTCGAGGCCGGCAAGGTGGCGGACATCATCGCGGTGCCGGGTGATCCCTTGCGGGATATCAGCGTGACCGAGCAGGTCGCCTTCGTCATGCAGAACGGACGCGTGGTGAAGAACGCGTCGCCTGTCGCGGCGTAGCGGGAGAGGCAATCGTGGAAAGGCAGGGCAGCTCCTTTCATGGATGAGCGAGCAACGCGGATCCTGGACGAAATCACCCCCGAACGCGTCGTGCAGATTGCGTCGGACCTGATCCGCATCCCCAGCTTCAAGACTGAGGAGACGCCGCTAGCACGTTGGCTGGACGGGTATCTCACCGAGCGTGGGTATGACGTCGAATTGCAGGAGGTCGAACCGGGCCGGTTTCAGGTGCTTGCGCGGCTGCGTGGCACGGGCGGCGGCCAGACGTTGATGCTGAACGGCCTCCTCGATATTGATCCCCTCTCGCTCGGCTGGAAGCATGATCCCTGGGAACCCGTCGTTGAAGGCGACCGCTTGTACGGCGCGGGCGTCATGAACATGAAGGGCGCGGACGCCGCCATGATCGCCGCAGCGGAGGCGGTGCGGCTGTCTGGCGGCCGGCTGCCGGGAGATCTACTGCTGGCGCTGGTGGTGGGAGAGCTCCAGGGCGGAGTGGGAACGGTCCACCTCTTGAAGGAAGGCGTCACCGCGGACGCCGCAATCGTGCCCGAGCCGTACGGCGCAGATGCCATCGTCACCACCCATGCGGGCGTAACCGAATTGGCTATCTCTACCGTGGGCTACTCGAAGCACATCACCGACCGCTCTGGAGCGGTGGACGCCATCACGCAGATGATGAAGGCGATTCCGATAATCCAGAACACGCGGTTCCGGGCCAACGAGGACGCGCGTCTTCCTGCGCTGCCGCTCGTCAATGTTGGCGGCATCATTGGTGGCCGCGGTCGTGACCATGATCTGAAAGGGCCGAACTTCACCGCCGACTACTGCACCGTGATCGTAGATGTGCGTTATCCCCCGGGGCAGACTGCCGCCACGGTTGAGGAAGATATCCGCGCCGGCCTTGACGCCCTGGCCGCTGAGGATCCCACTTTCCGATACGAAATTGAGCACCCGTTGCCGGACCGCTTTGGCGCACTGACCGTGGTGATGGAGCCGACCGACATTCCGCTCGACCATCCCTTCGTGGAGACGGTCCTGACGCATTACCGGGAAGTGGTGGGCCGGGATCCCCTGGAGATCGGTGTGTCGCTGCCGATGTCGTACGCCGGAAACGACACGGCGCATCTCTGGCGGGCCGGCATCCCGTGTCTCCTCTTTGGCCCGAGCGGCGGCTGGGATGAATCCCCCGAAGAGCCAGATCAGTACATCCTGATCTCAGAAATGGTGACGTGCGCCAGGGTGATGGCGTTGACCGCGCTGGACATTTGCCAGCAACCGGCGCGGGCATGACAATTTCTGTGGTCCGCTGGCGACGAATCGAGCGTAGGCTGGGGTTTTGGGCTCCCTGTCTCGGCACAGGCCGCTTCGTGCGGCTGGAAGGATGAACACCGTGGACAAGAACATCTCAGGCGTGCGTGCGAAAGGCGTTGGGCGGCGAAACCTCATCAAGGGGCTGGCGGCCATGGGCGTGGTAGCTCCACTGGCAGGATCCGGCCTGGCCCAGCGCGGTTCCCTGGCAGTCGCGCAGGACGGAACGCCAACCGCAGCGCGGGGCAATCCCGGCGGTGCAGTGGTGGTCGGTGTTTACCAGGAGCCGAACAGCCTCAACTTCCTGCTTACGGGAGGCCCGATCTCCTTCGCCAGCATGCAGCTCAGTCCGCTCTTCGAGCCCATGATCCGCTACGACCAGAACGGCGAGATGCAGGCGCGTCTGCTGACCGAGATCCCGACGGTCGAAAACGGCGGTATCTCGGAGGATGGCCTGACCTACACCCTGCATTTCCAGGAGGGTGTGACCTGGCACGACGGTACGCCGTTCACCGCCAATGACTTCAAGTTCACCTGGGAATGGATCATGGATCCCAAGAACCAGGCGCAAGCGACTGGGGGCTGGGCGGAGATCGAGTCGGTCGAGATTCCCGACGACAACACGGCTGTTGTCACGCTCAAGGGCCTCTACCTGCCCTGGGTTGCGGAAACGCTCGGCTGGAACCCGCTGCTTCCCCAGCACATCCAGAGCACCATGACCACCGAGGAGTTCGGCCGCAACCCGGTCGGCAACGGACCCTTCAAGTTCGTGGAGTGGGTTCCTGGCGATCACATCACCTACGATCGGAACGAAAACTACTATCGCGACGAGCAAGCGCTGCTTGACCGCCTGATCTGGAAGGTGGTGCCGGACCGCAACACGGTCATTGCCCAGGCCCGCACTGGCGATATCCAGATCGGTGTTGATTACACCGAAGCGCAGATTCCAGAGATGTCCAACGTCCCTGGAGTCACCCTCGAGATTACGCCTTCATCCAACTACGAGCGCTATCACTTCACCATCGTGACGCGCGATGATGCCTCCGTTCCCCACCCGATTTTTGGCGATAAGCAGGTCCGCCTGGCGTTGACGCATGCCCTCGACCGCCAGACGATTGTCGATCAGGTGCTCTTTGGCGAGGCAGAGATTGCCAAGAACGAACTCGACAACTCACCGTACGAGAACACCGACATCGTGCCGCTCGCCTACGACCCTGAGCTGGCAAAGCAACTCCTGGACGAGGCCGGCTGGGTTCCTGGCGCGGATGGGATTCGCGAGAAGGATGGCGTGCGACTGAGCTTCACGCACGGCACCACGTCCGGCAATCAGACGCGTGAAACGATCCAGGCACTGGCGCAGGCGAACTGGAAGGACGTGGGTGCGGAGATGACCGTCGCCAATCAGCCCGCGTCGAAGTTCTTCGGCGGATTCAATGATGGCGGTGGCTGGCTGGACCGCACCATCGATATGGTGGGATTCACGAACGGCATGGCCAGCAGCGATCCGAACCTGCGTCCTTTCTGGCATACGGAGTCGATCCCGACGACGGACAAGCCGGGTGGGTTCAACCACAGCGGTCTTTCCAACCCGGACCTGGACGAGCTGCTGGACCAGCAGATCACCGAGTTGGACCCGGCAGCGCGCACGGAGCTGCTGAAGCAGGCGCAGGTCATCATCCACGAAGAAGTGCCCATGATCCCGATGTACGACCGCGTGGTCATCAACTCGGTGTCAGACACCGTCAAGGGTGTCCAGAGCAGTCCCTTTGGCAGCATCTCCGGCCTCGTCTGGAACGTCGAGGACTGGTCGGTCAACTAAGGTTATGCGCCGGGGTGGGTGACAAGACCCATCCCGGCCTGAAAGCGTGAATCCGCGTGGGCCAGTACGTGGTGCGCCGCGTTTTGCAAGCGGTGCCCCTCCTCTTTCTCATTTCCGTGATGTCGTTCATGCTCATCCGCATGAGTGGCGACCCCATGTCCATGTACGCGCAGTCCTCCTCGCTGACGCAGGCGGACCGTGAGCGCATCATCAAGGAACATGGTTGGGATCAGCCCAGGATTGTGCAGTACGGGTTCTGGCTGCGTGACGTCGCTCGCGGCGACCTGGGCAGCTCGTTGTACACCTACCAGCCAGTCACGACGATGATCCTGGAGCGGCTGCCCAACACAATGATCCTGATGGGCACCGTGTTCGTATTGACGCTCGTCGTCTCGATTCCCTTGGCCATCATTTCCGCGGTGAAGCAGTATTCGAAGCTGGATTACGTCATCACTGGGGCGTCATTTCTGGCATTTGCCTTGCCGACCTTCTGGCTTGGCCTGATGTTCATCATGATCTTTGCGGTGAAGTTCAAAGAGTGGGGCCTGCCCTACATGCCAGCCGGCGGCATGTACGACCTGGTTGAGGGACCGTCCCTTGGAGGATTGATCAAGCACCTGGTCATGCCGGCCATTGTGCTCTCCATCGTCTCGATGGCCGCCTATGTCAGGTATTTGCGCGCGAGCATGATCGAGGTCCTGCATGATGATTACATCCGGACCGCGCGGGCCAAGGGTTTGCCAGAGGGCGCCGTCACCTGGCGCCACGCCTTCCGCAACGCCCTGATCCCCCTGGTCACGCTCATTACGATGAACATTCCGCTGATCTTTTCCGGCGCCCTGATTACCGAGCAGGTTTTCGCCTGGCCGGGAATGGGCCGTCTCTTCGTGGACCACGCCAATCGCGGCGACTACCCGGTGCTGATGGGATTGGTGATGACCGTCTCGGTCCTGGTCGTCCTCTTCAACCTGGTGGCGGACATCGCCTATGCGGCCATCGACCCGCGTATCCGGTTTGGCTCATGAGCGATATCGCTTCTGCCTTGTCAGTTGGGACACCCTCTCCAGCGCCCGCCGCGGGAGTCTCGGGCCGCAAAGCAGCAGAAACCCACGGTATCTGGCGGACGGCCTGGCGGCGCTTCTGCCGGCACAAGGCGGGCCTGGTCGCATTGGTTGTCCTGGTGCTGGAAGTGCTCCTGGCGCTCTTTGCGCCTGTCCTTATCCCGCGGGATTTGGCTATCGACCCCAGCCCGCTCAACATCCTGCAGCGCCCGTCGGGTGAGCACTGGCTGGGCACCGATGAGGTGGGCCGCGATATCTTCGCTCGCCTCGTTTACGCCAGCCGTATCTCCCTCTCGATTGGTTTCATGGCGGTAGCCATGGCCATCGTCGTGGGCACGACGCTCGGGGCGCTCGCTGGCTATTTTGGCGGCTGGGTTGATACCGTCATCATGCGTGTCACCGACGCAATTCTCAGCATCCCGGCGCTCTTTTTCCTGATTGTGCTGAGTGTGACGCTTGGCCCGAGTGTGCGCACCATGATTATCGTGATCGGGCTGCTGAGCTGGATGGAGCTGGCGCGCATTATTCGCGCCAATGTCCTCTCCCTGAAACGGCGCGAGTTCGTGGAGGCGGCGCAAACGATTGGGGCGAGGAACCCGCGGATCATCGCCCGTCACATCCTGCCGAACACGCTGGCGCCCATCGTGGTGGCAGCCACGCTCGGCGTCGGCAATGCCCTGCTGACAGAGGCCTCGGTGAGCTACCTCGGGCTCGGCGTTCAGCCTCCCGAACCCAGTTGGGGCAACATGCTGTACAACGCCCAGAGCTACTTCTTCAACGCCCCGTGGATCACGCTCTACCCGGGCGTCATGATCCTTATCACAGTTCTCTGCATCAACTTCATTGGTGATGGGCTGCGCGACGCGCTCGATCCTCGCCTGAAGCGGTAGGGGATAGTCCCAATCCCACACCGGGTGCGCGGGAGGGGCATACGCCGCGTTGGGGCGCTGTACCGGTAGCGCCGAAGGGAGCAGACGATGGTTGTAGAGACTGCGCAGCGAACCGAGTTCGAGATGGAAAGGGCGGTTGCGTCGCTGAACGACCTGCTCGGCGTTCTCGGCCGCATGTATATGCACTACGCCAATACCGTCATCGAGACGGCAGGGCAGTACGGCGAAATGACCGTTCGCCACCACTTGCGGCAGTTTGGGCACTTCCGTGGCACGGAGATGCGCGAAGCGCATCATGCGATGGGCAAGCCAATCGATATGGCGTCTCTGACCTGTTTCTGGGATAACGCCAGCACCTACGTGATCCACGACGACATGGATGCTGGCACCTATACCCCCTCGGACTCTGCCTTTGACGTCCACTTCTGTCCGGCAGCCATTGCCTGGAAGAATGCCGGGTTCCACCGCTGGGGCCATGCCTACTGTGATGAGTTTCACCAGGCCTGCGCCTCGACCTACCACCCGGATGGCAATGTGGTGATCCCCATCAACATGATGAAGGGGGATGACCACTGCGCGTTCCGCTGGATCATGCCGGCCAACGCCCGCCAACTCGATCTGGGCGAACCAACGGCCCTGGGGCGAAAGCTGGCGGCAACCTACGCGCAGGAGACGAGCGAGCAGGGGGCGCTCAACGCCATGCGGCGGACCAGCCGACTGGTCGGGGGCTGTTACCTGAGCATGGTGATTCCGCTCCAGGAGCGCCATAGTCCCGAGGAGACAGAGCAGATCCTGCGCGACTTCCTCACGATCTGGTCCCGCGAACGGGGTGAACTGATGCGCGCGGATCACCAGGAGCGAGGTATTGCCGTCACCCCCGCTCATCTGCTTCGCGAGATGGATCTATGCGCCGGTTACATCTGGGACATGGCTGAAAGTGCCTCTGATGACGGAACCTACGCTGCCGTGATCCACGATACCCCGATGGACCAGGCCTGGGCGGACTACAACCTTGGTACTGAGGCCCCCCTCTTCTGGGAAGTCACCCTGCCCGCGTTGGCCGAGGGATATGATCCCGACCTGATTGTCGAGATCCCGCGGCTACGCCAGCGTGGGGATGATGCGATGGAGGTTCGGGTCTCCCGCGCATAAGTCGCGCAGGAACGGCAGGCCGTCTCGAACTGATCGAGAATCTTGAGACAAAGTACGAAGCCCACTCCCTGCGACCAGAGAGTGGGCTTTGGGCGAACGTCTTTTCCCTACCTCGCGCGGCCGATCTGGCCCTGGTGCGCCATCTCGCCGATGAGGTTCAGCGTCAGGCGGGCGCAAACCTGGCTCGTGAGATTCTGAACGTCCACGGAAGGCACAATCTCGACGATGTCATAGCCGACGATCTTCCCCTTGCGCGCAAGACCGCGCAGGATGTTGGAGGCTTCGTAGTACGTCAGGCCGCCAAAACCCGGAGCCAGCACGCCCGGGGCGATGCCGGAGAAGAGCCCGTCGGCATCGAAGGTGATGTAGTAGCGGGACGAATCCGGAATCTGGTCCAGAACCCAGCCCACGCCCTTCTCGTGAACGTCCTCGGCGCGGACGTGCACGCTGCCCCACGCGACCGCGTCATCAACCTCGCCCTGGCGCGCGCTGCCCATCATATGCAGCCCCACCTGCGCCATGCCGCTCACCCAAGGCATTTCGGAGGCACGCCGCATGGTGCTGCTCAGGCCGCGGCTGACGCCATTGCGCTCCTGGCGCCAGTCGATGTGCTGGTCCAATTGCACCACCACCATCGGTTCCTGGCCCTCGTAGGCCTGGAACACGGGGATGGGGATGGCGTGATCACCACCGAAGATGATCGGTACGGCGCCGCGGTCCAGGATCGCCTTGACAGCCGTCGTCGTGGCGTCGAAGTTACCGGCGAAATCCCCTGGCTTCATGGCCACGTCGCCGCAATCGACGATGCGCACCTCGCGACCATTGAAGATGTCCGCGCCGAAGTCATAGTCATAGTGCGTGAGGAATGCCGCCATGTGCACCGAGGCTTCCCGCAGGGCGGCGGGCGCGGATGCGGAGGGCGTGGTCAGGCCGGACAGGTCGTAGGGGTACCCGAACGGCACGCCAAGGATTGCGACGTCAGCGTCGAGCGTACTGAGATCCTCGCAGCGCGGGGAATCAAGGAACGTGGCCTTGCCCAGCGGCACCGGCGTGATGCGGGAGTCAGGAGACACGAACACCAACCTTCCTGAACAACACAGTTCGCCGGCCAGGTCGCCGGACAATGTCCTGCAATCGTCAATGCAGTGAGAACGTTCGTCAAGCGACGTTGCGACAACAGGCCGTTTGCCCTAAACGCGATCCGGAGCAAACTGCTCCGAGGTGGGCTCTGCTCAGCAGTACCAGGGTTCGCTGAGATGCGGGATCGGCTCACGGCTCAGTGCGCTGGTTGCCAGCAGCGCGAAGGGATCGCTGGTGTCCCGGCGTGCTGCGTCCTCGGTAAGTTGCCAGATGCGAGCAAAGGTGGTGAAGCGGTCGTCGGGGACGTCTCCCTGGGAACCGACCAGCGCCATGATCTTTGCCTGCAGCGTGTCCATGCGCGGATCGGGGTGGCGCCACGGGTAAGCGAGGGCTGCGGCATCGAAGGGCAGCACCATCTCCTGCACGTCTGGCAGTTCGAGTAATCGCGATCCTGCCGGGATCAGCAGGCGGATGGCGTACTGGATGGGGGAGACGTTGCGGACCAGGTCATTGTCCAGGATGACCTGGAGCAAATCCCGATATCCTTCGAGTGAGATCCACGGGTTGAATGTCACGAAGGTCGGGTTCAGGGTGAGGCCGACCTCGCCGAACCGGTGGACGACGCGCAGGAAATCGGCGCGCGTGTGGTGCTTGGCGAAGATTTCCAGGATGTGGTCGTCCACGGCCTCGACCGCGCTTGTCACGAAGAGGCAGCCTGTCTCGCGCAATCGGGCCAGGTGATGGTCGTGCTTGAGCAGATGCTCGACCTTGATCGTCACGTCGTAGGTGACGTCCGGGAATCGCTCGTGCAGCGCTTCGACGATGCGCATGGCGTGCGTAGGACCGTTGAAGAAGTCGGGATCACCAAACGTGATGTGTTGGGCCCCAGCCGCAACCTGCTGCTCGATGTCTGCCAGCACCACGGCCTGCGGAACGATGAAGAACCGCCCGTTGTAGACCGGCACGACCGGGCAATGACGGCAGAGGTTCTTGCAGCCGCGTGAGGCCTCCGTATAGCCAACGACACGTGCCGTGCCATCCGGCATGGTGAGATGCGCGTACCGTTGAAGATCCGGCAGACGTGAGCGATCCGGCGGGACAAAGGGCAAGCGTTCCAGGCCAATTGTTGGCTCCGATTGTGGAAGGACTGCGCTAGTTCCACCCTGGACAAGACGCTCGGCCAGATGAACGAGTCCGCTCTCGAACTCGCCTCCCAGGATCGAATCCGCCCCAATCTGACGCAAATATGTCTCGTTGACAGGTGCGTACAGACCATAGAAGCAGATATGCGCATGGGGATTGAGACGGCGAACACGCGGCAGGAACTCAGCCGCCAGGCGGGTGGCGGTGTGCATGGGCAGGTGGAACGCGATCAGGTCGGCCTTTGCTATGGCATGCGGATTCAACCGCTCAATGGCGAGATCCAGGCAGGTGACATGGGCGCCCTCGGAACGCAGCCAGGCGGCGGGGGAGGCGAGGCCGAAGGGTTGGCGTCCCATCTCATAGGTGGCGATCAGCACGACATTGAAATGCGCCAGGGTCCCGGTTGTCATCGAGAGATCACTTGGTATCACGAATTTCCCTACCTGGTTGTAGGCATACGACCACTGGCAATGGCTGCCAACAATGCGGCGTAATCAGTTTCAACCTGTGCAGCATAGGCCACGGCCCATCGCGCCATCGCCGCCGGAAAGGTGTCTCCTGTCTTCAGGTAGCCGTGAATGAACGGCGCCGCCGGGCTCTGCGCGTGACTACGCCCCAACAACTCTCCGCACAGACGGACGTAGACCCGGAACTCCCCCACGCTCAGTTTGTCGGTGTCGATCGAAGCTTTCATGTTGCTGAATTGGCGGACGTAGTAGTCGTGCCCATCGTGAGAGACGTGGCCGAGGAAGGGATCCGGGGCTGTCTGCAGGATGTGCTGGCAGGTGGTGACGCGGAATCCCTCGTGTTCGTGCCCGGGACGGGCGGAACTGCGCAACATGTCGGGTGCACCGCCAAATCGCTCCAGGACTGAGCGCTCAACTTCCTTCACCTGCAGAAAGAGCGGCTCGCTGGAGGGTCCAGTTAGCAGCAGCAGGAGGCATCGCGTACCGACGCTGCCTACGCCGACCACCCTGAACACGATGTCAACCAGGCGGAACTGCCGCAACAGATACGCACTGTCCATACGGATGGATCGCAAGTACTCGGTTTGCAGGCTATGCGCGAGATCCAGGGTGAGGGAACGCAGGTGCGTAATCGACGGCGGATCATCGATGATGCGTAGACAGCCACCAAGCGTGGTAGTGGTGATGCGCGGGAGCAGCCGCCGCGACGTCTTGCGTGCGGCACGGCGCAGCGCATCGTGCATGAACGCCGTATCGTGGCTGCTGAAGTTTGCAATCAGGCCTGGTATGTCGATGCGGGCGAAGGTGCGCTCCAGGCTGGTCATCGTCATCATTGACGCCAGTTTGGCCTGGTACGCATGAACGGCTTCTCGGACTTCATGCTCGGCATCGTCATCGGCTGCGCCACGTTGGCGAGAGGCCAGGACAATGCTGGTTGCCAGCCGCTTGACATCCCATTCCCAGGGTGCAGTGCTCGCTTCATCGAAGTCGTTCAGTTCGAACGTCAGGCTGTGGCCCGGTGTGGCAAAGACGCCGAAATTGGAGATGTGCGCATCGCCACACGCCACGACGTGCGTGTCCGTGTGGGGCAATACACCCAGATCTCGCGCCATGATCGCCGCCGAGCCACGGAAGAACGTGAAGGGAGATTTTGCCATCAGTGCGGTCCGCATGGGGACCAGGTGCGGTAAGCGGGATGCGTTCTGCGCTTCGAGGATGGCGATTGGATCACGCGATTGGGGAGAGTAATCGCCTTGCGCCGTGCGGGACAGCGTCCTCCGGGCCTCCTTGCCGGCTATCTGCCACTCAGTTTGGGAACGAGGCACTGGGAGAGGAGGCATGAGCGTCAGAACTCTCGCTCTCCAGTAGCCTCCATCCGTGACTGCCTCGAGGTCAGCAGCACCACCTTCTAGCCCTCGCTGGAAGCCAGCGCCAAAAATCGCTCCGCGTCGTCCTCTGGCCGGTAACCAAAGCGTTCAATCGTCTTCGTGATGTCCCAGCGCCGGGTCGCGTTCTGGGAGATGGCGTAGACGATTTCGAACCCAATGTCCGAGTCGATGGCGCGGGAGACGATCTGGGCGCAGTCACGGGGGCTGAGCCACATCCAGCGCGAAATTTCATCGCGCGGTTCTGGCAGCATCCAGCCGATGCGCAGGCAGATCACGCTAACGCCATGCTGGTCGTACCAGAAGCGGCCCAGCGCCTCGCCAAACGCCTTGGAGACGCCGTAAAGGGAGTCGGGCCGGATCGGCTGGTCGGCGAAGATCGGCCACATGCCATCCCGGTCATACATGCCCATGACGTGGTTCGTCGACGCGAAGACGATCTTGTGCACACCGGTGCGGCGGGCGGCTTCGTAAACGTTGTACGTGCCGATGATGTTGTTGTGCAGGACGCTCTCCCAGGTGGCGTCGGGTGACGGGTCAGCAGCCATGTGAACGACCGCATCGATACCCTTCAGAGCTTCTTCCAGCGCCGGCAAATCCTCCAGGTCCAGGACGCGCCAGTCGGCCACGGGCGGCTTTTCTGAACGCTGACTGCGGTAAGTCAGGCGCAGGTCATAGCGATCTTTCAGGAGATCGGCCAGGCTACCGCCGATTCTGCCACCTGCGCCCGTAATGAGGACCCGTTTCGGCCTGGTTTCGTCCTTAACTGTCGCTGAAGCGTCTGCTCCGGCCAGCGCGGCGATCGTGGCGCGCGCTTGCTCCAGTGCAGCCTGCGCAGTTGCCAGTGCCGCCGCATCGGACTCGCCGTCCAGCGGGACATGGTCGCGCAGATGCTGGGTGCGTTCTTCCAGTTCGCGGAGGGTGTCCGCAATCGGGCCCAGGAGATCGCCTGCGCCGTGTGCGGACAGGTGATACCGGGTCGTGTCTCTTACCATGACAACCAACCACCATCGATCGGCAGCACCGTGCCATGCACGTAGTCTGCTGCGCAAGAACATAAGAAGATCATCGCGCCGGCCAGGTCTTCCGGTTCGCCCCAGCGGCCGGCAGGGATGCGGGCCAGCATCGTTTCCGCTCGGCCAGGGTCGCTGCGAAGCATCGCGGTGAGTTCCGTGGCCATATAACCGGGCGCGATGGCATTGACGTTGATTCCGTAGCGTGCCCACTCGTTGGCGAGCGCTCTCGTAAGTCCGGCGATGCCGCTCTTGGCAGCGGTATAGCCGGGCACCAGGTAGCCACCCTGGTAGGAGAGCATCGAGGCGATGTTGACGATTTTGCCCGGTGCCTCTCGCGCTACCAGTTGTCGTGCCAGAGCCTGGCTGAGCAGGAACGGCGCCGAAAGATCGAGCGTAATCGTCTGCTGCCAGTCTTCCCAACTGTGGGTCATGGCGGGCGCACGGCGAATGATGCCGGCATTGTTCACCAGGATCGAGGGCGGCCCCAGTTTCTTCGCTACCCGCTGCATAAGGGCGTCAGCGCCGTCAGGATCAAGTGCAGCCAGGTCCGTCACCAGAGCGTGGCCCGGTTGCCCTGCTGCGGTAATCTGGGTCAACGTCTCGTCTGCGGGCAGGATGTCGGCCACACAGACGGCGGCGCCCGCTTGCGCGAGCGCCGTGGCCATCGCCTGACCCAGACCGCGTGCGCCGCCGGTGACGAGCGCGACCTGGCCGTCAAGCCGGAAGAGATCACTCCCCGAAGTCGAACTCAATACCGCAGATCCTGTACGGGAATGCCTTCCCGCTTGCAGAAGGAGAGGTACCGCTCCATCTTGGTAAAGACATCGTCCTGGTAGATGACGTTGTCGTCGTCATCGAGGTACTGGATGACGCCCTCCAGGATGAAGAGCGTCTGCATTTCCTCAGCGCCGTCCACGACGAGCGTGTGGATGTCTCCCGGTGGCTCGTAAACGAACGTGCCCGGGCGCGCGACCCACTCGCGCTCCAGGTAGTGCCAGGATCCGGCAATGCAGAAGCCAAGTACCTGCCCGCCGCTATGGCGGTGACGGTTCACCTTGCCCTGCTTGGTGACCTTGAGCAGGTTGACCCAGCGGCCATTGGCCAGGTCAAAACGCAGCGGCTTGAACCAGACATTGTCTCCCTGGGGCACCCAGGGCAGTTCGTCGGCCTGGATCGCCTGGTCGGGCAGGCCCAGTTCTTCGATCATCTTTTCGAGTGCGGTTGAGGTGATGGTGGCTGCCATCGGAGCCCTCCTTTCACACGGAATTCAATCACGGAACGCCATGTCGTGCTGACGCCGGTGCGACTAGCCGCAATGTGAACATGGTTCCTACGATTGGGCACTCATCCACGCTTGATAATCGGCTTCTATGTCATCGGCCCAGGTGGAGACATCAATCTGACCGGAGGTGTAGATGCCGTCCGCAATGCGGCTCTTGCCAAAGACGTCGCGCTGGCGCACGTCTTCGGAACGCGTGACAACTGCCTCCGCCAGGTGAGCGGGAACGAAGCTGACACCCTCGCGGGTACCGAGCACGATGTCGCCCGGCATGACTGTAGCGTTGCCGATCCGCAACGGACCGTTCACCTCGGCCAGGGTGACGTCGAGGATGGCGGACGGGTGCACACCACGGCAGAAAACGTTGAAATTCTCAAGGTCGCGTACCCGCTCGTAGTCGCGGATGCCCCCGTGCACGACAAGACCGGTGCCGGCTCTCGCGGAGATGGCGGTCCCCAGGTTGTCTCCAATGAAGGTGCCGTCCTCGATCTTGCCAAAGAGATCGACGACAAGCACATCCCCCGGGCGGAGCGTGTCGATAACCCAGGTGTTCTGTCCGCCGGAACGGCCGTCACGTTCGCCTTCGGCCTGCACCACGTCATGGAAGTCCGGCCGGTGGGGGACCATGCGCACGGTCACTGCCCGGCCGACCAGCACGCGGTCCGGGTGCAGGTTGTACCACCCTCCTTCGAACTGGAAGTGGTAGTTATGGCCGCGTTCGACCACGCCCCAGGCCTCGTCATTTGTGACCTCGCGCATCCGGCGCAGGATGTGGTCCGGCACGTGGGGGCGGCCATCCGGCAGCCGGTCATCGACGAAGGCACTGGTGAGCGCCGCAACGCGCTCCGGTGAGTTGAAGATCATGGCCTGCGCGTCCCTTCGTGCTTACGCGTGCGGAGAATCGCCAAAGAAGGAGGAGCCTGGGGCGAGGTTGGCGCGGACGACGTCCTCGTTGAGCGTCATGCCATGCCCCGGCGCATCACCCAGTTCGATGTAGCCGTTGCGGATGGGAGGCTCGCCATCGACCATGGCTGCCCACCAGGGCACGTCGTGCGCGTGGAACTCGATGACCAGGAAGTTCGGGATGCTGGCGCAGACATGCGCCGAGGCCACCGTGCCGATGGGGCTGGCGACGTTGTGTGGCGCCACATTCATGTAGTACGTGTCCGCCCAGTCCGCGACGCGACGCGCCTCCGCCAGGCCGCCCATCTTCGGGATGTCCGGGGCAATGATGTCCACCGCCTGCGTCTCGATCATCTCCCGGTAACCCTGCTTGCGGTACAGGTTCTCGCCGGCGCAGATTGGCGTGCGGGTGCGAGACGTGACTGCTTTATGCGCGGCGATGTTTTCCGGCGGCACCGGGTCCTCCAGCCACAGGAGGTCGTAGTCCTCCAGCGCCCAGGCGAGCTGCAGCACATCGTTCACCGCGTACTTCCAGTGGCAATCCATGGCCACCAGCACGTCGGGGCCGGCAGCATCGCGCACGGCTTCCACGACCTCCACCATCCACCGCCGCTCCGCGGCGCCGATGGTGCGGTTGAACGGTTCCACCCACTGTTTGCGCGGGTGGTCAAAATCGCTGAGATCAGTGGTGTACGGATTCCGCGTATCGAGATCAAACTTGATGGCTGTGAAGCCAGCGTCCACGACCTGGCGGGCACGCTCGGCGTACGACGCGGGGTCCGGGGTGGCGCCCGCATGGCAATCGGCGTAGACCCGGATCTTGTCGCGAAAGCGGCCACCGAACAACGTGGAGATAGGGACGCCGAGTGCCTTGCCCATCAGGTCCCAGAGAGCAATCTCAATTCCGCTAATGGCGGTCACGGTTGCGCCGCCCTGGGAGCCTTCTCCTGAAAGACAACGAATCATCATCTCATAGAGACGGTTGATATCGAACGGGTTCTCGCCAATGATGACCGGAGCCGCCTTGTGGACAAGCTCAGCAACGCCCACGCCCCAGTACGCCTCGCCGAGGCCCGTGACGCCTTCGTCAGTCTCGACCTTGACCAGGACCCAGGGAAAGTTTCCAGCAACAACGGCGGTGCTGACGCGCGTGATCTTCATCGCTCCCTTTCCTGTCGCATGCTCGATTCAGACTGACCTGTTTGAGGAGTGATCGGGTTATGGACGCTGCACTGTGCCGTCACGAAGCCGAACCGGTGGCCACGCGCCGTTCAGTGGGTGCTCCGGGAACGGGTACTTTGCGGCGAGTTCCTCGTTGATATCAATGCCAAGCCCCGGTTCGTCGTTCGCCCACATCATGCCATCGCGGTACTCCGGCGTGCCGGGGAAGATCTCCCGCAGGAGGTCCGAGAAGAGCGTGGCCTCCTGGATGCCGAAATTCGGCACGGCCAGGTCCAGATGCACATTTGCCGCGTGACCGACCGGCGAGACATCGCCCGGGCCGTGCCAGGCGGTGCGCACCCCGAAATACTCGCAGAGTGCCGCCAGCTTGCGGGCTGGGGTCAGTCCACCAATGTCTGAGAGGTGGATTCGCATGAAGTCGATCAACCGGTTCTGGACGAGGGGCAGGTATTCGTTGACGTTGACGTAAAGCTCCCCCATCGCGATGGGGATACTGGTCTGCTGGCGCAGGAGTGGGAAGTAGCCGTTGTCTTCCGGGGCAAATGGATCTTCCAGGAAGAAGAGGCGGTACTGCTCCAGTTCACGCGCCAGTCCGATGGCCAGGATTGGCGGGACTCGCTCATGAATGTCGTGCAGCAGTTCCACCTCGTCACCGAGGGTGGAGCGGAGGTGTTCGAAGAGCGCGGGGACGATGCGCACATAGGCCGCAGGATCCCAGGCTTCCTGCTTCAGCCGCAAGTGATTGGGGTGGGGCTCGTCGCTATCCAGGGCGTGGGAAACGCCGTAAGTTGAGGCGCCGGGGACAGCGACTTGGCAGCGGATGTGCTGGAACCCCTCTGCCATCAGGCGCCGCGCGTCGTCCTCTACCTCCTGCGCGTCTCGTCCTGAGGCATGGACATAGGCCGGGGCGGCGATGCGACACCGCCCGCCCAGCAGGTCGTAAACGGGCATGCCGGCCAGTTTGCCCTTGAGGTCCCAGAGCGCCATATCCAGCCCGGACATCGCGTTGTTCAGGACCGGTCCGCTGCGCCAGTAGGAGCTGACCGCCAACATCGACCACGTGTCCTCGATGTCATGGACCGAGCGGCCAATGACCTGCGGCCGCACGTATTGCTCGATGGCCGTGACAACAGCGAGTGGGCGTTGTGTGAATGTCGCGCAGCCCAGGCCATAGAGCCCCGGTTCATCAGTCTCGACCTTGACCACCACGAGCCGAATGCCATCGGGCGCGGTCAGGATGACGCGGACATCGCGGATGCGTGGCCCATGTTCTTGCCATGGCGGTGGCAGGAGCGGCGGAGGGGCTGGTTCTTGTGCAGATGGCGTCACGGCAGGCAACTCCTCGTCAGTGAGCGAGCGCGAATCCATCACGGGATTGTGACATGAAGACGAGAGTCGAGTCTCCCGGCCCGATCGATCCGTTTCGGAGAGCTCAGGGATCGTGTCGAGTATGCGTTTGCAAGGTGGAGCGGCGAATTCCGAAACCTCCTCAGTTTGAACCACACTTGTGTTGCCGGAACTCTGCGTCGGCGAATCACGCCAGGACCACTTCACCAATGCTCTGTACGGTTTGCAAGGGGACGGTGCCGTGATCCTGGCGGAGGGAACCTGGTATCGCCATGTCTCGGGTCGCTGTCGTCTATGCGACGATATCCGACACTTGACGTCGCACGACGACTCACAAATGCGAGCGAACCCGGAGCCTCTGATATGGCTGACGCACTGGCCGATGTCGTTCCCATCGCGTTCGGGGTGGCGCTGGTCAACCCCCTGCCGATCATGGCCGTGATCATCTTGCTGTTCTCTTCTCGCACAGTGTCGGTAGTTCCCGCCTTCCTGATTGGCTGGTTCGCGGGCCTGCTGATTGTCGGCGCGGTGCTGATTTTCCTGGTTCCGGCCGAGCGGTTGGTCGGTACCGAGCGTGAGCCGTCCGCTTTGGCCTCGGTTGTTCGCGTCATCCTGGGCGCGGGACTTCTCTGGCTGGCCGCCCAGAAGTGGAGGACAAGGCCAAAAGACGGCGAGACGCCGAAGCTCCCTGGCTGGGTGACCGCGGTGGAGAGCGCCAGCCCACTGTCTGCGCTGGGAATCGGCGCAGCCCTGGCCGGGCTCAATCCGAAAAACCTGGTGTTCTCGATCTCGGTGGCGGTCGCGATTGCTGAGTGGCAACTGGCCAACCAGGAGAACGCGATTCTCCTGGGAGTTTACGCAGTGGTTGGGTCGCTTGGGATACTCATCCCGACGATCTGGCGGGCAGCTGGTGGGGAGAGTGCCGCTGCAACGCTCCAGGAATTGCGGCTCTGGCTTTCCCGAAACTACAACGTTCTCATGGGCATCGTCTTCGTGATCTTCGGCGTGCTGGTCATCAGCAAGGGTGTGAGCGGGCTCCTGCAATGAGCGCAGCCCGCCCCATTCACTCCGTCGCGGCATGTGGACTGGTGGTGTACCTTGGCGCCATCCCCGCGCACCATCTGTTTTCAGGAGGACGGAAGTGATTCGAGTTGTCTCGCGATGCTTGCTTCTCGCTGCGCTGACCATTGGGGCCGTCAGCACCAACTTTCACGTGTTGGCGCAGGACGCCACGCCTGCAACTGAGGTGGCCACGCCCGGCGACGGCGTCAGCTTCATGCCGATCGGCGGGGCAGATGGTGTGATGGTACCAAGTCCGGCGATGCTCCTCGCGGTCCGGGTGCAAATGGAACCGGATGCGACCGCACCGCTGGTTGCAGGCAACGCATCGAGTGGGCTGTTCATGGTCGAAGCTGGAGCGTTTATGGTGCAAATCGATGCGCCATGGAGCCTGACCCGTTCGGCAAGCGCAGGCGGGCAGCTTGAGGCACTCGTGCCTGGCGATGTCGTGCAACTCAGGGCCGGAGATGTGGCTTACGTGCCCGCAGACGCTGCTGGAGATCTTCGCAATGACGATGATCTCCCAGCGATCGGCGTGATATTCCTGGTCGCTCCTGCATCAGTCGAGAGCGCTGATGCCGCGACGCCAGCGCCATAGGCATCCCGGTCAGTAGTTGGGGAGGGGCAGTATCGGGGCGCTGCCCCTCCCCAGGAAACCAGGCTTCATCAACCAGCAGTCCACGCACTGACCGGTCTGGTCTTCACGTCACACGCGGGAAATGCACTCGGGGCCCGCAACCTGATCCGCGAGTTCAAGTTGCACCTGACCGCTGCCGGACACCATCCATTTCTATGACATGCGCCATGCGGCCGCCTCGCTCCTGATCGCTGATGGCGTGCCACTGACAGCAGTCTCCGCGATGCTAGGACATGCGCTCACATCCACCACGCTGAACGTGTATGCGCACGTGCTGCCTGGCGGTGAGGGCGTCACGGCCGACGCCATGGACCGGCTCCTGGGGTAGCGATGAATAGCGTTGGGGTACCCGTTGGGCACCAAACGAAAACGGGAGGGGGATCAATTCCCCCTCCCGTTCGTTTTCCGCATGACTATGCGCTTCTTGTGGAGCCGACGATGGGACTCGAACCCGCAACCTGCTGTTTACAAATCCGTAGCAGAGTATAGCAATCATGCGGAATTCCCGCGTCGCCATTGGAATGTTTGTCTCGCTTAGTCTCATTTAGTCCCGGTGTTGCTGGCTCTATTGGGGTACCTATTGGGGAACTTGAAAGATGAGGCCTGTGTTGTGCATTACTGAATTCCTCGCTTCCGTGGAGTGTCACCAGGTCCTCGTTCGCGATGGTCCACGTACATCCTATAGCTGGTTCCTCTCTCTGCTCCCCCTGGTGGAGGATTTAGATTCGGCTCCGTACCCCAGACCTGATATTCAGCGTTCACGAGTCTATCGCGGACACTGTCATAGACCCTCCTGATGTCTTCTGGACTGGAGTAAGTCCAATCCGAACCCACATGTTTCTGGTTCCAATCTCTGCCAATAGCCGACCAGCTTTTTGACGGCACTCCATCTTCCTCGAGGTTTTGAAGGACGAACCGGAACACTTCCAGCTCGCGATAGGTGGGACGCTTCCTGCCTTTCCCGAGAACTTCCTGACGGAGCTTTTCATAGGTTTCTGCAACCGTTTCTTTGCTAACCCAAGGGTCAAACTCGAGGACGATTCGAGCACGGGACCTCGGACGCGCGGCCCCGTGCTCGTCTTGAAACTCGCGAATCCTGATTGATGCACGAAGAGGCTCGATCAATGGGGTTGATCCAGTGAGCAAGAACACCGATGTTTCGTCTGCCTCCCACCCGTAATGATCAGCAACGCTAATTGCAAATTGAATGAATTCGGGGGAGAAGAATTCGACACCCTCTTCCCAGTGATCTCGTATTTCGTGGGCTGGAAGTTCCCTTAGAGACTCCGGGACCAAATCTAAGAACCTTCGGATTTCCTTGTTAGCTATAGCCCGGTGAAAGACCGCGTCGGACATCGCCGTGGCCATCGTCGATTCATCGGCAGAAATCCAGCCGAATTGCTTGCTTTGGCTGAAGTTAGGGTTGCGACCTCGTCTGCTGCGCGGCAGCTCCCCGCTGCTCCGGAGCCGCCGAAGCTCCTTCATAAAAACCTCGATCTGGTCAGACCTTGAAACGCGGTCGACCTCGTCCTCCAGGATGCCGACATCCAAGACGTACTGCCAATCCTCGTCGGTCAGATTCCAGCCAGAAGCTGTTGACGCTCTGGCTCGAAGGGGATCGTTCCATCGTGGGTGATCCACAGCTCGCCTCCGCAACTAATTGCCAACTACTTGCGGAGTCTAGCATCTGTATCAGTTGAACTGAGCCCGAATGGAACGCAGTCAGACGAGGAGAACTATGAACGTCGGGCAGGAACAGGCAGGAATCGAAGCAGGTGACCGGTTGCTTCTCAGAGTCGAGGAATCCGCTGCGGTTCTCAATGTAAGCCGAGCGCGACTCTTTGACCTGATCGGTAGCGGGCAAATCCGGTCGCTGAAGATTGGTCGGTCGCGACGTATCCCCAGGTCAGAACTCGAGCGGTGGGTTGAGACGCAATTGGAATTGCAGTCCGCTTAGCGGAAATACGAAACGTTGGGTGGGTCACAACTCCATCACCCAACGCTCGCAGAGGTAAATCGCTGTGCACGAGCATACCACTATCCAAAACCTAGACATTGATCGCAGCCACCGTGCATGGACTAGGCTCAGCATGGAGGCGCTATCTCCCCGAGACCTCCTGGCTGAGAGCGATGAGATCGAACTCAACCTGTGCTTGCTCCTGGGAGATAAGGCCGCTCGCGATTTTTGGCGCATGCCTGAGCCACTCCTCAATAACGCGATCGCCTATGAGGCCAAGCGCCTCGAAGAAGTCACCATCCAACTGGAACGGCTAAACCGTGCGAAGCGACTGATCAACCTCACCGGCATGGACGCGGCCACGGCGTTTGCTCCACGGTGGGAAGCGGTACGCGCGATCGACCTCATCGGAGCACTGCAGACATTCGGGGTTCCGCTCACGCAGCGACGCGATGAATGGTGGGCGCCGTGCCCGCTCCACGAAGACAAGACGCCGTCCTTCTCCGCGAACCGCACCAAGCAGGTCTGGCACTGCTTCTCCTGTGGAAAGGGTGGGGATCTCATCGACTTCATCACGTTCCGGCATCACCTCTCGAAGGTCGAAGCGCTGCGCTTTGCAGAAACGGTTCTGTTGGGTGAGGTAGCGGCGTGACCGACCTCAACGATCTCCTGTCGCAGGCACGTCGAGCCAGAGACGAAGCAAGCTCCCACGTCATCAGTGTCCTGCCTGAGCCGTGGGAATCACCCACGCCGTTGCAGGAGGGCGAGCGCCCGGAGTTCACGAGCGACTATCTGCCGGATCCATTGGGTCCGCTCGCCGTCGCCATCTCCACGGCAACACAGACACCGCTTGCCTTGGTCGGCATGATGCTGCTGGCGGCGACATCTACCGCTGTTGCCAAAGCTATCGAGGTGCAGCCCCGAGAGGGTTGGCTCGAGCCCGTCAATCTCTATTCGGTCACCAGTCTCGGCTCTGGCAATCGCAAGAGTGCGGTAGCTACCACGATCAGCAAGCCCCTTCGTGAGTGGGAGATCACTCAGGCCGAAGCCATGCGGGTGGAGATCGCCCAGGCGAAGTCTCGCCGGGAGGTCGCCGAGCACCGGCTGGAGCGCATGCGCAAGGATCTGGCCCGCGATGCAGGTGGAGACGACTACCTCCTGATGCAGGCAGAGGAAGCCGAACTCACCGAACGCCTGGTTAGCGATCCGAGTCTGCAGGTGCCGGCGCCGCCCCGTCTCCTGATCGAAGACAGCACGATCGAACGGGCGGCCATGATGATGACTGAACAGGGAGGGCGTATCGGCGTGCTCTCCGCCGAGGGTGGCATCTTCCAGGTGATGGCAGGCCGCTACTCGGAGTCCAAGGATGCCGGCCTCGATCTCTTCCTGAAGTCTCATGCTGGCGACGATATGCCGATCGACCGCATTGGCCGTGAAACCCGAGCCCTGCTGGCGCCGGCCCTCACCCTCGGGCTTGCTGTCCAGCCGCATATCATGTCTAGTCTTGCTGCCAACGCGAGCTTCCGAGGAACTGGTCTGCTCGCACGGTTCGCCTATGCGTGCCCGGAGAGCACGGTTGGCCGGCGACAGATCGCACCATCCCCAGTGCCGGCGTCACTCGAACAGCACTACCACGAGCTCATTACGGGCCTCCTGCACCTGCCCCTCGAGCGACGTCCACTATCGCTATCACCACAAGCACAGCAGGCACTTCAGACCTTCGAGGCCGCACTCGAACCACGCCTCGGACCAGACGGCGATCTGGAACATCTCGCAGATTGGGGCGCCAAGTTGGCGGGCCTGGTCGTTCGCATCGCGGGACTCTGCCACGCCGTGACCTGTCAAACACAGGGAGGTGTGCCGTGGGATCAGCCGATCAGTACGGAGGTCATCACGCGTGCGGTGGCGATGGCTGAGGACTTCCTGATTCCCCATGCCAAGACGGCGTTCGCCATGATGGGCGCAGACCCAGCCATGGAGCAGGCGCGTCAGGTCCTGCGTGCAGTGCTCGCCTGTCCGGATGCCACCACCACCCGGCGTGACCTGCACCAGAACCTGCGCCGCAAATTCCCCCGTCCGGAGATGCTCGACCGCCCACTGGAGATCCTCACCCAGTACGGCTACGTGCGGCAGGCTGCTCCAGCACCAACCCAACGGCAGGGGCGCAAGGCCTCGCCCGTCTACGAAATCAACCCGCTATCCCGTACACACAATTCACTATGTACACAGAAAGACTCTTCTCTCCCTCATTCTGTGAATTTAGTGAATTCTGTGTACGCCTCGGACGCTGAAACTATCGCCCATTCCAACGGTCACTTAGAGGACTTCACCGAGTCCGAGTTGCAGGAGATGGTGATATGAGCGCGCTCCCTCTACTCGCTGAACTTGCCGATGCTGGCATCACCCTGGTTCGTGATGGTGACAACCTGCGGATCCGCGCAGACAAGACAATCGACCTCTCGGCCTTCGCCCCACGCATCCGCCAGCACAAGCCTGCGCTACATGAAGCCCTCCTGCAAAAAGAGATCATCACGTTGGCCCACGGTCCAACCGACTCATTTGACCGCGCTCGCTTTGATGTCCTGTTCGGGGAGTGGAAGGCCCAGTACGCTTTTTCCTGGGATCAGAAGGAAGGACTGCCATGCCTGATCGTGAGCCCGCAGCCTGTCAGGCTCCATACGAGCCGGGGTTCCGCCCCATCCTAACCGGTACCTGGCGCAGTTTTCCAACCTGTGCGCCCGCGCCACCTAGCGACGTCCCCCACCACCCGCTGCAAGCAATGCAGCCGGACCGCTGCGTGCTGGCAGCCGAACCCTCTGTGCTCGCTGTCTCCGCGTCCTGATCTAGCCTTCTCGTCTCCCAAAGCTGATCGTGGGTGGGTACTACCAGAAGAACAACATGAGTGAGGTCAACGATACCTCTCTCATGTTGTCATCTCGCGACTACTTTCCCTCGTTACCTGATGTACCTGCCGAAGCACGCATCGAAGTTACTCGCCCATGCTTGTTTGGCAGAGCAGGAACCCGCATATCCACCTGCAGGCATTGAATGCAAGCAACAATCATCCGCAATCATGAGGCATGCGTTGAGTTGCGATTGATCGAACACACGGCTGTAACACTTGGCCTGCCCTAGGCTGTTGCACACGGTGAGCGATGCAATTCCACCCAAACACTTCGACTTATTGCGTTTCTTTCTGCGCTTTGATCGCTTGCCTGCTTCGGCTAAGTTCAACCCGAAGATACTAGCGGCCACCGATGAGAACAGTGCGCGTCGCTTCATGGCTTGACCTCGTCTATAGCTTGGTGCGATACGCTATCGCCTGCAAACAGCCTCTTGTCTAGCTTGCTAAGTTCGTCTTGACTCCAGCGCTTTCCTCGCTTCACCGCCAGCACAAGCAATTCACGTAGGCAGTCTTCGGTGATTTGCCACGATGCTGCTATGACTGCGAGGTCCAAAGTTCCACCATGGAGAATCGTGCTTCTAACCCCGTAGGAAGCGCGCATGGTGTCAAATACTTGCTGCCGACTCTGTCCGTCAGACCTCAGCATAAGCGCCAGCCTGACGGCCATCTTGTAACTCATTTCAGGTTCTTTGATTCCAATCAGCGCCTCTAACCCGACCCAGAGATCGGCAAATCGGTCGGTGGGATTGTCGTAGTGAAAAGACCTGTCAAAGCGTTGGAGAGCAAGAAGAACGTTCTTCTTGCCCTCCTTCTTGTGACCAGGGCCCTTCTCCTTCCAGTTCTCAGGATTCAGCAATGGCCACACAATGCGTAGTGTGTCAACGATCGATGGAGTTACGACGAACGGAGGAGCCGTATCGCCAGCAAACATGGCTGACAAGTCCTCACCGTAGTGCCTGGTCCACATCGCTCCGTCGTTGGACTGCCGCATTGAGAAGGACTCCAGGAGCGGGTTGTGGATGACCGCGCGGCGCTCTCCTAGCCAAAGTGTTCCCGATGCCGTAAGCCGGAGCGCCAGTTTCATACGCTCCGCTGCAGGGCCAATTGCCCAGGAGAGATGATCGATGCCAAGTAGGAGAGATAGCTTGTGCTCTGCGTCAATTCGGTCTGCAAGGATTCCTCGTTGCACGAGTACAGCAGAAGGGGCAGGCTCTTCGACCAAGTAGGGGCTAGCTCTGAGTAATGACCATGAAGGCTCGCGTGCGTCGAGTTCCTGTTGGGTTATCGGGCGAAGCGTAAGACCATTGATTTCAATCGCCCTTACTGTTGCCAAATCGACATTCCAGAAGTCAACCGTCGCCGTGAACTCAATCTCTTGCCACCGATATAGGCATTGCTCGAGCCCGGCATAGAGCGCGTCGAATGCTTCCGGTTGGAATCCACCTGGTGATACTTGCAGGAAACGATACGCAAACACGGAAATGAATGATCGAATCAACTCTTGGGGTTTTGGATCAACGCCGTCATCCGCGTAGCGATCAAGCAATTGATTAAGCGTTTGGGTCGTTGCATCAAAGAGAGGAAATACCCCAAGAAAGTCTGTTGAGTGACAGCGGCGGATGCTGCTCAGACTTGCTCTGCGCGCGAACGGCCAGTAGTTTGCTTCTATCCATGCTCGAAGGGCATCGTAGAGTTCTGGACTCGTCCAGCCGTCTGCAGCCTCAGCACCCACTCCTAGGCGCCGTTGTGGTCCATACCAATCGCGTCCAGGTCATCACCCCTATAGAAGGTAACCCGCCGGTCAAAGGGCGAGCTGTACGAGTCCAACTCCCCACGCCTGACCATGCGCTGCACCGTCCAGCGCGTCACTCCCAGGTAGTCCGCAGCCTCCTGCGTTGAGTACCAGCGCTCCATTTCTGAGCCCGTTTCCTGCTGTGCCATGCCACTGATCTCCCATAATCGCGGGCGCTCGCATGTCCCCCTATTCTACGACACTTACCCGGATATCCTCAGCAAACATGCGCAGTTACCCGGCGTGATCCGCCGCACTGATTAGCCGATCGCTCGCTCCCAACGTTGCGAACGCGTGGTAATCCCGCACTACTACAACGAGGGAGTCGATTCCCGTGCACGTACGTAGACACGCGGGAAGAGACGGTGCGCCACCCCTTGCACCATCTCCGTTCGTTCCTGTTCCCGTGCAGCAACCACGCCAGAACCGCGACCCAGGGGCGAAAGAATGAGGTAGTTATGTTTATCATCATGTGGGGACGTCGCGGGGTGTCATCGGCATGGAACGGGAGTCCCGCCAAAAACTTCTGCTGGAGTGCGTGAACTCGTGGGGAGACTCGGGCGAATTGGGGTACCAGTAGCACCCCCCAACCAACAAACCTACTACCCACTAAATCACCTACCCAGTCTCACCCCTATAAACCAAATTCAATCTCTCTTACCTGATCTGTATCTCTCTGTCCTATTCATCTGCTCTTCTGTTCCTCTTGTCTGTCCTGTCTTCCTTGCCTTGCTCTCTTGTCCCTGCCCTTGTCTGTCGTGCCCCGTGTCCCTGCCTTGCCTACCTGCCTGGAGTCCGTCCGTCCCGTGTCGTGTTACCCGTACGTGCCTCTTGTCCCTCTGCCTCTGCTGTCTTGCTCCCTGTCCCTCGCGTACCTTGCATGTGTCGTCCGTGCGTTGCTGGCCCTGCTCCCCATTGCCCCGTGTCCACCCTGATCTGGCTTGCGGGCTTCGCCCCGCGCACAATTGCATGCAACCCGCATATATCCCGCGTACCCGGAAGTTTTTGTTGACAGGTGCGACGCTCCGCTGAAGCCCGAAGCCTTCTTCCAAAACTTCGATAGCGACGGCACGATTGGCAAGCGTGACGGTGCAATGGGCAGTCAAGCCTTTGAGCAAGCCAAGGTTGCACGCTCGAAGAAGCGGCGTGGCAAGAAGGGGCGCACCACCACGCGCAAGGGAACCAGTCAATTCCCGTTTGATCGTGAGCCGTCGCCGATTCGGCAGAACGTCCTGAACGCAATCCAGCAGTCGCAGCGTGGATAGGAGGGAACCATGAGCATGAGCGTTCCTGAGCCAATCCGGCCGGAGGTGCAGGTCGTACACAAGCCGGCGCTCTTCACGTCCTGGCCGCCCGAGATCTATGAGCGCGCCAAAGCCTTCTGGAGCACGTACGATGGGCGCAATGCCTCAGCGACCGAACGCATGCTGCAGGCGGAAGTCGACGCCGGTGCGCCGGTTCCCGCGGCTGTCACCATCCGGCGGTGGGCGACGACTGACCACTGGCACCTTGAGGCGGATCACGAACTGGAGACCACCCGCGGCCAGACCGTGCGACAACTCCAGGTCGGATGGCTCACCGCATTGGAACTCGCGCAGGGTACGTTGATCGCGGGATCGCTGGGATTGCTCGATGACCTGCCTTACGGCGGATCTGCTCGACTGAAAAGCGCAGAACTCACTCTGCGCACGCTCGAGCGAGCGGGGCCGCTCGTCAGCCTGCCCGACCCGCTGCCGCCAGATCCGGATGCACAGTCGAAGCTTTCCGAGAAGGAGAAGAGCCGGCAGAACCGGGAGCGCATTGCCGAGGGCAAACGACGGGACGCGGAAAAACGGGGCCGCTGAGAGGTCGCCTGCCCTCGGAGCCGTTTCAGGGGCGGGCGCTACGGTGTCCGTTGTCGACGTTATCTACACCTGGCGATCGCGGTCACGGATCGTCTCAGTGGTGACATCCTCGATGACATCGACCTCTTCGCGACGGACCGTGCCACGTACCTGCTTGGTGCGGTGGACCGTTTCCCTGGTGACGATGAGTTCTTCCGTCACCTGCGCGCGCTTGCGCAATTCCACTTCCTGTGCAGTGAGCGGTATCGTGATGACGATTTCCTCGAAGGCGCCCCCGTCGTTCTCGCCGGCCGCTGGATCAACAATGCGCCGCTCAACACGAATCTGCTGCTCGGTGACCGGCGCTTCCAGCACACGCTCCTCAGTCACGACGCGCTGCTGGATGCGGGCAACAAAAGCTGGGGCTGCCCGGACGGTTGCGATAAGTTCCTCTTCGTGGAGAGGAATGACGATCTCATCCTCGTGTGTCGCTTCGTAGCCTGTGACCTGCGGTTGCCCCTGAACGCGGGCCGTGGTGGCAGACACCACATCTGCCGTTCCCAGGACATCCATCGGCGCAATGGCATCCGTCGAGAACGCGTCGGTCGCTTGACGACCTCCCGATGTGCTCTTGGGCAGGGTGTCCCATCCGCTTTGCAGGATGGCGCCCGTGCTGACATTCAGCATGACCTGACCGTTGCCGGCCTGGATGATAGCGGTGACCGGAACGGCGTAATCGGTCGGGAAGACGTCACTTTCCACCCAAAGATGGGTGGGCTGGACCTCGACCACGGTGCCGACGAGGTCGCCATCGCTGCCGTAGACCTCGTCGCCGGGCTGGATCTGATCACTTGTGGGGCTCATCGGGGGCCTCTCCGTGGCTGCGGGTTTGGGTAAGGTGTGCCAGCCATCTCACCTGACGACGGGTCAATACCACCCTCGCACCATGCAGACCAGCACGTGCGTCAAGGCATCATGGCGGCTACACGAATCGTGGGGTTTGTGACCGACACGACGGAGTCGCCGTACGGTGGCAATGTTTGGGTGGCCGCACGTTGCAACATGGCCCCTTCCGCCTATGCTGATCCTGCGCTGAACAACGACTCACGCCCCGGAGCGGTCACCGCTTCGCACCATCGCGCTGGGACAAGCCTTGATGGATTCCTATCCCCTGGTTCTCTTCGCCAACGAGCCTGCCGCCTACCGTTCGCTCCTCGCCTCCGAGTTGCCCTTCCTGCGGCCCAACCTCCGGATGGCAGAGATCCATCCAGCTGATCTCGCTACAGCCGTAGCGGCCCTGCACCCGGCGGTTATTGTTTGTAGTTGCATGCTCGAGCACGCTCCTGGTTCCGAGGTCATCGTCCTGATGCTGTCCGCGGAGCAGGGGGGGACGTTCATGCAATGCCGTGACGAGACCATCGTCAATCCCCGGCTGTCAGACATTTTGAGCGCAATCGACCACGCCGTATCACCCGGCGATCACGACGGCTCAGCCCCAGATCGGGAAAGCTAGCGCTGCCGCCCGATGCGGTCGTTTGGTTCGCCCTCTGTTCGTCCCAACGTTGGATTGCGATCTCACACATGCGCGCACGGTACGGCCCGTCATTCCCCGAATTTCCGCTCACGATGAACGGGCCGCTTTCTCTGATACCGCGCCATTTTTCGATAGGAGTTGATCGTTCACTACGTGAGCGAATATCTTGCCCGGGGAGGGGCGTGGGTCGTGCTGCAGGGGCGTCTTGTCTTGGGCATTGCGGGTAGTCACGGGGTAGGCCCACCCATACACATACATACACACATACACAAATAATCTCATCCCCTCTAACCTAAATAACTACTGACTTACCTAACTACCCAGTCTCTCTCTTACTCCCACCCATACTTACTACTCCTCTTACCCGCTATCTCACCTGTCTCTTGCTTCTTGCCTTGCCTGCCTCCTGTCCCTCTACCCTGTTGCCTGCCCTTGCTCGTACCTGCCCATGTTCCTGTTACCCCTGCGTCCTGCTTGCCCCTGGCTTCCATCCATACCCGCCTTGACCATTACCGCTCTGCCTCTCTGCCTTCCTGACCGACTGTACATATGCCGGCCGTCCCCGTGACACGACGCCCGCATTTGCCCTATGAGCGCGTCTACTGGTGTGATCGACGAATTCCCCCTCTACGCCTCTGGCGACATGCTACGGCCATCCTGAGCGTTCCTGGACGTGGATTCTGATGCATGTTGTCGCGTACAACGATATGCGCAAACCCGCATGCTGCCTGAAGGAGATGCCTGATGACGTTCTTCGTGAGCGAAGGCTGGGCCTCGACGTTCTACCGCTGGAGCGATCCTGACTGCTTCATCACCTGCGATAACCCGGTGTGTGATCGCCCCTGGGTGACGGGCTCGGGCTTGATGTGTTGGGCTTTGAGTGATGACGTGTGGGTCGGGAGCTTGTTCACGGATCGCATACTGATTGGCTGCGATGCCGAGTGCCTGGCTACCGCGCAGCAGGCGAAGCGGAAGTGTGCAGTCTGGGATGACCGGCCGCGTCCCTATTGGATCAGCCGGCAACCATCGCTCAATGGTTGGATGCGTTGCGTGATTCCCTCACGCGGGATCCTGCGACCACACCTGTTGGGGAACTCGTACCAGTCGGGCCGTGATCGTCGCGGCTTCGGCTCGTACTCCGGCGCCTGCCCGCCGCCCGCAGCGACGGCCCACCCTTCCCTCGGGCCGCGCCGCGTTCCTTCCCTCCCTCTGCTACTGGCCTGTCCCCAACCGGGCCAGTAGCACGTCTGGCTCTTGATGAGCGTCCCGCTGTACGTCTCGATTCACGCGCCGGCGGATTGTCATCACCCCCGGTAGCGCGGATCGAGCCGGCGGGACACTCCCCGGAGTCGGCCACTCCTATCCAGCTCAGAAACCGCCACCGCCGGGATGCGCCATCTCCCGCCAATCTTCGTGCTAGGCAGGGTGCCGTCCTGCAGCCAGACCTGCAGGCGTTGTACCGGCACGCCTAGTGCGCCGGCGGCTTCGGTGGTCGACAAGGTTCGCGGCCCGATCGGCTCACTCGAAACGAACTGCTTCGGGTCGCACCCCAGTGCCTGACTGAGCGCCACGATCGTCGCAGCCTTGGGTGCCCACTGCCCATGCTCCAGGCGAGAAACGCGTTCGTGCGTGATCCCGGCGCGCGCGGCCAATTGCTGTTGATTGAGACCCGCTCGCTCTCGCAGTTCTCGCAGTCTGGAGCCGGCGCGGCTGGGGTCCTCACGCCAACGAGGCACAAGGTCACCAGCGTGGGCGTTCCGCTGCGCGTCGTACACATCCTCTGGCAGGAGGCGGTGCGTTGGTCCCGGCAGCGCCTGGCGCAGGTACCCCCTTCGCAGCCAGCCCTTGACGGTCTGTTCGGAAACGCCGATGAGTTCGGCGGCCTCTTTGGTCGTCAGTCCGTTCATGAGCCACATCGTATCAAACGCGTCGTGGGATAGTCCTGAATCCATGATTCTGCCTGTCGTGCCCCCAAGGCTTTCCTCGACGATGCCGCGCATCAGAACGTATGATCCACAATCCCGGAGCTCTGAAGTGGCAACCAGTAGGGAACGTCCAGGGCGATTCGGATATCTCGCCCGTTCCAGAGGTGTGACATGAGCGCTTCCAGCGTCAACGAGATTGAGTTCGACTTCCCGGAGATCCCGTACAGCACGATCCCGTGCATCGAGCGGTTGCTCGAATACTGCGATGCCCTGGAGGCCGTGGCGACCTGCGAGATCGACGGCATGTCGGAAGACGCCCGCCAGAGCATGGTGGATCTGCTGAGCGAGCTGCGCGGCTACATATTGGAAGTCGCGACCGCCGAGATCGAAGAGATCTGCGACCGCCAGCATTGAGCTTAGAGCTCGGACGGCGGCGCCGGCGCTGGTGACGCGTCTGCGAATCTGAGCCATTTGGTAAGATGCCACCCTGCTTCGCGATACATGTCCGCAGGACCGCTATGCCTGACTTGCCCGAGATCGACCTCATGGGCTACATGCCCGACCCTATCGAGTACGTCCAGATCATTCCGATCCAGCGTGACAACGCGATCTGGTTTCACATCATCGAAAAGGACACGGGCCGGGAGCTCCTGCTCGACTACCTGACCGCGCTCAAGATGGCCGGGCAGTTGGCATATCTGGTGGGACGTGTGCTGCAGGACGTAGGGAAGGCAGAACTGGATCAGATGGGGCCGCATGAAGTCGAGGGTCGCATGCGCGCTGCCGACGATCCGAACGATGAGCGCTGGCAGCGGGAGACCTACCGCAGACCGAAGAATTGATCACTCCCCAAGAAGCACCTTACCGATCGGGTGAGCGGAGCGCCTAGCCGTTCGTGATTAGCGGCAAGTTGCTGCAGTAGCGCTGCGGGTTTGCGAACTTGTCGAATAGTCCGAATGGATCGTTCTGGATCTTGTTACGCTCATGCCACTTGAGCACTTCCTCGCTTGACAAGAACTGGTTGCACCGCACGGTGGTCAGGTGCGTGCAGATGATGCCGTCCTTGTTCGGATCCAGAATCTTCTGATACTCGGGGTGGTCAGTAAGCCAGTCGATTGCGGCCTTCTGTGTCGTGAACTTCGAGCACGCTAGTTCTGGGCAAACTACCTCCGCAGTGCTGTCATACAGCTTATACGGGTCCTTCTTGTCAGTGAAGCCATTGTTGTTGAACCAAGCCTTGGCTTCTTCGATGGTTGTGAACGCTTTGCATGTGACCGTCGCCAGTTTCTGGCATGGCGCCGAATCGTTATCCGGGTCCAGGCGCTTGCGATCTACCGGGTTGTCGGTGAGCCACTCAACTGCCTGTTTCTGCGTCGAGAAGTCATCGCAGGTTTTCCGCTCGGTGCAGATCCCGCCCGTTTCCGCGTCAAACATTTTGAAGGGATCGTAATTCTTCGAATACCCCATCTTGTTGAACCAGTTAGTCGCCTCTGCCTCGTCGTCGAACGCGCTGCATGTCAAAGGCGTCAGTTCTTCACACGGGATGCCGTCACCGTCGGGATCCAGGCGCCAGGCCTCGGACGGCGAATGCGACATGGCCTCGACGGCCTGCAACTGAGTTGAGAAATCCTCGCAGAGGATCTTGCGGACTTGCTTGCGGTCCTGCTGATCCTGGTTCCGCTCTGTCCTACGTCCGCGCTTGTCTCGCTTGTGATCCCGTTTGCGCTGCAGACGCTCCGTGCGGAGCTCTTTTGGACTCTGAGTGGTGGTGCCAACGGTGCCATCGGCATCGGTGGTGGCATCCGACGTGCCATCGACCATGTGCTGCGGTACCGCGAGATCGCACTCGGCGCCGCCAATGCTGATCAGGCCGTTAACGATGCCGTACTCGCAATCGCCGTTGAGCTGTGCCCTGGTTGACTGTGGCAGGACACGGGAGAACGCGACGGCCGCCAGCGCGGCCACAATTCCGCGGCGTGTCCGCAGGCGAGAGAGATCCATCGTTGCACCTTCTTGATGGAAACACAGCGCGAAAACCAGCATGAGAACGTTGTAGCACGCTGCGGGTTCCCGGCAGGGTAGCACCGTAGGCACGTTTTCGGCACGAACACCACGTCACGGCAGTAAACATGACGGACGAATCACTGGTGCCCGAAAGCGTCCGCGACAGAGCGTCAATCTGGCAGCCGTCCACGGGACAGGTTTCCAAGACCTAGGCAATGAACGTGTCATGATGCGTTTTGCGTACTTTTCAGGAGCTCGACGCGTTCGACGCTTGCTACTCGGGTCAGTTCAGGAACGGCCCGATCCCGATCTCTGGCGCCATGAGCCAGACGAGGCACCACGCTAACGCCTCTTCCAGCGTGCGGCCGTGGAACGTCTCCTGATCTGGAAAGTGCAGGAACAGTAGCCAGCCGGCATGGTCCACGTCCCAGCTGAGGTAGCCCCGGCGATCAGCGATGGCGGAGAGGAGCGCATCCTGCAACGCGCGACCCTCGAGCGTGGGATCCACGCCGGCCGTGGCAATGGTGGCGGCAAGGTCCGGCGCAAGAATAAGCCGTGTCGTCATCTCCACCTCTCAAAAGACACAAGGAGTCGCACGTTCAGCTATACCGTGCAGACCGATCACGTCACCGTCGACAGCGCCATCTGCGAAGGATCACCATGGACACCTCTCAGTTTGATCGCTTCACCGCGTCCCTTCCGCGCAGGTCCGTCGCTGGTGGTCTGCTCGCCCTGGCGCTTGGCGTCTCCGCAGCTGAGGCCAAAAAGAAGAAGCCCTGTCCGCCCTGCAAAAAGCGCAAGAAGGGCAGGTGCAAAGCAAACCGACCGGGTGGGGCGATTTGTCCCGGGGGCACCTGCCAGGACGGGACCTGCGCGTCACCGAGTTGCAGCGACGGCGTCAAGAATGCCAATGAGACGGGTGTTGACTGCGGCGGCTCTGACTGTCCACGTTGCACCAGCGGCCAGGGCTGCGTGAGTCGCAACGACTGTCGCAGTGCCATGTGCGACCTGCAAAGCAATATCTGCCAGGAGTGCACGAGCAGCGGCGACTGTGGTGAGGACTCGAGCGGCCTATGTCAGTGCTTAACGTCGGTCCAGGGGGCCAGGATCTGCGGGAAGGGCACGATGCCAACTCCAGTCACCAGTTGCACCCTCTGCCCGACTCCAAACTTCTGCTGGCAACCAACGCCGACGGAACGATTCTGCGTCCAACAGTGTGGCACCTAGAGGCGCTGTGCGGCCACGAGAGGCCCCTAGAACAACGTAAAGAGCGCGAGGTACTCAGAACATCGTGATCGCTACGCGAGCCCCTAAGGGTCCTGAACGCACACATGGCCAGAGCAGTAGGATCGCCATGACCCCAGCGGCGATCACGAGTGAGAGCAGACACGCAGAGGGGAAGGTGCTCTCGCACTATGGAATCGTGGACGCTGGCCCGCCCTTGTACGGGACCTGCTCCAGGATTTGCTGCACGGTCCACGAAGCAACCGCCGGGAGCGTCGGATCCCCTGCCGGTCCATTGACGGTGACACGTCCAACCATCGTGCCGTGCACGAGAAAGAGCGAGTATTCATCGGCATTGGCTGATGCGAATAGCCGAACCTGCTCACTACTTCGGGGGAACTGCAGCTTGGGCGCGGGAGCAGATTCCAGTCCCAGATCGGATGACCGGCGCTTGCGAAACCAGTCACCGGCCAGGAGCGCGCCGGCCGCCATCTCGAACGTGTGAATACTGACATCGATGACGACATCGCCATCTGCGAATTCGCGCTCTGCCTGCTCAACCCATGTCCAGGCATCCAGCCGAACCAGCGTTTCTTCCGGATCCCAGAAGTAGGCTGCGAGGTCGTCAGCGTCGCGCACCGCATCGCTAATCATCTGGTAACCGGGGAGTGTTTCAGGCATCCAAAAGCTCGGACGCATGGGTCCAGCGGCACACGCGTTGGCCTGCCGAACGCCTGTTCCTGTGAGAACAGCTGCGAGGCCGAGTGCCAGAACGGAGCGACGGTCCATAGTGAGGCTCCTTTGTCGTTATCGTTCGCATCCAATGCCGTCGAAGTCCGCGTCGAACCGGTGGGGATCGGGCTGCAGCACCTTGAAGCGACGCGCGCTGACATCGCCGCAATCCAGATCAGGTGGTGACGGGGGAATGCAGGCACCGGGATAGCTCGGATCACAGCTCCCGCTTTGCACCTGTTGCGCTGGTGCTTGCGGCTGGGTCTGCTGCGGCGGCTGGCTCACGATGCCCTGCGCTCCAATCAGTTCGTTCGTGTCCCCGTCGGCATCCGTCGTGCACCCGGACCACAAACCCAACCCGTGCTCTCGGGCAAAGGTCTGGGCCTCGCGGATCTGGTTGACGTACTCGACATCGGGCGGATAGGTGTAGAGCGCGGCATGGCCAGAGCGCACCATCACCTCGTTGACGAGATAGACCTCGCCACCCCCAAAGTCGAGCCAGGCATAGCGCAGCAAGCGGTCATACCGGTCCCGATCCGTGACATCGGTCTCCAGGTAAAGATCTCCACCAAGAGAGAGCAACCACGTCAGGTAATCTGTGGCTTCCTGCCCGTAGCATTCGGGCGGGTCGTTCGGGTCGTGCGTCTCCGGCGTGTCGATGAGGATCAGGCGGACAGGCTCCGTTTGCCCGTTGAGTCGAACGTTGATCGTATCGCCGTCCGTTACCCGTACCAGTTCGGCCGGCCCGGCGTTCTCGGGCACCGCATAGGTCCACAGGGCTGGCGCTGCTCCTGCCGGTATCCCATCGCAGGCGATCCCATTGCCATCGGGATCGAGCACGGCGTACTGCGCGGGATCCGTTTCGTAGACCGCCTGCGCCCAGATCTGACTGTCAACGTCTGCGCAGGAGGTGACGACTGGCGCTGCTCCCAGCTGAGAGCAAGAGAGCGCCAGCAGTACCAGCATTGCGGCGGAGAGATTCCGACGTCGAAGGGACACGTGCGGCTAGTAGCCCTCGCAGCCAATCCCATCGTCGACGTAGTTCCAGCCATCAAGCCCGTGCGGATCGTTATACGGGTCCGCGAGTTGGATGTAGCTAATCCCCTGCGCGTAGAGGTCGTCGCAGTTCAGGTCGCCCACTTCATAGACCGGCGGTATGCAGTAATTGACGTACGCGGGATCACACGACTGTGCCGACGCAAGCGGCGCGGCTGCCAGTGGAATACCCACGAGTGCCCCACCAAGTGCAGACACCATCAATGCACGACGAGCTCCAAACCCCATGCTTCGCCCCTCCAGGAGATGTGACAGATTGTCCAATAACTTGGGGAGTCTACCGCGGATGCGGGCACATGGAGCGGTACCTTGGGATACAGCGAAAGGCACGAGTGATTCACGCACATGTGCAGGGATTGGCCTTGCAATAGCTATTGCGAGTTCACACCTCTTCGTGCTTCGGCGACACCAGCTTGAGCCACAGCGCAGATAAGGTCGGGCGCAAGGATGAGGCGCGCGTTCACCACGGTATGCGCTGAACGCCTACGAACGGGCCGTAGAGCAGCGCAAAGAGCACGAGCGTCGTGAGCCCGATCTCCGCTGCCAGGCGCATCCCTGCGGTTCCGGAGCCCACGCGTGGCCAGAGCAGACCGAGCGCCACGAGACCAGCGCTGAACAGGAGTGTCAGCAGGGTGAGGGTCGGTGGCATCCCAGGCTCCTCACGCCGCACAGGCGAGCCACTCGCCGCACGAGACCTACCACCCCTGGGCCACACCCTGCGGTCGCTGACGCACGGCTCGTCGCGCGGCCTCCTCGCGATCCAGCTGGATGAGCACCAGGGCCATCTCGCGGACCACGCGGTCAGGTGAGCGCAGCAAAGCCACCAACTCAGCGTGCTTCACACGGGGCACGCCGTCCAGTAACGCCTGCTCGAACCGGGATGCCTCGTGAGGGGAGGACGGAGGAGGCTCAACGGGCGGGCTCATCGTGGTCACCGTGTTCCGGATCGCTCCGAGTGGGATCTGCCAGGGAGCAGACGGCAGCAGCGTTGCACAGCCGGGGCCACGCCCTAGGCGGATTCATGTTGCAGCGCAGGCAACAGATCGCTCACCGCCATGGAACACCCTCTGCGTAGTGGTGGTATGAATGATGACCTGTTCCCGCCGCAGTTGTGGCGTAATCATGCCATCCGCACGCACCTGACCACGCTGCTGGGGAATGCCCAGCTCCTGCGGCGGCGGATCACTCGGAGCGCGGACCTCACGCCACCCGAGCGAGATCCCCTCCTGAAGAAGGTGACAGCCATGGAGCAGGCCACGCGGGAACTTCAGCGGGATCTGGAACCGCAGTTCATCCCACCCTCGGAAACGGACCCGCGGACCTCGTAATCCACATAGCATCACACCAACGAGGATCGTCCATGCCAACCAACATCGTCCCCGCCGGCACCCCTTCTCCACGACGACCTCATGCGTTCGGTGACCACCATCTCCGGTCACGCACAACGGCTCCAGCGGCAGGTGCTGCAGGCCAACGGCCTGACGCCATGCGAGCGAGACCAGGTGTTGGGCAGCCTGGAGGCGGTGCAGGAGGCCACGCAGCGCATCGGCGAGTATCTGGAGACCCTGATGAGTCGGACGGACCAAGGCTCAAGCCCACGAGAGGATGCAGACTAGGCTTCGCTCGCGCGATCACCCTTGGGGACCTGCTCGCGCGACCCCTGCCCCACCAGGACGTCCTCCAGCATCGCTAACAGCTCATCGAGGTCGAACGGCTTGAGCAGCACCCGTACCCCGTGCTGGTCCAGGTTCTCGGCCATGGCCGGGTCGCGCACTACCTCGGTGGCCGCTGTGCACAGGATCAGCGGGATGTGGGCCAACTCCGGCTCCAGCCGCACCAGCGACAGGACGTGCCAGCCCGTCTCCTGCGTGCCAGGGAAGAGCAGGTCCTGCACGATGACGTCGGGCTGGAGTGACT